>QFCE01000555.1_pt1 | contig 501112 bp, 440 predicted proteins | sample 5346091 | NCBI WGS metagenome assembly QFCE01 (sample SAMN09062252, study PRJNA434731) | Human gut metagenome, whole genome shotgun sequencing project. | isolation source: stool timepoint A chromium assembly | host: Homo sapiens | collected 2015 | reverse complement strand
CTTAGCAATATTTGTGGTAGTTTTATACTAAAATAGCTATAAAACTGTTGAAATGTATTAAAAAAGAGAGGATTTTAAAAGCTTCCCGTACAAAAGTACCACAATTAAAAATATTTGTGGTACTTTTGTACCAAAATCAAGAGAACAATTATGGAAACAAAGAATTCATTCATATCATCTGCAAGCGTCAAAGTGCAAGGACGAACAGCTTACTACAAGATGCTGGAAGCCGTTCGCCAAGGTGAACTGATTCAGGTTTGCCGTGGCGTATATGCTAACATAGACCAATTGTCAGCATGTATGGTTGATATTGAGTCAATTGTTCCCAACGGAATCCTCTGCCTTTGGTCTGCCTGGAATATCCATCAGCTAACGACATCCATGCCGCAAGCTTATCATGTCGCCATCAAAAGGGATAGAAAGGTTAAGGTACCTTCATTCCCAAAGATAGAGCTCCATCACTATACTTCCAACATTCTTGAAATCGGCGTTATGGAGAAAGTCATAGATGGATTTAAGGTAAAGGTATATGATGTAGAACGATGCGTATGCGATGCAGTAAAGTTCCGTAACAAGGTGGGCATTGATGTCTGTTCTGAAATCATCGATAATTATCTTTCAAGACCAGGAAGAAATATCAGTAAACTAATGGATTATGCCCGACAATTGCGTGTTGGCAACATCCTCGAAAATTATCTACAAGTGAAATTATGAGTAAAGAACAAAATAAAAACTTCGGAAAGTCTATACGTACCAAATTGCTGAACGTTGCAAGAAAGGAAAACGTCTTTAATCAGACTATTCTGACTCGGTATTTTCAAGAGCGGCTTCTTTACAGAATATCGCAGACTCATTATAGAGGAAATTTTTATCTGAAGGGAGGTGCACTCATGTATGCATACGAAAAATTTGCGGCTCGTCCTACATTGGATATAGATTTCCTTGGCAATAATATCAGCAACGAAGGCTCTTCTATAATTGCAGCGTTCAGAGAAATTTGTTCTGTGCCATACGAGGAAGATGGCGTAATATTTGACACGGAGCACATTACTGCACAAAATATAACAGAGTTCAAAGACTATCATGGGATTAGACTCAGCGTTCCAGTCAAGATGGACACCATTGCCCAGGTTTTAACTATGGATATTGGTTTTGGTGATGTGGTAACACCTTCCCCAATAGATCTTGATTATCCTGTATTGCTTGAACATCTGCCGAGCGCCAATATTCTGGCCTACTCGCTTGAAACGGTTATTGCCGAAAAGATGCACGCAATTGTGGATCTTGCAGACCAAAGCAGTAGAATGAAGGATTATTATGATCTCTACCAAATCTTGCAGAATGAAAAATATAATCCTAAAACACTACAGGAAGCTATCATACATACATTTGAAAATCGCCACACTCCTTATAATGAGAACACTATGTTCTTCCGAAAGGAGTTTGGTAGCAATCAGCAAATGCAAGTCAGATGGACAGCTTTCATGCGTAAAATAACGTCCACAGACATATTGTCCTTTACCGAAGTGATAGCGTTCTTACAGCAAAGACTTCTTCCGTTTTGGGAGAACATGAAAGATGAATAGCAGAAAATACAATATATATCAGTTTCCAGAATGTAAGGACATAGTAGTTTCTGGAGATATTCACGGTGACTTCAACCTCCTCGTGAACAAAATTTGTGTGCAATATCAAATGCAGAACACGTTAGTTATTGTAGCTGGAGATTGTGGATTTGGTTTTGACAAGAGAGGCTATTATGACAACATGGTGAAAAGGAACTCCAAACGTATGAATGATGCCAATAATTGGATTGTATTCATTAGAGGCAATCATGACAACCCAGCGTATTTTGATGGGAAAAGCTTTAAGCACAAACGTTTCATTGCCATTCCAGATTATTCAGTAATCAACGCTTGCAACCATTCTATTCTCTGTGTAGGAGGAGCCATATCGATTGATCGTACGTATAGGCTTGAAGCATGGAGTAAGGAACAACAAAAGCGGCTACGTTTTAGTAACACGGAAGTCGTTGACGATTTTTCGCCATCATACTATTGGCAGAGCGAATCGCCGACTTATAATAAAGAAGCACTAATGTCGATTTTGTCTGAGCAGAAGGTTGACATTGTAATAACACATACGTCTCCATCCTTCTGCGAATTATTAAGCAAGGAGGGGATAGCCAAATGGACTTGCAACGACAAAACTCTGATATCAGACATACAGCAGGAACGTGAAGTTATGAATAGTCTGTATGAAACTCTAAAAGAACATCAGCAGCATGTCACTCATTGGTGTTACGGACATTTTCATCAAAGCTGGCATTCTTCTATTGATGGTACATTGTTCAAGATGCTGGATATTATGGAGTTTTATGAGTTGAAATAATTTTGGACTCAAAAGAGAGCTACAGAATCACGCCCGAGCAGAAGGAATATCTGCGGACATTGAAGATAAAATAATTATGACACAAGACACTTCTACATATTACGTTTGGATAGGTGGCTCATGTGATTATGGCCATAAAGAACGAACTGGTGGTGCTGCCGTTGTGATTGAGACAACGGCAGCATCATCAACCGTGATGTAATCAGCGACCTACACACCACGGAGTTCCGAATGATGCTAACCCTCATGATCAAGGTAATGCAGGAAATCCCGGAAGGTTCTGACATCCTTTTCCTGACCAACGCTGCCTATATTCAGAACTTTGACAAGACTCCGACTGCAAAGTCTGCAAATCCGGACTTGATACTACAATGCATCGAGGAAAAGAAGAGACACAACTCCGTTGGAGTCAAAATTGTACAATATCATAAAAGTCCATTGCTTATGGAGACACATGATATGGCTACAGAAGCAATGGCTAAAACAAGGAAGGAGTTTCATCATGACTGCAAATGAACAAGCATTATTGGCACAAATGCAAGACCTTGGATATTCTCATGGTCTTTGCATTACGGCATTACAAATCCTATCCCAAGACAAGTTGGCTGTCAGCGACATGCTTGCCTTTATCTATGACGAACAACCCTCAGAAGAAGACTTTATCAAGGAAATGGCAAGAATGTGTGAAGCCAATAGTTGGGACACCATCGGTTAAGGTACGAATATAATAATCCTGTAGAAGCATTGAGAAATTTGCCATACAAACATATAGTCAGACGATTATCTTATGATTATCTATCTGTCTCGTCTGAAATCGTTATGCTTGTCACCATGCCACCATGCGCCCAAAAAGGCGATGATGACACGAAAGACAAAGTAGATGATAATTATATCAATAAATTCGTTCATAAGCTTGATTTTTAGTGTGTTACTCAATACACATTAACTACGGGGATGCCCAAATGATTGGCTTTCTTGAAAGTGTAGTATGTTCCACCTTTCTCTCGTCCATCATAGAATGCTATGAGAAGGGAAACATTTTCCACCATAAACTCATCTCTATCAAGAAAACATCTTGTATAATAGCGTTCTGATAGAATTAACACCTCGTCTGCCGAAGCTATCAAATTCTCATAAACTATCTTATCATTAGCACTGAACCTATCTGCCTGACCTCTGAAAGGAATGGCGGCTGTCAGCGTCATTCCAGGACATGACGATTTCAATGACTGCACTATCTGTGCTGCCATAAGGTCTATGCCTATGGCAAATCCCGAAATAAAATTACTGATGCCATGCTTATAAGCTTCAAGTATAGCCTTAGTCAATCGTTCTTTTATTAGCCCTTTTGTGAGAAGTTATAGAAGCGATGTCCTGTAAAGGCTGCCGAAGCAGCCTTAGCGAATTTTGTTTTGTTCATTCTTTTCATTGCTGTACGTATTTGTATGATGTCTTGCCGAGAAATATGCCATTTGTCACACGTGCCCCGACTTGTTCCAATTTAGCGGTGTAGTCACAAAACGATGTGCCGGTAGTAACTACATCATCCCAAATGCAGACTATCTTGTTTTTGAAGAAGTTAGCATCCACCTCGATATTATTCTTTTCCTTCAGACGCTTTGCTCGCTCTTCTTTCTTGACTTTAGTACCATGAACTGCGGTACGTTCACCAATAACCTTGACATGAGAAAAGCCGTCTATTGCTCCCGAAAAACGGCAAACAAGTTCTGAGAAGTTCTTATTTCTTGCCTCGTTACGCTCTTGACTGCTTGCAGGAACACAAGAGAAAACGACATTACGAACCTTGCGACCGATTTTTTTCACAAGCATCTTTGCTACGCACTTTGCCACCTCAGTATGGTTGCGACCATCCTTAAAGTCAAAGATGACTTGGCGGTCAAAGAATGCATCCATACCAATATTTTTGATGCGTACCGGATAATAGCGGAAAAAGCTGCTCAACTCCTTATCCTCTTGTCCCTTGATGTAAACCTGTACCATGTTCATAGCCGTTGTTTTTTAAATTTCTTGGTAAGTAGCAGCCGGCAGCCACTACCCATCAAGAATGTTTTGTATCAATCGTAAAATCTGTTTAGGAACGACTGCAATTCTCCGTCTTGGATTGCAGAAAGTTTACATGGTTGGAAAGCCTTTTCCTGCTCTACCATGATTGTACCGAGTCCGTACTTGGATGCGTCCAAAGCCACACTTGCCATTTCGTTGGCTGATATGTAGCCGTACTCCGTTTCTGCCAAACCTACGATGATGCCGAAAAGAACAAAATCGTCGTACTCTCGCTGTCCTTCAAGAATGTACCAACGTGCACTGCCGATGAAAAACACTGCAATGCAAAGAGCATCCTTCTTCTTACTATCCTGTGAATAAAGCGGATAGTCCTTCATTGCCTTCTCCAAGTCAGGAGTAATCAGGCGGTTGTTGTAATCTGTTGCCATAGTCATAAAAATTATTTTTCTCCCTTTCGTTAAGTCCTTTCGGACTGGGACCGGGAAGATTTTTCTGCTTTACAAAGTGCGTCAAAGGCAATAGAGCAAGTCTGATGTGAAGAATACTCTTTTCATGGAAAAGGAAGATTGTTCACAAAGCACGACTTGCCATTTGCCAAAAGGCGCGATAACTTTGCAGAAAAAGAATCCCGTAACCCCAAGGGCGACACGGCATCAAAGACTATAAGTCTCAGTAAGAAGGAACAGAGACAAAAGGTATTGTCAGAATGGATAAAACAGCTGGGTGGGAATAGTCCTAAGCATCAACAGCCGGTACGACAATTAGAGAACTCTCCAAAATGACAAAGGAAGAACGTGCCGAGCAAAGTGTTTAGTTTTGCCTGGCACCTTCTGACTAAGGCATGGAGGAATGTTCTCGTCGTACCTTTGGCAGAGTGTTATTCTTTCGTAAGTCGATACAATCGACCTGCGTAAGAATAACTTTATGACAAACTGTTAATGCCTATGGGACTATGGTGTGGGGCTGAGCATTATAAGTGTTTTTTCATTATGTTGATAAAAAGCTACTCTCATTATCGTATGAGGCTTTAAAGTGTATTCATGTACACATTAACACACGGACATATGTATTCACGTCCACATGAATACATTGAAACAACGGGATTATTCAGAATGATGACAAAATGAAAATTAATATATTATAATAAAAGGTGAAAGGGAGGGGAATGAAGGGTGTTGCTGTGAGCCAGTGCACCTTTTCAACGAATGGACATGCAGTAGTGTCAAACTGAATAAGTGGGAACCGCTTGCGTCCCACCTACTCAGTTTGTAAGATACCGTATGTCGCTTCGTGGTGCACCTTCCTGCTGAAGGACTTTGCTCTTAAGTTACGCTCTGCTGACATAAATGCAAAGACTTTCAGGTGGAACTCCTGTAGCATCCTTCATGGTGTGGGGCGAAGCATTACAACTATATTTCCCAAGAAGTATAATACCCAAAAGGCTGAAATTCATTATCGTATAAGGTTTCAAAGTGTATTCATGTACACAAGTACACACTAAAACATGTATATACGTATTCACGTCCACATGAATACATTAAATTATCAAGAATAGCCAAGATGATTATAAGAGAAAGCCTATATATTATAAAAGGAGAAAGGGAGGGAAATGAAGGATGTTGCTGTGAGCCAGTGCACCTTCCCGACGAATGGACATGCAGTAGTGTCAAACTGAATAAGTGGGAACCGCTTGCGTCCCACCTACTCAGTTTGTAAGATACCGTATGTCGTTTCGTGGTGTACCTTCCTGCTGTATAATTTTGCTCTTACGTCACACTCTGCTGACATAAATGCAAAGTCTTTCAGGTGGAACTCCAGTAGCATCTTTCATGGTGTGGGGCAAAGCATTATAAAGACTTATATAATGAGCAAGGCCACTACATTTTATATAAATATTGCATGTTCATACCATTTTATAACGACTACGCAAAAAGATTTCGTTTCATTTTTGTACCTTTGCACGCAAATTAGACAAAGAAATAAAAGAAACAAGAAAAATCCTATACGGAATGAGACTTTATATGCACATAACATCACAATCATTCGTTCAGAGTTATCGAAGCTTTGAACGGAATAGTTATGTACATACATCAAGTACATCAGATACAGCCGGTATAGGATTTCCACATCATTATTCGCATAGTTATTTCTATCGGGTATCATAACAGCGTGCCCCACAGAGAACACAGATAATATTGAAGAGTTGGAGTTTCCTTGCCGGGAGAATCCAACTTTTTCTTTTTAGCCAAATGCTTGGCTTCAGCTCTGACATGACGAGAAAAAGTTGGATGAAATCCAACCATTTTTTACGTTTAAATGAAAGAACTATGCCAGCAAATAAGAATGCCTTAATAAGGTACAAAACTATAGACAACTGTTTGAGAAACAGATATAGAAGATGGACTCTCGATGATCTTGTGGAGGCATGTAGCGATGCACTCTACGACATGGAGGGAATCACCAAAGGAGTATGCGCCAGAACTGTTCAGATGGACATACAGATTATGAGATCTGACAAACTGGGCTATAATGCTCCTATCGAAGTTTATGATAGAATATACTACAGATACGCTGATCCAGAATATTCTATCACTGAAATGCCTTTATCCATAGAGGACTGCAAGCTGATAAAGAAAGCTATTATTCTTCTTGAAAACAAGAAGGATAAGAATAACGAAGACACCATCCAGGTGCTAAACAAGGTACAGGACAGGCTCAAATCTATTCTGAACTTCGTGTAAGGATAAAGGATGGAATTATGAACGAACATCAACGAAACATCGTCTTACAAGAAAACTGAAAGGCTTCTTTTCAAGCAAAATTGTCTGAAGAGAAGCCTTTCTTATGTGGAGCTTCAAGTAGGATTCGAACCTACGACCTGCTCATTACAAGTGAGCTGCACTACCACTGTGCTATTGAAGCCTTTGGGAGTTTGATGGGGATCGAACCCACGACCACCAGAGCCACAACCTGGCACTCTACCAACTGAGCTACAAACTCCATATAAACTCCAGATGGATTCGAACCACCACCTCCAGAACCGAAATCTGGCGTGCTACCAATTACACCATGAAGTTGTTTTTTAACTTGTCGCCCCAGAAGGAATCGAACCTTCGCTAACAGGACCAAAACCTGTTGTGCTACCATTATACCATAGGGCAAGTTAAGTTCGGGAGGTAGGACTCGAACCTACGAAGTCATCAGACAGCGGATTTTTTCGCAAGCTCAAGGAACTCCAGTCCACCCTCGTTGCCATTGGAGCACTCCCGATTTTTTAAGTGGAGCCTCGTGGAGTCGAACCACGTTTTCGGGATTTTCAGTCCCGCACATACACCAAGTCTGCCAAAGCTCCTTACTGATGTTGCCCCAGATGGAATCGAACCACCACTTGCAGATCCAGAATCTGCCGCACTACCGTTATGCGATAGGGCAAGTTTGCGGAGGCTAAAGGATTCGAACCTTTGAGACGTTGCCGTCTGCCGGTTTTCAAGACCGGTGCAATAGACCAACTCTGCCAAACCTCCAATGTTGTGACTCGTGAGAGACTCGAACTCCCGACACCGACGTTCGTAGCGTCGTGCTCTGATCCAACTGAGCTAACGAGCCAAAGTGCGGAAGCAGAAGGATTCGAACCTTCGGAACCTTTCGGTTCGGCACGTTAGCAGTGTGCTGGTTTAAGCCGCTCACCCATACTTCCTTTACACAAGATAGGCTGTAATCTCAGCAAAACACCCAAGCAAGTTTGGTGATATGTCTTCGACTTTCACTATCTTTGTTTTGACGATGCAAAGGTAGGAATGGAGAATGCAATCTTTTTTCGTAGCAAGAAAAAAAATCAAAAAAAATATAAGTTTTAGTAGAATCAAACAATAATTGCCATTTTTGTATGCGGATATCCAATATGAATATTTCGACACATAAATGGCAATTATTACTAAAAAATCCGAAGTCTGTTACCTTACAAAGAAGGTTTCGACCAACGAACACAACTGTTTATCAGTTAAATTATCAATACCTACCTTATCAATCAATGCATATTCTTCTTTCTTGTTGGTAATCACGAATTTGCGTTCTTTTCCTTCTACTTCACATAAAAGGTGATAGTTACCTTTGTACGCCTTTTCTACACGCACATTCTCAAAAATAGTATCACCAATTCTGAACGAAACATTCTTTCTTTGTTCTAACAATCCCCACTCTGCCAGATGATTGTTAAGGGTAGTTTCTACAGCACCTATCCAACGTTGACCAACTTCGCATTCTTCTGCAAAGTGCCTGAATTGGCCAATGGCAGAAGCAACCTCATTTATGATGGTTTCTGCCTTTCTGATACCATTATCTTTGCCAAGAGCCAAAGCATCTTCAAGGGTATGACCTTGAAGTTTACCCTGCATCATCAGACAATGCATTTTCTCAGGAAGGAAACCACCGACATTGAAGATATAGGTCATATCGTATGCCGGAGAAAGTTGCCATTGACCACTTTCGTCCATCAGGAACGAGAAGTTCTTATTGTGATCATCAGTATTGTTGGCAAGAATATTGAATACCATTCTGCGAAAGACTTCATCCTGGGTGCTTTCCGGTAGGCGCATCTTGCGACAAACCATCAGCAACTTTTCATAGCTGTCAGCATCAGGATATAGAGCTGCCAATGTCTGCATGTGCAATTTGCGTTCTTCATCACGATCAAAACGATGTGTAATGAAATGCTTCTGGCCTTCCACCTCTATAATCTTGCAAGGCATCATGTTTATACCTGCAGCCATGGCCATTTTATAGTAAGCCATTTCCAATTCGGCTGACGAGCGTTCCGCATCGCCAAACTTCAGTATGCAATAATCAAAGCCCTTGTGACCGGCAATCTGTCCACTTCTGATTTCTCCCGTTTCTGGATTTATCGCTATGATTGCCTTAGGTTGGCGACCGCCAGCTGATGTTCCGACAGCTATCAACGACTGCATGGTCAGCGATTCGTCTGGCATAAGTCTTACATTCTCACGCTCAACGAATATTCTCTGGGCCAAATCTGTCAATGCTTTCATATTCAGCTTTTCCGACTTTCTGATGCCAGAGGATTCGGGGATAAACTCCAAAGCTCCCATACCTCGCTTACCTATAAACGACAGAATTTCAAGCGGAGTAATTTCCTGATTGCGAATGCCATTTTGTATGCGCCAGCACTCAAACACCTGGTTACCCCAAGCGTCAGGCAAAGAGTCTGCAAGAAAAGGAGGCAGTTTGCGATAAAGCTTAGTTTCCCTGTCACCCATGATAGGACGTCGGCTGGCAGGTGACTTGACAGAAGCCACAAGTGGGAACGGATCAAGTATTCCGCCAAGAAAAACTGGATTATACTCGAAAAACGAAACACCTCTCCTTGCATCCCAGGACAAGCGACCGATTTCCTTGTCCCAAAGCATTATTTTCAAAGAACTTGCTATCATGACTTCTTATGTCTAATTCGTTGAACTTTCTTTTCTTCCTTCACAAGGTATGCAGATGGCGGTAAATCCGGCATCAGTTCGTCAAGTGCATCTATCTGACCGATTGCCTTCAGCAGCAAAAGGAAGGTGCCGAGCGACACATTGCCCGATGAACCATTCTCAAACTTATGAATGGTAGTGATTGTTATACCCGATTGTTCAGATACCTCTTTCTGCGTCATATTGCTACGCAGGCGGTAATCCTTGAATCTTGCACCAAGAAGTTTTACCAATTCTGGTATAGAATACTCGTAATAATCAATCATAACTTGTTATTTTAATTTATACTATAATATAAGTTAGACGAATAATACTGCTTTATATTACATTCTACTTATATTTATAAATGCAAAAATACTCATTTCTTTTCAAAATCCATCAATTAGTTTGAAGAAAATCTGATTTTTGCTTTCTTTTTAACCTTTTTACAAGGAAAAAACTCAAAAGTACCAAAAAAGCGACCCGAAGGTCGCTCGTTATAAAGAGGAGGATTTACTTATCCTTCTTGGTCTTAGTTCTCTGAGATACTGGAGTTTCCTCCTTCTCTTCTGCTTCATAGAACTTGGTTGCCACGAGTATTACTCGGCTATGCTTGACACCTTCTGCATCCTGCCATTCCTCTGGCTTAAAGTAGCCCTCTACAGTAAGGAGTGCTCCCTTGACCAAGCGGTCGAATGACGAGGTGTTCTCGTTCTTGCGCCATGCCTCTACATTCATGAAGGCTGAGGTGCGTGTGTTTTCTTCACCGTTCTTCTCGATTCGGCTGATAGCCAGTGAGAAGCGAGCTACGCTTGCGGTTGAGAACTGATGGATGCTAGCATCCTTACCAACGAAACCTGTTACTGCGAAAGTATTTTCCATCTTTTTCATAATTTGAATTTTTAGAAGTGAAACATTTATTTTTTACGATGCCCCCAGAGTTGGCAAGGGAAACATGAGAAGCAAGGAATTATCAAATTATTTCACCTTCAGGCAAAAAAAGTTTTATGGGTGAGTATCAGACGAAAAAGTTTTTGAAATAATTCTGAGAATAGGGCATCTGGTACTTGCAGCAATGTGGCTTGTACTAACTTCGCAGCGGAAAAACTAAGTGTGGGAACTTCGTTCAGAAAATTCAAATCGAAAAGGTGACAAGAAAATACAGCAGAGGTTCGAGCAAAGGATGGCAATACATTAAAAGTTCAAGCAAGAGGTAATGCTCCAAGAATAGCAAGCCCAAAGAAAGACACGAAAGCCACACCTCATTTAAGAATGTGGCAACACGGAACGATGGAATATACCAATGAGTGCCAGAGGAAGCAACTGTATGCAGAGGTATGCAGTAGGAGGAACATGATGCAAAGGACAAGCATTACCAATCCATGGCTATAAGAGAAGCAGAATAGATGGAACCAAAATCTATAGGAACAAGAAGTATATGTCAATCTGTAAACGAGCAACTTAGCGGTCGTGTATTTTTAAAAGAACATATATAAGGATGATACGCTCACGTTTTATGTGCTCTTCACAAAAATAGAGGAAAGATATTTAACTTATAACTGGTAACTTCCAAGGAGAAACCTTGCTGTACTCTCAGAGAAAAGCCACCATCAGGTAATTCCTAATGGTGGCATCCAAGTTTTATGATACATTTATCGAGAGATAAAGTCATAATTTACATAGACAAAATCCTTGTTCACCGGCATAATACTTATTGCCGTTGATTTGTCCGTTGTCGAAAACAAATAAACTCCAGATTGTTCTGAAACAATCTCATAGCTCTGCTGCAATGAACGAAGGATTGTGTCCATTTTTGAAATAGGTTCCGTGTCAATGACAGAGTAAAGTGCCCTGTCAAGAGAGAAACTATAGACAATACCTGCTCCCGTTCTCTTATCTGAGTAGACGAGCTGCACACATCCTGCCGACACTTGTTCGGTCATGGTGAAATGGCTCATTCGGGAAGCCATGTAACTTTTCACATCTTCAACGGATGCGCCTTTAATGTGATATGGCTCAATCCATATTTCGGTGGTTGGTTCCTGGTTCTCGATGCCCTCTACAAGGTCATCACCACCGCATGAGGTGAATACTAAAGGAGTTGCCATCAGCATGAGAAGAATGGCGATTGAAAGATACTTTTTCATTTTCATGTCGTTCTATTTTTGATAATATTTATATGTTGTTTTTATATACATGCATTCACGCCACGTGTGTACATGTATCAATGTGTATATGTATCAACGTATTCATGTATACATGGCTACACGTACACATTTTCACATAACATCCTTGATGTCTTTTGTTCTGATTTTCTTGACTTTACCATACTTCGACTCATAAGCATCAACACCTTGTTTCATAACGTATTCCATAAAGGAACGGATAGTGAAACCTTCCTTGTGGGCAATAGCTTGAACCTTGACCACAAGTTCAGTTGAACAGATGAAGGAGAAGTGCTGCCATTGGTCTTCTTTGGGAGATGCCTTATTGTTTTTAGGACTTTGGGGAGTATTCTGTTTCTCTTTGGAAGTCACATTCGTCTTGTCATTTTTCTCCTGTGGTTGGATGGTAGCATCACCAAGGATATTACCAACCAAGATGTCCATATTCTTACGTGCCATAGTCATCATTGATTACGTGAAATTATCTCTTCAGTCAATGCCTGATAGTCCTTTGCTCCATTTGAGTGAGGGTCGTACTCGAAAATGCTTTGACCGCTACCTGCCGACTCTGCCAAAGCAATGTTCTCACGAATGCGAGTCTTCATCGTGATAGCCTCGTAACGAGACTTCACGGCTTGCTCTACCACCTTGTTCAATTTACGATGGTTGAATCTTGCAATAAACACGCCACCAAGCCGTAGGTTGGGCTTTACTCTCTGCAGTGTGGAAACGAAGGCATCAAGCATCCTCATACCTTTCAACGGAAGAAGTTCGGGAGTCATAGGTACAATGATTTCGTCAGCTGCGAGGAAAGCATTGGTAGTGACTATTCCTAATGATGGGGGACAATCTATTAGAATGTAGTCATAGTTCTGCTTTATTGGTTCAAGCAGTTTGCTTAGCAACTGTTCTCTTGCCAGAAGATTGGTCAAGGCTATTTCTGCACTTGCCATTTCAAGGGATGAAGGAATAAGGTCAAGATTTTCTCTGACGTGCTTCACTGGCAAGGGTGCGCCATCGACCAAAGAGCCAAAGATGCTTGCGTCAATTTCATTCTCATTGGGGATGAAATACAATGTAAGATTTGCTTGACCATCAAGGTCTATAAGCAGGACTTTTTTACCCATGCGTGCCATGCAAGCCCCGATAGAGGCTGTGGAAGTCGTCTTTGATACGCCTCCCTTATGATTGGCTAATGTAATAATTCTCAATGACATAATATTTTTCTTTTTGTATATATGTATTAACGTATTCATGTCAACATGTATTCGTGTGTACATGTATTCATGTCTACACGTGTACTTGTATCAACGTTTACACAATCTGCGTAGATTACGAGAGTCCTTAATGCTCCTCCTAACAACTTAACATGTCAGGAGAAGCGTCAGGATTTGAATGTCCATTTACTCAAAAGTGAAAGTACGGATGTAGAAATATGTCTCATCGTTTTCGTACTCATACTCATTGATAAAGTCCATCATCTGTTCATTGGTTCGTTCACCTTGCTCTATGCCGGTCTTTGAAGTCCATTCCTTTATTGCTTCCTCGATTGTGCCATAAACATCATCACAACATTCCTCAAATGGTTTGCCCGATGCGCTGACACAACATTCTTCTGGAAAGTAGTTGCCCTCATCATGTGTGTAATAGACCTCACATCCACACTCGCAGCAACGATAAGATATACTCAACTCACCGCCAAGAAGTCTGTCAATCTCAAAGAAGATGTCATTACAGGCATCCCATGCTGTTTCCGTCTCAAAAGAAAGCAGACATACGTCTTCGTCTTCCTCATACTCAGCCCAATAGATATGACCTCTGACGCAGATTTGTTTTGCTTCATAGTCAATACCATAATGCTTTGCAAGGTCACTCAACCAAATGTTCTTGTTATTAACCTCCATACTTTGAAAGGTGTTCCAAAGGTTGTTTACTGCCTTACGTGTTCCTGTGACCTTGTAGGTCGTTGTTGCTTGATTTGCCATAATCTTGTACTTTATTGATTACCATTCTGTATAATAACTCTGGTCGTTGTTCTCGCATTCCTCATTCCATTCTTCATCGGTGAAGTCGGTATGCAAGCAGTCTTTACTGCAATAGTAGGCTACACCCATATCCACGCAATACCCCTCACGCATCAGTTTGCCACATTCAGAGCATCTTCTGCAAGTTCTGTCAGTGTTCCACCAATAGTCCACAAAAGACTCTGCTACAACGTCTTCGCTTGTGTTCTCATCCCACTTGTCAAGATAGAATGTAGCGAACTTTTTCAACTCCTGCTCATTGAAGAGTTGCTTGTCTGTGCCACTCACTGCCTCAGTCAGTCGGCTCAAAATAGATTGAATTGTTGTCATGCGATATTATTTTTTCTCCCTTTCGTAGATTTCTTCTACTTCTGGGATGGTTAAACAAATTTGTTGCCCTCTAAAGGTGCTTTGGTCAAATAGAGCAAGGTTATGTGGTCAAATACTACCCGTAGGTGTGGAGATTTTACCATCATACACAAGTGCCAGACCTTGATCAGATGAAGACAAAGCTATTACCTTTGCAACATCATTTGTTACCACCACAGAAATAGAGAAATACATGCAATGCTATTTCTTTTCAAGGAGGAAATCATTTAAGTCATTATAACTTTGGTATCTATATGACTCATCTATGGAAATACCGGGGTAAGCCTTTGTTATTTCCTTTGTTGCCGTTCTGCCAGCTTCATCATTATCAAGAAAACAATGGATAGAATCATATTCTTTAAGATAGGGCAAAAGCACTCTTACTTCACCAACGCCGTTAAGGACAAAGAAGTCGCATTGTTCTATAACAGTAACACCATTGTCCGGTATTCGAGCATACAGAGTCATGTATGCCAACATATCAAAGAATCCCTCAAAAATACAGCATCGTTTCTGAGGAACTTCCTTCGGATAGATGACTGAAATACTCTTTTTACCTATACAACGTTTGCTTAGTTTATTTCGAGCTTCCATGCCATTGGCAACATTCATGAAGGCAATAGCATAGTATCGTTTGCCTCGAAAGGAATAATGAACCTCTCTGCAATACTTTTGAGCTATGGTAAAATCTATACGTCTCTGGATTATATAGTCACGAAGTATGGGGTGAGTGAGGGGGCTTATCTTGTCAACAACCGTTTCATGGTTGTGGCTTTCCTATATTCACTACGCTTACCTTCAAACCATTGACGTTTCTTTTCTTCCTCCAGTATTCTGGCATTATAATCCTCATTGAATTGAAGTCTTTTCTCTTTGATTTGCTTTTCGAGATAGCCTAAGACCTCATGCATCGTCCATGACGGATTAAGTCGCTCTACAAGGTTTATCAGATTGCCACCTCTGCCTGTACGTAGGCTCGGTACAGGACGCCTTGCCGCCTTTCGGCGGTAGGTTTTCCCGTACCTGCCCCCAAACCGTACTTGCATGTTTCCACGCATACGGCTCTCCGTTGATAACATGACTTTATTTAGCATGGTTGTGTATTTTGGCATAGCACTTTTCACAGACGACCAATGTCTTCCTATGCTTTTCAAGCATCAGCCTGTCGCATTCAGTCTTTCCTTTAAGCTGGTTTAGCTTTCTGACATGACGCATGACTACAGGCCCGACTTTTCCACATAATTCACATGTTCTCGCCTCCAATCGCTCGGTCAGCGTCGGTTGTGGAATTGCGATTGTGTAGGATAAGTCGTTTACCTCCGTATAGTACATTGGCGGTTTACGTTTGAATCCCTCATTATAGAACTTTCTGTGCCGTAAGTTACCTTTTGCATCTTGATATGGCACTATAATATCATTCCCAATCTTATATTTGTCAATGACTTTGCTTACAGTGCTGTTGGTCTTTGCTGCAATGGTATGGTACATACTGTACTCCATGATGTATCCAAACTTTGAGAGTGCGTATGCCACGTTATTGGCAATGCAGTAATAATTGTAGAACCCTCTGATTTCAGAGTTATATGCCGCCACTATGTCCTCGATTTTCTTCTTCATAAGATTGCCTCTGAATTTTGCAAACCAAACTTGTCGGCCATTTTCGACCTTGTATCTGATGGCACTGTATTCTTCCAGTTTGTTCCGCACCGTTTCGATGGCGACCTTTAAGACTATCTTACCGTTGTAATAGCGGGCTGGCACATTGTTCTTGTTCCGCTTGACAGCATCGGACTTACGAACGGAAACCTCGAAGCCAAGAAATTTCGCGGGCGTTTGTGCGTTTGTTATCAATGTTTTTTCCTGCGACAGTTCCAACTTGAGGTTTTCTTCCATATAGTTGGTAATGTCCGACTTGATTTTAACGCAGTCAGCCTTGCTTCCGATAACCCCTATGAGAAAATCATCTGCGTATCTTACGTATCTAAACCTTCTGTATGTTTCATCCATACTGTCTCTGCTCTCAATCTTTTGCCTTTCGCGTCTCAGTTTCACATACTCATCCCTAAGCCTGTATTCATCTTTATATAGATTTGTAAAGCTCCTATGATGCCTACGATGGCTGCTATGGCATACACCAGATAGACAACATAGAGCATCATTGTTACCGTAAAATCATGAGCATTGCTCAGTGCGTCTGCTCCCCAGCTGTAATCGACACCTCCGCATTTGGCTGATGCCAACATTGGCTGGAAGAGCATGACACATATCGACAATATGGCAAACAAATGATTCTTTTTACAGTTTATCTCTGGCATTCTTCTTTTCTATTTTTCGGGTGTTGTGCTTATTGTTGAGATTCTGCATAAACTCTTCTGAGAGGTAACTACATTGATGTTCTGGTTCAATGTGCTCCAGGAATTCATCGTTTTTCTCGTTGAGTTCTTCACTTGTCGTTGATGATGGCTGTTCCGTTATTGGTGGTTCTTCGATAAAAGAAGAGTGGGGAGTTACATTCCCAGTTGGGTTAACAACTCTAAGCCCATCATCTGTGATTTGTTCGATGAAGGTCATATCACCTTCGTCAGGATTGTCGTTGCGTTCTTCTATTGCAACAGGCTGTTCCTCGTTGGTCATATCCCCTACATCATAGGTCTCTTCTTCTGATTTCTTTTCATCCTTCTTGCCATGGAGGTCTAGTGTGATCATTACAGCAAAGTAGACCACATAGACAAAGGTGAGGACGAGCGCAAAAATTACGAATCCTGACATTTTTCAATCTGATATTTAATTGTTATCCTTTGTTTGTTATCATACTCGGAAATACTCTCAAAAGGCAGGAGAACTCCCAAAAGCATTGCAAAGGAACAGACTTTTATATGATTGACGAAAAAACACACGAAAAACCAATTCAGTCTTAACACAGATTATAATAGAAGTATGATAATATTTCAATAATCATACTATAAAGTTTCGAAATGGTGGTAATAAGGTTAATGTCACACTGACATTATGAAGCATGTTTACTAAATCTCTTCGATGGAATGTAAGTGTATGGGAGAAGTTCGTTATGATTATATGGTGGATGACGCATATCTTATATAAATTGTCTGAAAATCTTTGGTTATCTCAGATTATTTTAATACTTTTGCATCATTTTAATGATGTATTAAAATAATGCAGAATGGTTAAAATGAAAGAGATCGCCATATTAGGAAGACCTATACAACTGCAAGAACGAAGCAAGGCGCAGATGAAAGGTGTTACCATCGGAGAAATGTTGTCGTACAAGTTCTACGATGGAGAGTTTCATGGTATGCCATTGCTATTCGCAGAACCTAAAGATAAAGTAGCTACCCCACGTGGCTTGTCTGTTACAGCAAACAACTTTACTTCGTTATTCCAGCTTCCTACCGTATTCTTGTTGCCAACTTGTCCTGCCTATGAACGGCAGAGACTGATCGACAAAGACGTGTATTTCGTTGTATCTGACAAATACGTCCATTTGCCTATGCTTCTGGCTAATGAGCGCATTCGTAAAACCAAACAAGCTAAGGTTTTAACGCCTGTCGCACAATACCTGCTGCTCTATCATCTTCAGATAGAGAGTATCGAAGGATTGGCTGCACGTGATATTGAGAACAAAATTCCGTACTCCTACGCAAGCATTACACTTGGTATTACTTGCCTCGAAGACTTGGGGCTTTGCCAAAAAGTATCTGGAGGCTCTAAGCGGAAGGTCATCCACTTTGACAAGAAAGGAATGGAATTGTGGAAGCAAGCCCAGTCGTTCCTCGTTAACCCTGTTGAAGAACGCATTTATTGTGACGATTTGCTTTCAGACGATAATTTCCCAGTATGTGGCATCAATGCCCTTGCACATTACACGTGGCTGAATCCCGATCCGGAAAGAATGATCATGGTACCTGTCAAACAACTACGGGAATTCAAATCATCGGGAACCTTAGTGCGCCCAAACGAATTTGATGGCAACATCATCATTGAAGCATGGAAATACCCACCTGTCACCACTATTGGTACAAAAGCCGAATGGGTTGACAGATTATCTTTGGCCATTTCTCTGCGTGAGGACGAAGACCCACGAGTGGAAGGCGAAGTTGAACGTTTAATTAATGAAATAGAATGGAAGGATTAGAGAAATTTCGTGAGGCTTTTGAAGCCTATTCAGATAACTATGTCATCATTGGTGGAACTGCTTGCGACATCACCATGACTGGAACGACAGTACGTCCGCGTGCCACCCACGACATTGACATGATAGTTGTTGTAGAGAAGATGACAGCCGACTTTGCAGAGCATTTCTGGCAATTTATACGAGAAGGTGGTTGTCGTCCAGAGAAACGCAAGCAGGAAGAAGGCGAAACTCCAAAGTACGAACTGTATCGTTTTGTCAACGGAAAACCAGACTATCCCGAAATGATAGAACTGCTCTCACGGCATCCTGACATTCTTGGCGAGCCGAAAGGACTGATTGTTGAGCCTCTCCCCGTTGACGAGGAAACATCAAGTCTAAGTGCAATCATCATGGATGATGATTTCTATCACTTCACCATCCAGCATAGCAAGCTGACCAATGGGCTTCGTCATGCAGACTCTGCTGCGCTCATAGCTCTAAAAGCACGTGCTTACCTCAATCTTTTGCAAGACAAAGCTAACGGAAAGCATGTCAATAGTAAAGACATCAAGAAGCATCGGTCTGATGTGTTGAAGAATGTGGTCATCATGGAAGACAACGAGATTATCGCTCCCGAATCGATTGTTGCTTGCATAAGAGATTTTGTAACCTCAATAAGAAATGATTGGAACACGCTTTCAGAGCCTCTTGCAAAGGCTCTTGATCAGAATTCATCATTCATCGAGGCTTTATTGGAACAATTAGATGAATTATTTATAACAGAACAGTTATGAAAATACAATATGCGTCAGACCTCCATCTAGAGTTTGCCGACAACTGGAGATACCTGAAGGAGAATCCCTTGCAAGTAACAGGGGATATTCTCGTTCTTGCAGGAGACATCGGCTACCTGGGGGACGAGAACTATTCTAAGCATCCATTTTGGGATTGGGCTTCGGAGAACTATCAGCAGGTGATAGTTTGCATGGGCAACCATGAGTTCTATAAATACTATGACATTGCCAATCTTAACGATGGTTTTTGTCTTGAAATACGTCCCAACGTTCACAGTTATTATAATGCTGTTGTACACGTAGAAGACATCGACTTCATCGTAACAACTTTGTGGTCTAAGATTCCCTTGAAGGAGGCATACTATACGGAACAAGTCATAAGCGACTTCCGACGCATCTTCTTCAATGAAGAGCTTCTCACGTTTGCAGACTTCAACCGTGAGCACGCAAGGTGCCTTGCGTTTTTGAAAGAAGCCGTTTCATCCAGCAACGCCAGGAAAAAGATAGTTGTCACTCATCATGTACCGTCTTTCCAAATGCAATGTCCCAAGTTTGCCGACAGTCTGGCTAACGGAGCCTTTACCGTAGAATTGGAAGATTATATCAAGGATAGCGGTATTGACTTCTGGATATATGGTCATTCTCACTATAATGCGGATGTGAGGATAGGCAATACCATGTGCATATCAAATCAGTTGGGTTATGTCTTTCATGGAGAACATGAGTCTTTCGATCCTTGTAAAAATATCGAAGTATAACGACTGGCAAATCTTTATGTAATGACTTCTCGGTAAAAAGAAAAGTCGAACAGCTGAAGCATGGGTAAACTAAACAACCAAGTTTAAGGTTTAGTTTACCCATGTATATATGCCGGGTAGGTCGGGGGCATTACTGCCCCTTTCCCCCCTAAGAACCGTACGTGAAAGTTTCCAATCATACGGCTCAAGCAACTTTAAATTTCTATCTAATAGAAACCAGCTCATTGTTACATCTATTTAAGTTGAATGACTTTTCTTCTGCAACTGTCATGTACCAAGAAATTAACTTTCTTTCCATTGACAATTCTTTCATTAGTTCCCCACGAGTGTTCTTTGTCTATGGGTTCTCCGCATATGGGGCATAAATGATTTTGTTTTTCCCACATATACAGCAATGATTTTCTACCATTAAGCGACTTGAGCATCTTGTAAGTCTTGCGCTTTTCAAAATATTCTTTCCATTCAGGGTCGAGAGGATTGGCTTCACCTTTCACTTTTACGTATCGGGTGATTTTCGTGTCGTACAGTCTTTTGAGGGCAATCTTATCATCCGCTTTACCCCTTTTGAAGTTCGCCACAAAGCACCAGTTACGATTCTTTATTCGTGTAAAGTATCTGCTGGCAATCCAATATTTACCTTTCTTGGGATGTCGTCTCTTGGCCCATTGCCATAGCTTTTCAAATATCAAGTAATCAGCTTTTCTGAATGTGTCCGAAGCCACGCAATTCTTGTAGTAATTCACCCAACCGACTATTACCGGATTCAAAAGTCTTATAAGAGATTCCTGTTTACTACCTTTATTGGAATCAATGATTCCTCTGATTTTCTCCATGAATCCCTTCAGACTCTTTTTGGACGGCTTTATTAGAAGTATTCCATTGTATTTACGGATATTGTACCCGAGAAAATCAAAGCCCTCTTCAATATGGGTTATCTTTGTCTTTTCTTCTGATAGAGTAAGTCCCCGACTTTCAAGGAAGTTCTCCACTAACGGCTTTATTTCCTCCAATGCTTCCCTAGTCCTTCCCGTAATGATAAAATCATCCGCGTATCGAACCATGTGAACCTTTGGATAATATACTTGTCCCTTAACGGATTTCCTATAATACTTTTCTGCGAGCATTGCTTGCAGACCGTCCAATGTCATATTGGCAAGAGTTGGCGAGATAATTCCACCCTGTGGAGTTCCTTCTTCCGTAGGGAATAATTCCTTGTTGAAAACGAAACCGCATTTGAGCCATTTTTTCAGCATGACTTTATCCATTGGAATATTTTCCAACAGCCAGTCATGACTGATATGGTCAAAACAACCTTTGATGTCTCCTTCTAAAATCCATTCGGGAGAAGCTGTCTTGGCAAGGACGCAAAAACATTGTTCTCTTGCATCGCCAGCACTTCTCTCTTTACGGAATCCGTAGGAGTTGCTGTCAGCAGTTGTTTCTGACACAGGTTCCAATGCGAGCAGATACAATGCCTGCATTGCCCTGTCTTTCATCGTCGGAATCCCTAATGGACGCAACTTCCCGTTACTCTTTTTAATATGTATCCTTCTTAGAGGTTGAGGGGTATAGCCTCTTCTTCTTAGCTCGCTGATGGCCTTGAATTTACTGTTGGAAGTTGCCCACACAGCTTTATCAACACCCGCAGTTTTACTGCCTCTGTTCGATGTAACACGTTTTACCGCTAAAGCTTTAGCGTAAAACGAATGCGTCAGCATCCACTGCAAAGCTTTCACCCTGCCGTGTTTGCCTGCTTTCTGAGCTTTTACAATACGTGCTTGTAGCTTATTAACCGCTATTTCGCACTTGTTCCAGTCTATGCTTTCCCAAGTGCTCCACTTTTGGTCAGTAGATGCACACGATGTCTTACTTTCGTTCATTTGCTTTTCTCCTTTAAATAAGTTCTAAAAGTTTCTTGTAAAAAGTCACCTTGCGGAAGTCAGCCCACTTTCGTGTGAGGTGATGTTTCAACCTCTATCCGCTCCATTACAGAATGGCATTCGCTTTTTCCACATTCCTCTGCCCGCATTTCATTCGGCTTTCCTTACGGTTTGCTTACCTGCTGTTATACAGGAGAAATACGGGTTTACCATGTTTCTTGTATATGACAAACGAATGGGTTAGAATCCGTCTATCCGCCGGCAGTCATCATGTTCGTGTAACCTTAGCATGAAGAAGGTTATCCGACTGCGTCCCTTTTGGGTTAGAGCCCAGTATCATTAACAGCTCATTCGAAGTTACGACGTTTATCAACGGTTCACATTACGTTATTCATACCATTCAGCCTAGCTCCCCTGCCACTCGATACTAACGGCAGTTGTCGTTCCCTCGCGGTTCTGACTTCTCCTTTCGGAAGGGCTTCATTGTTGGTTCTGCTATCGCACGACCTCATTGCTTACTATCGCACGTTCCCATAGGCTACTGTTGACGAAACAACAGGTTTAATCGTTCTATTTCCAGCGCGTGGAATGGAATGTTAAACAATCATATACAAGACTTACATGTCGCAGACATGCCTCTTCGATGATAAGAGCCTTCCGTCCCTTCTTGATACGCATCTTCTGCAGGAACACGTCCATGATAATCAGCACCACAATCGGGAAAAGCACCGGATCATCCTTTATTTTATCTATTTCGAACACAATGAAACGCTCGTCAAACAGGTTAATGTCCAGGTCGGAGTTCAGCGTCATCTCCAGCTCGCCGCCACGGTAGAACTGTTTCAGTATGGCCGCAAAGTCATGTATATTGAAACTGATTTTCTCCAGCTGTGTAATCTGCGGTATGCGTTCCAAGGCAAACTCATAATAGGAATTGAACGAGAGTTCCTGAACCTTCAGCCTGCGCTTCTGTTCCTCCATGTGGTCAATCTGCCTGTCTATCTTAATCAGCATGGAATTGTTATAAAGTTCTCTCTTATATTTTTCTATGATATTAAGTGCACGTTCCTTTTCCGATTCTGTGGCCGCTTCATCATTTATCAGAGCAGTCAGTGAACGGCACTGTCGGATAAGCTTCAGACGGCGTACTTCGGAAGGCAGCAGCAGGGCACGGCTTTCAGCCTTCTCCTGAACCTCTTCCGTGTTTATCTGCCTGTCGATGTCCTCCATGCTGTGCGTGTACTGTTCATAGTCATCCTCCATCTTGGCGGCGACCAGCAGTTTCTGCCTCAATGCCTCACGCTCACTGTCGCTGAACTTTTCAAACGGATTGAAATAGGCCTCATAGTATTCTACGATAGTCTGGTTTATCAGCATGTCCTCAATCTTGGAAGGAAATGCGTTACCCTTGAATATCAGGAATATCAGTGATTTGAGGAAGTTCTTCTTCTCACCGAAATTGAGTTCATATTCCTCCTTCGTAACTTTGAACGGATTCATGGAGATGGGCTTCTCTTTTGAGTAGGATATGTATGTACCCTTGTAATATCCGCATATACCTTCGTAGGAATCACCCGTATCAACCATGACCACATCCGTATTCTGTTCCAGAAGCTGGCGTACCACACTGTTCATGTGGAAGGACTTGCCGGAACCGGAAGGGCCGATACAGAAGAAGTTGGCATTGTCCGTCATTTTCTTCTTGCCTTCCTTGCCGGTAATGTCAATGCATACAGGCAGTCCCTGACGGTCGGTGTCGTATGTAGTCAGCGGTGTATCCTCAGACTCCTTCAGATGCTCCTTGAAGAAAAAGCAAAGTGCAGCATCCGAAAGCGTCAGGAACAGGTCATAGTCCGGGTTGAAGGCATAGCCGTTACCGGGAAAACTGTCCATGAAAAGCTCCAGCTGGTTGTAGGCCGTCCTTGACGGCATGATGCCGCACTCGTACAGCTTTGTCTCTAGAAAGGAAGTTACCGGAGTAACCTTGTCAGGCGGACAGCTCACCAGAATGTTGAAGTTGCAGTACACAAGCATGGTACTGTCAACGGCCAGCCTGTCCAGCACTTCCTCAATGTCGGCCTTTGCAATACGGTTGCTCGGGTCCGGCATGGAACCATGACGCTTCGCCTTGGCCTGTAGCTTGCGCAGCAGCTTCCTCTGTCCCGGTATCTGAATGACCTGGTTGAACACCACACAGTCCGAGTAGGGGACGCCGGTCAGGAAAGAAAGCAGGTCTGTTGCGATACCGTAGCCGTTGATGTTCATCTGCGTGTACGGCTTTACCATGGAAGGCAGGTTTATCTCGTCAATATCCACCAGCGGATAAGAACGGATGATACGGTCACCTGTCCTGAGATATTCGTCCGAAGCCTTGAAGTTGGTCATCGAGAACGGTCCGTGCCGGAACTGGAATGCCATGAAACGGTGGCAGTATTCGCTGACTTCCTCCTTGCCGAGTTTTCTGTGCCGGATATGCTTCTCTGTCAGAATATCATCCGTCTTTGATACCTTGGCATGGAAATCGAGCCATCTCTTCGGGTCATACTGGATGAACTGGCTTCTCTGAGCCTCCTGGGTGAGGATAAGAAAAGTCCTTATCTCTGTGAACTCCCTTCCCTCGAAGTATCTGAAATAACTCCTTGTCAGGAACTCCGCATCGTCCGGCACGTCATGGTGATATGCCTGTCTGCACAGAATATCCTGCTTCTGCAGTGCATATCCCTCACCGATAGTCTGAAGGATATTGGATAGCACGTCATGAAACAGCATGTACTGCTGCGCATCCGTACAGAGCTGCTGGACCGGATTGGTTATCTCGAAGATAACTGACGGCTCGCCTCTGGCCGAGAACAGCACGACATTGCCGTCCGTCTCCTCCAGCTGCGCATAGAGTCCGTCAAATATTCTTTTCCTTTTGTGTGCCATACTGTATAAAGTGATTTACTGTTCTTTTCTCAGGCTTCTGTAGATATAGATGCCTCTTGCCCTTTTCTTGTTGTGGAGTCCTCCACGCTGCTTGATGTAGATGGTTATCAGTCCTACCAGTGCCATGACCATCATGGCTATGAACCCTGCAACCTTTCCCAAAGCGATTGAGAAACCGATGAAGCCTACGAATGATACGCCTATGGCTGCCGCTGCCAGAGTAAGGAAACGGCCGCGTATGCCCATAAACTCCAGCGGTTTCTGCAATCCCTTGAACACAGGGTATCCTTCCTGATTCATTGTCATGCCGGGAAAGGATTACTGGAAGAACAGCGGAAGAGCTTCCGAAAGTGCGATGAATGCGATACAGCCTCCGATGGTAAGCATGATGGTCTTCTTCACATCCTGGTCTCCGTTCTGCATCTTGAAATAGACGTTGAAGGCACCGACCAGAACGATAACGGCAGCAATGGCCTTCATCAGGTTCGATACCGGAGTTTGGTAGGAACTGACTTCCTGAGTGGCCTTGGTAAAACCTGCGGCACCCTTGCTTCCTGCCATTGCATTGGATGTGGAAATAATCAGTGCAATGGCCGCCACCACACACTTCTGTCCAAAACTTGAACCGATGAATCGCTCCGTAAGATTCCGGGCACTTTTCTTTATTATCTGCATTTCTGAATAATGTTAAATGATTTCATCGCCAAAGAAACAGATGTCACTAAAGGAACGGTATATATATCAGGCATTCTCACAGCTGAAGATAACGGCACCGAGGTCACAGTACCGGTCTCTGCCAGCCGGTTTATTTCCTGAATGATATTCTCAACCAGAATGCCGTCAGTCATGCTGGCCTCCCGGTAAACGTGTCTGGAAGATTCTGATTGGGATGCAGATTTCTCTGCACCGCCAGGATTATTGCTTTCATTATTTGATTCGGGATTCTCCGTATTACTCTGTTCTGAGCTTTGTTCTTTGGATTCAGGCTCATCCCGGTTTATCCTTATCGGCCTGAAGCTTCGTGCCTCTTCCGATATGTCAATGTCCTCTTCTTTATGGCTGTCCTGCTCGGCATTCTGTGCGGCCTTAGCCCTCTGGAAGTCCATGAAAATCATTGCCGCATAGTAGAATACCATTGCCACGAAGAGAAGGAATACTATCTGTCCGTACTGCATGGCTGTTGTAATATGATGTTGGATGAAAGAACGGTACTGTCCTCCGGAAGCGGAAGGATATGCAGTCCCAGTCTGATGCCCCGGCTTTCCAGACGTTCCCTGCGTTCCATACTGCCGGTATAATAAATCACGTTGTGTTCCTCACTGATGATGTATCCGTTTGACTTCATGTTTGAGCGTACCCTTACCTTTGCCCTGTTTGAAATGACACGGATACCGGTTACGGTTCCAGTCCGAAGACGATACGCCGTCTTTCCCTCTTTACCATCTGGTACGGATACGTGAGGAAATGAGGTGCTCTCTCTTCACCAGCTGCGTTTGAGTCCGAGTGCAGCGGCTATGCGTCCGACACTCATCCGGGTAATGCCGAGAGCTTTCCCTATCTCAGAGAAGGAACACTCCTGGAAATGGTTTCTGATATAGTCTGCACGCTCCATCCATTTGGATTTGGCCATTTTTACAAGTCCAAGCTCTCGGGCTTTCAGCTTGACTGTTGACTCGCTAAGATTGAGAACGGCAGCGGTATAGGCTGTGGTCTCTACCGGATACAGTTCAACAAGAGCGGCCAGCATCCTGTCGGTCCAGTTTGTTTTTTTCATATCCTACAGATTATAACTGTTAAACAATGATTTCTTTTCCCTTCTGTATTCTGCCAGACGTGGCAGGTAGGACTTGAAGAATGCCCTTACGATGGCATTCACCAGGTCAGAGCGGCATCTGCCATGTATATCGCAGTCGTCAAGTGAATCCGCAAGGTCACGGTCGAGTTTGCAGACAAGTCTTTCTGTTTTGTCTGTTCCTGAACTGTCCGATTGCAGGAATTCCATGAAGTCATCCCAGCATCTTGTATCCGAAAGGGAAACAGCAGTATCCTTTTCCTGTGCTTCGTTATTATTTTCCTTTTGCTCAACCTGGGTTTCTACGGAATCTTGCGTCAATATAAGTTCTGAATCATTGATGCCTCTTGTCAGGTCATCTATTTCTGGTATATCCTTACTCATAGTGCTATGGTTATTGAAGTTTACTGATTATTCTGGTTCTTTATTCTGATTTTCGTTACTGTCCTGTGAAGCTTCATCAGACGGCTGTGCCTTCTTTTTCTTCTTAGGCTTGGGATTCAGATTTTCCGTCAGCTGTATGCCTTTGAGTTCTTTTTCCCTTATCGGTTGAAGTGTATCGAAGATACTCTGATATACCTTATCAAAGACCGGTGTAACGATAGCGGCCTGCATATCCAGTGCCGCCATGGTGCTGAACCGTTCCATATCCGCACGTTTGGGAATCTTCGCAGTGACGTATCCATAGTTGGAGAAGGTATCCCTTGCATTGTCCCAGATAAGCAGTTCGGAACGCTTGCCGATTCTTCCGTCATTCAGATTGGGAATGATGAAGAGTCTGGCTTTCATCCTTTCACCGACAGCCTTTTTCAGCCGGTCAACAAACATGAGGAAACTGGCCGTGGACGGAACGGTTACCAGGTCATAATGAAATGGGACAATAATGATATCCGAGTTGACAAACATGGGTATCAGCCCTTCCGCCTTCAGACTTCCGGGAGAGTCCATAAGCACAATGTCAATTTCAGGATCGTTGTGCAGCTTCTCCATAAGGGAAGTCATCATTGCCTTGTCGTTGGCTTCGTATGCCCATACCTCGTATGGCATTTCCTGTTCGCCGTATTTCCTGATGTCAGCCTTTCGGCACTTCATAATGGAGTGTTGGAAGTCGCAGTCTATGACCACAACTCTCACACCCTTTGTCACTAGATAGTTAGCAAAGGTTACACAAAGGGTAGTTTTTCCTACACCTCCCTTCTGATTGGCAAATGTCACTATAACCGGAGTCTGTATCATTTCAAGTATTGATTGATTTTGTGACAAATGTATTAACCAAGATTTTCAGGTAAGAAATGTGCAACACATTTGTGATTTCGGTTTGCTAAACCTAGATTTTATGATTTTAATTATTTAATTATCAAGATTATTACAGCTGAAAAGGTTACAAATAGAAATCCTATTATGTAAGGAAAATAGTTTTAAAAAAACGTTGTTTTTGAGATGTTGTGTATATTGACCATTTTTATAAATCATAATACAAATCTTCTATGTGATTGTACTATTAATAAAAAAAATGTGAGTATTAACGATTTTACGCTATCTTTGTGTAAATCACACCTTTTTTGGGTATATCTTTAACATAAAAGAATAATCTGTAATTATTAAATTTGTAATAGCAATGTTGGATCAATCGTTTTCAGCACATAATTTTGATATAATTTACGGAATAGAAAGCCGCAAAGGAAATATTGATATACATAGTATGCCTACAAAGTATCTAGATATTGTCAAGAAAACAAAGGATATAAAATCAATAATTAAAGAATTAAAGAATAAGGAGGATGATAAATCAATCGAGGATTTACATCATAATAAGGAACTGTTGCTTGAATTACAAGAAAATAAAAAACAAGCTTTGTATGAGCATTTAGAGGAGATTTCTGATATCGTTAATAGCTCTTCGTTTAGATTTGAATTAAAGAAATTGAAAATAAAAGGGAAAGAGGCTTTTTCCATTGATACAACTAAACATACTCAGTTTTTTGCAATAAAGCAGTTACAATACAATTTGAGAAATGTTTTTAAAGTAAGACAAGCGAATCGGCATCAGATACTGTCAAATATCAAAATATTTTTAGACTCCAGGATTCCTGTTTATGTAATTAGAACAGATATATCAGGATTTTATGAAAGTATTCCACAGAAATCTTTGATTAAATCTGTAGTAGAAAATTCTTTATTGAATTATAAGTCAAAATCTTTTATTCGAGGAATATTGAGAGAATATGAAACAACTAAGGACAAATCATTGATTCCTGAGAATTATGGTGTACCTCGTGGTATTGGAATAAGCTCATATTTAAGTGAACTTTATATGCGTGACTTAGATAAAAAGTTATCATCCCGAAAAGAAATAATATACTATGCACGGTATGTTGACGATATATTCATTATTTTATCATCATTACCCAATGGAAAAACGTTGCAATCATATTATGATGACATTGTAGCTTTATTCAATGATTATGAACTAACATTAAAACAACCAGGCATAGGGAATAAATGTGAGCTAATTGACATGTATTCATCACTAAACCTAAAATTACAAAAGATTGAATACTTGGGATATTGTATTGAAATAGAGCGTATCAATGGAAAAATTGATTGTAAATTTCGGATGAAGAAGGAAAAGCTTGATAATATAAAAAAGAAAATGGATAACGCTATTAAGCACTTTAATGACTTAAGTGTCATAAATGTTAAACAAGCATATCGTGATTTAATGGACTCTTTAGATTACATTACGGGAAATATAGCTCTTAATAAAACAAAGTCTGGTGTAAAAACTGGTTTATATTATAGTAATGATTTGTTAGACAATGATTTGCCTGACCTTAAAGGGTTAACACGTTATCTTCATAGTCGTAAAGTTGAACCATATAATAAACTCAAAGGTTATGAGGTCTTAAAATCACGAATAGAAAGTAAGATAAAAAAAATAGATTTAGCAAAACGGTGGAATGAACGAAAATTTAATAGATTCTCATTAGAACAAATTGAAAGAATAGAAAGTTGGTTATGAAACGTCGTAAAAAAATTAAACTTCAATACAAGAAAGAACGTGTGGTTTTTTCAGATATTCTCCCATATGAATTGCCGATTATTTTTTCTAATCGGTATTTCTATAGATTTCTTGTGAATAATAAAATTGCAATCTGTAATATTAACTCTAAAGATTGTAATGTTTCTTGGAGTAATGAAATGCCAGATGGAGCAAGATTTATTATGGCAATATTAATGAATATGAATGCATCTTCTTTGTTAACTTGTCATGAGTATAAGTATAATGAATTTAAGTCAATTCCATTTGTCTATAATGTCCAACATAAACCGACAAAACCACGTCAATTGGCAATTGTTCATCCAATTAACCAGATTAAAGTGGTTGAATTTTACAATAAATATAAGGATGCTATTATCTATCTTTGTTCCAAAAGTAATTTTTCTATGAGAAAACCTCAAAAGGTAGCTAGCTATTTTTTCTATAAAGATAGGCTTCATCATATTCTCTTAGGTAGAAAGACTGATAAAATGGAAATGTATTTTAAAGAATATGAGAACTTAAAAACTTTTTTTAGTTATCCTTAATTCCGCAACACTTTGATTTAACTTTATTTATAAGTTCCTGAGCAACAAAAAGTTGCTCAGGATTTTGCCATGTCAGATTTTTCACTTATCTTAGTGTTGCAAATCAAAACAAGCGTAAATCGTAACAAGACATGGCAAAGGTACAAATAAAATCTGAAAAACTCACACCTTTTGGAGGAATTTTTTCAATCATGGAGCAATTTGACTCCATGCTTTCACCTATTATCGACCAGACACTTGGTCAGAGATGCCGCAGTATCATCGGATACCAGTACAGCGAAATTATTCGTTCTCTGATGAGCGTATACTTCTGTGGCGGTTCATGCGTGGAGGATGTAACATCGCATCTGATGCGTCATCTCTCGTATCATCCGACCTTGCGCACATGCAGCTCTGATACCATCCTCAGAGCCATCAAGGAACTGACACAGGAAAACATCTCATATACTTCCGATAAGGGCAAGACCTATGATTTCAATACGGCAGACAAGCTCAACGCCTTGCTTATAAAAGCCTTGGTTTCCACTGGTGAACTGAATGAGGTGGAAACCTACGATGTTGATTTCGACCATCAGTTCCTTGAAACAGAGAAGTATGATGCAAAACCGACATACAAGAAGTTCCTCGGCTACAGACCTGGCGTATATGTCATCGGTGACATGATTGTCTATGTCGAGAACAGCGATGGCAACACAAATGTGCGCTTTTATCAGGCTGAGACCCACAAGAGATTCTTTGCCCTACTGGAAGCCAACAGCATCCGTGTGAATCGCTTCAGAGCCGACTGTGGTTCGTGCTCGAAGGAAATTGTCAGTGAGATAGAGAAGCATTGCACGCACTTCTACATCCGCGCCAACAGATGCAGTTCGCTCTACGATGACTTGTTTTCACTGAGGGGATGGAAGACGGAGGAAATCAACGGCATCCAGTTTGAACTCAATTCCATTCTTGTTGAGAAATGGGAAGGCAAGTGCTATCGTCTTGTCATTCAGAGACAAAAGCGCATGGATGGAGAGCTTGACTTGTGGGAAGGTGAATACACCTACAGATCCATTCTTACCAACGATTATGACTCATCAACAAGAGACATCGTCGAATTTTACAACAAGCGTGGGGGCAAAGAGCGTATATTCGATGATATGAACAACGGATTCGGCTGGAACAGGCTCCCCAAGTCGTTCATGTCAGAGAACACTGTATTCCTTCTGCTTACGGCATTGATACACAATTTCTATAAGACCATCATTAGCAAGCTTGACACCAAGGCTTTCGGGCTCAAGGAAACGAGTCGCATAAAGGCTTTTGTCTTCAGCTTCATCTCCGTACCTGCCAAGTGGATCATGACAGCAAGGCAATACGTGCTGAATATCTATACTGAAAACCGGGCTTATGCAAGACCTTTCAAAACTGGATTCGGATAAAGTCCGTTCCTTATGGTTTTAATCTGCGTATTGCCTCAAGTCGCATTGTGGGGTAAGGGGAAGGTATGCACAAATCGGACAAAATTCACGCTCATACTATCATGATGCATAGTGTTCAAGCTCTTTACTGCAATTGAGATTGCCATTGAGATTGCTTGCGGATTTTAGGGTTATAAAAAATATACGAATATCTATAAATTCTATGAGGATTATCGTTATCAGAGAGCTGAAAAAAAGTATCAGCATTTGCTAAGGACTGATATACAAAGTTGTTTTGATAGCATATATACCCATTCGATTGCATGGGCTGTGAATGGAGGAGCTAATATATATAAAGATAACTTTAAAGGATATGATATGTCTATTGGTTGCGTTTGGGATAAAATGATGCAAGAAATGAACTATAATGAAACCAATGGTATAGTTATTGGTCCTGAATTTTCACGAATATTTGCAGAGGTTATACTTCAGCAAATAGATACGTCTGTTGAGCGAGAATTATTGAAATTGGGGTATATACACAAAGTAGATTATGAGTGTTATCGTTATGTAGATGATTATTTCTTTTTCTTTAATGATGAAAAGGTAAAAGAAATAGCGATTCATCTATTTCAAGATTATCTGAAAGAATATAAATTAAATCTAAGCCAAGAGAAGACTGTTGTATTAAATCGTCCTTTTATAACAAATATCACTAAGGCAAAAATCAAAATAGATAGTTTAATTCAAGAGTATGTAAAATTTTATAATGATTCTGACAATCAAAACATTGATGAACATACAATAGAGCAAGAGAATATTGATATAAATGATCTAGATACAAATGAAGAGGAGGAGTCTATAGTTAATATAAATAGAGAAAAAGCTGAAGAATGCATAAATAGTAATGGATTCTTTAAATTAAAGTCAACAAACTTCAATAGGAATTTCAAGGCTATTTTAATAGATAATGATGTAAACTCAAAAGATGTTTTAAACTATACAATTGCACGTTTGGCAATAAAGCTCGAAACTTCTCTGAAAGCTTTTGATAAAATTTATAAGGGTTTGTGTCTAACTTTAAGAAATGAAAAGTTATATGACCTTCATGAAAAGGCATCTTGTAAGATAAAGCAGATGGAAAAGATTCTTTCCAAATATCTTTACGAAGTATTAGATGTAGTTTTCTTTATGTATTCAAATAATAAACGTATTAATACGACATTAAAAGTTATGCAAGTCCTTAATGCAATTATAATTTACCTAGATAATGATTATATAGTCCAAAGAGGAAAAATTAAAAATAAAATAAGACGTTTTAGTGAGTATGGTCGTGAAATTGTTTTTAAAAAAATACGTGATGAAATAAGCCTCGTGCTAAAAACATCTCCTATAGATAATAGAATACAACTAGAAACACTTTATTTTCTTATAACTTTAAGAAGTATGAATAAAAAATATAGACTAGTTTCAGGAGAACTAATAACGTATTTAAATATAGAGAGGCAAGAAAATGGTAATCTTAATTTTCATCATTTGAATGCTATTGCTATAATTCTTTTATTATATTATATGGGTAACGAAAAAGAATATATAAGTATTAAAGATGCATTAATGAGATATATTAAAAGAAAATTTGATGAAACTCCAGAAAATAGGCGAAAAATAATGTCTGAATTTGTAATTTTGTCATTAGATTTAGCGACTTGTCCTTATATTAACCCTAGTCTTAAATATAGATGTTTAGAAAAAATGGGGTTAAATACAAGTGAGGCTATTGAAGTTTGTAAATATCTGAAAAGACAGAAGTATATGTTTACTAAATGGACGGGAGTAAACATAACTAAGGAACTAAACGCAAAGATAAGTCAAGAGGTATATTCATAGGCCTTGGGTTGGAACAGGCCTATGATATATAAACTTTATGGCAAGTCTTCACGTTTTGATAAGGTAGAGAGGTTGAACTCAACAAATCTTACACACATTACCTCAAGCCAGTCCGATGGTGGACAAAACTTGGAGGACGGACAGAGTTCGCCGTCCTCCTTTTTATTTTATTTTCATTGAATGTTCATCTTCAACATTATCATAGTTACCTTTTTGACCAACTTCCCACTCACGTTTCTCACTATGGCTACCACCACCTGCATCACGCAGCTTGGCCTTGTCAGATAAACGTGAAGTAGTTTTTTTTGATTGCAGGTTTTTTTGCCGTTCAATTTGCTTCATTGGCTGTTTCTTCAATTGTTCAAGATTGAAGTTTTCTTCAGTAAGATTTATAATGATATGCTGCTTGAAGTTGATGGCATAAGTTACATCTTTTTCCTGACGGATGCTAAAGCCTTCTTCATGCAGTCGGCTTCTGATAGGGATTACTGTTTCATCATTTAATATTTCACGCAGACGGTTTACAGCATCAGTGTAGTAGTTTGTTCTTTCCGGAGATATATCCACTAAATCAGTGCGGGATACTTTGAAGATTTTGCAGAGCAGATTACGTTCAGCTTCATTAGCCGGACTGAACATTTCAACCATGGCTATACGATTGTTACGGTCAATAGCTTCTGCCATAAAAGGTTTCAATGGACGGCTTTGGCCATCAAAGTAGATGATGCCTTTCTTGATATAGGCACGCTGCTTCCTGATTTTACTGTATATTTCACCTTGGGTAATCTTCGGGTTAAGTGTCAGTAATCTGTCAATATAATCCTCAATCCGATTGAACCGTTCTTCAGAAGTAGTAAAGTCCAGAAGCTCCTCTACAGCCAGTACTCTTGCACCATGAATGACGGTCTTGTTTGCATGATCAACGAGCATATATCCGTATGGAGCATCCTTCTTGCCGAAGAACACAATGTCAATACCGAACTTCGTTTTCAGTTCCTTCTGCAGTTCCTCCTTGTTGGAACTTACATCACGGTACTTCTTTAATATACTTCTGAGCTGACGGCAACGTGTCCTTTCCCGATAACCGCTCTTGAAAAGACTTTCTATTTCAGTAAAAGGAATTTCCTTCTGAACCTTTCCACCATGCTTGACGAATACATTCCCATCTTTCTGATAGACCTCATATCCCATGGAAACCATTATTGCCTTGAACTGGGCAAAAGAAGAGAATGTATATTGTTTGGCAGCATCAATATCATCTTCCGTTTTCTTTTTCCTGTCATTCCCAAGAATACGGTCAATGACTTCCTGGGAGCGTCTGCGCTCATGGCTGTGCTGAATCTTTCTTCCATCAGGTGCCACTCTCGAAGTGATAATATGAAGATGGGTATTCTCCGTGTCATAATGGGAGTAAACAAGCAACGGCTGACCGGATTCTCCGTATCCCATTTCCTTGAGATACTGGTGTGCAAAATCCAGCAACTCATCTTCCGACATTTCGTGTCCCTTGCATGATATGGCCACATGAAACTGTGGTTTTCTGATTCTGCTGTTCTGTGAACTGTACTTCTGGAGATAACCGATCAGCTCACTCGGGGTAGGTTTGTGAAATGTTCCGAGTGAACCGAAATTCTGAATCTCGATAAGCCGTGCAACACCTTTCGAGACTTTATGTTCATTGTAACCGACAGCATGAAAGTTCGTGCTTCCCGGTAATATGGTTGCTATCATATCGAATCCTAATTATTATGGTTTAAGCTACTGAGTAACCGAAATACTTCAAACTCATTAATCTACGGTTACGCAATAATAATATCTGAAATGATTGAATATCGTGTAGTCTGCAATTCAGATTCTGACAGCTTTCTGTGTCAGAGAATCAAGGTCTTTCTTTATTCGGTTCAATGTTTCCTGAGTTTCGAGGATAATAGGTAACAAAACTTCCTGAATATAGCTGGGTGCAAGTAATCCGGCTACCGCAAGCTCATTGGCACGTTTAACTGACTGATTAAGGTTACCTCCAGCCCAGGAAAGTTCATTCTGATATTTCCGGTAAAACAAACCCAAATCATTCATCAGTTCGAGCTGCCTTTTGGTACCGATATTTGAATATTCTGCCAGTGCCGAGCGTATATAATGGCTCACAGATGAATAGGAGGCAGATTTCTCCTTAAACTGTTGTACTTCCTCCGGTGTCATTCTGACCTTGATGTACTTGGTTCTCTGATTCTTCATACTTGGATACATTGGTGGTTAGGTTTCCCGGACCATTTTTCGCCATGCAAAACAGCGGCCAGCCGCTCCGATGCGCCAGCATTCGGCAAGTTACTTTTGTGAGTACGAAACGGAGTTTTGTGGCCACAAAAGTACAACTTGCTTGGAAAACTCTGCACGTCAGAACGAAGCTTTCCGGGAATGATTATTACACCCAAATTTACCGGAGAAAGCCGTTGCAAACCGAAATCAACAACACAATTCTTTGGAGGCGTATTCCTGTTAACCGTGTGCTGTAGCATCCGGTTGTCTTGGAATATACATATAGCGGAATATTGTTGTATAGAGTCCTAGAACTTATCAAACCAATTTTTGTGTATTCAGAAACAGATGCTATAAGTATTATTCGATTTTAGAACCATAAAAATCGTAGTAATAAGAAAATAATGTTTCGATATATATGGTTGGATAAACCAAAGTCTCAAAGACACACAAGATGTAGTTATATGGGATAGATGGTTATTGTTCTCATAAAACCTATATCCAATATAATATGTAGTCCCGATACCATGATAGCATGGTAAAAGTAACCTGCTTATCTAAGTTATTGGAATCCCAATAAAAGGGAAAATATAATCTTGTAGCTGATTCAGCTGATGAAATGGCTATCGGGAAATCTTATTTTATCTGAATTTGTATTGTAGAAACATTCAGACAGAATAACCTTGTTTTCAGAGCCTGGAGATACCTCGTTATCGTGGTGATATAACACTGATAATCAGTAAAAAATCTACTCGAATAACAAGAAAATAGTGTTGTGTAAATTTCTGTATCTCATTGATTTTTAGTATATTTATATACTTAAATAGGTTTTATATTCACTAAATATTACACGCTATGTTTGAACTGCTGTTGATTATATATCTACTGCCGGTACTTATTATAGGTATGCTGCTCCTGAAGCTGGTATTCTGGCTTTTGAGGATTGCCATACGTCTGGCTGTATGGCTGGTTAAGAAAACCTTTATACTTATATGGAAGTTCATCGTACTCGTTTTTGCCATACTTATAGGTCGTGAAGTATTGCCTTGGAATCAACCAGACAAATAGAAAGAACCGCACCAATATGAGAAATGGTGCGGTTCTGATAAAGATAAGTAGAATCCTCCCTTTGCGTTAATGGCTTGTTCAGGTTTTCCGATTACATAAAACCTTTTCCCTTGCTTCTTTCATACACAACTTCTTTCTTGGAATCACAATTCATAAGACGGAATTGAACCATGCATCCGGTAGGGATATCCTTGGGTAACTGTTCAACCAGTCTGTCAATAACTTGGTCCACATTACTGAAACCAATGTCTGTTATTTCACCGATAACATCACCTTTGAAATATGCACGGCCATAGATCATCATCTTTTTGGTGATACGGAACATCTTGTCTGCCGGTGTTTCGAAGTCACGTGCCTTGCCTTGCTTGCTCTTCTTGCTGCTGAAGAAAATGAAGTCAATCACTTTGGCATTGAGTTCCCAGGCAGGAGTGAAGTCTATCTTGACATAGCCTCTTGTTATATTCAGTCCATGACTATGGTTCATACCGAAAGCAACCTCATACAGATTGGCATCACAGTCATTTTGGGCAATTGTAGCCCATGTATGACGAAAAGTATAATAACAGTAGTAATCCTCCTTCTTCATTCCCATATCGGCACATATCTTTCTGATTCCAATGTTTACGTTGGCATTGAAACTGTCCGGGTTGCTGTAACGCTTATGGAATTTGAAAAGATATTCGTCATTCTCGTCTGAAAGATACTTGTCAAATGTGGCCTGAATGAACGGTTCCACACGCATTTCAATATAAGCTTCATCTTTCCGGCTGTGCTTTGTCTTAGCTCTTTTATATCCGATAATTCCATCCTTATAGTTTTCTTTTTTAAGCCCAAATATATCTACGGTATTTATTCCGCCCAGACACAAAGATAGGAGTGCCACGTCTCTGCCCAGTTCCGGAAGAGATGAAATCATTTTGGTTTCAGGTAGGGGACGATTGAAAAACTCCCTACATGCCTCTGCACTGATGGCTCTTTGAACTGTACTGTCAGATTTTGGAATGGATACTTTTAACCAAGGATTGTATTTGATTCGCACGATACCACGTTCTTCATCGTTCAGCTCTACAAGTGCCCTTTTGAATATCTGTCTTAAACAAGTCGGGTACATTTCTTTCGCCCTGTTCGTCAACGAAAGGCTATTAATCCATCTTGTTAAAACAGAAGAAGACAAGTGAGTAAACATCACTCTGGTTGTTCCCAAATATCTTTCGAGGTGGTTTACAGCCAGACGATAATTCTTAGCATTACGTTCATGTCCTTCAGAGGCCATACGATTAATGAACTTTGTTGCATAGTCACTAAAGCATACTTCCATATCAGAGTTCATTAAGTATTCTATCAATTCTGTTACAGAGTATCCTGACACATCTTTACGGTTTACCAGTTCGGTATAACGAAGTATTTCTTGTGCACAATATTTATTTATAACAGCATCCTTAATCTCGCCAGATTTGGATAGCTGTTTGTCTGTAACGAATTTGTCTGTCTTAATATATCCTGATTTTGAACGATGAAGTACTCGAATGTACACTTGGTAAAAGCCATCAGCTCGCTTATACCTTACAATAGTCTTAAATGTTGCCATACCTTATTGATTTACAGTTGTTTTACTTTTGTAAGTTCTTTGTAAGCGTACCCTCTCAGTTTTGTAAGCTATTTGTAAGCAAGTACCGTTTATTTGGCTCATTTTTTGCGGACAAATGCACGAACCGCCTAAAAACAACTTAGGCTGTAATGTCTGAAAAACAGTCCATTACAGCCTAAATCAATGATTATCTTATACTATTTATGCTTCCTCTATTGCAGCCTGCGCCGCGGCCAGTCTGGCAATAGGCACGCGGAACGGAGAACAAGACACATAGTTCAAACCAACTTTGTGACAGAATTTCACTGATGAAGGCTCACCACCATGCTCACCGCAGATACCGCATTTCAAATCAGGACGAACTGAACGGCCTTTATCTACAGCCATTTCAATCAGCTGGCCCACACCATTTTGGTCGAGTACTTGGAACGGGTCTACTTTCAGAATCTTCTTTTCCAGATATACCGGCAAGAAAGAAGCAATATCGTCACGGGAATAACCGAAGGTCATCTGGGTCAAGTCATTGGTACCGAATGAGAAGTATTCTGCACGGCTGGCAATGCGGTTGGCTGTCAGCGCAGCACGCGGAATTTCAATCATGGTACCTACCTTGAACGGAATTTCCATACCTTCTTTTTCAAATAATGCTGCTGCTGCATCACGGATCACCTTTTCCTGAGCTTCGAATTCATACAGGATACCGGTCAAGGGAACCATAATTTCGGGATGCGGATCATATCCTTCTTTCTTCAGTTCAATTGCAGCACCTAGAATCGCTTGAGTCTGCATCTCTGTGATTTCGGGATAGGTGTTACCCAAACGACAGCCGCGGTGACCTAACATCGGATTGTGTTCACACAGGCTTTCCACACGTTTTTTGATTTCCTGTACGGTTACGCCCATTGCCTTAGCCATTTCTTCCTGACCTTTTGCATCATGGGGAACGAACTCATGCAAAGGAGGATCGAGCAGACGAACATTTACCGGACATCCGTCCATAGCCTTGAAGATACCTTTGAAGTCGGCTTTTTGGAAGGGGAGCAATTTAGCCAATGCTTTTCTACGTCCTTCTACATCCGGTGACAGGATCATCTCACGCATAGCGACAATCTTTTCAGCATCAAAGAACATGTGTTCCGTACGGCAAAGACCGATACCTGAAGCACCAAAAGCGCGGGCCACTTCCGCATCATGCGGAGTATCAGCGTTAGTGCGGACATTCAGCTTGGTGTATTTGTTGCAAAGATCCATCAATGCAGCGAAATCGCCTGAAACTTCGGCTGCTTTGGTTTCCACTTTACCTTTATATACTTCACCGGTAGTACCGTTCAGAGAGATGAAGTCACCTTCTTTTAAAGTAATACCTTCAATTTCTACGGTACGTGTCTTATAATCTACATTGATAGCACCAGCACCCGATACGCAGCACTTACCCATACCACGGGCCACAACCGCAGCGTGAGATGTCATACCGCCACGTGCAGTCAGGATACCTTCGGCAACGGCCATACCTGCCAGGTCTTCCGGCGAAGTTTCGATACGTACCATGACCACCTTTTTGCCATCGGCAGCCCATTTAGCAGCATCATCGGCGAAGAACACAATCTGACCGGTAGCGGCACCCGGAGAAGCGGGCAAACCACGAGTCAAAACTTTCGCTTCTTTCAACGCTTTCTTGTCGAACACAGGGTGAAGCAGTTCGTCTAATTTATTAGGTTCGCAACGCTCCAATGCGGTTTTTTCATCAATCATGCCCTGGCGCAACAAGTCCATGGCGATTTTTACCATGGCAGCTCCGGTACGTTTACCGTTACGGGTCTGCAAGAACCATAATTTACCTTCCTGTACGGTAAATTCCATATCCTGCATGTCGCGATAGTGGTTTTCCAGTTTGGTCTGCAGGGCATCCAGTTCTTTGTAGATTTCCGGCATAGCTTCTTCCATAGAGGGATATTTGGCTACGCGTTCTTCTTCAGAAATACCTGCACGTTCTGCCCAACGCTGAGAACCGATTTTTGTGATTTGTTGCGGGGTACGGATACCGGCTACAACATCTTCACCTTGTGCGTTGATCAAATATTCGCCATTAAACAAATCCTCACCGTTACCTGCGTCACGAGAGAAGCAAACACCAGTAGCCGAAGTATCACCCATGTTACCGAATACCATGGCTTGTACGCTTACAGCAGTACCCCATTCGGCAGGAATACCTTCCATTTTGCGGTAAAGAATGGCGCGTTCGTTCATCCAGCTGCGGAATACAGCACAAATGGCACCCCAAAGTTGTTCGTATGCACAGGTCGGAAAATCTTGTCCGGTTTGTTCTTTTACAGCAACTTTAAAGCGTTTAACCAGTTCTTTAAGGTCTTCCACTTCCAATTCGTTGTCAAGCTTCACACCTTTTTCTTCCTTTACTTTTTCGATAATTTCCTCGAAAGGATCGATATCTTCCTTGTTCACCGGTTTCATACCCAATACCACGTCACCATACATTTGTACGAAACGACGGTAAGAATCCCATGCGAAACGGGGGCGTCCGGTCTTGCGGCTCAAGCCTTCCACCACTTCGTCATTTAAACCTAAATTAAGGATGGTATCCATCATACCCGGCATGGAAGCGCGGGCACCCGAACGTACAGAAACCAGTAACGGGTTCTCTACATCTCCAAACTTGGAATTCATCAGATTTTCGATGTTGGCGATAGCTTTCTCAACATCCGCTTTCAGCAGTTCTACTACTTTATCTTTACCTAACTCATAATATTCGCTACAAACTTCTGTGGTGATTGTAAATCCCGGAGGTACGGGAACACCGATTAGATTCATTTCAGCCAGGTTAGCGCCTTTTCCACCAAGCAGATTTCTCATGTCTGCTTTTCCTTCAGCTTGTCCATTACCGAAGGTGTAAACTCTTTTTTTATCCATAATAAATGTATTTAAAGTTAACTCGCTCAAAAAATGTAATCGCAAAACTATACATATTTTAGTTATCTCCAAACCTTTTACTGAAAAAAAATAGTGGAAATTGCAATTTCTACTTTGCAATTTTAATATCTTACGATTTATGAGGCAATATTCAGGGAAAATGCTTAAATTTGTCCCCAAATTAACTTATTCAGAAAAGTGGCTAGAAAGAAGAAAGAACTTCCATTATTAGAGAAGATAACCATAACAGATGTAGCTGCCGAAGGAAAAGCTTTGGCGAAAGTGAATGACCTGGTAGTATTTGTGCCTTATGTAGTGCCCGGTGATGTGGTGGATTTACAAGTGAAGCGTAAGAAAAATCATTATGCAGAAGCTGTGGCTGTGAAATTCCATGAGTATTCTCCTGTGCGTGCAGTACCCTTCTGCCAGCATTATGGTATATGTGGTGGTTGTAAGTGGCAGTGTCTGCCATATACAGAACAAATAAAGTATAAGCAAAAGCAGGTGACGGATAATCTGACCCGTATCGGCAAGATCGAATTGCCGGAAATTTCACCTATCATGGGGTCGGAAAAAACGGAGTTTTACCGCAATAAGTTGGAATTTACGTTTTCTAACAAACGTTGGCTGACAGAGGAAGAGGTAAAGGAAGATGTGAAGTACGATCAGATGAACGCCGTAGGTTTCCACATTCCCGGTGCATTTGACAAGGTACTGGCTATAGAAAAGTGCTGGTTACAGGATGATATCAGCAACCAGATACGCAATGCGATTCGTGACTATGCATACGAACACAATTATTCTTTCTTTAATCTGCGTTCTCAAGAAGGAATGCTTCGCAACTTGATGATCCGTACTTCGAGTACGGGTGAGCTTATGGTGTTGCTGCAATGCAAGATTGTGGAAGAGAGCGAAATGGATCTGATGAAGCAACTGCTGGCTTTCGTGGCAGAACGTTTTCCGCAGATTACTTCCTTATTATATGTAGTCAATAACAAATGCAATGATACCATTAACGATCTGGAGGTAATGGTGTTCAAAGGCAACGATCATATTTTCGAGGAAATGGAAGGGTTGCGCTTCAAGATAGGAGCAAAATCATTTTATCAGACTAATTCCGGACAGGCGTATAATCTTTATAAGGTGGCCCGTAATTTTGCCGGATTGACCGGTAAAGAATTGGTGTATGATCTTTATACAGGGACTGGAACCATAGCCAACTTTGTTTCACGCCAGGCAAAGAAAGTGATAGGTATCGAATATGTGCCTGAAGCAATAGAAGATGCTAAAGTGAATTCGGCAATCAATGGCATTGACAATACCTTATTTTATGCCGGTGACATGAAGGATATCCTCACTCAGGAGTTTATCAACCAGCATGGTCGTCCTGATGTTATTATCACTGATCCTCCGCGTGCCGGAATGCACGATGATGTGATTAATACAATTCTTTTTGCTGAACCTCAGCGGATTGTGTATGTTAGCTGTAATCCTGCCACCCAAGCACGTGATTTGTCTTTGTTGGATGCCAAATACAAGGTGATGGCCGTGCAACCCGTAGATATGTTCCCTCATACGCATCATGTGGAAAATGTGGTGTTGCTGGAAAAAAGAGGATAATCCGGATCGTTCAATTATAAATTGTTTAAACAGTAAATAGAATTATGTCAAGAGGTAAGAATAGTGATTCCGGCAGGCCAAAGGCGAGAAGTGTTGCCCGATATACTATATATAATGTGACGGAGCCCGCTGAGCTGATGGATTTTCTGATGCGGAAAATGGCGGGAATCAGTCGTAGCAAGGTAAAGGCGTTGCTTGCCAACCGCGTGATTTTGGTAGATAATGTGATTACTACCCAATATAATTTCGCATTGAAACCAGGTATGAAAGTGCAGATATCCAAGGTGAAGAATAACCGTGAGTTTAAACATCCGATGCTGAAACTGGTATACGAGGATGCTTATATCTTGGTGGTGGAAAAGAAGGAGGGACTGCTTTCTGTCAGCACAGAACATCAGAAGGAGCGTACTGCACAACATATTTTGAATGAGTATGTAAAACGTTCACATCGTTTCAACCGCGTATTTGTAGTACATCGTCTGGACCGTGAAACTTCGGGGTTGATGATGTATGCCAAAGATGAAAAAACCCAGAATACTTTACGTGATAATTGGCATGATATTGTGACGGACCGCCGTTATGTGTCTATCGTTTCTGGTGATATGGAGAAAGATTACGGTACTGTAGAGTCTTGGTTGACCGACCGGAAATTGTATGTCAGCTCCAGTCCTGTAGATAATGGGGAAGGTAAGTTTGCGGTCACTCATTATAAAACAATAAAGCGGGCCAATGGATATTCGTTGGTGGAGTTGGATTTGGAAACGGGACGTAAGAATCAGATTCGTGTGCATATGTCGGATTTAGGTCATCCTGTTGTTGGTGACCGGCGCTATGGCAGTGAGTGTGATCCTTTAGGACGATTGGCGTTACATGCCTTCAAGTTATGTTTCTATCATCCGGTAACAAAAGAGTTGATGGAGTTTGAAACTCCTTATCCTACGGCATTTAAAGGATTAATGCAGAAAAAATAGAAAATTTCTTCTGTTAAAATTAAATATAAGGCTTCTTTGCTTTTATTTTGGGCAGAGATTAAGAATAAAAAGCAATATCCATCCACTTACCAAACTGTAGACGGATGGATATTGTTGTTTTAGAGATTTGGCAGTTTCATTATTAAATTGCCTTTCTTAATGCAAGAATGGTCATGTAGCCCGATTTCCCAATGTTGTATTGATGAATAAAAAGGCTGAAATTCAAGATAAATTTGATTCAGCCTCTTTATTATTGTATCGGTGAAGTGATATTGAATAAAAGAGTTTTTTCAATAGATGTGATCATATAAAATCTCTAACCCTATCACAGAGTAGGAAGATTGATTTACTTGTAAAAATATGGGGAGTGTTGCCTGATTGTGTTTTATACTATGCCAAGAAGTATGTTTATGCACGTATGTCTACATGAAGCTACGCATATGTATGTACGGGTTTGTGCGTATGTATGTGAGTGTGAATCATATAAATCCCCAAAATATAAGGACGTTTTTAAAAAAGATCAAGAGCTTTTCAAATAATAACAGGAACTTTTTGGAAAAGATAACGAGCTTTTTTAAAAACGTTTTGATCTTTTTTATCGATATCGGAACTCTGTAAACTGCTATTTCGTGGAAGTACATCTCTTTCATATGCATTTTTGAAATGAAAAAGTCTGAAAGTACCCTGCTTTATATCAAACAGGAATACTTTATAAAAAAGAATATATAGTTGACAGCAAGCGTATTATGCGAAAATCTGCTTTAAAATATAGTGAGGGTATGAGGGCATAAGTGAGAGCAAATATTTTTACTATAATCATGTAAGCTATTTATAATTAGATTGTTATATGTAAAATGAGAGCATGAGGGCATAAGCATTCCAGAATAATAATGAGTATGATGTTGGTTTGCTGGAATAAAAAATGATACCGACTTATCACAAGCCGGTATCACGAAAAAATAATCACTTTATTATTTTGTAATCATCCAGCTTTGTGCGCTCACAAAGCACGGGGAATAAAAAGTTATTTATATACTAACACTGTAAACAACTACTTTCACAAGCTATTGTTTACTCACCTAATAAAAGGTAGCTTAACAAATATCACTTAATGTTCATTTTTTGTTTGACATTACAAAGGTAACACAAAAATTGAAAATTATACTATATAGTTCTAATAACGGATAATATTGCGGTAATTTAGGCGTTATTTGAGCCATTTATCTAACCAACTAAAGAAAGTGCGTTGCCATAACACCCCATTTTGCGGTTTCAATACCCAATGATTCTCATCCGGATATAATAAAAGTTCGGCCGGAACACCGCGCAATACAGCTGCATTGAACGCCGACATACCTTGTGAAGCAAGAATTCTATAATCCTTTTCACCGTGAATGCAGAGAATGGGAGTGTCCCATTTATCAACGAAACGATGAGGAGAGTTGGCAAAGGTACGTTGTGCCGTTGCATTGTTTTTGTCCCAATATGCACCACCCATATCCCAGTTGGCGAACCACATTTCTTCTGTTTCCAGATATTGCTGCTCCATATTGAATATACCATCGTGTGCGATAAATGCTTTAAAACGTTTGTCATGGTGTCCCGCCAGCCAATAGACGGAGAATCCGCCGAAGCTGGCACCTACGCATCCCAAACGATTAGTATCTACATATGGTTCTTTTGAAATATCATCTATGGCTGACAAATAGTCTTTCATACATTGACCTCCATAGTCACCGCTAATTTGTTCCAACCATTCCATGCCGAATCCAGGTAGCCCACGACGATTCGGAGCGATGATAATATAATCGTTGGCTGCCATAATCTGGAAGTTCCAGCGGTAGCTCCAGAATTGGCTGACGGGACTTTGCGGGCCACCTTCACAGAATAATAAAGTAGGATACTTCTTGTTTGCGTCAAAATTGACGGGATAGATCACCCATGAAAGCATTTGCTTGCCATCGGTAGTTTTGGTCCATCTTTCCTCCACTTTGCCCAAATTCAGCTGTTTAAAGATGTGATCATTCTCGTGTGAGAGTTGCGCCACTTGCCCGTCGGCAGGAGTGAGGGTGTAGATTTCATCGGCGGCACTGATAGAGTGACGTTTGGTAATTATTTTATCGCCCGCCATGGCTACTGATCCGTAGTCATACATGCCATCAGTCAGTTTTTTTATATCACCATTCAGATTGGCATTGTATACCATGCTGGTTCCATGCCATACACCGACAAAGTACAGACTTTGCGAATCATTGTTCCAGCAATAGTCATCTACGCCTGATTCAAAACTTTCGGTAACAAATGTCTTTTGACCGTCATCTAAATTGTAGATGCACAGGCGGTTCCGGTCACTTTCGTAACCATCGCGCTCCATGCTTTGCCATGCAATGTATTTGCCGTTGGGGCTGAATTTAGGATTGGTGTCATATCCTTTCATTTCATCTTTTCCATTCGGTTTGCACAGGTTCAGTGTTGTGCCTTTTTCTATATTATAAAGGTATATATCCGAGTCGGTAGATACTGCGTATGCCAATCCTTGCTTTTTCCGGCTGGTGTAAGCTATTTGTTTAGAGTCGTTGCTCCAAGCCAGCTGCTCGATACCTCCGAAAGGTTTCATTGGAGCTTCAAACGGCTCACCTTCCATGATATCGGTGGCTGCTCCCATCATGTTACCATCAAAATCAGCGATAAAAGGATGTGGAATACTTTCTACCCATTCATCCCAATGTTTATACATCAGGTCGTTTACAATGATACCGCTGGCTTTGGGTAGGTCAGGGTAGAGGTCTACAGTGCGTTGGCCGTATTTTATTTGTGAGATGAAAAGAATCTTTTTGCCATCCGGTGAAAAAGAGAATCCTTCTATGTTTCCTTTGAAATCGGAAATGATACGGCGTTCCGTACCGTCAGGATTCATCTCCCAAATTTGGCTGCCACCACTTTCATTGCATAAGAATGCGATTTTTGTTCCGCCTTTTATCCATTGAGGCTCGCTTTCATTCCATGCTGTTTGAGTAAGCAGGGTGTTGTTCTTTCCATCGGCATCCATTACGTAAATTACATGATGGCTTTTGTTTTCGGGAACACTATAATAGGCTACGGTGTAGGCTATTTGTTTGCCATCGGGGGAAATACTCAGACTGCCTATGCGTCCCATTGCCCACAGGGCTTCGGGGGTAAGACGACCGTCTTTGATGGTGATTTCTTGCTTGCCTATAATGGGCTCGTAGCCCTGTCCTTCCTGTTTCACTTCGGTACAGGAAGAAGCTAGCATAAGTGCTGCTGCCATGATGGTTGCGCTTGATTTATTCATATCTAAAAATTGTTTTTGATGATTAACTGATTGCAAAAATACGTATAAAAGCCGGTGATGTGAAATGTTCCTGCATATTTGTTTTGTTTCTTTGTGTGTCTGTGGAAGGGTGTCTTTGCAAAGAAGAGCAAATATAGAGGTAACCGGCATATATAAAAAAACAGCAAAGACCGCTGTTTTTTTATATATGCCGGTCTTCGCTGTTTTTTTAAGGAAGTGTAAACTCGTTATTTTTTCCCTTTATTCATTCTTTCTTGTTGCAGTCGTTCCTGCTCCTTTTGTAAAGCTTCCAGTTTAGCCATCAGTCCGCCACCCGGTTTGCCGCCATTCTTTTGGCTCTTCTTTTCTTTTCGGGCTTCCAACATGGCAAGGAGTTTCTTTTCATCAGTTGTTTTGCGCAGAATCACCATAGTGAGGATACCAATCAGTCCGGAAATGAAGTAATAGTAGTTCAAGCCGGATGAATAACCGTTGAAGATGAAAATAAACATGACTGGCATGATATACATCATTAGTTTCATACCCGGCATTTGCTGTTGTCCCATATCCTGCTGCTTCATGGTGTACATGGTGTTCAGAATATTGGTGATACTGAACAGCAAACAGAAGAGGCTTAAATGATTGCCCAGCAGAGGAATGTTGGTTCCCCAGTTGATAATATCATCATAAGTGGACAAGTCCGGGGCCCATAAGAAACTTTGTTGGCGCAACTCAATAGCGTTAGGCACGAAGAAGAATAAAGCCATGAATACCGGCATTTGGATCAGCATAGGCAAGCAACCTCCCATAGGGCTTACTCCGTATTTGCTGTAAAGTGCCATCGTTTCCTGCTGCTTTTTCAAAGCATCTTCTTTCTTGGGATATTTTGCGTTGATCTCGTTGATGTAGGGTTTCAGGACGCGCATCTTGGCAGAGGACATATATGATTTGTAGGTAGCCGGATAAACTAACACTTTGACAATAATCGTCATCAGCAGCAATACGACACCCATGCTCAGTCCCCACCCTGAGAGCCAATCAAACAAATTAATAGTGAACCAGCGGTTTACCCAGCGGATAATGGGCCAGCCCAAATAAACCAGGTCTTCCAGTTCCAAATCTTTTTGGGAAAGGCTTAGATCATTGCTGTTCAGCAAAGTCTTGAAATGGTTCGGACCGAAGTAGAACTGCATATCGGTAGGCTGCTTTCCGGTAGGATCAAAGAAAGTTGTCATGTCCGCGGTATAGTTCTTCATATATCCGCTTCCTTCCTGTTGGGGGGTAGAGGTTAGGGAAGCTTTATCAAAATCTTGATCGGCAATAAGTACGCTTGAGAAGAACTGATTCTTGAAAGCAATCCAATCCAAACGGTCGGTAACATCTTCTTTTGCTTCTTTCATTTCGTTCAGATAGTCTGAACTTTTTTCTACCGGCTTGTAGGTGAGCGAAGTATAGCGCTGTTCGAAGCTGAAACCTTTTTCAAGCTGGCGTGCCCGTTGACGCCAGTTTATATTGACTGTGTTCAGGGCAGGAGGGAAGAAATTCTGCATGCCGTTTGCGCGAATAGTGAAATTCACCATGTAAGCATCCGGTAAAAGTTTGTAATCGAAATCTATATAGCCTCCATTGTTTGCTGCCAAACGCATAGTTACAGTGCTGTCTGTTACGTTGGTAGGTTGGAAATACATATCCTCGGTCAAAATATTTTCATTCTTTCCTTCGAAAGCGAAATTCATGCCCGAATCTTTTTCATCAAATAACATCAAAGGCTTGCCGTCCTGTCCGTTATAATCTTTTAATATGGCTGCGCACACCCGTCCACCTTTATTGGTGAAAGTCAGTTTTACTACATTATTTTCCAGTGTCGTTAGCTGTTCCGTACCTTGGTTTGCGCCATAGAACATAGAGGTAGAGTCTAAATGCAATGTTGCATTCTGACTCTGTGCCGTGGCAGCCTGTGCCAGTCGTTCGGCCTCTTTTTGGGCTATCGCCTGAATGGAATCCTGATAATGTTTGGCACGTGCCATTTCTTCCTGGCTAGGACGGTTGTAGATGCTGAAGCCTATCACAACTGCACCAATCAGGGCGAATCCCACTAAAGTGTTTTTGTCCATTTTTACTTGTTTACCTTATTATATTATAATTCTCGTTTCTTATTTGTCTATTGCCGCTTTGATAAATGACAGGAATAAAGGATGTGGTTTCAATACTGTACTGCTGTACTCGGGATGGAACTGTACTCCGATGAACCATTTTAATGTCGGGATTTCAATTATTTCCACTAAATCGGATTCCGGATTGATACCCACGCATTTCATACCCGCCTTTTCGTACTCCTGCTTATAGTCATTATTGAATTCGTAGCGGTGACGGTGGCGTTCCTGTATGTGTTCGCTTTTATAGGCTTCAAAAGTCTTTGAGTGTTGGTCAAGGATACATTCATAGGCTCCCAGGCGCATAGTGCCGCCCATATTGGTGATAGCTTTCTGTTCTTCCATAATGTCTATCACGTTGTGTGGCGTTTTTTCATCCATTTCGCGGCTGTTGGCATCTGTATAACCTAGCACGTTACGGGCAAACTCAATAGCCATGCACTGCATACCTAGACAGATACCAAAAGTCGGTACATTGTGTGTACGTGCATATTTGATAGCAACGAACTTACCTTCTATGCCACGTTGTCCGAATCCCGGGCAGATGATGATACCATCCATATCCTTAATCTGCTCTTCTACATTAGCATCTGTCAGTTTCTCGCTGTTTATGAAGTGGATATCCGCTTTGCGGTCATTGTAAGTGGCGGCTTGTGACAAGGCTTCAAGGATAGATTTATAAGCGTCTTGCAAATCGTATTTACCAACCAATCCAATTTTTACTTTCTCAGTTGCCTTATGACGGCGATCTAGAAAATCTCTCCATGGACCGAGGGTTGGAGTTTCACCCACGGGCAATCCCATCTTTTGGAGAATGGTTACATCCAGTCCCTGTTCTTGCATACGCAAAGGTACTTCATAAATGGTGGGCATATCGATAGACTGCACCACAGCATTTTCATCTACGTTACAGAACAGAGCAACTTTCTTTTTCAAGTTTGTGCTCAATTCGTGCTCGGTACGCAATACCAATACATCTGGTTGAATACCAACAGATTGCAGCTCTTTTACGGAGTGCTGGGTAGGTTTGGTCTTCAATTCGCCTGCTGCAGCCAGATAAGGAACATAAGTAAGGTGTACGCACAACGCATTACGTCCCATTTCCCATTTCAATTGGCGGATACTTTCCAAATAAGGAAGTGATTCAATATCACCTACGGTACCACCGATTTCGGTAATGACAAAATCAAATTTATATTTGCTTCCCAATAATTTTACATTGCGTTTGATCTCATCGGTGATATGGGGGATAACCTGAATAGTCTTTCCCAAATAGTCACCACGGCGTTCTTTGTCAATAACACTTTTGTAAATACGTCCTGTTGTAATGTTATTGGCTTTAGTTGTCTGGATGCCCAAAAAACGTTCGTAATGTCCCAAATCGAGGTCGGCTTCGTGTCCGTCTACCGTTACATAACATTCACCATGTTCATAAGGATTCAAAGTTCCCGGATCAATATTGATATACGGATCGAACTTCTGAATTGTTACATTATAGCCTCTGGCTTGCAGTAATTTACCTATTGATGATGAAATAATACCTTTACCTAATGAGGAGGCAACACCACCAGTTACGAAGATATACTTAGTTTCTCCCACGACTTAATATTTTTAAATGTTATTTTCTTAATTATCAAAATCGCAATATTTATCAAAGTTGCAAAATTACAAAATCTTTTTCAATATTGTCGGATATGCTTTAAAAAATCATTTGATGAAACTGAATTTATCATTCGTTACTATATAAAGGAAACAGTTTTTGGGGAAAAGGAAAATTAAGTGTACTTTTGCACAAAACTAAAATTAGTATGAGAAAAAGTATATGTTTGGCTATAATACTTGCTGTATTCTGTATGGAAGAAGTGCCGGCACAGAAAATAGCCAAGACGAAAGAAAATCCGGCTGTGAAAGCCTATTCTGATTCATTGTCTGCATTAAGCGCATCTTATTTTGCTTATTTCAGGCTGTGGGATGATTTGAATATTCCGGCGCCCCGGCGGGTACGTCCTAATCCGGCTTTTTATAAGTTGTTTGTTCCGCCCACTTATTATGAAGCTCCTATAAAAGAAATTTTTGAAATAAAATGGAGTCCGGATACGAAAATAATGACAGCTGTCGATTCGCTATATATGGGAAAGCGTGACTCTGCATCTGCAGCTATATATCAACTGCCCGATTTGGAAACCTTGGCCGCTGCCGACCGTTGGTCGAATAATATATTAAGGAATTATTATTTGCAATATCCGGGCAGATTGGTGAATAACGAACTTTATTTGGCTGATTTGAAACCACTGGAAAATAATCAGATAGTAAAAAGACCAAGGAAAGAGAGAATCAAAAGTTTCCTTCAACCGGAAACACCGGTGGAAAGCTTGACTACGGATAATGAATTGTTGGTGGTACGCCCTAACTTTTGGACGCATAAGGGGAATGGGTATGTTCAGTTCACACAACATTATATTTCAGATAACTGGTATAAAGGTGGTGAAAGTACTAATGCGCTGTTGTCCGGCTTAGTGCTGGAAGCTAATTTTGATGACCGCCAGCGTATAGAGTTTGAAAATAAGCTGGAAATAAAATTGGGTTTTGTTACAGCACCGTCAGATACAGTGCATAAGTATAAGACGAATGCCGACTTGCTTCGTTTAAGCAGTAAACTGGGTGTAAAAGCCTTCAAAAACTGGTATTATACTTTGGCGGGCGAGTTCAAGACTCAGTTCTTTGGAAATTATAAGACGAATACGAATGATATGATTTCTAATTTTCTGTCTCCCGCCCAATTGGATATAACCCTCGGTATGGACTTTAAGCAGAATAAGAAGAATTATTCATTGTCTTTGTTGGGATCTCCACTGGCGTATACTTTTATGTATATCAGCAATGATAAGATAACTGATCCGGGTGCTTTTAATGTGGATCCGGGGCATAAAACAGCGAATCTCTTCGGTTCGAAATTTACAGGTAATCTGACTTGGACAATTATCCCCAGTATTGTGTGGGAGTCTAAATTGGAGTACTTTACAACTTATGACACCGTAATTGCCAGTTGGGAAAATACATTTAATTTTGTGTTGAACCGTTATTTGTCTACTAAGTTGTTTGTTCATGCGCGTTATGATGACGGTGTGACACTGACAGAAGATAACAAGAGTTATTTCCAGTTGCAGGAATTGCTTAGTTTTGGTTTGAATTATACTTGGTAAGAAAGGAGAGTGTAAGCGATATCGATGAGAACCAATAAAAACACGGATGCCGTAGAATTTGATATTCTGCGGCATCCGTGTTTTTATTGGTTCTCCATTTTATTTATGTTCACCCAGCAATGTTTGTACAATTCTTTCTGCAGCGTGTCCATCCCAACGTTCCGGCAAATGTCCCTTCTGCCATTCTCCTTTATTCAGAATGTCAAGGGCGTCTGCCAGGATTTCAGAGTTTTCCCCCACCAGCCGGTTTGTGCCGATTGTCACTGTTTCGGGATGTTCTGCATACGTGCTTAATGTCATGCAGGGGATTCCTAAAAAAGTAGCTTCTTCCGCTACATTACCCGAATCTGTAATGATACCCCAGGCGTGGTTCACTAAATATCCGAATGACAAATAAGGTTGCGGTGGTAATATATATAACCTTTCGGAAGTAATTCCTAAAGCAGACAGCTTGTTTTTTACATATGTATGGAGCGGCGCCACGATCGGCTTGTCTGTTTTTTCCAGTATAGTGCGGAAGATGGCTTTCAGTGTTGTGTCCTTGTTAAGCAATGAATGTTTGTTCAATGTTAGCAAGAGGTATTCTTTTTCTTTCAGTCCCATAATGGAGAACGCTACCGGGCGCTGTAAACGGGTACGGTTATAACGCAGCGTATCAATCAGGATGTTTCCTACAAAATGTACATGTGCCTGTTCGGTTCCTGTTTGATTCAGATTGCGGTTGGCTACCATTCCGGCCGTGAACAGATAATCGGACAAGCCATCTGTTATCATGCTGTTCACTTCCTTTGGCATATCCATATCGAAAGAGCGGGTTCCGGCCACTAGATGAGCGACTTTTATCCCTTTCTTTTTAGCTACGATAGAGCACGCCATAGTAGGAGTCAGGTCATCCACTACAAGTACTACCTGTGCAGGATGCTGTTCCAGTTCGCGGGCGAAAGCTACCAATATACCTGCCATTCGCTGGAAAAAATCTGTATTATCTACATGCAGATATACATCGGGACGCGGCATATCTAGGTCTGTAAACAGAGAAGGTTCCAAACTTTTATCTTCGTCCGAACCTGTGTAGACCAGACGGGCAGTGATATTTTTTCCTGCTGCCTTTGCAGCCTTGATAGCACGCATTAATGGGGCAATTTTCATGAAATTGGGACGTGCACCTGCGATAATTGTTACTTTCATCTTATTTTAAGCTATTTTCTGAACACAAAAATACATTTTCTTATCGAATTTATTCGTTACTTTGCAGACAAATAACAACCATTATGCTAACATTTGTTCAAGTTTTAGATTTTATAGGCACGTTTGCCTTTGCCATCAGTGGTATCAGATTGGCGTCTGCCAAACAGTTTGACTGGTTTGGTGCATATGTAGTGGGTTTGGCAACGGCTATCGGAGGAGGTACTATCCGTGATGTGCTTCTAGATGTGACTCCGGGTTGGATGACCGACCCTATATATTTAATATGTACAGGACTTGCATTGTTTTGGGTAATTGCTTTCGGCAAGTATCTGATTCATATGCATAACACTTTTTTCCTGTTCGACAGCATCGGTCTGGCACTATTTACAGTAGTGGGAGTAGGCAAAAGTATTGCTCTCGGATATCCTTTTTGGGTAGCTATAATCATGGGTAGTATCACTGGGGCCGCAGGTGGTGTGCTCCGCGATGTTTTTATTAATGAAATTCCGCTTATTTTTCGTAAAGAAATTTATGCAATGGCCTGTGTGGTGGGGGGATTGGCCTATTGGATATGTGATCTGTTTGGTCTGGAAGCCTTTATTTGCCAGATAATAGGAGGTAGTACTGTGTTTTTGGCGCGTATTTTAGCTGTTAAATATAGTATCTGTTTACCAATTTTAAAGGGGGAACAACGCTAAATAGCACCTGAAAACTATCAAAACAGGGGGTAAAAACTGATAAATGACGGTTTTTACCCCCTATTTTGATAGTTTTTTCTTTGACACCTATTTAAAATGCGCTATCCTTGCATTACCGAGAGCATGGAAAAAGAATATGAACCTAAACTGAAAGACTTATGAATAGCGTTAGTTTTAAAAAGAACCTGCTGGGTGTGCAAGAAGAATTACTTCGGTTTGCATACAAACTCACAGCCGACCGTGAGGAGGCTAATGACCTGCTACAAGAAACTTCATTGAAAGCGCTGGATAATGAAGACAAGTATATCCCCGATACAAACTTTAAGGGATGGATGTATACCATTATGCGTAACATCTTTATAAACAATTATAGGAAAATAGTGCGTGACCAGACATTTGTGGACCATACAGACAATCTCTACCATTTAAGTATGCCTCAGGATTCCGGCTTTGATAGTACCGAGGGAGCTTATGACATGAAAGAAATACATCGTATAGTCGGTTTGCTTCCTAAAGAATACCGTATTCCATTCGCTATGCATGTGTCGGGATTTAAATATCGTGAGATTGCCGAAAAGCTGGGATTGCCGTTGGGTACTGTAAAAAGCAGAATTTTTTTTACCAGACAACGCTTGCAGGGACAGCTCCGTGATTTTGTATAATCCAAGGGGGAAAATTATCAAAAAGGTAGAGTGAAATTCTTTTGCTCTGCCTTTTTTGTTTTTATTGGTTTACAATATGATATTAAACATGTTTTTGGAAGCTAAAAAACAGCTTCGAATATTAACTTTATTTTTATTCATTTGTTATATTTGCAAAAGGACAAGACACCTTTAAATCAAGTAATAATTATGAAAAAAGAAATCAAATTCAGTTTGGTCTACCGCGATATGTGGCAGTCATCAGGGAAGTACCAGCCCAGAGCTGATCAGTTAGCCAAAATTGCTCCTCTAATCGTTGAAATGGGGTGTTTTGCCCGAGTCGAAACTAATGGAGGTGCTTTTGAACAAGTGAACTTGCTGTATGGTGAGAATCCTAACAAGGCAGTGCGTACATTTACCAAGCCTTTACGTGAGGCGGGTATTCAGACGCATATGTTGGACCGTGGTTTAAATGCATTGCGAATGTATCCTGTTCCAGCTGATGTACGTCGGTTGATGTATAGGGTAAAACATGCGCAAGGAGTGGATATTACTCGTATTTTTTGTGGTTTGAATGAAGTTCGTAATATTATTCCTTCCATAAAATATGCTAAAGAAGCGGGGATGATTCCTCAAGCCACTCTTTGCATCACTTATTCTCCTGTACATACGGTGGATTATTATTCTTATATTGCCGACCAGTTAATAGAAGCAGGGGCACCCGAAATCTGTTTGAAAGATATGGCAGGTATCGGCCGTCCTGAAATGTTGGGGCAGTTGGTGAGAAATATCAAAGATAAACATCCTGAAGTCATTGTACAATATCATGGACATTCCGGTCCTGGGTTATCTATGGCATCTATTTTGGAAGTTTGTGAGAATGGTGCGGATATCATTGATGTCGCTATGGAGCCGTTGTCATGGGGAAAAGTGCATCCTGACGTAATTTCTGTACAGGCTATGTTGAAAAATGCAGGTTTTCAGGTACCTGAAATCAATATGAAGGCTTATATGAAAGCACGTAGCATGACGCAGGAATTTATTGATGATTTTTTGGGATATTTTATTGATCCTACCAACAAACATATGTCTTCCTTGCTGCTGGGATGTGGACTTCCCGGTGGCATGATGGGTTCAATGATGGCCGATCTGAAAGGGGTGCATTCGGGCATCAATCTGATTCTGAAAGGACAGGGAAAGGAACCTATGAGTTTGGATGATTTGGTAGTGATGCTGTTTGAAGAAGTGGAATACGTATGGCCGAAATTGGGATATCCACCTTTAGTAACACCGTTTAGCCAATATGTGAAGAATGTGGCTTTGATGAATGTTATGCAATTGGTGAAGGGAGAGGAGAGATGGACGATGATTGATAACCATACATGGGATATGATTTTGGGAAAAAGTGGAAAATTGCCGGGTGCGTTGGCTCCTGAAATAATCGAACTGGCGAAAAGTAAAGGCTACGAATTCACTGATGAAGATCCTCAAGTGAACTATCCTGATGAGCTGGACAAGTACCGTAAGGAGATGGATGATAATGGATGGGAATATGGTGAGGATGAGGAAGAGTTGTTTGAACTGGCTATGCATGACCGGCAATACCGTGATTATAAATCGGGTGTAGCCAAGAAACGTTTTATGGATGATTTACAACGTGCTCAGGATGCGGCTATGGTAAAAAGTGGCTTCGATGAGGAAACGATCCGAAAATATAAGCGTGCTAAGGCAGATCCTATTATTGCACCGGATAAGGGGCAGATTTTATGGGAAGTTTCCGTGGAAGGTCCTTCTATGGCACCGTTTGTCGGACGGAAATACCAGCATGATGAAGTGTTCTGTTATATTTCCACTCCGTGGGGAGAGTATGAAAAGATTTTTGCTAATTTTACAGGACGTATTGTAGAAGTTTGCGCCCAACAAGGAGCTGTAGTTAATAAAGGTGATGTTATAGCTTATTTGGAAAGAACAGAGTTTACTGCATGATTTAAAGGTGCTATATAGCTTTTTTTATCCGCTATGGCAAGTGTTGAATTTGTCATGGCGGATGTTTTTATCTTTTCATTCTTTTAAAATTTGCATTCATTCAGTTATGTGTTATCTTTGTTGCCATGCAGAAAAAACAGGTAGATAAGAAAAAATATATGAGAAAGCTGTATCCGTGGTTGCTGGGAATGATTTTAGGAATAATGCCTTGTATCGTTTCAGCATCAGAAAATGACAGTATAAAAGTCGAGAGTCTGCTTCAAAAAGCTGCCCGGTTGCCGGCCGATAGCTGTAGGATATTGTTTTTTGCCCAAAATCTATTAGGGGTTCCATACGTAGCGAATACATTGGATGGGACAGATGAAGAGAGATTAGTTGTTCATTTGGATAAGGTGGATTGTACCACATTAGTTGAAACAGTACTTGCATTGAGTCTCGCTGACAAGTATGGGAAAAGTGACTTTGAAAGTTACAAAAAAGCGTTGCTGTGTATCCGCTATCGGAATGGAAAACAAGCCGGTTATGTCTCGCGTTTACATTACTTCAGTGATTGGATTAAGGATAACGAACAGAAAGGAATTGTACATGAACGTACAGGGGAATTAGGGCTTGCTGTATCACAAATCTTGAATTTGGATTTTATGTCCACACACTCTGACAATTATCACCGGTTGAAAAATAATCCTTCCATGATATCCCAGATGATTGAAATAGAGAGAAAATGGAAAAATGTTCCTGTTTCTTATATTCCTAAAACAAGTCTGAACGTTTCTTCTGAGGAGTTGGATATAAAGAATGGGGATATCATAGCGATTACTACCAATATAAAAGGGCTGGATGTGGTGCATACAGGATTTGCCTGTTGGGTGGATGGTAAATTGCATTTGCTTCATGCTTCATCGGTCATGAAGAAAGTTATTCTAGATTCTCAGACTCTTTTTGAATACTCTAAAAATAAGAAAGCCCACACGGGGGTGCGGGTTATTTCTTTTTTGAAACCGTAGAGGACGTATCTTGTTTGGGCGGAAATGTAGGGACGCATTTCATAAGATAAAGTATCTTCTTTTGTCTTTTAAGCATGTAGTTGCCAGGTCTGCTTGAATTGAATTTGCGAGGATTGGGAAGGCTGGCTGCAATTAGTGCGCATTCTTCCGGTGTCAGTTTGCTGGCATTCTTGTGAAAGTGTTCACGAGCTACTGCTTCGGCACCATAGATGCCATTTCCCATTTCTATAGAGTTCAGATAGACTTCCATAATCCGTTCCTTGTTCCAAAATAGTTCTATCAAGGTGGTGAAATACACTTCAAGTCCTTTCCTGATCCAAGAAGAAGCAGGCCACAAGAAAATGTTTTTAGCTGTCTGTTGGCTGATAGTACTGGCACCTCGAGGGCGTTTTCGGTTCTTGTTTTCTTTTAAGGCTTTCTCTATTTCTTTGAAGTCAAAACCATTATGCTCGGCAAAGCGATTGTCTTCAGAGGCAATAACAGCCATAGGCAGATGCGGGGATATGTTTTCTTTAGGTATCCAAGAGTGTTTCCACTTTATATCTTCACCATGAATGATTTGCTGGGTAGTACGGATAAACATCAACGGGGTAAAGTAAACCGGAATAAAGCGTAAAACGATAACTGCGAGAATGGAAGAACCAAAGAAAAAAAGCAGCAGATTACGGATGAATTTTAAAATCTTTTTTTTCATGCTTGTGTATTAAAACCAATTTCGGGCAGAAATAACCTGTCCGAAATTGGTTTATTTTATATGTTATTCCAATGTTGTGACCGTTGGTTCGGGCGTATTGGATACGCTCTACAATAACGTCATCGATATCATTTCAGTGTCCCTGCTTCCGCTTGCTGAATCATCTGTTTGCTGGCATACATATATACTTCTACACGACGGTTCTGCTGGCGTCCTTCGGCTGTGTCATTATTACCTATCGGATCTGCTTGACCCAAGCCTTCTACGGACTTGATCTGAGAATTACTTACACCGCAACCCAACAGATAACTAGCCACACTTTGAGCGCGTTCTTGTGACAGATTGAGGTTTTTTTGGATACTTTGTTCAGCTGTACTGTTTCTCCAGCCCTGGTTGTCTGTATATCCATAAATGGATACATCCATATCTCTGTTCTGGTTCAATACGTTGTTTGCAAACTTACTTAAGGCTGATTTCGCTTGTGCACTCAAGGCTGCATTTCCTGTATTGAAGAGAATACCGGAATCAAAAGTAACTTTTACAGCCTGAAGGCCATTGTTATCTGTTACTTGTTCTACCTGTGCTCCTTGGATTTGAGCAGCTTCTTCTGCTGCTTTATCCATTTTTTTCCCAATTAACACACCGGCACCTGTACCTACTGCCGCACCTACTGCCGCACCAATAGCCGCACCTTTACCATGTCCGGCTATTCCGCCGATAATTGCTCCCAATGCTGCACCGCCGCCGCCGCCGATCAGACCGCCTTTAGCGGTATTATTCATGTTACCACATCCACTGAATACTAATGTAGCACTCAGTAATAAAGCCATAATTTTAGTCTTTTTCATAATCATGTTCATTTTAATATATTAATGACTTAATGCAAAAATTGTTCATTAAACGGCCTGATAATTTAAAGCTTTCTTCTTGATAAGCATAAACCAGATCAGACAAATAATTCCTTTCATAGTGCTAGTGATGCTTATGCTCCACCAAATACCCGGCAAACCCCAGCCCCATGATACAAACAACAGTGCCATCGGGATGCGCAGATAGTTACAGGTGACGCTGATTACGGCAGGAGGCATGGTGCGCCCCATTCCATAAAATACGCCCTGTATGGTAATTTCCAGCATCATAAATAGTTGCGAGTATCCGTCAATACGTAGAAAGACACCACCGGTTTCGTAAGCTGCTTTTTCAGGAACAAAGATAGAAAATATTTCGTTTCCATAACATATAAAAAGGAATGTGCAGAAAGATCCGAATATAAATGTCATCCATAAAGTGGTGCGATAGGCTTTCAGCACACGGGAGATTTGCCGCGCTGCATAATTCTGAGCTACAAAGGCACTGAGAGCTGTAGAAAAGCCTTGGGAGGTGTTCCAGGTGATAGCTTCGATTTGTCCTCCGGTGGTGAGTGCCATCAGCCCTAAATGACCACCTTGTTCTGTGGCGGTTCTTCCGAGAAACATATTGACGAAAGCGAATAATGTATTGAGTGCCGCTACCGGTAATCCTATTTTCAAAATGTGGCGTGTATATTGTTTTTTCAGTTTAGTAAATAACCGAAAATCATCCCATAATATTTTCTTTTGTTTCAATTGATAGATAAACAGTATGCATACCGTAGCTTCGGCCAGCCAAGTGGCAATTGCTGCTCCCGTAGTTCCCCAGCTTAAACCAAAGATAAAGATAGGATCTAGTATTATATTTGTAATCAGTCCGATACCGTTAATGGAAAAAGGTATTTTGCTTCGTCCGGCGGCATTGAATATCCCTGTAAAGGCAGCTGATAAAAAGACGAATGGAAAGGCGGTTGCTATAATCCGTAGATATTCCACAGCCATCTTGGCTATATGAGGTTCTAGTTCATAGATACTGATAATAGGGGTGGCAAAGATAAATAACAATGCTCCCCAGCTCAATGATATAAGTAAGGACAAGGTAAGATTATGTGATGCGAACGCACGGGCAGCTTGCTCGTTTTGTGCCCCGATGGCTTGTCCTACGCTGACTTCCGAACCTACTTTGTTCAGAAGAGAGATAGATGTGGACATCCATGTAAGAATTCCTACCGAACCTACGGCGGCTATTGCCTCACTTCCTATTCTTCCTACCCAAGCCATGTCGGTCAGACTATATGCCATTTGTATGAATGAAGTAGCCATAATGGGCATTGCCAAAGTAAACAATTGCTTTAGGATAGGGCCTTGAGTCAGATTCTTAGTTCCTTTCATTCGTCATTAACGGATAAATTGTCTGCAAAGGTAGAAATTTATACTGATTTCTGTGGGGAATGCTGATAAAAATACTTTTCTATTACTCTTTTTAAATGGTCTGGATGTTTTATAAAAAACTTTGAAGTTCTTGAAGAAGGATAAAGCTTTTTCAAAAACTCCAAAGTCTTTTATGAGTATATTGATAGAAGTCGTTGATTAGTAAGCGAAAATAGGATATTTCTTCATTGTTTCGTTTACGCGTGCACGAACTTGTGCGATTACTTCTTCATTGTCTACGTTTGAAAGAACTGTCTCAATCATTTCGGCGATTTCCAACATCAAGTCTTCTTTTGCTCCGCGAGTTGTGATAGCGGGAGTTCCCAAACGGATACCTGAAGTTTGGAAAGCAGAACGGCTGTCAAATGGGACCATGTTCTTGTTTACAGTGATATCAGCAGCAACCAATGCTTTTTCTGCTACTTTGCCTGTCAGATCAGGGTATTTGGTACGCAGGTCTACCAGCATGGAGTGGTTGTCTGTACCACCGGAAACGATCGTAAAGCCACGGTCAATCAAAGCCTGTGCCAATACGGCTGCATTCTTTTTTACTTGTGTTTGATATTCTTTGTATTCCGGCTGTAAACATTCACCGAATGCAACAGCTTTGGCTGCGATGACATGTTCCAACGGGCCACCTTGTATACCAGGGAATACAGCAGAATCCAAAAGTTGTGACATCATCTTGATTTCACCTTTTGGAGTTTTCTTGCCCCATGGGTTAGGGAAGTCTTTACCCATCATGATGACACCGCCACGAGGGCCACGAAGGGTTTTATGGGTTGTTGAAGTGACGATATGAGCATATTTAACCGGGTTGTCCAACAGTCCGGCAGCAATCAGTCCGGCAGGGTGGGCCATATCGATCATCAGGATGGCTCCCACTTTATCTGCGATTTCACGCATACGTTTGTAGTCCCACTCGCGAGAATATGCAGAACCGCCACCGATAATCATTTTGGGTTTTTCACGTAATGCGATTTCTTCCATCTGATCGTAATCTACACGACCTGTTTCTTTGTTCAGGTTGTATTCACACGGAGTATAAATAATTCCGGATGTGTTAACCAATGAACCATGTGACAAGTGACCACCATGGGCCAAATTTAATCCCATAAATTTATCACCCGGATTCAAAACGGCCAAAAATACAGCAGCATTAGCCTGTGCTCCGGAGTGAGGTTGTACATTAGCCCATTCTGCTCCAAATATTTGTTTCAGTCTGTCGATAGCGATTTGTTCGCTCTGGTCTACCACTTCGCAACCGCCATAGTAGCGCTTGCCGGGATACCCTTCAGCATACTTGTTGGTAAGGCAAGAACCCATGGCTTGCATTACTTGGTCACTAACAAAGTTTTCGGATGCGATCAGCTCGATACCTTTGAGCTGGCGTTGATGCTCTTTTTCGATAATGTCGAAAATCAAATCGTCTCTTTTCATTTCTTTTTATAATAAGTTTATGTGCGATATTCGATTCTGAGTTCACAAAGTTAAGTAATTTTAGAATATAAGGAAATTATTTAGAGGAAAATATTTGGTGAGGTTACGGAAAAAAGATATATGACTTTCTTTTTGTCGTGTAGTAAGGTCTGAAGCTGCTGAAAGAGTTGAAGATAAGGGCGTTTTGAGGAAAGAAAAGGATATAAATGTGGCATTATGATATCTACTTAGAGGAAGCTTCCTACTTTAGAAAATAACTCCTAGCGAGAAGCTTAGCACATTGCGGTGTCGGTTAATGAAGATACCTTTTTCTTGGGACATTATTCCATCTGTGTCTTTTTCATAAATGATTGATTTAGAGATATTGGTGAGTCCGATTTCATACCGGAAATCAAAGAATATATTAGCAATATTTACTCCTAATCCGATAACAGAACTTATATTAATGGGGTGTAATTCTTCTTTTATACCAGAATATCCAAATCCTTCAAACTCTTCGGAAGTCTTATGTTTCCATACATATTCCAGTTTGGGACCAATAAAAAGTGCCATGCCGTAAGGCCTGCTTTTTACAAAACTATAACCATATAATATAGGTAGCTCCAAAGAGTGAATCGTGCTGTTCAGTTTAGCAAGCTCGGGAAGGGTGTTTTCTTTATTTTGATTTTTATTGAAAGCTATTTCACCTTTATAAATATTATACATAATTTCGGGTTGGATGAAATGCCTTTTCATGTGCACCCGAAAAAACATGGCGGCAAAATAGCCTACTTTATAATTATTTTGTACATCTTCCATTCGTTCTCCATCTAGTTCTAACCGACTGGTAAAATACATGGAAGAGTTGAAACCTCCTTTTATTCCCACATTGATCTTAGGTTCCTCTTTCAGACCATTCTTTATTCCTTGTGCTGTAACGAACAGGGCAGGAAGTAATAAAGCGATTAATAAAAGGAGTTTCTTCATGAGATATTTTTAGGATTTTTCCTTGGTCTGTGATCTGTTCTTTTCTACAGACCAGCCAAACTTCCCGATTTTCGGTCCTAGTTCAAAATATCCGCCATGAACATAGACTAACGGGTTAGCTTCGGATAATTCGAATTTTCCTGTTTCCGCATTCAGGTATTTATCGTCGGCTTTTACATTTACCACATCGGCTATGAACATATCATGAGATCCTAGTGAGATGATTTCCTTTACTCTGCATTCTATACAGAGCGGGGATTCTTCGATGATGGGAGCACTGACTATTTTTGCTTTTCCCGGGGTCAGCTTCATTTCTTCAAATTTATTATAATCTTTGCCCGAACGCACTCCGCACCAGTCGGTAGCGAATGCCATGCTTTTGGTAGTAAGGTTGATGACGAATTCCATATTCCGTTTTAGAATGGGGTAGGAATGGCGTTCCGGACGCACGGATATATAACACATGGCGGGGTTGGTACAAATAGTACCTGCCCATGCCACTGTGATAATGTTATATTCTTCTTCCGTACTTCCGCAACTTACCAGTAGGGCCGGAAGAGGGTAAATCATAGTTCCCGGTTTCCAGTCTTGTTTCATATTCATTACAGTAGTTTGATACCTTCTTTACTTTGTTCCTTTTCGCAGTAATGACATTTCAAGATTCCATGTTCTTTGTCAATTACATGAAACAGGGTGGTCATTGGCTCATTGTTGGTGATACATTTGGGATTGGCGCACTTTACGATGCCACGTAATTCCTCAGGCATCAGGACTTGTTTCTTCTCTACCACCTCATAGTCACGGATAATGTTCAGTTTTACATTCGGGGCTACTACGGAAAGGCGGCTTATTTCCTCATCAGTAAAAAAGCGGTCGGCCACTTTTATAATTCCTTTTTTACCTAATTTTTTGCTCTCGAAGTTGTTTCCGATGGTTATGTTAGAGTCAGAATCCTGCAAGCCCAATAGGGCGACTACAGTAAACAATTTATCGGAAGGTATATGGTCTATAACAGTGCCGTTTTTCAAAGCGGCTACCTGCAATGCTTGTTTATTATCGCTCATCTTCATTTTTGTTTTTACTTTTTTGCATCTTCTATAACATCATTCAAGGTTATGCCCAATACATCACAAAGGATGGCCTGGCGCGCATAAAGTCCGTTTTGTGCCTGCTGGAAATAGTAAGCTTTCGGATTCTCATCCACATCGTAAGCTATTTCGTTGACGCGGGGCAGAGGGTGCAGGATACGCAGATTGGGGCGGGTATGCTCCAGCATCTTATTCCTTAATATATATACATCTTTCACACGTTCATATTCCATCAGGTCGGTGAAACGTTCGCGTTGTACACGGGTCATGTAAAGAATGTCGGCGTCAGCAATGGTTTCTTCGTTAAAGTCTGTGTACTCTTTGTATTTAATATGGTGCTCCTTGCAGTAGATTTTATATTCTTCAGGCATTTTCAACTCTTCCGGAGCGATGAAATGGAAAGTGGGGTTGAAATGACGCATAGCCATCAGCAAAGAATGAACAGTTCGTCCGTATTTCAAGTCGCCTACTAGATAGATGTTTAAATTTTCAAGCGTTCCCTGTGTTTTGTATATGGAGTAGAGGTCTAGCATGGTTTGTGACGGATGTTGGTTGGCTCCGTCTCCGGCATTGACAATGGGCACCGGGGCGACTTCGCTGGCATATCTTGCGGCACCTTCCAGAAAATGGCGCATTACGATGATGTCAGCGTAATTGCTTACCATCATGATGGTATCTTTCAATGTTTCTCCTTTTGAAGAACTGGTTACTTTGGGATCGGTAAATCCGATAACGCGGGCTCCCAGTCTGTTTGCTGCGGTTTCAAAACTGAGTCGTGTACGGGTGGAGGGCTCAAAGAAAAGGGTGGCAACAACTTTGCCGTCCAAGATTTTACGGTTAGGCTTCTTTTCAAACTCTTTTGCCATCTCCAAAAGGTAGAGGATTTTCTCTTTCGAGTGTTCGGCAATAGTAACTAAACTTCTATTTTCCATATTGGCTTGTATTTATAATTACAATTTATACGGAGTGTAAAGGTATGAAAAAAAAATAAATGAGCGAAGAATTAAAAGATATTTCGTTGAACTTTGTTAGAAACACATTCTATCTCAAAGTTTTTCCTTACTTTTGTACCGTTAATTACTAGAAAATGTCATGAGGAAGAAATTTATATACGTGCTTTGGGCTCTTGTAGTCGGCGTACTGTTAGTTATAGCGCTTATATTCACCGCAATAGCGAAAGGATGGATTGGATATGTACCGCCTATTGAGGAATTGGAAAATCCGAATTTAAAGTTTGCAACCGAGATTATATCCGATGACGGCAAGATGCTGGGTACTTGGTCACTTAGTAAGGAGAATCGTGTTTTTGTAGGTTATGACCAGCTTTCATCGAATCTGATTCGTGCGCTGATTGCTACCGAAGATGAACGTTTTGCAGAACATTCCGGCATTGATGCCCGTGCGTTTGTCCGTGCTTTGGTGAAACGGGGAGTGATGATGCAGAAGAATGCCGGTGGGGGTAGTACCATAACCCAGCAGTTGGCAAAACAATTCTATTCACCTACGGCAGATAATGTGATGGAACGTCTGTTGCAGAAGCCCATTGAATGGGTAATAGCTGTTCAGTTGGAACGCTATTATACAAAGGAAGAGATTCTGACTATGTATCTTAATAAGTTCGATTTCTTGAATAATGCAGTAGGTATCAAAACAGCTGCCAATACTTACTTCTCGAAAGAACCGAAAGATTTGAGCATTGAGGAAGCGGCTACTTTGGTTGGTATGTGTAAGAATCCGTCTCTTTATAATCCGAAACGTTTTAATGAACGTTCACGTGGACGGCGTAATGTGGTGCTTGGCCAGATGCGGAAGGCGGGATACCTGACTGATGCGGAAACTGATTCATTAAAGGCGTTGCCTCTCGTCTTAAAATATCGTCGTGTGGATCATAAAGAAGGTTTGGCAACTTACTTCCGTGAATATCTGCGTGGAGTAATGACAGCCAAGGAGCCGAAGAAAAGTGATTATCGCGGATGGCAGATGCAGAAATATTATGAAGATTCATTGGCATGGAAAACGAATCCGCTTTTCGGGTGGTGTGCTAAAAACAAGAAGAAAGACGGTACCAACTACAATATTTATACAGACGGTCTTAAGATCTATACCACTATTGATTCACGCATGCAGAAATATGCGGAAGAGGCTGTTTATGAACATGTGGCGCAATACTTGCAACCTCGTTTCTTCAAGGAAAAGCGGAAAAAGAAAACAGCTCCGTTTACTAATCAGTTGACAGAGGAGGAGGTGAATACCATCATGACCAGGGCTATGAAACAGACTGATCGTTATCGTATTATGAAAGAAGCCGGATGCTCGGAAGCGGAAATAAAGAAAGCGTTTAATACTAAATACGAAATGTCTGTATTTTCTTACGAGGGAGAGAAGGATACCATTATGACTCCGATGGATTCTTTGAAATATTATAAATTCTTCCTTAGGGCGGGATTTATGTCTATGGATCCCTTGACAGGTCATGTGAAGGCGTATGTGGGTGGTCCTAACTATAATTATTTCCAATATGATATGGCGATGGTGGGGCGTCGCCAAGTAGGTTCTACTATTAAACCTTACGTGTATACTTTGGCTATGGAGAACGGTTTCTCTCCCTGTGATCAGGTGCGTCACGTAGAGCAGACATTGATAGATGAGAACGGGCGTCCATGGTCACCACGTAATGCCAGCAAAAAGCGTTATGGAGAAATGGTAACTATCAAATGGGGATTGGCTAATTCGGATAATTGGGTAACGGCTTATTTGATGGGGAAACTTAATCCTTATCAGTTGGTTCGTCTGATTCATTCATTCGGTGTGCAGAACAAACAGATAGACCCCGTAGTATCACTCTGTCTGGGACCTTGTGAAATTTCTGTAGGGGAGATGGTCAGCGCTTATTCAGCATTCGCAAACCGAGGTATCCGTACAGCACCAGTATTTGTAACCCGTATTGAGGATAATGAAGGTAATGTATTAGCGAATTTCACTCCGCAAATGGATGAGGTGATTAGTGAGACCAGTGCTTACAAAATGCTGGTTATGTTGCGTGCGGTCGTTAATGAGGGTACCGGTGGACGTGTACGCCGTCTGTATGGCATTACTGCTGATATGGGGGGGAAGACAGGTACAACCAACCGTAACTCTGACGGTTGGTTTATGGGATTCACTCCCTCATTGGTGTCCGGTGTATGGGTAGGCGGTGAAGAACGTGATATTCATTTTGATACGATGGTAGACGGGCAGGGGGCTGCTATGGCGCTTCCTATTTGGGGACTTTATATGCAGAAAGTCTATAAAGACAAGAGCTTGGGATATTCTCAGGATGAGAAATTCAATATTCCTGATGACTTTGACCCTTGCAAAGATACCTTAATAGATGAAACTTCGGTAGAAGAAACCGGAGGTTTGGATAATATATTTGAATAATTGAAAGATTTATCAATAAAAAAGTCTGTTTGCAAGGAAAAGCAAACAGACTTTTTTTATTGATATACCTTTTATAAAAGGTGCTTTCTCTACTTGGTGTTGTGGAAAATAATTTATGTAAAAATAGTGAAAACCCTTGCTGTTTCGTAAGAAAATACTATATTTACAAAAAGAAAATCTTTACCTTATGAAGATAGGAGGTAATTATGGATAGAGATGTAACTCTGTATCAGATAACTAATGTTATGGCCGAGAGAGTTTTCCAAAAAATAGATAACTTCAATAAAGGCCGTAGAGAAGATGCGGGATATTATGCAATCAGTGTTTCTACCCCTTACCGATCATATTATGCATTATGGCGTATATTTCCGGACAATATTTATTCCCCTTTGTTTATTCAATCGCTGGCTGTCACTTTTAATGATGCGGCAGAACGTGCTTTTCAGTATTTGCAGAACTGTAACGTCCTGCTGAAAGTAAAAGACAATACTTTTTTTGAACCTTATTATGGAATATCCGAGGATATAGTCGCATTTGGAAAATATCGTGGAAAAAGATTAGCGGAGGTTTATTACATTGATCCTAACTATGTACTTTGGCTGGCACACAAATTTGAGGCCCGAAATCCTAGGGATAAGAAGCTGGCAATGTTAGCGAAGGCTTTTGCTACTGTGCATTATGAAACGGTTATCAGAAAACATCATTTGCCGGCTGGCAGTCGTTTTATCGGTCAGCCGGGAGAAAAACTATCCGACTTGCGTTTAGAAGTCTTAGGGATAAGGTTACAACTGGACATATACAAAACAACCGGATATTATGTGGACCAGAGTGTGCTTGCCGCTGATGCTGATGGCAACCGTTATACTTTCATTATAAAGGCGGCGGCTTCCAGTATGTCACCGGATATGTTGAGCTGTTATACAAAAAAAATCAATGTCCATGAAAGTTTGTATTTAAAATCGGCTAAAGTTCTTTCTCATTATGAGAACAAAGGAATAAAATATACTCGCATAGGATATTTGAAGTTCAAATAGAGACCGGGCGAGGTGGGAAAAGTACTTGTCTTCATTGGGACATTCATTAAATATTACAAAATCAGCCAACTAATTCATACACAAAGTATTGCGAATTAGTTGGCTTTTTTGTATCTTTAGGTATTCCCCCGAAAATAAGGTTTGACGGCCAAAACGGGGGAAATATCCAAACTAATAAGATATGGCAAAGATAGTGAATATTTCAGAAATTCACCCTACTTTGGGTTTTACAGAATTTGATATTCTGGAAAAATACCGCAAGAGTTTTAATGAGAGTGAGCTTGGCAAGCTTCATTCGGTCTTTCCGTTTGAATGTATGGCAAAAGCCGCCGGCCTGTCGGACCGGCGCCTGGGACGCAGGAACAGATTCAGTCCTTCCGCAAAGATCGCCCTTATGGTCCTGAAGGCATACACCGGATTCTCCGACAGGCAACTGGTGGAACATCTGAACGGGAACATACACTACCAGATTTTCTGTGGAATTATGATTCCCCCGTCCCTTCCCATAACCAACTTCAAGATAGTCAGTGCCATCCGTAATGAGATAGCATCCCGCCTTGACATTGATTCTTTCCAGGAGCTCCTGGCTTCACACTGGAAACCTTATCTTGATAACCTTCACGTCTGCATGACCGATGCCACATGCTATGAAAGCCACATGCGTTTTCCTACGGACATGAAACTCCTTTGGGAAAGCCTCGAATGGCTCTACAGGCATATATGCCGGCATTGCAGGGAGCTGGGCATAAGGCGTCCGCGCAACAAATACAGGAATGTGGCGGAATCCTATCTGTCCTACTGCAAGAAAAGAAAGAGGAGAGCTTCAAGGGCAAGAATGCTTAAGCGCCGTATGATCAAGCTTCTTGAAAAGCTCCTCAGTCAAAGGGATGGGATCCATAGCGAGTACGGTGCTTTACTCCGATATACCCAGGATTATCATAAGCGTCTTTCCATCATCAGAAAGGTGCTTGTACAAGAAAAGGAAATGTTTGAAGGGAGGAAAGTCAGTGACCGCATCGTCAGCATTGACCGTCATTATGTACGTCCCATCGTCAGAGGCAAGGAAACCAAGTCCGTCGAGTTCGGTGCAAAGGTCAATAATATACAGATAGACGGCATATCGTTCATCGAACACCTCTCGTTCAAGGCATTCAATGAGGGTATACGCTTGAAGGACTGTATCCGCATGCAGCAGAAGCTTATGAATGTAAGGGTAAGATGTGTGGCTGCCGATTCCATATATGCCAATAATGCCAACAGAAAGTTCTGTACAAAATATGGGATATCCACATCCTTTGTGCGCAAGGGAAGGGCGGCCAAAGATGAGCCTTTGAGGAAGGTGCTTAGAAGCGAACTCTCAAAAGAAAGGGCAACACGGCTTGAAGGAAGCTTCGGCACTCAAAAGCAACATTACTCGCTCTCAAGGATAAAGGCCAGAAACAGGAAGACGGAAATACTGTGGATTTTCTTTGGAATACATACGGCAAATGCCATACTGATAATAGAAAAAATCAGAAACAAAACAGCTAAAGCAGCATGATATGATTTTACTCACAGAATCAGAAGAGGTCATCAGACTTCTTCCGGAACGTCATGTCCTGTCGGATAGAAGTATGTGAGAAAGCACGGAAAAATGACAATAAGAATGGCATATGAAATGGTCATGCCCTATCATCTTCATATGCCATCTTATTTTTTAGAGACATTTACTGAATATCCCTTCATTCATGAAGATAAGGGCAGGTGGCAAGATATTATATGTTTTTATTCTATTAAGTTGGGAAAAACTTTTAGTGTTCTGAATTTTCTTGGTGACATACCGGTTATTCGTTTAAAGAAACGGGTGAATGAGGACGGAGTAGAAAAATTCAGTTTATAGCAAATCTCCTGAATGGTAAGGTTGGAAGAAATCAGTAGGGCTTTTGCTTCAATAATTACATAATTGTCAATCCAGTTTCCTGCCAGTTCTCCGCTAACATCCCGGATTATGGAAGATAAATACTTAGGGGTTAGACAAAGTTTCTCAGCATAAAAAGAAATGTCTCTTTCTTTATAATGATGGGTTTCTACCAGTTTTAAAAACTGTTTGAATATGTCTTCTTTATGCGGCAGTTTTTTCTTTTTTATTTCCAGATGCTTTAGTAGGAGCTGGCATACTTCGTAGAAAGTAGCTTGTATCAGATATTGTATGGTAAAATCACGAAACAGATTATTTTCTTCACTGATTTTTTTGTAAAGCAATACATGATATGTTTTCAATAAATCTGTTTCCGCGATATTCAAATTGACACATGGATGATTTTTTAGAGGAATTAAAAGAGACATCATTTTATAAAAATTATCTCGGGTATCAAAATATTTATTAGATATCATGATGAGATGTGCTTTGTAATCCTCGCTTATTTCATTATATTTAATTATTTGATTAGGCACCATCATTAGTAATGTATTCTCTTTAGTAGAATAGTTGATGGAGTCTATTTCTATTTCAGAAGTTCCGGAAAGGCACAGTATAAATGAAGTATAGGTTGTTTTATATGAATTGTTGTGAAAGAAAGGATGGGCAAGAGTCTTGCGGGTAAGATCTTTTCCCGTATTATTATAAATAATGAAATCATCGGAAAAATAATCTGCGTTAATGAAAAAGCCGGTATTCCAGATGTCTATGTCGGTATGTCCTTTTATCATTCTTGATGTTATTTAAAGTAAAAGAATAAATTTAATTGGAATGAAACAACACCATTCGACTATTTGCTAATAATAAGCGACATTCAGAAAATTATTAGTTCTGTGTTATGGTTGTAAAAAGCCTTCCCTCATGGCGAGAGAAGGCTTTTTATTATCCGTTAACCTTTTTGTAATCGGCCAGGAACTTTTCTAATCCTATATCTGTCAATGGATGGTTTAGAAGGCCTTTAATGGCGGATAACGGGCAGGTTACTACATCTGCTCCCACTTCCGCACATTGTAATATATGTAAGGTGTTTCGGATGGAGGCGGCAAGAACTTGTGTCTTGTAGTCATAAGTTTGGTACAATTCTACAATTTGTGCAACCAGTCCTACACCGTCATTGCAAATATCATCCAGTCTGCCGACAAACGGAGATACATAGGTAGCCCCCGCCTTTGCCGCAAGTAATGCCTGTCCGGCAGAGAAAACCAGTGTACAATTGGTACGGATTCCTTTATTACTGAAATATTTGATAGCTTTGATGCCGTCCTCAATACAAGGAACTTTTACTACAATGTGTGGATTAAGGGCTGCCAGTTCTTCACCCTCTTTGATCATTCCTTCGTAATTGGTGGCAATGACTTCGGCGCTGACATCTCCATCCACAATATTACATATCTCGATGTAATGCTTATGTTGGTTCTCAACTCCCTTAATACCTTCTTTAGCCATTAAAGAGGGATTAGTAGTTACACCGTCCAGTACGCCCAATGCGTTTGCTTCGCGAATTTGTTCCAGATTAGCTGTGTCAATAAAGAATTTCATAACTTTTTCTTTTAGATAATTAAAATCAGGTTAGCAATAGGCTGCTAAGCTACTGATATTAACAATGATAAACAAGAAAATGTTCCGATTTATCTGTTATGAGTTCTTTTTATAACTGAACACGGCCCAACCGTTCAACATGATAGCCATAAAAAGCAAGGCAATAAATTGCATGATCAAGTCATCGAATCCGCTTCCTTTCAAATAGACCATACGTGTCACTTGTATAAAATATTTCAAGGGATTGGCTATGGTGATGGCTTGAGCCCACTCGGGCATACTGTTGATGGGGGTGAATAATCCGCTCATCAGCATGATGATAATCACAAAGAAAAACATGACAAACATGGCCTGCTGCATGGTTCGGGAATAGTTGGAAACTACCAGTCCCATACCCGAAATGACGATAATGAACAGCAATGCGAAGAAATAAAGCAGCCATAAATGACCGGCCGGAACCAGACCATAGACTAACCATGCCAGAATGATACTGATTGTGAGGATCAGCATGCCGGTTACCCAGTAAGGAATCAGCTTGGCCAGAATGAAAGTGAACTTGCTTACAGGAGTCACATTGATTTGTTCGATGGTTCCGAATTCTTTTTCACTCACAATATTAAGAGCAGGCAGAAAGCCGCATAACATCATCAACAATTGCGCCATCAGTGCCGGAACCATAAATACCTTATAATCCAGATAGGGGTTGAAACGTCCTTGGGTATCTATTTTTATCACTGGGGAGGGAGAAATAGAGCCGGAATGGGAAATCCGGATTTCAGTGGCATAGGCATTCACTATATTACTGAGGTAGGAACTTCCCAACGTTCCTTTCGTTCCGTTTACGGTGTTGGCTGAAACCAGTACTTTTGCTACACCGGTTTTCTGCAAATCGCGTTCAAAGTGTGGCGGGATTTCCAAAATGAGGTCGGCATCTCCTTTTTCAATGCATTGCATTGCTTCCTGATAGTTGTTTGATACATCTATCAGATGAAAATATTCGGAAGCTCCCACTTTCTGTACTAATCGGGTAGAATAGGGGCTGCGGTCATTATCCACTATGCTGAGATTCATATTTTTGATTTCGAAGTTTGCGGCCCAAGACTCAACATCTTGCCGTAAGCACGATAGGTAGCTTCCAGAGTATGACGTTGCTGTATGTTGTTCAATTGTTCCACTTTTACAGCATCCAAATCGGCTTGATTGGCAATGCCATTCTTTACATACGCTGTAACGTTGTCATAATTCCTTTGTAATTCTTCCTGCATAAGCTGGTTTTGCTTCAATTGCTCTTTCAATAACAGGATGCCAAAAAAAGTTGGGTTACCCGTTCGTTGATGGCATACATGTCCACTTCCAGTTTCTGTTTGTCTACTTCGGATGTGGCACGGGTTACCTCTTTCCGTGCCCGGATGTTACCACCGTCCCATACCACTTGGTCCAGTTGCAACGTAGCTTGGTATTGATCCTTGCTTCTTTTCCGCATTCATTGGTCAGAATCTCCCTGTATATAAATAAAGGTAGTTCGGGATTAGCAATCTTGTTTAACAGGATTGTTAGTAAACGCAAATGTATAAGGAATCATTGGAAACAACAAACAGATGAGATAAAAAAAAGTGCTTTCTGTTCTTATGAAATGTTTTTTTCAAGGAAAGCTAATCTCTTTTTGGGGGCAGGTTAAGGCTTTTCTTTCTGTTGTGTTCTATCTCCATAGGCTTTGGAGTTAACTCCAAAGGCTGCGGAGATAACTCCAAAGGTTATGGAGATAACTCCAAAGCCTATGGAGATAGAAATAGAACGGCCGGAAAGCCTTAGCCTTCCTGGTAGAAAGCCTTAGGTCTGCCAATGAAAATACTTAGCTGTTTTCCCACCTGTCAGGTTAGGGCTCTCAGTAACACTATCGTTTGCCATAGGGGGTGGAGGCGGGGTATCACAAGGTGATAATGATTAATATATAATAAGGTATAAGCTCTAAAAGAGCACAGACATTCCACGGCGGATATATTCTCTTTCCATATCTTCCGGTTTCAATATCTTATTGTCAAAGACCAGCAAGTCAATATCCAGTTTTACCACCCCTTGAGCCTTGTCTTCGGGAATCCGTCCGCTGCGTCGTTCCAATTCTTTAAACAAATCACGAACGGAATCGGGTGAAAGCGTAGTGCTGAATTTTGCCAGTTGATTGCTGAAAGGGGAGTGAAAGCCGCTGCCAACAGCTTCCGTTTCCATCATCTCGCCGAAATGAATGTCGGGAAACGTGGTGCGCAATGCTTCCCGTGCAACCGAGAGTTGCGCGTAACGGTTGGTATTAGAGCCCATACAAAGCAAACAATGGTGTTCGTCCATAACATTTATTGCATTAATGGTGCAAATGTATGAAATGTTTTTGTTACTTTTGCATGAATATATAAAAGAAATGCTACCATGAAATTTATTGGAATTATTCCTGCAAGATATGCCTCTACACGTTTTCCTGCCAAACCTCTGGCCGTCTTGGGAGGCAAGCCTGTGATTCAGAGAGTCTATGAACAAGTGTCCGGCATATTGGATGAAACATATGTAGCGACGGACGATGAACGCATTGAATCCGCCGTAAAAGCTTTTGGCGGAAAAGTGGTCATGACCTCCGTTCACCATAAAAGCGGCACAGACCGTTGCTATGAAGCGTATACCAAAGTAGGACGAGGATATGATGTGGTTGTAAATATCCAGGGTGATGAACCTTTTATTCAAAAATCACAGCTTGAAGCCGTGAAAGCTTGCTTTGAAGATCCTGCCACACAGATTGCGACTTTGGTGAAACCTTTCATCCCGGATGACGGGCTTGAAGCCTTGGAAAATGTAAACTCTCCCAAAGTAGTAGTCGGTAAGAATATGAATGCTTTGTATTTCAGCCGTTCCATCATTCCTTTCCAGCGTAATGTGGAGAAGGAAGGCTGGCTGAAAGGGCATACTTACTATAAACATATCGGTCTGTATGCTTATCGGGCCGATGTACTGAAAGAAATAACTTCGCTTCCACAATCTTCGCTGGAGCTGGCTGAATCGTTGGAGCAGCTTCGTTGGCTGGAAAATGGTTATACTATTAAGGTGGGAATCAGTGAAGTGGAGACAATAGGCATTGATACGCCTCAGGATCTGGCACGTGCCGAAGCATTTTTAAAACAAAGGGAGGGGGAGTAAATGCTGGACAGAACCACCCCACCGCCAATCCGCCAACTAAGCGAATTCAGTATAACCCGTCCCGACAGGAGGACGATGAAGAACGGGATGCCTTTGAATATCATTCATGCGGGAACCGAGGATGTTGTACGTTTCGATCTTCTGATAGGAGGCGGACAATGGAATCAGGAACAGCCGTTGCAGGCTATGTTTGCCAACAGGATGCTGCGTGAGGGAGCTGGGAATTTAACGTCTTCACAGATTGCGGAGCGATTGGATTATTATGGAGCCTGGCTGGAGTTATCTTCTTCCGTGAACTATGGATTCATAACACTTTACTCTCTGAATAAATATTTTGCCCGCACGCTGGCCGTCATATCCGAGATGATAAAGGCTCCTACGTTTCCGGCAAAGGAACTTTCCGTGGTGGCCGATACGAACAAACAGCAATTCCTGGTGAACAGCACCCGGGTGGAAATGATTGCCCGAAAGCAGCTGAATACAGCCTTGTTCGGTCCGGAGCATCCCTTCGGGCGCTATGCGGTAGCGGAGGATTATGACCGGATTACCCCGGAGGTGCTCCGTTCGTTTTATCGGAAATATTATCATTCGGGCAATTGTTCGGTATATATTTCGGGAAAGGTCACATCGGAAATTATCCGTTGTATAGAAGATAACTTGGGAAGTGGACAATGGGGGGAAGTGACGGAAAAAGCAAAGACAATGCTTGTTCCTCCGGTTACCACCAAAGAAAAGCGTATCTTTATAGAACGTGAGGATGCACTTCAAAGTTCCTTGAAAATGGGATGTTTCGTAATGGACCGTCATCATCCGGACTTTTTGAAGGCACGTGTCATGGTCACTTTGTTCGGAGGGTATTTCGGGAGCCGTCTGATGTCCAATATCCGTGAAGACAAGGGATATACATACGGTATCGGCGCAGGCATTGTGTCCTATCCGGAAACGGGAATACTGACTGTCAGTACCGAGGCGGCCAATGAATATGTGGATTCTATCATAACAGAAGTTTATCGGGAGATGGACAAATTGTGTAATGATCTCGTTCCTCAAGAAGAATTGGAAATGGTGAAGAACTATATGCTGGGCGATTTATGCCGGTCGTACGAGGGACCTTTTTCTTTGTCTGATGCCTGGATTTATATAGAAACGGCAGGGCTGGACGAACGCTTCTTTATCCGTTCGCTGGATGCCATCCGGGGAATCACCAGAGAAGAAATACGCATATTGGCTCAAAAGTATTTCTGCAAAGAAAACTTAATAGAGGTCATTGCGGGTAAAAAAGTGTAATAACCTATCATGTCCAAAGATAGAAAATCGTATCTTTGGCATAAATCTTATCTATTATAAGTAACGAACCAATGAAGAAATACGTATATATATTATTGCTTTTGGCATCGGTCAGTACATTGGCCACCGCTCAGATAAAAATCGGGAATTATACTTTTAAAGACGGGGGCGAATATACCGGAGAACTGAAAGGCAGAAAACCAAACGGTAAAGGAAAAACAATCTACAAGAACGGAAATACCTACGAAGGGGAATATATAAAAGGTAAACGCGAGGGGAACGGGACATATACGTTTCACGATGGAGAAAAGTATGTGGGGCAATGGTTCCAGGACCAGCAACACGGCAGCGGAACCTATTATTTTATGAATAACAACCGGTATGAGGGTATGTGGTTTACCGATTATCAGCAGGGTGAAGGCACTATGTATTATTATAACGGAGATGTTTATATAGGTAACTGGTTTCAGGACAAACGTAGCGGAAAGGGTACTTATACCTGGAAAGCAGGAGCCAAATATGAGGGCGAATGGAAAGAAGACAAGAAAAACGGACAGGGTGTTATGGTATGGCCCGACCAGTCAAAATATGAAGGCGAGTGGAAAGATGACGCACGTGACGGAAAGGGGACGTTTTACTATGTCAACGGTGACAAGTATGTGGGTGACTGGAAGGATGACGTGCAGCATGGTAAAGGCATTTATTACTTTCATAGCGGTGACCGTTACGAAGGTGACTACGTGAACGGTGAACGTACCGGGCAGGGTATTTATATACACAAGAATGGTGACAAGTATGTAGGGCAGTTCAAGAACGGCGAGCAGCATGGGACCGGAACCTTTACATGGGCCAACGGTGCTGTGTATGAAGGGCAGTGGGTGAATAACCAGCGCAGCGGTAAAGGACACTATATCTGGGCGAACGGCGATGACTATGAAGGTGAATGGAAAAACAACATGGCCGACGGTGAAGGCACTTTGCGCACGGCTGACGGAACCAAATACAAGGGGCATTTCGTAAAAGGAAAGGAAGACGGCAAAGGTGTGCTTGAAGATAAAAACGGAGTACGCTATGACGGATTTTTCAAACAAGGGAAGAAACACGGCGCTTTTGTGGAGACTGACAAGAATGGAAATGTAATCCGTAAAGGTGTTTATAAGTTTGGAACGCTGGATGCGGAACAAAAATAAGAATATAATGTTGGATTTAGAGAAGATAACGTTGAATGTACGTGAAATAGCACTCCGGGCGGGTGCTTTTCTTCGTAATGAGCGTAGCGGTTTTGACCGTAGCAAGGTAGAGAAGAAAAATGCTCACGACTATGTGTCGTATGTAGATAAGGAATCGGAACGCCGTATTGTGGCCCAACTTCGGGAATTGCTTCCCGAAGCAGGATTCATTGCCGAAGAAGGTTCGGGCAGCCTGACTACGGAAAACTATTGCTGGCTGGTAGATCCGCTGGACGGAACCACCAATTTTATCCATAATAATGCTCCTTATTGTGTGAGTATCGCCCTTCGCAATAAAGAAGAACTGCTGGTTGGGGTGGTGTATGAGGTATGCCGCGATGAACTTTACTGGACTTATAAAGGAGCGCCTTCTTATCTGAACAACAAAGAAATACATGTGTCAGATGTTTCTGATATGGACGAAGCGTTTGTGGCGTTAGGCTTTCCATACGATTCGCAAAAGTATAAGCCTTTGGCGGAGCATATCGTGCACGAGTTATATGGAAATGTGGGAGGCATGCGCCTGCAAGGAGCTGCTGCGGCAGAACTTTGCTATGTAGCTGCCGGTCGCTTTGAAGCCCGTATAGAAGGGCTGCTGGGACCGTGGGATATTGCTGCCGGTTCGATAATCTTGATGAATGCCGGTGGAAAAGTGACAGATTACAGCGGAGGGGGAGACTTTTATTCCGGTCGTGAAGTGTTGGCTACTAATGGAAAGTTGCATGATGAGTTTCTCAAGGTCTTGGGAAAAAAATAAATACTTCGCTTTTTTCTAGTTCGTTACAAATATATTTTGTAAGTTTGTCAAGTGAACACATGAACATAATGTAACATGGATGTATCTGTTATCTTTCAATTTTTAAAAGACCTGGCCGCAAACAATAACCGGGAGTGGTTTCAGGGGCATAAGGATGAATATCTGAAAGCTCAAAAAGAGTTTGAGGAATTACTGACAGCAATCATCGCCCGCATTTCGTTGTTTGACGAAAGTATTGTCGGTATTCAAGCCAAGGACTGTACATACCGAATTTATCGCGACACGCGTTTTTCCAGTGATAAGACTCCTTATAAGATACACTTGGGCGGCTATATCAACGCTCGTGGAAAGAAATCGGAACATTGTGGATATTATGTTCATATAGAGCCTGATAACTGTATGCTTGCTGGTGGAAGCTGGTGCCTGGAACCTAAAGTGCTGAAAGCTGTCCGCCAGTCCGTTTATGACAACATAGACGAATACAGGGAAATTGTGGAAGATCCTGCGTTCAAGCAATACTTTCCTGTTATCGGAGAGAATCACTTAAAAACGGCTCCCAAAGGATTTCCGAAAGATTTTGAATATATTGATTATTTAAAATGTAAGGATTATACCTGTGCTTATATGGTGCCTGATGCGTTTTTCCTTGCCCCTGACCTGTTGGACAAAGTAGAGGATGTTTTCAAGCAACTGAAGCGTTTTGCTGATTTTACAAATTTCACAATAGACGACTTTGAATGATAAAAGCAATATTTTAACCATTAAAATGAAATAATTATGGTAGTAGACAGATTAGAAAACTTAGAAAAGTACGCTTCATTGAATCCTTTGTTCGCTAAAGCAATGGAATATCTGAAGACTACAGACTTGAACGCTCAGGAATTAGGAAAAGTAAAATTACAGGGTGATGATCTGGTAGTAAACTTTTCTCAGACCAAGCCTAAAACTAAAGAAGAAGCAAAATTAGAAACTCATAATCAGTTTATTGATATACAGATTCCTCTGTCAGGGGTGGAAGTGATGGGTTATACGGCCCGTGAAGATCTTCCCGAAGCAGACTATGATGCAGATAAGGATATCTCGTTCTATCCGGGACTTGCCGAAAGCTATATTCCTGTAAAGCCGGGAATGTTTGCCATCTTTTTTCCACAGGATGCTCACGCTCCGGGAGTGTCTCCTGACGGTGTGAAAAAAGTGATCGTTAAAGTTTTGGTTTGAAAGAGAATAACTAACAAGTAATCATATTATGGAAAATACCACTCCTAAATTAGGCATAATAGAAAGTGATCCTTGGCTGGAACCGTATTCGGCAGCGATTGAAGGACGCCATCAGCATGCACTAGACAAAGAATTGGAACTGACCGGAGGCAAAGGAACTTTATCGGACTTTGCCACCGGATATTTATATTTCGGCTTGCATCGTACCAGAAGAGGGTGGGTGTTCCGTGAATGGGCTCCGAATGCGAAGGAAATTTATCTTATCGGAGATTTCAACGACTGGAAAGAACATGGCGATTATAGGATGTACCATGTAAAGAACTCTCCTGGTGTATGGGAGGTGGAATTACAAAGCGGTGCTATAAAGCATGGTGATTTGTATAAACTGAAAGTCCGTTGGAATGGCGGTGAAGGAGAACGCATACCGGCATGGGCCAACCGTGTGGTACAGGATGAGCAGACAAAGATATTCAGTGCACAGGTCTGGGAACCGGAGAATCCTTACCGGTTCAGAAAGAAGGTGTTCCGTGCAAAGACTGATCCTTTGATGATTTATGAATGTCATATCGGTATGGCTCAGGAAGAAGAAAGGGTAGGGACTTATAATGAGTTCCGTGAGAAAATATTGCCGCGTATAGCGGAAACCGGATATAACTGTATTCAGATTATGGCTATTCAGGAGCATCCTTATTATGGGAGTTTCGGGTATCATGTTTCCAGTTTCTTTGCTCCGTCATCCCGTTTCGGTACACCGGATGAATTGAAGGAATTGATTGATACGGCACATAGAATGGGAATTGCCGTCATTATGGATATTGTTCACTCTCATGCCGTGAAGAATGAAGTGGAGGGACTTGGCAATTTTGCCGGTGATCCTAATCAATACTTCTATCCGGGCGGGCGGCGTGAACATCCGGCATGGGATTCCTTATGCTTTGATTATGGTAAGAATGAGGTGATTCATTTCTTGCTGTCCAATTGTAAGTATTGGATGGATGAGTTCCGTTTTGACGGTTTTCGTTTTGACGGTGTGACATCGATGTTGTATTATAGCCACGGCTTGGGAGAGGCGTTCTGTAATTATGGGGATTACTTTAACGGGAATCAGGATGATAATGCGATTTGTTATTTGACATTGGCCAACAAGTTGATTCATCAGGTAAATTCCAAAGCGATTACCATTGCGGAAGAAGTTTCGGGTATGCCCGGGTTGGCAGCACCGATTCAAGATGGTGGATATGGGTTTGATTACCGTATGGCCATGAATATTCCGGATTATTGGATTAAAACAATCAAGGAGAAGATTGATGAAGACTGGAAACCGAGCAGCATGTTCTGGGAAGTGACCAACAGACGCAAGGACGAGAAGACTATTTCGTATGCCGAAAGCCATGACCAGGCATTGGTGGGCGATAAGACTATAATTTTCCGTCTGATAGATGCTGACATGTATTGGCATTTCCAGAAAGGGGATGAAAATTATACAGTGCATCGCGGCATCGCATTGCATAAGATGATTCGTTTGCTTACTGCCTCTACCATCAATGGAGGATATTTGAACTTTATGGGTAATGAATTCGGGCATCCCGAATGGATTGATTTCCCGCGTGAAGGTAACGGATGGTCGCATAAATATGCCCGTCGTCAGTGGGGGCTTTTTGATAATAAGAACCTGTGTTACCATTACTTGGGCGATTTTGATTCAGCTATGGTCCACCTCATTGAGAGTGTGAAAAATATTCAGGAAACTCCAGTGATTGAAGTATGGCATAACGACGGTGACCAAGTGTTGGCTTACCGGCGTAAGAATTTGATTTTTGTATTTAATTTCAATCCTACCAAGTCATTTACAGACTATGGTTTCCTAGTGCCTGTCGGGGCGTATGATGTGGTACTGAATACGGATGCGACAGCTTTCGGAGGTAATGGTCTGGCTGATGACAGTATACGTCATTTCACTAATTTCGACCCTCTTTATAAGAAGGATAAAAAGGAATGGCTGAAACTGTATCTGCCTGCCCGTTCGGCTGTGGTATTGAAAAAAGTGAAAGAGTAATTTATGAGCAGCAACAACAGCTTATCCTATAAAAGAGCCGCCCGCATCCTCACGGTTGCGTGCGGTCTTCTTTTCTCTATTTTTAGTATTGTCTATCTTTTTGTGCTTCAGAAAGATGTAGTAGGTGCATTGCATTATTCATTGTCACAAGGAAAGACACATTATTCTCCGTTGGTGGGAGCTATTATCATTACAGTGGTTTTATTGGTATTCCGTTGGGGAATCAATGGATTGATGGGATTAAAGGGGCCTGTACGGACACTTTCTTATTTCCCGTCTTGTCTGTTGCTGGGAGTGCTGACGGATGTGGACCGGACTATTTTCCACGGAGGAAACATAGGAGATAAATGGTTTTGGCTGCTGCCGTTGCTTTTGCTTATATATATAGGTGTGGTCTATACTTTACGGCGTGTGTTTCGTTCCTGGCTGAATCAAGAGGGGTCCATATTGGGCTTAATAAACTCTAACTTAGCTATTTTGACACTTTTATGCCTGATGACGGTAGGTATAGGAAATACGAATGTGAATTTTCATCATGAACTGGCTGTGGAGCAGGCTATCCGTAATCATCATTATGAAGCTGCACGGATGGTAGGAGCAAAGTCTTTGGAAACAACCCGTACATTGGCAGTGCTTAGAGCCTATGCTATGTCTTTGGAAGGTACCATGGGGGAGCATTTGTTTGAATACCCTCAATATTATGGTGCGGAAGGGCTTTTGTTTGCGCCTCATTCTCAGGAAACTTTGCGCTTGAATGCCGATAGCTTGTATGCTTATCTTGGTGCAAGACCACATGTTGCAGAAAAGACAGTAGACTTTTTGGCTCGTATCTGTCGTGATGAAATAGGTAGACATACCGCTTTGAATTATTATATGAGTGCATTGCTGCTGGATAAGAAATTGGACAAATTTGTATCGGCGGTTGATATGTATTGTTTCGAGCAAGATACATTGCCGCGTTATTATCGTGAGGCATTGGTGCTTTACAAACGGACTCATCCTGGATATGGAAGAGAAGTCAAAGACACGCTGATGGTGCGGCGTTTGGATGAGTTTCTTAACCGTCAGAAGGAATTTTCATCACCGGTGGAAGAGAAAAACCATATGCGGCGGGAATATGGTGATACCTATTGGTGGTATTATCGTTATCAATAAGTTATTTTTATACTTTTTGATCCTATATTTTTGCTAAATCATTGGTACTTTCCCATGCTTTTTTACTAATTTTGCAAACTCTTAAAAAGGAAAAACAAAAATAACGATATAGCAATGGCAGTAGAATTGAAAGAACTTACCAAAAGAAGCGAGAATTATTCTCAGTGGTATAATGACTTGGTGGTGAAGGCCGATTTGGCTGAACAATCACCTGTGCGTGGATGTATGGTTATCAAGCCTTACGGATACGCCATTTGGGAGAAAATGCAGCGTCAGTTGGACGATATGTTTAAGGAAACCGGCCACGTGAACGCTTATTTCCCGTTGCTTATCCCGAAATCTTACCTTAGCCGTGAAGCTGAGCACGTAGAAGGATTTGCCAAAGAGTGTGCTGTAGTTACTCACTACCGTCTGAAGAATGCAGAGGACGGTTCGGGTGTTATCGTAGATCCGGCTGCCAAACTGGAAGAAGAATTGATTATCCGCCCTACATCTGAGACAATCATTTGGAGTACATATAAGAACTGGATTAATTCCTATCGTGACTTGCCTATCTTGTGTAACCAATGGGCAAATGTTATGCGGTGGGAGATGCGTACCCGTTTGTTCCTGCGTACTGCGGAGTTCTTGTGGCAGGAAGGACATACGGCTCATGCGACCCGCGAGGAAGCAGAAGCGGAAGCACAGAAAATGTTGCATGTGTATGGTGACTTCGCTGAGAAGTATATGGCTGTTCCGGTAATCAAAGGGGTAAAATCGGCTAATGAACGTTTCGCCGGTGCATTGGATACTTACACCATCGAAGGCTTGATGCAGGATGGAAAGGCATTGCAATGTGGTACTTCTCACTTCTTGGGACAGAATTTCGCAAAAGCGTTCAATGTACAGTTTGTTGACAAAAACAATAAACTGGATTATGTTTGGGCTACTTCTTGGGGAGTATCTACCCGCCTGATGGGTGCTTTGATAATGACTCACTCTGATGATAACGGATTGGTGTTGCCACCGCATTTGGCTCCTATTCAGGTAGTTATCGTTCCTATTTATAAGAATGATGAAATGCTGAAGAAGATTGATGCAAAAGTAGAAGGCATTGTCAATAAGTTGAAAGCAATGGGTATCTCTGTGAAATATGATAATGCAGACAATAAGCGTCCGGGATTCAAGTTTGCAGATTACGAACTGAAAGGTGTGCCTGTTCGCTTGGTAATGGGTGGCCGTGATCTTGAAAACAATACAATGGAAGTGATGCGTCGTGATACATTGGAGAAAGAAACTCGTTCTTGCGACGGAATCGAAGAATATGTACAACAATTGTTGGAGGATATCCAGAACAATATTTATCAGAAGGCATTGAACTATCGTAACGAACATATCGTGAAAGTGGATTCATACGATGATTTCAAGGAACAAATAGAGAAAGGCGGCTTTATTCTGGCTCATTGGGATGGAACCCCGGAAACGGAAGACCGGATTAAAGAGGAAACCAAGGCAACAATTCGTTGTCTTCCTTTTGATGCTGATGAAGAGAGCCTGACTCCGGGCAAGTGTATGGTAACCGGAAAACCATCTGCTCGCCGTGTTCTCTTTGCGAGAGCATATTAAACTTCGACACATTTATTTTATTTTAATACATTATGTGGAGTCGGCAGCAGTGAATGCTCCCGACTCTTTTTGTTTTTATGTGATGATTAATATAGAAAATATATCTATCAGTTTTGGCAACCTGACTCTTTTCAGAGGACTCGACCTGCAAGTTCATTACGGAGAAAGCGTATGTATTTGTGGTGGTTCCGGCAGTGGAAAATCTTCATTGCTGAAAGCTGTTTTGGGCTTTGTACCTTTAAGTGAAGGGACAATAAAGGTGGACGGCACACTGCTGGCACCTAGAACGGCGGATCATATCCGAAAGAAAATAGCATGGATTCCCCAGGAGTTGGCTCTTCCTTCGGAATGGGTCAGTGAAATGGTGCGGATGCCTTTTGAACTGAAGGCAAACCGTGAGGCGGGATTCAACAAAGAGCGGCTGATGGATTATTTCGTATCATTAGGATTGGAAGAGAAACTTTATGATAAACGGGTAAATGAAGTGTCGGGTGGTCAGCGTCAGCGTATCATGTTGGCAGTGACAGCCTTGCTTGACAAACCTTTACTGGTAGTGGACGAACCGACTTCGGCACTTGATCCGGAATCGTGCTTACGGGTGATTAACTTCTTTAAATCCTTGTGCAGTAAAGGAATGACTATCTTGTCTGTTTCGCATGACAAACAGTTTGCCGCCGGATGCGACAAGGTATTTACTTTATAATCTGACTGATGGGAACAATTGATATAGACTATGGCAGTTTGGGAATAGGATTGCTGCTGATGCTTATTCCGGTTTATTTTTTATGGCATTTCAAGACGGGCTTGCTTAAACCGGTTCTGATAGGCACGGTACGTATGATTATACAGTTGTTTTTGATTGGGGCTTATCTTCGTTTTCTGTTTGAATGGAACAATCCGTTTATCAATTTTCTATGGGTGATCATCATGGTTGGGGTGGCTGCTGAAACGGCTTTGACGCGTACGCGGTTAAAACGTGGAATTTTGATGATTCCAATCTCTATCGCTTTTTTTGTAACAGTGGTGCTCGTCGGACTTTATTTTCTTGGTTTTGTATTAAAGTTGGATAACATCTTCAGTGCCCAGTATTTTATTCCGGTTTTTGGTATAATCATGGGGAATATGTTGGGAGTGAATGTGATAGGATTAAATACTTACTATGCCGGATTGCGTAGGGAACAGCAACTTTATTATTTTCTGTTGGGGAATGGCGCTACCCGTAATGAGGCGATAGCTCCATTTGTGCGTCAGGCTCTTATTAAAGCGTTCAGCCCGGGCATTGCCAATATGGCAGTAACAGGGCTTGTTGCATTGCCGGGAACTATGATTGGGCAGATATTGGGAGGAAGTTCGCCACATGTGGCTATCAAATATCAGATTATGATTGTAGTTATCACTGTGGTGGCATCCATGCTTTCACTAATGATGACCATTTTTCTGGCCTCACGGAAATCATTCGACAGTTATGGCCGGTTGTTACGGGTTCATAAGGATACCAAACGGAAGTAGGGGCCTTATTCTTGCTTTGTATACATTTTATATATTTCTTTCAATAAAATAGAAAAACATGAATGAGCAAATTTGGAAATATATAGCAGAATTATCAACTCCCGGTTTCTTTGTCACTGCGGATATAATGTATGAAGGAGAGGAATTTCCCGTAGATATTAAAGCATTTATCATTGATAAACTAGCTCTGATAGAAACAGGAATATCAGCCCGCAAATTTACGTTTCATTCGGGCGGATGGCGTATTCATCTTACTTTTTTCCCGACAGACCGTGTTGTTGACGAGCGTTATGCTTTGAAAAATAAAATGATAAAGTGGGGAAAGTATAAAAAATAGCTTGGTTGCTTTTTAAATTCAAATGGATTGATTATCTTTGCAATCAAATTTTCGCGAACGAATGAAAATTAAGGAAATAGTAAGTGCCCTTGAAAGGTTCGCGCCTCTGCCTTTGCAAGACGGATTTGATAATGCCGGATTGCAAGTTGGACTGACAGAAGCGGAAGCAACAGGGGCTTTGTTGTGTCTGGACGTTACTGAAGCTGTTGTGGATGAAGCTGTCATGTTGGGATACAACCTGATTATATCGCATCATCCACTTATATTTAAAGGTTATAAATCTATTATTGGTCGGGATTACATTGAACGGTGTGTGTTGAAAGCCATTAAAAATGATATTGTCATTTATTCGGCACATACCAATCTGGATAATGCTCCCGGAGGTGTCAATTATAAAATAGCTGAAAAGATAGGCCTCAAGAATGTACGCATATTAGACCCGAAAGAAGAATATTTATTGAAGTTTGTAACTTTTGTGCCGGATGCACAGGCTGACAGAGTAAGAAAAGCTTTATTTGAAGCCGGTTGTGGTTGCATAGGTAATTATGATTCATGCAGCTATAATTTGGAAGGTGAGGGGACTTTCCGTGCGCAGAGAGGAACCAGTCCGTTCTGTGGAGAAATAGGCGAATTGCATAAGGAATCCGAGGTGCGTATAGAAACGATTCTTCCGGCTTTTAAAAAGGCTGCGGTGATAAAAGCATTATTGGCAACACATCCTTATGAAGAACCGGCTTTTGATTTTTATCCGTTGAAAAATACCTGGACACAAGTAGGTTCGGGAGTGGTCGGAGAATTGGAAGAGCCTGAAGCCGAACTGGATTTCTTGAAACGCATCAAGAAAACGTTCGAAGTGGGCTGTCTGCGACATACTCGTTTATCCGGTCGTCTGATACAGAAAGTAGCGTTGTGTGGCGGAGCTGGAGCATTTTTATTGCCTAAAGCGGTAAGTGCCGATGCTGATGTATTTATCACAGGTGAAGTGAAATATCATGATTATTTCAATTATGAGAATGATATCCTGGTAGCTGAAATGGGGCATTATGAGAGTGAACAGTATACAAAAGAAATATTTTATTCAATCATACAGGAGATGTTTCCGGAGCTGGAAGTCCAGATAACCCGGGTAAATACAAATCCTATTAAATATTTGTAAGAAAAACTATGGCTAGAGAAGCAAAGAAAGACCCGAGCGAATTAACAGTGGAAGAAAAGCTGAAGGCTTTGTACCAGTTGCAAACCATGTTGTCTGAAATCGATAAAATTAAGACTCTGAGAGGGGAACTTCCTCTTGAAGTTCAAGACCTTGAAGATGAGGTTGCCGGTTTGAGCACTCGTATCGAGAAAATTAAAGCTGATATCGAGGAATTGAAATCAAACATTGCAACTAAGAAAATTGAAATCGAGACAGCTAAGACTTCTGTTGAAAAATATAAAGCTCAGCAGGATAATGTGCGTAATAATCGTGAATATGATGTGTTGACAAAGGAGATTGAATTCCAGTCATTGGAAATCGAACTTTGCGAGAAACGCATAAAGGAATATATTGCAGCAGAAAAAGCAAAGAGCGAGGAGATAGAGCACAGTAATCAAGACTTGGATGAAAGAAAGAAGGACTTGGAAGCGAAGAAATCCGAATTGGAAGAAATTGTTTCTGAAACCAAGCAGGAAGAAGAAAAGCTGAGAGAGAAAGCAAAAGTATTGGAGACAACAATCGAACCGCGTCTGTTGCAGGCATTTAAACGTATCCGTAAGAATTCTCGAAATGGATTGGGAATTGTATATGTTCAGCGTGATGCATGTGGTGGTTGTTTTAACAAGATTCCGCCCCAGAAACAGCTTGATATCCGTATGCGTAAGAAAATTATCGTATGTGAATATTGTGGTCGCATCATGATTGACCCTGAATTGGCGGGTGTGATTGCTGAACAGCATTTGGAAACTGTCAAGAGATAATATATCTCCTGAAGCAGTATCTTTTTCTTTGTGGAAAAAGAATTTTATCACATTCTAAGCAAGATCTTGTAAGAAGATGTTGCTTAGAATGTTTTTATATCTACAGTTCTGAATAATGGGGAATCTCCGGTAGAAAAAGGTATGTTTTTGTATTGTAATCAATATGGCAGCAGTAATGGTTCAATCCGTTGCTGACAATCAGATAATCAACTTTCAGGACCATGTTATACCTGGTTATCTGATCAAATACTGTTTGCGTGATTTCTATATGTGGAGCTTTGTATTCCACAATCAGTTTGGCACTTAGATCTTTGTTGTAGAGCACAGTATCACAACGTTTTTTTGTTCCGTTTAAGTCCAGTTGTATTTCGTTGGCCAGTAATCCCTTCGGATATCCTTTATAATCCGTCAGATAATGAACAAAATGTTGTCTTACCCATTCTTCCGGAGTAAGGGCGACATATCTCTTGCGAAGCATATCGAAAATAACATTTTTTCCATTTCGCTCCGCGATTTTAATTTCGTAGGATGGTAAGTTTAATGATAACATTTAGTAAATTTGCATAAGTGTAACTCGGTAATAACCGATACAAAAATACAAAAGATTATGAAAACAAAAGAGGAAATTGTAGCAAACTGGCTTCCCCGCTACACAAAAAGAAGCTTGAATGATTTCGGAGAATACATCCTTCTGACCAATTTCAATAAATATGTGGAACTTTTTGCCGACAAATTCAATGTGCCGGTATTAGGACGTGATGCCAATATGACTTCGGCACATGCGGAAGGAATCACTATTATTAATTTTGGCATGGGAAGTCCTAATGCTGCCATCATTATGGATTTGCTAGGGGCCATCCAGCCTAAAGCATGTTTGTTTTTAGGCAAATGTGGGGGCATAGATAGGAAAAATAAGTTGGGAGATCTGATTCTACCCATTGCAGCCATTCGTGGAGAAGGAACATCCAATGATTATTATCCGCCTGAGGTACCTGCGTTACCTGCATTTATGTTGCAGCGTGCCGTTTCGTCGGCTATTCGCGACCATGCCCGCGATTATTGGACTGGAACGGTATATACTACCAACCGCCGTATATGGGAGCATGATGAAGAGTTTAAAAAGTATCTCCTTAAAACGCGTGCCATGTGTGTGGATATGGAAACGGCTACGCTGTTTACTACTGGTTTTTACAATCATATTCCTACTGGAGCATTACTTTTGGTATCCGACCAGCCGATGATTCCTGAAGGGGTGAAGACGGAGAAAAGCGACAGTATTGTAACGCAGCAATATGTAGAGGAACATGTGGAGATTGGTATTGCTTCATTACAGATGATTATTGAGGAAAAGAAAACGGTCAAGCACTTAAAATTTGACTGGTAATTTTACTGTGTATGGCAAAAGAAACAACATACGAAGAGATAGCCCGTGAGCTGAAAAACCGTATCTATAAGCCTGTTTATTATCTAATGGGTGAAGAGTCTTATTATATAGACCGGATATCTGAGTATATAGCACAAACGGTGTTAAATGAAAATGAAAAAGAATTCAATCAGACTATTGTTTATGGGGCTGATACAGATATCGCGACTGTTATCAATGCAGCCAAGCGTTATCCCATGATGTCCAAATATCAAGTTGTAATAGTAAAAGAGGCTCAAAATATAAAGAATATTGAAGAGCTTGTTTATTATCTCCAAAAACCTTTGGATTCTACAATTCTGGTGTTATGCCATAAACATGGTACATTGGATAGAAGAAAAAAATTGGCAGCTGAAATAGAGAAAGTAGGTGTCCTTTTCGAATCGAAAAAGATTAAGGATGCCCAGCTTCCTGGGTTTATATCTTCTTACTTGAAACGTAGATCAGTAGAAATAGAACCTAAGGCTTCAGAAATGATGGCGGAATTTGTTGGAGCAGATTTAAGCCGTATGGCTGGAGAGTTGGAAAAATTAATTATCACACTTCCAAGAGGACAAAAGCGGATTACTCCAGAACAGATAGAACGTAACATTGGCATAAGCAAGGATTATAATAATTTTGAGCTTAGGAATGCTTTGGTGGCAAAGGATGTTTTCAAGGCTAATCAGATAATAAAATATTTTGAGGAGAATCCCAAAACAAATCCTTTGCAGATGACCTTGTCTGTGTTATTTAATTTCTTCTCTAATTTAATGCTTGCATATTATGCTCCTGATAAGTCAGAGCAGGGTATAGCCAATCAGCTGGGGCTTAAATCATCATGGCAGTCTAAAGACTATATGGTTGCTATGAGGAAATATAGCGGAGTAAAGGTAATGCAAATTATTGGTGAGATTCGTTACTGTGATGCAAAATCAAAAGGAGTGGGTAATCCATCTTTGGGAGATGGAGATTTGCTGCGCGAACTTGTATATAAAATTCTTCATTAATTAACAGGGTCAAGTAAGATTCCGATGTCCCGATGCTTTTATTTTTTAAGTGTCGGGATTCTTTTATCCTTTCTCTCAGCAGAAATTCTGTTGATGGCTCAATTGAGAATAATATTTTACATTCATGCTTCTGTTATTATCTCATTTAATGCTATAAGTTATGCTTTTGTTCTCTATTTTTCTAGATGATGAGAGATGGATGATGAGAAAAATAGTATTAACTCGCTTATTCCTAGATTGATAGAGCATTTTTCGCCTTCTTAGAATCGTGTATTTTAAAGAGAATGTCCGTTAGTACATGAATATGGTAGTATTTTGCCTTTTCGGAGTAAAATGAATAGAAGAATGGGGATGTGAAAGAATGCAGATGAAGTGAGCAAATAGCTACCATTTATTTTTGTAAGTTCCATACGCTATTTTAAAATTTTGAATCTATACTTTGTTCTCTTATCGTGCCTTCCATGATTCTCACTATCCATGGATTCCATAAAGCGAAGATGGGTTAAAACTTGGATGGGTTTTACCATGAAAAATACATTGACTTGTAAAATAGGAAAACAAAATATTCATAGGATCAAGTTGGATCATAAAACAGATGAAATTTACTGTTGGAAATAATTATAATTTAATTTTGTAACATTACACCTGTAAACCCTCTTAATATAGAAGGTTTTATAAGTTTTACAGATTTAGTAATGTGAATGTTACAAATATAAACAGGATGGTGGTCAAGAGTGAATATTACATATATAAATGTGTATGAATAATTATTTATCCCTTATTTTATTACAATAATATATTATAAACCAAAGTTTTACATCTTATTGATAAAGCTATTGATAACTTGTATGCATTTTATTTGCTTATATAGTCATGTTTGTTTGTAAATATATTGTTTTTTCTGTGAGTATATTATAGATAATCAGTATTTTATATACTTATAGTTAAAGTGGTAATTATGGTGTTTTTAGGAGTGGTTTACGTGTGTAAATCTTAATTTATTTCCAACGATACACCGTCTATTTACTTTTGTAATATATACATTTTTATATTGTAAATTTGCATTTATGAATTATATTAATTACTTTTGTATCTGTAAATTTTGCCTTATACTTTTGTAAATGAAGGAAAGAATCGCTCAAATAATCCAGAAAGAAGATATGACTGCAGCTCAATTTGCAGAGAAGATTGGAATTTCACCTTCCTCTCTTTCCCATATTCTTAGTGGCAGGAACAATCCTAGCCTAGAAGTCGTCATGAAAATACACAAGGCGTGTGACTATATCAGCTTAGACTGGTTACTCTATGGTGAAGGACAAATGGAAACGGATGTTGATTCAGACAATAACATTCATTATACGCCTTCTTTGTTTGACGAGAATTCATTATTTACGCCCGAACGTCCGGCTTCTCCGGAATATCGCAAGGAAAATGAGGTTAAAACACCGCTTTATTCTCCTAAAGAGATTGTGCGTGAGGAAATTAAGTATGTGGAAGTACCTGCCAAAAAAATCACTGAAATAAGAATATTCTTTGATAATGGGACTTATGAAACGTTCAAACCTGAAAATTAGGGTGGGAATCCACTAAAATGCCGGTTGGCAGAATAAGATTTGGGTAAATTCGTGTATCTTTGCATAGAAAACGAATTTACCCAATTTTATTTCATGAAAAAATATATTTTAGACCTTGTGGTTACACAGAACATCAAATTGCATGCCAATTATGTTCTGATAAAATTGACTCATGCCAACCCATTGCCCGAGATGCTGCCGGGCCAGTTTGCTGAGATACGTATAGACGGTTCCAATACTACTTTTCTCCGCCGTCCTATTTCTATTAATTATGTGGATAAAACAACCAATGAAGTTTGGTTCCTGGTGCAATTAGTTGGCGATGGCACTCGCAAACTAGCCACTGTGAAACAAGGAGATATTGTTAATGTGGTGATGCCTCTCGGCAATGGATTTACAATGCCTCGGAACGTGACAAAGGTAAAGCCGTTACTGGTTGGCGGTGGTGTGGGTACCGCCCCGATGTTGATGCTTGGTGCAGAGTTGGTAAAAATGGGATGTACGCCTGCTTTCCTGCTAGGCGCACGTTCATCCAAAGACCTGTTACAGTTGGAAAATTTTGAGAAATTAGGTGAGGTGTATACAACGACTGAAGATGGAAGTATGGGCGAGAAAGGTTATGTGACACAGCATAGCGTCTTGCATACAGACCGGTTTGATATGATATACACCTGTGGTCCAAAACCCATGATGGTTTCGGTAGCTAAATACGCCAAAGCTCATGGAATAGAATGTGAGGTTTCACTGGAAAATAGGATGGCTTGTGGTGTCGGTGCATGCTTATGCTGTGTGGAGAACACGGACGAAGGGCATTTGTGTGTTTGTAAAGAGGGTCCTGTATTTAATATAAAGAAACTATTATGGCAGATTTAAGCGTAAATATCGGCGATTTAAAGCTTTGTAACCCGGTTATGACAGCATCGGGTACCTTTGGATACGGAAAAGAGTTTGAGGATTTTGTAGACCTCGAAAAGATTGGTGGTATCATTGTAAAAGGGACTACCCTTCATCATCGTGAGGGTAATCCTTACCCACGCATGGCAGAAACCCCTATGGGGATGCTTAATGCGGTAGGGTTACAGAATAAAGGGGTGGATTATTTTGTTGAACATATCTATCCGCAGATAAGGGATATTCATACTAATATGATCGTTAATGTATCCGGATCTGCTGTAGAGGATTATGTGAAGACTGCCGAGATCATCAATGATCTGGATCATATTCCCGCTATAGAATTGAATATTTCATGCCCTAATGTAAAGCAGGGTGGTATGGCCTTCGGGGTCTCCGCATGCGGATGTTCCGAGGTTGTAAAAGCTGTACGTAATGTATATAAAAAGACGCTGATCGTAAAATTATCTCCCAATGTGACAGACATCACAGAAATAGCACGTGCGGCCGAGGCTTCCGGTGCGGACAGTGTATCTCTGATCAATACCCTGCTGGGGATGGCTGTCGATGCTGAAAAGCGTAGGCCTGTACTTTCCACTATTACCGGCGGCATGAGTGGTGCAGCGGTAAAACCAATTGCATTGCGTATGGTATGGCAAGTCGCTAAAGCAGTAAATATTCCTGTCATTGGACTAGGGGGTATCATGGGATGGAAGGATGCTGTGGAGTTTATGCTAGCAGGTGCCACCGCAATACAGATAGGTACTGCCAACTTCATAGATCCAGCTATTACTGTCAAAGTTTCAGAAGGAATAAATGACTATTTGGAACGTCATGGATATACATCTGTAAAAGATATAATAGGTGCTTTGGAAGTCTGAAAATTTTATCTTTTAAATTATAGCCCTGCGAGAGTGTAGATGAATAAATTGAAGCATCTCTTGCAGGGCTTTTTTTATAACCTTCTCTAGATGGAATGAGTATGAAAATGGTTGCCGTTGCAACTTGTTATATGGGTATAAAATGATAACTTCAATTATTTTTTTTCGATGAAATGGCTTGTTTTTGAAAAAACGGAGTAGAAAAACACTTGAAAAAGCTTTATTAATATATAAGGGAAAGGAAGATGAACTTAGATTACACTTAAGGAGAGAACATCTTTTCGGATATGATATAAGCAAAAGAAAAGAGGTAAAAGCCCTATGACGAACATGGCTTTTACCTCTTTATTATTTATATATATTTTTTATTTCAACAAATCGGGTCTTAGCCGCTGTGTCCTTTCTAATGACTGCTGAAGTTCCCATTCTTTAATCTTTGCCTCGTGTCCGGATAACAACACATCGGGAACTTGCCATCCTTTGTATTCTGCAGGACGAGTGTATACAGGAGCAGCTAACAGATTGTCTTGAAAAGAATCGGACAATGCCGATTGTTCGTCAGAAATGACCCCGGGAATAATACGAACTACGGCATCGGCAATAACGGCGGCAGCCAACTCTCCACCTGTCAAAACATAATCACCGATACTGATTTCTTTCGTAATGAAATGTTCACGTATTCTATAGTCTATACCCTTAAAATGGCCACATAGAATAATTAAATTCTTTGCGAGTGAAAGTGAGTTGGCCATCGGCTGGTTAAACTGCTCTCCATCTGGAGATGTAAATATTATTTCGTCATACTCGCGTTCTGCTTTCAAAGCTGAGATGCATCGGTCTATCGGTTCAATCTTCATCACCATACCGGCAAATCCACCGAAGGGATAATCGTCTACTTTGCGATAACGGTCGTATGCATAATCACGCAGGTTATGTATATGTATTTCTGCAATTCCTTTTTTCTGCGCACGGCTCATGATAGAGCAGTTAAAGAAGCCTTCCAGCATCTCGGGTAAAACGGTAATGATGTCTATTCTCATATTCGGTTATTTTTTGCAAAAGTAGCAAATTCCTCTTTGTCGGAAGGTGTTTTTCATTCAAAAAATAGCTATTTTTGCGGGAAAACTACCTTTTATATATGACAGAAATAGAAAGAATAGACCAATTGCGCGAGGAGCTTCATCGACATAACTATAATTATTATGTATTGAATGCGCCTGAGATTACAGACCAGGAGTTTGACAAGCTGATGCGTGAACTTCAGGATCTGGAAGAAAAACATCCGGAACATAGAGATGAGAACTCGCCCAGTATGCGTGTGGGAAGTGATATAAACAAAAATTTCACGCAGGTGGTACATAAATATCCTATGCTTTCATTGGCTAACACCTATTCGGAAACGGAAGTAACCGAGTTTTATGACAGGGTAAAGAAGTCTCTGAACGAGGATTTTGAAATTTGTTGTGAAATGAAGTATGATGGAACTTCCATCTCTCTGACTTATGAGAACGGAAAACTGGTGCGCGCCGTGACGCGTGGCGATGGTGTGCAGGGAGATGATGTGACAGGCAATGTAAAGACCATCCGCAGTATCCCTTTGGTGCTGCATGGAAAGGGGTATCCTGAAACATTTGAAATTCGTGGGGAGATTTTGATGCCTTGGGTGGTGTTTGAGGAATTGAACAAAGAACGGGAAGCCCGCGAAGAACCGTTGTTCGCCAATCCCCGCAACGCGGCTTCGGGAACATTGAAGTTGCAGAATTCTGCTATTGTGGCATCTCGCAAGCTGGATGCCTACCTTTATTATTTACTTGGAGATAATTTGCCGTGCGACGGTCATTATGAAAATCTGAAAGAAGCTGAGAAATGGGGATTTAAAATTTCCGATCTCACTCGCAAATGCAAAACATTGCAGGAAGTTTTTGATTTTATCAAATACTGGGATGTGGAGCGTAAGAATCTGCCTGTAGCTACGGATGGAATAGTATTGAAAGTGAATTCTTTGCGACAGCAGCGTAATTTGGGTTTTACGGCAAAATCACCCCGATGGGCCATTGCATACAAGTTTCAAGCCGAACAGGCACTTACCCGCTTGAACAAGGTGACCTATCAAGTGGGGAGAACAGGTGCTGTGACTCCGGTGGCCAATCTGGATCCTATACAGTTGTCCGGAACCGTGGTAAAGCGTGCTTCGCTCCATAATGCCGACATCATAGAAGGGTTGGATTTGCATATTGGTGATATGGTATATGTAGAAAAAGGCGGTGAGATTATTCCAAAGATTGTAGGTGTGGACAAAGACGCCCGTATTATGATAGGTGACAAAGTAAAGTTTATTACTCATTGTCCCGAGTGTGGCAGTAAATTGGTACGCTATGAAGGTGAAGCTGCTTATTATTGTACCAATGATGCCGCTTGCCCCCCACAGATCAAGGGAAAAATAGAACATTTTATCAGCCGTAGAGCTATGAATATTGATGGTCTCGGTCCGGAAACGGTAGATCAGTTTTACCAGGAAGGATTGATACGTGATGTTGCCGATCTGTATACTTTAAAAACATCGGATATCATCAACCTAGAACGTATGGGAGAAAAATCTGCCGAGAATATAATAAAAGGTATAGAGCAGTCCAAAGAAGTGCCGTTCGAAAGGGTACTCTTTGCATTGGGCATCCGTTTTGTGGGTGAAACTGTGGCGAAGAAGGTGGCAAAATCCTTTAAGTCGATGGATGCTTTGGCAGACGCGAGTTTGGATAATTTGATTCATGTCGATGAAATCGGAGAAAAAATAGCGCAGAGTATCTTGTTGTATTTTGCTAATCCGAAGAATCGTGACATTATAGAGCGTCTTCGTGTGGCGGGTGTGAGACTGGAAGCCGATGAGGAGGATACTTCGGAACACACTGACAAACTGGCAGGGAAATCTATCGTGATCAGTGGGGTTTTCGCCCATCATTCGCGTGACGAATATAAGGAGTTAATTGAAAAGCATGGCGGTAAGAATGTGGGAAGTATTTCGTCCAAGACCAGCTTTATTCTGGCAGGTGACAATATGGGGCCCAGTAAACTGGAGAAAGCGCAGAAACTGGGTGTGACCATTGTGAGCGAAGAGGAGTTTCTGCAAATGATAGAGTGACTTTTTAGCGAGTATAAAGTAAAAATAGTGTGATTTTTATCGCTAAAATAGAAAATATTCGTACTTTTGTAGGCTATTAAATAAGAATTTATAATTCATTTATGATACAGACAAGATTAAAAGGCATGGGAGTAGCGTTGATTACTCCTTTCAAGGAAGATGACAGCGTTGATTATGATGCGTTACTTCGTCTGGTTGATTACCAGCTTCAAAATGGAACAGACTTTTTATGCGTGTTGGGAACCACGGCTGAAACCCCAACTTTGACTAAAGAAGAAAAAGACAAGATAAAACGTTTGATAATCGAAAGAGTGAATGGACGTATTCCTATTCTGCTGGGGGTTAGCAGTAACTGTACCCGTGCTGTTGTGGAAACGCTGAAAAATGATGATATGACAGGAGTTGATGCCGTGCTTGTTGCTGTACCTTATTATAACAAACCTTCTCAGGAAGGTATTTACCAACACTATAAAGCGATTGCTGAAGCAACGGATCTTCCTGTGGTTCTTTATAATGTGCCGGGACGTACTGGTGTGAACATGACTGCTGAGACCACCTTGCGTTTGGCACGTGATTTCAAGAATATTATCGCTATCAAGGAGGCATCGGGTAATATTACTCAGATGGATGATATCATCAAGAATAAACCGGCTAATTTTGATGTGATTTCGGGTGATGATGGTATTACATTTCCTTTGATTACTTTGGGTGCTGTAGGGGTTATTTCGGTTATCGGTAATGCATTTCCGCGTGAATTCAGCCGTATGACCCGTTTGGCATTACAGGGTGATTTTGCAAATGCATTGACTATTCATCATAAGTTTACGGAATTATTCAGCCTGTTGTTCGTAGATGGTAACCCTGCTGGGGTGAAGGCTATGTTGAATGTAATGGGGCTGATTGAAAACAAATTGCGTTTGCCGCTTGTACCGACTCGTATCACAACATTTGAAAAGATGCGTGCTATTTTGAATGAATTGAAAATAAAATGCTGATAAAGGAATCTTTTTAATTAGATAAGACTGGTGCTTCTCATATAAAAAACACCAGTCTTTTTTTATGCCTGCCTGTTCATTCTTTGATATATATGTTATACCTGTAAGATTCTATATCTTTCACGCATAACATTACTAATCTTTCACCTGATACATTAGTAACATGTTACCCAACACGTTACTAACCTGTCGGTCTGTATGTTAGTAACCTTTGAAACGTCTTGTCTTTAAAAAACAAGTGCTTGTTTTAACTAACTAATTTCCGCTGAGCCCTAAATCTCGCAAGATGGTACAATGAAGTGGAAAAGTTTGACTATATGGAGTTCAACAAGGTACTTGATACCTTTTCAAACCATAGTACGACCATCATAAATTATTTTGAAGAACGATTGACAAATGCTTCAGCGGAGTCGTTCAATGCTAAAATCAAAGCTTTTCGAAGCCAGTTAAGAGGGGTGGCTGATCTGAAGTTCTTCATGTTCAGACTGGCTAGGCTATACGCTTAAAAGAAAGCTTGCCAACCGGGAAAATCCGCTGACCCCTAATTCTGAACTGACTTAAGAAAATACAAAAAAGACTATCTGAAAAGATAGTCTTTTTGTGATCGCGACAGGATTCAAACCTGTAACCGGCTGATCCGTAGTCAGCTACTCTATTCAGTTGAGCTACGCGGCCATTGTTTATTGTTCTTTCGTTTTAACGGGTGCAAAGATACGGACTTTTTTTGAAAATGCAAGCGTTTTACTAAAACTTTTTTCTAAAAATTATTCGATGAAACGAGAATTAAACAGCTGCCAGCCTAGTGTTAAACCTACATTCCAATCGTTAGACGGTGAGCTATAGTGATTTACATAGGCACTGATAGAACCGAACGATAATTGAAAAACTAATGAAATTTCTCCAAGATATTCGAATTTTGTGAAAGCTTTCCCGTAATATGCTTGTCCATATTCATCTTTCTTGATAGGAAAGATGGGTATAAATCCATAAAATTCTCCGCGTAATTGAAAAGACTCGCTTAATTGGTAGATGGGTATGGCGCCGACTCCGGCATATTGATTAGCACGGAAAGCCTCATTATAGGTTACTTTGCTATGGGCTGTCGGAGTGAATTCTCCTGCCTGCATTAATGTAGCCGTATAATTGTTGGAGAAATTTCGGGATGAGTAATATGCCTCCAGATACGCTCCCAAAGTAAACTTAGGGCTTACCTTATGGTATGTTTCGTTCTGATATGAAACTTGAAGCCAGGATTGTACTTTTTTATAAGGCTCCGGTGTGTCTTTAGTCACTTTGGATACACCGGATCTGAAATGTTCTGTGCCGGTGAAAATTTGTGCAGCCATTTTTTCACGACTTCCTTGTGTAGCAAATTGGCGGGCATTCAAGGTACTTCCTTCCAATACGATAGAGCCTCCGAAGATAGAATAAGTGCTTTCATCATGTTTTGTCTCGCTGAAGTCGATGATATTGGTTTGGAAGTACCTGTCCTCCATACGGGCTATACCTACACCGAATTCAGCTTTCTTACGGCTTAGAAACGGTAATGACACCTTCAATTTTACAAACTCTTCTCTTTTCTTGTTGAAAGCCGGATTGTCTTTATTGGAAAAGAATTTGGCTTCTTTGAAATAATCGAAGGTGGAGATCGAGGCTATGAATTTATAAGATGTAGGCAGCTTGGTTGGAAAATCAATTCGTGCTGCAAGTTGCACATTATTGTAGACCCGACCTAACTGTCCGTCAAAATTAAATTCTTTTGAATAATAGTTCAAGTTTTGATAGGAAGCACCAAAATAGACTTGATTGGAGCCACTGGAAGACACGTTTCCACCGACACGAACGGAGAGATTGGCCTCCATTTTGACTTGGAGGTTCAAGTCGTAGGTTTGGTCTTTCTCATTATAAACGGCATGAGGAATGATTTCGGATATAATATTATCGGACAACAAACGGAAATATGCTCGTTTGATATCCTCCATAGTGAAAACATCGAAGTCGTTTTCATGGAACTCTTTTTGTATATATTGCTTTTGTCGTTCGTTGGCACCAGTTATATTTACTCTTTTGAAACGGAAATCCGGTAAATTGCTCTTATAGGCCAGTCGTTTAACTTTCACTTGTTCGGGGGTGATTCTTCGATGAATTCGGCTTTTTATGGAGTCCATCATTTCTATGGCACGTTTATAACCAATGTCATGCAACTCGTCAAAGCGCTGGAAGTCCATTAAATTGACATCATCATATTTAAAAGTCATGAGGATGCCGAGGGAATCGGGTAAAGAGTAATCTGTCTTTTGCATAATCATATTTTCCAGTTGCCCCATAATGTCACCTTCCTTGGGTTTGCCCGGATTGGCGGATACGGCACTTCCTATAATGATATCCGGATGGAAGGTGTCACGCATTACATTCACTGGAAAATTATTGTAAATGCCACCGTCGTATGCCAGTATCGAGTCTATTTCGATAGGCTTGAACATGGCAGGAAAACTCATGGAGGCACGTACGGCATCTCCCAGATCTCCTTTTTTCAATATCAGTGGTCTTTTGTTGTACACATCCGAAGCTATACAGCGGAAGGGAATATACAGGCTGTCAAAATTGGCCTTGCTTGCAGCTGTTGCCTGACCGAATAATTGCAGAAATACAATATTCATCTGAATGGGATCTACAATGCTGGTAGGCAAAAACTGAGGTTTGACATTCTTCAGCGAGTCTTTCAGGGAGATACGGATGTTGATAAATTCGGGTGTTGGAGGATTTTTCTTGAAATAATAGATGTATTTCTCTTCCACATTACCTGAATACCAGCGTTTGAAGTCATCGGATTTGAGTAAAGCCTCCATTTCATCGGGAGAATAGCCCATAGCATAAAGTGAACCGACAATGGCTCCCATGGATGTGCCTGCAATATAATCTATGGGGATACCGTTTTCTTCTAATGCGCGGATAATGCCGATATGGGTTAGGCCTTTGGCACCTCCTCCGCTCAGTACCAGTCCCACTTTCTGTGCATGGATGGGAGGAAGTAGTAAAAAGAGAAGAAAAAGTATATATAGATAATGTTTCATGGATGTCGAATCTTTGTATGTGTCGCTCCAAATATAGAAAGAAATCTTCGTTTCCAATCGTTTTTTAGAATAAAAAAGCGCCGGAAATGAACTTCCCGACGCTTTTGATAGCAAAATGTGATAGATTTGTTAAATCAGTTCGATACTGCGTTTTACAAAGTTTGTCAAAGCTTCACCTTTCAACATGTTGTTTTGTAACAGAGCAAGGTCAATCAATTGGCGGATTACTTTGTTACCACCTGCGTATTCACCTAAAACAGCTTCTTTCTTGGTCTTTTCATCGGCCAACTTTTTCTCAACATCACTTAATTCATCTTTTTCTGCTTGAGGTATTTCATCAGCTTTTTTACCTTCCTGTGCTTTGTGAAGTTCGTCGTGACGTTTATTCAGACTGGTCATTTCAGCTTCAATAGGTTCAAGAGCAGCTTTGCAAGAGTTGTCCGCATCATTCAAAACTTGTTTCACCAGTTTGTGGTCGACATTCAGAACCAAGTTAAACATATCCGGCATTTCTCCATAGAAACTCATACCTGCCTGGATATTGGCCATTTCTTTCATACGGCGCATATATTCACTTTGGGTAATCATGATAGGAGTTCCTGTCTCGCCTAAAGATTGTGTTTCCACATTGAATTCCACTTTCTTCATCTGTGGTAACTGACTGCGGAATACGGAAGATAGAATATCGCGTTGGCCAACTTCCAAACTGGCATCTTTGCGCTCTTCTTTAGCAATCAGGCGGTCAATTACATCACTGTCCACACGGGTGAAGCGGCTCTTTTCAAATTTCTGCTCGAGCATACTTACCATGGCTACATCCAGCTGACCATCCATTAACAATACGTTGTAGCCTTTGTTTTTGGCCGCATCAATGTAGCTGTATTGTTCGTCTGCATGGGTAGCATACAGATAAATCAAGTTGCCGTCCTTATCTGTTTGGTTATCTTTGATCAAGCTTTGGTATTCTTCGTAAGTATAATATTTGTCATCTGTGTCTTTCAGCAGAGCAAATTTATTAGCCTTTTCGTAGAAATCTTCTTGAGTCAACATGCCGTAGTTGATGAAAATCTTCAAATCATCCCATTTCTCCTCGAATTCTTTGCGGTCATTCTTAAAAATGGCTTGCAGGCGGTCTGATACTTTCTTAGAAATATAAGTGGAGATTTTCTTCACGTTGGAATCGCTCTGCAAGTAAGAACGGGATACGTTCAACGGGATATCCGGTGAGTCAATCACTCCGTGTAACAGGGTCAGGAAGTCTGGAACAATACCTTCTACCGAGTCGGTGACATAGACCTGGTTGCAGTAAAGTTGGATTTTGTTTTTTTGTAATTCAATGTTGCTCTTCACTTTCGGGAAGTACAGAATACCTGTCAGATTGAACGGATAATCCACATTCAGGTGGATCCAGAACAGAGGTTCGTCTGCCATAGGATATAACTCCCGATAGAATTTCTTATAATCTTCGTCTTTCAGCTCTACCGGTTTGCGTGTCCATAAAGGATAGGTTTCGTTGATTACGTTGTCTTCGTTTGTTTCAACCTGCTTTCCATCTTTCCATTCTTTCTTTTTGCCGAATGCAATGGGGATAGGAAGGAAGCGGCAATATTTAGTCAGCAATGAAGAAATACGTGTTTCTTCCAGAAATTCCTTGCAGTCATCATCTATATAAAGGATAATATCCGATCCGCGGCTTTCTTTTTCAACGTTTTCGATAGTGAACTCAGGGCTTCCGTCGCAAGTCCATTTCACAGCTTGTGCTCCTTCTTGGTGGGATTTTGTGATGATTTCCACTTTTTTGGCTACCATGAAGGCAGAATAGAAACCCAGACCAAAGTGTCCGATGATGGCATTGGCATCATCTTTATATTTTTCAAGGAAGTCGTTAGCACCTGAAAAAGCTATCTGATTGATATATTTGTCGATCTCTTCGGCTGTAAGTCCGATACCCCGGTCGGAAATGGTGATGGTATCTTTTCCTAAGCTTACTTTAATGGTAAGATCTCCCATCTCTCCTTTGAATTCACCTTTAGATGCAAGGGTTTTCAGCTTCTGTGTGGCATCTACTGCATTAGAAACTAATTCACGGAGGAATATTTCATGATCACTGTATAAGAACTTTTTAATGATGGGGAAAATGTTCTCAGTGGTTACCCCAATATTTCCTTTTTGCATACTATTTATGGTTTTAAGTTATTATGTTATATATACGTTTGAATCGTCTTTTTGTTGGATGATGGGCAAAAAAAATGCCAGATACAGTGATATCTGACATTTTGTCTGTTATTTTTTGAATAACTTTGGACTCTTTACTTTTCCACAGTCATGACAATGAGGTCTTTTTCTTTGTCATAGCTTACCTTGATCGTGTCACCAGCTGCCATTTCTGATCCAAGTATCAGTTCGGAGATGCCATCCTCCAAGTTGTTTTGGATGGCACGTTTCAATGGGCGTGCTCCAAACTGTACATCGTAACCTTTGGTGGCTACAAACTTTTTGGCATCTTCGTCAATAACAAGCTTGTAACCAATGTTTTCCACACGACTGTAAAGGCCCTTAAGTTCAATATCAATAATCCGGGTCAGTGCATCCATATCGAGTTGGTCGAAAGTTATTATTTCGTCCAAACGATTGATGAATTCGGGCGCAAAAGACTTATTCAAAGCTTTTGTAATCACGTTGCGCGAGTATTCTTTGTCATCAGTACGGACCTGGGCGGCAAATCCGATTCCTTTTCCGAATTCTTTCAGTTGGCGGGTTCCAATATTAGATGTCATGATGACTATGGTATTTTTAAAGTCTACAGTTCTGCCATAACTGTCAGTCAACCGACCTTCATCCATCACTTGCAACAATATGTTGAATACATCGGGATGCGCTTTTTCAATTTCATCCAATAAAACGATGGAGTAGGGTTTACGCCTTACTTTCTCCGTCAGCTGCCCACCTTCTTCATAACCTACGTATCCGGGAGGTGCTCCTACCAGACGGGATACGGTGAATTTTTCCATATATTCACTCATGTCAATGCGGATAAGTGCATCTGCTGAACCGAACATTAGTTTCGCTAACTCCTTGGTCAAATGAGTCTTGCCGACACCTGTCGGACCTAGAAACATGAATGTACCAATCGGCTTATTAGGATCTTTCAGGCCTACACGGCTTCTTTGAATAGCTTTTACCAGTGTGGCGATTGCTTTGTCCTGACCGATAACTTTAGAAAGCAGATCGTCTTTCATTCCTAATAATTTCATTCCTTCAGCCTGTGCCATTCTTTGTACAGGTACGCCTGACATCATGGAAACGACTTCAGCTATTTGTTCGTCATCTACCGTTTCCCGGTTTTCCTTCAGGCTTTTTTCCCATTCTTCCTTCAGGGTATCAAGCTGATTCGTATATTCTTTCTCTTTGTCACGATAACTGGCGGCCAGTTCGAAATTCTGTAGTCTGACAGCTTCATTTTTAAGAGATTTCATCTCATCAATCAGTTTTTCCTGTTCTTCAATTTCTTTAGGAGCAGTGATATTAGTAAGATGTACGCGCGAGCCGGCTTCATCTAAAGCATCTATCGCTTTATCGGGGAAGTTACGGTCTGTGATATATCGGTTTGTTAGTTTCACACAAGCTTCAAGGGCCGCATCTGTATAGTTCACATTATGATGATCCTCGTATTTATCCTTGATATTTTTCAATATCTGAAGTGTCTCTTCTGCAGTTGTTGGTTCTACAATAACCTTTTGGAACCGACGTTCCAATGCACCGTCTTTTTCAATGTTTTGGCGGTATTCGTCCAACGTCGTCGCTCCGATGCATTGAATCTCGCCTCTGGCCAATGCGGGTTTCAACATATTGGCCGCATCCATTGAGCCCGCTGCAGAACCTGCTCCCACAATAGTGTGGATTTCATCGATGAAAAGAATGATGTTAGGATTCTTCTTCAACTCGTTTAAGATAGAACGAATACGTTCCTCGAATTGTCCACGATATTTAGTGCCTGCGACAACGGCAGTCATATCAAGAGCTATCACTCGTTTGTCAAATAAGATACGTGATACTTTCTTTTCCACAATCCGTAATGCAAGTCCCTCAACAATGGCAGATTTGCCGACTCCCGGTTCGCCAATCAAAATAGGGTTGTTTTTCTTGCGACGGCTCAATATTTGTGCCAGTCGCTCTATTTCCTTCACCCGGCCAACTACAGGATCTAGTTTTCCTTCTTCGGCAGCTTTTGTCATGTCTGTGCCGAAATTATCGAGTACAGGAGTATCATTAGCCGGCTTTTTTTGTGCCGGGCGTGCCTGCTGTTGTGCTGCATTTGATTTATTGCCACTTGGACTCTGACGTATATCTTCGTCTTCATCCTCGTCCTCACTGAACCCCAGACCTGCATGGGTGTCTGGTTGTAAAGTGAGTTTGATTTTTTCGTATGTTACGCCATTGCTTTCCAAGACGTGGAAAGCTGCATTATCCTTGACCTTCATAATTGCTAACAAAATATGTTCAGAGTCAGCCGCAATGTTTCTCAATAACTTAGCCTCTAGAATACATAGCTTTAACACTTTGGATGCTTTCTCATTAAAGCTAATATTTTCGTCATAGGTGGTGTCATTTTCCGCATTGTTTTTCACAATGGCCTCCAACTGATTTTTTATGTCCTGTAAGTTTATTTGCAAATTAAACAAAATCTCGATAGCTTTTCCTTCACCTTCACGTATCAGTCCCAACAACAAGTGTTCGGGACCAATATAGCTATTTCGCAGCCTGTTGGCTTCTTCCTTGCTATACATGATGATATCGGACACTCTTTGTGTAAATTGATTGTTCATAAATTTATCGTCCTCCTAAAGTATAGTATTTATTTCCCAGTGTGCAAAGATACACATAATAACAATGCATACCATTGTTTTCTTATTTATATTAGCATAACAAAATGTATGCCAAGCTTTGACAGGCTAAATGGATTAAACAAAAATAAGGGTTATAGCGAACCATTCACAAAGTAAATGAGAAGTGGGAGTGATAATCACTATATACTATAAAATAAGGTATAGGGATACTTTTTACTTATATAAGTAAAAACATTTAATGGACTTAACTTTTTTATGGGTTTTGTTTCGTATGTCGTATAAAAGTAGTACTTTAGCGTGGTTTTTGGTAAACCAAAAAGATGTATAATTAATATTTGTTTAAATGCTAGAACAAGACAGAATTATAAAGATTAACATCGAAGAGGAAATGAAGTCGTCGTACATTGATTACTCAATGTCAGTAATTGTTGCGCGCGCCCTCCCGGATGTTCGCGATGGCTTTAAACCGGTTCATAGACGTATCTTATATGGTATGATTGAACTGGGAAATACCTCCGATAAAGCTTATAAGAAATCAGCAAGAATTGTAGGTGAAGTTTTGGGTAAATATCACCCGCATGGTGACTCTTCCGTGTATGGAGCTTTGGTCAGAATGGCTCAGGATTGGGCTATGAGATATCCGTTGGTAGATGGTCAGGGTAACTTCGGCTCTGTTGATGGTGACAGCCCTGCTGCCATGCGTTATACGGAAGCAAGATTAAAGAAAATAGGTGAAGAGATGATGCAGGATCTTTATAAGGAAACTGTTGATTTTCAGAATAATTTTGATGACACGTTACAGGAACCGACTGTCATGCCAACACGGATTCCTAACTTGTTGGTAAATGGAGCATCCGGTATTGCTGTAGGTATGGCAACCAATATGCCTACCCATAATCTTTCTGAAGTAATCGATGCATGTATTGCTTACATTGACAATAATGATATTGATATTGAAGGGCTTATGCAATATGTAAAAGCACCGGATTTCCCTACAGGTGGATATATATATGGTATAAGCGGGGTACGTGATGCTTACGAAACCGGACGTGGTAGAGTAGTGATGCGTGCTAAGGCTGAGATAGAAACTCATACTACACATGACAAGATCATAGTTAATGAAATTCCTTATAATGTAAATAAGAAGGAATTGATTGAAAATATCGCATCTTTAGTCAATGACAAGAAGATTGATGGTATTTCGTATGTAAATGATGAATCCGACCGTGAAGGTATGCGTATCGTTATTGATGTTAAACGTGATGCAAATGCTAGTGTGGTGCTGAACAAATTGTTCAAAATGACAGCTCTGCAAACTTCATTTGGCGTAAATAATATCGCTTTGGTCCATGGTCGCCCCAAAATGTTGAATCTGAAAGATTTAATCAGATATTTTGTAGAACATCGTCATGATGTGGTAATTCGTCGTACTCAGTATGATTTACGGAAGGCACAGGAGCGTGCTCATATTCTTGAAGGATTGATTATAGCTTCTGATAATATTGATGAAGTGATCCGTATTATTCGTGCTGCAAAAACCCCTAATGATGCCATAGCAGGGTTAATAGAGCGTTTTAATCTGAGTGAAATTCAGGCACGTGCTATTGTAGAAATGCGTTTGCGCCAATTAACAGGTTTGATGCAAGATCAGCTTCACGCAGAATATGAAGAGGTGATGAAACAGATTGCTTATTATGAAGAAATTCTTTCAAATGATGAACTTTGTAAAAAAGTAATCAAAGATGAGTTAGTAGAGGTAAAAGAGAAGTATGGGGACGCGCGTCGGTCTGAAATAGTTTATTCTTCAGAAGAATTTAATCCGGAAGATTTTTATGCTGATGATCAGATGGTTATCACGATATCTCATATGGGATATATCAAACGTACTCCTTTATCAGAATTCCGTGCCCAAAATAGGGGTGGAGTTGGATCAAAAGGAAGTGAAACCCGTGATGAAGACTTTGTAGAGCATATTTATCCGGCTACAATGCACAATACTATGATGTTCTTCACTCAGAAAGGTAAGTGCTATTGGTTGAAAGTTTACGAAATTCCCGAAGGAACTAAAAATGCTAAAGGACGCGCTATTCAGAATTTGCTGAATATTGATTCCGATGACGTGGTTACAGCATATCTACGTGTGAAAAACCTTAATGATACCGAGTTCATTAACAGCCATTATGTGCTGTTCTGTACAAAGAATGGCGTCATTAAAAAGACTTTGTTGGAACAATACTCACGGCCTCGCCAGAATGGTGTTAATGCGATAACTATTCGTGAGGATGATAAAGTGATTGAAGTTCGTATGACTAACGGTGATAATGAAATCATTATTGCTAACCGTAACGGGCGTGCAATTCGCTTTCACGAAAGTGCGGTTCGTGTTATGGGACGTACGGCTACAGGGGTGCGTGGTATGACTTTGGATGAAGATGGTGGCGATGAAGTTATCGGTATGATTTGTATAAAAGATCCTGAAGCTGAATCAATTATGGTAGTTTCTGAACAAGGATACGGTAAACGTTCTGATATCGAAGATTATCGTAAGACCAATCGTGGCGGTAAGGGTGTAAAAACGTTGAATATTACAGATAAAACGGGTAAATTGGTAGCTATCAAGTCTGTTACAGATGAGAATGACTTGATGATTATTAATAAATCTGGTATTACAATTCGTTTAAAAGTCGCTGAAGTCCGCATCATGGGACGTGCAACACAAGGTGTGCGATTGATAAATTTGGAGAAACGTAATGACCAAATAGGCTCTGTATGTAAGGTGACATCTGAAGAAGAGGTTACAGATGAAAATTCAAATACAGATCTTGAAAATATAACTGAAGGAGAGAGTGGTGGTACTACTAATTCTGATACTAATTCAGATTTAACTGCCGAAGCAAATAGTGAAGAATAAAATAAATTGTATTATTAAATCCACAAAATCATGAGAAAAGTATTATTTACAGTGGCTTTATTGTTAACAGCTTGCTTTGTGTCTGCACAAGTAAGTGTTGTTAAGGAGGCTAAATCCTTGAAAAGCAAACCTGAAGAAGCTGCAAAAGCTATCGAACCGGCTTTAACTAATCCTGAAACCGCTAATGATCCGGAAACATGGAAATTAGCTGGAGATTTTCAGAAAGCAATTTATGATGAAGAAAACATGAAACTTTATTTACCCGGAGGTCAGGCAGATACAACTAAGCTTTATAACAGCTTAGCTAAGATGTATGACTTCTACTTGAAATGCGATGAAATAGAGCAGGCTAAAGTCCAAAGTGGTGAGTTAAAGAAACCCAAATTCAGAAAGAAGAATGCAGATGCTTTGAAGACTTTGCGTTTAAACCTAGTTAATGGTGGTGGTGATGCTTACAATAAAGGAGATTATGCTGATGCTCTAAAATATTTTGGATTATTTGTTGATGTAGTAAACGAGCCTATGTTTGCTGATGATGATGAGTTGAAGGCTGACACTTTGAATGCATTATATGCTTGTTATGCAACTTTAGCTGCTAATATGCTGAAAGACAATCAAGCTGTCATCAAATATGGCAATATAGGTAAGAATCATAAAGAAGAAGGTTATAGAGCATTAATGTGCTTGGCTGAAACATATGGTCAGAAAGAAGGTGGTGATTCTGCAAAATGGCTTGAAGTAATCAAAGAAGGTACTGAATTGTTTCCTAAGCAAGAATACTTTGTTGGTAATATTATGGATTATTATATTCAAAAAGGTATGGTTGATGAGGGTTTGGCTCAAATTAATAAATTGCTTGCTACAAGTGAAACTCCGTACTATCTTTATGTAAAAGGTATCTTATTGTATGAGAAAAAGCAGTATGATGATGCAGTTGCTATATTTAATAAAATTATTTCAAACAACGGAGATTTAGTTGCTGAAGCATATTCAAAGATTGGTGATTGTTATTTTTTCCCAGCTCAGATTATTGTTGAGGAAAATGCAAAGTTAGCTATTGATGATCCCAAATACAATGAAAACGAAAATAAGATTAAAGAGTTGTATGAGAAAGCTAAACCATATTATGAGAAGGCAAAAGAATTAAAGCCTGATAATAAAGCTTTGTGGGGAAATTATTTGCTAAATATTTATTGGAAGTTAAATAGAGCTGAATATGATTCTTTGGAAAAAGAATTAGGATATTAATACGATCTTTCTATTTATTTATGCACAAAGCCCGGACTTTTCCAATCTGGGCTTTGTTATTATCTAAAGTTTATGTATATCTTTAGATATTAGTTTTTTGCGTTATGGCAAAATTTATTTTCGTCTTTATTAATCAACCAAAATCCCTTTTTCAAGTCTATTTACGAGAGTTATTTCTGATATATAATCAGTATTATGTTTAATTAAATACTAAGTGAACATTAATATGTTGAAGGGTAACACATTGTGATTTGCTTGTGCTACCCTTCTTGATTCTTTATTTTATTACTAATATAGGTGTATTAGCATGAAATATCATTTTTCTTGCTATGCTAGGATTAAACAATCTAGCAAATATGTTTCGTTTATAATTTGTGATGCAAATCACGTCTATATTTTCTTCTTTTACATAGTTGTCCAAATTGTTCAGTATGTTATCTTCTTTCACTACATTATAATATAGTTCCAATTTAGAGTATTGTTTTTGAAAGTAATCTTTAATACCTGCTAGTTTTATTTCATTCCATGCATCGTTATCTGTACTTAAATGAATGAAGGAAACAGCAAAATGAAACGATTTAAAAGCATTTATCAAGGAGTCAAAAGCTATTAGATCCCTTTGGTCAAAATTGGTCACAAAAGCTACTTTTTTTATATCATTGAATGTTTTTAGTGGTGTATGTTCTGGAATAGCATATACAAAGGATTTGCTTCTTTCTATAACTTCAGCTGTAACGCTACCAATCAAGTCTATATCTTTTTGGCTTCTCCCTCTTGTTCCCATTATAATTATCTGAGGATTATATTCTTTAGCATATCGTAAGATTTCTTCTTCGGGAATACCATCACGCAAAATGCAAGTATATTTTATATTAGGAAACTCTCCCGACTCAACTTTCTTTTTGATTGTATCAGAAAGTTTATTCAACTCGTTGTGCACTGTTTCTATCATACTTTTTACAGATTCTTCTCTTTCGATCTGAAAATTGAAATTATCAGTTCCATAAGGAATTGTAGGCACATAAATAGGACTGAAATAAGCATGTAGAAGCACAACTTCTGAATTAATAGCATTAGCAAAAGAAAAACCAAATTGGCAGGCTTTAAGAGAATAGTTTGAAAAGTCTATCGGGATAAGTACTTTTCTTTTTTCTTTATTTCTTTCTGAGCTGCTCTCCTTACCTTTGATTATATCTTCTGAAAGCCATGCAGAACTTTCTATAATCTGCAAAGCATGAGGCAGGTCGCTTTCTTTAATTCTTAGCCTTACTCCAGAAGATATGACAGGTTGAATAAGATTCACATTGTGAATGTACGCTTCAATTCCTTCATTCTCAAGTACATTCTTTAAAATCTGTGCTTTAGCATAAGTGAGGATTGCTAAGGTTATCAATTTATCTTCCATAATTCTATATTTTAAGTGATTTTCAGGTTAAACAAAAAATCCCAATTGAATGTTGCATTCAACCGGGATTTTATATTACGCTTCTTGCGTTACTTTTTCTTCAGTTTCTCTCAATATTTGAAGGGCTTTTTCAAGAACTGTTGTATCATCTAGCATTACTAGTCCCCCATCTGGTCCCGGTTCCAAATGAATTCCAACACTTTTACCATTCTTGAAATTGTGTCCACCAAAAAAGTTACGTACAGTTTCTACGGTCATATTGAGTTCATCTGCGATTCTGTGCATACTCCCACTAGGTAATGAATCTTTGATTCTGCGCAGTTCATTAAATGTTATTGTTCTCATGATGTATTAAATTTAGTTATAAAAGTGAGTACTTAAATCATGGTATAAACTTAATCAAAAAAATGCATAAAACAAATCTTTTTGTGCTATTTTTGACTGTATGTAAATTTATAATGGTTAATTTGCTGATTATAGATTGAGTGTATGAGTCACAATCATACCTGCTATAATAATGAAGAAATAAGTAGAAATGAGAATTATGTAGAATAAATTAATATCACTAATCAAATAACCGCTGGCAGTGTATTGATTAGAAATGCAACGTGGTTTATAAAAGATTTTTTTTTGAATAAATTTATAAAGGAGATAAATCAAATATCCTATGAAACAACCTTCTATAGTACCAAAAAGAATATCTCCCGGATAATGCACTCCTAAGTAGATTCTAGAATAGGAATTGAGTACGGCCCAAAAAAGAAGCATAAAAGTAAGAGATTTCCTTTTAATTAGTAAAGATAAAAAGACAGAAATAGCAAATGTGTTGGCAGCATGACTGGATATGAAGCCAAATCGTCCTCCTCTATATCCGTTTACAATATCAACCATATACATAATATTGGGGTCTTGTGTTGGGCGGAAACGTGCGAAAAACGGTTTGCATAAACCAGAAGCTATTTGATCTGCTAAAGTTATGACTAAGGCAATCATAACGATAGTCAATAATGCTTCTTGAATTTTATTATTTTTAATTATGATATATAACAGCATAGCAGCTACAGGTACCCATACAATTGTACTGGTAGCTACCCACATGAATCCGTCCCAAAATAAGGATTGGCTTCCGTTCAAATTCAGTAGTAATTCTTTATCTGCTGCTATGTACTGTTGTATATCCATTGATTATGTTTTAAATGATTTCAATAACATTGGTAGGTACCCATCCCACATTACCGTCTTCCAGTTTAATTTCTTTCCACTCCTTCATCGTATTATCTTTAATTATTACTTTCCTACCTTCATGAAGAATAAATAAGTCTGTTCCACTTTGGTTAGGAGTACTTTTGACTGTAACGCTAGGAGCCATTATAATAGCGTTATCATGATTAATTAATTCAGATTTTTGTTCTGAGGCAAATATATTTGCTAAAATAGTCACTAGAAAGAAAAAGATTGCTGAAATAAATCCTACTTTCTTCAAGACTACTCGTTTTCCGAAAATAAATAAAGACAGTGCCAATATCATCAGAATAAACATGATGATGCCTGTATGTGCCCATGCCTTTTCACTCATTGTATTAATAAGTGATTGAGTCCAGGTAACGAAAAACATTTTACTAGAAGGGATTACCTTGTCTACAGTTTTGCTTCTAGCCAGTTCTAGGTTGAAACGAATATCACTATTTCCTGGGTTTAGCAACAAGGCACGTTCGTAATTGAGGACAGCTTTGGCAATGTTATTCATTTTATAATAGCTGTTACCTAAATTATAATAAATATCGGAAGATTCCCCCTCGTTTTTTAATATATTCTCATACATCTCTACAGAAGCTGCAAAGTCGTTTCTTATATATGCACTATCGGCTTCTGTCTTTGTTGGGAAAGTTTGCACAGCAGCACTTTGTGGCATTTCTGTTTGGGCGGTAACCTGTGCAGAGTCTGATTCATTCTGTGCGTAGACTGTGACAAAACTTATCAGGAATATCAAAATGAAATATATTTTTGTCATTGTTATAATCTCCTTTGATTTAGTGTTTTATACTATTCTCCATTTTGCTGATGACCTCAACAGCCGAAGAATATACTTTATCCATAGCTTCATTCTGATTACCCGGAGCATAGCGGGCGAACTCGCATTCATTCAATGTTCCGATGAAATCTTTAATCAGTTCGGGGGCAACACCATATTTGGTCAATTCGTCCTCGATATTATCTTTAGACAATTGAGAAACCGGGATATTCAACTTATCACTGATGTATCCCCAAAGTGCTTTCAACACCTCATCATAGAATGCTTCTTGTTTGTTTTCAGCTAATAATCTGCCTGCATTTTTCATGCGTTTGGCAGCCACTTTATTCGCTTTTTTAGTACGTACTTTTGCTACATTTGCATTTTCAATAGCTTTTTTACGATAGACAATTACGAAAACAACGAAGAGAACCAATGGAATGATATACCATAGATAATATGTTGTTGAGCCAAAGAAGAAATCTCCCTTACGAGTTAAACTAGTTTCCCCCATTTTGATGTAGCGGATGTCTTGTCCCAATACTTTCAAATCTTCCTTGTTGGTAAAGTCTGCAATAACTTGATCTGCATTTCCTGCACCTTTTTCCACTTTTAGGTTGTAAGCTTCTGTTTTTATTGTTTTATAGCTATTGCTTTTTAAGTCAAAATAGGAAAATTCGACAGGCGGAATAGTGAAATTGCCGGCATGTCTTGGAATTGCTAGATATTCTATCACCTTATTGCCTGACAAACCTTCGCGAGTTAATGTAAATTTATTGTCAATCTTGGGGTCGTATACTTCAAAATCCTTTGGAAAAGCTACTTCCGGAGTATTGACCAATTTCAAATTACCTGTACCAGAAATGACTAACTTAATGGTTACAGCATCATTTGTTTTCAGTTCTTTTGTACTTATAGACGAACTGATAGTAAACTCTCCTACTCCTCCGGAGAAATTAGCCGGTTTGCCATCGGGCAATGCTTTCACATTGATGGTCAGCTTAGGAGTGACAATGTTTTTCTTTACTTCCACATAGTTACTTCCACCATTAAAGAAAGCATCAAAAGGATCGTCTGAGGCAACTTGTTGAGCTATAACCCCTTCAAAGGTAATAGCCGGAATTTCTATTTTTCCCGATTGCTGGGGGAAAAGTACATACTGACTCCACACAGTAGTGTTATAGTTTCTTCCGTTATAATGTTCCAAAGAGAATGTCTTTTGTTGGGGAAGTTCCACTTCTTGTACATAAATGTTGGTTAGTTTAGGCATGTCACCACGCAGCTGGCGCAAGTTTACCAAAGTATAGACCTTGTATGTCAACAAGATGGCTTCCTGTTCATAAACAGTAGTCTTACTTGCTGTTGCGGTAATAAACAAATCTTGATTGGTTATTTTGCTTCCGGCAACCTGACTGCGTGAAGAAGTTCTTCCACCGCTATTGTTTCCACCTCCAACACCATTTGTTTGATCAGGCGGTAATACTTTGATTTGTACGGAATTTGAAGTTTTGTTTTGTCCGTCTGCCACAATAGTAGCACCAGGAATGGTGTAAGTTCCTTCTTTATCAGCCATCAAAATATAAGTAAAAGTAATGGAGCTGGTAGAAGTAACATTACCATTTATAATCTGTGTACTACTCTGCTGTGAACGGCTTGGTCCCATTAAGACATCGAACCCCTTGATATTAGGTGCACGAAAATCCCTGACTTTATGAGTGTTAACCGTATAAGTCAGCCGGAACTGATCCCCGCTTACTACTACATCAGGCGCAGAAGCGGTAAACGTCACATTTCCGTCTGCCCATGCTCCGAGCACCGATATTATTAATATGAATAAGAGAATTACTTTCCTCATTGCTATCTAATTATTTTTTTATTTGCCAAAATTAAGAAATTACCAGTCTTTATCCAACTTCTTTCCTTGAATTTGCAGTTGTTTTTTAACTTTGTCTTGCACATTCTTTTCATCTTGCATCACAGCATTCAATAATTGTTGGGCATTTTCCTTGGACATTTCATCCTTATTTTGCTGCTGTTGCTGCTGATTTTGATTTTGTTGGTCTTTCTTATCCTGTTCTTGCTGGTTTTTGTTCTGATCCTTTTTGTCGTCTTTCTGATCTTGTTTTTGATCTTGATTCTTATCCTGATTCTGGTCTTGATTTTGCTGTTGGTCTTTCAACAGCTTTTGCGCCAAAGCCAAGTTATAACGAGTTTCATCATCTTTCGGGTTATTCCGTAAAGATTCCTTATAAGCCTCTATACACTGTGGATACTGCTTGGACGACTGAAGGATAACTCCCATGTTATGATAAATCTGTGCCAGTTTATCCTTGTCCTTCTCTACCTTAGAAGCAGATTCAAACTGTTCCATCGCTTCCTTTGCTTTTTGCTGCATCAAGAGCGAGTTTCCCAAATTGAACATGGCATCTGTTGATTTCGGGTTAATTTCCAATGCCTTACGATAATCTACCTCCGCTTTGATAAACAAGCTGTCATTATACAGCTTGTTTCCGCTGCGCAGATAATCTCTTTCTGTTTTTTGGGCGAAGGCACTGCTTGCCACAAGTAAGAATAACAGAGTGATATAGGTTTTTTGTAACATAAGCATTCCTTATTTAAATAGTCTGACATTTTTGAAAAGCGGATTTTTCCGTTCCAAAATAAGCATTTCTACCACCAGCAGGATAAGCACCAGCCATGCCAAAGCCTGGAACTGTTCATCAAATTCAGTATAAACCTGACTTTCTACATCAGCTTTTGACAGTTTGGCGATTTCATTGTTCAATACCTTCTCGGCAGAGTTGGTATTATCCACGCGAATATACATTCCATTGCCAGCCTTGGCTATTTCCTGGCACATCTGCTCATTCAAGCGGGTGACGATAACATTTCCATCCTTATCGCGACGGAAATTGTTGCTACCGTCCTCAGCTGGAATTGGAGAACCATCCGGTGAACCTACTCCTAATACAAATACCTGCATACCTTTTTCGGCTGCTTCTTGGGCTGCTTCTACTGCCCCACCTTCATGATTTTCACCATCGGTAATGACAATAATTGCACGTCCCACTCCTTCTTGCGGAGTAAAACTCTTCATTGCCAGGCGGATGGCCGCACCGATATCCGTACCTTGTGTGGTTATCAATGACGGATTAATGGTTTCCAAGAACATTTTGGCGGAAACATAATCGCTTGTGATGGGCAATTGCGTGAAAGCATCACCTGCAAAAACAATCAATCCCACTTTATCATTATTGAACGTATCTACCAGTCTGGAAATCAATTTCTTTGATTTGTCCAAACGACTGGGAGTCACATCTTCTGCCAGCATGGAGTTTGAAATGTCCAAGGCAATGACAGCTTCCACTCCACTTCGTTTCACCGTTTCCATCTTTGAGCCGAACTGTGGGCGGGCCAACATCAGTATAACCAATGTCAACGCAGCAAAAGTCAGCCAAAACTTGATGTCAGGACGATACTTGGAAATAGTCGGCATGAGCCCTTTCAGCAATGCCGGATCACCATATTTGCGAATATTTTGGCGGCGGTGATAATTGGAATACAAATACAGCGCCACCAAAAACGGCAATAGGATGAGTAAATATAAAAAGTTCGGGTCTGCAAATCGAAACATGACTTTCTTTTTTTAAGGTATTTTCTTTAATACTGAGTTACGCAACAAGAGTTCAAGCAAAATGCAGAAGAAAGCAATCCAGGCGAATACCTGATATTCTTCTTCGCGTTTGCTGAATTCCTTCACGTTCAACTTCGTTTTCTCCAGTTTGTCTATCTCCTGATAGACTTCCTTCAACTTGGAATTGCTGGTGGCACGGAAATAATTTCCGTTCGTTGTACCTGCAATCTCGGTCAAAGTCTTTTCGTCTATCTCGACGGGGACATTCACATATTGCGTCCCTGCGTAGGTCTGCATCGGATAAGGAGCAGTTCCGTTTGTACCGACACCGATGGTGTAGATCCTGATTCCGAACTGTTTGGCTATCTCGGCAGCCGTCAGCGGAGAAATATCTCCACGGTTATTGCTACCATCCGTCAGCAGAATAATCACTTTCGATTTCGCCTTGCTGTCCTTCAGACGGGTCACCGCATTAGCAATGCCCATACCGATGGCAGTACCATCTTCAATCAGTCCGCGCTGGGCGATATCGCCTTTGATGCTGTTGAACAGATTCAGCAACACCCCATGGTCTACCGTCAGCGGACATTGGGTAAAACTCTCACCGGCAAAGATGGTCAGACCGATATTATCATTGGGGCGGCCGTTGATAAACTCGGAAGCTACTTGTTTGGCAGCTTCCAGTCGGTTGGGTTTCAAGTCTTCGGCCAGCATACTGGTAGAAACGTCCACTGCCAGCATGATGTCGATTCCTTCTATTTCGGTATTCTGCCAGTTGTCTGTGGTCTGAGGGCGTGCCAAGATCAGGATTACCATGATGATAGCCACCGTACGGAGTACGAACGGAGTATGCAGCAAGTAAATCTTCCAGCTTTTGGGTGCCTTCATATACATGCGTGTGGTAGAAACCTGAAGCGTAGGCTCGGTTTTCTTCCGCTTCATGACGTACCATACTATATAAGGTATGAGCAGAACCAGCAGAAATAGATATTCAATATTTGCAAAAATCATTGTTCCTAGTATTTATTTGTTAAAACCAGAGGTTATATACACCACTCAGCACCTTATACAGAATTACCACAATAGCAATAACAATGATGCTGATGCTGCCCAGCAGAATCATTCTGCCCTGTTTGCTTCGCTTTTCCTCCACGGTGATTTCCGTAGGTTCGGGCTTTGCATTAGGGTCTGGTTCCACTTTTGTATTATTGATGAAGTCTACTGCGTTTACCAGATTCATATCATTTTCGTTCATCAACGGAGAATGTTTGGCGAATTTCACCAAGTCGGCAGTCTGGAACAAATACATCAAATCCTTGATAGATTCTTTGTCGTTGATTTCCTGTAGCTTATCAATAATTTCGGATGAAGTCATCTCCATAGCGTTAAAGCCGAATCGTTCTTCCATATAAGTGCGGAGTACATCCGTCAGCTCGGTATAATAGGTCTTCGGATCGGCTGTACGCAAGGTTTTGTCTCCCTTGATACGCTCTATTTCCTTCAACGCCTGCTGGTGTGGCGGCAACTTCGGTTCAATCTTGATCTTCTTGATGATAGGCTTGTTATCCTTGTAGCGTACAAACAGATAGTAAGCCAGTCCGCCCAAAGCAAGCATCAGCAAGGTAAGCCATACGATGGCCGATACGTCATCCCAGGTGATAGGTACTTCGCGAACGGTCTTCGGTCCGAAGAATTGTTCGGGATGCAGCGTGTCTACCGGAATGGAATATACTTTTACGGCCAATGCTTTGGACCGGTAAGGCTCTCCGTTTACCATCACCTCGAATGGGGGGAGATAGTAAAGTGCCGAGTCAAAAGAGGTTATTGTATATTCCTGTTTTATCAGCATACGTTTTCCATCGTTCAGCATCTGGGTATCAGGCTTGGCTATATCCAATATCTCCACTCCTTTTACCAATGTATCGCGCAGGAACGGAAGTTGCAGTTTTTGCTTGGCATCCATGCTGATTTCCAGCTTCACTTTAGCCTGTTCGCCAATGAGAAGTTGCAGCGAGTCAATGCTGGCGTCTACCGTAACCTGCTGTGCCTGTGCCTGTCCGGCTGTTATCAGCATAATTGCACAAACTCCAGCTTTCAAGAACTTTTTGCTAGTATTCAGTATATTCATATTCTTTAATTTCGTTTAGCAAATAAGTTAAGCAACGATTTCACATAATCCTGATCCGTGCGGATAGATACAGAGTCCACATTACTTTTGGTAAATGTTTCATTCAATACTCCCTGACGCTGTATCCACCAGTCATTATGTGCGCGACGCAAAGCTCGTGACGAGGTGTCAATCCATTGCTCGTGGCCGGTTTCGGCATCGCGTACTTTCATCAGTCCCACATCAGGTAACTCTGCCATGCGGCGGTCGTATACCTGGATAGCTACGATATCATGTTTCCGGTTGGCAATGGTCAAAGCATTGCGGAAGTCGTTTTCATCTATAAAGTCGCTTATCATAAAGGTGGTGCAACGTTTTTTAATTACGTTGGTCAGATATTCCACAGCTATCTTTATATCTGTACGCTTGCTTTCGGGCTTGAAATCAAGCAGTTCACGGATGATATAAAGAATATGTTTACGGCCTTTTTTAGGCGGAATGAATTTCTCAATCCGGTCTGAAAAGAAAATAACTCCGATTTTATCGTTATTTTGAATGGCCGAGAATGCCAATGTAGCGGCAATCTCGGTCACCATATCCTTCTTCAACTGCTTCACCGTACCGAAATCCAAGCTGTTCGAAACATCAATCAAGAGCATAACCGTCAATTCGCGCTCTTCTTCAAACACCTTGACAAAGGGTTTGTTGTAGCGGGCGGTTACGTTCCAGTCAATGTCACGTACGTCGTCACCATACTGATATTCACGTACTTCCGAGAATGACATACCTTTTCCCTTGAATGCAGAGTGATATTGTCCGGCAAAGATATTGTTCGAAAGTCCGCGTGTCTTGATCTCAATCTGGCGAACCCGTTTTAATAAATCACTTGTTTCCATACTGTTCGTACTATGTTGTTTATTTATCCGGTGCATCGGTTTCTGTTTTTTCTCCTATCGAGAATGGTTTTTCAAACGGATGCATTTGGTGTTCCACCCAGGTGGGACGGCAGTCCCACATAGATGAAACGGGAGTTCCACATGGGTGGAATGGCGGTCCCACCCATGTGGAACTCTGTACTCAACCTTTTGTTTCCAAGTCTTCTTACTAACTGTCAAGCAATTAAGAACTGCCTCAGAACACAATCCTTAGGGTACTTCCACTTTATTCAGGATTTTGCTTACAATTTCATCAGAAGACATGTTCATGGCTTCTGCTTCGTAAGTCAAGCCGATACGGTGGCGAAGCACATCGTGAGCAACTGCACGAACATCTTCGGGAATCACGTAACCGCGACGTTTGATGAATGCATAACTACGTGCTGCCAATGCCAGATTGATAGATGCACGCGGTGAACCACCGAAACCAATCATGTCTTTCAGTTCTTTCAAGTCATATTTTTCAGGGAAACGGGTTGCGAATACGATATCAGCGATGTATTGCTCTATCTTTTCGTCCAGATAGACTTGGCGCACCACTTTACGGGCTTCCATAATATCTGTTGCTTTCAGAATGGGGCGAACTTCGATTTTCTCTCCGGTGATATTTTGGCGGATGATTTTCTTTTCTTCTTCCAGTTTCGGATAGTCGATAATAACTTTCAGCATAAAACGGTCTACCTGGGCTTCGGGAAGCGGATAGGTACCTTCCTGTTCAATCGGGTTCTGAGTAGCCATTACAAGGAAAGGTTCGGGTAGCATAAAGGTTTCCTTGCTCAGTGTGACTTGACGTTCCTGCATGGCTTCCAGCAAAGCACTCTGTACTTTAGCCGGGGCACGGTTAATTTCATCGGCCAATACGAAATTTGCAAAAATCGGACCTTTCTTTGCTATGAATTGTTCGTCTTTCTGACTATAAATCATGGTACCGATAACGTCGGCGGGCAGCAAGTCCGGAGTAAACTGGATTCGGCTGTACTTGGCATCAATCAAAGATGCAAGCGTTTTGATCGCCAGAGTCTTTGCCAGACCCGGAACACCTTCCAACAGGATATGACCATCGGACAGTAAACCGATAAGTAATGATTCTACCAAATGTTTCTGACCTACAATAACCTGGTCCATACCAGTCATTAAGTTGGTTACGAACGCACTTTGTCTTTCAATTCGTTCGTTTAGTTCGCGAATGTCAATTGCTTCAGCCATAATTTTGTTTTTATTTAGTTGTTTCTTTATTGATCTAATAACGGGCTTGTAAATAGCCTTGTTCATTTAACGCAGCCAAAATTACGCTAATTAATTAACAGCGGCAACTAATTTTTATTAAAAAAGTAAAGTGCATCTCTACTTTTTAAAGGTTATTGGGCTAAAGAATTTTAAAATACAAAGATAAGGTTTGTAGAGTGAGAATATCAGTTGAACGCACTTTTTTTTACTTCTTGTATTTTGCCTGCTTTATTTATGCCGAAAGCAGGCAAAATGCAAGAAGGCTTATTTTTTAGGAGTTAGTTCAGGAATACGCAGAGTAGTCCCTATGGGTACTCTGTCGGCATCTTTAATGATGTTTTTATTATGTTTCACGATATAGGGCCATAGCTTTTTTGTACCATAGAATTTCACTGCTAATTTTACCAGACTCTCTCCTTCTTGTAATGTGTAATTAGTTTTAGTCCCTGTTATGTCATATTCTACAGTGTCGGCTAAAGTCTCTTTTGCAACATTTGCGGTTGTCGCAACGCCTGAACTCTTTTCCGTACTAGGAGATACAGTCTGTTGTGATTGACTGATGGTCTCTTTTCCGGCAACATTCGTCCATATGTTTGCGGTATCTTTACCTTGCATCAATGAGTCATTAACCGGAATTGCAGGAATATCCTCTTCCAATTGTTCTTGGGTGTTTTTTATTGTAGCCGGCGATTGTAAATCCGAAGTTTTATCTGATTGCAAATACCAATATATGCCACCTGCAATGCAGGCAATCAAAATGATAGCAAGAATAACTCCCTGGGAAACTTTGTTCTTTTTCTCTTCTGAGATTTCTTGTGTCTCTGTTGTTTCCTCTATCTTCTGTTCTTTTTCAAAATCAGAAGTAACAGGAGTTATTACTGTTTTCTCTGACGGGGTTGCCTCTTCTGACGCTATTGTTGCCAAGGATGTTTTTTCTTCACAAGCTTTACGAGCAGCCAGTATGGCTGCATCGGCGATAGTCATAACTTCTTCTTGAGGTTTGTCTGTTACCTCGTTTCCTTCTATTGTTTCTGCTAAAGGGGAAACCGTTTGGGGAACAGCTGTTTCAGCAACAATATCCTTTTCTGCTTCAGTGACAATATCTTCCGATTCTTTTTCCGGTTCTATAATTTGTATCTTTTCCTCTGTAATTTCAACAGAAGGTACAGGTTCTTCAATAATTGTTTCCTCAATAACCGGAGTAGTGTCTTCAGCGGCAATGGCATTCTCATTTGGAGAATCTTCTGTATTTTCCGCTTCTATGAACTCAACCTCTTTAGCCGCAATTGTTTGTTTAGGCTTAGGCGCGTTTCCGTCAAAGGTATCTTCCTCCTCTCCTTCTATTTCTGTTTCGGTATCTTCCAGTTTGGTGTTTTCATTTAATATAACCGTTTCAAAATGAGCGAATGGTTTATTTATTAAATCTTTCATACTGGAATCCGGAGTAAAAGATATTTTTGTATGGCCCTGTATTTCAATTCTTTCCCCCGTATTTACGTTTACACTTTCACGACTCTCCACCTCTGTAAGTTTAAACGTACCTAGTCCTTTAACCTTTACATACTTTTCAGTAACTAAAGCTTCCTCTATCAGTTCAAACATTCCTTTGACAAAGATTTCAGCATCTTTTTTAGTCATGCTGTGTTTCTCAGCCAAAAGTTCGATGATATCTTGTATGGTTACTTTCTCGCTCATGATAATATTATAAATAAGGGCTATTTTATTTAAACTTTTCTTTTAAAGTTACACTGGGTTTGTAAGTCAGCACTAACTTGGGGGGAATCAGCATACGTTGTTGAGTAGCCGGGTTGATAGAAATTCTTTCCAGCTTTTTCTTAACCTCAAACGTACCAAATCCCTGGATTGCAATGTTGTTGCCATCTTGCAATTCCTGGGTCATAACACCAATGACTGAGGATACCAATTGTGATGTATCTTTATTCGTATATCCTAGTTTACGTGATAATTCAGATATAAATTCTTTGTTATTCAAAGCTTAAAGTGTTAATTTGGTTGCTATATTAGTAAAAAAACAAACATTATCCAAACTTTATAAGGGCAAAGGTCTATAAAATGCTGGCGTATAGGTCGAAATCATCAGCGGCTGTAATTTTCACTTTATAGAATTCACCTATTTTTAAGTACTCCTCATCAGCTTTTATCAAGACCTCAGGATCTACCTCGGGAGAGTCAAACTGGGTTCTGCCTATGTAGTAATCTCCTTCCTTCCGGTCTATAATGACTTTAAATTCTTTACCTATTTTCGTTTGGCTCAGTTCGCCGGCTATTTCCTGCTGAAGTGCCATTAATTCATCCAAACGCTGTTGTTTCACTTCATGAGAAATGGAATCTTCGTATTCTTTAGCGGCGAATGTTCCTTCTTCTTCCGAGTAAGCGAAGGCTCCCATCCGGTCGAATCGTACTTTTTTGACGAATTCTTTTAATTCTTCAAAATCTTCTTCAGTCTCACCGGGATGTCCTACCATTAATGTTGTACGTAAGTGAATACCGGGTACTTCCCGACGGAATTTTTCGATTAATTCGTAGGTTTCCGCTTTACTTACATGCCGGCGCATTTTATTCAGCATATTGTCACTAATGTGTTGCAAGGCAATATCCATATATTTGCATACATTATCGTGTTCGCGCATAACACGGAATAATTCTTCCGGAAAATGGGCCGGATATGCATAGTGTAAACGTATCCATTCTACACCGGGAACATTGGCGATTCTTTCGATGAGTTCGGGTAATTTCTGACTTTTATATAAATCTACGCCGTAGTAAGTCAATTCTTGGGCTATAATTTGGAACTCTTTTACTCCTTCGGATACAAGTAGTTTCACTTCATCAATAATCTCCTCCATCGGCCGTGAAATGTGGCGTCCTGTAATAATAGGAATGGCGCAATAAGAGCATTTACGGTCACAGCCTTCTGATATTTTCAGATAAGCGTAGTGATGGGGTGTGGTTAATGTCCGTTCAATGGCAAATTCCGACTTGTATGCTTTGCCTAAATCTGCCAGCAACTCATTCCAGTTAAACTTACCATAGAATTTATCTACTTGAGGAATTTCCAATGCCAATTCTTTTAGATATCTTTCTGAAAGGCAGCCCATCACATATAGTTTTTTGAGCTTCCCTTCTTCTTTGGCCTGACAAAATTCCAATATCATATTGATCGATTCCTCTTTGGCATCACCGATGAAACCACATGTATTAATAACTGCGATTTCTCCTTGCGGTTTGTCGGAATCGTGAGTTACTTTATAACCGTTTGCTTCCAGCTGACGCATCAGCTTTTCTGAGTCTACTAAGTTTTTGGAACACCCTAAGGTGATGATATCTATTGTGTTACGTTTCATTTATTATTCAGTCTCTCCAAATAGTGAGTCTACAAATTCTTTTTTGCGGAATACCTGCATGTCTTCAATGCCTTCGCCCAATCCAATATATTTTACGGGAATCTTGAACTGCTCTGAGATGCCAATTACAACGCCCCCTTTGGCTGTTCCGTCCAATTTGGTAATTGCCATAGCAGTAACTTCTGTCGCCAAAGTAAACTGTTTGGCTTGTTCAAATGCATTTTGACCGGTAGAACCGTCTAAAACCAATAATACTTCGTGAGGTGCGTCCGCAACAACTTTCTTCATCACATTCTTGATTTTAGTAAGCTCGTTCATCAAACCTACTTTATTGTGAAGTCGGCCTGCGGTATCAATGATTACTACATCTGCATTATTAGCTACGGCGGAACTTAAGGTATCAAAAGCTACAGATGCGGGATCTGATCCCATTTTCTGTTTAATAACAGGCACTCCTACTCTTTCTCCCCAAATATCCAATTGTTCTACGGCGGCAGCACGGAATGTATCAGCGGCACCCAAATAGACGGTTTTGCCCGCCTTCTTAAATTGATATGCCAATTTACCAATGGTTGTGGTTTTACCCACACCGTTTACACCTACCACCATGATGACATAGGGCTTCTTACCTTCCGGAACAGTGAAATCATCCGAATCCACCGTGTTATTTTCAGTCAATAATGCCGCTATCTCTTCACGGAGAATCTTGTTCAGTTCCTGAGTGTTTACATATTTATCTTTGGCAACTCTTTCTTCAATGCGTTTGATGATATTCAGAGTTGTTTCAACGCCTACATCCGAAGTGATAAGCACTTCTTCCAGATTATCCAATACTTCATCGTCTACTTTTGATTTACCCGCTACGGCACGGGCAATCTTACTGAATACACTTTCTTTGGTTTTGGACAATCCTTTGTCTAAAGTTTCCTTCTTTTCTTTTGAGAAAAAATTAAAAAATCCCATATTGGAGTCTGATTTATCTGTTTATGCTACAAAGATATAACTAATCTCTTACACGGACAAAAAAAAGTGTCACAATGATTGGTCATAATGTATTATGATGATAACATTGTGGTATAAAAAAAGTTCCTTCCATAATATATGAAAGGAACTTTCCACCAGTCATTCCGACTGAATTATTTCTTGAAAAAGTCTTGAACTTTTTCGTTAGGTACCATTTGCTCATCGAAGATGTAAGCTCCTGTTTTCGGAGATTTAACCATCTTGATAACCTTAGTATAAGAACGTCCTTCTTTACCTGTCTGAAGGGTTGCGACTGTTTTCTTTGCCATGGGTTATAATTATTTAATTTCTTTGTGAACTGTTACTCTTTTCAAAATAGGATTGTACTTCTTAAGCTCCAATCTTTCAGTGGTATTTTTTCTGTTTTTTGTTGTAATGTAACGAGAAGTTCCCGGCATACCACTATCCTTCATTTCTGTGCATTCAAGGATTACCTGTACTCTATTACCTTTAGCCTTCTTTGCCATAGTCTATCTCTCCTTTTTAATTAACCAATAATTTTGATGCTTTTCCAATCACAATAGCCTTTGGTTACCGCTTCATTCAGCGCTGCATCCAGGCCTTTTTTATTAATCACACGTAAGCCGTTAGCGCAGATGTTCAGGCTAATCCAGCAATCTTGTTCTACATAGTAGAATTTCTTAGTAAACAAGTTCACATCAAAAGTTCTTTTGGTTCTTCTCTTAGAGTGTGAAACATTGTTGCCAATCATGGCTTTCTTTCCGGTAATTTGACAAATCTTCGACATTGCTATCTTATTTTTATAGTTTTTTTCAATACTTATTTCAAACGGAGTGCAAAATAAGCACTTTTATTTGTATAAAACAAGAGTTTTTGCAAATAATTCTGCAATTACTGCTCATTTTCTTCGTTTTGGAACAACTTTCGAAGCAGTTGCAGTGCATTTTGGGTTGCATTTGCAATGTTTTTGTTTCTTCCTTCGTCGCCTTCCAATTTCAGTGTAATCACTTTGTCTTTACATCCGGCAGCAATCCAAATGGTACCTACCGGCTTGTCGGGAGTACCTCCTGTGGGCCCTGCGATACCTGAAGTTGCTACAGCACAATCAGAATTCATCGATTTCATCGCTCCTTTTACCATTTCGATAACGGTTTCTTCACTTACAGCTCCGTGAGTTTCTAAAGTTTCGTGGTTTACCCCTAACAGACTTTCCTTTATTTCGTTGGAATAGGCGATAATTCCACCTTTAAAGAATTGTGAACTTCCGGCAACGGCTGTAATAGCGGCCGCCACACTTCCTGCCGTGCAACTCTCGGCAGTAACGAGTGTCAGGCCCTCTCTCCAAAACAAATCGTTAATCTCTTTACTTAAAAATTTACCTTCTACTGACATGTTGAAAACGGTTTTTTAATATTAAATAGTTACCCGTGAATAAGCGGGCTTGTCTATAGTGCAAAAATCATTGTCCAGATACTTGTAATAACCGGTAATTGCGATCATTGCGGCATTATCCGTAGTAAAGCTGAACTTCGGGATATAGATATTCCAACCATATTTCCCGGCATGCTCGCGGAATGAGTTACGAAGCCCGTTGTTGGCTGATACCCCTCCGGCTACTGCCACTTCATTTATCTTGAGATTTTTGGCTGCTTTTCTCAGCTTGTCCATCAAAATATCTACAATGGTCGCTTCCAATGAAGCAGCCAAGTCGTTTTTATGATGTTCGATGAAATCGGGATCTTCTTTCAACCAGTCACGCAAAGAGTATAGGAAAGAAGTCTTTAATCCGCTGAAACTATAGTTATAGTCCGGAATATGTGGTTTACTGAAAGTGAACGCTTTTGGATTGCCTTGACGTGCCAGTTTATCAATGATAGGACCTCCGGGATAACCTAAGCCCATTACTTTAGAACATTTGTCGATAGCTTCTCCTGCTGCATCGTCAATAGTTTGTCCCAAAACTTCCATGTCATTATAGGCCTTTACCAATATTATCTGTGAGTTTCCTCCTGACACCAGCAGGCACAAGAAAGGGAATTTAGGTTGGTTGTTGTCTTCTTCCGATTCTTTAATGAAATGGGCTAACACATGGGCTTGCAGGTGGTTAACATCAATCATTGGTATATTCAATGAACGTGCGAAACCTTTCGCAAAAGATACTCCGACCAGTAATGATCCCATCAAGCCGGGTCCTCGGGTGAATGCAACGGCGCTTAGTTGCTCCTTGGTAACTCCTGCCCTTTTTAAGGCTTCGTGCACCACCGGTACAATGTTTTGTTGATGGGCACGTGACGCCAATTCGGGAACCACCCCTCCGTAAGCTTCGTGAACAGCCTGGCTGGACACTACGTTGGACAACAATACGCCATTCTTGATAACTGCGGCTGATGTGTCGTCACAGGAAGATTCTATACCTAATATAATTGTATCCATATTTCTATACCTTATTATATATATTAATGTGTCAGAATTTCAAGTCCGTTATCTGTCATAACGAAAGTATGTTCCCACTGTGCAGACGGCTGTTCGTCTTCGGTGACTACAGTCCAGCCATCTTCCTCATCAATGAAGACTTCCCATGTTCCCATATTGATCATTGGTTCAATGGTAAAAACCATTCCCGGCACCAATAGCATACCAGTTCCTTTTTTCCCGAAATGTTCTACATCCGGTTCTTCATGGAACTCTATGCCTACTCCGTGTCCGCAGAGATCACGCACTACTGAGAATCCATTTTTTTTAGCATGTTTTTCAATTGCATGTCCTATGTCCCCTACAAAACCAAATGGTTTCGCAGCTTCCATGCCTATCTCCAGACATTCTTTAGCTACTCGTACCAGTTTTTCTTTTTGAGGTGTGGTTTTTCCAATGGTAAACATACGCGATGCATCGGCATAATAACCATCAAGAATGGTAGTACAATCCACATTGATGATATCTCCTTCTTCCAGAATATCGAATTCATTGGGAATACCGTGACAAACAACCTCATTGATAGAGGTGCAGCAACTTTTGGGAAAACCGTCATAACCTAAGGTTGCAGGAATGCCGCCGTGATCTTTCGTATATTCATAAACCAGCTTGTCTATTTCCAATGTGCTCATGCCTGCATGGATCTCATGTTCTACAAGGTCTAGCACTCCGGTATTGACAATACCGCTACGGCGTATTCCTTCAATCTGTTCCGGTGTCTTGATCAGTTCACGTGAAGGTACTAAATGACCTCTATCTTGATAATAGAGAACCTTTTTATCTAACTCTGTGAGTTCCATACCTTTGGGAACTCTCCAGTTTATTTTATTTCTTTTCATATCAAAGGATTAATTGACTTACAAAGTTAGAGGAAATATTTGTAAAAATGGCTCATCCGGCAATAAATATCTTCATAAAAAGAGAATTTACATGAAATTTGACAGAAACAAATGTTAAATAATCATGTCTTTTACATGAATTTTATGTAGGAGAGTCTATTTTATTTTAATAAAAGGTTATATTTACCGCAAAAAACTAAGCATTCTATTATTAACTTCTTTAATTGAACATCAAAATGGATAAACATCAAATTGGAGTAAACGCAGGAAAAGTTTGGAAACTGCTGAATGACAATAAACGGTGGAGTTATTGTGATTTAAAAAGAGCTTCAGAATTGTCTGACAGAGATTTGAATGCAGCTATAGGTTGGCTGGCCAGAGAGAATAAAATAGACTTTGAATGTTCTAACGGAGACGATTGCCTGTTTCTGAGCGTCAATGTTTATATTGGCTGAATACGAGAAACAGATAATTATGTGGGGCCAAAACTTTCATAATTATCTGTTTTCTTTTTTTAATCAACTTTTCTAATCACTTTGGCCGGATTACCTACAGCAACGGAATTGTCGGGAATGTCTTTAGTTACGACACTTCCGGCTCCGATAATACAGCGATGACCTATTTTTACTCCGGGACAAAGAATAGCTCCTCCTCCTATCCAGCAATCTTCTCCGATAGTTACGGGATATGCATACTCTTTGGGTTCGCGTCGGGTTATGTAATCTACCGGATGATGTGGAGTATAGATCTGTACATTGGGCCCTATCAATGTATGTGCTCCTATGGTGATATATCCACCATCTAAAAATGTACAGTTGGCATTCACAAAGACATGCTCTCCTAAGCGGATGCCGTGTCCATGATCACAGTAAAATGGTGGACAGATGACAGAAGTGGAAGGGATACCCGGCACTAATTCTTCCAGCACTTCCCTGAAACCATCATCGTATGTACTCATCATCCGTAATTGGGCCACTAGTTTTTTGGCGTATATGAAACTGGCCTGTATTTCCGGTTTCTCCATATCGGCCAGCTGACTGTTACGCATTTTGTCTATCTCGTTCATAATTAAAGGGCTTTAAGATTTTGCCTCAAATGTAGGATTTGTTTTCCGTTCTGCCAAATATACACCACACAAGATAAGAAAACAGCCGGTAAGGGCTATCCAAGTTATCTTTTCATTAATAATGACCGCTGAAGTAAGAAGAGTTACCAAAGGGACGATATAAATATAGTTTGTACTTTTTACGGCTCCCAATTCCTTGACACAAGCATTCCAGGCTATGAAGCAGAGCATGGAGGCGACAAATCCCAAAAAGAGGAGATTTCCAAACACGATGGGTTGCATCATCAAGATATTGTCCCAATTTAACGGACGGAATAAAAACATGGGCAGAATGGTCAGCACTCCGTAGAAGAATACTTTACGGGTAATGAATACGATAGAATAATGATTATCCAATTGTTTGAGAATAAGGCAATAAAATGCCCACATCAATGCAGCGGTCAGTGAAAGAATATCTCCCAAAGGATTAATTTTCAGAATGAAACTGCCGTTGAAAACAACCAGCCCCACTCCTATCAAAGCCATGATCGATCCGTAAACAAGATGGCGGGTGAAAGGTTCTTTTCTTCTGAACAAATAAGAAAGCAGTGTGGTCAGAACAGGTGATGTGCATACTATCAGAGACACGTTGGAGGCTAATGTGATACCGAGAGCCGTATTTTCAGTAATGAAATAAATAGTTCCTCCACATAATCCGGCCAATAAAAGTAACAATTCATCTTTTACTCTGTTGGCAAATAGTTTTTTATAAGAAATACACCACATGCAAAGATAGGCCAGAGTGAAACGATAAAAGAAGATGTCGGAAGGACTTAATCCATGTTGGATTAGAATCTTAGTAGAAACAAAAGTAGTTCCCCAAATAGCTACAGTGATTATTGCCATTAAGTGATAGACGAACCTTGATTTGATAACATTCATAATTTATAAGTGTTTTATTATGTTGCAAAGATAGGTTTTGTTTTCGAGAAACTTATCAAAATATATGGCATAGTTGAGCTGATACAAAGTTCGTTTGTTTTCTCACTTACCTTGGGCGCGGCCCTCAAGGTAAGTGAGATATTTCTATTTCCGGGGAATCCAGGAATCTACCAGCTCCTGATGTTCTTTTACCCATTTTTCCGCTCCTTCTTTTTCATTATATTCATTTTGTGATACATCATCCAGCAGGCTGCTGATTTCTTCGGTGCTCAGATGTATGTTTTCTATCAGTTTTGCCACAAACGGGTGTTGCTCACCAAATCCTTTGCGGGCAATGGCCGTAATTGTTTCCGCTTTACCAAAAATACCTTTCGGGTCCTCCAGAAATTTTAATTTAAAGCGGGTGAACATCCAATGGGGAGTCCATCCCGTCACCACAATCCATTGATGCTCGTCAACGGCTCTTTTTAGTACTGCGGTCATGGCCGGTCCGCTAGACTCCAGCAATTTGTAATCCAGATTGTATTTTTCTATGGCCATATCTGTAGCATGCATAATCCCTGCACCGGCATCAATGCCGATAATCTCGCCTCCGAATTTTTCTTTGTTGGCATTTAATTGCTCAATGGAATGAATGTCCACATAATCGGGGACTACCAGACCGATACGGGCATCCGGATAGATCTTGCCTAAGATTTCCAGATTCTTTCCGTATTGTTTCATATAATCGGCCTGTGTAGCCGGTAACCAAGCATCCATCAGCAAATCTACTTTGCCACGGGCCATTGTTGCATAGATAGGAGCCGGATCGGCATTCTTTAAAACGACATGATAACCTTGTTGTTCAAGAATCACTTCCGTCAAATAGGTCAGGGCGATGCCGTCGTCCCAGTTTATGTATCCAATGCTTATTGTCTTATCATCTTTTTTCCCGCTGCAAGAGGCAAGCAGCAGGAGGAAAGACAAAAAATATAGTATTTTCTTCATGCTTATTTCCCTTTCTTTTGTTTTCCAAGTCCTTGTGTTATTCTATCCAGAATGATGGCCAGGATGACTACTGCGATACCGCCTTCGAAACCTAAACCTATTTTCATCTGCGTGATACCTTTCAGTACGATTTCCCCTAACCCTCCGGCTGCAATCATAGCGGCAATGACCACCATGGAGAGCGACATCAGGATTGTCTGGTTTATACCGGTCATGATAGTGGGCAATGCCAGCGGTAATTGTACCTTGAATAATAATTGCATAGGTGTCGCACCAAAAGAGCGCGAAGCTTCTACAACATTCTTCGGTACTTGCTTGATACCCAGGCTGGTCAGACGCACTACGGGAGGCATGGCAAAAATAATGGTGGCAAAGGCTCCCGGAACGGTTCCCAGCCCGAAAAAGAGTACGGCAGGAATCAGATAGACGAAAGCAGGCATCGTTTGCATCAGGTCGAGGATAGGATGCAGAATTTTATCACATCGTTTGCTGTTTGCGCTCCATATTCCCAAGGGAAGTCCCATGATAAGAGCGATGATGGTAGACGAAAGCACCAATGCTAAAGTCTGCATGGTTTCGTTCCAAAATCCCATTCCCCAAATCAGCAATAATCCTAAAATGGTAAAAATGCTGACTCCTTTTCCCGATTTATACCAAGCCAGGATGGCCAGCAATGCTATTGTTACATAAAAAGGTATCCACATCAATATGTTTTGGAACCCATCTATGAACCCGCCTATTCCAACATTGATGGCGTCGAAAAGAGGGGCAAAGTTTTCTGTGAGCCAGTTGATGGCTGTTTCTATATATTTTCCTATGTTTATCATAATTCGATAGCGTTTTGAATAAGTTCATTAATTTCTTCTTTATCTTTTCCGGTCATCTCTACTACGATGGACGATAGAGGAACCAAGCCTTTCAGTTCGCGTTCTTCATTCACCACATAAATGGGAGAATTGGTTTTCGTGATTAAGGGAAGCAGATCCTCAATCTTTGTGTCCTCCGTAACGGAATGTACTTCACTTTGTACGGCTTCCTGGATTGATTTTATACCTTTACGCCGAAGAATGGCGGCACTTTCCAATGTAATCTCTCCTATCAGCTTGTCATTTTCATCTATCACAGGAAGCACGGTAATATCTCTTTCTTTCATCTTTCTGATCAGAACCTCGGGACCTTCTTTACGCAGACGGGCTACGGCGGGACGGGTTATCATAATACTTCCTGCCGTTATGATTTTGCTCCGGTCCACATTTTCTACAAATCTTGCCACATAGTCATTGGCCGGTTCAGTTAAAATTTCTTCTGAAGTTCCGACTTGCACCACTTCTCCATCTCTCATAATGGCAATGCGGTCACCCAGTTTAATTGCTTCGCTCAAATCATGCGTGATAAAGACGATGGTCTTTTTCATTTTGGACTGCAGTGCCAGCATTTCATCTTGCATTTGTACGCGGATCAATGGGTCCAGAGCGGAAAAGGCTTCATCCATCAGTAATATTTCCGGATCATTTGCCAAAGCGCGTGCCAATCCCACACGTTGCTGCATTCCGCCGGAAAGTTGTCCGACCATCTGATTCTGATATCCTTTCAGCCCGACTATTTCCATACTCTTCATGGCTTTTTTCTCACGTTCCTGTTTGGGAACTCCTTGGAGTTCGAGCCCGAATGCAATATTGCTTAAAACACTGCGATGAGGTAACAAACCAAAATTTTGGAACACCATAGCTATTTCCCGGCGGCGCATTTCCAGCAATTCCTTATCAGATGCGGCAGTAATGTCTGTTCCATTAATCAGTACTTGTCCTTTTGTGGGTTTGATTAACCGGTTTATGCAGCGCAATAAAGTTGATTTGCCACTGCCCGACAGTCCCATGATTACGAAGAACTCTCCTTCTTTGATTGTCAGATTGGCGTTTTTAACTGCTACAGTACAATTAGTCGCCTTTAAAATTTCATTTTTGCTTTTTCTTTCTTTCAACATCCGGAACGCTTTCTGCTTTTCCGGACCGAAAACAAGATACAAGTCTTTTATTTCTATTTTGTTCATAGTCTATAATAGTTTAAATTAATTAAGAATAGGGAGGAATTGACGGAAGTAAATTGAGATGTCATCCGGTATATTTAACGAAACAAAATATAAAAAGGTTCATTATAAGATGAGTTTTATTGATCAGTAAATATGTTTTTTTACAGCTTGTTATTGTTTACTCCCTACGGGAGTGGTTCAGAAAGTCCGAGATTAAAAAAAGCTAATCAGAAAGCGTTTTCTATAAAACAGAAATTAAGTATTATCCTTTTGTCGAGCGTTCATTTTATTCTATCTTTGTCACGCAAAACAGAATAAATATATGGATAGTATTTTAATTATTGATGATGAACCGCAAATACGCAAACTTCTTTCGCGTATGATGGAATTGGAAGGTTACGAAGTATTCCAGGCAGCCGATTGCCAGTCTACATTGAAACAACTTAAGTTACATAATCCCCAAGTGGTGTTGTGTGATGTGTTTTTGCCGGACGGCAATGGAGTGGATATGGTTACAACCATCAAAAAACTCTATCCAGAATTGGAGGTGATACTTTTGACCGCCCACGGTAACATTCCGGATGGTGTGCAGGCAATCAAGAATGGAGCCTTTGATTATATCACCAAAGGGGATGATAATAATAAAATTATTCCGTTAATCAGCCGGGCTATGGCTCAGGCTAAAAAGAATGTAGGAGAAAAAGTGAAAACAGAAGAGACCCAAAGTTTCTCTTTTGACGCTATAAAAGGGAAGTCGGAGGGTATGCAACAAGCCGTAGCATTGGCCCGAAAGGTTTCGGCAACGGATGTTACAGTCTTGCTGACCGGAGAAACAGGCACGGGGAAAGAGGTCTTTGCACAAGCCATCCATCGCAACAGTCTTCGCAAAGAGAATGCTTTTGTGGCTGTAAACTGTTCTGCTTTTAGCAAAGATCTGCTTGAAAGCGAGATATTCGGTCATAAAGCCGGTTCGTTTACCGGAGCGATGAAAGATAAGAAGGGGCTGTTCGAAGTGGCCGATAACGGAACCATCTTTTTGGATGAAATAGGTGAAATGGCTTTCGAGCTGCAAGCCAAATTACTTCGTGTGCTCGAAGCGGGAGAGTACATCAAGATAGGCGACACGAAACCGACGAAAGTGAATGTCCGCGTTATCTCCGCCACCAATCGGGACCTGAAAAAAGAAATAGAACAAGGTAATTTCCGTGAAGATCTTTATTATCGTCTTTCTGTTTTTCAGATACACCTCCCTCCTCTTCGTGAGCGCAAAGAAGACATCGAACTTTTGGCGGAAAGCTTTATCCAACTCTTTTCAAAGAAACTGGGGAAACAGGTGGAAGGGATGGCTCCGGAGTTCTTGAAAGCTTTGAAAGCTGCCGACTGGAGAGGAAATATCCGTGAATTGCGAAACGTGATAGAACGCAGCATGATTGTCTGCGACAAACAGCTCACCTTACAAGATCTTCCCATTGAAATACAGAATGCCCGGCAGGAAGATTATTCCGGCAAGAATTATTCAGAGTTTGAACTGGCCGCTATGGAAAAACGTCATATCGCTAAAGTTCTGCAACATACTAAAGGAAACAAGGCTGAGGCTTCACGTTTATTGAAAATAGGTTTGACTACTTTATATAGAAAGATAGAGGAGTACGGCATTTAGTTGTTGCAGGTCATTGATCAACCCTTTCCTGCCCTATGGTTAAGTCTTTTTATACGGATGTATTCTATCTCCATAGCCTTTGGAGTTAACTCCATAAGCTTTGGAGTTGACTCCCAAGGTTATGGAGTTAACTCCAAAGACTTGCGGAGATAAAACAAACAGGAAGAAAACCCTTAACCATAGAGCAGGAAAGGATTAGGGATACGGATAAGACCTTTTAATGACGAATCCGGTTCCCAAGTCTTTTATGTATTCCTTACGGATAAACAGCCCCACTCAAATTCTACTGCTTCACGAAAGACCATAGGCAGCATTATTGCAAGATGGTTTCAAGCAAAGATGGCTACGGAATCAATACATTCCGGATATAGAAATGATCCGTGACTTTCCTCAGCAAGACAAGAGCTTTCGATATACTTCGGCATCTTCCTCCGAGAAACAGCATACAATCACTTCTCCTTCATAGCCATGTGCCATTTCTTCCCCGATGGCATTCAATGCGATACGTGCCGCTTCTTCCTTGGGATAATGATATACGCCGGTACTGATACAGGGGAATGCAATGCTTTGGATGCCGTTCTCTTTCGCTAGTATGAAACTGGTATGATAGCATGATGCAAGTTTTTCGGCTTCTCCATGCATTCCCCCATGCCATACGGGTCCTACGGTATGAATCACTTTCCTGCATGGCAGGTTGTATGCATCGGTTATCTTGCTTTCCCCCGTCGGACAACCGCCCAATGTTTTGCATTCCGCTAACAACGCCGGGCCTGCAGCCCGATGGATAGCTCCATCTACACCACCGCCACCCAGCAACGAACAGTTGGCTGCATTTACAATGGCGTCGACTTTTAAAGTAGTGATATCGGCTACGGTAACATTTATCTTCTTCATTTTTCCTTTCTGTTTTTCTGTATTAAAACCTCTATACAAAGCTATATAATAAATTGGGGAATTATGCAGTTTGGCAGCAAATAAATCAATTATTCTCCTGTTTTGATATTCTTCCCTTTTCATTTTGAAAAGATTTTCTTTTGCTCTCTCTTTTTTCTTGTTGTTATATCTGTATATAAATCAGTTACTTATCTCCTGTTTGCCGGTAATGGCACACTATTGGCATATAGTGTGGCAGTTAACAATAGTATTAATTTAAAAAAGGAATTATGGATTTATTTTCAATCGGATTTGTGGTTTGTACCTTGAGCGGCATAGCTTGCTTTTGGCTTTTCTTTAAATGCATAGACTGGTTCGAGAAGATCTAAAAAAAGAAAGGAGAAACAAGTTATGTACACAGCATTATTTGTAGTTAGTTTGATTATGTTCGGCTATATGATGTATGTTCTCATCAAGCCGGAGAAGTTTTAAAAAAGTAAGTTAAGAAATAAAGAGTTATGAATACTGAAGTTTTAGGTGTTATAGCGCAAATTGTCTTAATGGTAGTGCTCAGCTATCCTTTGGGCAAATATATCGCTAAAGTTTATAAAGGTGAAAAGACTTGGTCGGATTTTATGAAGCCCGTTGAACGGGTTATGTTCAAACTGAGTGGTATCAATCCCAATGAGGAGATGAACTGGAAACAGTTTTTGAGAGCCTTGCTGGTGGTAAATCTATTTTGGTTCCTTTGGGGGATGGTACTGTTGGTTACACAAGGTGTGCTGCCGCTTAACCCGGATGGAAATGTCGGTCAGACTGCGCATCAGGCATTCAATACTTGTATCAGTTTCATGGTGAACTGCAACTTGCAACATTATAGCGGTGAAAGTGGGCTGACTTATTTTACTCAGCTATTCGTCATCATGCTCTTTCAGTTTATTACTGCCGCTACCGGTATGGCTGCCATGGCAGGTATAATGAAAGCGCTGGCTGCAAAGACTACTCAGACTATTGGCAATTTCTGGAACTATTTGGTATTAAGTTGTACCCGTGTCCTGTTGCCTCTTTCATTGGTCGTAGGCTTTATCCTGATTGTGCAAGGAACTCCGATGGGCTTTGACGGAAAAATGAAAGTGACCACCATGGAAGGAGCTACACAATATGTATCACAAGGCCCTACGGCGGCTATTGTCCCTATCAAACAATTGGGTACTAATGGTGGTGGTTATTTTGGTGTAAACTCTTCTCATCCATTGGAGAACCCTACCTATTTTGCCAATATGGTGGAATGTTGGTCTATCCTTATCATACCTATGGCGATGGCATTTGCATTCGGTTTCTATCTGAAACGTAAAAAATTGGGTTATAGTATATATGGTGTCATGCTGTTTGCCTATCTGGTAGGAGTTTGTATCAATGTGAGTCAGGAGATGGGTGGTAATCCACGTATTGACGAAATGGGGATAGCGCAGGATAATGGCGCGATGGAAGGTAAAGAAATACGTTTGGGCTCGGCCGCCACTGCTTTGTGGAGTATTACTACTACGGTTACTTCCAATGGTTCTGTCAATGGTATGCACGATTCAACAATGCCGCTTTCGGGTATGATGGAAATGCTGAACATGCAGATCAACACATGGTTTGGCGGTGTAGGTGTGGGATGGATGAACTACTTTACATTTATTATTATCGCCGTGTTCATCAGTGGGTTGATGGTAGGCCGTACACCGGAGTTCCTTGGTCATAAAGTAGAAGCACGTGAAATGAAGATTGCTTCCATTGTGGCACTACTTCATCCGTTTATCATTTTAGTTGGTACGGCATTGGCTGCTTATCTGTTTGTTCATGCGCCTGCATTTGTGGAAAGTGAAGGTGGCTGGCTGAACAATCCCGGATATCATGGTCTGAGTGAAATGCTTTATGAATACACCTCGTGTGCCGCCAATAATGGTTCCGGTTTTGAAGGACTGGGTGATAACACATGGTTTTGGAACTACTCTTGTGGTATTGTGCTGATATTAGGACGTTTTGTCCCGATTGTAGGTCAAGTGGCCATAGCAGGTATTCTGGCTAAGAAAAAATTTATTCCCGAAAGCGCCGGCACATTGCAAACCGATACAGTGACATTCGGTGTGATGACATTTGCGGTTATTTTTATTGTTGCCGCACTATCATTCTTCCCGGTACATGCATTAAGCACTATTGCCGAGCACTTGAGTTTATAATTCTGATAACAGACAACGATATTAATAGAAGATATGAAAGATAATAAATCAGCTTCTTTATTTCAGAAGGAGCAAGTCATTGACAGCATAAAACAATCATTCGTGAAGTTGAATCCGCGAGTGATGATTAAGAATCCGATTATGTTCACGGTAGAGGTTTGTACAGCTATTATGTTCTTGGTGATGCTCTACTCTATCGTTAATGATTCACAAGGCTCATTTATTTATAATTTATGGGTTTTCGTAATCCTGTTCATCACCTTGTTATTTGCTAATTTTGCTGAAGCTATTGCCGAAGCGCGCGGAAAAGCACAAGCCGATAGCCTGAGGAAGACTCGTGAGGAAACCCCTGCCAAATTGATTGTGAACGGGACTTTGAAAACTGTCAGTAGTTCCCGGTTAAAGAAAGGTGATATTTTTGTATGCGAGGCAGGAGATGTAATTCCTGCCGATGGCGAGATCATCGAAGGACTGGCGTCTATTGACGAAAGTGCCATCACAGGCGAATCCGCTCCTGTAATCCGTGAAGCAGGCGGTGACAAGAGTTCAGTAACAGGAGGTACAAAAGTATTGTCCGATCAGATAAAAGTAATGGTAAGCACCCAGCCGGGTGAAAGTTTCCTGGATAAGATGATTGCATTGGTGGAAGGCGCATCCCGCCAGAAAACACCGAATGAAATTGCATTGACTATCCTGTTGGCAGCATTTACATTGGTCTTTGTCATTGTGTGTATCACCCTTAAACCGTTTGCCGATTATACGGGAACTGTCATTACCATTGCTTCTTTTCTGTCCTTGTTTGTCTGCCTCATTCCTACCACTATCGGAGGATTGCTTTCGGCTATCGGTATCGCCGGGATGGATCGTGCTTTGCGTGCCAATGTCATAACCAAATCGGGTAAAGCAGTGGAAACAGCCGGAGATATAGATACGTTGCTTCTTGATAAAACAGGAACAATAACTATAGGAAACCGTAAAGCTACCCGTTTTTATCCGGCTCAGGGAGTGGATGAACATGCTTTCATCGAAGCCTGCCTGCTCTCATCTGTATCTGATGATACTCCGGAAGGCAAATCTATTATTGAACTGGGACGTGAATCGGGTTTACGGATGCGTAATTTGAATACCGATGGTGCTCATATGATAAAATTTACCGCCGAAACCAAATGCTCGGGTATTAACTTGAAGGATGGAACAGAAATCCGTAAAGGTGCATTTGATGCGATCCGCAAGATAGCTTTGTCTGCCGGAAACCCTTTCCCAAAAGAAACGGAAGATATCATTCAAACCATTACAAGTAATGGAGGTACTCCATTGGTGGTAAGTGTCAATAAGAAAATTGCCGGAGTAATAGAATTGCAGGATATTATAAAACCGGGTATTCAGGAACGTTTTGAACGTTTACGCAAGATGGGGGTAAAAACAGTCATGGTGACGGGAGATAACCCATTGACCGCCAAATATATTGCAGAGAAAGCCGGAGTAGACGACTTCATAGCCGAGGCTAAACCAGAGGATAAGATGGAGTATATCAAGAAAGAGCAGGCTGCCGGCAAACTGGTTGCCATGATGGGTGACGGAACAAATGATGCTCCTGCCCTTGCCCAAGCTAATGTGGGGGTTGCCATGAATAGCGGTACACAGGCTGCCAAGGAAGCAGGGAATATGGTGGATTTGGATAATGATCCTACCAAGCTGATAGAGATTGTCGAGATAGGTAAACAATTGCTGATGACACGTGGTACACTGACCACTTTCTCCATAGCCAATGATGTGGCCAAATATTTTGCCATTGTTCCTGCATTGTTCATGCTTTCCATTCCGGAACTGGCTGCATTGAATATTATGGGGCTGCATAGCCCTGAGAGTGCTATCTTGTCTGCGGTTATATTCAATGCCATCATTATTCCTATTCTGATTCCGCTGGCATTGAAAGGAGTTCAATACAAACCGATAGGAGCTTCCGCCTTGCTTCGTCGTAATCTTTTGATATATGGCATAGGTGGTGTTATTGCTCCTTTTGTGGGTATTAAATTAATAGATTTAGTAGTAGGATTATTCTTTTAACAAGTAAACGACAATGAAAAATTTTATAAAGTCATTCAGACTTACCTTAGTCTTTTGTGTGTTTTTCTCAGTATGCTATATACTAGTCTTATGGATTTTCGCTCAATTTGCCGGACCTAATTCCGGCAATGCCGAGGTGGTGGAACTTAACGGAAAAGTGGTAGGTGCCGCCAATGTGGGACAATCATTTACGGAAGATATCTATTTCTGGGGACGTCCTTCATGTGCCGGAGATGGTTATGATGCAACCAGTTCGGCCGGTAGCAATAAAGGCCCTACCAATGCAGAATACTTGGCTGAAGTAGAAGCGCGGATTGATACATTTTTAAAGCATCATCCTTACTTGAGCCGTAAGGAAGTACCTGCCGAAATGGTCACAGCCAGCGGTTCCGGGCTGGATCCTGACATCACTCCGGCCTGCGCATACGTGCAGGTACAACGTGTGGCTAAAGCTCGCGGAATGAGTGAGGAAACTGTAAAAGCTATTGTAGATAAAGCTGTGGAAAAACCGTTTATGGGCATATTCGGTACAGAGAAGGTGAATGTATTAAAACTGAATGCTGCTTTAGAAAAGGCAAAATAATAAAAAATATATAGTCATTAAATTAGGAAGATGTGCGTCATGAAAAAGAGAAGTTTCCTGGATACCGAGAGCCTGTCGGCTCTAGAAGCTGTGGCTATCATTGTATTGTTCTTTGCTTTGATAACATGGATTCTTGATCTTTGACGTGCATCACCCTATTGAATGATGCATCTTGATTCAGAAAAACTCAAAATGGATATTTCCTTTCAGACAATAAGAAGGAAATAGTATAAATATGTAAAACACGAATATTGATTAGTTTAATTTTTTAAGATGAAAAAGAATTTGAAAAAAGTGGTCTTGGTGCTGGCTCTACTGTTGCCTGGAGTGATAAAAGCACAAGAATTTAACGTAACGGCTAAGGCGGATTTTGTAAGTGATTACATTTGGCGTGGCGCTTACCAGAATTCAGGATTCTCTGTACAGCCTACATTAGGATTATCTTACGGCAATCTTTCTTTGTCTGCTTGGGGGAGTCAGAGCCTGACCAAGACAGACGGTGCACAAGAGTTTGACATCAATTTGAGTTATACCATTGGCGGTTTAGGTATTACAGTGACCGACTATTGGTGGAATGGCATCACCATGCCCTACGGGGATTATAAACATGATCATCATTTTGAAGGAACATTAGCTTATAATTTCGGCGAGAACTTTCCTCTGACCTTGAGCTGGTCTACCATGTTTGCGGGAGGAGACGATAACAAAGACGGTGATCGTGCTTATTCCACTTATATCAATGCTTCTTATAATATTGCTTGCCCGGCAGAAATTACGCTCACTCCTTCCGTTGGTTTCACTCCCTGGAAAGGAATGTATGATGCTGATGGTGCTGCTTTTACAGATATTGCTTTAAAAGCTTCCAAGAACATTAATATTACAGATCATTTTTCTTTGCCTTTGTTTGTACAGGCTATTGTTTCGCCCTCATTTGACAAAACTTATCTGATAGCCGGATTAAGTATTGGGTTTTAAATGTGTATAAAAGGAAGTGTCAAAACGAAACCGGACTATCCAATCGTCAACTGTAGGGGCAGGGTTTGCCTGCCCGAAGACACAAAGCAAACTGTTTTCGGGCGAGCGAACCTCGCCCCTACGAACGAAACGACAGCATTATCCACGTTTTGACAACCCTTTTTTGTTGTATAGAGTGACTTATCCTTTTTTGAGTCTTGCCGGACGTGGTATTTTTGTTCAAAGAGTTACCACGTGGAGAATGGAGTATGGCAAAAACTAAAGATAGTTTTGTATCTCTTTAATGTTATTCAACTTAATAAAGTGGGAGTGCGTTACTTCTCCTTCATATTGTTCGTGTGCCCAAGTGACATGATGAGGTACATAGGCTGCATAATCTCCGAGTTCCAATATGGGAATAATATCCGACTTTATCGAGTTACCTATCATCAGTAAATTTTCTGCCTTACATCCTAAATGATCAAGCAATCTTTTATAATCCGCATTTTTCTTGTCGCTCATTATTTCTATGTGACAAAAGTATTCTTGTAGTCCGGACGCAGAAATCTTTCTTTTTTGATCGAACAAATCACCTTTGGTGGCCAATACTAATTTATAATTTTCGTGCAAGGCTGATATGACTTCTTGCACACCGTCCAATAATGTGATTGGTCTTTGCAGAAGTTCCTGACCTGATCGGAGGATTTCTTTTACGAGATTGAGGTCTCCTTCTCCATTAGTAACTTTGCAAATGGTTTCAATCATGCAAAGCAGCATTCCTTTCAGTCCATAACCATAGATATGCAGATTTTTTATTTCTGTCTTGAACAATTCTTCTGATACGGAAGGAGCCGGTGAATATTTCCTCAGAAGATGACAAAATTTGTGTTCCAACTCTTGAAAATAAAGTTCATTTTCCCAAAGAGTGTCATCGGCATCAAAAGCGATAAATTCTATTTTATTTTTCATGTTTTATTATTAGAATAGGAAGAGAGAGCAATCATATCATAATGTATTATTTTGTCCGTCTTTTACGTTCTGTATAAATTCAGCAACATTTCGTCCATCCACCAAGCCATGGTGGACACTGATGGATATAGGAAGCAAAAGTTTCTTTTTTTCTTGTATCAGCTTACCTGTGGAAATTTTGGGTATAGAATCTCCTGTTTGAATTGAACCGGCATGTTTCATCTCGGAAAAGGCAAACCAGGGCAGAGCCGAATAACGGATGACATCCGCTCTTGCTGTGTCCTTGGAAAAAGAAAGTCCGGTACTGTTTTTTACTCTATGTATTTCCTTTTCTGCATTTTCAATAAATAAGGAAAGATCTGTGTCATACTCAAAAAATCCAAAGCCAAAAGTTCCGTCCTCTCTTCCGATAGTGGGCGAAATATTGATTTTATCATATTCTACTACTTCTCCGTTTTCTATACGTAATTTGAATGCAGTAGTCGCATTGATACATTTCAATAGGAAGTGCACAGAATAAAGAAAAAAAGAAACTTCCATATTTTTACTTTGTTGATATATGCTTGTGAAATCAACAGTCGTGGTAATTCCCCAAAAAGGGTCATCGAGAGCCGAGAAGAATTTAAAATGCTCTTTTCTATTCCAATTGTCCAGGTTAATAACTCGCTTCATTTTCTATTTACTCTGTTTTTCTTTTATGTGTATTATTTCTGTTACAACTATTTTAACGATAAAACGTATTGTTGCAAATATACAAAAAGTATTTTAACAGAGATGTTCTTTGTTTGCTTTAAATCCATTTTATTATCTCCTGTTCTGTGTTAAAGTTAAGAATGGATAACAGCAACTATTTTAAAAGGTTATTCAGGACTGGTAATCAACTATATGTCTGTTTTGTTTATAAGGGAAAGAATTATTTAATCAAAAACAAAAGCAACAAATACCTGTCGGGCAAATTTGTTGCTTCTGTTTATTCAAGAAGGTCACATGACAAAAGAGTCTTGTAATTGAGTTTGTTTTATTACATCAAATTTTTCTGATGGAATATCTAGAAAGGCTTTGCACAGTGTCATTAATGCCTTTTCTCTATCTTGTTCCCGTACCAGCACTGAAAGATTGTGAGTGCTGCTGCCATATGAAATCATGCATACCGGCATCTCTTTCAGCGTTTCTATAATTCTGGCTTCCAACCCTGTATGCTTTTCCCAATTTAGATCGCCAATAACGCTGACCACAGACATTTCTGTTTCCATTCCTATTTCCGCATACTTATGTAATTCACGATATATCAGGCGTAATGTGTCGTTGCTACATTTCACAGCCAATGAAACACTCACATTAGAGGAAGTCGCTAAATAGACAGGAACCTTATATTTCTCGAACACATCAAATACTTTTCCAATAAATAGATAAGAAGTAAGAACCCCTAACGAACGAAGTTTGACAAAGACCACACCTCTGCGTGAAACAGCAGCTTTTACTTTTGTTCCTGTTTTTTCTGATGATATCCGTAATGTATCTTCCGGTGTTTTTATCAATACAATGGCCATACCGACGGTGCGCGCCAGCGGAATACATTCCGGATGAAGCAATGCAATGCCGCTATCAATAAAATTCTCGGCTTCACCGTATGTAAGAGTCCGAGTATGTTCCATACCTTGGAAACAAATTTCATCAGAACGTAAGGATGTTATAATTTCATCCGCATGGAATACAGCCCCGATAACAGTGGCATAATACTCATTTCCTATTTGTGGGAATAAATCCACTTCATCATATGCATTTTTACACAAACGGCTTTGGGTAATAAGAATGGGGACATCGGGACAGGCTTTCATCAGTTCTTCTACATTTTTTTTCACATACTTTATATCCGGTTTCCGATCAAGCCCTAGCCGCATGAAATGACATGAGTTCAAGATGAAGTTCTTTTTCGTACATTCTTCTAAATAATGTGACAGAATAAGAGAGGATATCATTGCTCCGTGAGCCATAATCTCATGATCGTCAATGATGTTCGGATTTTCATTACATAAACGGGAAATTTGATCGATGTGTACTTTTATTTCTTTGGCAGCTTCTGCTTTCTGCATTTCGGAGGAAAGAAGATTGTCCAGCCAATTTCCACAATCATTCTCGAAATCCTGCAATTGATTCATAACCTTTTCGATATCGAGATGGAATAAAGAAATAGAAACAGCTTGCAGCTTTTGGGCAATGCCGGTAAAAGTGTCGAGCACTATAATAGAACGTTCGTTCATGCTAATTACTTCAGTCCGATGTTTCAGTTCGGCAGCAGATTTAATATTTTCTAAATTATATACTTTCATTTTTGTATTGCATTTTATTCTTTTCGAGTTTCTTTTTCATTTTAACAGGCAAATTTCCATATTGGAAAGCTATATTCTTACTAGTTTCATCTTTATTAGTTTGTTAATCAGTTGTTTATTATTGTTTGCTCGCTACCTTTTCTATAAGTTGATAGCGTTATACTCTGTATAAATCAAAATCGATGCCATTACAAAAATTGCACTTTTATCTTTCGGCTATTTCATTTCCCATTTTAGAAAAAAGGCTTTCATATTGAAAATGTATAAACTAATTGACAAGTATATATCATATTGATAATAAGATATTTAAGTTGGTGGTATGACTTTTGTCATCTAACTGAAAAAAAGAATTATATAAAAATGAAATTGTATATCATATCAAACAGACTGCCCGTGAAGGCTGTCGCAGAACAAGATACCTTTGTTTTCTCACGTAGTGAAGGAGGTCTGACAACGGGCCTAAATTCCCTACAAGGCAATTACGAGAAACATTGGGTGGGGTGGCCCGGAATCTGTACAGACAAAGAGGAAGAAAAACAGGATATCTGTCACCGGTTGGAGGAAATGAATCTCCATCCCATATTTTTATCCGATGAGCAATATAAGAACTATTATGAGGGATACAGTAACAGTACCCTGTGGCCTTTATGTCACTATTTCTTTGCCTATATATTATATAGAAAGAGTTTCTGGCAATCTTACCAAGAGGTTAACGCTTTGTTTTGTCGGGAAATCATCCGCCTTGTGGAACCGGATGATTGGGTCTGGGTACAAGATTATCAGTTGATGTTACTTCCGGAAATGCTCCGCCAAGAGCTTCCCCGGTTGCATATCGGCTATTTCCATCACATTCCGTTTCCATCTTATGAGTTATTCCGAATTCTGCCTGAACGTGCCGAAATACTGAAAGGATTGTTAGGAGCCGATTTTATCGCATTTCATACACATGACTATATGCGTCATTTCATCAGCGCGGCCGAACGGGTACTCCATATGGATTTCAGTTTGGATGAACCCCGGATAGGCAGTCGCATTGTGCGCGTTGATGCACTTCCGATGGGGATAAATTATGACCTTTACCACAATGTGTCACAACAAAAAAATGTTTGGAAAGCTATAGAACGAACCCGTCTCTTGTTTGGCAAACATAAACTTATCCTATCGGTAGACCGTTTGGATTATAGTAAAGGCATTTTGCACCGTCTTTATGGATTTGCCTCTTTTTTGGAACACCATCCCGAATATCATGGCAAGGTAACACTGGCTATGGTCATAGTTCCTTCACGTGATCATGTAGGCAGTTATGCCGAATTGAAAACCCGGATTGACGAGGAAATAGGTTCTATCAACGGACGATATTCTACAATGAACTGGACTCCGGTCTGCTATTTTTATCATGGTTTCTCATTCGAAGAATTGGCTGCCATGTATTTTATAGCTGATATTGCATTAGTCACTCCTTTGCGTGACGGAATGAACTTGGTTGCCAAAGAGTATGTTGCTGTCAAGCAAGACAATCCCGGTGTATTGGTTTTAAGTGAAATGGCCGGTGCCGCTGTGGAACTGACCGACGCCTTGCTGGTTAATCCCAATGATACGGAGCAGATAGAAAATGCCATTTGCCGGGCATTGGAAATGCCGTTTGAAGAACAGAAAGAACGGATGCACCGTATGCAGTCTATTGTATCCGTACAGACTGTCAATAAATGGGCTGCCGATTTTGTAAATGAATGGCAGGAAGTGGCACACAAAAACAAAACCATGCTTCTTAAGAAGATAGGATCACAGAATATGCAGGAAATTCAGCATCAATACTTACATGCTAAAAAGCGTTTGATTTTATTGGATTATGACGGGACGCTGGTCCCTTTTCAGAAAAGGCCGGAAGATGCCTCTCCTACTCCGCAATTGCTGGATACATTGCAGAAACTGGCTGCCGACCCCTTGAATCATGTGGTAATAAACAGCGGACGTGACCATTTTACTTTAGAGAAATGGTTGGGTGCACTACCTGTTTCCTTTGCAGCCGAACATGGGGCCTTTTATAAAGAGAATGGTGTATGGCACAAGAATGTACACGCGCAGGAATGGAGCCCCGGATTACTTTCTATATTAAAATTATTTGTCAGCAAGACTCCTCGCTCCCATCTTGAAGTCAAAGAAACGGCACTTGCCTGGCATTATCGTGAGACCGATGCATGGTTGGGCAGATTACGTGCGCAACAGTTGGTCAATTCCTTGATATCTATTTGCTTGAAACAGAATTTGCAAATCATGCAAGGTAATAAGGTGATAGAAATAAAATCTCCCGAATTTACCAAAGGTTCAGAAGTAAACAGGCTTTTGCTTGCCACCCGATATGATTTTATCCTGGCAATGGGAGATGATACCACGGATGATGATATGTTTAAAGCCCTGCCTGTTACTGCTGTGACTGTAAAGATTGGTACAGCATCCGAGAGTGCACGTTACAATCTGCCCGTACAGACAGACACCTTGCCGTTTTTACAACGGATGACAGATAAAAGCGTGGTGAAAGCAGCCTTGAAAAGTGGTTTGAAAGGGCAGCTATCATCGGCTATAGATTTTTTAAAACGGATAATAAACCACTAACATTACAAAAAAATAACCATGGACAATTTGAATTACGGTGTAATCGGTAATTGCTGCACAGCCGCACTGATTTCCGAAAAAGGAAATATTGAATGGCTATGTTTTCCAAATTTTGATTCACCTTCTATTTTTGCAGCTCTTCTGGATCGTGAAAAAGGCGGGACTTTTGGTTTTGAAGTTTCAGAAGACTATCACACCATCCAATCGTATGTTCCCCATACCAATATTCTTTCCACTACTTTTGTGTCAGAGCAAGACGAATTTGCGGTAGTCGACTTTATGCCTTGTTATGAGTTATATGATAATAAGGAATATTATCGTCCGGCTGAGGTCTATCGTTATATTCACTGGATTAAAGGTCGTCCCCGCATTAAAGTCAATTACCATCCGGCTCCCGACTATGCTCGTGGAAAAGCGTTTTTTAATGTAACTTCCCGGTATATTGAAACCTATTCTTCTTCTAACAACAAGGACAGACAATATCTGTATTCCTCTTTGCCGTTGCAAGGTATTGTAGACCATCAGGAATTTATATTAGAGCAAGATGAATTTTTTCTTCTGTCATACAATGAAAAGGTGATTCCTGTTGATATAGAGCGTGAGAAACTGGAGTATTGCCGCACGTTGGTTTATTGGTTGAACTGGACGGATCGTACAAGAAAGTTCACTATTTACAACGATATAATAGAGCGTAGCTTACTCACCCTGAAGATGATGTCCTTTTATAATGGCGCAGTATTAGCCTCTCTTACTACCAGCCTGCCCGAAGCTGTGGGAGAAGTACGCAATTGGGATTACCGTTTTTGTTGGTTGCGGGATGCCTCCATGTCCATAGAGACTCTTTTCAAGATAGGTCATGCCGATGCAGCCCGCAAATTCATGAAATTCATACAATCTACTTTTGTTGCCGAGCATGACACTTATCAAATAATGTATGGCATTCGTGGGGAAAGGAAATTGACTGAAGTTATACTCGACCATCTTTCAGGATATAAAAACTCCCAACCGGTGCGTATCGGCAATGATGCTTATCATCAAAGGCAGAATGATTCATTCGGCTATCTGATGGACTTGATTTACCAATATTACCGGTTGATGCCAGGTACATTGGATGAAATAGAAGATATGTGGGAAATGGTGAAAAGTATTATGACGACTGTGATGGAAGATTGGAGAAAGCCTGATAAAGGAATTTGGGAGATACGGGGTGAAGGACAGCATTTCGTTTCGTCCAAAGTGATGTGTTGGGTTGCTTTGGACAGAGGAGCCCGCATAGCCCGTATTCTGAATAAATATGAGAATAGCCGACGTTGGGAAGAAGAAGCTGATGCAATTAAAGCGGATGTTATGAGAAACGGATGGAAGGAAGAAATACAAAGTTTTTCACAAGCATACGGCAATCTGGATTTGGACTCTTCTTTACTGTTAATGGAACCTTATGGATTTATAGATGCTGATGATATTCGTTATCATAAAACAGTGAAAGCCGTCAAGAAATCCTTGTTACACAAAGGGTTGATGTACCGCTATAATACTCATGATGATTTTGGCTGTCCTTCTTCGGCCTTTACCATCTGTACATTTTGGCTGATCCGTGCACTTTATGTCATCGGGGAAAAAGACGAAGCACGCTGTCTGTTCGATGAAATTTTGCAATATTCAAACCATTTGGGTCTGTTCAGTGAAGATATTGATTTCGAAACAAAAGAACAATTGGGTAATTTCCCACAAGCTTATTCTCATCTGGCACTGGTAAATACTGCTGTGTTATTTGCGGAAGAAGATAAAAGGCTAATCTTTAAATAAGGAAAAATTTGGAGAAGGACTGATAATCCGGTATCTTCGTACAATTAAAATCAGGAAAATGCGTATAACAAAAAAACGAAGCCCAAGGTTAATCTTGCAGTCTTTAGTAAAAAACGGATATCCATATATTATTATATGTATATGGTGTGTGTTGTCTGGCGGATGTGTTCAGAATAAATCCCAAGATTCATTGAAAACATTAAAAACAGAAATTCGACATATTATTAAAGATAAGAAAGCAACTATAGGAGTGGCTTTGATACTGGATGGAGAAGATACGCTGGCCATAAATAATGCCGAAAAATATCCCATGATGAGCGTTTATAAGTTTCATCAGGCATTGGCTGTATGTGATTACCTGCAAAAACGGCATATTCCACTTTCCACTTCCCTATATCTTGATAAAAAATATTTCAAACCGGATACATACAGCCCTTTGCGTGATAAATATCCCCAAGGCAATTTAGAACTTCCGATTAGTGAACTTTTAGTTTATACAATGCAGTCAAGTGACAATGTAGCCTGTGATATCTTATTCGATTATATAGGTGGTGTAAACGTGGTGGATGAATACATTCATTCATTGGGAATAAACGATGTTTCCATAACTGCTACCGAAGATGAGATGCATCAAGACATGGATGATTGTTACAAAAACTGGACAACACCAATGGAAGCAGCCAATCTATTGGAACTTTTTATGACTCAAGATTTCATGAGAAATGAATATACAGATTTTCTAAAGCATATTATGATAGAGTGTGGGACAGGCAAAGACAGACTGCCTGCTCCCCTTCCCGAAAGTGAAGTCAAGATAGGACATAAGACAGGAACTTCCGATAAGAATGACCGGGGAGAATACATTGGCATCAATGACATTGGCTTTGTAATTCTACCTGATGGAAGCCGATACGTAGTAGCTGTATTTGTTAAAGACTCAAAAGAAAATATGGAAACGAATGCTAAAATAATCTCTGATATTTCGGCTGCTGTTTACCGATATGCCGGGAATCGTTAAAATAGTGCTGTTTTGCACTATCTATAAAGACAAGAATGTTATAAATATAATATTATGGATTATCACATCATTAAAATATCTAGAAATAAAAAGCAATATCTGGACTTATTATTGCTTGGGGATGAACAGGAAACAATGATAGACCGGTATCTGGAGCGTGGTGACTTGTTTGTATTGGAAGATAATGGGATAAAAGCCGTGGGCGTTGTAACAAAAGAAGGTCCGGAAATTTGTGAATTGAAGAATATAGCGGTTACCCCTATTGCCCAGCGACAAGGATATGGTAGAAAACTAATAAACTACCTGATAAACCATTATTCAAAAGAATATACTCAGATGATAGTGGGAACAGGAGACGTTCCCGGTGTTCTTGCATTTTATAAAAGTTGCGGCTTTGAATATTCTCATTGTATAAAAGGTTTTTTCACGGAGAACTACGATCATCCTATCATTGACAATGGGGTTTTACTAAAAGATATGATTTATTTGAAACGTAAAATAGGTTTTTAAAAGAGTGGAAAAAGATCAAATACTGAAATATCTCCTAAATTTAAACATTGTTTTCTATCGTTTTTCAATGAAATAGGTGTATCTTTGCACTATGTTAAAAACTCGTATATCGGATTTGGTGTCGTAAACAATCTGTTCTCATAAATAGATTGTTTATTCGTGTATTCTCGGGATATTTTTTCGAGAGCAATTTCATATTACTATAATTTTATTTTTTAATTACACAGGGAGTATGGCTATGCTTTCAGTGTATGTTTAATATATTACGATAATGAATAATGACAACAATACAATTCTAGGATTCGATGTAAATTTGATTTGTGATTTTTTCTTAAATACGGAGCGACAAGGACCCGGAAGTCCCGAAGTAACTCTTAAAGCATTAAGCTTTATAGATAATCTTACCGACAAATCCCTTATTGCCGATCTCGGCTGTGGAACAGGGGGGCAGACAATGATCTTGGCACAACATGCGCCGGGGAAGATTACAGGCATCGACTTTTTCCCGGGATTCATTGAACGTTTCAACAAGAATGCCGAGAAACTGAATCTCCAGAATAGGGTGAAAGGCATAGTCGGTTCGATGGATGATCTTTCTTTTGAAAAGGACTCTTTGGACTTGATCTGGTCGGAAGGAGCCATTTATAATATTGGTTTTGAACGAGGCTTGAAAGAGTGGCGCAACTATTTGAAACCGGGAGGATACCTTGCCGTTTCTGAAAGTGTCTGGTTTACCGATCAACGCCCGGCAGAAATTCATGATTTCTGGATGAGTGCTTATACGGAAATAGATACGGTTCCCAACAAAGTAGCCCAGATACAAAAAGCAGGATATATTCCGGTTGCGACATTCATTCTTCCGGAGAATTGCTGGATAGAACATTATTTTGCTCCTCAAGCTAAAGCCGAGGAAATATTCAGAAGAAAACATGCAGGAAGCAGAATCGTAGAAGAATTGATAACATCCAATCATCATGAGGCTGAGCTATATAGTAAGTATAAAGCATATTATGGCTATGCATTCTTTATCTGCAAAAAAGGATTCTCACTGAGAAGGTGAGCGAATGACGATACAAAGAAGTATAAAAAGTGATTAACTCGGTTTAATAGAATAAATGATTCAACTTACTTTTAGGGAGCTTTTTCAGTCTCCCTAAAAGTCTTTATTATAAACGAGAATATAAAGCAAAATACTTCCAAAACGGTGCAGCCATCAATGATTGTTTCACCTCATCATTCAATAACAACGCTTTTACTTCTTCTTCATCCAGCAAATGCACTGTCAGATCTTCAGTTTCTTCCAAATGCTGGGTAGAGATTCGTTCTACCTCCGTAGCCAGATAACAATGAGTGATATTTGTCATGGTGCTGGCATTTGCTGAAATAGTCATAAGTTTTGTCCAATTTCCATTGCCATACCCTGTTTCTTCGTACAATTCGCGTTGGGCAGAAAGCAAAGGTTCTTCTCCGGTTTCACAAACTCCGGCGCAAATTTCATAACGTGTTTCTTTTATTCCGTGACGGTATTGGCGTACTAATACGAATTTACCCTCTTTGGTGATAGCAATTACATTTACCCAATCAGGATATTCCAAAATATAATATTCAGGAATTTCAACTCCTGTAGGTAGTTTAACCCGGTCACGGCGTGCGGTCAGCCAAGGGCGGCGGATAAGATATTCACTTTCAATAATCTCCCATTTTCTATCGTCTGTGCTCATATAATAAGTTTTTTGTTTTATATTCTACATTATAAAATTTATTCTTGCCAGTGGCTTAATTGATTATACCGGCAAAGGTACATTAATCCATTTGCATTAACTATAACACTCCCATTCTTTTTGAAGAAATTCAGGAATGAATTATGTAAATGATGAAAAGACTTTAGCTAACTTTGCAGACAATGATAAATTTTATTCAGACAGAATGGAAAATAGAATAAGTCCGGAGTCTTCTCTATGGAATCCTTGGCATGGCTGCCATAAGCTAAGTACAGGTTGCCGGCATTGTTATGTATATCGCGGAGATAGTAAACATGGGAAAGACAGTTCCATAATAACCAAAACCGGACAATTCAATCTGCCCGTGCGACGGAAAAAGGATAAGACTTACAAGATCCCTTCCGGCAATCTCGTCTATACTTGTTTTACCTCCGATTTTCTGATAGAAGAAGCCGATGAATGGCGTATAGAAGCATGGAAAATGATGCGGGAACGATACGATCTTCATTTCTTGTTTATAACTAAACGCATAGACCGGCTCGGCCAATGTCTGCCTCCGGATTGGGGGGACGGGTATGATAATGTTACCATTTGTTGCACCATGGAAAATCAAGACAGAGTGGATTACCGTCTTCCTCTTTATAAAGCAGCTCCTGTAAAGCATAAAATCATTATCTGTGAACCGTTGTTGTCCGCTATAAACTTCAAGGGAGAACTCGGTACATGGGTAGAACAGATTGTGGTAGGTGGAGAATCGGGCAAAGAAGCGCGTATATGTAATTATGACTGGGTATTGGACATTCGTCGGCAATGTATAGAAAATAATATAAGCTTTTGGTTTAAACAAACCGGATACAGATTACTAAAAGGAGAACGTGAATATAAAATAGCCCGTCAATTTCAACATACACAAGCTAGAAAAGCAGGAATAAACTATTCTAGGAGATCTAACGGCAATAATTATAGTGATTAAGAAAGTGTTTCATTTTGAAAGAGCCCCCTTTTCATTTTGGTAAGCTTTAGTCTTTGATGACACGCTTATGGCATTGTAGCTAAGCCGTTTGTTTTATTGGTATATTCTTTGCCTGTTATAAAAGGACTGATATTAAATATGCGGAAAATTGTTATATTGCCAATATGATAAAGTAACAAATGGAAGACAGAGAAGAAAGTGTACAGCATTTTTTAGATTTGATTAAACGTTCACGGCGTGGAAAGTTTAAAATCTATATCGGAATGATAGCCGGTGTAGGGAAAAGTTATCGTATGCTGCAAGAAGCTCACGAAATGTTGGAGAACGGTGTAGATGTACAGATAGGTTATATTGAAACGCACGGACGTGCAGGAACCGTTGCTATGTTGGAAGGATTGCCTGTTATCTCTCGGAAAAAGATATTTTACAAAGGTAAGGAAGTGGAAGAAATGGATCTTGATGCCATTCTTCAGTTACATCCCGAACTGGTTATAGTAGATGAATTGGCACATACCAACATCGAGGGCAGCCGGAATGAGAAACGTTGGCAAGATGTAATGGAATTGTTGGATGCCGGTATAAACGTAATTTCTGCAGTTAATATCCAGCATATAGAAAGTTTGAATGAAGACGTAAAAGGCATAGCAGGTATAGAGGTTAAGGAACGGATTCCGGACAAGGTGTTGCAGGATGCGGATGAAGTGGTAAATATAGACCTTACTGCCGAAGAACTGAAAAACCGGTTGAAAGCCGGGAAAATCTATCGCCCTGAAAAGATTCAGTTGGCACTGAATAACTTTTTTAAGACAGAGAATATTCTTCAGTTACGTGAACTGGCACTAAAAGAAGTGGCCTTTCGAGTCGAGAAAAAAGTTGAAAATGAAATTATTACAGGCGAAAAGGGCATCCGGCACGAGAAGTTTTTGGCATGTATCAGCAGTAATGAACGGACTCCTCGACATATCATCCGTAAAGCGGCACGGCTTGCTTCCCGGTACAATACGGTCTTTTTTGCCCTTTATGTACAAACGCCTGCCGAAAGTACGGAACGTATTCCATTGGCAACACAGCGGCATTTACTTAATCATTTTAAACTGGTTACCGAGTTGGGCGGTGAAGTTATCCAAGTTTCATCTTCCGATATTATGGGAGAAATAATTAAGACTTGTCGTCAACGTGGAATTACAACTGTCTGTATGGGGCATCCTGCTTTCAAAATGCCCGGTGCATTATTCAGTCTTTCCAAATATCGAAAATTTCTACACTCTTTAGCAGAAATGGACATAGATTTGATTATACTTGCATAAAAAATAAAAGTTATGAATATAAAGTCGAAACTAACCCTCGCCATAGGGATATTGGTGGCAATGATTGTACTGTTGGTTGTACTTTCTGTTGTGAATTTGCAAATACTGACTGCCACGGAACCTGACAGTCCGGCAGCAGGTCCCGGATTACAGCGGGCTTTATTGTGGATATATGTTGTTGGTGCCGCATGTATATGTATTGGTATTGGTATGTGGTTGCGTCTTCCCGCATCAATTGATAATCCTATTAAAGAGCTGACCAACGCTATACAGGAAATTGCAAACCATAATTATGAGAAACGTTTGGAATTGAACAGCAGTGAAGAATTTTCAGAAGTATCTAAAAATTTCAACCGCATGGCCAAACGTCTGGAAGATTATCATGCAAGTACTTTATCCGATATGATGGCATCTAAAAAATATATGGAGACTATCATCAACAGTATCAACGAGCCTATTATCGGTTTAAATAATGATATGGAAATCCTGTTCATCAATGATGAAGCATTGAATGTGATCAACCTGAAGCGTGAAGAAGTTATTAAACATTCTGCACAGGATATTTCCCTGCGCAATGATTTGTTGCGCCGCCTGATTCGTGAATTGGTGGAAATTCCTGGGGAACCAGTCAAAGACAAGGAAAAAGAAAAGAAAGAACCTCTGAAGATTTATGCGGACAATAAAGAGAGTTTTTTCCAAGTAAAATACATGAGTATTTCCCAACCGGGGAAAGATGGGGTTACTATGGAAAAAAAAGGATATGTCATTATGTTGAAGAATATAACCGAATTTAAGGAACTGGATTCGGCCAAGACCACATTTATCTCTACAATCTCACATGAATTGAAGACTCCTATCTCGGCTATTATGATGAGTCTGCAATTATTAGAAGACCAGCGTATCGGAGCTTTAAATGAAGAACAGGAAGATTTGGCAAACAGTATCAAGGAAAATAGCGAACGGCTGCTTAATATCACCGGCGAATTGCTGAATATGACGCAGGTAGAATCAGGAAAACTACAGTTGAAGCCTAAGATAACCAAACCTATAGAGTTGATAGAATATGCAATAAAGGCAAACCGTGTGCAAGCCGAGAAGTTCAACATTCAAATAGAAGTGGAGTACCCTGAAGACAAAATAGGTAAACTGTTTGTCGACAGTGAGAAGATAGCTTGGGTGCTGACCAACCTTCTTTCCAACGCCATCCGGTATTCACCGGAAAACGGTCGTGTAGTAATAGGGGCACGTCAGACAGATGATGGATTCATTGAGATGTTTGTACGGGATTTCGGGAAAGGGATTGATCCACGTTATCATAAAAGCATCTTTGACCATTATTTCCGGGTTCCCGGAACTAAAGTACAAGGAAGCGGCTTAGGTCTGTCCATTTCCCGGGATTTTGTCGAGGCCCATAATGGTACGCTTACAGTAGACAGTAAGCTGGGAGAAGGAAGTACGTTTGTTATGCGGTTAAAAGCATGATCACAGCACAGGGGAGAGAATCTTTCAATAAGCGCTCTCCCCTGCTGCTTTTGAACCAAGCCGGAAAAGCTTACTCCAGCCTATGAACGGTAATATCGCTAAAATCCTGTAATAATGTCAGTAACATACCTTCATCATTGTATTTCTTGGATTTTATAACCATTGTAACATAATAGGTCGTTACTTCTCCCAACCTCTTTTCGTCCAATTGATAGGAAACAATATTGTACTCCTTGGAATTGAATTTCTTGGCCATACGGTTCAGTGTTTCTTTATTGTCTGTAGAGAACTCCACCATGGAACTTTTCATACCTATACTTTTAAAAAGATAGCTAAGTGCCTCAAGACCAATCAGCGTAAGGATTGTTGCTGAGATTCCCAGCCAGTACATACCGGCTCCAATAGCCAGACCGATGCCCGAAGTAGCCCAAATTCCGGCAGCGGTAGTAAGCCCGCGCACGATTTGTTTCTGAAAAATAATAGTACCCGCTCCAATAAAACCGATACCGCTGACAACCTGTGCGGCCACACGACTCGGGTCCAGGTCTATTCCCTCCATCTTCACTACTTCCATAAAACCATATTGTGACACAATCATAATGAGAGCACTTCCCAGTGATACTAGAAAATGGGTACGGTAACCGGCTTCTTTGGCACGATATTCCCTATCCAGACCAATAACAGTACCCAAAGCGCCTGCCACAAACAATCTTAAAATAAAATCCCACGTCATGCTCATCTTTAAGTCCTCCTTGTTTATTCATCGTCCTCATCATCTGTCAGTTCGGGCAAACTCAACATTCGTTGGCTGTCTTCTGCCGGAAGGGCTTCTACCTGGCGTAGTTTACGCTCTATGGCACGAGTACGTTTTCCCATAACTTCCTCTAACTGGTCTCCTGCATTCTGTAGATTTTTCTGTACCTTTTCCAGCAATCCTCCAAACTTTCCGAATTCGGTCTTTACTGCCCCTAACACATTCCATACTTCGCTTGTTCGTTTTTGAATGGCCAGTGTACGGAATCCCATTTGCAAACTATTCAGGATAGCTCCCAGGGTGGTAGGACCTGTAACCACTATCTTCCAGTCTTTTTGCAACATTTCCACCAATGCGGTCCGGCGGATCACTTCTGCATAGATATTTTCGAATGGCAGAAACATAATGGCAAAATCTGTTGTAAAAGGTGGGTCTACATATTTATCGTGAATGTCCTTTGCCATTTTTTTGATTGTGATTTCCAGTTGGCGGGATGAAGTTTCAATCAATGCGGCATCTCCGGCTTCGTATGCATCCTGATATTGCTCATATACATCTTTGGGAAATTTGGCATCCACAGGTAAATATACAGTATCATTACTATTTTCCTTTCCCGGAAGTTTAATGGCGAATTCCACAAATTCCGTTGCATTCTTCTTGGTTTTGACATTCGCCGCATATTGTTCCGGACTCAGCATCTGGTCCAATAAAGCCCCTAATTGTACTTCTCCGAATGTACCCCGTGTCTTCACATTGCTTAAAACTTTTTTCAATCCTCCTACATCCTGTGCCAGACTCTTCATCTCTCCCAATCCTTTCTGTACATTCTCCAGCTGCGAACGTACTATTTCAAAGGATTGTCCTATACGTTCATTCAATGTTTTCTGTAATTTTTCTTCTACCATTTGCCGCATGTCATCCAATCGTTTTTCCGTACTTTTCACCAAGGCTTCCTGTTGCTTGCCCATTGCTTCAAATTTTTCCCGTTGCATTTCATTACCGGTCAGCAGGTTTTTATGCAAAGTATCCTGCATATTGCGGATAGAATAGTTCAAGGTTTGATTCAGTTCATTACGCAGTTCGCGGATATTTCTTCCCAGCTCGTCCCGGTTTTCTTTCATTTCTTCGCGTAGCAATCCTTCCAGACGTTCGGTTTGCAGACGATTGTTTTTAGTAAGTGCGATTACAATATTAATTATCAGCAGGATAATAATTACGGTTAATAAAATTTCTGTCATGATTCTTGTTTATTTTGAGCAAATGTAGCAAAAAGCCATGAATTTAATCGTTATATTTGCAGCGAATTTGGCAAAAGCACTCCATTAAATAGTATATGAAGTATAAATTATTAGTTTTAGACCTAGACGGAACGTTGACCAATCAAAAGAAAGAGGTAACGGAACACACACGTCGTACACTTATCGAAGCGCAAGAGCGCGGAGTAAAAATTGTTTTGGCATCGGGGCGTCCCACATACGGTGTGGCTCCACTGGCTGAGATCTTAGAGTTGCAGAAATACGAAGGTTATATACTTTCGTATAACGGAGGTGAGATCATAGACTGGAAAACCGGTGAGATGATGTACGAGAATGTGCTCGATCCGGATATATTGCCTTACCTGTATAAATGTGCCACCGACAATCATTTTGCTATCGTCACTTACGATGGAAAATATGTATTGACTGAATATCCGGAAGATGAATATGTATTGAAAGAAGCTATTCTGAATGTGATGACTCCCAAGAAAGTGGATCATTTTCTGGAGGCAATAAAATTTCCTATTGCCAAATGTCTGATTGTAGGTGAACCTACGCGGCTTGCAGTGCTTGAAAAAGAAATGTACGAACACTTGAAAGACCATATGGGCGTATTCCGTTCCGAACCTTATTTTTTGGAATTGGTTCCTAAAGGTATTGATAAAGCACAATCACTGGCCGTATTGCTAAAAGAAATCGGTATGACAAAAGAAGAAATGATTGCCGTTGGTGATGGTTTTAACGATCTTTCTATGATACAATATGCCGGATTGGGGGTAGCAATGGCCAATGCTCAAGAAATAGTCCGTCAAAACGCCGACTACATCACCCTTTCTAACGAAGAAGATGGTGTAGCCGCGGTAGTAGAGAAATTTATTCTTTAGGTTTCCGGTCAAAGAAAGGATTTTTAGAGGATGCACTGACAGGGATGGCATAAACCTGGGTGCATCCTTCCAGCCAGTTCAGACGCTGCGCTGCTAGTCCGGCCGAGAACATGACCCGTGTGTCCACCCTGTTGTCTGCTGCCGTGGCACAAGCTGATCCGATGGCAATGCCCACATCGACACTATTGAGAGCACACGGCACTCCTTCTTTGCGAGACACGCAGGTGGCATATCCACAATGACCACAATTCAATCCTTGCGCCTGTTCGTGGGTACCTATTAACAGGACACATTCCGCATTCAGAATATTTTCCGCATCGCGCAGAAAGAATTTCATTCCATGCTCCGCAACCATTTTCACCATCATTTCCGATAAAATATTGATATCACCATCCGTCACCATGGCTATTTCAATAATGTCAACACCTTTTCCTTTGGGAGCAGTGCGCGCTGCCGTCATCATTTGTCGGGCCACATGCAACACATGCTCATGGCGGCTTTCTCTTTCATTCAATATCATATAAATCTTAGTTATAAGTTAGCTGTTGATACAAAATTAGTGAATATGAATGATATAAGGCTCCTGCTTTAAGCCTAAAAAGTATAAAAAGAGTCACCGGCTAAAAAAATATCAAAATAAAAAGAGAAATATAGTGGATAATCCAATTATTTATCGTTCCTTTGACAACGGAATATAAAAAGATAGTTTTTTCGATTGACTCAATTCATCTCACACTTGAACCGTTTCTATTCTTCTAACTAAATTTTTAAATTCAAAGTTTACTTAATTATTTATTTATCAATTTTTATTTTATGAATTTGTATATTGGAAACCTTAACTATAATGTTAGGGAAGGTGATTTGAGAGGTGTAATGGAAGAGTATGGAACAGTAGCTTCAGTAAAACTTATTACTGACCGTGAAACACGTCGTTCTAAAGGCTTTGCTTTTGTAGAAATGCCTAATGATGACGAAGCCAAAGAAGCTATCAAGCAATTGAACGGTGCAGAATATGTAAACCGTACTATGGTTGTAAAAGAAGCACTTCCTAAAGCATAAGGAATTAGACATTCCACATCACATAATGGCGACAGAGTGAATCTCTATCGCCATTTTTTCTTGAACAGCTTTTGAAAATACATGAAAGGCTTTATGAATAAGGAAACGGACATCTGTTTTTGTCAGAATGTCCGTTTCTTGTTTGGTATTTGTTCTTTAGAAAGCCATTGCTCCGAAGGCGGATTTACTCCACTCCTATTTCGTCAACAAACAAAAACGCTTTTTCGCCAGGCATGGAATGCCATGCGGGAAGTTTCGGAGTAACTTCTGCTATGATTTTAATATAGCGGGCTTTTACTTTGTCAAAAGAGACAGAGTCTTTGCGGCTCTGCATTTTAGTTCCTTTTTCCACAACGGGAAAATCTTCGGAGGCTACCCTGCGGAAATTTTTCCCGTCCTCAGAAACTTCCACCTTCAGACCTGTTGTACCAAAGATAGCATCGCCTGTGTTCAACATTGTGTTTACGAAAACTGAAGACACCTCCTTAGGCTCAAGTAAATCAAGGGTCACATTCATATCTGTCCCGTAGAAACCAATCCAACGTCCTGAGCGATAATTCATATCCCCATATAATCCGTCTATCAAGGTACTTCCTCCTTTAAAAGTATATGATTTATGAGGAATGGTATTCAAGGTAACCGGTCTCATTGTGGCTGCATTAAAATGTATTTCCTCCTTACTTATCTGACTGGCACCCTGCGGACGAACTGCAATGGCTTGTATGATAACATCTTTATCCACTTGTATAGTGTCGGTATACAATGGGGATTGCACATCGGGAACGCTGCCGTCCAATGTATAATGTATTTCCGCGTCATCAAACGTCTGAAAAGCAATCCGGGCTTTTCCTTCATCGGGAGCCGGAACAATATCAATGTTCACATCATAAATGTCCTGGCGAAAATCATAACCTCTATCCCGGTAGATAGCCAGCAGAGCCGGTAAACGTTTCAAGAAACTGTCGAAATTTTTATGTGACGGTTCCGTCCATTGAATCTCGGACAAGGCAGCCATACGGGGAAGAATTTGCCATTCCATCTTCAAACTGTCACGCGTCCATTCTGTCCATATGCATCCTTGGGTACCGATGATATATTTTCGTTCATCCTCTGCCAATTCATTAGAAACAGGTTCAAATGTATAGACACGTCCAAGGCTTTTAGTCCCTTTTATCCGGTTGTAAGTAGGATTGCTGAAATAAAGATACTGAATAGGAGTCATAATCGCATCATGGTGCAGACGGGCGGCTTCGATACCACCTTTGACACCGGTCCATGACATCACTGTGGCACCTGGAGCCAATCCTCCCTCCAACATCTCATCCCAGCCCAGCATTTTACGCCCTCTGTCATTGATAACTTTGCCTACCTCGGACATGAAATAGGTCTGTAATTGGTTCTCCTTGCTATGTTTTGGTGTATCTTTCAAACCCAGTTCCCGAATTTTAGCTTGACATACAGGGCATTTTTCCCAACGTACTTTCGGACATTCATCCCCACCAATATGGATATAAGGAGATGGAAAGATATCCATTATTTCATTCAATACATCTTTGGCGAACTGTAAAGTCCGGTCGTTTCCTCCACACAGCACATCAGGGAATACCCCCCATTTACAAGGAATCTCGTATGGACCTCCCGTACAACCTAATTCCGGATAGGAAACCAAAGCTCCCATCATATGTCCCGGAAGGTCAACTTCGGGGATTACAGTAATAAAACGGTCAGCGGCATACTTGACAATTTCTTTTGCTTCTTCCTGTGTATAAAAACCGCTATGAGGAGTTTCATCGTAGGTCTGGGTTTCACGGTCAATCAATGTACGCGGACGCATCGAACCTATTTCCGTAAGTTTGGGATATTTCTTGATTTCAATTCTCCAGCCTTGGTCTTCGGTCAGATGCCAATGAAAATAATTGATATTGTGCAGTGCCAGCATATCAATGATTTGTTTCAGATAAGAAACCGGAAAATAATGGCGGCCCACGTCTACCATGAAACCACGATAACCGAAACGAGGATAGTCATTAACAGTTCCCACCGGGATGGCAGCGGATACCTGTTTGTTTTTGGTCAACGGCAAAGCCTTGTAGAGCGTTTGTATTCCATAAAATACTCCCGACTCACTTCCTCCATTCAAATGGATGTTTTCAGAAGTTACCTCCAGTTGATACCCCTCTTTGTTGGTAATGGAACCGTCAACCGCCAAAATGATGGAGTTCTTCCTTGCGGCTTCAGTTGTTGTCCGGACAGTAATTCCCGTTGCCTCTTTAATATAGGAAGCTAAAAATTCTGCCGTCCGTTGCAACTTTTCATTGCCTTCCGGATAAACAATACCGGTTTGCGGATTAATAACAAAAGGGTGGGCTTGAATGTCTTGACTTACTTCTTGGGGCTGCGGAATGACATTCAGATTTCCAATTTCTGTTTTTGTAGGGGAACATGCGGACAGCCCCAATACCATCCACATTCCCACTCCTGCCCATTGCATCAGTTGTTTTTTCATAGTGGAAAATTTATAATTGCAAGGGCAAAGATACAAAATCCGACTTTATCTGCCAGTATGCCTTAACCGAATCTTGCTTTTTTTCAGCAATGTTTTTCCTCCTATAATCAGAGTTACGGCAGTAATCACCATCAAAATGCCCAGAATAATGCGCGGTGTCAGCTGCTCTCCAAAAATCAGTACTCCGAAGAATAAAGCTGTAACAGGCTCCAAAGCACCCAGAATAGCAGTGGGGGTGGAACCAATGTAGTGTATGGCCTTTGTCATGGTCACCAACGAAATAACAGTAGGAAAAACAGCCAGTGAAACTGCGTTCACCCATAACAAGGGTGTAGGGATAGGCTGCAATCCTGTACAGAACTTCAATCGCACCACATAAACAGACAGGCCGAAAAGCAGGACATAGAAAGTAAGCTTGGCTATAGGCATATCCTTCAGGGAAGAACGGTTTACGCCAACTATATAGATAGCATAAGACAAGGATGATAAAAAGACAAAAGTAATCCCGACCAGGCTGAGTGTCTGTCCTCCCGGACTTTTACAGAGCAAGGAAATTCCCACAAAGGCCAGCGCTATGGAAAACATAGTGACCGGCGATACTTTTTCCTTAAATACTACAGCCATAATAATAGCTACCAGTACCGGGTAGACAAACAGTATGGTGGATGCGATACCGGCATCCATGTAGTTATAACTCATAAAGAGAAACAGGGAAGAGAATGAGAACAGCAGTCCCATGATGCAAAGTGGCAGCACATCCGCTTTCTTAATGGCAAAAGATTGCTTTTGCATCTTCATCATGATACCTAGTACAACTATAGCCAGTGCATAGCGATAAAATAATACCGAGTCTACGCTCATTCCTGCACTATAAAGAGGAAGGGTGAACAGTGGGTTCATGCCGTAGCTGGCTGCTGCGATTGCCCCAAGGAGAAATCCTTTAGTCTTGTTGTTAGTCATCGTTTTTATTACACGCTTTAAAATCGGCGCGAAATTAGATATTTGTCAGCAATAAACAAAGGAAAAATGCTTTATTCTTTCACTCTGACATCTATTTATTTTAATTATACCTAATCAACAAATATAAAAGAATTTATATCACCTGTAGCAGCTGAAAAATTATATGAAATGATTGAACGGACACGGACAGAAAGGGAAATGCAGGTTTGTTCTTTCTGTCCGTGTTCCACTATGGATCAGCTCAGTTTATGAATAACCAATCCCGAACGAAGTTTCGGTTCGAACCAAGTTGTTTTGGGCGGCATGATATTGCCGGTATCAGCAATATCCATTAATTGTTTCATAGAAACAGGGTAAAGGGCCAAAGCCACTTTCATTTCACCGCTGTCCACACGCTTCTTTAATTCCTCCAGGCCACGGATACCACCTACAAAGTCAATCCGTTTGTCGGAACGAAGATCCTTGATTCCCAATATTTCATCCAATATCAAGTTGGAAGAAATAGTCACGTCCAATACTCCGATAGGATCATTGTCATCGTATGTGCCCGGTTTTGCTGTCAAGCTGTACCATTTACCGTCCAGATAGAGAGAGAAATTGTGAAGAGCCTGTGGTCTATAGACCTCAATACCTTTCTCTTCTACTACAAAATTCTTGCTGACAGCGGTCAGGAATTGTTCCGGAGACAGCCCGTTCAAGTCTTTTACAACACGATTGTAATCAATAATAGTCAGCTGGTTGGCCGGGAAACATACAGCCATAAAGTAATTGTATTCCTCATTTCCCTGATGGTTTGCATTTTGCTGCGCTTTTTCGGCACCTACCAAGGCGGCAGCAGCCGAGCGATGATGGCCATCGGCAATATAAAGAGCCGGCATAGCTTTGAAAGCTTTTGTGATAGCTGTTATATCTTCTTCTTTGTCGATCACCCAGAATGAATGTCCGAAACCGTCACCCGGAGCGATAAAATCATATTCCGGCTGTTGTGAAGTATATTTCTTAACGATAGCATCTAATTCCGCATTATCCGGGTAAGCAAAGAATACCGGTTCTATATTGGCATTATTTACGCGGACATGTTTCATGCGGTCTTCCTCCTTATCACGACGGGTCAGTTCATGTTTTTTGATGACCCCGTTCATATAATCGGGAACATACGCTCCTACCACCAACCCATATTGGGTTTTGCCATTCATGGTTTGTGCATATACATAATAATTTTCTTTTCCGTCTTGCACCAACCAGCCCTTGTCCTGAAACATCTGGAAATTTTCGGCAGCCTTCTCATATACTTTAGGATCGTGTTCGTCTGTTCCGGCAGGGAAATCAATTTCCGGTTTAATAATATGATAAAGTGACTTTTCATTACCTTTCGCTTCCTCACGTGCTTCTTCAGAATTCAGTACGTCGTATGGGCGTGAAGCTACTTGTTCTACCAATTCTTTCGGAGGGCGGATGCCTTTGAAGGGTTTTATTATTGCCATAAAAATAAAGGTATTAGATTTTACTTGCAGGGGCGAATTGCATTCGCCCGAAAACATAAGCTATATGCATTCGGTCGGATTCAATCCGCCCCTGCGGTTATTGGATTACTTATTTACTCTGAACTTTTCACAACCATCTTTCAGGAAGCCTACAATTTGTCTGGCAGCAGCAATACCTGCGTTGATATTTGCTTCAGCCGTCTGGGCTCCCATCTTTTTCGGTGTAGAGAAATAGCGGCCGGCAAATTTTTCTGAGAACTCAGCATGGGCAACCGGCATGATATCAGTAACATACTTTAAGTCGGTTCGTTCTTCCATCAGTTTGATTAATTCCGCTTCATTGATCACTTCCTTACGGGCAGTATTTACCAATACTCCTCCTTTAGGCATCTTGTTAACCAATTCATAGTTGATGGAATTTTTAGTTTCAGCCGTAGCAGGAATATGCAGGGACACTACATTACAAGCAGCATACAGTTCCTCAGCAGAAGAAACAGCTTTCACACCATCTTTTTCAATTACTTCTTTCGGGCAGAAAGCGTCAAAAGCATAAATATCCATGCCAAAACCTTTAGCAATACGAGCCACATTGCGACCTACATTACCGTATGCATGGATACCTAACTTCTTGCCCATCAGTTCAGTACCCGAAGTCCCGTTATAGAAATTGCGGACAGCCATCACCATCATGCCAAAAGCCAGTTCGGCTACTGCATTGGAATTCTGTCCCGGAGTATTCATAACACATACATTGTGTGCCGTAGCAGCCGCCAAATCCACGTTATCATAACCTGCTCCTGCACGTACTACGATTTTCAGTTCTTTTGCCGCATCCAATACTTCGGCATCAATAATATCACTTCGGATAATGATGGCGTTAACGTCCTTTACAGCTTCCAGTAATTTGGCTTTTTCACCATATTTTTCCAGCAATACAAGTTCATAACCTGCTGCTTCTATTTCTTTACGGATACCGTCTACTGCAACTTTTGCAAACGGCTTGTCTGTTGCTACTAATACTTTCATGGTCTTATTGTATTAAAAAGATTCACCACAGATTAGCACGGATTATCACAGATTCCATTTATTGTTCCTATCTGTGTAATTCGTATAATCTGTGGTGAACATAATTATTAATGAAGTTTCTCAAATTCCTGCATGCAGTCAATCAAAGCCTGAACGCTTTCCTTCGGCATGGCGTTGTAGCAAGATGCACGGAAACCACCTACAGAACGGTGTCCCTTAATACCCACCATACCTCTTTCTGTGGCAAATTTCATGAAATCGGCTTCCAGCTCTTTGTATTCGTCATTCATCACAAAGCAAATGTTCATATAAGAACGGTCGGCTTTATCCGTTACTGTGCCACGGAACATTTTGTTACGGTCTATTTCAGCATACAACATGTCTGCTTTCTCTTTAGCACGTTTCTGCATTTCTGCTACACCACCGTTAGCTTTTATCCAGCGTAAAGTCTGCAAAGCGGCATAAATAGGAAGTACAGGAGGTGTGTTGAACATAGAGCCGCCGTCAATGTGAGTCTGATAATTCAGCATAGTAGGGATATAGCGTGATACCTTGCCCACAGCATCGTTCTTTACAATAACGAAAGTAACACCGGCTGGAGCCAAATTCTTCTGCGCACCGCCATAGATACAAATATATCTAGAAACGTCAATAGGACGAGAGAAAATATCAGATGACATATCAGCAATCATAGGAACCGGAGAATCCAGGTCTTCATGAAGTTCTGTTCCATAGATTGTGTTATTAGTTGTGACGTGGAAATAATCTGCATCAGCGGGAACCGTATAATCTTTGGGAATATAGGTATAGGTCGCTTCAGCGGAAGATGCCACTTCTACTACCTCACCGAAAGCCTTGGCTTCTTTCATCGCTTTCTTAGCCCATACGCCTGTATTCAGGTAAGCAGCTTTTTTTTCGAGGAAATTGAAAGGTATCATACAGAATTCCAAGCTGGCTCCACCTCCCAAGAATAGTACCGAGTACCCTTCCGGGATGTTCAACAGTTCCTTAAACAAAGCAACAGCTTCGTCTACTACAGGCTGAAAATCTTTAGCACGGTGACTGATTTCCATGATGGAAAGACCAGAACCATTAAAATCAAGAACGGCTTGTGCTGTTTTCTCAATTACCTCGCGAGGCAAGATAGATGGTCCCGCATTGAAATTATGCTTTTTCATTTGAAGTTTGTTTTGGTTATACAATTTGTTTATATCTTACATTGGGCGAAATTACACATTATTTTCAGTTTTCCAAAAAAATCGCTAATAAATTTACGAATTTCCGCATAATTTTCTTTCAAATTAGTTAAATCTGAATTTTTATGCTTTCATTTTGTAACTACATCCCTAGTAAACAATGATCTAAAGCATAAAAAAAATATCTTTTTGAATTATTCTTTAATCATTTCATTTCGAGAATTGACAAATTGTCATTATTTGGCTTCTTCAATAAGTGTTTTTATGCCCTTTATCTTCTCGTTTCGTATTAAATTCAAAGTTTGTTTTATCTTTTTGCGAGATACGGCTGCAAAAGAATAGTGGTCCTTTACATCAATCCGTCCTATTTCGTCTTTATTCAAGTTACCTTTTTTAAAGAGAAAGCCCACAATATCTATCTTATTGATTTTATCTTTTTTGCCTTTCCCTATATATAATGTTACGTATTCGGGCAAGGACGGCTTGGGAGGCACTTGGGGCAATATGAATTCTTCCGGCTCATCGGCTATATATCCGGGCAGTGTTTCTTCAGCATGAAGAATAACGTATGAATTTCCTTCGGCTTCCCAACGGGCGGTACGTCCGTTACGATGGATATAACCGTCCTCATTGGCAGGTAGATGATAATGTACCACGTTCTCTATTTCGGGGATATCCAGTCCGCGAGCGGCCAGATCGGTAGAAATAAGCACATGGCAACTTCCGTTGCGGAATTTATATAGGGAGCGTTCACGGTCATCCTGTTCCATGCCGCCATGAAAAATGCCACATTGAAACTTCTTGGATTGAAGATACTTTCCTACCCTTTCCACACTTTCACGGTGATTACAGAAAACCAATGTCGATTGGCTTCCCAAGGTACAAAGTAGTTTATACAAGGTTTCAAGTTTGTCTTTTTCCGGAGATAGTACCTTATATAAATGCAGTCGCTGGGTAAGCTGCTCTTCCGGATTTAAAAAATTCAATTTAATGGTCTTGTTCAGCCCCGTAAACTGCGGAATCTCTTCCGCATCGGTGGCCGACAACAGAAAACGGCGTTGCAGACCGGGTAACTGTCCTATGACAGTCGCCATCTCTTCCTGAAAACCGAATTCCAGACATTTATCAAATTCATCTATTATCAAAATGGAAACCGTGTCTGCATCAAAATTCTGTTTGGAAAGATGGTCATTCATACGGCCCGGTGTACCGATGATAACTGATGGCTGCACCCCTTTGATGGTACGGTGCTCTTCCATGGCAGGTCGTCCGCCATAGCAACTTACAGCCTTGAATGGCGTATTCATGGATTTGAATACCTGATCTATTTGTAAAGCCAGCTCCCGGGAAGGAACCAGCACTATAGCCTGTACGCCTGTTATACCAGGCTTCAAACTCTGCACCAAAGGCAACAGATAAGCTAACGTCTTGCCGGATCCCGTAGGAGACAATAATATTAAGTCTTTTCCCTCTTTCCAAGCATCAATGGACGCCTCTTGCATCGGGTTCAGTCGCTCAATTTTCAAATTGGCTAGTATGTTCTCTATCATATTTATTTTCGTTTTATACAAAAGTAAAGAAAAAGCCCGATAAAAGTTCACTTTTACCGGGCTTATTTTCATTATTAATAAAAGGAGATCCTGATATTATCCTCCGAAGTTATCGTACATGATAGAAGAAGGTTCAACACCCAGACTATCCAGCATCTTAACGACTGCATTAGACATCGGACCGGGACCACACATGTAGTATTCAATATCTTCGGGAGCTTCGTGATCCTTCAGATAAGTTTCATACATCACATTGTGAACGAAACCTGCGGTATACTTCACGCCTGCTGCATCGGCTGCGGGATCCGGACGGTCCAAAGCCAGATGGAAGTGGAAGTTTGGGAAGTCTTTTTCCAATTGCTGGAAATCTTGCAGATAGAATACTTCATTCAATGCACGCGCACCATAGAAATAGTGAAGTTCACGGTCGGTAGTGTGCAGTGTCTTGGTCATGTGCATAATCTGCGCACGCAATGGAGCCATACCGGCACCACCACCTACCCAAATCATTTCCTTCTTAGAATCGAAGATCGGGTGGAAGTCTCCGTAAGGACCACTCATCGTTACCTTGTCACCCGGTTTCAGCGTGAAAATGTAAGATGAAGCGATACCCGGATTCACATCCATAAAGCCGGGACCCTGATCTTTCGGTTTGAACGGAGGAGTAGCGATACGTACTGTCAGCATGATACGGTCGCCCTCGGCAGGATAGTTGGCCATAGAGTAAGCACGGATTGTTTCTTCCGTATTCTTGCATTTCAAGCCGAACAGGCCGAATTTTTCCCATGCGGGCAGATACTCCGGACCGATAAGGTCTTTGTCAATATCCTTGTTGTAGTCCATTTCAAATTTAGGAATCTTAATCTGGGCGTATGAACCCGGAACAAAGTCCATGTGTTCACCTTTCGGCAAAGCCACAATAAACTCTTTGATGAAAGTGGCAACGTTCTTGTTGCTGATTACTTCGCATTCCCATTCCTTAACACCCATTACAGATTCATCAATCTTGATGCCCAGGTCTCCTTTTACTTTCACCTGGCAACCCAGACGCCAATGATCCTGTTGTTGTTTACGGCTGAAATGTCCTTTTTCAGAAGGAAGAATCTCACCACCGCCTTCTACAACCTGGCATTTACATTGACCGCAAGAACCTTTACCACCACAAGCCGATGACAGGTATATACCATTAACAGACAGGGTGTTCAGCAAAGTTGAACCTTGTTCTACTTCCAGTTCTTTCTCTCCATTGATAGTTATCTTTACTTTGCCGCTCGGAGTAAGATACTGCTTAGCTACCAGCAAAATAACAACGAGCAGAAGGATAATTCCAAGGAATACTCCAATACTAGCTAATATTAAATTCATATCCATTGTCTTATTCCTTTCCTTTTAGATTTTCAAACCTGAGAAACACATAAATGCCATTGCCATCAAACCTACAGTGATGAAAGTGATACCCAGACCTTTCAAAGGAGCAGGAACATCAGAGTAAGCCATTTTTTCACGGATAGCAGCCAGACCGATAATAGCCAGTGCCCAACCGATACCTGAGCCCAAAGCGTAAGTTGTTGCCTCGCCAATGTTGATGAAATGACGTTGCTGCATAAACAGTGAAGCACCCATGATAGCACAGTTTACAGCAATCAGCGGAAGGAAGATACCCAATGAAGCATAGAGTGACGGGCTGAAACGTTCAACCGCCATTTCCACCAACTGAACGATACCGGCAATAACGGCAATAAACAGGATAAAGCTCAAGAAACTGAGGTCTACTCCTTCTACCAGCGCATTAGGTGCCAGTACGTAATTTTCCAGCATATAGTTCACCGGCAAAGTTACAATCAACACGAAAGTAACGGCTGCACCCAGACCTACGGCTGTCTTTACGTTCTTCGATACTGCCAGGTAAGAACACATCCCCAGGAAGTATGCGAAAATCATATTGTCCACAAAGATGGACTTTACAAACAAACTTAAATATTCCATATTCTTTTCGTTTTATAACGGGGATTAATTATTACTTTCCTGCAATTCTTTGTGTTTTGCACGTTGGTACCAGATGATACAAGCGCAGATAATCAACGCCATAGGAGGCATCAACATCAAGCCGTTGTTCAAGTAGCCCAAGTCATAAACAGCCTGCGGGATAACTTGGAAGCCGAACAGTGTACCTGCACCCAGCAGTTCACGGAAGAATGCCACGATAATCAGGATTTTGGCATAACCCAATCCGTTACCGATACCATCCAGGAATGATTCCCAAGGACCGTTCATCATAGCAAACGCTTCCAGACGTCCCATCAGGATACAGTTTGTAATAATCAAACCTACATATACAGAAAGCTGTACGCTTACATCGTATGCGAATGCTTTCAAAATTTCACTAACGATAGTCACCAATGCAGCAACAACCACCAACTGAACGATGATACGGATACGGTTGGGAATGGTGTTACGCAACAAGGAGATAACGAAGTTTGAGAAGGCTGTAATAATGGTTACAGAAAGCCCCATTACGATAGCCGGTTCCAACTGAGCCGTTACAGCCAGTGCAGAACAGATACCGAGCACCTGTACGGTGACAGGGTTATTCAAACCCAGCGGGGTTAAAAGAACTTCTCTATTCTTTTTAGAAAATAATGCGCTCATATTCTATTTACCCTCCTCTTATTTATTAGTTAAAAATGAATTGTACATGCTCAGGCAATCCTTAATCATCGCATCTACACCCTTAGAAGTGATAGTACCTCCTGAGATACCGTCTACCTGATAGTCAGGTTTTGCCACCTTGCCATGTTTCTCAACGCCTAAAGCTACAATACCGTTTTCCAACACATGTTTGCCAAGGAATTGGTCTTGAAACTTAACTGTCGTGATTTCCGCACCCAGACCCGGAGTCTCACCGGCGTGTGAGAAATAAACGCCATATACGGTGTCTTTATCTTGGTCTAATGCAATGTATCCCCATACAGGACCCCAAAGTCCGGCACCGTAAACAGGAAGGATGTATTTGGTCTGACCATCTACATTACATTCGAAAACGTGCAGACGGTTGTTTGCTATTTCACCCTTATAAGAAGTCTGGAACGCTCCGTCGTTAGGAGCCAATGTTCCGTCCGGCTGAACCAGCATGTCCTTAATCTCATATTTTGTAAATTCTGCATCGACATCCTTTACATCATAAACGTTCAGAGCAGCCAGAATTTGTTTCTTGGTGTCCATTTCCACGTTCTTATACTGTGTTTCTTTCAAAGAAGAAGAAACGAATGCCAGCAGGAATGCTACGACAACAACCATTATCGAAGCATAGATGATAGTATAACTATTACTATTGGTATTCATAATGTCCGATATTTTAGTTGTTAGTTGATTTTAATCTGTTTTCGCGGGCTGTGATGTTCTTCTGTACGATACAGTAGTCAATCAGCGGAGCGAAGATGTTCATCAGCAGGATGGCAAGCATCATACCTTCAGGATAACCCGGATTCAACACACGGATTACAATGGCCATCACACCGATCAGGAAACCGTAGATGAACTTACCTTTTTCCGTACGTGCGGAAGTTACAGGGTCGGTAGCCATGAACACAGCACCGAAGCAGAAACCGCCCAATACGATGTGTTCGTACCAAGGCAACTGAGCCATCATGTTATCAGTAGAACCGAATACATTGAAAATCAATCCCATCACGATACCACCGGCAAAGACTGAGAACATCGTCTTCCAACTTGCCACACCTGTCCACAGCAGGATGATAGCGCCCAGTGCGATAGCGATAACGCTGGTTTCACCGATAGAACCCGGAATCAAACCTACAACCATATCCCACATGGTAGCGGGAGTACCGTTCACATTAATCAGTTCGCTTGCACCCGGAGCGGCTGTAGCAGCCTGTCCCAACATCGTAGCACCGGTAAAACCGTCCACTACCTGTCCGCCGCCAATGCCGAAAATGCTGTCAGTGCTTACCCAAACGGCATCACCGGACATCTTGGTAGGATAGGCGAAGAACAAGAAAGCACGGGTAATCAAGGCAGGGTTGAAGATATTCATACCTGTACCGCCGAATACTTCCTTAGCGAAGATAACAGAGAATGCAGTAGCGACAGCCAGAATCCACAACGGACATTCCACAGGAACGATCATCGGGATTAACAGACCGGATACCAGGAAACCTTCCTGAATTTCTTCGTTCTTCCATTGTGCCACCACAAATTCGATTCCCAGACCTACTACGTATGATACGATAATCTTAGGCAGAACAGCCAAGAAACCATAAATAAACTTTTCAAAGAAACCTGCCTCCTGGCCTACAGCCAAGAAGTGCTGGTAACCTACGTTGTACATACCGAACAACAGGGCCGGTATCAACGCAATAACCACCATTGACATGATACGCTTGCTGTCAATCGCATCATGAATGTGAACTCCTGTTTTCGAAGTGCTGTTGGGTACGAACAAGAATGTTTCGAAACCGTCGAACACCGAACGAAATGCGTGGAGTTTGCCGCCCTCTTCAAAGTTTGGCTTTATCTTGTCGAGATAATTTCTTAACGCTTTCATTAACTTTTAATTCTTAGTTTTTAATTATTTAGCACATTTCCTTGCGAAGCATGTCCAAGCCCTGACGTACGATGCGTTGCAATTCCAATTTGGAAGAGTCAACAAATTCGCATACAGCGAAGTCCTCGGGAGCCACTTCGTAAATACCAAGTGCTTCCATGCGGTCAATATCGCCGGCAATGATAGCTTTAATTAAATATTCGGGGAAAATGCTCATCGGGAATACCTTGTCATATTCACCGGACATGATCATGTGGCGTTCGCCACCTTTGATACGGGCATCCAGTGTATATTCCTTGTTACCGCACAACCAACTGAAATAACTGCGGTTGGCACTGTACTGATCGGTACGCGGCATGATAAAGCCCAAGAATTCGTGCTGGTCATCTCCTTCGGGAATTACAGTGAGGCTTGTAGCGTGTGCGCCCAGGAATCCGTTAGGTTTCACCAAAGTTCCGGTCAGCACGTTACCGTTAATGTAGCGTAAGTTTTTACCTCCGTTCACACGTCCTGCAAAAAGATCTGTCAGCAGGGCTCCTACTTTCAGCTTGCAATACGCCGGTTTCTTTACTTCCGAACCGGTCAGGGCGATAGTACGGGTAAGGTCTACGCGACCCGTGTTGAACAGGCGTCCGATGAAGATCACTTCTTCCGCACGGAGCGTCCAAACAGTTTCGCCTTTGTTAATAGGACTGATGTGGTTAATCTGAACGCCTACGTTTCCGGCGGGGTTAGGACCGTCGAAGGCAGTTACAGTTACATTTTTGGCGTTGGTCAGTGCAGGACTCTTCTGCTCTACGCTGATATTCAGATACGTCTTTGCCATCTTTGCCAGTGCGTCCAGACCTGTCTGGAAATCTTTTTCCTGGCCTTTCAGAACAAATTCGAAATCAGCAGCCAATGGGTTAGTGTCAAATGCAGAAACGAAGATGCCTTTTGGTTGGGCATTCGGATCAGCCACCACGATGTATGGGCGCTGAATGATGAATGAAAAGAGTCCGGCTTCCAGCAGAGCAGCTTTTACCTGTTCTCCTGTCAGAGTTGAAACATCTTTCTTTCCAAACTCTTCATAGTCCTGCTCCTTTGCTGCTGCAATGGAGATGCTTAGGACTTTACGACGCTCGCCTCTCTCCACGCTGGTAACGACACCGCTTACCGGAGATACGAACTTCACTTCGGGGTGGTTCTTGTCAACAAACAATGTTCCCCCGGCCATCACATATTCCTGTTCCTTGACCACGACTTTCGGAGTCACGCCATGAAAATCATCGGGCACTATCGCATAGATGTCCGGCTGCTTCACGTCAAAGAACTCCTGAACGGGTTTTCCTTTCAGGTTGATGTTCAAGCCTTTGTGTAATTTAATCACATTTGCCATATTGGGTTATAAAAAATGGTTTTTAAATTTGAGCGCAAAAGTACAGAAAAAAAATGTGAAAAAAGAAAGAATTGGCGCTTATTATGGAAAAAATTCTGTAATAATAGAAACCTTTCTGAATGTATGTGCAAACTCAGGCAGATACTCACTTTTTTTAGAACACAAATGACGGGAATGGCATAAATTTATCTTGATTTTTAATTTATGTCATTCTCGTCATTTGTGTTTCATTCCGGAAACACTTACAGTTTGACGGTTTTCACTTTGCCGGGAATGATGGTCAGGTGTACCGTGCCGTTGTTTTCTATATCCACCTTCTGGTAGCAGGCTTCCACCATCACTTTCCCGTCCAGTGCCATCACCCCCCACCGGCAGGCGCTCTCTTCAAAAGCACAATAAACGCCCACAGGAGGAAGAATCTTTCTGTATTTGGGAGGAACGATGATACGTTCCCCCAGTTTCAAGCCCCATTTCATGCCCATACGGTACGGAAGGGCATCTCTTATCTCCTCCAGCCTCTTCCACCTTTTCGCTTCCTCGTTCCTTCTCTTCTGCCGGTCCGTTTCCTCCGCCCGCTGTCCGGCTTCCTCTTTCAGCTTCTTTACAGCCGTGTCGAAGTCCTGCTCACCGGGTCTGGGAAGGTTAGTGGCAATGTACCGCTTCCTCTTTCCTTTTTCCACATGGTAATACCTTCCAGCCCCGTCCATCACCACGATGCTCCGGTCGGCCAGACGGCCGCAGCACCAATAAACTTCCTCGTCATCCCCTGCCAACAAGCAGGCGAACACATCAAACACCGTGGACCATACGGAATCCACCAGCTTGCAGGACTTCGGTACGCGATAATCCGGTATCTTCAAGTAATATTCATAAAAGCAGATACTGTCTTTATGCAATCCGTTCATGGAGGCGTATGCTTTTTTTGTACGGCTATGGAAAGTCTCCCCTACCCTCAGCAATTTCACACCGCCGTAGGAAAACACCACCGGCTTCTCCCGGTAAGTGCGGCCTGTTTTCATGTCCATGTAGGAAACCGTGCCGGCATTATCCGTAACAGCCAGCAGTTCCTCTTTCAGGAACTTCAATCTCCGACAATACCCGAGTATCACTTCCGGCTCCCCGGAGGCACTCACCACTCCTGCCTGTCCATCTTTCAAACGGACTGCCACACGGTTTCCCTGAATGTCAAAGACTTGCAGATAACGGGGAGACACTGTTATCTTGTTTCCACGCTTCAGCCCCCACAAGCTACTCCGCCGGTCGGGATAAGATTTCAAGGCGGCTTGTGATTCCTTTCCCTCTTCTGCTTCCTCCCGGTTCCGGATGGCTTCCAGCAACCGGTCGTGAGTCATAACAATCTCCCATACCTCCTCCTGCTGCCCGCCACTGTCCGTCAATGACAAAGCAGGCAGGTACAATCCGCCTTCCGTCCGTGCCCGGGACAGCGCGTTGCCAATCATCCGTCCCTCGAACATCGCCGCCCAGTCATGGTTCCGGGCAGGCAAACCGAAGATGCGGTACAGACCCACATTGTCTATCAGCATACAGGACGCCTTGTTTGCCGATCTCCTCAACCCACGTCCTACCTGTTGCAGGTATTTCGCCAGGGAAAGCGTGGGACGTGCCAGCTGCACGAACTCCACATCGGGACAGTCGAAACCTTCGGAGAAGATATCCACATTGACCAGCACTTTAACCTTTCCCCGTCTGAAATCATCCACCAGTTCCTTGCGTTCCGAAGCCGGAGTCCTGCTGTCGATAGCAACAGACTCCAGCCCGTGTGCGCTATAACAAGCCGCTATCCGGCGGGCATGGGCGATGCTGACAGCATATACGATTCCTTTCTTTCCGTGGGCATATCGTTCCACGCTCTCATACAGCCGGCTGATACTTGTCTCCCGGTTCAGTACCTCATTCATCTCCTTTACCTGGTAGTCCCCGTCCGCACCCCGTTTCTTCAACGAGTCTATCAACCGCTGTTCTTTGCTGTTCGCACGGATGGACACATAGTCAAAGGATGACAACCACCCTTTTCCGATGAATTCCGCGACAGTCCACGAAGTGATCAGGCTGTCGAACAAGTCCGTGAATCCCTTGCCGTTCAGCCGGCAGGGAGTGGCAGTCATGCCCAGTTTCCTTGCCTCCGGATATTTCTCCCAAAGTATCCGGTAGGTTTCCGCCAGGGCGTGATGCGCCTCGTCGATGACGATCAAGTCCGGTTCTTCGTACATATCCTTCCGGTTTCGTGACAACCACTGGATGGACATCACCCTCACCCTTCCGTCCTCTTTGCTCATCCCGTGCCGGGACACGGTTTCCTCTATCTGCTCCACCAGCTCCCGGCGGTGCGCCACAATCCATACCCGGCTGCCGGAACCACGCAGGAATTCCCTCACTATGGCGGCCAGCAGATGCGTCTTTCCCGTACCGGTGGGCATCTGCACCATCACATTCCGATGAAACTCCCACTCCTCAAAGAGGCGGAGCTTCATCTCCTGCTGGTAATCACGAAGAGTATCGTTTGGGTAATACATAAGCGGATGCCGGCCACCACCGGCAATAACCCCCCCATGGGGCGATGAACTACGTACAAACGGTCTATGATTCCCACAGCAACAGTGCGGATAATAAGAAAAATCATCCCGGCAAAGGCGTGGAACGTTCCGGCAAGGAGCCGGTACGAGCTTGTTTCCTCTCGTAGGACGAGGAAACGTTGATACGGAGGAAGATTAAAAATTGAGAATTTAAAGATGGCAGTTCACACCGGCTCTCCCAAGCAGGGACAGTGGGGACAGCAGGGACAGACTCCAAATTTCTCACACACGCACGCGCGATATAATTAGGTGGGAAAATCATCTTTCCCCCTGCCTTCCCACAGGATTATGTCCGGCCGGAACTTCTGAAAAAAACGCACGACAGGGAGGATAACCGAAAGCACCGTCCTCATTTGGGCAAACGTTTCACCAAATAAGAGGTACCGGTAAGTGTGGACGGCAAGGGAATATATCACCCAACTTATCCTCCCTTTATAGGTACACGCATACGTGTGTGAGGAAAAAAGGGGGTGTCCCCACTGTCCCCGTGTCCCCGTAAACTCCCTGCAATCCGCCAAGGGGTCAGAAGAGATCACGCCGCACGGACGTGAAGTTATCTTTGCAATGTCCAAAGGAACTAGCCGCCACCCGTCACAAGATTACAAAAACTTTGGTACAAGATTCCGCGGATCTTGTACCAAGTTTCACCGGATATTGCAGCAGTGTGCACCTCTTTTCTTCGGACTCTATTTTTTTTCTATATTTTCATTCTTCTACTATCCACTTTTCGATATTGCGGGTTTCAGCACTGAAGTTCACCCCTATTTTAAAGAGCTTCCGTCTGTCCGAAGCAAAAGGAAGCGCGTAATGCTTGTCATGAATCTGTTGCAAAGCCTCCTCGGCCGTGCCGTCCAGCTTGAATTCTATCACATAGATAAACTTGTCAGTTTGCAGGACAAGGTCAATGCGTCCTTTGCTCGTATGATATTCCACTTGGGTATAGAAGCCGACAAGCTTGAATACGATGAAAAGCACATTCTCGTAATGTAGTTCCTGTTCGCGGATCGCTTCGTAGGTAGTATCCGCAAAGAAACTTTGCAGACGGAGGAAGAAGGAGTCATAATCACCGGAACGCACCTCACGGACAAACTTCTGAATCTCAAAGGGAGATTCCACCTTATTTACGTTCGCGTAAAAAGGGAGCAGGAAACGTACAAACCCCTCTTCCACTTCCCGGTTCGGAAAACCTAAACGGTACATTCCAAATTCTTCATCATATCCCTTTATAGTGAGGTATCCGCTCTGATAGATCACCGGAATGGGATTGGTGGATTCCGAATCTATACTGTTTAGCACCTGGGAGTCCGTTTCCTCGTGGGCCATCCGTTCCAAGTCGTAATGATGCTTCTTCAGCAGTTTCACCAGATAGGTAGGAGTACCCGTCTCGAACCAATAATTGCCGAATTCCTTATATTTGAACGCATTGAGCAAACTAAACGGATTGTACATGCCGATAGAATGATGTGTAAAGTGATAGCCGTCATAATATGCTTTCAAATCGTCACAAAGCTTGTCGTATTCATCCACCAGAATGGCCACACGCCGCCCAGTCTTCTCGCAGGCACGCTGGATGATACCGGCAAAGCGCAGAGAGAAAGAGGTTTCGGACGGACGGGCTCCGTACAGGCTTTCCCAATATACCAGATTATCATTCAGAATCTTATCCAGACTCTCCGGAGTATCATACTTCTCGATGTTCAGATCCAGATGCAGAACAGGATATTTGATCCAATCCTTTTCCAGCTTCTCCATTGCCAGACCTTCAAACAACTCCTTCTTACCTTGAAAGTAAGCTTCCAAGGTAGAGATGAGAGGCTCTTTCCGAAACGTCGCGGACGGCTCAGGAAGTAGTAACTTCCGGTCTTTACCATCTGGTACACCAAGGCCGTTTTATCAATGAAATAACCGTCCCGACGGATTTTCTCGAAATTCTGGATTCCGATGGGATATATTTTATTGCTCATACATTTTTCAATGGTTTATCATGATATTTGCAAAGAAACAAAATCTATTCGTAAAATCCTAGTTGGGTATCTTTTTAACCACAGAGTTCAGCCAAGAAACAGCATCCTGCAATGTCAGAGTCGGATGCTTCTCCTACTAATACCACAGACACTTCCGGAAGCTATAGATATCACTTCACCATTCATTATCATTTTTTTTGCTGTAGCGTTCTGAATAAGTCTTTTTTCCGAATGAGCACTGCTTTATAAAGAAATTCGTGCACGCCGTTACAGCTTATCAATTTCTTCCGGCGAGAGTCCGGCAATCCGGACAATATCCGCTATGGAAAAGTCGTTGTCTTTCAGTTTACGGGCGATCTCCAAACGTCCCTTCAAACGTCCTTCCGCCTCTCCTTCCGCTTTTCCTATTACTTTTCTTTCCGCGACAGCCTGTTCACGGATATTATTTTCCACAATACGGCTCACGTTATAACGGTCCACCGCCTTATCATAAGCGATACGGTCACCCTCAGACAGGTGAGCCTTGGCGGCAAGGCGGTCAAGATGGCTGAAAACCTGTTCTTTCAGCGCATCGGGCATTCTGTTCCAGTTGTTCATATTCTTCAGTGTATACATTAGTTTATCGGATAAAGTAGAACATTCGGCCAGATCCTTCGTAAAATAAGGAAACTGGAGATAAATCTGACGAAAATTACGGTTCACCACACGGCCGCTGTCACGGTCGGAAAGCACCGTGTCGGTACGGAACTTACTTTCCAGACCAGCCTCCTTGAAATTCATCAGGAAAACACCGTACACGGCAGGAAGCCTGTAACGCAGACCGTAAGAGACCTCCTCCTCCATGAGCATAACGGAATCCCCCTCCAGAGGAGTATCGGGAACACGCACCTCACTGGAGGAAGGATTCTCCATCTGGCGGCTCACCGCACGGCACACATAATAAAGCGTACGGTCCAGGAAATGGCTATGCCAACGATTCTGCATCTCCACTATGATGTACTCGCCCGTAGAGGTACGGCAGTAAAGGTCATAGATGATGCCCTTGTCGTGAATATTCTCCGAACGGTCCTCCTTGTCCAGAAACGTCAGGTCTTCAATGTGATGCTCACCCGACAGCAGTTCGTTAAGCAGGATTATCAGCAGATCCTTGCTGGCAGGCTGTCCGAAGATTATCTTGAAGCCGAGATCCGTGAAAGGGTTTACAAAGCGGGATGACATAATAAAGATGATTTTATGGTTTCTGACCGCAAAGAAACGAATTCTATCCGGAAAATACTATGAATGAACGATTTTTATTATTTTAAATGGATTTTGAAATAAATGCCGCCGGAGAAGTATTTCCCGTCATTCAATTCGGCAATCAGGTTGATGTGGTCTTTCCATAGCTGGTAGTGTGCCCCGATGTTCACTGTGCGGGCATCGTATTCGGCCATTAAGTTCAGTCCGTTTAAGGCTTTTACCGCCAGGTTATCTTCCGGCAAGAGGTTGAATTTGAAATCCACCCCTGCGGCAGTTCTCCTGTAATGAGGAAACCAACAGGCACGGTAATCCACGTATGCGGCGTGAACACCCAGTGTCCCTACCCCGGTGAAACTGAAATGCTTGGTTGCCGCCAGATAATATCGTGTAAAATGATTGTTCTGCATACCGTCCTCATCGAACTTGATAGCCCCACCGCCGTAGGATTCGTGCGAGGCGGGATCATCCAGACCAAGGACTACCTGCGGAGTCCAGGGCTTCCACCAGCCTTCTTTCCACAACCGCAGACGGGCATTGAAGGCGCGGTCCTGATTGGTGTACTTTCCCCAAGACTGCTCCGGAAAATAAGTGGAGCCATGATTTGCATAATTGATGGTACAGGTGTATCCTACTTCGAGCCAAGGGAAGATGGTTATGTTCAGATAATAATTGAATGTGTATTTTATCTCATTGGTGGTGAGATACTGCAATGGGACAAGATGCAACACATTCCCGCCCACCATAAATGTTTTGTCTCTTTGCATCTCGGCAGTGGGGGCATGAAGAAGTCCCGTTGTGCCATATAATGCCTGTGCCTGACTCTGTAACGAGCTAATCGCAATAAGGCATATTAAAATTAATTGTATTTTTCTACCCATTATCCCTCTTCATCTCTTCCTTAATCAGTCTAGGTAAGGTCTTTATGAAATTCCAATATCGGGGAACATTTTTCTTCGGGTCTTCAAAAGCACGATGCAACCACTCCAGTTTAAGTTTCAACATCCAATCCGGAGCACGCTTTACATTTCCTACTCCTGCATTGAAATTGAATATAGCTCCAAAGCCAAACATCACTCCACGATGTAAATAAGGCTGTAAACGGTTCATGAACATTTCCTGTTTCGGAGCCCCCAAAGAAACCCAAATAATATCCGGTTTATCCTCATTTATCATCTGCGCAATGCCCTGATAGTCAAATTCATCCACTTTTCTGAAAGGCAAGGTCTCAAAACGCATATTTTTTATTTCTGGATCTATTTTTGAAAGATTATCTTTCAGTCCGGAAAGTACTTCCGGAGTATTACCCAAAAAGAACTGGCGATATCGGCACATCCGCACATATTTTATAAAAATATCAGCTCCTATATACGATTCTAAAGGCTTGTGATGAATATACCCCAATATTTTGGCAAGCACAGATCCATCACAATTATTGACTAAGGCTCCATTCAACACGTTCAAAAACTCAGGATTATTATTAGCAACAGTCAAATTATTGCTTTCAACCGAACAAACATATCCTACTGTTCCCTCTTCTATAGCGTTTTCTATGGTTTGCTCTAATTTTCTCTTATCGAACTCTAAACGGACATTAAAATATCTCTTCTCTTTCATAAAGCTACTCCTATAGTAATAAATTTCATCACCGAACAGGCTTGCAGGCTATGCCTGTAACCTGCCGGAATCAACAGATACGTCCCAGCCTTACAGATATACTTTTCATTAACTATCATCATAAGCCCTTCTCCTTCCATAAAATAATAGTGTTCATCCATGGTAGGATGCACATGAGTATCCACAAAATCACCTTTATGTAATTCTGTAATTGCTATTTGAGTAAGAGAAGAAGAAGTTTCCTGTGAAGAAAGAAGAACGGTTTTCAAACCGACATGATGGGAAGTAGAAACGGGAAGAATATCTGAAAATTCCTTTTGAATTATTGATTGCATCCGCTTTTTTCAATTTGGGATTTCACCCATTCATATTGCTGCCTCAAGCCATCCTCCAAAGCCACTTTAGGTTCCCAACCTAATATTGTTTTTGCTTTGGTATAGTCCGCGCTGCGTGCCTTGTCTCCTTCCGGCTTGGTCGTATCATAAACTATTTCAATATTCTTGCCGGATATTTTCACGATGGTCTCAGCTATCTCTTTAATGGAAGTACATACGGAAGGACCTATCTGAATATAACCATGCTCCCATCCCTTTTCCAAAGCCAGACAAAGAGCTTCAACAATATCATCCACATGGATGAAGGCACGTCCCTGCGAACCACTTCCCCATACATTGAACGGCTCTTTAGGATAGTTAACTGCTTTACGGATTAAAGCAGGAATCACCTGGCTTCTTTCTCCATAATCACAAGGAGAACCATATACATTATGAAACATCAAAGTACAACAGGGAATCCCCGTTTCCTTTTCTAAAAAACCAAGTTCAATCTGTCCCATCAATTTACTCCAACCATAAGCCGATTCAGGAAGAGCCGGAAAAAGTTCCTCTTCTTTTAAAGGAACCACATCCAAAGAATTCTGGCGTGTCAAAGGAAAGCTACAAGCCGTTCCTACGTATATCAATCCTTTTACACGGTCTTTTCCCGCTTTTCGTACAGAATTGAACACATGGGTATTGATTAGATTATTCAACCTGAACAATTCACCTTGATTGCCAAAAACGTAATCAATTCCGGCAACGATATCGGCCAAATGAATGACATAATCCACATTAAAAACAACACGGTCGCATTCATTTCCTACAGACAAATCAATGTTAAAGAAATGAGTATCCAAATCAATGACAGGCTTGCCCGTTTCATCATTCAAATACTCTAATTTACCGCGCCATAGATTATCTATAACATAGACATCATTACCTTCTTTTACAAGACGTTTTACTAAGTTGGAGCCTATCATGCCACAACCGCCTGTTACTAAAATTCTATTTCCCATTATTAACCTAAAAATTAAATAAGTATTTCATTACCAGCGAAATACTTTATAAAAATATTTCAAATAAAGTAAAATGATATACAGGTTTATATGCTATTAACCAATCATTCCCATCTAGTAAAATACCAATCATCCCGTGAATATAAACTCAGTGTATTTCTTGGTTTTCCAAATAGGGATGAATGTTATCATTCCACGACTCATTTTTGAATATATCATAATCTAGTTTACGAACATCACCAATGATTTTTGCAGGAACACCCGCCACAATAGCATATTGAGGAACACTTTTAGTAACTACACAATTAGGGGCGATAATAACATTATCATCAATGACAACGGGACCTTGTATGACAGCTCCAGGGCCTATATACACATGGTTACCTATTATCGGGGCATTTTTATAAGGACCTTGGCCCACTATCGAACAGTTGTTACCTATTTTCGTGTTTTCTCCAATACTTACATGCGGATTAATTAGCACCCCCATTCCTGCATGATTAAAAAAACTACCTTTCCCTATATTTGCTTTATATGGTATATTACAATTGTACACTATAAAAATAACCAACTGTATAAACTTAGGGAGAATAGGTATGTGATGAAGATATAGCCATCTGGCAATCCGATAAAAATGAATAGCATTAATCATGACAATAATCTATTAATAAAAGAAGTAAGTCCCCTATTTTATGACTTATAAATTGGTATATAATATTTTTCTACGATATAAGCCCAATTAAACTTCTTTTTTAATTTGAAATTTGTAAAGCCTATCGAATTGACGAGTGTGATATCTTTGGATAATTTCATAAAAAGTTCTTCCAAATCATCTGAATTATTGAAATAAAATCCATTCACCTCTTCTTTGATTATATCTTCGGCAATACCAACTTTGCGCGTTAATATGCATTTACCTAATACAAAAGGCTCCACAATACACAAACCATAAGTCTCTACGTTTGTTGGAATAACAGCTACATTACATAACCTTTCTAATTCGCATAATGTATTCCGTGTACAATACCCCGGAAAATAAACTCTATCGGCAATACCTAAAGTCTTTGCCAATGATTTCATTTCATCTAATAATGGTCCATCACCTGGCAGAAAAAGAGAAGAATTTTGATCTTTACTTCTTACAATAAAATGAGCAAAAGCTTTAATTATCAAATCCTGATTTTTTCCTTTTCGAAATATTGCAGGAAATATCAAATGTAATCCCCTATCTGGTAAAGACAAAGGTTCTTTCATAAACAAATCAGGAACACCTATTGGAACTAAAAACATTTTATAGCTTAAAAATGAAAATTTCCGATATAGGAAATTGCAAGTATAAATAACCCTATTAGCCAACAAGAACAATAATATTCCAATAATTACGCGTGCAAAAAAAACTTTTTTAGGATCATTATGTCTATAGGCATGAATAGTATACGTTATTGACAGTCGCTTCCTGAACAGTAAAAAGAATCGGACTACTGATATCAACATCAATTGCCAATTAGTTTGCACATGTACATAATTTATTTCATTATTCTGTATATAAGAACTCAAAGCAAAAATATGTTTCCACATATTTTTGTGACGTTCAAGTCCCGATAATAAAATCATTGGAATACCGGCTTCTCGCATAGATTGTATTAAACCTGGTTCCAATTCTTTCGAACTAACCACAGCAAAAATGTCAACACCGGCTTTCTTCAAAGCAATAGCATGATCTACGTGGTAGCCTATTACCCCGACACTGCAATCCGTAAAAAGTAAAATTTTCATGAAATATTTATTTTGTTCTTGTTATCTATGAGATAAATGAAGACAGCTAAATAAGAAAGGACTAAAGGGCTGGTATATGCGTGTCCTCCATAACAGGCATGACCTATAAACATGAATAGCGCTATGACAGACCAATAATCCAAAATGTTATGTTTCTTAAAAAATCCCTTGATGCAGGAAAACAATTTCTTTATCGGAATATATAAAATAAAAAAAGAAAATATAATTCCAGATTGTCCTATTAAATCTATAGGGTCAACTTCTGCCTCTTTGGGAGCTTCAAAATGTAAGTAGCGTTGATTTTCTATTAAAAAAAGATTTCCTTTACCGAAAAACCAATCAAAGACATTAAAGTTGCCAATTGTCCGAACAGCAGCATCTATCAAACGGTCCCTTCCGGATGCAGATAAGAACACTTCCATTATATCTGCATATTTTCTTGACAAAAACGAGTCTTCTTGAATAATCGTAATTATTTTAATTACCAGAAAATTAAATATAACAAATAGAAAAAGCACTACTATGATTTTCAATGTGCGAGAACTTTTATAATCCTCAAAGTCCATGAACAATACACTTATTGCAAAAGAAAGTAATATAAATGCTGTGCCAAAAAAGCATGCCATACTACCAACCAAACAAGCTCCACCAGACATCACTAACGAAGCCAATAAATAATTATTATTTTTAGTTTTTTGAAAAGAATAGCATGCTAATATATTAAGTAATAGGATTGTCAATCCCACATCATTCATTGCCACAAAAAAACCTTTCGTCCCAAAAGTTTCATCCGTATAAGATCCATATCCCACCTTAAAAACAAAACAATAAATTAAGATAAAAGCAGCAATTACTCCATACCATATTGCAGACCTCACCACCTGAGTATAAGACGAGAAATACTTACACCCCAATAAAAGACTTATGACAAAATAAAAATTTAGAATTTTTATTAGCATCATAAATGTTCTACTTGAAAATCCCCCTATAATAAGTTGATAAACGGATAGGAAAACAGCTGATAAAAGTAAAACTTTAATATAATTGGAATATCTTGTGCGAAACAAGTAAAAACAAGAAAAGAGAATAATTATTCCACGATATAAAATCCCTAATAGACTATCTCCACTACCATCTGTTCCTTTCAGATAACCGTTAATTATATCTACTATTACAGGAAAGGTTAATAACAAAAAAGGAAATATCTTATTTAATCGTATATATATCATTATTTTACAAGAAATACTCAGGAGATAAATATCTCAATTTTTCCACATTAGATAACAATTTTATATCATCATCCAACTTCAACGATACACCAGAGAATAGAGACTTACCAGATCTTATGTATTCTTTTATAATATTGATGTCAACATTTCCATTTTTATCAAAAATCTTATAAGAATGACAATCTAAAGAATGAGCATAGGATTGCAACTTATTTGCAACAAACAATTCATCTCCTAACCATGAGTGATGATAGCCTTTTATACCATCCAAACACTTTACATTATTTAATAATTTTGACTGTTCACCCATTTTTCTCAAATAGTCTGAATCACCATAATAATACTTCCTGAGATAATCTCCTTTCACTATAAATATCCGATATGAATAATCAGAAGGACCACTCCAATTTGGACAAAACAAATTGAAATAAAACATTGTAAAATAGACTCTTATAGTAATTATACCATAATAATCCACCGCATTAATAATTTCATTCGCATACTTACTGTCAATAATTTCATCTATATCTGATAGAATTAACGTATCATCATCTTGATAATTACTATTCCACAACGAGTAGTTACGTGATACTCCATCATTATACCAAGCTGTGTCTCTTATAATTTTCTTCATCCAACGACTTATAGGATGAAGAAAAAAATGAGGAATGAATGCACGTGGCTTTTTATATAATTTTGATGCATCCATTGGGTGATAATAGACCTTTTCATTCCTATTATGAAAACAATGCTCGTGTAACTTATATTTAAACGACTTATCAAATTCGGTTACATGAATCTCGTCAACCCATTTACTTGCTTCTTCGATATTTAAATTAGCTATTAAATTTTCATTAAAAAACGGGCAACACAAAATTATTTTACTCATAAAATTAATATATAATATTATAAGCATCTATTAAAAATAGACACGGTTAATAATCAGATAGGCTCTGTTCACTAAACACCATATAGATCTTTGATCATCTTCTCTTTGTCGAACGAAGTTACCAAAGAGATATTATCGTCTTATGAAATTCCAAGAATATGAAAAATATCGTATACACCACACTTCAATATCGTATCGTGCTTCCATAAAGAAATAAGAATACATACCATAAAAATAAAACCAGTTATCTATTTAGATATATTCTTCTGAGCATTAGTGATTTTATCTAGATTTATATCCTATCCTTTAAAAGTTTATGCGTATCACACAGAATAGCAATAATAAATATGATCCAACAAATTATTAAAATAAAAAGCATCGTATTCAATCCATAATTATTCACAACATACGGAACAAATAAGAATACAATACAACTAAATAGTATATAACCGGTAATTAATATATTCAATCTATTAATAGCATTATGCAATAATGAAGCATTATCAAAGAGAAGCTTTGCCATAAAAAATAGCCCTATTAATATAAATAGAGATGAATGAGCCTCATATTCTGCTCCAGCAATTGCATGCATTATATAGTTTCTAAATAAGCTACACAGTAAAACAGTCAAACTAAATATGACAATTGTCGATATTAAACTTCTATTTATGATAATTTTACAATCTGAATATCTTCTTTTAAAAAAGTTGAGAGATAAAGAACTCCACATAGGATTAAATATGCTCTGATAAATCCCAGTAAGAAACATATATACCTTTTGAATAACATTTACATTAGCTGCAATAGAAAGTCCTAACATCGAACCGGAATAAACAGTAAGAACATTAGTAATAAAACTACTTGATAATTGTATACCTAGAAACTTTATACCTATAGGTAACATCATACACATATTAGAACAAATCTTACGATAAGATAAGTTCACTGAATACCATTTTCTTTTATGTATAAATAATAAAGTACCATACAATGACAATAGCATATTGCATATAAAATACAATATAGAAATAATATAAATTTCCACATGATTAACAGACAATAAAAATACAATAATAAAAGAGATAACTGCTTGAACTATTGATATAATAGAATAAAAATTAGTTTCCCCATAAGAAAAAAATAAAGGAGTTCCCAATCCAAAAGGTATTCCTAAAAGAAACACTATTTGTACGACTATAAAAATAGACCTTCCTTGTTCTTTTAATACTATATTATCTGTTTTAAAAAGTGTTTCATAGGGAATGTATGGACTAATAAAAATAATCAACACAGAGAAAATTATTGCAAAAAATAAGAATGAGAAGAATGCTGAATAAAAAAGCTCCTTAGACTTTAAGTCCCCTTCTGCACCATTCACTATCTCTTTACTTAATAAATTTCTCAATACATTTACAATACCAAAATCACCTGTCATGATAACCGCAGCTAAAGAAGTAATACTAGCCCATAATCCAAACTCTTCTTGTGTATAAAAACGAATAAGTATGAAAATAAGAAGAAAACGTAGTACACTAGCAATAGATGTTGCTATAAATATCCATGATATTCCCCTAAACAGTGGAGATGAGAAAGTTTTTCTATACATTATAATACAATATTAAAATACCAAGCTATTTTCTGCAAAATTTTATCCTTTATAGAATATTGCATTGGATGAATACTACTACTACTTTCTTTTCTGAAAAGGAGAGAAGCATCTATGTTTTCAATAATATGAGATATGATTGAAAACATGTTATATTTATTCATCACCATTTCTTTTGCCTCTGCAATAGCGCTTATAGAGTCTTCATACTTAGTAGAAGAAAGTATTGATTTTAATTGCATCAGGGTTGAATCAAAATTCAATATGTCAATAACATCCAAAGAAGATTTAGAAAAATAATCATGTATATTTGTGCACCCATAATAGACCGGATAACATCCAGCTATAAAACAATCGGCCAATTTTTCCGTCCAATAATTAGGATATGAACAATTTTCTATAACAATGGAATATTTGTATTGAGAAAGTATATCTAATTTATCAGAAATCGGGTTATACCCATTTCCATAAACATCTACTAAATTCGGATATTCTTTTAGAATTCGTTCTGCAAAACAAACCCTATTACGATGTCCTCTAGTAAAGGTTTTATTAGATGTAATTAAACAAAACTTATTCAAACGGGTAGATACTATTTTGCTATCTTTAAAATCTGAAAAGGTATGATATTTTTCACTATTACAAATGTGAGTGTTTTCTTGTAATCTACATCCTAACATCCATGGCAATAATGGAATAGAGGTTTCAGAAACTCCTTTTCTTATCAATTGCTCTTGACACCCATATATATGCCCAAACTGTTTTATGAATTTTTTATTATAAATCTTAACATACGGAGCTTCCCCTAAAAATAATATTCTCCTTTCTATCGGACATAGTGTTTTTATTTCCTCTTTTATACTATCAACAACTACAATATAATCATAATTGTCATTTTCTTGAAAAACAAATTCACAGTTTCCCCATACCGTTTTTTCTTGATTGGGAAACTGCCTCTGTATCGGAATGTTGAACGGTCCTGGAATATAAACTTTAATCATCTCATGTACAAATTGAGTAACCGTAAAATATATTTAGGAAAGAAATTAGTAAATGAATATTTATAAAAAAGGAATAAAACCTCTTTTCTATAGGGAATTCTTTTTGTCTTCAGCTGTAAATCACGTAGATAATTATAAATATTATAAAGACGCATATTTAATAATAAGCCTTTATCCTCCACGAGTGTTGCTAAATATTTTATCAATGATAAATATTGGGCAAATTCGTGATGTTGACTATCCTGATTAGGAGATATAAAATAATACATACAGCACTGAGGTAAATATGCGACCCCTCCACTATTAGCAATAGTGACAATAAATGAGCAATCACAATATTTTCCTCCTTTATTCCAATCCATTGAAATTCCAAAGACCTTTGACTTTCGATACATAAAAGAAGGAAAAGGGGCGATGCGACCTACAGCATATCTCTTTATTATTTCTTCACCGTTTTCAAAAGTATCTATATTCTGAGAAATAAACGCCTTCTTTTTCGTGTTCTTGCCTCTAACATTAAAATAGGCGTTGCAAGCCACTGCACACAAATTCTTATGAGTAAACAAATATTCATATAATGTGCTCACCATAGATGGTAACATTTCATCATCATCATGAAACAACATGAAATACTCAAATGAATTAGTCTTTAATATATAATTAAAATGTGCATTACTTGATGAACACTCTATGCCCCTTTTTTCATAACAGACTCTTCGATCTTTCCTTGTAATATCTTTTAATAATTCAGTAGTTTCATCATTATCAGAATTATCGGATACAATTATCTTTAAGTTACAATAATCCTGTTCTCTAACTGAATTTAAAGATCTTAGGATTACATCTGGTCTATTATGTGTTAATATATAAACACAAATTTCTTGATTCATATAATGTTTTTATTCGCAAACAAATAGTACTTTCAAATACATCAATGCCTGCAGGTATCTTGATATGAAAAAGATGGAAGCAACTCTTGAAAATGCCTGGATGATGCGTGCTCCGAAAGAATAGTCTATGGATTTATCCACCCTTAATTTTTAAGCTATATTCAATATGAAAGCGTACATTACTACAAATTCATCATTTTGAATGCTAAAAACTATAAGATTATAATACTAAGTTGGCTAATTTTCTTAAATATGCCTGTGAACCAGAAACGGAATAAAATTTATCATCAATAGCTATACGTTTAATTCGAGGATAATATGGTATTTCACTCCGTGAATACATATCATTTATAACTTCTATTATTGCAGAACCTACTCCACAGCTTTTTTGATGTTCTTCCAAGACGCAAATATCCGGATATTGTATTGCCAATTCATGCAGCTGTTCAATATTTAATGGTTTAACAAATGGAATGCTATAAACATCTGACAAATCATTAAATTCTCTTATACGATTGACTGCATAATCTAATATTGAGCCACTAACCAATAGAGCTTTATTTGCATTTGGCTTTCTAATAACAGGGATAAGGTCACCGATTTTTAAATTTTCAATCAATGATTGATGGACGATTACTTCACCCGCCTTTCCCAATCGTAAATACATGGGACCCTCATAATTGGCAGAAACAGTAGAGATGACCTGTGCTTCAACGGGGTCTCCAGGCGAACAAATCACCATATTAGGAATTGTGCGCATCATCCCCAATTCTTCTGTCGCATGATGTGATGCTCCTAAAGAACCATAAGCATATCCAGCACCCACTGAAACAATCTTCACATTCAAATTATGGTACGCGACGTCATAACGGATTTGTTCCATGCACCGTAATGTTGGAAAGTTTCCAATAGAATAGACGTAAACATTATATCCTTCTTTTGCCAATCCTGCAGCCACTCCAATCATATTCTGTTCTGCAATGCCTGCATTCAAAAAACGTTCTGGATATTTTTCCGCAAACATCTCTACCACACTATACCCCAAATCACCTACGATTAAAAATATCTTATCATTTATTGCAGCTTCTTCAACAAGCTGCTTAATAAACGCTGTCCTCATCCTTCAATCTCTTTTATCGCTTGTTTATACTGTTCTTCATCTGGTGACTTGTAATGCCATACCAAATTATTCTCCATAAAAGATACACCTTTTCCCTTTATAGTATTTGCTATTATAACTGTAGGTATATCTTTTTGATGTTTGAAAACATCAAAAGCATGCAACAATTCATCATGATCATGTCCGTCAATACTGATCACGTTCCAATTAAAAGCCTTCAATTTATCAATTAACGGTTCAAGACGTAGAACATCATTAGTATTACCAAAACTTTGAATCTTATTATAGTCAATAATGGCACACAGATTGGATAATTTATGATGCGCTCCAAAAAGAAAGGCTTCCCAATTTGATCCTTCATCCATTTCCCCATCACCTAAAATAACATAAGTATTGAAATTCTCTTTCTTTATTTTTGCACCTAACGCAATGCCACAAGCAATAGAGAATCCATGCCCCAAGCTACCTGCTGAAATTTCAATACCTGATACATGATGTGTTGTATGACATAAAAAAGAAGAACCGTCCTGTGCATAAGAATTAAGTTCACTTATGGGATAAAATCCCGCAAGTGCTAGGGCTGCATAGAACGATACACAAGCATGCCCTTTTGAAAGTAAACAGCGATCACGTTTTTCCCAATCAGGATTGTTTACATCATAATTAAGAACATCACTATAAAGTACAGCCAAAATATCGGCCATTGACAATGCTCCTCCTATATGAGAAGCATGGGCTTTATACACCATGGCAACAGAAATTTTTCGAATATTCTTTGCCATTTCTAAACTTTTCACACTCATCTTATTTTAATGATTCTATCGTATTATTTAATGCAAAATCAAAATCGGTATGAGGAATAGGGCCAAAAGAGTTTTCAAATTTCTCCACCCGTCCGTCCATCAACATAATCTGACCACCTGCATAGGGAATTGCACCGAAATTAAATTGAATATCAGCATGCATTTTTTCTTTTATACATCTCAATATATATCGGTTGCTATGCACTTCTTGAGGTTGACTTAAATTGTATATTCCGGATTTTCCTCTCGCTCCAAGTACAAGACATAAAGCTTTGGCAAAATCGAATGCATAGAGATATGAATATTGTTGATCGCCTTTAGTAGTATCAAATACTCTATCTCCACTTTTACATTTATCAATGACCAATTTTATTAATCCTCCTGTTTGTTTCTCACCAAACACTGTGAAAATCCTAATCCATTGCCATTCAATACCCTTAGATTTACAATATTTCTTTAAATATTCACTACACAACTTCTTTGCATAAGCATATTCTATTGATGGGCGCAACACATGATTTTCATCCACTGGACCATGATAAAAACCATATTCCGCTTGGCTACCAATAGCAATAATCTGTTTATAAGGATAAAGTTCGAACATCTGCACAGACATGGCCAAGCTTTCATTCTGAATTTCTCTACTATTTCGTGCAGCCCCTCTTACTCCACCCCATGCAGCATGAAGTAAAACATCTGGTTGAAAAGAATCTACCATCTCTTTCAAATTTGAATCCTCAAGGTTTACCCATCTTATTTTTTCTTCTACAAGTGGTTCAAACAGAGATTTAGATATAGTTCTCCGCAAACAAAGGACTTCGTGTCCTTCATTGACTGCAACATTCACAAAATGAAAGCCTAAAAAGCCAGTTGCGCCGGTAACAAAGATTTTCATTGTTTCAAGTATCTTTCTAGATGTTCTACACAGAGCTGATATACGTTCTCTACTTTATATTTCTTGTACCAATCTACGGTCAATGCAATACATTGCAGAATATTCATCCTTGGTTCCCAACCCAATTGAAATTTTGCCTTACTGATATCCAGCATCAGCAACTTTGCCTCATGCAAAGCATCCGGAGCAGAAAGGTCTTTCAATTCACCGCTTCCGTAATTCTCTATCACCATAGAGGCTACATCCCACACATTGGTGATGCTTTCAGCCTTCGGACCGAAATTCCATCCTTCGCAATATTTCACAGGTTCATTCCACATCTTTTGCGCAAGAAGCATATAGCCGCTAAGCGGTTCAAGCACATGTTGCCAGGGGCGGATTGCTTTAGGACTACGGATTTCTATTGGTTTGCCTGCCTCCAACGCCTTGATGCAATCGGGAATGATTCTATCCAAAGCCCAGTCGCCACCGCCTATCACATTTCCGGCTCTTACACTGGCAATGCTCTTGCCGTGTTTTTCATACGCTCCGGGTTGAAAGAAGCTCCGACGCCAGGAGGCTATGGCTATTTCAGCCGCACCTTTACTACTGGAATAAGGATCGTATCCGCCCATCGGTTCGTTCTCCCGATATCCCCAGATCTGTTCCCTGTTCTCGTAGCATTTATCGGTGGTTATCATCACGCCCACTTTTACACTGTCTGTAAAACGGATAGCTTCAAGAATATGGATAGTCCCCATCACGTTGGTCTGATAGGTCTCTACTGGAATGTCATAACTCAGACGTACCAAAGGCTGGGCTGCCAGATGGAACACAATCTCGGGCTGATACTGCCGGAAGATTTCTTTGATACGTTCACCGTCACGGATGTCGGCACGGATATCTGCCTTTATTCTCTGCCCGATACCGGAAAGCACAAAGTTGTCACGCTCCGTAAAAGGGTCTTGAGCCACACCGATAACTTCGGCGCCCAGCTCGTGCAGCCAGATGGAAAGCCAGCTACCTTTGAAACCGGTATGACCGGTGACAAGCACACGCTTCCCGCGATAGAAATCATGGAAAATGTCTATCATGTTGATTTTTATAAATAGAAATAGTTAAATGATTATTCTAATTTAGAACGTAAATCTTGGAAATAATCATGGAAAGTTGTCTGTATCTGATAAAAATCAGTTGTTCGTCTGGAAAGAATCATAGAAGCGAAATAAGAATCATCCTCCACATCTATCACTTCCGAGACAAATACCAGATCATCCAAGGAAGCATACCGTTTAAACCAGATTTTAAACTTCCGGTCACGAGCCGCCTGATCCTTGTCACTGGTATCACAAATATAAACTAATATATTGGAAGGGTTACGAAAAAATGAATGAACGATGGATGAAACTGTCCGCCCGATCTTCACATCCGTACCGATATGTATTCCGTTTCTTTTTTTTATAATAAACAACTGATAGGCACGCTGAATTCCTATATTTGTTTCTTCAATGAAACCGACAAGATATTCACTGCCGTCATCTGTTATGAAATAGACGGTGTCTTCTTTGTATGCAAAAACTTCATAAGGAGATGTCTCATTGATATGGACTAAAGAATATAGCATCAGCCGGGCAGCAGTTAGCTGAGGACATCGGTCAACTTTGCTATTTTAATACCCCGGTCTTTCAAATCGGACAAAGGACGACCCGCACGGATACAATCAGCAACCGCCTGCTTGTCTTCAATCATTCTCCGAAAGAACTTTTTTATATCGTCCTTGGTCTTGATTTCTTCCGCTATGTTCTTTTCCTTGTCCATTCTGTATCTTTTGTTTCTGCAAATAACGCTATTTATTTTTGATTATACAAACAATCCACGACTTTGTCACCAAACTTTCCAAGGAGCAGTTCCTTTGTCCCACATCTCATTCAGTTCCGTATTGTCTCGCAGGGTATCCATCGGCTTCCAGAATCCTGTATGGCGGTAGGCGTGCATCTTACCGTCTTTTGCCAATTGTTCCAGAGGCTTGCGCTCAAATATCACCGTGTCATCATTTTCCGGTATATAGTCGAACACTTCCGGCTCGCACACGAAATAGCCGGCATTGATCCAGTTGCGGTCACCGTCCGGTTTCTCCTGAAAGGACAAGACCTTGTCACTTTCCAGATCGATCTGCAGGGCTCCGAACTTGCCACCCGGCTTGTAGGCTGTCAGTGAAACGGCACAACCGGAGGCTTCATGTGCTTTGATGCTTTCCGCTATATTGATATCGGAAACGCCGTCTCCGTAGGTCAGCAGAAAACGCTCGTTGCCGATATATTTCTGTATGCGTTTCAGGCGGCCTCCGGTCTGGGTATGTAGCCCGGTATCTACCATGGTGACTTTCCAGTTCTCCGAATGGTTGTCGTGTATATTCACCGTATTGTTGGATAAATCTACCGTCATATCGCAATTATGACGGAAATAGTTGGCAAAATATTCTTTGATGACATATTGTTTGTAGCCGCAGCAGATGACGAATTCATTGATACCGTAGTGGCTGTAAATTTTCATGATATGCCACAGGATGGGCTTTCCTCCGATTTCAACCATCGGTTTGGGTATCAGATTGGTGGCTTCGCTCAGACGTGTACCGAAACCACCGGCAAATAGTACCGCTTTCATGTCTTGTTTATTTTGAATTTTACTTATGAGAAGCTACAAACTCCTTGATGGTGGAGATCATGTATTGCAGCATTTCTTCCGTCATGCCCGGATAGACACCGATCCAGAAGGTATTGGTCATCACAAAGTCTGTATTTTTCAATTCACCGACAATGCGGAAACCTTTGCCGGTAGAGCGCATCTCATCGAATGCAGGATGTTTCACCAGATTGCCGGCAAAGAGATTACGGGTCTGGATTTTCTTGCTTTCCAGATATTCACTAAGCTGGTTACGGGTAAAACCGGCATCGGATTTTACTGATATGAGGAAGCCAAACCAACTGGGATCGGAGTTTTTTATCGGTTCGGGAAGTATCAGGCCTTCGGTTCCCTCCAGTCCTTCACGCAGTATCTTGAAATTGCGACGACGGGCTTCTACGATATAATCCAGTTTCTCAAGCTGGGCGCAACCGATAGCCGCCTGCATATCCGTCACTTTCAGATTAAAGCCAAAATGGCTATATACATATTTGTGGTCGTAACCTGCAGGCAGTTCACCAAACTTGCCTGTGAAACGGCATTTGCATGTATTATCCACACCGCCTATGCACCAGCAGTCGCGCCCCCAGTCACGGAAAGAACGGACTATCTTGTCTAGTTCGGCGTCATCTGTATAGACTGCACCGCCCTCGCCCATGGTCATGTGGTGGGGAGGATAGAACGAACTGGTTCCGATATGTCCCCATGTACCTGTCTTTTTCGTCACTCCGTCAATGGTATATTCAGATCCTAAGGCGTCACAATTGTCTTCTACCAGCCATAGTCCGTGTTTGTCACAGAATGCTTTGACTGCTTCAAGATTGAACGGATTTCCCAATGAATGGGCGATCATTACGGCCTTTGTCTTGTCTGAAAAGGCTTCTTCCAGCCGGGTGACGTCAATATCGTACTCTGGAATCGTGATGTCCACAAAAACAGGAACCGCACCATATTGTATAATAGGAGTTACCGTGGTAGGAAAGCCGCAAGCGACTGTGATTACTTCATCACCTTTCTTTATTCTCTTGTCTCCTAATTTGGGGGAAGTCAGTGTATAGAATGCCAATAGGTTGGCACTGGAACCGGAGTTGGTAAGCGCACAATGTTTTACCCCCAGCCATTTTGCCAGACGGGTTTCGAACTTATGGGCCCAAGGACCGGCAGTGAGCCAGAAATCGAGTGACGAGTCAACGAGGTTTACCATTTCTTCATCATTGAAGTAACGGCCGCCATAATTAACAAAGCTTTTGCCCGGCTCAAACACTTTTGAAGTTTTATGAACTTCGTTATAATATTCACGTGTCAACTGAAGTATTTGTCGCTTCAGTTCTTCTTTCTTACTCATACTAATTGGTATATATTCTATTATTGAAATAAGAGATAGATTTATAAAAACTAGTCCACTTTCTCGAACGGAAAAGCATGAAGATAGCTGATAGCCACCGTCATATTTCCAAAAGCGAACACTAACCTTGTATTGCGATGCAGCCGCATAATGCACCCCTCCTTACCATGAAAAATACCACCGGTAATGCGAATACGTTGCTTCTTCTGAAGATAAGCCTCCAAAGGACGGTTCAACAGTTCAATGTTGTAGGGCATGGATTCATATAGATAGATGAATTCCTCCATCTGACACTGGGGAATGACCGCAGCACGATGGGTAACGTAGTCCGTTACCAGATATTGGCGGGGGAGCATGGCAGACAAGATGCGCTGAAGTTGCTCCAAAGGAGCGCACACAAATAACCAACCGCTACCTTGTACTTCCTTTTCATCTGTCAGGGCATTGAGTTGTGAGGCAGAACCGGTGGAAAAGGCTTCCTTCACGATTCTGGCGGATTCACGGCGAGCAGCATACTCTTGTTTGGTATAATCACACTGTTCGAAACGTTTCCGATGACCTGTCTCGGTATAAGAAAATACTTTGAAACAGAAGTAACATTCCTCGGTTATCCCTTCCGAAGTACGGAGCTTTACTGCTTTTCTGCCACTGAAGACTGCAATATAACGCTTCAGTTCCTTATAGGGAAGATACATATAGTACCATGAGAGTTCAGGGTGTTCTTTCCCTATTCCAGCCTGTGGCTTGGTTACTGCATTTGACCCCGGGTCTGAAGCAGAAGCGATTGAACTGCAGAGCAGTAACTTAGGCGCTTCGCTCGTTATGTCTTGATTGTCATTCGTTGTTCCCATCAAAACATTACATTTTATCATACCTTTATTTGAAAAAGAGGAACAGATTTGCTATCAGATATCCTCTATATTTTGGGGTTCTCTTCGTAAGAGAACCCCAAAGTCAAGTTAGATCTCTGATAATTGAATATTTACTGGTTTTGTCGTATGCTGTTTTTATAAACGAGATGCGCCTGTTTGCAACTTTTTCTTATTTTTCTGGAACAAAAAATTGCGTTTAAAGCAAATATGGGCTATATTTGCACAGAAATGGGGTTCTCTTACGAAGAGATTCCCATTTTTTATTATACCTAAATATGCAAGAAACACCTTTCTGCAAGCCTATTATACAATAGCTCATCACTGCAACAAACCTATTTTCCCTATTATGTTTCTTTTTGCAAGAGAGAAGTTAAAAAGGAGTAAAAATGACAGACATACACAATGCCTTAGAATAAAAAACGGACTGTACAGTCTTTCTTTTCTGTACAGTCCGCTTAAATTATACAATGTAGAGAGATAACGTTTATTCTTCGTCAGCAAACATCGGGTCCCATGCCGGAAGACAGATTGGTTTCTGTTTTAAAATATCCAGCACCTTGGCAGGAACATATTTCTTTTCTGCCACCACACGGAACATATATTCATCAAACCATTTATCTGTCATGATAAGGTGTCCTCTGTATCCACTGGCACTGCCCCAACTGTTTTCCACCATCCATTTTTTCGGCTTTCCCGCTTTATCCAAGTCCACCGCCATCAAGGTCATGGCATGGCTGCTGCCACTGGAGAAAGTTTGGATACGTTGTTTCTTGTCCATACCGAAAGTAGTTCCCATCAATGATTCGTAATCATAATTATCAGGGTCCAGCAAGCCACGTTTACTATCGAGGAATTTGCCTACATCACAAGAAAAATACATCATGGTACTGTCCTTGATGGAAGCTATGGCTATTTCTTTAATATCCTCTATCGGCAAGTTTACATAAGTCCAATTCTTGCCATCATAACGGTGACGGTCAAAATCTATTTCATAACATTTATAAAACTCGCGGCTGGGATCATTCATCAGCATTACATAATTATTGGTCAAATCATTTCCCAAAAACTCTTTATAGAAAGACACCGGAGTATATTCTTTCGCTTCCCCACCCTTCAGACTCCATGTAAAGGTGGAAACAGGTTCGCCAAGGGTCAGCACCAGCATACGATAAACCGTTCCCAGCATTTCTGTCTTTTTCTTTTCCAGTTCGGCCGGCTTCGCTCCGGTAGCGGCGGCTTCGCGTAGTTGTAAACCAAATTCCTTCAGTTTCAGTCCTATCAGACTACTCATCTTTCCGGTATTCTCACTGCTGAAAGTTTCCACCATTGCACTCTTGGGGACCAGTCCGTATTTCTCTATAATATCCGATACTCCTGTGAATTGTCCCCCATCGCTTAAGGGATGCTTGAACAGCCATTCCACCATTTTATCGTCCATGGGCTTTCCACTGGTATCAATGATTCCCTGTAAGAATAAGTTTGCTTTTTCTAATTGGTCGTAGAAAAAGCAGTAGTTCTGTGAGAACTCCATCTCATCCAGTCCGTATTTGGCAATCATCTGGCTGCGGAGTACGTTCAGTCCGGTAAAAAGCCAGCAACGACCGGAAGATTGTTGGTCGGTTATTCCCTTGGATAGCACCTTGTGTGAAAACTCCGTATCAAAATCGGCACGGTTCTCCTGGTTCAATGCCAACGTGTTGATACTTGTTCCGCCTAAGGCGTTGCGGATGGCTTTGTCGGCAGGGGTTGCCTTATAACTTTGTTTGATTTGATTCAGCATTTCACCTGAAATGCCTCCCTGTTGTGCCTGGGCTGTCAATGCAGCTGCAAACAGAAGAGCGAATGTGATGTGTTTCTTCATATTATTGTAAAAATATAAAATGATTTATTAGGGTGGGTAAATGTACAAGTTATTTTTGAACCCTGCTAATCTTTCACGTGAAAGATATATAATCATCAGATCCTATCATTATTATGACAGGTCCGACTGTTCTGCTTTTTTCTTTATCTTATATCCCAGTATAGCAATTGTGATACTCATCAAGGGACTGATAATGTTAAAGAATGCGTAAGGCAGATACACAATGGTGGGAACACTAAGGATAGTGGCCTGTGTCATACCGCATGTATTCCAGGGTATCAATGGCGAAGTGACTGTAACAGAATCTTCCGTCGTGCGGCTCAGCAGTTTGCTTTCATAACCGTTTGCACTATAGATGTCTTTAAACATATTACCCGTCAGGATAATGGATATATATTGATCTGCTGTAGCAAGATTCAGGAACAAGCCCGATGCAACTGTGGACGACACCATTCCTACCCGCTTTTTCGTAAAACGTACAAATACAGAAGTGATACTGCCGAGCATTCCTCCGGCTGTCATCGCCCCTCCGAAACACATGGCGCAGATAATCAGCCAGATGGTATTCATCATACCCGCCATTCCGCGAGTGGATATCAGTTCGTTTATTTCCGCATTACCGGTTTCCAATTGGGTTCCACCATAAAGCATTCCCATTTCTCCTTTGAACAAGGCGGCAATCCCTTCGACTCCTTGTCCGGCGATTTCGCATAATAGTCCGGGCTGGAAAATCAAGGCAAAGACGGTAGCCAGAGCCGTAGAAACAAATAGAGTGATGATGGAAGGCACTTTACGTGCAATCAGTATCGCTGTGACAACGGGGACAATCATCAACCACCATGAAATATGGAACTTATCACTCAATATACGGGTGTATTCGGCGATATGGCCGGTATCAGTGGCTTCATGTGACAATCCGGCTATGGTAAAGATTATCAAAGTGATGACAAGTGATGGAACGGTGGTAATCATCAAGTAACGGATGTGAGTGAACAGCGGTGTATCCGTTACGGACGATGCCAGAATGGTGGTATCCGAAAGCGGAGAAACTTTATCACCGAAATAGGCTCCGGAGATAATCGCACCTGCAATCCAACCTTCACCGAAACCTTGCGCCTTCCCTATTCCCATCAGTGCGATGCCGATAGTGGCGATGGTAGTCCATGAGCTGCCTGTCATGACAGATACTACCGCACAAATAATGCAAGTGGATACCAGGAAAAAATGAGGATGAATAACCTGTATGCCATAATATATTAATGTAGGGACTACACCGCTGACCATCCATGCTCCGGACAAAGCTCCGATGATCAGCAAGATAATAAGTGCGGTACTTACCCCGGCTATATTATTGGTGACAGCCAGTTCGAAGTCCTTCCACGGACGACGGAATCCCGCCATACCTATCAGCACACAAACTGCTGTAGCCACTAGCAGACAGACTTGGCTGCCACCGGACAAGGCATCACTTCCAAATGTACGGATAGTGACAAACAATAATAAAATAAGTACGAATACGGGTAAAAGGGATACTAACGGTGAAGGGATTTTGTTATCTTTCATTCTTTTTTTATTCAATTTTTATTCAAAATGTAAATAGAACTATCAATTTGGTTTTCAGCGTGCAAAGTTCGGAATATTTTTTGAGTTCTAAAAGTCAATCGGCGGTATTTAAAGACTTTTTTTGTATTTGCAGGTAAACCTTTTTGCAAGGGGGGGCGTTATTAGTTCAAATTATAACCTAAAACTTAACAAATATGAATGAATTAGTTGGTGGCTTAGGCTACGCTGTAAAAAATTGGTGGATGTCCCTGTTGCTGGGCTTGCTCTACATTGCGGTAGCACTATGCTTATTGTTCGCTCCTGTGAGCAGTTATGTGGCACTGAGTGTCATCTTCAGTATCTCGATTCTGGTCAGTGGCATTCTGGAAGTTTTTTTTGCTGCCGGAAACAAAAAAACAATCAGTAGTTGGGGATGGTATCTTGCCGGAGGTATTATTGATTTGCTGATAGGTATTTATCTGGTATTCTATCCGTTGGTCAGCATGGAACTGATTCCGTTTATTGTTGCTTTCTGGCTGATGTTCAGAGGGTTTACATTGTGTGGCTATTCCACAGATTTGAAACGCTATGGCACAAAGGACTGGGGGTGGTATCTGGTGTTTGGCATTCTGGCTATTCTTTGCTCTATGGCTATCATCTGGCAACCTGGACTTGGTGCTGTTACCGTGCTCTATATGCTGTCCATCACTTTTCTTATTATCGGATGTTTCCGTGTCATTTTCTCCTTCGAGTTGAAAAGATTGCATAAAAACAAGTAAAAAAAATCGTTTATTTTGGGCTACGTCATACGTTATTCGTATTTTTGTTAGCCCAAAATAAACAATGATTTCTAGTAAGAGTCTTAAATACACTGTGCGTATTCTGCTAGGTACACTGATTGGTGTCTACCTGGGAATAATTGTGCTGCTGAACATACCGTATGTCCAGGGCAAATTATCTGTTTTTGTAACTAAGGAATTAAAAAACATACTGAATACGGAGGTTTCTGTAGGACGGATTGATATGGGTTTGCTGAACCGTATCATTGTGGAAGATGTCCTTTTGCATGACCGGAAGAACCAGGAGATGCTGAAAGTAGCCCGCTTATCGGCAAAATTCGACCTTCTGCCTTTATTGAACGGTAAAGTCACCATCAGCAGTGTCCAGCTTTTTGGATTTACGGTCAATTTGAACCGGGAAACTCCGGAATCTGCCCCTAATTTCCAGTTTGTGTTAGACGCTTTCGCGTCCAAAGATACGGTTAAAACAAAATCTAATTTGGATTTACGAATTAATTCCGTGCTGATAAGGCGTGGCAGAGTGACATACGATATATTATCGGAACCGGAAACTCCCGGAAAGTTCAATGCCCATCATCTATCGGTGAAGAATCTCGCTGCAACGCTTTCACTGAAGGCATTGCGCAGCGACTCGTTGAATGCCGCCATCCGGCGGGTCAGCTTTGACGAACAATGTGGTTTTTCATTGCAGAAGTTCGCCATGAAAGTTACAGCCAACAATAAACGTTTGGATATTAAGGATTTTGGTGTGGAACTTTCAAATACCGCTTTAAAGATAGACAGTCTGACCTTGAAGTATGACAGCCTGCCCGAATTGCCCCAAATGACAGAAAATGTAAGATATGACGGCTCTTTGAAGGCTTCCGTTATACTGAAAGATTTGGCTCCTTTTGTGCCTGCCTTGTCACACTTTGAAGAACCGTTGGATCTAAATCTGGTTTTCTCCGGTCACGGCAAACATTTGGACTGCCCCACCCTGCGGCTGACTAACCACCACGGATTGATGATTGCAGGGGAAGCTGCCTTAAGTAACTGGGATGCAGGCATGGATATGTACATTTACGGCAAACTGGGTAACTTGACCATGACGAAAGAGGGCATAAACGTTCTGATGACGAACCTGACGGGAAAGGTTCCTCCCATTTTGCAACGTTTGGACTATATTCGTTTTAACGGGGAAGCGGCGGGCTATCTGCATGATCTCACACTGACAGGCTTGTTCCATACAGGGGCAGGCATGGTGAAAACGGACGTGATGATGAGCATTGATGAACAAAGTATGAGCAGAACCTATTCGGGTAGTGTGGCGAGTGCAGACCTGGATTTGGGAAAATTACTTAATCAGGAAAAGAAATTCGGCAAGGTGGATTTCAATGTGGAACTGAAAGGTTTCAACTATAAGAACCGATATCCGGAATCATACATCAAAGGAATCATATCTTCCTTTGAATATAGTCAATATCAATATGAAAATATCATGTTGGATGGCGTATATAAGGACGGAGGCTTTAACGGGCGCTTATCCATGGACGACGCAAACGGTTCTGTCCAAATAGACGGTAATTTCAATGTTGCCAAAACAATCCCTGACTTTAACCTGAAGGCATCCGTAAAGAACCTGCGCCCTCACGACCTCCATCTGTCGGACAAATATGAGAATGCCAGTATTTCACTGGACCTCACTGCTGATTTCACCGGCAAATCCATTGACGACATGAACGGGCGCATTTCATTGGACAGCCTGCAATTAAACGCTCCCGATGAAGGAGGGTGTTTTCTTGATAATCTGACTATTACAGCCGGACAGGTAAGCGGTGAAAAAGAGTTGCGCATAAATTCATCCTTCATGACAGCGGTGATACGAGGTGACTATTCCTACCACACCATTCCGGCCAGCGTGGTAAAGACGGTACAACGCTATATTCCGTCCTTACTGACTATAAAGGATAATATGCCTGAGCCTCACAATAACTTCCAGTTTGATATCTGCCTGGAAAATACCGAAGTGCTATCCAAATTATTTCAGATTCCATTGGAATTATACCTGCCGGCATCTTTAAAAGGATATTTTAACGACGGCGAGGAAAAGTTGCACGTAGAAGGACATTTTCCGGAATTCAGATACAATGGAACACGTTATGATTCGGGCGTTTTATTTTGTGAGAATCCTTCTGACCGGTTCAAATGTTCACTGCGAGGCGGTATGCTGATGAAAAGTGGTGCAATGCTTAACTTCTCGGTGGAAGCCAATGCCAAAAACGATCATTTGGAAACAACAATTAACTGGGGGAACAATACTGATGTGACTTACGGTGGTAAATTTGCCGCCGATACCCGTTTCTTCAAAACAGAAGGTCCCCACCCTATTCTTCAGGCAGATATAAACATACAGCCCACAAAAGTAGTGCTGAATGATACGGTATGGAACATTCATCCCTCGCATATCGCCATAGATTCGGGACGCGTATTCATTGATAATTTCCTGTTTGAACATGAGGACCAGTATTTAAGGATAGATGGTAAACTGACCAAGAAGGAAAGTGATTCCTGCCGGGTGGATTTGAGAAATATCAAGCTGGACTATGTACTGGATATTGTGCAGTTTGACGATGTAGAGTTCGGCGGACTTGTAACCGGAAAGGTTCATCTGAAAAGTGTCATGAAGAACCCGGTGATGCGGACCCGTCTGAATGTGCACAAATTCTGTCTGAACCGTTCTTTATTAGGAGAAGCCAACATTGCAGGTGTATGGGATAAGGAATTGGGCGGAGTACGACTGGATGCCCAAATAGCGGAAAAAGGAATTTCCTCCACTCATGTGACAGGGTATGTCTCTCCCAAGTTAAAAGGTCTTGATCTGTCGATTCGGGCAGATAGTACCAATCTGGGATTCTTACAACCTTTTATAGAAGGAATTTTCAGTGAAATTAATGGCCGTGTCAACGGAAATGTCCGTTTATATGGCGATTTCAAGCATTTGGATCTGGAAGGTGAAGTGAGGGCCAAAATGGATGCTAAAATTGATGTGTTGAACACTTATTTCCAAATCCGGGATGACTCCATACATATATCTTCGGGCAGTCTGGATTTCAGGAATGTAAAAGTCTATGACCGTGAGGGACATGACGGACTGGTAAATGGTTATCTGCATCACACAAAGCTGAAAAATCTGATGTACCATTTCAATATACGAGGCAACAACCTGTTGATGTACAATACCTACGAAGCCGGGAATATGCCTTTTTACGGAAAAGTATATGGTACAGGAAATGTGGTACTGGATGGTGGAAATAATGCGATGACAGTGGACGCTTCACTGACCACAGGCAACAATACCAGCTTCACTTATATAACCGGAGTAACCACGGAAGCAGCGAGCAATCAGTTTATCACTTTTGTAGACAAAACCCCCAAGCGCATTCACGATAATGTGGAAACCAATCTTTACCACCACTCTAATGTGCGTAAGACTAAAGAGGACGACGGACCTCCTATGGATCTCCGCATCAACATGTTGATAGAAGCAACTCCCAGCGCTACCATGAAAATTATCATGGATCCTGTAGCGGGAGATAATATTACAGCAACCGGAAATGGAAACCTGCAAGTGAATTTTTTCAATAAAGGTGATTTCCGTATGTTCGGTAGCTATGTCATAGATCAAGGTATGTATAAACTAAGCATGCAGGAAGTAATACGCAAGGACTTTACCTTGAAATCAGGTGGCACGGTGACTTTCTCAGGTGACCCTTATCAGGCGAATCTTGATTTACAGGCGGTATACACGGTTAATTCTGCTTCTTTAAGTGATTTGGTAGTAGATCCCTCGCGCAACCAAGGTACGGTGAAGGTAAACTGTCTGATGAATCTGACTGGAAATTTATCCAATCCGGATATTAAATTCGATTTGGAACTGCCCACTGTAAGCGAGGAAGACCGGGAATTGGTACGTAGTGCTACCAGTACGGAAGAACAAATGAATACACAGATTATTTATTTGCTGGGAATTGGTAAGTTCTACACCTATGATTATGCCAATAATGACCAATCCTCTAATGCGACCAGTTCTTTAGCCTTCAGTACACTTTCCGGTCAGCTGAACAATATGTTGTCCCAATGGATGGGCAATAAAAACTGGAACATAGGCGCCAACTTGAGTACCGGTGAAAAAGGTTGGACAGATGTGGAAGCAGAAGCTATGTTGTCCGGCAGGTTATTGAATAACAGGCTGATGATAAATGGAAACTTCGGCTATAAGGAGAATGTGATGGCAAATAGCAACTTCGTAGGAGACTTTGAAGCGATATGGTTATTGACAAAAAACGGAGATTTCCGTTTGAGAGGGTATAATCAGACCAATGACCGCTATTTTACTAAATCTACCCTGACCACTCAAGGAGTAGGTCTCATGTATAAAAAAGATTTCAATACTTGGGATGAACTGTTCCGCTGGTTCTTATGGAAAAGACGGAAAAGCTCGTTACAAAAACGAAGCGATGACTAATTAACCTATAAAGTTTATTTCATATCTTTGCAAGACAAATTTAAAAATATGAATATGTCCTATTTACCCGCCGAATGGCATAAACAAAGTTTGATTCAACTAACGTGGCCCCATAAAGACACAGACTGGGCATACATGTTGGACGAAGTGAATGACTGTTTTCTTAAGATAGCTTATGAGGTTTTGAAACGTCAGAGTTTGTTGATTGTGGCTCCAGAACCCGATTCCATAAGAGATAGTATAGATAATTATGGAGCTGATATCCAAAAACTAGTCACATCAAAAATCAACACAAATGATACTTGGGCACGCGATCATGCTTTTATCACCCTGTTGAAAGAAGACGCTACTCCCCTGCTGCTGGATTTCTGTTTTAATGGCTGGGGAATGAAGTTTGCCGCAAATTATGATAACCAGATTAATAACGAACTGTATTTTCACCATCCTGTTCTGAAAGGTGAATATGTTTTCTGCCGGAATTTTATTTTAGAAGGAGGTTCCATAGAAAGTGATGGGAAAGGAAGCCTGCTGACTACAGAGCAATGTTTGCTGGCTAAAAACAGAAATGAAATGAACCGACAGGAAGTGGAGGATTTTCTAAAAGAAACATTTAACTTAAAACAGGTTCTATGGTTGAAACACGGTTATCTGGCAGGTGATGATACAGACAGCCATGTGGACACATTGGCACGTTTCTGTCCGGATGATACCATTGTGTATGTAAAGTGCACCAATGAAAAAGATGAACACTATAAGGAACTGGCAATGATGGAAGAAGAACTAAAAGCGTTCCGTACTTTGGACGGCAGGCCATACCGTCTGCTTCCGCTACCTATGGCAAGTGCTGTTTATGATGAGGAACATCATCGCTTGCCGGCAACTTATGCCAATTTCCTGATAATGAATGAAGCTGTGCTTTATCCTACTTATGCTGATTCTGTGAATGATATGCGCGCCAAAGAAGTATTGGCTGAAACATTTCCCGGAAGAGAGATAGTAGGTATTGACTGCACTGCTTTAATAAAGCAACATGGCTCGCTGCATTGCGTCACCATGCAATATCCCGAAGGTGTATATTAATAAATATATGTATGAAAAGAACGATTAAAGTAGGAATTATCCAACAGACATGCACTAATGATATCCGTCACAATTTGAGCAAACTGCACCACAATATAGAACAGGTGGCGGCAGCAGGTGCACAGCTGGTTGTATTGCAGGAGTTGCACAACACCCCTTACTTCTGTCAGACAGAAGATACGGATATGTTTGATTTGGCAGAACCGGTTCCCGGTCCTTCTACCGGCTTCTACAGTGAGTTGGCTGCCGGATACGGTATTGTACTGGTTACTTCGTTATTCGAGAAGCGTGCTCCGGGGCTATATCACAATACAGCCGTCGTTTTTGACAAAGATGGCAGTATAGCAGGGAAATACCGCAAAATGCATATTCCCGATGATCCCGCCTATTATGAGAAATTTTATTTTACTCCCGGTGACCTGGGATTTGAACCTATTCAGACATCACTGGGAAAACTAGGTGTACAAGTCTGCTGGGACCAATGGTATCCCGAAGGTGCACGGCTGATGGCACTGAAAGGTGCTGAAATTCTTATATACCCTACAGCTATAGGTTGGGAAAGCACAGACACTCAAGAAGAGAAAATCCGTCAACTAGGTGCATGGGTAACCGTGCAGCGTGGACATGCCGTGGCAAACGGTCTGCCGGTTATCGCCGTGAACCGTGTAGGACATGAGCCCGATCCTTCCGGTCAGACTAATGGTATCCAATTTTGGGGTAATAGCTTCGTGGCAGGTCCTCAAGGAGAAATACTGGCACAAGCCAACAATATGGATGAAGAAAATATGGTAGTGGAACTGGATATGACCCGTAGTGAGAATGTTCGTCGCTGGTGGCCTTTCCTCCGTGACCGGCGTATTGATGAGTTTGAAAATCTAACCCGACGCTTTATAGATTAAATACAAACGTTATCGTTATATAAATTCACATATTCGTTAAACAATTCATGGTTAAGGCTGTTTTAGTTATCAGAATATTCAAAAGATATTATTGATTTACTAAACAGCTTAATTATGAAAAAAGTATTATTTTTAGCCGCATTGTTACTTGTTTGCTTCAGCGGAGTGACAAATGCACAAACCAGAAAACAAAGAGAAGACGCTAAACGCGAAGCATGGAAGAAAGAACGTCAGGAAAAGAAAGCCTTGGAAGCTCAGCAGGACTCTGTATCCTACGTCCAAGCAATTAATGCTTTAAAAAACGGTTCTTTTGTATTAGAAGCTGATAACGTTGTATTCCGTAATGGAATAATGCGTTTTGTTTCCTCTAACACGAATTATGTGGAAGTAAACGATGGGCAAGGTATTATTCAGACCGCCTTTACTAATTTTGTGTATAACTGGAGCCCGAACGGCTTGGGAGGTGTCACGGTTCAGGGAAATGTGAACGGAATAAGTATGCGCCAGGATAAAGACGGTAATGTGTACTATAATTATGGAATTAATGGGATTGCCGTTTCGGCCACCGTTTCTATTGTACTGACTGGCGGAACCAATCAGGCCAGTGTTACTATAAATCCAAATTTCTCAGGCAATACGCTGACAATGAACGGATATCTGGTTCCCTATAACGAAAGTAGTGTATTCCAAGGAACAACATGGTAATTCATTAAGAAGATATGAGAAAAAGGAATGGGCATTTTCACTACCCATTCCTTTTTATTTATTATTATAGCATTGGAAATGTTTCTTGTCTGCTCATAACATTAACCGAGGTTGTGATTCCAATTCCAATAAAAACCTTTTAGCGGACAGTCCGCCTCCATATCCTGTCAGCGAGTGGTCACTACCGATCACACGATGGCAAGGTGCAAAGATTGATATGGAATTTGCACCATTAGCATTGGCTACCGCACGAACTGCTTGGGGCATCCCGATATGCCTGGCCATTTCACCATAAGACATTGTCCTGCCAAACGGTATCTTTAACAGTTCATTCCATACTGTTTTCTGAAAATCCGTGCCCACAAAAAGAAGCGGCACACTAAATTCTTTGCGTTGTCCTGCAAAATACTCGTTGAGTTGCTCTATTGATTCTTCGATTATTTCTGACGTACTTATTTCAAATTCGGCACACAATACCCGCTTCAACCGTTGATTCACACGATCGCAGTGTTTTTCCACCTGCCAGTCACACAGGCAGAGTTTTCCGCCAAATGAACCGAGCAGCAACACTCCGCAGGGTGATTCATAACTCTTTATCTTGATCGTATTTTTCTCTTTCATACACTTTTTATATGCTTCCTTCATATGTTTATAAGCTGTTTCAGCTTATCGGACTACTTTAAACCAAAAAGACAAAGCGTAGCGAATTAGCTGAAACAGCATTCACTACGCTTTGTTCGGATCGTCCCGTTATCGGCCTTTTATACAATATCCTATATAAAAAGCGGAAAAAACTTACTTATCCTCTTTTATATCAACGACCAGATTCAACTCATCCAATTGTGATTGATCCAAAGCAGCGGGAGCATCCAACATCACATCACGTCCACTATTATTTTTAGGGAATGCTATACAGTCACGGATACTATCAAGTCCTGCAAACAAAGAAACCCAGCGATCAAGACCGTATGCCAAACCACCATGAGGAGGTGCTCCATATTTGAATGCATTCATCAGGAAGCCGAATTGTTCTTGTGCTCTTTCCGGAGTAAAGCCCAAAATTTCAAACATCTTGGCCTGTAATTGTGAATCATGGATACGAATTGAACCACCTCCTACTTCTACACCGTTTACTACCATATCGTAAGCATCGGCACGAACAGCAGCCGGATCTGTATCCAACAAAGGAATATCTTCTTCTTTCGGATGAGTGAACGGATGGTGCATGGCCATCAGACGGCCTTCTTCTTCACTCCACTCAAACATCGGAAAATCAACGACCCACAGACAAGCAAATTTATTCTTATCACGCAGTCCCAGCTGACGTCCCACTTCCAGACGAAGTTCGCATAACTGCTTGCGGGTCTTCATAGCATCAGGACCACTCAGAATCAGGATCAAGTCACCCGGCTTGGCACTGAAAGCTTCCTTCATCTGCTGAAGTACTTCCTGTGAATAGAATTTGTCTACACTGGATTTTACATTGCCATCAGCTTCCACACGGGCGTAAACCATACCTTTCGCACCGATCTGAGGTTTCTTGACAAATTCTGTTAATTGGTCTAACTGTTTACGGGTATAACTTGCAGCGCCTTCCGCACAGATACCACCAATATATGCCGCATCATCAAAAACAGAGAAGCCATGACCTTTCATGATATCCATCAATTCCACAAACTTCATGCCGAAACGCAAATCCGGTTTGTCACTACCGTAATATTTCATGGCATCGGCCCATGTCATACGCAGAAACGGTTCGCTCAACTCGACTCCACGTAACTCCTTGAACAAATGTTTTGCCATTCCTTCGAAAGTGGAAATGATATCTTCTTGTTCAACAAAACTCATCTCACAGTCTATCTGAGTAAACTCAGGCTGACGGTCTGCACGAAGATCTTCATCACGGAAACACTTTACAATCTGGAAGTAACGATCAAAGCCGGAAACCATCAGCAATTGCTTCAGTGTTTGCGGAGACTGTGGCAGTGCATAAAACTGTCCCGGGTTCATACGTGAAGGAACAACAAAATCACGGGCTCCTTCAGGAGTAGAACCTACCAACATAGGAGTTTCCACTTCCAGAAACCCTTTGCTGTCCAAATATCGGCGCACTTCCATTGTCATTTTATGACGAAGTTCCAAATTTTTACGCACACAATTACGGCGTAAATCCAAATAGCGGAATTTCATACGGATATCATCACCTCCGTCACTATTATCTTCTATCGTAAAAGGAGGAGTTACCGCTGAATTAAGTACATTCAATACCGATACGATAATTTCAATTTCACCGGTGGGAATATTCATATTCTTATTTGAACGTTCGTTCACTTCACCGGTTATTTGAATAACAAATTCACGCCCCAAGTGATTGGCACGTTCACAAAGTTCGGCATTCACCGCTTCGTTGAATACCAATTGGGTAATACCGTAACGGTCACGAAGATCGACAAACGTCATCCCTCCCATTTTACGTGCACGCTGTACCCAACCTGCCAACGTTACACTTTTGCCTGCATCGGAAAGTCTGAGCTCTCCGCAAGTATGACTTCTGAACATATATTCTTAAATTTAATCAATTGTTTGGCAAAGGTACGATATGTTTTCCATTGTACAAAACTGCCTACAAGAAAAAAAGTCCCGTAGCTGTATACCAACGGAACTTTTTTAATCTGGATGTACAGATCTCAATTCTTGAACATTTCAATGACATCCCTTAATTCTCCTGGAGATACTTCACCAGTTTTCTCCCACAACATCTTGCCTTTACGTTGGAGGACAAAGCTGGGAGCTATTTCTATTTCATAGGCATCGGCTACTTTCCGATTACTTTCTATATTGACTCTTACAATATTGACCGGTTTTTCAAATTCATGTAACAGCGGTTCAATCCATTCACAATGGGGAGACCAATCCGCATAAAACACAACCAGCAATAATGAGTCCGACTGGTTTACCTCTTCTATTTTTCCAGTTATATCCATTACTGTTTTCAATTTTAAATTATCCTCTACTTCCTAAACTGTTCACGTCAGGATTCAACTCTTTTACCGCTGCTTTCACCTGCTTCTTGGTAGGCTTACCAGTATTGGACACTTGTTCAACAGGAAACCGCTGACCACTATTCGTCAGCTCATCCTTTTGTTCCATCTTTTTCTTTTCTTCTTTACCCATATCTTCTCATTTTTAAGGTTTATGCTAATAATGCAACAAAATAGATAAAAAGATGGTTCACATAAAAAGTGAAAAAGGATGCCTGAAAATTATTCAGACACCCCTTTACTACTACATTTAAAACTACGTGAAATTGAGATTATTATACTTTACGGTCGCAATAACGTTTGCATTGTACACAAATATCATACCCCAGCATAGCTCCAAGAATAAAATCCTGCTCGGGTGACAATTTGTTCAGTGGCTGATTCACTAGGAAACGAATGGCATTAATGCATTCTTTTCTACCGAAAAACAGGTTTATTTTATCATTTCCCACGGGCTGGATTATGTAATTAATCTTTTGATTGATCAGCCGTTTTACAGCAAAATCTTCATACTTCCTCTTGGTAGTATAGAGTACCATCTGACGTACTCCTTTTTTTAATTCATAAATATGATTCAGAAATACTTTCAATTCTACCGGGTTTATGTCTGAAGCTATCATAAGGCAATTGTCAAAATTACAGGTTCTTCTTTATTTCTTCAACCCAACTGTTAATACGTTCTTCAGTCTTGCCACTTTCGTTCACGTCATCAAGAGCCAAACCTACAAATTTCCCATCGATTATCGCTATAGAAGATGAATACGAATACCCATCGGCAGAAACTGCCCCCACAAAAGTGCAACCTGAATTCTTTAACTGGTCATATATAACTCCCATACCGTCACAAAATGTATCACAATAGGATTCTGAATCTCCACAGCCAAAGAGAGCAACTATTTTACCATTCAAATCTGCAGTCTTTATCATTTTAATGGCGTCATACCAATCATCTTGCAATTCACCGTCTCCCCAAGTAGAAGTCCCTAACAATAAAATATCATAACTTTCCACTTTTTCTGTGGTAATTTTACTTGCATCAATTACATCAACTGATGCCACACCTAATTTTTCAGCTATTGTCTGTGCGATGCTCTCACAAGTTCCAGTAGAGGAACCATAAATTATACCCATTTTTTTCATACAGCAAATCATTTAATTTGTTTGTTGCAAAGTAAAAGGTTTGAAAGAGATTCTGAAATACCTAGAAATAGTGATTTTAATAAAGTTCAAGAGACAAAACTCAGTTTTTGAAAACATAAACTTATAATCTGAAATTTAAGCATCCTAAAAGACTAAAGAAAGGGTCGTATCATTACTCAAGACAGAGTTTGATACGACCCTTTTAAGTGTTATAATTACTATCTGTAACTTTTAGGAGCAGTCATTTTCGTTTTGACACATTGATATGTTTTTAGAACCGATAAGCAGCTCCGAAATTAATAACCCCTTGGTCAAAATCATCAACCAATTGGTATCTGAATTCAACATTCATAGCCCAGTTACGTCCCAAAGCGAATTCCGCTCCGGCTCCGAGATTAACCCCGATACGGAATTCATTAGGCTCACCCGATAAACCTGGGGGATTAAGCATACAGCTTTGTAAGTCTGAAAAGAAAGAATTTTATATCCGTTACTCCTCTTAAAGCAGCTCTAAACGCCTTAATTTTAGCATTAAAAGACTCTGCAAATGCATTAGTTGCCCTGTTTACAAAGAAGTTCAAGACTTCATCATAGTGCTCGTAAAGTGTGGCGGCAATAACATTGAAACTCTTAAAGCCAGAGTCGTCCACTTTGTTGTACCATCGTGCAAGCGAGAGTCTTGCTGCATCTTTGACGGTATTCTTGGAAAATATCATTCTTAGGGAATGTGTAAGCGAATAGGCTTCTTTAAGATCAGGATACGTTTCAAAGAGCACCTCAGCTCTTTGTCTCTGACTTTCCGTCCATTTGTCGGCAGATTTAAAAAGCAGATATCTGCTGCGAGCCAACAACTGCTTGTGGGTATCACCATTTGCAAGCACAATTGGAGTGTATGCTTCGCCCAGGCATTTGGCTTCTTCCCTGGCATCCGTGTCTGCTTGAATGGCATCCCATCTATGCGCGATGCGCATCTCCTGCAAGGCATCACATGCAAGTTTCTGTATATGAAAGCGGTCTATGGTACGCATTGCATTCGGGAAACAGCGTCTGGCTATAAGTCGCATGGAATTCGACATATCCATTGTTATCTCCTTAACCAACAGTCTCTTGTCCTCGTCAATGCGCATAAGTGCTTCCGTGACAGCATCTGCCGCCACACCCTTTACAATAGCAATGATGGTACCTTTACCTCCACGTGAAGATCTGTTGCTTACTATAGTGTACAGCTCACCGTTGCTTGGAGCCGTTTCGTCAATGCAGATGCTTTCACCAATGTTCTCTGGAAAGACAAGCCAGTCTTCTGCATGTGAGAGTTCTGACCATTCACGATAGCCGCTGAGCACTTCCTTGTATTGCTTTTCAAACGTATCCCCGTTTATGTGATAATAGCGGTCAAGCGAACGGGAGGTCGTAGGAATCGTCTCCATACACTCCTTTTAAAAAAGCCGCAAACTCCTTGGAGTAGCGGGTTTCTTCAGCCTTCAGGTCGTAAGAGTCGGAGAAGTATCGGTTATTCTGCTTGTCATACCATTTGCGTCTTCTGACAATTAGGTCAACACCTTTATCGCGGATTGGAAAGTCACGTATAGTTACGGCTTCACAGAACCCTTTGGATTCAATCTCTGGGTTCTCTTTATATTCAGCCTTAACCGATTCATCAAGATAGATGCGGATAAGGGATGCCTCTTCTTCTACACGTACTACTTCAAAATTTGAAAGTATCTCTGATGGCAGAATCAACTGTGCCAATGCTAATAGTCCTTGATTGTTCATGGTACAAAGGTGCAAATTTTCTATAGAATTAAAGAATTTTCCCCCTGATTTATCGGGTGAGCCATTCATTATGGTTACCCCCATCATCAACATGGACGTGGTCTCCATCCCAGTCAACATCCAAATCATGCATGTCAAACATCCAGTTGGACATGGTCAGACCAAACAGCGGATAAAGTTTGACACTTTGAGCTACCGGACAAAGATAGTGGAAGTTCACATTTAAATCCAACATACTTACATTGTCATTCTCAAAAAAATAATTGAATGAAGGTTCAATACGGAGAGGATTAGTGATATTGTACTGGTATTTAATTCCCAATCCAGCACTTTCAATTTCTGTTCCGTAACTTAATCCAAATCCAATTGCCTGTCTGCCTTTTTGAGCGTAGGTACTGCTCAACATGACAAACATCAGTCCTAAAAAAATAAAGATCTTTTTCATTTTTAAAAATATATAAGTGTGTTAATCGTCTTCATCGTCATCATCCCAATCATCGTCATCATCGTGCCATTTATGATGTTTATGACGCTTGTGTTTTTTATAATGCTTGCGATGATGCTTATCATGATGGTCACAATAAGAGCAATAATGTTCACGCCAGCATTCGCTATGATAACGAATCCTGTCATAAAATGGATCATAGTACATCGACCCTGGTTTTATGCCTATCTCTACCAATATACGATTCCAGCCATTCCGGTGGTAACGCTTGTAATAGTCACACACCTCCCGCATATGCCTGCCGGAAGTCTTTGCTATTTCAAGAGCCAAACCGACATTCCCCCAATTACTACCACATCTTCTGTAATAATCATCCAATAATTGATTAGATATATTATATTCTACGCATAAACGTTTCCGATAGTCGGATAACTCCACAGCTGCATACTTGTTCGCCCTGCCTATGAACAGAGAAAGCCTGTCTTGTGCAAACATGGAACAAGAAATGACTATAAATAATAACAGTACTTGAATTCGTTTCATATTAAAATCTGGCAATAAAACTATTGAAATTGCAAATATAGATATAAAAAAGCAATACACAATTTTTTATGGAGAATTTAGATACTGTCTAATTTTACATTTTGATAAAAAAACTACTTCTTTTTTCCTTCCCAATGATTGTTTTAAATGGTTTCTTGCTGGCAATAATGATAAAATAACCTGCATACATGATGGTAAAGCGGCCTTTATACTATTTTCTGAATGTCTCTAACTTTTTCAACTACCTTACTGCTATTTTCTTACTTTCGCCAAGAACTGACATCGGTTGTGAAAATTATAATAAAACCCCTCTCAAAACCGTGCAAACCAGCACAGACTAGAGAGGGGGGTATGAAAGAGTTTGCTTAGAATTTATATCCTAAAGTAATGCCTATATTTGCATTATGGGGGGCATCGCCATCCATTACCTTGCAAAAACCAAGTTGGGTATCAAGACCTACGAGAATCTTTCCGAACTCCACACCCAGACCGATGTTCCATCCTGCATCAAATCTGTTGTAATCCAGTCCGTCATCACCGAATGTGTCTATTTTGTCATCACCATTAATATGGATGCCTCCAACGGATGCGTCACCATCGAATTTAGCCTTACCACCTACTCCGCAAGCCAAATAAGGGCCTGTCGCGATGACAAGGTTGGTGTTATCTGCAATATTAAAACGAAACTGTACGTTAACAGGCAATTCAAGATAGAGCTGGTTAATTTTCACATCAGCATCAGCATCTATTATATTTCCGTCAAATCCACTTGAATATTTTGCCCCCCTTTGCGAAAAAAACAATGAAGGCTGTAAAGATATCATATCATTAAACTGATACTCCATCCCCACTCCGATACGTGCTCCGGGTTTAAATTCGGAGTGATCTGAATTCTCACCAATATAACTACTAAGGTTAAGACCAGCCTTTACATTAAAAGACACCTGCGAAAATCCCATAGTACAGATTAACGCAAACAATACGGTTAAAATACTTTTTTTCATAATCATAAGTTTTGATTAAAGATTATTTATTTTATCATTGCTTCAACAATGACAATGCAAAGATATAACAATTATAAGTTCGTTGTCACCTCAAGCAGACTTTTGTTATGCACATTCTAAAGACTATATGGTTTATTTTTAAGAATCCAAAGTTTTTCATATAACTATAGAAATTATCTATAAGAAAAGAATATACTCCCCAACAGTTGTTTTTGGGGAACTTTATTATCATCTATTCTCCTCTTCCTTATTGAATTTCTCTCTTTGTTCCTTCTTTTGTACGATATTGATAAAAGAAGAACTAATGATACCGGTCGGAATGGCTACCATTGCCACACCTACCAGACAAATAATACAACCCAATAATTTCCCCAAAAAGGTAATGGGATAAATGTCACCATATCCGACTGTAGCAAATGTAATAATGGCCCACCAGATTCCGTCACCGATATTTTTAAAGACTTCAGGTTGTGCATTCCTTTCAATATAATACATCAAAATGGCGGAAAAGCAAATTGTAATGAAACTAGCTGTGTAGGCTGTTTCAAGTTCTTCTCTGACAGAAGCAAGAGCCATACCGATAATTCGGAAAGATCGCGAGTGCCGTATTAACTTAAAAATAATGAAGATATAGGGTAAAATAATGACATGAACGACTTCCGTATCCCAGTATGCATAGGTAAGAACACAAGGCAGTACTGCCACGAAGTCAACAAAACCATAAAAAGAGAATGTATATTTCAGACGTGCCTTTGCTGTTTTCATACCGGGATAGAGTGCCGGTGCAGATACGATACGGGCTGTGTATTCAATAAGAAAAATAAAAGAAGATACATAAGTAATGCCGAATAACAGTACTTTGTATGTGGCCATTTCTTCAAATGAACTTGCAATGACGGCTATAATTGAAATCAGAATGAAGAAAAGAACAAAATATTGAACAAATTTTCTTCTCAATAACTGTTGAATCAAAATATATAATTTCATTTTGCAAAAAAAATTATTTATTCATGCTATCCGTGTGTTTTCCACACACGGATGCAATCACTTTGTTATTCAGACTCTTTTATTGGATGTTTTACTACAAACCTTCTCAATAATAAAAGTCGCTTTTTAGTTTTGTATTGCTAAAAACGATCCGCAATTATCTGACTAAAACACATAAGCAAGTGATAACTGCCAATATCTATTTTTGCTTTCGAATACATCACCATCAAAAATTTGATCTATGGCATCATGCTTATTGCCTCCTATATTATGCTTGGCAGACTGGGTTAATCCTATATTATAATAGCAACTTACCATTAAATGATTTACAATTTTCACTCCACCTCCCAAGTTCAATCCGACTTCAGTCGAACGCCATCCCATAGATGGAAGATCCTTATCTATAACATCCACAGCTATATGAGCAAGTTTGCGTCCCCAGTTGTCCTTGTCTACCAAAAAAGAAAAGGAAGGACCGACTCCCAAAAACAAATCAAAATTATTTGATATTCCCATTTCCCATTTCAGTTCTATAGGAATATCAATACTTTGTGTTTTAATGTCAGCGCTGCGTCTGTTAGAGGTATTTGTCAGTTTGATTCCACGCTCTACATACAGCAGAGAAAAGTCCAAAGCGATACCATGAAATCCTGTTTGATATTGCAACATAGGCCCTACTTGAAATCCTGTCAAACTCTCTTCCTTAAACTGGTCACGCATGCCACTAATATTTGCTTTGTTGCCAAGCACACCGGCTTTTACCCCAAAATGTAATCCCTGAGCCATACTATCAGTGATTCCCCAAAATACGAAAATCGTAAAAAAACAAATTATTTTTTTCATGATCATTTATTTAAGAAGTTGAATATGTTTCTATTATTTTGAAGATTGATGCACAGTAAGTTGTGGGAAAGGGAATCCGATTCCTTCTTTATTAAATGTCGTATAAACAATCTCATTAATATCATATAAAACATTCCAGTAATCAGCTGTTTTAACCCAAACACGGACAGTAATGTCAACGCTACTCGCACTTAATGAGCCTAAAACAATGATAGGGGCAGGAGTATCCAAAATACGTTTGTCCGCATAAATAATACGTTGCAATACGGTTCTGACCCTTTGTACATCCTCTCCATATTCTACTCCGAATACCCATTCAACACGGCGCATTTCCTGTTTGCTGTAATTAATCACAGCATTTCCACTGAGCATCCCGTTGGGAACGTATATCATCCGATTATCAAGAGTGGAAAGTATGGTATGGAAAATCTGTATCTCTTTTATTGTACCACTTACTCCAGGTCCATCTATATAATCGCCTACTTTAAACGGTTTAAAAACAAGTATAATCAAACCACCTGCGAAATTGGAAAGATTGCCGGAAAGTGCCATACCTACAGCCACACCGGCTGACGCCAAAAGTGCAGCAAAACTGGTCGTTTCCACTCCCAACTTGCTGATTATGGCAAAAGCAAGTACCATGTTCAATAAAATTTTCACTAAACTTTTCAAGAAAGTCTGTACACTGGTTTCTATCTTCCGTTTTTCAAGAACTTTGGCTATTAATACACTAATCTGCTTAATGATAAAACGACCGACTGAATATATCAGAATGGCGACAAATATATCCTTACCAGCGTCCATTCCAAAATCTACCAGTTTCTCCAGTGCTTGCTCAAGTTTACTGCCTGAGGCTGCATTCAATAATAATAAATTCATTTTTTTCGTTTAACAAATAAAAATTAATCAGCTTGTCACGATCATATTGCAAATATGCCAGCACATCCTGACAGTATAGTTTCGCAATGTTCCAATAAATCATCCAATATATTTTTACATTCCTAAATAGTCGGATATTTAAAGCCGCAAAGATATCATATATAATTGATAAAAACCAAACTTATCACTTAAAAGAGAGAACCTAAGCACCGTATTCTGTATCAAGCATACAACTCTAAGATAATATATTTAATTTTTTTCGGTAATATTTGCCGAAACATCGGTGAAGCACTATTATACTAGGTGAAAAATGCACGGCACAAGAACAATCTAGCACTCCATGCTGCATAACTAATCAAAAAGATCCAGTAAAAAAACATAAAACCAACTAGTTAATTCATACTTAAAGAGTATCAAACCAATCATTTTCTGTATTTTTAGGTACTTCTCTGTAAATAATACTCAATAATGAAAACAAGAAAAACATTCTAACAAAACATAACTAAAATACAAAATATTTCAGAGATTCACTCTACCTTAAACTTTACAGCATTCGACATTTAGAAAAAATATCGTAAGAGTTTTAATGAGAGTAAACTCGGAAATTCATTCCGTTGACAAAGCAACCCACTTCCATCAAAAGAACCATTACTTACATGCTGTACCACAGAAAGGCAACCAATATATCATACTATCTTCTGATCTTTCTTCTAAACTTTACCCTGTACTCTTTCATACGGTTAGTTGCTATATCATAACAAGATAATAAGCTGCTATTAGAGAAAACAATATTTTTTTAAGATGTTTGTAGACTCTGATAAAATTAATACCTTTGCGAAGTCAATTTATATATAAACAATGTCGAAATGTAAATTGAAATATTGCAGATAACAAAAAAAGGACAAAGAAATATGAGACTTATAAAAGTAACAGGTGGTTTGGGAAATCAAATGTTTATTTACGCTTTTTATTTGCGAATGAAAAAGTACTATCCCAAAGTGCGTATAGACCTTTCGGACATGATGCATTATAAAGTGCACTACGGATATGAAATGCATCGTGTGTTTAATCTGCCCCATACAGAATTTTGTATAAACCAACCTCTGAAAAAAGTTATCGAATTCCTTTTCTTCAAAAAAATATATGAACGGAAACAAGCTCCCAATAGTTTACGAGCTTTTGAAAAGAAATACTTTTGGCCTTTACTTTATTTTAAAGGATTTTATCAGTCGGAACGTTTCTTTGCAGATATTAAGGATGAAGTTAGGGAGTCTTTCACTTTTGACAAGAATAAAGCCAACAGTAGAAGTCTTAATATGCTTGAAATTTTGGACAAGGATGAAAACGCAGTATCTCTACATATTCGTCGTGGAGATTATTTGCAACCCAAGCATTGGGCTACTACCGGAAGTGTATGCCAGTTACCTTACTATCAAAACGCAATAGCGGAAATGAGCAGAAGAGTTGCCTCTCCATCTTACTATATTTTTTCAGATGACATTGCTTGGGTAAAGGAAAATCTTCCATTGCAGAATGCAGTATATATTGATTGGAATACGGATGAAGACAGTTGGCAAGATATGATGCTTATGAGTCATTGCAAACATCACATCATCTGCAACAGTACATTCAGCTGGTGGGGAGCATGGTTAAATCCCAATATGGACAAAACGGTAATTGTGCCTAGTCGTTGGTTCCAGCATTCCGAAGCTCCGGATATCTATCCTACGGGGTGGATAAAAGTACCAGTGAGTTAATCCACAATACACATGAATACGCACGTCTGGAAAGCTAAAAAATAATTGGCATTTCGGAAACCGCTGAGCCGAAATTTCGGCTCAGCGGAAATTGTAGCATCCATGTTCATTTTTGGTTTAGGGATATTCAGTAAATGTCTCTAAAAAATAAGATGGCATATGAAGATGATAGGGCATGACCATTTCATATGCCATTCTTATTGTCATTTTTCCGTGCTTTCTCACATACTTCTATCCGACAGGACATGACGTTCCGGAAGAAGTCTGATGACCTCTTCTGATTCTGTGAGTAAAATCATATCATGCTGCTTTAGCTGTTTTGTTTCTGATTTTTTCTATCATCAGTATGGCATTTGCCGTATGTATTCCAAAGAAAATCCACAGTATTTCCGTCTTCCTGTTTCTGGCCTTTATCCTTGAGAGCGAGTAATGTTGCTTTTGAGTGCCGAAGCTTCCTTCAAGCCGTGTTGCCCTTTCTTTTGAGAGTTCGCTTCTAAGCACCTTCCTCAAAGGCTCATCTTTGGCCGCCCTTCCCTTGCGCACAAAGGATGTGGATATCCCATATTTTGTACAGAATTTTCTGTTGGCATTATTGGCATATATGGAATCGGCAGCCACACATCTTACCCTTACATTCATAAGCTTCTGCTGCATACGGATACAGTCCTTCAAGCGTATACCCTCATTGAATGCCTTGAACGAGAGGTGTTCGATGAACGATATGCCGTCTATCTGTATATTATTGACCTTTGCACCGAACTCGACGGACTTGGTTTCCTTGCCTCTGACGATGGGACGTACATAATGACGGTCAATGCTGACGATGCGGTCACTGACTTTCCGCCCTTCAAACATTTCCTTTTCTTGTACAAGCACCTTTCTGATGATGGAAAGACGCTTATGATAATCCTGGGTATATCGGAGTAAAGCACCGTACTCGCTATGGATCCCATCCCTTTGACTGAGGAGCTTTTCAAGAAGCTTGATCATACGGCGCTTAAGCATTCTTGTCCTTGAAGCTCTCCTCTTTCTTTTCTTGCAGTAGGACAGATAGGATTCCGCCACATTCCTGTATTTGTTGCGCGGACGCCTTATGCCCAGCTCCCTGCAATGCCGGCATATATGCCTGTAAAGCCATTCGAGGCTTTCCCAAAGGAGTTTCATGTCCGTAGGAAAACGCATGTGGCTTTCATAGCATGTGGCATCGGTCATGCATACGTGAAGGTTATCAAGATAAGGTTTCCAGTGTGAAGCCAGGAGCTCCTGGAAAGAATCAATGTCAAGGCGGGATGCTATCTCATTACGGATGGCACTGACTATCTTGAAGTTGGTTATGGGAAGGGACGGGGGAATCATAATTCCACAGAAAATCTGGTAGTGTATGTTCCCGTTCAGATGTTCCACCAGTTGCCTGTCGGAGAATCCGGTGTATGCCTTCAGGACCATAAGGGCGATCTTTGCGGAAGGACTGAATCTGTTCCTGCGTCCCAAGCGCCGGTCCGACAGGCCGGCGGCTTTTGCCATACATTCAAACGGAAAGACCGAATGAAGCTTGCCAAGCTCACTCTCATTAAAACTCTTGCGGTATTTTTCCAGAATATCAAATTCTGTAAAACCCAAAGTAGGGTGAATTTCTGAAATATTCACTATCTTTGCCATATCTTATTAGTTTGGATATTTCCCCCGTTTTGGCCGTCAAATCTTATTTTCGGGGGAATACCTAAAGATACAAAAAAGCCAACTAATTCGCAATACTTTGTGTATGAATTAGTTGGCTGATTTTGTAATATTTAATGAATGTCCCGGTTTAACACACCTTTTCAAACCATAGTACGACCATCATAAATTATTTTGAAGAACGATTGACAAATGCTTCAGCAGAGTCGTTCAATGCTAAAATCAAAGCTTTTCGAAGCCAGTTAAGAGGGGTGGCTGATGGAAATTCTTCATGTTCAGACTGGCTAGGCTATACGCTTAAAAGAAAGCTTGCCAACCGGGAAAATCCGCTGACCCTAACTCACTTGGTTAAACCAAAGGTAAACCGCCCCATTCGGAGAATAAAAAAAAAGAGCTACATTTTACCGTAACTCCTTGACTCTCATCCGTCGGGGTAGCGGGATTCGAACCCACGACCCCCTGCTCCCAAAGCAGGTGCGCTAACCGGACTGCGCTACACCCCGAATCTTTTTTTATTTTTTCAATCGCTTTATCTCTCAAAAGCGATGCAAAGGTACGGCTTTTTTTTATATATGCAAATATTTAAAGCGATTTTTTTCTACTTTTTTTCGCATTATTACTTATCAAATTATAAATCAAAACATTAATCTTAAAACTTTTTTTTATCCGCAGCAAAGAAATTTCAGTGTAAAACAACTCCCCTTTCCGATTTCACTACTCGCCGAGATACTTCCACCATGTAAATTCATAATTTGTTTGCATAAACTGAGTCCTATACCACTACCTGTTGGCTTCGTTGTAAAAAAAGGAACAAAGATTTTATCCAATACTTCTGGAAGAATGCCACTACCATTATCACAGACAGAAAGGAAAAATAGATGTTTTTCTAAATCACAATGTGTGCTAATGATAACTTCGGGATAGATTTGCTCTACACAAGCCTCACCTGCATTCTTTAGTAAATTGATTAATACTTGTTCTATCTGTGAACGATCCAGCATCAGTGTCGTTTCTGGGTTTTCTACTTTATATATATATTGTATGTTTTTATTAGGAAACAGTTTTTTCATATCACTCAGTAAATCACCTATATTTACTGGAGCCAGTATCGGAACAGACAGACGAGAAAGTTTACGATAGTTTTCCACAAAATTCAGCAACCCTTTACTTCTTCTATGAATAGTCTGCATCCCTTGCAACATGATATTGTAATCTCTCTCATTCATACCATTTTGTACAGCACGCTCACTTAATGTTTCACTTAATGAAATAATGGGCGCAATGGAGTTCATTATTTCATGAGTGAGTACACGAATCAGCTTCTGCCATGCTTCCATCTCATTTTCCTCCAATACAGCATGGATATTCTTTAAATTAACCAACCGGAGTTCCGTACCATGTTGAGCGGAATATTCGGATACCGTAACAGCCAATTCTTGTATAATATCTCCTTTATGTATTCGTACTGTTTTAATTTCTCCAGGCTGTAATGACAGGATAATAGTAGGAAAATCAGAATTTAACAGAGCCAATTCCCTGACAGAATGAATACGATAACCGCACAAATCCTGCATGGCTGCCCGGTTCATCCAATGTATATTGCACTGACTATCTACTACCAGCAAACTGCTGTCAACAGTATTCAATAATGTTTCATAATATTGATATCGCTCTTCATTCTCGGACAACCGAGTACGGAATTCAGCAACAACATTATTTATTTCTTGTGCCAATCGTTGTTCTGTACGAGTTTTGTGCTGGGTAGAAAAACTCAAAGAGAAATCTGCATAACGAATACCTTCTATCATTCGCGATATCATACGGGTCGTTTTATACTGCCACTGACAGATATAAATGATAATACCTGCCATAATCATCAGCGAAAAAAACAAGCAAAAATAGAGCGAATGTTGATAAAAGAGATATGCAGCTATAGCTACTACCCCCATTAATAACATACAAGCTATCATCCGTAAAGTTTGTAAACGACTCATAACCCTAATTTTTCAAGTTTCCGATAAAGAGCGTAACGGGTAATCCCCAAATATTCCGCTGCACGACTCAAGTTCCCTTCGCTGCGTTTCATAGCACGTTCTATGGCATTGCGTTCTAATTGTTCCAAGTTCAGTATCTCATCCGTATTCACCCTCTTCTCGGGTTGTGGCTGCAACATGAAATTTGCAGGCTTTAACAATGGCGAGTCCGAAAGAATAATTGCCCGTTCTATGGCATGCTGCAATTCGCGGACATTACCCGGCCAATGGTAACGCATGAGTTTCTGCTTGGCTTCGCGGCTCAGTCCGTTTATCTCTTTCTTATATTTATGAGTATACCTTTGTAAGAAATAATCAGCCAGTAAGAGAACATCCTCTCCCCTTTCCCGCAATGGAGGAATAGTAATCTCAATCGTATTGATACGATACAACAGGTCTTGACGGAAATTACCCTCCTCCACCAATTCTCGGATATTTACATTTGTTGCGCTTATCAACCGAACATCAATAGGAATTATATCCGTTGCTCCCAAACGTGAAATCTGCCGTTTTTCTATGGCTGTTAGTAATTTGGCCTGCATAGGTAATGACAAATTCCCTATTTCATCCAAAAAAAGCGTTCCTCCTGATGCCACCTCCATACGTCCCGCCTTTGCTTTGCGGGCATCTGTAAAAGCCCCTTTTTCATAGCCGAACAATTCACTTTCGAATAATGATTCAGGTATGCTCCCCAAGTCAATCGTTATAAAAGGACATTCACGACGAGGAGAAAAATAACGTAGAGAACGGGCCACCAAATCTTTACCGGTTCCATTTTCACCCAATATCAAAATATTAGCATCAGTATCCGATAATTTCCGAATAGTATCAAAAACCTCTCGCATAGGCGCTGAGTGACCTATCATTTGAGGCATCTCTTCATCCTGCGCGCTCAATGCTACAACTTGTTCTTTCAGTTGCCTGACCTCTTTACGAGAATCACGAAGTTTGATAGCCGATGAAAGCGTAGCAAGTAGTTTTTCTTTTTCCCAAGGTTTGGGAATAAAGTCAATAGCTCCAGCCTTAATGGCCCGTACTGCTTTATCTGTATCCGCATAAGCAGTCATAAACAAGACAATAGCCTGCGGATCTAACTTTAATATCTGCTCTAGACAATCGAATCCTTCCTGCCCGCTGATAGCATCCCGACGAAAATTCATATCAAGCAAAATAACATCAGGTTGAAAAGTAGTCATGAAATGCTCAATACGAGTCGGTTGAGTAGTAACTTTTATTTTTTCCACGTAGGGATCCAATAAAAGGTTTAGTGCAAAAAGCACGTCCTCATTATCATCTATAATCAATATTTTTCCTTTTGCATTCATTATTTTATCCTCAATATATCTTGTTATACGAATAAAAGATTTTCTATCCGCTTTTTTGCAAAGATATTGTTTTTTTTAATGTGTTGTCTGTGCGGATACGCACAAAAATAGTGCGTATCCGCACAGAGACATCATTATCTTTTATCCCACAAAAATCTGGTAAACAAAGAGATAAGATAATGGCACGCTATTTGATTAGTCTACAATACTAATATATTAAGTTATGAAAAAAAAATCAGTAATAGCTATCAATTTATGCCTTATAGCAAGCATAGTAACTCTATTCGGCAATAAGATCTATATGCTTTATATAGGTGACTGCCATCAATTGTGGGAAGAAGCACAAACTCACTATGTTAATCGACAATATGAAAAAGCACGCGAGTTATTAGAAAAGATAGCTCACATTGATACGGCCCATCATGCCCAATATCTGACAGGCGATATGTATTTAAAAGGCTTAGGAGGTGAAATTGATTATGATAAGGCTTTGAAACTTTTTCATCAATCGGCAGCGGGCGGAAACACGTATGCTGAAAACAATATAGGTTTTATGTACACATATGGTTTGGGAGTCACTAAGGATTACAGCCAAGCTTTCAAATGGTTGAACAGAGCTGCCACTCAAGGAAATCCAGAAGCTCAAATTGGCATGGGAAGCCTTTATAAAAACGGTTGGGGAGTACGTAAGGATTGTTACATTGCTATGACTTGGTACCTACGTTCTGTAGCTCATGGTAATACGGACGCCATGAACAATATCGGTTATTTATATAAAAACGGACTTGGGGTTCCCAAAGACTTTGAAGAAGCTTATTTTTGGTTTAAAAAAGCAGCAGATAAGAATAATCCGATAGCTCAATATAATATAGGAAATATGTATTGTTATGGCGAAGGAATGGAAAAAGACTTTGCTAAAGGAGCTGAGTGGCTGACCCAAGCTGCTTTACAGGGGAATGCTCCTGCACAATACAACCTGGGCCGCATGTATCAGTGGGGTAAAGGTGTAAAAAAAGACTTACAACAAGCCCGGTTCTGGTTCCAAAAAGCTATAGACAACGGTCATGAAAAAGCAAAGGAAGCATTAACCAAAATAAAAAGCGACTTATCCAAAGAAGACACCGAAGACCCACTCCTGTTCACCTAACTATAAGCCAAAAGTACTAATAGGTATAAAGACATAAAAAAAAACGAACATGAAACTATATTGTATTATAGCACTTTCTCTTCTGCTTCGCCCGGAAACAGCCACAGCACAACAAGAAGAATCAATAACATTGAGTTTGCAACAAGCTATTGAAATAGCACAAGAAAACTCACCGGAAGCACAAGCTGCCCGTCATACCTATCGGGCAGCTTATTGGAACTACCGTTTTTTCCGGGCGAATTATCTTCCCTCCGTCACATTAACTTCATCTCCTACCCTAAATCGGGAGATAAACAAGATTACCCAACCGGATGGAACAAATCAATTTATCCAGCAAGACCAGTTAAGCACAGATCTCAGCCTTAAAATAAATCAAAATATATGGTTTACCGGTGGCAGCTTGTTTGTAAAAAGTACCACCCAACGCATTGATGAATTTGAAGATAATCATACAGCGTATAACACCCAACCCATAGTAATAGGTTACGAGCAGCAACTTTTTGGATATAATTCTTTAAAATGGGATCACCGTATCGAACCCCTTCGCTACCGGGAAGCCCGTAAAGCATATGCAGAAGCATTGGAACTTGTAGCCTCAGAAACCAGCACTCTTTTCTTCAACCTGGCAACTGCACAAACTAATCTTGACATAGCCGCCTACAACTATGCTTCTGCCGATACTTTATACAGGTATGCCGAGGGAAGATATAATATAGGAACCATAACTGAAAACGAAATGCTACAGCTGGAAATAAACAAACTGACAGAAGAAACCAATATGATGAATGCCCGCATCGAAGTAGAGGACCAAATGCAAACACTCCGTTCCTTCCTTGGCATTAATCGGGAAATAAATTTACGAGTCATTCCGGAAGACAGCATTCCTCAACTCGAAATCCCTTTACAAAAAGCATTACAACTGGCATTCAAAAACAGTCCCGATCCTGACACTTATAAACGCAAACAATTAGAAAGCCGCAGCGCATTAGCTTCTGCAAAAGCCAATGCAGGTTTGAAAGCCGACCTGTATGTACAATTCGGGCTTTCTCAAACCGGAAATAAATTTGCAGATTCTTACCGAAACCCCATGAACCAACAATATGCCAGTATTGGTATTTCTTTACCTATCCTGGATTGGGGTCGTGGAAAAGGACGCGTTCGTGTAGCTCGTTCCAATGTAGACTTAGTAGATACACAGGCTGAACAGGGAATGAAAGATTTTGAATTGAATGTATGTAAAATGGTCCGTCAATTCAATCTTCAAGCATACCGTGTAGCAGTAGCCGCCAAGACGGACAAGACAGCCGACCGGCGCCACGATGTAGCACGCCGGCTTTATATCTTAGGAAAATCGACAATTCTAGACCTCAATGCCGCCATTACAGAAAAAGATACCGCACGGAGAAATTATATAACAGCTTTGAAAACTTATTGGAGTCTGTATTATGGTATTAGAAGTATGACGGGATATGATTCCCTCAGAAAAGCAGAGATTTCATGTACTATACCTAAACCTTAACTACACGGCAGATATAAATGATCTTTGTATTATCGCCATACTTAAAAAAGAAATAAAAAAATTATATCAAAAAACATAAACTAATGGATATAAAAATTGAAAAGAAACCGTGGTACATCCGCTATCGCTACTATATGATAGCTGCACTGGCCTTCATTATCTTCCTTATCTATGTGATAAGCCTTTCATTAGGTCCTCGCAAGCTGCGTATCGAAACAGACAACATTCAGATAGCCGAAGTAAAAAACGACAAATTTATGGAGTATGTAGATGTGGAAGGACTGGTGCAACCCATTCTTACCATCAAAGTAAATACTCGTGAAGCCGGCAGTGTAGACCGCATTGTTGGAGAAGAAGGGAATATGATGAAACAAGGTGACACCTTATTGATATTGACTAATCCGGATCTGATTCGTTCCATTGAAGACCAACGTGACGAATGGGAAAAACAACGAATCACTTATAAAGAAAAAGAGATAGAAATGGAACAAAAGAGTCTGACACTGAAGCAACAGACATTACAGGCACAATATGAGATGGAACGACTGCGCAAGAGCTTCGGACTGGACAAAGAGGAATTCAAAATGGGAATTAAGAGCAAGGCTGAGCTTCAAGTATCTGAAGATGAATATAAGTATAAACTGAAAAATACGGCATTACAAATGGAAAGCCTGAAACATGATTCATCCGTAACCCTTATCCGCAAAGAATTATTGAAAAATGATCTGGAACGTGAAAGCAAAAAACTGAAACGTGCGGAAGAACGGTTGGAGGATTTGATAATAAAAGCTCCGATTGGCGGCCAACTAAGTTTTGTGAAAGTAACTCCCGGCCAACAGGTTGCTTCGGGAGAAAGTATAGCTGAAATAAAAGTGCTGGATCAATATAAAATTCATACTTCTTTAAGTGAATATTACATTGACCGCATCACAACAGGTCTTCCGGCTACCGTAAACTATCAAGGGAAACGCTACCCCCTGAGAATTACTAAAGTAGTTCCTGAAGTAAAAGACCGTATGTTTGATGTAGATTTGGTATTTACCGGAGAAATGCCCGAGAATGTCCGTGTAGGAAAGAGCTTCCGGGTACAAATAGAATTGGGTCAACCCGAACAAGCTATAGTTATCCCACGTGGAAATTTCTACCAGTCTACTGGAGGACAATGGATTTACAAAATAAACCCATCAAAAACAAAAGCTGTAAAAGTTCCATTGAATATAGGACGCCAAAACCCGCTTCAATATGAAATCACTGAAGGTTTACAGCCTGGAGAATTTGTAATTATCACAGGATATGATACCTTTGGTGACGCAGAAGAATTGATATTAAAATAAAACATGCAACATGAAAACTTTGAAATATGCCTGGCGCTTCTTAATGCGTTCTAAATCGTATACTATCATTAATTTGCTAGGACTGGCTTTCAGTCTGGCATGCAGCATCATCTTGATGCGATATATCCATAGGGAACTGACGGTGGATGCACATAGCGTAGATCCGGAACATATCATCATTCCTATACGGGATATAGAAGGAAATCTTCATCCGGGAAGTTTGCAACAAGGCTGGTCTGAAACTGATTCTGTTTATATTCCTGACCATCAAATAGTGGAACAATGCCGCCTGATGTTACAGCAGCGAGACAATGTGGTATATGAAAACAGTAACTATGCAATGAATATAGCAGCAGTTGACTCCACTTTTTTTCATTTCTTCCACTACCCGGTTGCAGCCGGTGAGGCCCATTTAGATGCCCCTGGTGACGCCATCATCACCCAGCGCTATGCCCGTAATATATTTGGTAAAGAAAATCCGATAGGAAAAGTATTGGAATATTATGGTAAAAACATCACCATCAAGGGAGTGATTGGAGAATTGGGATGCAAATCATTACTTCGGTTCGATCTACTGGTATCATACAGATTGGTGGAACACTGGCAACGTATGGATATATCACTGATGCGCATACTCCCCGGTGTAGATCTGGATAAGATAAACAAAGCAAGCAATGTGTACAGAAAGGACAAAAGGGGAAACAGAATACGCTGGGAATTTATTACTTGGAAAAATTTATACTGGAGAAATTCCATTGGTCACGATGACGATTACGATTCCATCATGCAATTCGGTAACCGTACACACCTGTATATTCTTTCAGGAGTAACCATATTGCTATTATTGGTAGGTATATTGAATTTCATCAATATTTATATGGTATTTATGATGAAACGTTCTAAAGAATATGGAGTAAAGAAAGTATTCGGCTTGCAGCGTCTGCCTTTGTTTTTACAAATATGGATAGAAAATCTGTTATTAGCCTTTGCCGCATTGCTAACCGCCTGGCTGTTGATAGAAGCAACCCAAGTACCAGTCAGCCGGTTGATGAATGAACAAATTAGCTATTCGGCATTCGACTGGCAATTGTCTTTGGGATTCATCATATTATTACCTTTGGTCACTTCTATTTATCCATACATCAGATATAATTATCTCCCTCCTATTGTGTCTATCCGTTCAATAACATCAAACCGTCATGCTATCACTGTACGTATGACATTCCTTTTTTTTCAATACATTATAACCATATTACTCCTTATCCTGTCCTTTTACTTTGGCAAGCAACTGCATTTCCTGCTGAATACCTCTCCCGGATATCGGACAGAAAGAATTCTCAGAGCTGAGTTGTTACACGAAAACAAAAATTATCTGCGCTCTGATACAGAAGAAAAGCGCAATGAGCGCTTTGCCCGCCAAGACCGTATCAAGCAACTATTAAACGAGTGTCCTCACATTGAAATGTGGATGAATTCCCATTATTCTATATTAAGGGGAGGCTCTATCTGCATGTTGTTAAATGACCAGGATACCCGTCAACCCATGCTCACCCTATTTCCTTCTCCACAATTCTTCCAACTATATGATTTAAAAGTACTGGAAGGAGAAATCCCCCAAAAATTTGAAGGTTGGAGTGACTATAAAATGGTACTGAACAAAGCAGCAATGAAAGCTATGGGCTATACTCGGCTAGAAGATGCTTTTGTACGCAGCGAATCCCCGCTTTGGATTAGTGTCAGCGAAAAAGGAGAAATGGAAGAAGGTGGAACCAAACTTATGCCTGTAGTGGCTGTAATAGACGATTATTACCCAAGCCATCTCACTGAAGGAATAAAACCGATGGCATTTGTCGTAGGGCCCAGCAGCGGCAACAGCGATTTTTTGATTGCCGTCAGCCCCGATAAAGAAAAAGAAGTCATAGAATATCTGAAGAAAACAGAGAAAGAAATATATAATACCGAAGACTTCACCTATACTTGGTTGACAGATGAAGTCCACAAACTTTATGCTCAGGACCGTCAAACAGCAAACATTTACTTTGTCTTTGCCTTGATAGCAATCATCATCTCCTGTTTGGGATTATTTGGATTATCCTTATTTGATATCCGACAACGTTATCGTGAAATTGCCATCCGCAAAGTAAATGGCGCAGGGATGAAAGACCTTTACCTGCTATTGTTCCGCAAATATATCAAAGTAATAGGTTGTGCATTTGTATTAGCTATTCCACTTGCCTATTACCTCATATATATGTATACACGGGATTTTGTACTAAAAATACCTGTAGATATAGGAATTTATTTAGCAGTTCTAGCTATCATTTCCTTTATTTCATCAAGCACATTAATTTGGCAAATACACAAAGCTGCTCAAATTGATCCCGCAAAAATTATAAGATCAGAATAAACACACATTAAATATGAAAACACTGAAATATGCTTGGCGCTTTTTAATGCGTTCTAAATCGTATACTATCATTAATTTACTGGGACTGGCATTCAGTCTGGCATGCAGTATCATCTTGATGCGATATATCCATAGGGAACTGACAGTGGACACACATTGCATCGACAGGGAGCATGTGTATGCTATCTGTACCAATACAGAAGGTAACCGGGGACTGAGTGGACTGAAACAATATAACTATGATACCATTTCTATCGACAATCGTTTCGTAGAAGCTATGACCACCTATATTCCATTGGAAAAGGACTATGTCATTTCCGGTACCAACCGTATTCCGGCACGTAGCCTCGTTACCGACAGTGTATTTTTCCAGTTATTTCATTATCCTATAGTGCAAGGAAAGCTATCTCTCACAACACCTCAGTCGGCATTATTAACAGAAAAATACGCCTGTAAGATTTTCGGTAATGAAAATCCGATAGGTAAAGTACTACGTTATAGCAATGGCAAAGATATTACCGTAGAAGGCATTGTAGGAGAACCTGAGTGTAAAACTACAATTAACTTTGATATCATCCTCTCTTCTAAATTATCCCAACATTGGGAAAGGATGAATACAGAGCTCTATCGTTTCCTACCCGGTACAGATATAAATGCCATAAATAAGACAGGTAGCGTCCCACGGTATATAAATGACCCTAAATATGATACTCGCACACATACATTTTCTTTAATTTCTGTGAAGGATATTTACTGGGACGGTTCTTTAACAGACCGTGAACCTGCTATGTTTCTTTCGGGAAACCATTCCCACTTAATTATTTTGTCGGGCGTATGCCTGTTATTGCTCCTCACCGGCATCTTGAATTTTATTAATCTTTACCTGGTAGCATTATTACGCCGCGGAAAAGAATATGGATTGAAGAAAGTATTTGGTGTATGCGGCAAAACATTGTTTGCCAATATATGGATTGAAAATACATTACTAGTTCTGAGCGCCTTATTAGTATCCTGGCTTATTATTGAAATAATGTCTGCCCCTACTGAATATTTGTTCGACATTCACTTTTCTTATACGGCTTTCGACGGATGGCTTTCGGCAAGTATTTTATTATTGTTACCAGTAATAACTTCTATTTATCCATACATTAAATACAATTACACCTCCCCCATTCTTTCCATTCGCTCTATCGGTGTCCAAAGTCATTCCAAACATTTTCGTATGTTCTTTCTAGGGGCACAGTATATTATAACTTTTTTGTTAGTGGTATTATCACTTTATTTTAATCGACAACTTGGAATGTTGTTAAATACCGAACCCGGCTTTCGTACTAAAAACATAATGAATGTAAATTTAGTATATGAATCGAAAGATTTTAGCAGTTATACTTATGAAAGTATGCAACAACGTCGCCAACGTGTCATGCAATTGGATAATGAACTTAATGCATGTCCTTTTATTGAATTGTACGAACCTAGCAATGAAAATATCCTTACTCCTACCTTTGGTACAAACTATCTGAACAATAAAGGAGAAAAGGTGTTTCTGAATATTCATTACGCCACTCCTGCATTTTTCAAATTATATGATATAAAAGTAATTGAAGGTGAGATACCCGATATAAATAAAGAAAACCGGCGCACTGTTTTTGTTGTAAACAAAGCCGCACTGAAAGCATTAGGCTATACTTCAATCAATGGCGCTGGAGTGATTGAAGAAAATCAAAAAAGGGCTAATGCTAACGCTTCTCTTCAACCTATCGTTGCAGTAGTAGAGGATTATTTTGAAGGACATTTGACATCTGGAATCAAGCCTACTATCTATCCTGTCGGAGCACGGTTCAGTGGTGATCTTTATCAGATAGCTTATACACCCGGCAAAAAGAAAGAAGTGATTGATTTCTTACGTAATTTGGAATATAAAGTCTATGGAAGTGAAGACTTTGAATATACTTTCCTGGAAGATGATATCAAAGCGATGTATACACAAGACCGCCAAACAGCCACTATTTATTCTATTTTTGCAGGTATGGCTATTATTATTTCCAGTCTTGGCCTGTTAGGGATTTCTCTTTTTGACATTCGCCAACGATATCGGGAAATAGCGATTCGTAAAGTGAACGGTGCAAGTGCCAAAGACCTTTACCGACTGTTATTCCGCAAATATATAACCGTTTTAATTATAGCATTTGTCATAGCTATTCCTTTGGCTTATTATCTGATAAATACCTATACTCAAGATTTTGCAGTAAGGGCACCTGTCAGTATAGACATTTTTATCATATCATTGCTGTTGGTAATAATCATATCACTGGGCACCTTAGCATACCAAATACAAAAGGCGGCATATATTAATCCGACACAAATCATGAAAACAGAATAATTTTATAAAACAACGGAAATATGTTAAGGCATTATATAAAAATGGCAATGCGCCACTTATTAAAAAATAAGATACAAAATCTGATATCTATCGTAGGGCTATCCGTCGGGATATTATGTTTTAGTATCTGTCTTTATTGTAGCCGGTTCATCAGCGAAGTAGATTCTTGCTTTTCCAATAAAGAACTCATAGCAGACATAAATTTATGTACAACACGGGGAGATTTGTATTCTGGTATTCCGGCAACAACGATTGAAGAATTGCGCAAACTTAGATTCGATGAGGTTCAAGATTTTACCTTTACCGTTTATCCCCGAGAGCGGAGTTACAACGTAGAGATAAAAGAAGGGAAAGAATTGCCATACGATCATTTGATGACAATGGAAGTAGACTCTCTTTTTAGGAAAGTATTCACTCCCCGAATACTACAGGGATCATGGGAAGTAGCCTCCAACACCCCCAATGCCATCATACTGACCCGCTCTTCAGCAAAAAGGATTTTCGGTGAATCAGAAAATCCCATAGGCAAACGTATGATATTGACACAACGTCTTTTTACAGCACCAGATACCACTCCTCGTACTGGAGGCATAGTCTATACCATTCAAGCCGTGATAGAAGATATTCCCCTGAATACCAGCCTGAGTTTTCTTGAGAAACTGGATATGCTGACTTTGAATGACAGTGAAGGAACATTGCAATTCAACGGTCGTAATAATATGACTGGAGGTTTTGGTTTTGCCCTGCTACGTCCGGGTAAAACAGCTCGAAAATTAGAAGCCCGTTTTCGCTCCATAAATATGAAGCACCACATATATGACGAAGAAACAGCTATAACCGCCTCGCCCTTTGGAAAGAAATTTTGGGATAAGTCCATTGCTCCTTATTTTGCAGGAATAACCATGATAGTAGGCCTGTTGATTTTACTGACCGGACTTCTTAATTTCTTCCATTTTCTTATGGGAACTTTTTTGAATCGTAACCGTGAATACGGGATACGCAAAGTTATGGGCAGTGGAAACCAGCAACTTTTTTACCAACTCTTTGTCCAGTCTGTCATCATTGCATTCATCGCTTTCTTGTTTACGTTCTGCTTGATTGAAATAATCAGTCCCTATTTGAATTTCAATTTATTTAATTACGTTCTTATCATTGAAAAGAACCTCTTGTTTATACAGACCGCAGAGTATATGGTATTCATCTTATTTTTATGTATGATATTATGCTTTATAACTGTATTGCGCATACATTACACACCCATCCAGACAGAGATTCATGGCAGTGAGATAAAACGTCATAAACATGGAATGCGGAATATTCTGTTAGGTATCCAATTTTTTATATGCTGGGTTTTTGTCGCATTTACCGTAGCTCTTTATATGCAAGCGGAGAAAACGGAATCTACCCTATTCAACACATTGACTGAAAAAGAAAAAGCCAATATACTAAGTTTCTCCATAGATTATATGTTTATGAAGAATGAAGAGAAACTGGCTTTAATAGAACGTATATCCAAATTTTCCGGTGTACAAGACAAATTATTGGCAGACATCAGTTATCTGAAAGGTATATCAGGTACTGGGATGCAAATGGAAAAAGGTAACCCGGAAAGCAGTTTTGAAGTAAATGTCATGAATGTTTCCACTAACTTCTTCCAATTCATGAACATACCTTTACTATCGGGACACACATTAAAAGCCAAAGAGGATTTGGTAGTAGACAAAACATGGGCGGAACGCCAGAAAAAAGATCTGTTAGGAACTATTTTATACAATTACTCGGAAAGCTATACCATTTGCGGTGTATGTGACGATTTTATCGCCGATGTATATAATCAAAGTCCTGGATTTGTATTCTTACCCAGCGACTTCAATTATTATGTAGGTCATTGCTATCTGAAATGCGAGCCGGGGGAAACGGCTGATATAAAAAAAATGATAGAAAAGACATTGAAAGAAACACTCCCGGAAAGTATTCATCCTCATGTCACTACATTGCAGGAAGATATATATGAAGCACAAGCAATAGAAAATAAATTGAAAGGGATTATTCTATTCTTTTCTATCGTCAGCCTGCTCATTACTTTGTTGGGAGTTTATTCGACCATCACATTGGATACGGAACGCAGACAAAAGGAAGTAGCTATCCGGAAGGTAAATGGAGCAGGATTGAAACAGATTATTTTATTGTTTGCCCGCCTTTATATAAAACTGCTGACTGTTTCCGCAATTATTGCATTTCCATTAATTTATATAGTCATACAAATATGGAAAAAAGCATATATTGTATTCTTTAATGACGGTATCATATATTGGGCAGGAATTTTCATCGGAATAACATTTATTACGGCCCTCACGGTATTATTCCGTATTCTGGGAATTGCACGAATTAACCCTGCAAAAGTAATCAAGAACGAATAACTTTATAAAATATAAGATTATGATCAAAACAGTAAACTTACAGAAAATCTTCAAAACAGAAGAAGTCGAAACATGGGCATTGAACAATGTCAATCTAGAAATCAAAGCAGGCGAATTTGTAGCCATCATGGGACCATCCGGTTGTGGAAAGTCCACCCTGCTGAATATCCTCGGCCTTTTGGACAATCCTACGGGAGGCACTTACGAACTGAACGGAACAGACGTTTCCAAATTTACCGAAGCACAACGCACCAATTTACGTAAAGGGGTCATCGGATTCGTGTTCCAGAGCTTTAACCTGATTGATGAATTGAATGTATTCGAAAATATCGAGTTACCCTTATTGTATATGGGGATTCCGGCGGCAGAACGCAAACGCCGGGTAGAAGATGCCATGAACCGTATGGCTATTGCCCATCGGGTAAAACATTTCCCACAACAACTATCCGGCGGACAGCAACAACGTGTTGCAATAGCCCGTGCTGTAGTAGCAAACCCGAAACTGATTCTAGCAGATGAGCCTACCGGCAATCTGGATTCCAAAAACGGCAAGGAAGTAATGGAACTTCTGACCGAACTGAATAAAGAAGGAACAACAATTGTTATGGTTACCCACTCCCAACACGATTCCGGCTATGCAGGGAGAACCATTAATTTGTTTGACGGGCAGGTGGTGAATGAAATAAAAATATAAGTCAATTTATTATAGAGGTGGTTAAACCACCTCTATAATAACAAAAGGATATTATAACAATGAACGTCTTCTTAAACATCAAACTTATTGCCCGCAACTGGTGGCGAAACAAACTTTTTTTTCTGATTTCGCTATTCAGTCTTACAGCTGGATTAGGATGCACCAATCTGCTTATGACTTTTTTTATCCATGAATATAATGTGGAAAAATATAATACCGACCGTAACCTCATTTATCTATTACGTCAAGACTCTCCAATGGAAGAAGGTATTAAAGTAGCCTACTCTACCTCAGACGCAGCCACACAGATAAAAGAAAAATATGCTGAAATTACAGATATTCTGCGTGTAAACGGAATGTCTGGTAATCTTTGCAAATATAATGGAACAGATATCAAACAGTTTCTTTTTATCAGTGCCGACTCTACTTTAAATCAATTTTTTCCTTATACAACTTCAGAAGGCAGCCTGGAAGAAGTCCTCACGACTCCGGACAAAGTTGCTGTAAACAAAAGATTTGCCCACCAACTTTTCGGAAATCATTCCGGTATTGGAGAAATCTTGGAAATAATCAATAAAGAAGGACAAAGTAAAAGTTATAAAGTAGCAGCTATATTAGAAGATCGTCCACAATCTTTTCTGCATTTTGATTTGCTGACAGGACTATCCGACAAATCATGGGGTGGTCCTGTATTATTGAAACTACAACCAGGTGCATCTCCCTTAGCTTTACAGGAAAAAATTAAAAAAGACAAGATTCCAGCATTAGTACCGGATTCACGATATTATATTGATCCGATAAAAGAACTATACTTTAATACAGGAAAAGACAGCAAGCAGCAACAGTTGGCTTTTTTCCAACATTGTGATGTATTATTACTATATATCAGTCTGATTTCGGCCCTGCTTGTGCTTATCATCGCTTGTTTCAACTATACAAATCTGACTCTCTCACGTACCCTGCAGCAACTTAAAATGATACATATAGAAAAGCTGATGGGAGCAAAATCAAAAGAAATCCGCAGTCAGTTATTTCTTGATGCAGCACTTACCGTTTTATTTGCATTCCTGTTATCATTATTGCTTATTAATGACATGCTGCCGTGGTTTAACAACCTGTTGTCTACCCGCCTTTCCTTCTCTTTCTTTTTCAGCCGGCAAGTTCTACCTTTACTTTTATCCTTCATTTTCCTCATGGCTGTCATTCCTGGTCTGTATATCAGCCATAAACTCTCTCAACAGACTTTGAGCAAGTATCGGCAAGCTTATACAGGAAAGAAAAAGCAACAATTTATATGGTTGCTTGTTACCATCCAGTTTATATTTTCAATCGGGTTAGTGTATGCAACCACTCTTGCACAAAAACAAATGGATTTAATCAAATCCCGTGCATACCATTACGAAAATACAATAGAAATAGGGAGTGGCACCCTTCCTCTGTTTCCGCTCTATCAGGAACTGAAACAAATGGATGGAATAGAGTCTATAAGTCTTTCCATGAGTTCTGTACTTTACTGTTGGCTTCGTGAACTTCCTATCCGACAAACAGACGGTAGTATCCAACATAATTCTATAGCACACATCCCTACCGACACAACTTTCTTCCAAACCATGCATATCCGGCAAATTGCCGGAGTATCTCCCTCCCAAGCCTGTCGGGAATATACTCATCCGGCTTTTATCAATGAAAAGCTTGCGCGTCTGCTGAACATAGATGTTTCCCACATAGGTCATAAACTAAATGAATTTGATAAATTCTCGGATTCATTAAGTACTATTGCAGGTATTTTCAAGAACTTCCCATTAAACTCCCTGGAAGAGGAAATCGGTGGTCAACAAATATCTATTGGAACAGAACAAGATTTAATTCAGAAAGGAACATTCATACAAATAAAACTCATTCCTGAATATTATAAAGAAACATTGGTATCTATTGAAAAATTATGGAAGGAAATGAATGGTGACAGAGGTTTCAAATATGTAGATATGCATAAAGAATTTATGTTGCGTAATAACAAAGTAATTATACTCTCCCGAATCCTTATCAGCTACTCATTTATTGCATTGGCCCTGACCTGTTTTGGCCTGTTCGGTATTTCATGGTACGCTGTACGTCATCGTACCCGTGAAATTGCAATCCGTAAAGTGCACGGTGCTTCCAATTGGGAAATAGTATGGTTACTAAACCGTTCGTTTCTATGGCAAATACTAGTAGCATACATCATCGCTATTCCGATAACGTGGTTATTAATGCAACATTGGCTGGAGCAATTTGCTTATCGAATTTCAGCCACACAATGGAATTTCCTGACCCCTGTTCTTATTGTATTGGTAATTACAACCATTACGATAACAATACATAGTTATCTCAGTGCACGCACTAATCCGGTAAACAGCCTAAAAGCTGAATAGCAAACGTCTATGTATATGTTCTCTTTTGCTGAAAAAGAACCAAGCTTACAGAAATCACAACAAGGATTATGCCCAAAGCACTGTATGTAGTAAAGAGTTCTTTGAATACAAATACCCCTACCAGGACTGCCGTAAGAGGTTCCAATGCACCCAATAAGGAAGTCAACGTCGGTCCTGCCAATTTTACAGCCTTCACCAACGTAATATTAGAGATCGCAGTTGCAGGAAGTGCCAGTCCTCCGATATAGAGCCAAGTGATTACATTGGTTTCCAAACGGACCCCCTCATCATAGAAAAGTCCTCCCAGCAAAAAGAACAAGGCTCCCAGCCCCATCACATAACAAGTTAATACCGTAGAATTAACTTCCACTGCTCTGGTTTTTCTTATACCTATTATATAACCGGCATAAGAGAAAACCGATATGCAGGCCGCTATCAATCCCATCATTCTATTTCCACCATTATATTCTATATTTCCGGAAGATAATAAAGATGCTCCTACTAATGATAAAACGATAGCAGCGAAAGTCACAATAGACTTTTTTTCTCTAAAGAAAACAGCCATTGTTACTGCAACAGCCAGCGGATACATAAAATGGATGATAGAAGCAACACCACTTGCAATATTCTGATAAGCTATGACAAGACTGAACGAAGTAAGCGCACGCAGCAAGCTCAGTCCGAAAATTGTTTTAAAATCTTTATACCCTATGTGAAAATCACATTTGGTAAGAAAAGCAAAAACAAGCAAGACAACTGTAGCAACTCCCCAACGATAAGTCAGCACTTCGAAAGAAGAATATCCAATAGCCAACAAGCTTATGGAAAAAAACGGTGCCAATCCGAAAGTCGCAGAAGACACTGCTGCATATAAAATACCTTTTATCCGATTCATGTCCTTTTCAAGTAAAGCGGATACAAAGATAGACAATAATACATAATAAAAAAACAGGTTGCCTTTGTAAAGGCAACCTGTGATATCTTACTTTATGATTTCCAACTTCTTAAAGCATTTAGTCAGTTTATCCACAGCATAGTCAACTTGTTCCTTTGTATGAGTAGCCATCAAAGCAACACGCACCAAAGTATCTTGTGGTGCACAAGCCGGTGGAATAACAGGATTAATAAATATACCCTCGTCAAATGCCAGTTTAGTCACTTCGAATGTCTTATCCGTATCACGAACATAAAGTGGAATAATCGGACTTTCAGTATCACCGATTTCAAAACCGGCCTGACGGAAACAATCCAAAGCATAATTTGTAATCTTCCACAAATTCTCACGACGTTCGGGCTCACTCTTGAGGATATGAAGTGCAGCACGTGCAGCAGCTGTTGCAGCAGGAGTATTACTTGCAGAGAATATATATGAACGTGAGTTGTGACGCAACCAGTTGATTGTATCTTTATCCGCAGCAACAAAACCACCGATAGAAGCCAGTGACTTTGAGAATGTACCCATAATAACATCTACCTGATCTGTCAGTCCGAAGTGATCACAGACACCTCGCCCGTCACGACCGAACACACCCAAGCCGTGTGCTTCATCCACCATGATACTTGCATTGTATTTGTCTTTCAAACGAACAATCTCAGGCAAGTTAGCCAAATCACCTTCCATAGAGAAAACCCCGTCCACCACAATCAGTTTCACAGATTCCGGTTTACACTTCTGAAGTTCTTTCTCAAGGGCTTCCATATCATTGTGCTTGTATTTCAACTGGGTGGAGAAAGAAAGGCGACGTCCGTCTACGATGGAAGCATGGTCACGGTCATCACAGATAATGTAGTCATTGCGGTCTGTCAGGCAAGATACCACACCCTCATTTACAGTAAAACCGGTAGAATAAACCAATGCATCATCTTTCCCTACGAATTCCGCCAATTCCTTTTCTAACTGAACGTGCAGGTCAAGCGTACCATTCAAGAAGCGTGAACCTGCACAACCTGTACCATATTTACGGGTTGCAGCAACAGCTGCTTCAATAATCCGTTCATCGTAGGTTAACCCCATATATGAGTTGGAGCCAAACATCAGCACCTTTTTACCATCCATGATAACCTCTGTATCCTGATGGCTGTCTATCTCACGAAAATAAGGGTAAACGCCTCTTTCCATGTATAGTTGAGGCAATCTGAATTTACTTAACTTGTCTTGTAATAATCCCATATCCTATTGTATATGTAAGCCTCGTCGGCCTACTTTAAAATAATGTATATAAACTCACTAATACATTCTGTTTTCAAGGTGTTCCCGTCAAAACAGGCTGCAAAGATAGTAAATTCTACAACCGATTGTACTTTTTTTCAAAAAAAATATTTAGGGGCATCAAAACTTTTAGGATTTAGGGCAGTTATAAACAAAATGTATTACTTTTGCGTTTAATAAAGAGCTAAACTACCAAAGTAAAAGTATGACCACGAAAAAGAAAATTGTATTTGTCGTTAATCCTATCTCGGGGACACAGGGGAAAAGAGCCATATTAAAATGGATTGACGAACGTATAAACCGTACACTTTATGATTATACGATTGTCAAAACACAATATGCCGGCCATGCTGAAAAGATTGCGGCTACAGCTGCCAAAGAGAAAGTAGATATAGTAGTGGCTATTGGAGGAGATGGAACTATAAACGAAATAGGACGTGCATTGATACATACGGATACGGCATTAGGCATTATACCTTGCGGATCGGGAAACGGACTGGCACGGCATTTACAAATTCCTTTGGAACCCAAGGCTGCTATTGACATTATAAACGAAAGTTCTGTTGCCTGTATTGATTACGGAAAAATAAACAATATACCCTTTTTCTGCACATGCGGAGTAGGTTTTGACGCGTTTGTCAGCTTAAAGTTTGCTGATTCAGGTAAACGCGGACTACTAACCTATCTGGAAAATACCTTGCATGAAAGTCTGAGTTACAAACCTGAAACTTATGAAATAGAAAATGAAGAAGGAACGGTAAAATACAAAGCTTTCCTGATAGCCTGCGGCAATGCCTCCCAATATGGGAACAACGCATATATTGCTCCACAGGCCTCGTTAACCGATGGGTTGATGGATGTCACAATATTAGAGCCGTTCACAGTGCTGGATGTTCCTTCTTTATCTTTTCAACTTTTCAACAAAACCATAGACCAAAACAGCCGGATCAAGACATTCCGTACTAAAAAGATTAAAATACATCGTTCAAAACCCGGAGTTATGCATTATGACGGAGATCCGATCATGGGAGGAAAAGATATTGAGGTAGAATTGATTCCACACGGACTCAACATCATTGTTTCTGATAAAAAAAAAGAGAACGAACCTTTTAGTCTCTTACAGCAAATATCCGAAATATTCAGTGGTATGAAACCTAAAGCTGAAACTTTTGCTTTCCGGCACAGCCATTTATTTGAACTTAACAAAAGTTTATTGCGTCGTCTATCCAAAAAACAATAAAAAATATCTTTTTTCTGAACATCAGTAAAGACTCTGCAAATAAAAACAGTTTCTTTATGATGTTCAGAATAATCCGCTCTCTACATGTTCAGATAGAATTCTTTAGTCAAGGCTATATATTCTTCACTATACACATGACGTGATAATTCGATGGTCAAATCGTCTATAACACACTTATCCACAGAGAATTTGAAAGCAAGCAGCACCCGTTTGGGCTCCGATCCAGGTTTTGTATGAATGAAAGTCTGATGTGAGAGATGTAATCCGTAACGAGTGGCAGCCATCAAAAAAGATTCTTTACCATCAGCAGGAATAATCACAGAAAAAACGCCTTCGGGATGAAGCAAACGGGCTGCAGATCCTGCTAATTTGTCAAAATCAAGAAAATCTGTATGCCGGGCGATATTACGCTGTTTCCCTGGGCATTTCAATGAATCGGTAAAATAAGGAGGATTGGAAACAATGACATCAAAGAGTGTTTCCGATGTAAAATGACAAATATCCTGCAACTCCACTTCTATCCTATCCTGCCACGGAGATGCCGCCACATTTCCACGAGCCTGTTCCACAGCATCCGCATCTATATCAACCGCTCTTATCCGGGCATTGCACCGCTGTGCCATCATCAAAGAAATCAATCCGGTTCCAGTACCAATATCTAAAATATTACGGGCGGAAACCACATCGGCCCAAGCTCCCAATAAAACTCCGTCCGTACCAACCTTCATGGCACATCTATCATGATAAACAGTAAATTGCTTAAAAGAAAAATAAGGATTTGGCATACTATATTTATTAAATTAGCTGTCAAAAATAGGAAAATCCATTTAATTACTCCAATTATTAGGAAATATTTGATTTTTAAAACTCAATTAGTTCCCATGAATTTTCCTTATTCGACAAGGAATGATTAACTTTGTCCCCGTTTTGGGCATTGGGCTCAATTTAACACAAGAGGAATAAATTATGAAGAGGAATAAGAAAGAGGATATTTTGTTGAATACTGATAACGATGACATCTCTATGTTAGCTGAAATCCAAACGGATCCGGATGAAGTAACTGCTATGGAATTTAATAAAGAAATACCTGTTATGCCTTTACGCAACATGGTAATGTTTCCATCTGTAGTAATGCCTGTGACCATTGGACGCCCCAGCACATTGAAATTGATAAATGCTGCATACAAGAAAAAACTTCCCATAGCGGTAGTTTGTCAGATACAGGGAGATATGGACGATCCCGGTTTTAATGATGTGTACCATGTAGGAGTTATCGGGAAGATTCTCCGTGTATTCGAAATGCCAGGTGGAAATACCACAGTAATTATGCAGTCAAACGGGCCCAAAGTACATTTGGACAGTATCACCAAAACGTCTCCATATTTGAAAGGGATGGTGACTCCTATTCCGGAGGCAAATGACCAACTGGAAACGGACGAATTCAAAGCATTGATTGACACCTGCAAGGATTTGACGAGTAAGTTCATAGAGGCTTCCGAGAAGATGAGTCCGGATACGGTTTTTGCAATCAAGAACTTGGACAATCCGGAAATTTTGGTAAATTTCATTTGTGCAAACTTCCCTATTCCGGTAGAAGAAAAGATAAAATTGCTAAAAGCTGGCGATTTGCAAAGCCGCCTGTATATGCTGGTCAAGATCTTAAATCGTGAAGTACAATTGGCTGATATCAAACAAAGCATTCAAATGCGTACACGCGAAGATATTGACCGTCAGCAACGCGAATATTTCTTGCAGCAACAAATTAAAAACATACAGGATGAACTGGGTGCCGGACAGGAAGATGAAATAGATGAACTCCGCCAAAAAGGAAAAACCAAGAAATGGAGTCCGGAAATGGCAGAACTCTTTGAAAAAGAAGTTTCCAAATTGGAAAGGACAAATTCCCAATCACCGGATTTCAATGTGCAACTTACCTATTTGCAAACCCTGTTAGGATTACCTTGGAATGTCTTTACCACTGACAACCTGAATATAAGTAATGCCGAAAAGACATTGAACAAAGACCACTACGGACTAGAGAAAGTAAAGGAGCGTATCCTTGAACATTTAGCAGTGCTGAAACTAAAAGGTGATATGAAATCACCCATCATCTGCCTTTATGGTCCTCCGGGAGTCGGTAAAACTTCTTTAGGACGTTCCATAGCGGCATCATTGAAACGTAAATATGTACGTATGTCATTGGGTGGTGTGCATGACGAAGCCGAGATCCGTGGCCATCGTAAAACTTATATCGGTGCCATGCCGGGCCGTATCATCAAAAGTTTGATAAAAGCCGAGTCCTCTAATCCGGTTATCATTTTGGACGAAATAGACAAACTGGGCAGTGACCACCGCGGAGATCCCAGTTCCGCTATGCTGGAAGTGCTTGATCCCGAACAGAACAACACTTTCCACGATAACTATTTGGATGTAGATTACGACTTGTCTAAAGTAATGTTCATCGCTACGGCAAACAATTTGAGCACCATCCCTCCTGCTCTGCTGGACCGTATGGAGTTGATAGAGGTCAGCGGATATATCACAGAAGAAAAAGTAGAAATAGCCCGCCGGCATCTTGTTCCCAAAGAACTGGAAGCCAACGGCATTAAAAAAGAATATGTGAAGTTCTCTAAAGCTGCCTTGGAATGTATTGTAGAAAATTATACTCGTGAAAGCGGGGTGCGCGAACTTGAGAAGAAGATAAACAAGGTAATGCGTAAAATAGCGTTGGAATTTGCACGTGACGGCTATGAAGTGATGCATGAAATAAAACCTGCCGATGTACGCAAATATCTGGGCACGCCAGAATATAGCCGCGACAAATACCAAGGAAATGAATACGCCGGTGTTGTCACAGGGCTGGCGTGGACAGCTGTCGGAGGTGAAATTTTGTTTGTAGAAACCAGTTTAAGCAAAGGAAAAGGCGGTAAACTGACATTGACCGGGAACTTGGGTGACGTAATGAAAGAGTCGGCCATGCTGGCTTTGGAATATCTCAAGGCACATACCAAACTGCTGAATTTACAGGAAGATATCTTTGACAATTGGAATATCCACATCCATGTACCTGAAGGAGCCATCCCTAAAGATGGTCCGTCAGCCGGTATCACCATGGTGACTTCATTGGCATCCGCCCTCACCCAGCGTAAAGTGAAAGCAAATCTGGCAATGACAGGCGAGATCACATTACGTGGAAAAGTCCTGCCCGTAGGCGGTATCAAAGAAAAGATCCTAGCCGCTAAACGCGCCGGAATCAAAGACATCATTTTATGTGAGGAAAACCGCAAGAACATTGAAGAAATTCAGCCGATGTATCTAGAAGGACTGACATTCCATTATGTCACGGATATTAAGGAAGTATTGGCTTTGGCTCTCACCAATGAAAAAGTAAACGATGCCATTGATTTTAATATTACCAATCAAAAAACAGAAGAAAAGAAATAAATATGACTTTTGACTTACAATATACAGACCCCAAATCGAATGCCCGTGCCGGATTGATAACAACTGACCACGGGCAAATAGAAACCCCCATCTTTATGCCTGTAGGCACATTGGGAACGGTGAAGGGCGTGCATTTACATGAGTTGAAAGAGGACATTAAAGCACAGATAATCCTGGGCAACACTTACCACCTGTATTTACGACCGGGACTGGATATAATAGAACGTGCCGGAGGTCTGCATAAATTCAACGGCTTTGACCGTCCTATGCTGACTGACAGTGGTGGTTTTCAGGTATTCTCCTTATCAGGTATCCGCAAAATGAGAGAAGAAGGTGTGGAATTTCGCTCACATATAGACGGTTCGAAACACCTGTTCACTCCTGAACGGGTGATGGACATAGAACGGACTATCGGTGCAGATATCATGATGGCTTTTGACGAATGTACTCCGGGAACCGCAGATTATGAATACGCAAAAAAATCAATGCAGCTTACCCATCGTTGGCTGGACCGTTGCATAAAGCATTTCAACGAAACCGATCCCAAATATGGTTATCAACAGTCATTATTTCCCATAGTACAAGGCTGTGTCTATCCCGACTTACGCAAACAATCAGCGGAATATATTGCCTCCAAGGGAGCTGACGGAAATGCCATCGGTGGCCTGGCCGTAGGTGAGCCAACCGAGAAAATGTACGAAATGATAGAGGTTGTCAATGAAATCTTACCCAAAGACAAGCCCCGCTATCTGATGGGAGTCGGTACACCGGTAAATATACTGGAGGGTATAGAACGCGGTGTAGATATGTTTGATTGTGTAATGCCGACCCGGAACGGACGCAATGGAATGTTATTCACTAAAAACGGCATAATGAACATGCGCAACAAGAAATGGGAGGATGATTATTCTCCTATCGAGGCCGAAGGAGCATCGTATGTAGATACCATGTACAGCCGTGCTTACTTGCGCCATCTGTTCCACGCACAAGAACTGCTGGCCATGCAAATCGCTTCTATCCACAACTTGGCATTCTATCTGTGGCTAGCAGGCGAGGCCCGTAAACACATCATTGCAGGAGATTTCTCTACGTGGAAACCAATGATGGTAAAACGCTTATCTACAAGATTATAAATTACTAGAAATGAAGAATTGGTTCAAGACAAACACAGATTCATCCCCAAAGGATAAAAAATGGTGGAAGCCGAATATCAGTTGGCTGAAACTGGATAAATGGGTGAAAAGACTGGACATATATATCATTAAGAAGTTTCTGGGAACCTACTTTTTCGCTATTGCATTGATTATCTCCATTGCAGTAGTATTTGATGTGAACGAAAATATAGACAGGTTCATCAATAACAAAGCTCCGCTGAAAGCGATTGTATTTGATTATTACATGAACTTCATCCCCTACTTCTCCAATCTGTTCAGCCCCTTGTTTGTCTTTATCGCTGTTATCTTCTTTACTTCCAAGCTGGCAGAAAACTCGGAAATCATTGCCATGTTCTCCACCGGAATGAGTTTTAAACGAATGATGCGGCCCTATATGATTTCGGCCGCAATCATTTCCGTTGTTACTTTCGGACTGGGAGCATACGTCATACCTAAGGGAAATGTAACCCGTTTGGATTTTGAGGACCGTTATAAGAAAAAAAAGAAACAGGAATATGTGCGGAATGTGCAACTGGAAGTAGACAGCGGGGTCATTGCCTACATAGAACGTTATGAAAATTATAATAAAACGGGATACCGTTTCTCTTTAGACAAGTTTGATGACAAGAAACTGGTTGCCCACCTTACTGCCCGAAGTGTCACTTATGATACAGCATCTGTACACAAATGGACAATCAAGAACTATATGATACGTGAGATGGAAGGTATGCGTGAGAAAATCACTCGGGGTGACCGTTTGGATACGATCATTAAAATGGAGCCTCAAGATTTTCTGATTATGAAAGGGCAGCAACAAACCATGACAAGCCCTGAACTGAAAGAATATATAGACAAGCAGAAAAGACGTGGGTTCGCCAACATAAAGGAATTTGAAATTGAATATTACCAACGTATAGCCATGTCCTTTGCCGCTTTTATCTTGACAACCATTGGTGTTTCCTTATCATCCAGAAAAATGAAAGGAGGAATGGGACTGCATTTAGGAGTAGGGTTAGCACTTAGTTTTTCATACATTTTGTTCCAAACAGTGTCAGCAACCTTTGCTGTCAACGGAAACACCCCTCCTATTATAGCGGTATGGATTCCTAATATACTTTACACATTTATTGCTATCTATTTATACAGAAAAGCTCCTAAATAATCATAGGAGCTTTTCTAGTTTTTGACGCCAATCCTCGCCGTTCTCCGGTTGCATCGTAATAAAGCCCAGTTCTTTACCAATAACAATATTGGCCGCACCGTCATCTACAAATATTGTTTCAGCCGGATTCAGTTTACTATCTTTGATCATATAGTTAAAGATGCCAGGATCCGGCTTGGTGGAACCGGCTTCGTAGGAAGTATAAATCTTGTCAACATAAGCGTCCAATGGCTTTCCCGCAGAAGTAAATGCATTGCTCCTCGCCCATCCCATCACATAAGGATTGGTGTTGCTCAATATATATACCTTGTACTTCTTACGAAGCTCATTCAGGTAATCCAATTTATATTGCGGCACGTCCGTAACAAATCCTTTCCACCCATTTTCCACGTCTTGATAAGTCAATTCTTTCCCGCAGATTTTACTCAACTCACAGCGAAAAGTCTCAGCATCTATGTTTCCATTTTCTACTTCCTGAAAAATCCCCTGCTGGTGGTATTTCCCTAATAAACTGTCCGCTTCCCTCACTCCTATCCGCTCAAATGCCTTTACAGCCTGTTCACGATCAAGGCCAATGACAACCCCGCCGAAATCAAACACAATATTCTTAATCTGTTTCATAATCTTTTTATTTATCCGCTGTAAAGGTAGGCATTTGATTGTGAATGGTAAATGATGTAAGTCAATAAAATACCATATAGCAAAAAAAACCGCAGATTCCATTGAGAATCCACGGTAATTATTTTTGTTGTATTTTTCTTCCTTTCGGAAATGTTCTCTCAATTCAAATAAGAAGAGAGTTCGGATACGGTGACATCCTTGGCAACGATAACACCATTTTCATCTAACAAAAAGTTCTTAAAGCCTCTTTTCAAGCGATAAGTCTGATATAGATCCGATGAAACACCAGCCAATTCCACAAAACAATTAGAAGTTGAAATCTGGTCTTTTTTAATGGTCTCGTTAAATATCGACTTGTATTCATCAAATGAAACGGAAACCATTTCTACATTGTCGGCCTGCGCGACGGCATGATTCAAAGTAGCATTCTGCATCCTTGACAAAGCATCATAGCTGGCCCAAAAACTTAGCAGTACATATTTACCTCTTAAATCCTTCAAGTCAATCAACTGCTTTTCGCCACAGATAGTAAATGTAGGAGCCTTGTCTCCTATGGTCAAGCCTTCTGTCGGCGTGTTTTTCCCTACAAAAGAGAATGAAATCAAGGAACTAATAATTAATACAACAAAAATCCACTTTACATTTTTAATCATGTAATTCGATCTTAGTTAATACTATCCGAGACTGCCCTTAAACAGTGATTTCCACCCGGAACATTATCTTTAGTACTGATAATCAATACCATTTAAATTGGAAATCTGCGACAAAGGTAAGGAGTTTTGAAATTAACTCCAAGATTTTTTCTCAAAAAATATGTTATATAGCATAAAATCGTCCTTTTCATCGAGAAAAAAGAATGCAGAAAATATAGCTGATAAGGATTTATTTACGTACTTTTGCAATCTGTAAATAGCAACCACAAAGTATGAATAATAATACTGAACTTATTTTAATCAGAATTACCGGTCTTGACCGGCCGGGATTAACCGCTTCCATTACGGAAATTTTGTCAAAATATGATGTTACCATTTTGGATATTGGCCAGGCCGATATTCATAGCACCCTGTCATTAGGCATTTTATTCAAAAGCCAGGAAAAAGATTCAGGGAATATCATGAAAGAGTTGCTATTTAAAGCTTCCGCATTAGGCATCAATATCCGTTTCTATCCCGTTACTGTGGAAGAATATGAGGAATGGGTAAACATGCAAGGCAAGAACCGGTACATCCTGACTTTACTGGGACGCAAGCTGACAGCCAAACAAATCGCGGCAGTCACAGGAATATTGGCGGAACAAGGTTTGAATATTGATGCTATCAAACGTCTTACAGGGCGTATTCCATTGGATGAACGAAAAGCGAAAGTACGGGCTTGTATCGAATTCTCCGTCCGTGGCACCCCCCGCCAAAGGGAAGAGATGCAACAGGCGTTAATGAAACTGAGCAGTGACCTGGAAATGGACTTTTCTTTCCAGCTGGACAATATGTACCGGCGTATGCGACGCTTGATTTGTTTCGATATGGATTCCACATTGATACAGACAGAGTGTATAGATGAATTAGCCGAACGCGCCGGTGTGGGTGACCAAGTACGAGAAATCACAGAACGCGCCATGCGTGGAGAAATTGATTTCATAGAAAGCTTCACAGAACGGGTGGCTTTGCTGAAAGGACTGGATGAAAGCGTAATGAAAGAAATCGCAGAAAACCTTCCCATCACCGAAGGTGTGGAACGTCTGATGTTCGTGTTGAAAAGATATGGTTACAAAATAGCCATCCTATCCGGTGGATTCACCTATTTCGGCAATTATCTGAAAGATAAATTCGGCATAGATTACGTATATGCCAATGAACTGGAAATAGTAAATGGCAAATTAACCGGAAGATATCTGGGAGATGTAGTTGACGGAAAACGTAAAGCCGAACTGCTGAAACTGATCGCTCAAGTAGAACGTGTGGACATAGCACAAACTATTGCTGTAGGAGACGGAGCGAATGACTTGCCCATGTTGTCCGAAGCCGGTCTGGGTATAGCATTCCATGCAAAACCCAAAGTAGTGGCTAACGCACAACAGTCCATTAATACGATCGGATTGGACGGCGTCCTCTATTTCCTGGGCTTCAAGGACTCTTACCTGGAAGAACGCGGCAAACTCTAAAGAAAGAAGTAACTATATATATGAAATTTTCAGAACTAAATTTAGAAGAAGGGGTGCTTCAGGCATTAGATGCCATGAGATTTGAAGAATGCACTCCTGTACAAGAACATACCATACCGGTCATTCTTGAAGGAAAAGATTTGATCGGAGTGGCACAGACCGGAACCGGCAAGACTGCCGCATACCTTTTGCCCGTTCTTAATCAATTAAGCAAAGGCGGATATCCGGAAGATGCCATCAATTGTGTGATCATGTCACCCACACGCGAATTAGCGCAACAGATAGACCAGCAAATGGAAGGTTTCTCTTATTTTCTACCGGCATCCAGCGTGGCTGTTTACGGAGGAAACGATGGTGTGCGCTTCGAGCAAGAAAAGAAAGGTTTAACTTTGGGGGCCGATGTAGTCATTGCTACTCCGGGACGTCTGATAAGTCATCTCAGCCTAGGTTACGTAGACTTGTCTAAAGTTTCTTTCTTTATTCTTGATGAAGCGGACCGTATGCTGGATATGGGATTCTCGGATGACATTATGCAAATAGTGAAATATCTGCCGAAAGAACGTCAGACCATCATGTTCTCGGCCACTATGCCGGCTAAAATACAACAATTGGCAAAAACGATCTTAAACAATCCGGTAGAAATAAAATTAGCGGTTTCAAAACCTGCGGAAAAGATTATCCAAACGGCTTATATCTGTTATGAACGCCAGAAATTGGGAATTATTCAATCCCTTTTCCAGGATCAAACACCCGAACGTGTCATTATCTTTGCCTCTTCCAAATTGAAAGTAAAGGAGGTGACACAAGCATTCAAGCGGATGAAACTGAACGTAGGTGAAATGCACTCAGACTTGGAGCAGTCCCAACGGGAACAGATTATGCGTGAATTTAAAAGTGGCAGAATCAATATTCTGATTGCTACCGATATTGTTTCGCGAGGAATAGACATTGACGATATTCGTTTGGTAATCAACTACGATGTACCACATGACAGCGAGGATTATGTACACCGCATCGGCCGTACAGCTCGTGCCAACCATGATGGTTGCGCCATTACTTTTGTCAGTGAGAAAGAGCAGACCCAATTCAAAGCTATTGAAAATTTCCTGGGTAGGAACATCTATAAAATCCCGGTTCCCGAGGAATTGGGAGAAGCGCCCGAATACAACCCGCGAAGTGGCGCCGGTCGTAGCAATCACAAAGGTGGAGGCTCCAGAAAACAAGGCAATTATAAGGGGAAAAAGAACAGTACGGGCAAGCCCAATGCCAATAATAGAAGAAACACCCCAAAAGAATAGACGGAAGAGATGATATCTAAAAACCATTGGAGGAAGACGGACTTGTTTTCCTCCAATTTTATTTTATGGAGAGGGTCACTTCATGGCTCATCTGCAAAATAGATGCGAGGCAATCACAAACATCCATTATATGTATTGCTTGTAGGATATATAATCTTTCACCTGTAACATTACTAACCTTACACCCCACACATTAGTAACGTATGGGGTGACACGTTACTAACCTTCCGGCATGTACGTTACTAACCTCTCAAACGTCCTGTTCTTTTCTGAAAAGAACAAGGTCTTTAAAAAAAAGAACAGGACGTTTTCATTGAAAGAACAAGAGCTTTTTAAAATTTGACCTGTTGTTTTTTCCCATAACGGCATCTACATGCCGAAACGCCTTATTTTTCCTTCAGATCTTTCAGCCACTCCACAAACGCCCTGCCCATCGGCATTCCGGCTGAAGGATATGCATTGTGAAATGTTTCAGCCGAAAAATATCCTTCAGGAAAACCAATTCCCCAAGAATCGGAAGAATACCAATCCGGCTGAAGGATTCCAATCTCCGGCTGAAGAATTCCCAAGCCCAATCCTTCAGCCGGAATACCGATGGGCAGGGCATTTGCGAGCAGGCTGAAGCTTTTGAAGGATTTTTCAGGGTATTCTCTATAGAGCATGATAGCGACCAAATAGTAATCGCGAAATAAAAAAATGACATAGCCACGACTACCTTACCAACTCGAATGCAAGTCCTCCATCCTTGCCGGCAGTGATATTGACCATATAACAAGACGCGCCGTCAGGTATGCACACCGTGGCCTGATAATGATACCCTTTCGAATCGACACCCATAAAATCCATATCCGACAATATAGCCCATTGCAAGAAATCATCCGGAACCACCCCCTTGAACATCTGCTTGGTGATATCTTTGGCATAAAGACTCTTCCTGCCTTCATACACGCAAATGTGTATGATATTGTCATAATATACATTATCCACCCCAAGTCCTTCCTCCGAAACTCCCGGACGCATTACTTTAATCTTTGACGGGTTAATGTACACATATCCGCGATAACGGACATTATCGTATGTCACCACCGAATCTTTCTTAATAACTTCGTTATAAACAGGGATTTCCCGAGTATGGATAAATGCCAGAAAATCATTCTCCGCATCAGACTTATGCAGGCGTATCACATCTCCCACAGCCGAATGAAACCAAAAAATATGCTCCCCCTGCTTCTCAATCTTATAACCATTAGTCCGTGCACCATACGTAATCAACGAATCGCCTATAATTTTAAAAGCAACGGGAGCCGTAGCGGCATCTGCATAAAACAGGGTATCGCCTTTCACCCTCAGTAATGCCGTTTCCGTATTATCGTCCAACCATATACCTTCCAACAAAGATTTTGCCTCCTTGTTTTCTTCCAGAGCGGATGCTTTTTGTTGCGGAGTTCCACAAGAAGACAGCGCAACAGCCAACATTATTATCGAAAAACGTTTGTACATGGTTATTCTCTCTATTTTTTTATTTATCGACCGATGCAATGATAAACAAACCCCATTTCCTGTAGTTCGTCACCATCATAAATATTTCGTCCGTCAAGCACTACAGGCTGCTTCATCGCCTTCTTGATTACTCCCCAGGTAGGAAGACGGAACTCTTTCCACTCGGTTACCAGAATCAACGCATCCGCATCAAGAGCCGCATCATACATATCGTGCGCATAATAAACCGACTCTCCTATCCGGCGGCGGGACTCATCCATAGCAGCAGGATCGTATGCGCGGACATTGCAACCCGACTGTTTCAATTTCTCAATAAGTACCAAAGCCGGAGCCTCACGCATATCGTCCGTACCGGGCTTGAATGCAAGTCCCCACAAAGCCACTGTTTTGCCTTTCAAATCTCCATTGAATACTTTTACCAGTTTCTCGAACAAAATGCCTTTCTGATTCTCGTTCACATCTTCCACCGCTTTCAACACCTGCATGGAATAACCATTCTGCTCGGCAGTCTTAATCAACGCCTTCACATCTTTCGGGAAACAAGATCCACCATAACCGCATCCCGGATACAAGAACTTACGCCCGATACGACTGTCGGAACCTATTCCGTCACGTACCATATTTACATCAGCTCCCACCAGTTCGCACAAGTTGGCAATATCGTTCATAAAGCTGATACGGGTGGCCAACATGGAGTTTGCCGCATACTTGGTCATCTCGGCAGAAGGAATATCCATGAAGATAACGCGGAAGTTAACCAGCATGAAAGGTTTATAAAGCTTGGTCATCAGTTTTTTAGCCCTTTCCGACTCTACGCCCACTACCACACGGTCCGGACTCATAAAGTCATCGATAGCATTACCTTCTTTCAAGAATTCCGGATTAGAAGCCACATCGAAATCTATCGACTCCCCTCTTTTCTCCAATTCCTCCCGGATAGCCGCTTTTACTTTCCGGGCCGTACCCACGGGCACCGTACTCTTGGTCACGACCAAGGTGTATTTCTTCATATTAGCACCAATCGTCTTGGCAACTTCAAGCACATAACGCAAATCGGCACTTCCGTCTTCATCGGGAGGAGTGCCCACAGCACTGAACACAATATCCACATTGTCCAGACAACTCTCTAAAGAGGTGGTGAAATGAAGACGTCCAGCCTTTACATTACGCAAGACCATATCTTCCAATCCCGGTTCATAAATAGGAATAATACCCTGTTGCAGATTAGCAATCTTATCCGCATTTACATCTACACAAGTTACGTCTACGCCAGTTTCGGCAAAACATGTTCCGGTAACAAGTCCTACATACCCGGTTCCTACAATCGCTATATTCATTTTATTTAATTCGTTAGTCTAACTTTTTCGCTGCAAAATTACAATAAATTATGAGTGAGTTGTTATTTTCTTCCATAAAAGTTGCGCTGAAACGGAATAAAAATGCTAATTTTGCGATATGATTGAATTGGCTAGACATATAGAAATTCTGTTACTGGAAAATGACTGTGTGATTATTCCAGACTTTGGCGGTTTTATAGCGCACTATCAACCGGCACGGTATATCAAGGAAGAAAATCTTTATCTTCCCCCTGTACGTACTATTGGTTTCAATCCCCAATTGACTATAAACGATGGTTTATTAGTTCAATCGTATATGCAAGCCCATCACACCGATTTTCCTGATGCCACACGCATGATAGAAGAAGAGGTAGCCGGATTGAAAGAACAACTATACCAAAATGGATGTGCAGAAATGCATGGCATAGGGGTCTTACATTATAATATTCATAGCACATACGAGTTCCATCCCAATGAGGACGGTGCATTATCACCTACCCTATACGGGCTTAGTTCGTTTTCCATCAACAGATTAGAATATCTTACTTCAACAACATCTGCAGCAACCAGAGAATTACTTCCCCGACAAGAAAAAAGGAAGAGAACTGTACGTTTCAAACGTCAGTGGATAGGAAATGCAGTAGCTGTGGCTATAGCTGTAGTCTTATTTTTCTTCTTGTCTGTTCCGGTAGAGAACACATATGTGGACAAAGGTAATTATGCTTCTTTAGGTACGGATGGTCTGTTTGACGCCATTCGTTCCCAATCTTTGGCAACGACCTTGGTAACCGTTCCTTCCAGACCGCAGCAACCCAAGAAGACGAATATCAAAAATAATCAAAACACGTTGAAACCTGTAACTGTAAAAGTAGAAAAGGTAGGAAAAGCACAAGAAGCAGTGCCCAAGAATACTGTTGCAGCAAAATTGAACAGCACAGAACAGCCAGTTGCCAAGCCTGTTACTGTAAGTAAACCTGCCCTTGAGAAGAAAGAAACAGCAACACCTTCGAGCAGTAAAAAAAATAAGTATTATATCATCGTATCCAGTTTACCGACAGCCAATGACGCACAGCAAGTACTTAATGAGTACAAGCAAAAAGGATACAAGGATGTAACAATCATAGAAGGTAACGGACGTTATCGCCTGTCTTTGTGCAACTTTGCAGATAAAGCCGCTGCTTATAAAAAATTAAATGAACTGAAACAAAATGATGCATTCAAGAATGCATGGATATTGAGTTCCAAATAAACAAGATTATTTTTTATGAAAAGAGTTTTGTGTCCCAAATGTGACAACTATATAACTTTTGATGAAACCAAATATACAGAAGGCCAGTCGTTGGTCTTTGTATGCGACCATTGTAAAAAACAATTCAGTATCCGTATCGGAAAATCCAAACTGAAAGCAACCCGTAAAGAAGAAATATTGGACGAACAAGCCAATAAAGAGGATTTTGGAAGTATCGTGGTAGTAGAAAATGTATTCGGATACAAACAAGTATTACCCCTGATGGAAGGTGACAACCTGATAGGACGCAGAAGCAAAGGCACTGAAGTGGACATTCCCATCGAAACATCAGATCCGAGCATGGACAGAAGGCATTGTATCATTAATGTGAAACGCAACAAACAAGGGGAAGTCATTTATACCCTGCGTGATAATGACAGCATTACAGGAACATTTCTGATGAACGAGATTTTGGGGAACAAGGACCGGATACGGATCGAGGAAGGCGCTATCATCACATTAGGTGCGACTACGTTGATTCTGCGTGCCACCGAGAAGTAAGACAATGAGACGTATTATCTTAATCACAGGAGGCCAACGTTCGGGAAAAAGTTCATACGCGGAGAAATTGGCATTAAGCTTATCACCCACTCCCGTTTATATAGCTACTTCCCGTATTTGGGATGAAGAATTCCGCCAACGCGTTATCAAACATCAAGAAAGGCGCGGACCGGAATGGACGAATATAGAAGAAGAAAAAGAACTGAGCCGCCATCAAGTAAAGGATAATGTAGTATTGATTGACTGTGTCACCTTATGGTGTACCAACTTTTTCTTTGATTTGGATGCGGATGTAGAGGCTGCATTGCAGGCTGTCAAACAGGAGTTTGATAATTTTATCCGGCAAGATGCCACTTTTATTTTCGTAACCAATGAAATAGGTTCCGGAGCAGTATCCGAAAACGCCATCCAACGCCGCTTTACAGATTTACAGGGCTGGATGAATCAATATATAGCTTCAAAAGCAGACCAAGTATATTTGATGGTATCGGGAATTCCTGTTCCTATAAAATAATAAATACAATGAAAAACTTTCATATTGAGTATCCCGATGAAGGTCTTCGGGAGGCATTGATAGACAAAATCAACAATTTGACAAAGCCCAAAGGTTCATTGGGCGTTCTGGAAGACCTTGCATTGCAAATCGGATTAATCCAACAAACCCTCTCCCCTACATTAAGCCATCCGCACAACGTACTTTTTGCAGCCGATCATGGTATAGTAGAAGAAGGGGTAAGCAAGTCTCCCAAAGAAATCACTTGGCAACAACTAAGTAATTTTTTACATGGAGGTGCCGGAGTTAATTTTTTATGCCGCCAACATGGTTTTAAGCTTGTATTAGTAGACTCAGGAGTCGATTACGATCTTCCTTACGAGAAAGGCATTATCAACTGTAGCGTAGGACGTGGCACGCACAGTTTTCTAAAAGGTCCTGCAATGAGTATGGAAGAAATGGAATTATGCCTGGAACGTGGAGCAAAGATAACGGATATGATTCATGCTGACGGCTGCAATGTGGTCAGTTTTGGCGAAATGGGTATTGGCAACACCTCCCCTTCCTCTGTCTGGATGCATTTGCTGACAGGTATTTCATTAGAGCAATGTGTAGGTGCGGGAAGCGGACTGGATTCAGAAGGCATCCGCCATAAATACAATGTATTGAAACAATCGGTTGACCATTATGCCGGTGACGGTTCTGCAAAAGATATCATCGCCTGGTTCGGAGGATATGAAATGGTTATGGCAATAGGCGGCATGCTCCGGGCGGCAGAATTAAGAATGATTATTCTGGTAGACGGCTTCATCATGACCAACTGCATACTGGCCGCCTCAAAACTTCATCCGGAAGTTTTGTCGTATGCCATATTCGGACATCAGGGAGATGAAACCGGTCATAAACTAGTATTGGACGCCATGAAAGTACGCCCTTTATTAAATTTAGGTCTGCGCTTGGGAGAAGGAACAGGAGCGATATGCGCTTATCCCATCGTTGTTTCCTCTGTAAACATGATGAATGAGATGGACAATTTCGCCCATGCCTCCATCACTAAATATTTTTAACCATGAAACTGCTTGCCTCCCTCATTTTTTTCACACGCCTTCCGTTTTGGAAAATAGCTGACGTACCACCTGTTTACTTTAAACGAGTAGTGGACTACTGGCCCTTTGTTGGATGGCTGACAGGAGGTATCATGGCAGGCACTCTATGGATCACAGCAGAATTTCTGCCTGTACAAATAGCTGTGCTCATGGCGTTGGCTGCCCGGTTATTAGTAACAGGTGCTTTACACGAAGATGGATTGGCAGACTTCTGCGATGGCTTCGGGGGCGGTACATCACGTGACAAGATTCTGTCCATCATGAAGGATTCACATATCGGCACATACGGAGTGCTCGGATTATTATTCTATTATGGATTGATGTGGAATATACTCACCACACTTTCTGTACCCTTGGCATGTGCGGCCATATTAAGCGGAGATGCCTGGAGCAAGTTTTGTGCCGCACAAATCATCAACACGCTTCCATACGCCCGTAAAGAAGAAGAATCGAAAGCAAAAGTCATATATGACCGTATGAGCCCAGGTGTTTTATTATCCGCTTTTATGGCCGGAGCCCTACCTATGCTTTTATTACTGGATAAAGGATACTGGTGGGCAGCCATCGCTCCTGCTATGATGTTCATCCTTTTAATGTCACTCATGCGCAGACGCCTGCAAGGATATACCGGTGATTGTTGCGGAGCGACTTTCCTATTATGTGAGTTTTCTTTTTATCTGACTATAAACTTAATCTATACAAATCTATGGTAATATACTTCATGCGTCATACTGCTGTTGATGTTCCGCAAGGCGTTTGTTACGGACAGACGGATGTACCCTTAAAGCCGACTTTTGAAATGGAGGCAACTCAAACGGCAGCCCATTTACAAGGCTTATCTTTTGATAAGGTTTATACCAGCCCGTTAACCCGTTGTGTACGCCTGGCTACCTTTTGCGGCTACCCGGATGCAGAACGGGACGACCGCCTAAAGGAACTAAATTTCGGAGATTGGGAAATGCATCGGTTCGATGAAATTGCCGACGCTAATCTGGAAAGATGGTATGCAGATTATCTGCATGTAAAAGCGACCAATGGAGAGTCCTTTGAAGATCAATACCGGCGTGTTGCCGATTTTCTAGACGAACTTCGCCAAAAACCGTATGAACAAGTCGCGATCTTTGCTCATGGCGGCATTTTACTGAACGCACAGATTTATGCAGGTATCATTAAACCCGAAGAGGCGTTTGGCGCACTCACTCCTTATGGAGGAATTGTCAAGATAGAGTTATCATGATGTAAGAACATATCGCTTATTTATTTGTTCTATTCATAAAGACAAATAAATATGCTTACTCATTTCTTGGATTTATTAGCAGCTGTTATAAGTGTGACAAGCCTTTTGATTGTCACATACGGAGCGTTGATAGGTATCATCTCTTTTTTGAAGAATGAAATACGACGTTTTACCGGAGGGTATTCCATTACCAATATACGAAAATTAAGAGCTACATTCGGAACTTATCTGCTTCTTGGCTTAGAATTTCTGATAGCTTCGGATATTTTGAAAACAGTATTGGAGCCCACTTTGAATGAATTGGCCCTATTGGGAGGTATTGTTGTTTTAAGAACCATCCTATCCGTATTCCTCAATAAAGAGATAAAAGAATTGGAAAGTGAAGAAAAATAAAAAAGCACTGAAAAACTAATCATTTATACATATTGGCTTTTTAAGTTGCACACACATTGCATACTTTCATATTTTTGTCGATGAAAGAAACATCTTGATTTACTTACTAAATAATAGAAGAATATCATTTATTGTTTTCAAGGTTCTCTCCGATTTGTTGGAGCAGTCTAAAAGCTCCAGCCATCTTATAGTTAGGGACATTCATTAAATATTACAAAATCAGCCAACTAATTCATACACAAAGTATTGCGAATTAGTTGGCTTTTTTGTATCTTTAGGTATTCCCCCGAAAATAAGGTTTGACGGCCAAAACGGGGGAAATATCCAAACTAATAAGATATGGCAAAGATAGTGAATATTTCAGAAATTCACCCTACTTTGGGTTTTACAGAATTTGATATTCTGGAAAAATACCGCAAGAGTTTTAATGAGAGTGAGCTTGGCAAGCTTCATTCGGTCTTTCCGTTTGAATGTATGGCAAAAGCCGCCGGCCTGTCGGACCGGCGCCTGGGACGCAGGAACAGATTCAGTCCTTCCGCAAAGATCGCCCTTATGGTCCTGAAGGCATACACCGGATTCTCCGACAGGCAACTGGTGGAACATCTGAACGGGAACATACACTACCAGATTTTCTGTGGAATTATGATTCCCCCGTCCCTTCCCATAACCAACTTCAAGATAGTCAGTGCCATCCGTAATGAGATAGCATCCCGCCTTGACATTGATTCTTTCCAGGAGCTCCTGGCTTCACACTGGAAACCTTATCTTGATAACCTTCACGTATGCATGACCGATGCCACATGCTATGAAAGCCACATGCGTTTTCCTACGGACATGAAACTCCTTTGGGAAAGCCTCGAATGGCTCTACAGGCATATATGCCGGCATTGCAGGGAGCTGGGCATAAGGCGTCCGCGCAACAAATACAGGAATGTGGCGGAATCCTATCTGTCCTACTGCAAGAAAAGAAAGAGGAGAGCTTCAAGGGCAAGAATGCTTAAGCGCCGTATGATCAAGCTTCTTGAAAAGCTCCTCAGTCAAAGGGATGGGATCCATAGCGAGTACGGTGCTTTACTCCGATATACCCAGGATTATCATAAGCGTCTTTCCATCATCAGAAAGGTGCTTGTACAAGAAAAGGAAATGTTTGAAGGGAGGAAAGTCAGTGACCGCATCGTCAGCATTGACCGTCATTATGTACGTCCCATCGTCAGAGGCAAGGAAACCAAGTCCGTCGAGTTCGGTGCAAAGGTCAATAATATACAGATAGACGGCATATCGTTCATCGAACACCTCTCGTTCAAGGCATTCAATGAGGGTATACGCTTGAAGGACTGTATCCGCATGCAGCAGAAGCTTATGAATGTAAGGGTAAGATGTGTGGCTGCCGATTCCATATATGCCAATAATGCCAACAGAAAGTTCTGTACAAAATATGGGATATCCACATCCTTTGTGCGCAAGGGAAGGGCGGCCAAAGATGAGCCTTTGAGGAAGGTGCTTAGAAGCGAACTCTCAAAAGAAAGGGCAACACGGCTTGAAGGAAGCTTCGGCACTCAAAAGCAACATTACTCGCTCTCAAGGATAAAGGCCAGAAACAGGAAGACGGAAATACTGTGGATTTTCTTTGGAATACATACGGCAAATGCCATACTGATGATAGAAAAAATCAGAAACAAAACAGCTAAAGCAGCATGATATGATTTTACTCACAGAATCAGAAGAGGTCATCAGACTTCTTCCGGAACGTCATGTCCTGTCGGATAGAAGTATGTGAGAAAGCACGGAAAAATGACAATAAGAATGGCATATGAAATGGTCATGCCCTATCATCTTCATATGCCATCTTATTTTTTAGAGACATTTACTGAATATCCCTAGTTACCCAAACATTGTTTAGCCTGCATGATGCAACTTTCAACAGTAAGTTTCAAATTTGGTGTGAAAGCGAATTTATTTATCTGCATTTCCTTAGGAAGTTCATTGGCATGATTATTGAGCCATACGATCATTTCATTTAATTTCTCTTCGGAATAAGATTTCTTTTTCACCATGATACATAAATTCATGTCAACTGTGTACAAAAATAAAAGAACATATAATTCACGCGCTATCTTTTAACAAAAATATTGTTGAAATAAAACCGCTCCCACTTATCACAAGCCGGAACGGTTCAGATTAGTTACGTTTTGACAATCTACTTTATTCTTCAAGAACAAAACAATGACGAATTTGTTCAAAAGGATTTGCCTATTTCTAAAAATATTTTTTGTCACATTATTGCGTATTACAATAGATCCCCAAAACAAGGAGTAATTTTTGTTATGAGATTGGCTTCTACCCCACAATACAAGGCAAAAATACATAAAATTCTATTCTCTTCAGTTGATTGTGTAATCCAATTGGGAAATTGTATTTAAACAAATACCCCGACTCATCACGAGCCGGGGCAGTCCAATTTATAAATTTAAAGTCTTATGATGAAGATTGTCTGTTGCGCCAATGTTTTACTATCAGCACAACGACAAACAAAACAGTTACACAAACACAGGTAAAGCCTTTTTGTTTAAGCAAAGTGGATTCTTTTTTATCCTTTATGATTCTGACCGTTTTTCCTCATGGATATCGGAAGTGGTTTCCTTGTCGGCTTTCACCTCCGTACAGTCTTTGGTTGTAGTTTCCTTCTTTCTATTCTTGCTGAAATCACCTTCTACGTGACCGTCAGCCAGTAACAAAACTTTCCTGGTCGGGCTGTCAGACGGTTTTCTTGTACCATAAATCCGAAAATTAATCACGTAGTTGCCATTGGTTGCAATCAGTTCATTCAAAGAGATGATAGAGCCATATACGATGTTGACCGACTTACGAGTGCTGTCCTTTCTACACTCTTGGCAGTACACTGGACTATACGCTTTTCCAACCAGTCAACCTGCTTCCGCTCGTTCTCATTCTCCACCGAATCGGCAGACGCATTCTCCTTCCGTGCGTTTTGCGGTTTACACAGAATATGAATCCCAGCGGACAGCTTCCAATCCCTTAAAGCCCCAGTTATAGCCAACCAGTCATTTAATTCCATTCTGCCTATTGTTTATCTGATTGATTATAAAATACACACTTAAAAATCCTATCCGCTTGCACCATCGCTGCCAAAACACTAAAATCCATTGTCACGATATGTCAATAAAAAAGACTCTGCAAAATAAGAATAAAAAACGATTTACCAAAGAAGAATATAAATATATTGAATCGGTCTGGAATGTAAAAAATTATATTACAGGCCAGCATCATTTTTTAGTTAATTTTGCACCAATTATTTAATAAATATCTGATAACATTAGTTTAAAAAGCGTTATGTTCGTCTTGTAAATCGGGATATATGGATTCTCCAAATGAGAAGGGATAGTATGATTTTTCTTACATCATAAAGTAAATCTGACGGCATCACACCTCATATCGGCGAGAACGGTAATTGGTGGATAGGTATGACTGATACAAAAATAAAGGCGCAAGGAGCCAAAGGGGACGATGCCATTGCCCCCCAAGTTCAAATCAACGCCACGACAAATGAATGGGAAATCTCAACGGATGGCGGCAAAAACTGGAAATCGACAGGGATTAAGGCGACCGGGGAGAAAGGCGACAGAGGTGATGCGGTATTTGCGGAAAACGGAGTGGACTACACAAGTGATCCTGATAATGTCATATTCACTCTGGCTGACGGAAAGACCAAGCTGACCGTACCACGTACCAAAATATTATCTGTCAAGTTCAAGGATGGTTGCGATATTTTCTCGGTAACTTCCGTTAGTAATACAATTGATATTGAATTTATTGGTTTGACAACAGAAAATTATAAGGCTTTGGTTGCGGAATTGAGAAGCGAGGACGGTACTACAGATATAGAGATTGTGCCCCGTGCTGAAAATAAGGATGTGGAAATTAAGGAACCTGTATTTACGGATGGGAAATGTACCGGAACGACAGTCAAAATCAACAAGAAAGGAATAAGTGGAGAAAAGGCCGTTCTGAAAGTGACTCTTATAGATAACAACGGGCAGGAAATTTCAGTTTCCCGTATCGTGAAATTCTTTGGTGCGGGTGCTCTTGATGAAGCCGCCCAGAACGGAGGTAGCTTTATATTGTCTGATGACATTATTCTGGAGAAACCGGTTGAGGTGGCAAAAGGGAAGGAACTTGTATTGGATCTAAACGGTAAAACCATCTCTAATTTCTGAACGGATAAGCATCCGCGTGCATATATCCCTGGTTGATTGCCTCATTGACCAAGATACGGAGCTGTTTCATGTGCTTGGCTATCGTATTGTCCGCATTGCCCTTTTCCCTTAAGTATTGCTCAAAATCACGAAGGAATGTATAGGTAATATCCTTGAAGTCCAATCCGGAACGGAAGTCATTCAAGACCGCCAGTGTAGAGTGCAGGTTGTCCTTGGTGGACTGCTTCTTGTCCGAATTGTCAATGGCTGATTTGGCGAAAGTGGAGAAGCTGATATTCACGGCACTTTTCTTCTTGACAGCATCCTTCAGCAGTGAGAGTGTGGCAGGTATTCCGCGCTTCCAATACCCCAATTCTATGCCTTGCAGATACAGGATGTATTCATAGAGCATTGCGTTGAGTTCGTTAGATTGGTGGTGGTTAATGACTTGTGCCCCCTCACGGCTCCAGCACTCCGGTTTGAGGTAAACATTGGTCTTCAGGTAGATTTTCCTTTGGTTCAAATAGGCTTCAACCTGTACAAGAGCCGTGCCCTGCCTGTTAAGTGTGTTCTGGCGGTTATATACAAGACGGTATCTGATTTTATCCATTTTTCCGCAAAGGTGCGAAAAGATTAATGGAAGAAAGGTATCAATGTGGAACATTTCCACATCATCCCACACTATATGAGGATTTTTTCCATTTCACATATAATTAGTAAAATATTAACCAACTGATAATCAGATTAGTTATTCTTTTGGCATAAAAATTGTCCTATCATTATCGTAAAACAATAACCATTAAAAATATAAGATTATGAAAAAATCTTTTGTTGCAGTAGCATTGGTAATGGGATTAGGAACAACAGTGGCATTTGCCGAAAATTTGACCTCAGGTGTTGAAACAGTCATGGCAGTAAATGACTTCACCCCTATTGAAGTGAAAGACCTTCCGGCAGCGGTAACGGAAGCAATCGCCAAAAATTTTGCGGAATCAACCGTCAAGGAAGCGGCGGTGGAAGCGGCAGAGGATGGCAGCAAGACCTATCAGGTTGTTCTGACAGACAAGGAAGGAACTGAAAGTACGGTGTTCTTCAATGAAAAAGGTGAAATACTGAAATAATATATTTTGCGTCTCTTTGAATAAAGAATGAAGGTGTGTCGTAATACACGATGCGCCTTCTTTTTTTTCATTGACTATAAAAATCGACTCATTTTTTTAAGCTGCGATATTTTGAGGATTTCTTTGATTTATGCGTTCTCAACATCTAAATAGAACAACTGTAAGCTCATAAAACGGTCTAATCAGGGGTCAGCGGATTTTCCTGGTTGGTAAGCTTTCTTTTAAGCGTATAGCCTAGCCAGTCTGAACATGAAGAATTTCAGATCAGCCACCCCTCTTAACTGGCTTCGAAAAGCTTTGATTTTAGCATTGAACGACTCCGCTGAAGCATTTGTCAATCGTTCTTCAAAATAATTTATGATGGTCGTACTATGGTTTGAAAAGGTATCAAGTACCTTGTTGAACTCCATATAGTCAAACTTTTCCACTTCATTGTACCATCTTGCGAGATTTAGCCTTGCTTCATCGGGACCTGACTTCTTGTTGAAGATGTCTGTCAGTTTCATGCTAAGGCTGTATCCTTCCAGAAGCTTGGGGAATTTATCAAAGAGAATGGCAGCCCTGGTCTTTTGCTGTTCATTCCATTTGCTCCAGTGTTTCAGTATAATATGCTTGCTTCTGCTTACTATCTGTGGCAGGGTTTCTCCGTTCTCCATTCTTTCAGGCTCCCATTTCCCTATTCTCTCCCTTTCCGCCTTACTCTTTGCTTCTTTCTTCTTTTGACGGTGCTCCCTGATAGCCTGATTTTCCGCATCAAGTACTTTCCACCGATAGCGTATTCTTAACCGGTCAACAGCTTCAGACATGAGCTGCTGTACATGAAAACGGTCATTGATCAGCTTTGCGGCAGGAAACACCTTTCTGACCGTCAGCATCATGGCTGAAGATAAATCTGTAGTGACAGTCTTGACAGACAGCCGTTTCCGGTGCGGAAGCCTGCGCAAGATTCCGCTTACCGCATCTGTGGCCACTCCACGAACCATTGCAACTAAAGCCCCCTTACGGCCTTTGGCTGCTTTATTGGTCAGAATCGTATAAACATCTCCATTGCTCAGGCAAGTTTCATCCAAAGAAAGGTTTTCTCCAATGTTTTCAGGATAAAGGAGGTAGTCATGCGCATGTTCGAGTTGGTCCCAGTTCCGGTAATCACTGATTTTCTCCTTGTATTGTTTACGAAGAGTCTGTCCTTTTACGCCATAACGTTCCGCAAGCACACAGATGCTCACAGGAGTAGATTCAATCTCCTTCTTTTAAAAAAGAAACGAACTCAGAATTGAGCCGTGTACCGTCAAATTCGGATAAATCCCAGTCATAGCTGAAGATTTCATTGGAAGACTTGTCAAGCCATTTACGTTTACGGACATGGAGATAAGTGGCGCGACCACGAATAGGATAGTCTTGGATTGTACGGTACTCACCAAAACCATAGGATATGATATCCGGGTTGGTCTTATCTTCTTTTAGCTGAACTTTTTTTTCATCAAGATAAATATCAAAACGGTCAGCACTCTTGTCGAAATTGACAATATCAAAGTTGTCTATAAGCACATCCGGAAGGATGGCACGAAGGAGTCGTTCGGGTTTCATAAAACAAAGGTAAGCAAAGATAGCTAATTTTAAAACTTACCAACCAGAAATTTCCGCTGAGCCCTAATCAGCCAATCCATACCTTCTTTAGTCATTTTTGCACACATCTTTTTTATATTGAAGGCAATGGCAAAGAAGGCAAAGTCCATGAAGACCTTATCCTTTCCAAAATGGCGGAAACGTTTGTAATTCATATTGTTTTTCATTTGTCCGAACACGGCTTCCGGTTCTATGCATCTCTGTCCTCTGTGTTTCAGCCCTTCCTCTGAGCAGAGCAACTCTTTGGCTTTTTGCTTGTATTTTCTGAGTCTGTGATTCAACTCTATCGTTCTGTTCCCCTTTGCTTTAAAACATCGGCATCTTAGCGGACAGCCTTCACATCTGATGGCTCTGTACCTGGCATTTTCGCTGACATATCCGGATGCTGTTTTCACATGTCTAGTCCCTATCCTTTGCATCTTCTGTCCCATGGGGCAGATACAAAAGTCTTGTTCTTCATTGTAGTAGAAGTTTTCGGCCTTGAACGGGTCCGGTTTGAATCTCGGCCGCTGTTCCATGTGGAAGTAGTTGTACTTGACATAGGCTTCCATACCGTTTTCTGACATGAAGCGGTAATTCTCCTCAGAACCGTAGCCGGAATCGGCAACCACCGTATGGGCCAGCCTGTCATATCTGCTTGAGAAGGATTGCAGGAAAGGTATCAGGGTCAGTGTATCCGTAGGGTTCGGGAAGAGTGCAAAGTCGGTAATGAACTGGTTCCCGGTGCCGATCTGGAGGTTGTAACCGGGCTTTGTCTGGCCGTTACGCATGGCATCCTCCTTCATTCTCATGAAAGTAGCGTCATTGTCCGTTTTGGAATAGGAATTCCTGTCCTGCAGCGTGTCCAGACGGTTGTCGTATTCCTGTAGCTTGTCCCTGTGCTCTTCCAACTCCTTCAGCTGTTTGCGTTTCTTTTTCAACGCAGTCTTTTCCTCTTTCGTGGAGGGTTCAGGAACCTGTTCGAGTGCTTGACGCAATTCTCCCGCCATTTCAGTCAGCATGACCGGAGTGAACTCAATCTCCTCATTGCTTTCCGATGAGTTCTCCTGGGCGATGACATTGTCTATCTGCCCTAGCAGGATATGTATCTTCTTCATCAGGCGTTCACGGTTCCGCTCAACCGTTTTCCGCCAGACGAAAGTATACTTATTGGCTTTGGACTCAATCTTTGTCCCGTCAATGTATTCCACATTCAAGCTGATGAAGCCTTTGGAAGAGAGAAGGAGTACGGTTTGGGTAAACACCTCGTTGATTTCATTCTTCACCCGGTTGCGGAAACGGTTGATGGTGATGAAATCCGGTTTCTCATATCCGGCAAGCCAGATATAATGGATGTCACGGTGAAGGAGCTTTTCGATTTTCCGGCAGGAGTAGATGTTGTTCATATAGGCATACAGAATGACCTTGAGCATCATCCTGGGATGGTAAGGGCTGCGCCCGCATTCCTTATACAACTTCCTGAAACTTTCAAGGTTCAGGCTCTCAACCAGAGCGTCAACCATCCGAACTGGATCATGCTCTGCAATATCCTCGTCAATTCTTGGAGGAAAAAGCACTGTTTGGTTGGGATTGTAAGGACGAAAATGTATCTTTGTCATAGTATAAAATGTTATGCTTAAAGATACAAAATCTTTAGGAATAACAAAGCCCCTGCTTGTGAAAGTCGGGGCTTTGTGCATAAAAAAAGAAGGTGCGCATTTTGACACACCTTCATTCTTATAACAAAAAGATACATAAAAAGACGGGATTCACCAATCCTGCCTTTTTCAATACAAACTGCTTTACTTATCAAGATGCCTTACAACATCCCAGTTTAATGAATCTAAAAATAAAAACACATTCAGTTATTTGTGATAGCAAAGCTATAACAAATATTTTAAAGAAAAATCTTATGCATAAAAAATGCACAGAATAAACTATATATAGACCAACATACAACACATTTAAAACAATATTGTAATACAGGGTCATTGACACAAACATTCTGAAAGAACAAAAGAAAGACGCATGACTGATAGCCAATCCGAAAGAGTATGTTATTGAGGTTGTCAAAAAAAACTAAAAGAAATTTAGTTAAAGTCCTATTACTGAAAACAACGTAACAGATTATTCCTTAAATTTGCTTATATATAAACTTTAAATATAATGACACATGAAAACGATTGCAATTCTAATTACTTTACTTTTAATAATTAATATAAACATTTATCAAGGTAATTCAACTGAAGTTTTAGCAAGTAACGAAAGCGGTATCTTTCAATATTAGGATCTAGAGAAGAAAAAATGTCTTAGCAATGGACATAAAAGTATATCGTTTCATTAACTCTCATGCAATGACTCAGATTATTTTTTTATCAAAAACCTTTTGTAATGATTTTATAAAATACATTTTTAATAATATTAATTCTAATCATGAAAAGTATTTCCATTTTACGCCTAACCGCAATCCTTTTGTGCAGCATGCACCTATTGGGATCCGCCTCACTTCAAGCCCAAATGAACAAATGGGTAAACTATAGCCCGGATTTGACCACCGTACTGAAAAATCCTGCCATGGGATGGATGATGTACGAAGAAGGCTGATCTTTTCAGGGAACACGCCACAATAAAAGCAACATCTATACTCCCGAAGTTTTTTGGAAACAGATGGAAGAATGCAAAGCAGCTGATTATTCCAATATTCTGTACATCAGAATGCTGTGGAAAGATTTGGAACCCGAGGAGGGCAAATATGCATGGATTTACAATGAACGGTATAAATGGTATATACAAAAAGCCAAAGACAAAGGGCTTAAACTGGCCTTCAGGGTGTTCTTTCATGGTGTAGACGGAGTACCGTCCTATGTGTACGAAGCCGGAGCCACAGAAAGCCCAATAGACGATGAAGGCAAAACCCAGCCTTATTATGATAATCCAGTATTCCTTGAAAAGCTGGACAAGTTCATAGAGGCTTTTGCAAAGGAATATGACAATCCGGATGAGGTAGATTATATTGATGCATATGGATTGGGAAGATGGGGAGAAGGACATGGACTGGTACTCGAAAAGCAAGATAATCTGGAAAGCGTTATCCGACAGATAACCGAATCGTATGCAAGACACTTCAAAAAAGTGCTTACGGTAATGAATCTTTCGCAGAGCGACTACAGGTTTTCCAAGCCGCTAGTATATGACAAGCTGGGGTTTCTTCCTCGCAGGGATGGTATAGGCAGTTTTTGGTTTTCTAATGAAGAACGTGCGATGGTGCATGACGAACTTTTCCCAAAAAGAGCTCTTATTGGTGAGGGATGCTGGTGGTTTAACGCACAAGATGGTGATAACTCAAAATACAAGCATTTCCAAGGAGACAAACGTTTTGCCATGAACGATTTCAAAGAAGCTTTTACCGTTTCTGTGACTGATGCTTTGGACAGCCATTGTAACACGCTGGATTTGCGTATGCCTTTACAGTGCAAATTCTGGATAGAAGAGCTGCCGGACCAAGTTCAGCGTTTTATAACTTTAGGCGGTTATCGTCTTTATCCGGACTATATAAAGGTGGAGCAAGACCACAAAACGTTGACTTTGTTTCATTCATGGAAAAACTATGGTGTGGGTGTATTGCCTAATAATCATCCCAATTGGAATTATAAATATCAGGTTAGTTTTGTTTTGATGAATGAAAAAAAGGAAATTGTATTTCTTTATACAGAACCGGAAGCAGAACCTTCCGAATGGTTGAAGGGAATATCATACAATTATTTGAGTCGGTTTAATATTCCGGCAGAATTGCAGGGAAAGTATACCTTATGTGTCGGCTTGACTGACAAGACAAAAAATAACGAAGCGGCTATTGATCTGGCTGTGTCTGGGAATTTAAAAATAGGGAAATGGATATTTGTGGTTGAACTGGAGTTGTAATGTGTGTACTTGGCATTTTTGCACCAATTAATAAAGAAGCTTCTGACTGATTATCAAAAAATAAGGACTTTCTCTATATCTGTACCCAGTAAATCCAATATGTTTAGGGATATTCTTTCAATAGTACAAAATTATACAACCTATTCAAGTTAAATTATTGCTAATCAGTTAGTTTTTGTATCTTTGGATATCCCTCAAAAAAGAAAATTAAGAATATAAATTAGTGGAAAATAAAAGTGCAATTCTGATTATTGATGGATTGCACTTTTTATTACTTTTCTAAAGACATTGTTTCTTCACATATAATTTGAGATTATGAAAATAACGTTTTCATATTTCTCCTGTCTTTTCATTATCGGATGTACACATCAATCCAACCAAGGAAAATCGTTATAGAAAGCAGCAATGCAGATGCAATTCGTGTAAGTGCCGATACTTTAGCGTATGAATATACTGCATGGGCCTTTATAAACAAATCTGTTCCCATATTTCTCATTAGCCATATACTGCTCAATCAATTTACATAATGATGTTCAAACCACCTGTATTCATCTTCCTCAAATAGTGCTAAAAAAGAGAATTCTGATAGCCAACTACCTGACTATCAGAATTCTCTTTGGAGCGGCAAACGGGATTCGAACCCGCGACCCTCAGCTTGGGAAGCTGATGCTCTACCAACTGAGCTACTGCCGCATCTCTAAAACGGAAACAAAAGTAATATATATTTTTCAACCGACCAAATATAAGCAAACAATATTTACTATAACCATCAAGATTTCTGCTCTCCTGTTTATATCGACAGCTTTATGCATATCCTGTGTATGGATAAACCGATCCTTATCTCCAATAAAAGGTTTATAGACTATCTCTCCAAAATAAACATGAGGACCTCCAAAACGGCAATTCAAGATACCTGCTAAAGCAGACTCCGGATAACCTGAATTAGGACTCGCATGCCGGTTACCATATTTACCTACAAATCTCAGCAAACCGGGACGCCCTGCACACAGCACCATTAAAAATGCAGTTAGACGAGCCGGAATATAGTTCGCCATATCATCAATATGTGCAGCGACACAACCAAACTGAAGATAACGTTCATTCCTATAGCCTATCATAGAGTCAAGCGTATTAACCATCTTATAAGCAAGCATACCGGGAACTCCCAAAAGCAAATACCAGAATAATGGAGCAATAACCCCATCACTCAAATTCTCAGCCAATGTTTCCAAAGCAGCCGTACGCACTTCCTGATCTGTCAGTTCCGAAGTATCACGCCCTACAATACGGGAAACCTGCTTTCTTCCTTCCTCCAAAGAATGATCCGCAGCCAAAAAAACCTGCCTTACTTCGTTGATAAGTGTAGTTCCTGCCAAACAATAGAAAACAAGCACAGCAGAGAGAATAATACCCAACCAACGGTTTAGCACAAACAGATAATGCAATACCAAAACAGATCCTGCATACACTAGCAAAATAAGCATAATGGCCGCCACCCCTCCTTTCAACATCCGATGTGTCCCACAGTTCCATCGTTTCTCACAAAAAGAGATCAGCTTCCCGAATCCTACCACTGGATGCGGCAATCCTATCGGATCCCCAAGCAATTTATCTAATATCCATCCTATCAACAACGGAAGAATTAATACATATATGTCCATTTCTTTATACTTTCTACCAGTTTGTCATTTTCTTCCGGAGTTTGTGTAGCAATACGGAAGAAGTGTTCATTCAGCCCTTCAAAATTGGATGCGTCACGAATAAGAATTCCCTGCTCTGTTGCCAGATATTCTTTCAAAGCCGCCGCCTTTCCCATCCGCAATTGAACTAACATATAGTGAGTATCCGATGGCCAGATCTCCATTCCCCCTATTGAAAGTAAAGATTGAACTAATCTCTCTTTTTCCCTCAATAACAAAGAGATATCTATATCATATTGAGAAGAAGACAATAAATAATGCCCGGCCTCTATAGCCAACTGATTAACAGACCAAGGCATCCGCTGTGTCCGGATTTCATGTAGCAGTTCTTTACATGCAGTGATATATCCTAAACGCAAGCCGGGCACGGCAAAACGTTTTGTCATGGAATGCAACAGAATAACATTCGGAAATTCCGCAGCCTCCTTGGCTGTAAGCAAAGCCTTCTGTGTAAAGAATTCATACGACTGGTCCATGATAAAAATACGCTGCGGATTTTGTTTTATACAGGCTGTCAAGACTTCCTTCTCCCTAACCTCTCCTGTGGGATTATTAGGATTACATAACCATATCAACCTCCCCCTATCCGGCAAACGGTTCAAATTATATATAGGAACCACTTTATGACCATGCAGACGACAAGCATCCGCATATTCGCTGAAAGTGGGCATCAAGATAGCCGAAATCTGATTCCTGAATGTCTGAGCTATTAAATAAATGGCTTCCGTAGCCCCATTGGTCACACAAACCTCTTCAGACGAAAGATGAAACCGTTCCGCTAAAACCTTTTCCAACGAATAAGGTTCCGGTTCGGGGTACGTACGGATACTTTCCATCTGCTGAAACAAATGTTGATGTAATCCGCTATGGTCTACATGATTATATACGTTTGAACTGAAATTTATCTTTATTGCTTTATACTTATAAGCATCATCACCATGTCCTTCAATCATTCCCACTCATTATTTGGTACAACAAAGGCAGATTAAGATGACTGCGTACATGCTCTGCCAATTTATCATATTGTTCTTCTTTATAAGTCCGGTAATCCAACACCGTATGACACTCCAGTTTTTCTGCGTATGGTTCCAGCAAATAATCTATAAATGCCTGATTATCCAATATTCCATGAATATAACTTCCCATACATTTTTGGTTTACAAAACAACCGTCCTCTCCACCGTCTTCCAGTCTATTCAAAGGAACTACAGACACCCCCGGAACCGGGCGGGTTTCTCCCATGTGTATTTCATATCCTTGGCAAGTTTCCGCATTCTCAAGAAAATGAAAATTCACCTGCCGCGTCACCTTCTCCCCTTGCATCGTAGTAATGACGGGAAGCAGTCCCAGTCCCGGCAATTGACGGATCTCTCCCTCCACTCCTTCCGGATCGTGAATCTCAAGTCCCATCAATTGGTATCCCCCACAAATTCCCATTACAGTAACCCCTTCCCTATGCGCACGTAGGACAGCTTGCGCCACCCCGTTCCGTCTCAACTCATACAAGTCATCCAAAGTGCTTTTGCTGCCAGGAAGCAGAATAATATCAGCTTTGGCCAGATCTTCCGTATTATTGGTATAATAAAGGTGCACCCGTTCATCCCGTTCCAATCTGTTGAAATCTGTAAAGTTTGAGAGATGACGCAACAGAACAACTGCTATGTTTATTTTGCCTTCCACGGCTTGCATCCGTTTATAGTCCAAGCCTACGGAATCCTCTTCCTCAATATGTATATTTCTATAATAAGGTATTATTCCCAAGACAGGAATACCACATAAATCCTCCATCATCTTCACACCAGACTCAAACAAACGGATATCCCCTCTGAATTTATTAATGATTACTCCTTTTATACGTTTCTTGTCCTCAGGAGTTTGTAACATGACCGAACCATAGACACTGGCAAATACTCCTCCCCGGTCAATATCAGCTACCAAAATCACATCCGCATCCGCATAACAGGCCATCGGCATATTCACCAAATCAGTATCCCGCAGATTTATTTCGGAAATACTCCCTGCTCCCTCCATTACAATAGGGTTATAACGTGCGGCAAGACGGTCAAAGGCTGCGTTTACCTCCTGCCTCAGCTCTTCACGTCCCTCCTTGCGAAAATACTCAAAAGCGTTACGATTACCGATGGGACGACCGTTTAATACCACTTGCGAAGTATGATCGGAACTGGGTTTCAACAACAAAGGATTCATGTCCGTATGACAAGGGACTCCAGCCGCTTCGGCCTGTACAGCTTGTGCACGCCCTATTTCCAACCCTTCCGGAGTGGCATATGAATTCAGTGCCATATTCTGTGCCTTAAAAGGTGCCGGTCGATAACCGTCCTGTTTAAAAATGCGGCATAATGCAGCAGCGATGACACTTTTGCCAACATCACTGCCTGTTCCTGCCAACATAATCGGGTGTAAATTCTTTTTCATCACTCTTTCTTCTTTCTTTTATATGCAAAGGACTGCCACTTTTCTTCCGTCCAGTTCTGTTGTTGCATCTCATAACGGGCCATAACAAAAAACAAATCGGACAGCCGGTTGATAAACCGAAGAATTATCTCCGGTAACGGATCTTGTTTATGCAAAGTCCATAATCTCCGTTCAGCCCGGCGTGCCACCGTCCTAGCAAACTGCAGCTGCGCTGATACCGGCGTTCCTCCGGGAAGGATAAAGGAACTATTATCCTCCATCTGTTCCATCAATGTATCCATTGCTTCCTCACAAAAAGAGCATAAATCATCAGGCAAGATATTAGGATTCCCTTCACGGATAGTTGATGGTGTAGCCACATGGCTCATCACTGCCATCATGTTTTTCTGAATTGAAAAAAGCAAGGATTGCCATTCGTGCTCCTGAGGTAAAAACGAACGCACAATTCCTATAACAGCATTCAACTCATCAATACATCCATTAGCTTCAATGCGGATATCATCTTTAAAAACCCGCTCTCCACCATGAATTCCTGTCATGCCCTTATCTCCGGTTCGTGTATAAATACGTTTCATACTTTCCATAATTTCAAGATATCCGTTTCCCCCCAATATAGATGAGTATATCCGGCTATCACGTTTTTATATCTATAAAGCGGGGTACTCACTTCCATTCCTCTTGCCGTAAATTGTTTTGCTACAGAAGGCATAGCGTCAGGAGCAACAACATTGGAATAATGAAATTCATGCCCGCGAAGCTCCATCCCTTTATATTCTATACGACGATACCCTAGATGAAGTCTGGCACCCACCATGGTACAATCCAAAGGCAAAATACCCGTCATGGCATATGCAGTCCCTCCCTGGCGGGCTGTCAAGGAACGGGTGAGAAACATCATACCTCCACACTCGGCCAAAATTTTCCCCCCCTCCTCTGCATAAGTTCTTAATGCTTCCATTAACTTTTTGCGCCGATGTAGTTGACGGGCGAACAATTCCGGATATCCTCCGGGTAAATAAACCAAATCAGCATCCGGCAAATCACTACCATATACAGGACTGAAATAAGTAATGCTTCCTAGCGCAGACAAGCGGTCTATGTTTTCTCTATAGATAAAGTTGAAAGCCGGATCCCGCGCTATGGCTATCTTCATCTTTTTAGCAGAAGGAGTAAAACTTTCCACCCCTGTTTCTGAACTATAAGGCAATGTATACCGACACGGGAAATTACGATGACAAATACTCAGCAGCTTATCCAAATCCACATATTTTCCAACCAATTCCGCAGCCTGTTCTATCAAGGTGTTCATGGAACGTTTGGCTGTCAATGTCAAACCCAAGTGCCGGGATGGAATTTTCAACCCTTCTGTCATAGGCAGATATCCCAAACATTCCACTCCTGCATCAACACAAGCCTCACGTAAATAAGCGAAATGAGAAGGAGATGACACTTGATTGAAAACAATACCTGCAATCTTCACAGCCGGATTAAAATGCTTGAAACCATAAATTAACGGAGCCACAGAATAAGCTGTAGAACGCGCACTTACTATAAGCACTACAGGGATATTCAACAATCTGGCTATTTCAGCACTACTTCCCTGCATTCTTTGATAACCGTCAAACAATCCCATCACTCCTTCGGTTACACATACATCGGCTCCATCTCCATATTTATTATACAGATGTTGTACATGGGTATTTGATGCCATCCAAGTATCCAAATTCACCGACTCATGGTCAGCAGCCAGCGTATGAAATTGTGTATCAATATAATCAGGACCACATTTAAAAGGCTGTACCCGCAGACCTCGTTTGTGCAATGCCCGCAGCAGCCCCATCGTAAAAGTCGTTTTTCCGCTTCCCGATGTAGCGGCCCCTATGAGTAATTGTGGCTTCATTCTTTAGTATTTCTTTAAAAACGGATACAAAGATAGTGCAAATTGCAAATTATCGAAATTAGAATAACAGATTAATTCATAATTCCGACATATCAAGTAAATATCCTTAGAAAGCAATTAAAGTTTTATGGTTTATCAATTAAATAAGCTACCTTTGCAGTCATTTTTGCCAGAATGACAGCTATACAACAATGATAAAATTGATACTATAAATAATTAAACTAGATAATGAATTATGGAACTTTTTAGAAATCTCTTTGAAGGGTACCCTAATTTATGGGGCGGCGGAGTAGCACATTCCGTACTTATTCTTTCACTGGTCATTGCTTTCGGCATCATGTTAGGAAAAATAAAAGTGGCAGGTATCTCATTGGGAGTAACCTGGATACTTTTTGTAGGAATTGTATTCGGTCATTTCAATCTGAACCTGGACGAACATCTGTTGCATTTCTTAAAGGAGTTCGGTCTGATATTATTTGTCTACTCAGTCGGACTACAAGTGGGTCCCGGTTTCTTCTCAGCATTCAAGAAAGGAGGATTCACACTGAACCTGCTTGCCATGATGGTTGTATTTTTAGGTGTGACCATCACCATTATACTCCATTTCATAACAGGTGTCCCCATTACCACAATGGTAGGAATTCTTTCTGGAGCTGTAACCAATACCCCGGGACTAGGTGCCGCACAGCAAGCAAACAGTGATCTGAATGGTATAGACGCTCCCGAAATAGCACTGGGATATGCCGTAGCCTATCCATTGGGAGTAGTAGGGTGTATTCTCTCCCTGCTGGCATTGAAATATATCCTGCGCATCAACACAAAAACCGAAGAAGCCGATGCGGAACGGGGATTGGGGCATCTACAAGAACTGACTGTACGCCCTATCTCACTAGAAATACGCAATGAAGCCGTAGAAGGTAAAACAATAAAAGAAATCAAGCCATTGGTAAACCGTGATTTTGTGATTTCACGCATACGGCATTGTGACGGAGACAGACAAACAGAACTGGTGAACTCCACTACAGTATTTCACATACACGATGAGATTCTTGTTATCGCCAATCCGATAGATGTAGAAGCTATCACTGTCTTTTTTGGAAAACAAGTGAATGTGGAATGGGATTTCCAAAACAAACAACTTATCTCCAGAAAAATTCTGATCACCAAGCCTGAATTGAACGGTAAGACATTGGCCCAACTAAAAATCAGGAATAACTTCGGAGCAAGCATTACCCGTGTAAACCGTTCGGGTGTAGACCTTGTGGCCACTCCCAACCTGCAATTGCAAATGGGTGACCGGGTGAAGATTGTGGGTAGCGAACTAGCTGTAGCCCATGCCGAAAAGATTCTAGGTAATTCCATGAAACGTTTGAATCATCCCAACCTGATCCCTATTTTCTTAGGCATCGCATTAGGGTGTATTCTAGGAAGCACTCCTTTTTTATTCCCCGGTATCCCCCAACCGGTAAAACTGGGACTGGCAGGAGGCCCCCTTATCGTATCCATCCTGATAAGCCGTTTCGGACCACATTATAAACTGATAACCTATACCACCATAAGTGCCAATTTGATGGTACGTGAAATCGGTATCTCGCTTTTCCTTGCTTGCGTAGGATTAGGAGCCGGCAAAGGATTCATCGAAACAATCATTAACGAGGGTGGATATGTATGGATAGCATACGGCGCCATTATTACGCTGCTGCCTTTACTGATTGTAGGTATAATAGGACGATATGTTTATAAACTGAACTATTACACCTTGATCGGAGTATTGTCCGGAGCCACCACCAATCCGCCCGCATTAGCCTACTCCAATGATTTGACCTCTTGTGACGCTCCGGCAGTGGGTTATGCCACCGTTTATCCGCTTACCATGTTTTTACGTGTACTCACAGCACAAATATTAATATTGGCACTTGCCTGATCCCGCCAGAATTATTGCAAATTCATATTACCGTAGGAGTGAATCTAATTCACTCCTACGGTTCAAAATCCCCCACCTCTTTCAAAAGCAACCATTTTTTCATTAATCTTAAAACATATATAAAATAATTGCCTACCTTTGTGCCCGATTTGGTGATATAGGCAGCCTTTCTCTGCCTGTATAAAAGGGAATTCGGTTATAGAATCCGAAGCAGTGCCCGCTACTGTGAAACCCGTCTGATGAAAAGCAATTCTCACCAAGCCACTGTTTCTTTTGCCAGAAATGGGAAGGCGCTTTTCAGGGTGAAGCCAGGAAACCTGCCAAGTCCGAACATAGATAATCATGCTCTCCCGGGGTCAGGAAAGTGAATTATTAATCCTTAAATTCTTTCGATGAAAGTAAAGTTATTATTGACAGCAATTACTTTAAGCTGTCTGGCTATTGACGTACTGGCACAAGTCAGTATCAGTGGAAAGATTGTGAGTGCCGATACCAACGAACCTGTAGTGGGAGCTAATATCCGTATCGATCAAAGCCTTTCAGGATGCACCACAAATGATAAAGGCGAGTTTTCCATCAGCAATCTCCCTGATGGGAAACACGTATTAAGAATCACGCATGTCAGTTACACACCCAAGTCCATCACGACAAAAGGAGGTGAAAAGAATCTTCTTATCAAGCTACAAGACAGTTTTACCAATATAGGCCAGGTAGTAGTAACCGGTACAGGAACACACCACCGCATGACGGACAGCCCCGTGCCTGTTTCCGTTATCACTGCAAAGGATTTAAGTAATGCCAGTGTAACATCGCTGGACGAGGCCTTACAAAAGCTGACCCCGTCTTTCTCAAGTATGACCAACGGCATGGGGACAACATTGAGTCTGAATGGATTGCCTGATGATTATTTCATTTTTCTGGAAAATGGCAAACGCCTGTATGGAGATGACACCTATGCTCGAATCAATGTTGCCAAAATCAAACGTATTGAAATATTGAACGGCGCTTCTTCCGCTCTTTACGGAACAAATGCTATCGGAGGAGTTATCAACATCATTACTGATGATGTAAAAAATGCTATCAATGTTTCCAGCGATACCCGTTATGCCAGTAAAGGACGTTTTACCCAGTCCGTAAACATAGATGTCAATACCGGCAAGTTCGGCTCCTACACCTCTTATCGCCGTCAGCAGGCCGAAGGATGGCAACTGAATCCATATGAGGAAAACTCCAAAACTCATGAATTGGAAGAAACCGGGAAAGTAGCTTCTACAGGCTTCTATGCAAATACTGTCAATCAAAAATTCACTTTCGATGCTACCGACAAACTCTCCTTTTATGCCCGCGGCGGATATTATGACAACAAGACACGCCGCCCTTATGAAGCATACGACTACAACATATTGCATGAAACCTTTAATTATGGCATTGGTGCCCAATACATGATAAATAAAGGGAATTATATTACCGCAGACTGTTACGCCGATCATTTTTCTTCCTCTTATTGTTTTTTTAAAGACAATAAAACCTATAATGGAAAAGCAGGTGAAGAGCAAGTGCGAAAACGGACCCGTAATCACAATCTTAGCATAAAAGGTATCTTTAAATTAGGTAACCGGCACAAACTTTCAGTCGGCACAGAATATATCGTTGATGTCTTGAAAAGTCAAACAGACAATATAGCCAAAGAAGATGCTTATACACTGGCCTTGTTTGCACAAGATGAAATAAAGTTACTGAGAAACCTACAGGCTTTGATTGGTGTACGTTACATTTATCATGAAAATTTCAAAAATCATGCCACTCCCAATGTAGCACTGATGTATAAACCCGGCAAATTCAATTTCCGTGCCTCCTATGCAGCAGGTTTCCGAACTCCTACCCTATCTGAACTCTATGCCACTGACATAGCTAAAAAAAATGACAGGTTGACAATAGGTAATTTGGATTTAAAGCCGGAAAAGAATAATTATTTCTCATTGAGTGCAGAGTATGTACATGAGCGTTTTTCAGTATCAGTCAATGCTTTTTATAATAATATTCGTGACATGATAGATTATAATACGATTGCCACAGGAGATAAAGCTATGGAGCAATATGGTCATAAGGAAGTTCGTCAACGTGATAATATAGCGGAGGCTAAAGTCCACGGAATCAATGTATCCGCCAATGCATACCTAGGTGCCGGGTTCAATTTAAGCGGAGGATACACTCATCTTAATACCCAAGATGTGGAATTGGAACAACCCATCGACAAAAGTATAAAAAACGCATACAATATCAATGCCCAATGGGCGCATTCATGGAAAATATATCGGTTGAATATAAATTTGAACGGCCGTTTCAACAGCAAGCGTTTCTCTAAAAGTTACGGTTATGCTCCCGAGTATCAATTGTGGGATTTAAACACACGCCATTCTTTCAACTTAAAATCTGTAATCATCGAACCCGGATGCGGCATGGAAAACCTGTTCGATTATATGGATGACCGTCCTTATAACAGCAATTATGCGACACTTACCCCCGGACGTTCATTCTACATCAGTCTGTCTTTAAAATTTAAAAGCTAAAAAATCAAAGACTTATCGAAGATAATATAAAATAAACCTCTATCTTTGCAACGGAATTAGTAATCGGGCTATCACATAGCCCGATGCAAGGGAACTCGGTGTAAATCCGGGGCTGTACCTGCAGCTGTAAATCCTCATGATGTTGATTGGATAGTCTAAAACCACTGTTTCATTTGAAGAAATGGGAAGGTTTCCAATCAGAGGAAAGCCAGAATACCTGCTAAGTCTGTTGAACAATAAACACCAAGCTTCCAGGATTAGAAGTATGTGTCCATTCGAACAAGCGTTTTCCAACGTCTATTCCTTTGTGGCATTCCTCTTTATCAGAGGGAAACTTGATGTTTTATTTTGCAAATTAAATAAAACACAATATGAGGTATTTACTTCCTGCTATTCTACTATTAGGTACACAAATTGCAAGTGCCCAAAGTATTCTCAAAGATAAAGACGATAAAGAATTGTCCGTATTACTGAATGAAGTGGTCATCACGGGTACAGGTACTGAACATTATCTGAAAGATGCTCCCGTACAGACTGAAGTCATAACCAGCAAAGCTTTGGAACAATATCAGGCACGCAGTATAGACGATTTGCTCAGTGGTCTTAGTCCTTCATTGACCTTTCATGATGGTGATATGGGGAGCCATATCCAACTAAACGGATTGAACAATGACTATATCCTGATCATGATAAATGGAAAAAGAATGAATGGCGATGTAGGAGGGCAAAACGACTTGAATCAATTAAATCCAGCTAATATAGAACGCATAGAGATTGTAAAAGGGGCCGCTTCTTCACTTTATGGCAGTGACGCAATAGCCGGAGTTATCAATATCATAACCAAACGTAACCGTGAAAAAATGGAGCTCACCAATACATCCCGCATAGGTGAATATGGTGATATACGTCAAAGTACCAGTTTCGGCTTTAATTATGGAAAGATAAAATCTGTAACCGGAATCAACTTCCGGCATACCGATGGCTGGCGGAATACAGACCTACAGTGGGATCAGAATCAATTGAAATCCGGCTCTACTATGTTGACCGTAAACCGTTCTTCAAACTATACCCTGTCCGAGAACATTGAATGGCAAGTCAATCGCAAACTAGACCTCACTGCAGAAGGCACTTATTATGAGCGTTGGGTAATGCGTACACACGGTCCTTGGAAATATCAAGCCAACGATTTTTATTATCGCAACTACACATTTGCAGTAGGAAGTAAATATAAATTAGGAAAACGGAATTATCTGACTGCAGACCTCTCGTATGGCAGATACGGCTACTTCTATGACTATAAGCTAAACGAGCATACTGATTATTTTCTAGACAATGACCGCCATGAACGTATCACCTACTTTGCCGGTCAACGTATCAAACAAAGTATTCAGAAACAAATATTAGGCCAGGTAAAAAGTGTATTTTATCTTGGAGAGGACCATATTTTAAATGCAGGAATCGAATATCAGTACAATCATTTGGAATCACCTCATCACATTGACGGTGACCGCGCTTCCGTTTATACGTTGGCAGCTTATATACAGGAGGAATGGACAGCCAGAGAAAATCTGGTTCTGACTGCCGGGGTACGAGGAACACAACACAAGGAAACAGGATTGAATTTCAGTCCGAAAATATCAGGACTTTATAAACCCGGAGAACATATTAATTTGCGTGCTTCTTATGCTTTAGGCTACAAAGCACCCACTATTAAAGAACTTTATTATAATTATACCGGCGTTATCGGAGGCGGTGCCTTGACTGCATATCATGGCAACACAGATCTAAAAGCACAAACCTCACAATATGCTTCAATCGGTATCGAGTACGTAGGGCAAAAATTCCAAGCCAGTTTAACCGGATACATGAATTATCTTCACAACATGATTGAGCTGGTTGAAATTTCCGTAACTCCCGATGAAAAGTTTCTTGAAGTAGAAAAGAGCAAACAATATAAGAATCTGACAAAGGCACGTATTTATGGTATGGATTTCACCTTCAACTATCGTCCTGCAAAATCTCTCAGCCTTGCCGGCGGATATAGTTATGCTGATCCAAAAGCGCAATATCCTAACAAAGGTATAGATTATATGAAATTTCTTCCTATTGATGCTACTTCCAGCCATAATGCAAATTTAAATATCTTATGGCAACATTCATGGAAACTGTATCGTTTGGGTATCGGCATCTATGGCAGATATCAGTCTACACGCCGTTATATAAATGATAATAATGCCGACGGATTCCAAACTTGGCGTATCAACACAGCCCACTCATTATTAAAAATGAAACGGTGGTCATTAACGATGAATGCCGGGGTAGATAATGTATTTGACTATGTAGACCGTACTCCTTTCGGACGGAATCGTGCCACATCAACTCCCGGAAGAACTTTTTATGTCTCCGCCCTCATTAAATTCAAAAACAATTAATAACCAACAATTTATAAATTAATTTTTATTAGTATGAAACAATTCAAGTATTATCTGATGGCGGCTTTTGTTGCTGCCGCAACTTGCACAGGATTCAGTTCCTGTAGTGACAATGATGATGAAGAAAGTACTGTTAATCCTGCTGTGGATGTAGTAACCAGAACCAAGCAACACGACACAGCCATTTTGCTCTGTACTTTTGGCAGTACCTATAATGAGTCCCTTTCTGTTTATGATGATGTGATTGAGGATTTTAAAGCTAAATTCCCCAATACGGATATTTATATGTCATTTACTTCACGTACATGTATCGGACGTGTAGAAGCATCTACCGGCATAGCACGTTATGAATTGGACCAATGGTTGAAAGCAATAGGCGATGCAGGATACAAACGTGTGGCTGTACAATCATTGCATGTAATTCCAGGCGAAGAATATCTTTCATTAATGAATACTGATGTAAAAAAATACTTTATGATTCAATGGTATCCGCATATTGATGTATTGAAAGGTACCAACCTTCTTTCCAGTGCAGAAGATACTAAAGATGTAGCAGAGATACTTTACAAACACTATGAGTCTAAATTAGCAGGCAAGAACAACATCGTGCTTCTAATGGGACACGGTAATCCGGATGAGAATTACAATGCTAACAAAAAGTACTCTGACATGGAAAAAGCATTGCAGGAACTTGCTGCCAACAACAATATCTTTGTAGGTACTGTGGATTATGGTGACATGCTTTTCTTCCCGAAAGAAATAGAGGAAGAACCGGCTAATAGAATTCCTGTAGAAGGATTTGACAAAACCCAATATCCCGACTGTATGTACTCTAAGGTGATGAGCTATTGCGAAAAGAACGGTCTGAACCCATCAGAAGTAAATGTTTATCTTGCACCTTTCATGTCAATTGCCGGTGACCATGCCCACAACGACCTTTGGGGATTGGAAGCTATGGCCGAAGATGACGATGTAAGCAATGTGGAAATCAATACAAATGAATATAGCTGGCGTGAACGTTTGGAGAAATTAGGATTCAAAGTGGACAGAACATTCGAAAGCCACCCGATAGATCAAGCCGGAGCTGATCATGGTATTAAAGACGGATGTAATATGAAAGCCCTTGGCAGTTATCCTGAGATTCGCCAAATTTGGGTAAACCATTTATATGAAAACTGGAATGACGACAGTGCATGGGAGAATGGTGAAGACTATCAACCGGAAGCATAACCAACTTAATATATTTATCTGAAAAAGGCGGAATTTATTTCCGCCTTTTTCAGATACGCCAAAACCGATAGGTAATATCTTTCATCTCATCCCCGTATATCCGATAGAAATGCTGATTGGTATCAGGAGATTTCAAGCCACCCAATTTTTCAATATACGGTCCCAACTTTATATATTCAAAGTTCTGAACGGAAAGACCTTCCGGCAATTCATTCTTCCCCGAATACCAACCCACCTTTACCAAAGCGATAGACTGTCGGTGAAGAAATCCTGCCAACCTTTCCACTTCAAAGGGTTCGGCATCGCCTCCCATAAAACAGACGCAAGTCACCGCCTTTCCATACTTCTGTAAAAGATGCCCAAGACTTTCTTCCGTTAAAGATTCTCCTACATTTTCCAACAAATGAGGGCTATGACAGCCCTTGCACCTATTGGGACAGTTAGAGAGATTGATCGCCAGAGTGACTTCATCCGGAATTTCTTGAAATACGATGTCATAATCAACGTAACGGAGCATAATATCTTTGTGCAGCCTCCTTCTGCCTTGCCTGAGAAAAATTACTGATCCGCTTCATGTACCCGATAACACGTGTCAGATAATCCACATTCCGACTATGACATTCAGGACATTCATGCAAGTATCTCTTATCAATATGCTTACATTCATTGCAAATGGTATTCGGTATATTAAATGTAAAGTAATTACAGCCTTCTATAGCAGCTACCCGAAGTAGTTGTCTGTACTGCTCCTTACTAAGATGTTCTTCCAAATTCATGTGCAAGGCCGAGCCTCCCGTTAAATGCTTTATATAGCGGCGTCCATGCAGACGGAATTTATCGACAACATTCAACGATTTGTCTTCTACAATATAGAAATAACTGTTATAACATTCTCGGAATGTTTGGAAGCCTGCTTCTTTATCCCATTTAGCGTGCTTCACTCCTACATTCTCAGCAGGAATCATTTCGCAATTAAACAAAACATCCTTTGTACGGTACTTCCTATTATATCGTTCAATCATTCCTAAAATCTCCTGAACAAATGCTTCATACTTAGGGTTATCATTGATTTCAATACCCATAAATTGCGCTGCTTCCACCAAACCATTAACACCGATAGTTAGATACTGACGGTTCATATTGATGTAACCAGCATCAAACAAAGGCAGCATACCTTTCGACTGCAACAATTTCAGATTCTCATTATAAGCCAACTGGACTTTGTGTACCAAATCAACCACTTCTTCCAAAAAAAACGGATAAAGTATACCGGATTTCACCGCATGCTGGATGCAACGGTTCAAATTAATAGTCAGCACACTTTTTGAGCCTGTAGAAACCCCACCTGCTCCCAAAGTATAGCTGAAACCATTGTCCTGTATCTCATTGCGAAGACGGCAGCAACTACTTAAAGAATCTGCATTATCACTCATATAAGTAAAGAAAGAATGACCTTCGGAATACATTTCAGCCGTAAAGTCACCATATTCCTTATCTAATACATCACCATCTTTAGTCAAAAGCGCCATTGTTTCTACAGGAAATGTTAAAACAGTACGTGTACGCTCTTTATTAAACCATTTCATGAAACGTTTCTGCAACCAACTTAGTGAATTCCAGTCAGGTTGGCTTCCATCGGGAAAAAAGAAGTTACCAAAAAGACTTTCAAAATAATATTTGTCATAGTAAGCTACATTCCAAAAGACGGCTTGAAAATTACGCGCCCCTGTAGGCTGGTTAATAGAATATACTATTTGCTCGAAACAGTCTGTAATGATTTTGTCTATTGTTCTTTGTTTGGTAGATAAATCAACAATCTTATCGGGATACTTATAATATTCCTGCCCATATTCCAAACCAATGAAATAATTCATATACATCAAAAACTCTGGAGTAGCACAGGCACCACTTAACATACTGGATACAATAAAAACCATATTGACAAATCCACCACAAAAAGATTTCAAGTTAGTAGGAGCCGTAGAGTTCCCTCCCACTGCTATCGTACCATTATTCAACCAAGGATACATAGTAATGCTGGCACAATAATTAGCCAGATTAGTTTCATCATTTTTATAAATAAAATGATGATTCAGAAGTTCCAAATAACGATCGGACAATTCCTTTCCATACATGTCTTTCAAACGGTCAGTCAACAGACGACGGTTGAGACGAATAAAATTTGATTTGGGTAACTCTCCTATCAGCGTAGCAATATTCTTATTCTCCACATTGGCATTCGCATCATATTTACTGCCGGTTGCCGGATTGGAAGCGTCACAATAGTCAAGCAAAAACTTCAGTTTATCTCTCACCTCACGATCCTCCAAATGTTTCTGACGATACAGCATATACGCCTTGGCAACACTGTAATAATGTTCAGCCATCAGGGCCACCTCCACCTGATTCTGGATTTCTTCCACATTCATTCCATCACTGACACTAACGCGACTCAATACAGTAGTAATCACATCCTGGGTAGCAAAACTTCCTACTGACAAAAATGCTTTGGCTATTGCATTTTTAATTTTATCAAGAGAGAAAGTTTCTTTTTTACCATCTCTCTTAATAATAAATACCTCTGAATTAATCATACTTATAAATTAAGGTTATACAAAACACACATTATTCAATATAAGTCTTTCACACACGACAATTCATGGAAACCAGTAATAAAAAGGATCAGTATGATTCGTTCTATCGCCTTTCACCCGAAAGCCATGAATGATATAAACAATAACGGCAGGTCTTCTGACTTGTTTCCGTTGTAGCGCCTTCCCGGTTTTCACAATAACCAGTGGCTAAGAATGTCACAACACTTCCCCACACTATGGGAGGATAAAACTTACAGCTACGGGGATAGTTCCTGATTTGCACAGGATTCCCTTTTAATTCCGTTTCGCGCCAACGGCTAATCCGGAAACCGATATTACTGACAAAGTTAGGAATTAAATCAATAAAACAACTGGAAAAAGAAAAAAAACTTCAAGCAACACTTTTTTCATCTTTTCCGCTTCGTTTAATTATAAAATCCATTATCTTTGCCCCGAATTGGTTTCGGATAGTCTATCTGCTATTCGGATTAAAAGGGAATCGGGTGCAAATCCCGGACAGTCCCGCTGCTGTGAAACTCTGCTGGAATCTTGAAAAATACCTTTGCCACTGATGTGACAATCCTCACATCGGGAAGGCTTCAAGATAAGGAGTCAGTCAGAAGACCTGCCATTCATTAAAGGCTGTTTTTACTCGTGGGATTAGGAAAGCAGTACGAAAGAAAATAAGAAAATAAAAAATTTACGGGAGGAATGCCTATGAAAAAGGTATGTCCACGTTGTGGTGCAACATTTGATTGTATGCACAATGATATTTTATCGTGTCATTGCGCAACTGTCCGACTGGATGCTCTGCAACGCACCTATTTAATGGAGAATTATTCCGATTGCCTGTGCCATGACTGCCTGAAAGCCGTCAAGGACAGTTTCTATGCCTGCGAAATTAACCCCCGTTATAATAAGAAGAAAAATGATAAAGAAAGTATTGATTGCAAACAGAGGTGAAATAGCCTTACGTGTAATGCGTTCCTGCCGAGAAAAGGGCATACGGACCGTTGCTGTCTTTTCAGAAGCCGACCGCACTTCTCATCATGTGATGTATGCTGACGAGGCCTATCTTATAGGTCCTGCTATAGCCAGGGAAAGCTATTTAAATATAGAAAAAGTAATAGAGACTGCCAAACGATGCAAAGCCGATGCCATTCATCCCGGTTATGGTTTTTTGTCCGAGAATGCTGATTTTGCCCGCCGGTGCAAAGAGGAGGGGATCATCTTTATCGGCCCTTCCGCCGAGACGATGGAAGCGATGGGTGACAAGATTGCCGCCCGTAAGCGTATGATTGCCGCAGGTGTTCCCGTAGTCCCCGGTACGGAACAGCCGTTGCAAAGTGCCGAAGAGGCGGTACGTATCTGTAATGAAATAGGCTATCCTGTCATGCTGAAGGCTTCTATGGGAGGCGGCGGTAAAGGGATGAGGCTGATACACAGTGAAGACGAAGTGGTGGAGGCATATAACACCGCCCGTTCCGAGTCCATGTCTTCTTTCGGGGATGATACGGTTTATCTGGAAAAATTTGTGGAGGAACCCCATCATATAGAATTTCAAATTCTGGGTGACAATCATGGCAATGTAATCCATCTGTTTGACCGCGAGTGTTCTGTCCAGCGTCGTAACCAGAAGATTGTAGAGGAGAGCCCGTCTCCGTTCCTTACTCCGGAACTCCGCCAGGAGATGGGGGAAAAGGCAGTGGCTGCCGCCAGGGCGGTGAACTATTCGGGAGCCGGAACTATCGAGTTTCTGGTGGACAAGAACCGCGATTTCTATTTTCTGGAGATGAACACCCGTTTGCAGGTGGAGCATCCCATCACCGAAGAAGTGGTGGGCGTGGATCTGGTAAAAGAACAAATCCGTATAGCCAATAACGAGGTGCTGCACCTGAAGCAAGAAGAACTTTTCCAGCGCGGTCATGCCATCGAATGTCGTATCTGTGCGGAAGACACGGAGAACAACTTCATGCCTTCGCCGGGTATCATCAAACAGCTGACGGAGCCTAACGGCATCGGCGTACGCATTGACAGCTACGTTTACGAAGGTTACGAGATTCCCATCTATTACGACCCGATGATAGGCAAGCTGATTGTATGGGCTACGACCCGCCAATATGCCATAGAACGTATGCGCCGGGTACTTTACGAGTACAAGATTACGGGCCTGAAGACCAACCTCAGTTATCTGAAACGCATCATGCATACCCCCGACTTTGTAAAGGGTGAGTATAATACCTTGTTCATAGAGAAGAACTCGCGTATGCTGCTCCGTGGCAACGGTAATAATGAGGAGATTGAGAATATCACCATGATCGCCTCTTATATTGACTATCTGATGAATCTGGAAGAGAACAAGAGTCCCCAGCTGTCTGATGCCCGTCCCATCAGCCGTTGGCGTGAGTTCGGCTTGCAGAAAGGAGTGTTGAGAATCTGATTCTTCATTTAATTAAGCAAAAGTATGGAAATACATATTGGAGACCGCGTAGCCGATGTGACGTTGGTGAGCAAGGAAGGAAACAAGGTACAGTTTATGATTGACGGAAAACCGTATGATGTGGATATCGTTATGGCCGAGAACGGAAGCTGTTCCATCCTGCACGATGGCAATTCCTTCAATGCCGAACTGATCCGTGGGGAGGGTGGAAAGAGTTATGATGTGAATATGTTCTACCGTTCCTATCATGTGGACATAGTGGACACCCAGACCAAGTATCTGCGTATGAAAAAGGGCGGCGAGGAGAGACAGGATGACAAGATTGTGGCTCCCATGCCCGGAAAGGTTGTGAAAATTCCCGTCCGGAAAGGTGACCGTCTGTCATCCGGGGATATTGTGGTAGTGCTGGAGGCCATGAAGATGCAGAGCAACTACAAAGTGACCTCGGACTGTACGGTAAGGGATATCCTAGTCAATGAGGGGGATTCCGTCAATGCTAACCAGGTATTAATAGTATTGGATATAATAAAAGAAGATTGATCATGACAAGAGAAGAAATATACAGCCGGTTTGAAGAGCTGGACAAACGCGCGTCGCTGGGCGGCGGTGTGGACAAGATCGAGAAACAACACGCCCAAGGGAAGATGACCGCTCGCGAGCGTATCGGAATGTTGCTGGACAAAGGTACGTTCAATGAACTGGACAAGCTGGTGAATCACCGTTGTACCAACTTCGGCATGGAGAAGAAGCAGATTGCCGGAGATGGTATGGTCACCGGTTACGGAAAGATAGACGGCCGTCCGGTGTTTGTCTATGCATACGATTTCACCGCGCACGGCGGTTCGCTGAGCGAAACCAATGCGGCCAAGATTGTAAAGGTTCAGCAACTGGCTTTGAAGACGGGAGCTCCCGTTATCGCCCTGAACGACTCGGGAGGCGCACGCATCCAAGAAGGGGTGAACAGCCTTGCCGGATATGCCTCTATTTTCTATCAGAACACTATCGCCTCAGGTGTTATCCCGCAGATTTCCGCCATCTTGGGTCCTTGTGCCGGAGGAGCCTGCTACTCACCAGCACTAACCGATTTTATCTTTATGGTAAAAGAGAAGAGCCACATGTTCATCACCGGCCCGGATGTGGTGAAGACTGTGACTAACGAGGAGGTGGGCAAGGAGGAACTGGGCGGTGCCTATACCCACAGCAGCAAAAGCGGTGTGACCCATTTTATGTGCGACAATGAGGAGGAAACGCTGATGAGTATCCGCGAATTGCTGAGTTTCCTGCCTTCCAACAATATGGAGGATGCGCCGTTGGTTCCCTGCAACGATGACATCCATCGTCAGGTGGAGGCGTTGCAGACTGTCATTCCTGAAGATCCGAACATGCCTTATGATATAAAGGATATCATCGAACCGGTGCTGGATAACCAGTATTTCTTCGAGGTGATGCCTCACTTTGCTAAAAATGTGGTGGTGGGGTTCGGTCGCCTGGGAGGTCGTTCCGTAGGTATTGTTGCCAATCAGCCCGCCTGGCTGGCCGGCGTCCTTGACATTGACGCCAGTGACAAGGCTGCCCGTTTTATCCGTTTCTGCGACTGCTTTAACATTCCTCTGATCACTTTCGAGGATGTTCCCGGCTTCCTGCCCGGAACAATACAGGAACACAACGGCATCATCCGCCACGGTGCGAAGATAGTTTATGCATACGCCGAAGCTACAGTGCCCAAGGTAACTTTAATTACCCGTAAAGCTTACGGAGGTGCCTACATTGTCATGTCCAGCAAACCGACGGGAGCCGATGTGAACCTGGCTTATCCACAGGCGGAAATAGCCGTTATGGGAGCTGCGGGAGCTGTAAATATCCTCTATCGGAAATCCACTCCTGAAGAAAAACAAGAAATAATCAAAGATTACGAAGATAAATTCTCTAACCCTTATTGTGCGGCAGAACGCGGCTTGATTGATGAAGTGATTATGCCCCGTGACACCCGCTATAAACTCATTCAGGCTTTGGAAATGTGTCACAACAAAAACCAAAGCAATCCGCCTAAAAAGCACGGCAATATGCCGTTGTAATTGTTCAATGTGTGTGTATCCCCGCAGAAGTGATTTTTCCGGGGATACTTTTACCAACCCACATGATGGGAAATTTTAAATATAAAATGATGACTTAGTTAAAAATAAATATATTTCTTAATACTATGGAACTTCTTAAAAACCTCTTTGAAGGATATCCCAATCTTTGGGGCGGAGGTGTAGCACACTCCGTACTCATTCTGTCACTAGTTATCGCCTTTGGAATTATGCTGGGTAAAATAAAAATATCCGGCATCTCACTTGGTGTCACATGGATTCTTTTTGTCGGTATCGTATTCGGCCATTTCAATCTGAATCTGAATGAACACCTGCTACATTTTCTAAAAGAATTCGGTCTTATTTTGTTCGTCTATTCCATTGGTTTGCAGGTGGGTCCCGGTTTCTTCTCAGCCTTTAAGAAAGGAGGATTTACGCTGAACATGTTGGCTATGGGGGCTATTTTTATCAGTGTAGTCATTACTATCATTTTACATTTTACTACCGGAACTCCCATAACCACCATGGTCGGCATTCTCTCTGGTGCTGTTACCAATACTCCCGGCCTTGGTGCCGCCCAACAGGCAAATAGTGATTTAAATGGCATAGATGCACCGGAGATTGCGATGGGATATGCTGTTGCCTATCCCTTGGGGGTGGTTGGTGCCATTCTCTCATTGCTTGCACTGAAATACATTCTTAATATCAAAACATCACAAGAAGAAGCCGATGCCGAAAAAGGATTGGGACATTTACAGGAACTGACCGTACGCCCCGTTACATTAGAGATAAAAAATGAAGCAATACATGGGAAGACCATTAAGGAAATACGTCCTTTGGTAAACCGCAACTTCGTCATTTCGCGCATACGCCATCATGACGGACAGCAGGAAGTGGAACTAGTAAATTCAGAAACGATATTACATATTGATGACAAGATTCTGGTTATCTCGAACCCTATTGACATTGAAGCGATTACAGTATTTTTTGGCAAACAGGTAGAAATGGAATGGGAACAGTTAAACAAGAAACTTATCTCACGCCGCATTTTGATAACAAAGCCTGAGTTAAATGGAAAAATGCTCTCACAACTTAAGATACGAAATAACTTCGGTGCGAGCATCACCCGTATCAACCGTTCAGGAGTAGACTTGGTAGCCTCCCCACATTTACAGTTGCAAATGGGCGACCGTGTAACTATAGTTGGTAGTGAACTTGCTGTCACTCATGCCGAAAAGGTTTTGGGAAACTCCATGAAGAGACTGAATCATCCCAATCTTATCCCCATTTTTTTCGGCATCGCATTAGGATGTATCTTGGGAAGTATTCCATTTATGTTTCCAGGTATTCCACAACCAGTAAAACTTGGTCTAGCAGGTGGACCGCTTATTGTATCCATTCTTATCAGTCGTTTCGGTCCTCAATATAAAATGATTACATACACCACGATGAGTGCTAACTTGATGATAAGAGAAATCGGGATTTCCTTATTCCTAGCTTGTGTAGGGTTGGGAGCCGGGAAAGATTTTATAGAGACAATTGTAAATGAAGGTGGATATATTTGGATTATGTATGGAGCTATTATTACGACCGTACCATTAATCATAACGGGGCTCATTGGGCGTTATGCCTGTAAATTAAACTATTATACCCTTATTGGTGTATTATCAGGAGCAAATACTAATCCGCCTGCCCTCGCCTATTCCAATGATCTGACTTCATGTGACGCTCCGGCCGTGGGATATGCCACCGTATATCCGCTTGCTATGTTCCTACGCGTACTTACGGCTCAATTATTGATACTCTCATTAGGTTAAACTTTAAAATTCTTTAAATATGTACCAACAAGAAACGATTACCAAAGAACTACATTTACAGTTAAGTGATGAAGATTTGGCACAGTTCGAACTTGATGCCAAAGAAACGGAACGTCTCGGACACATCGGCACCCACATGGATTGCTATATGGAAGCTCCCCGCTATAAAGAATATGTAACAGATGCCGTCGTGGTAGATTGTCGGAACGGACTACCAGCCGACGAATACTTTAATAACTTGGACATAGAAGGTAAAGCATTGGTTTTATATACCGGCAATATGGCAACCAACGACTATGCAACCAAAGACTTCTTTATGTTTGACATGAAGCTTAATTGGGACTCTCTGGCTGCATTACTTTATAACCATCCAAAGTTTATTCTTATTGACTCACATGGGTTAGGCATGTTTTCACAACACCGGTTATTCGATATGGAATGTGAGAAAAACGGTTGTTTTCTTATTATGTGCCTGATGCTTGAAGGAGAAGAAATATTGAATATAAAAAAATTAAAGATTGAAATTGACAAGGAAATGCCTTCCACTGGAAAGCCATGTCGTGTCTATGGATTCTAAAAAAAGAAAAACATAACTTCATTTAAATGGATAAGACAGCCGAAACTTTGATAGATGTCAGTGGATTTATTTCTGAATATTCCGCTCACATGATGGGATGTGGTGTACATACTTCACGAGTGATACGCAGTGCCAATCGCATTGGGGAATCATTCGGTTATATGGTAAAAATCAGTGTCATTCAGAAAAAGAAAAGACGAGATCGAAAAGCAAGTATATCAATTGGTTACTCATAACAATAGTAGCTGTGCTGCTTGGAAGCATGGTAGTAGAACTTGTCCAAAATGTTTAATACCATCCAACTTTTATAAATCATTTCTGATTTTTAAACTAACTCAATGCTGTAATAATTCCAATTTCCATTATCTTTGTTCCCGAATCGGTTCCGAATAGATGTCCTCTATCCGGATTAAAAGGGAATCGGGTGTAAATCCCGGACAGTCCCGCTGCTGTGAAACTCCGATAAAATTTCCGATACGTACCTATTGCCACTGCCTGACTCCACATAACGAGAACGCGGGAAGGCATCGGAAATGAGGAGCCAGTCAGAAGACCTGCCATTCATCAAAGGCCGTTTCTACTCGTGGGGTTAGGGAAGCGGTACGAAAATATACAATAATTCATACCAACAGCATCTCATGCAAATAATTAAAAGGAATGGGACAACAGAATCCTACGACAGGGAAAAAATAGCCGTTGCCATACGGAAAAGTTTTATCAGTACCCAAAAAGAAATAACAGATGAAGCTGTCTACACCATAGTAGATGAAGTGGAACAATTTCTGCATCAAAACGAAGCAAATCGTAGTGTAGAACGCATTCAGGACGAAGTGGAACGTAGCTTGATGGAACATGGCTTTTACGCAGAAGCCAAAAACTATATACTTTACCGTTGGCAGCGCACAGAAAGAAGAAAAGTCCTCAGTCAAATCATTACCGGAACCGGTGATGATACTATAGCAAATATACTGAAAGAGATACAAAAAGACTTCTCCGGGAAGGAATATAGTCTAACCTTTCTCGCAGAGAAATTCACAAGTTTCTGTAAACCGGATATGACATCCGGGGAACGGTTGGCGGCACTTGTCAAAGCGGCTGTAGAACTGACAACACAAGAAACTCCCGACTGGGAATTCATTGCAGCGCGTCTGCTGAATTTCCGATTGACAAAGAAACTGACCGAACAGGCGGAAGCTGCCGGCATCTTTTCATTTTATGATAAATTACGCTACCTCACCGACGAGGGCTTGTATGGTAATTATATCTTGGCCTCCTATACTCCACAGGAGATAGAAACGGCAGCCGGCTTCATGTGTCCCGAACGTGACAAGCTTTTCAATTATTCAGGACTGGATCTGCTTGCCAAACGTTATCTGATCCGTACCCGTTCACACGAACCTATAGAGTCTGTGCAGGAAATGTATTTAGGGATTGCCCTTCATCTCGCTATGCCCGAAAAACAGAACAGACTGCAATGGGTAAAAAAGTTCTATGATATATTAAGTCGTCTGGAAGTCACAATGGCCACTCCTACCCTGGCAAATGCCCGAAAACCTTATCACCAGTTATCCAGTTGCTTCATTGATACAGTGCCCGATAGTCTGGAAGGCATTTACCGCAGCTTAGACAATTTTGCGATGGTAAGCAAATTTGGAGGAGGAATGGGAATGTACTTTGGCAAAGTTCGTGCCGCAGGTGGAAACATACGCGGATTCAAAGGTGTGGCCGGAGGTGTAATCCGATGGATGAAACTGGTGAATGACACTGCTGTAGCCGTTGACCAGTTAGGTATGCGTCAGGGAGCCGTAGCCGTCTATCTGGATGTATGGCACAAAGACTTGCCTGAGTTTCTGCAACTCCGGACCAATAATGGAGATGACCGGATGAAAGCGCACGACATCTTCCCCGCCGTATGCTATCCGGACTTATTCTGGCGTATGGCGAAACGGGATTTAAACCAGCAATGGCATTTATTCTGCCCCAATGAAATAATAACCGTCAAAGGATACTGTCTGGAAGACTACTACGGAGAGGAATGGGAACAAAGATACATGGATTGCGTAAATGACTCCCGACTCTCCAAGCGCAGCATGAGCATCAAAGATATCGTCAGACTGATACTGCGTTCGGCTGTAGAAACAGGTACTCCCTTTACATTCAATCGTGACACCGTGAACCGTGCCAATCCCAATGCGCACCGGGGAATCATTTATTGCTCCAATCTTTGCACGGAAATAGCACAAAACATGTCCTCCATTGAAACAGTTTCTACAGAGATATGTACGGAAGATGGTGATACAGTGGTAGTCAAAACAATCCGGCCCGGAGACTTTGTGGTATGTAATCTTGCCAGCCTTTCATTAGGACATTTGCCCTTGGAGGATGAAAAACAAATGAAAGAAAAGGTGGCAACTGTAGTACGGGCATTGGATAATGTGATTGAACTGAACTTTTATCCGATTCCTTTTGCTCAGATTACCAATCATCGCTACCGCAGTATCGGCTTGGGAGTCAGCGGCTATCATCATGCTCTTGCTGTTCGCGGCATTCGTTGGGAAAGCGAGGAACATCTCAGTTTTATGGATAAAGTTTTCGAACGTATCAACTATGCTGCCATAGCAGCAAGTAGCGAACTGGCAAAAGAAAAAGGGGCCTATCATTATTTTGAAGGCAGCGACTGGCAGACCGGAGCTTATTTTATAAAACGGGGTTACAATTCGCCAGAATGGAAAGCATTGGCTGTAAAGGTTTCCACACAAGGAATGAGAAATGCCTATCTTCTTGCCATTGCCCCCACCAGCAGCACCAGTATCATTGCCGGAACCACTGCCGGAACAGATCCGGTAATGAAACGTTTCTTCTTGGAAGAAAAGAAAGGAGCCATGCTGCCACGTGTTGCACCGGCATTGTCCGATAAGACCTATTGGATATATAAAAGTGCTTATCTGACAGATCAGACATGGAGTATCCGTGCCGCAGGGATCCGGCAGTTACATATAGACCAGGCGCAAAGTCTGAATCTATACATTACCAATGAATTTACCCTGAGACAAGTATTAAACCTGTATTTGCTGGCATGGGAATGTGGCGTAAAAACAGTATATTATGTCCGCAGCAAATCATTGGAAGTAGAAGAATGTGAAAGCTGTGCTTCCTGATCTTTTCGTAAACACTCCAGTACTGAATTGTCATGCTAAAACATTTCTTGTAGGGGCACCATGCTTGCGCCCCTACAAGAAATGAATAACAAATTTATTTTTAATATACAGCCTTGAGTTAGCAGTAAAACAAGAAGACAGAATATAAAACAACAATAAATCATGAATACAATAAAATTAAAAAAGAATGCCCTTTTCAATCCTGAGGGAGATACCGACCTCCGTCACAGAAGAATGATTGGAGGAAACACCACCAATTTGAATGATTTCAATAATATGCGCTACAAATGGGTTAGTGACTGGTATCGTCAGGCCATGAATAATTTTTGGATTCCCGAAGAAATCAATCTCACCCAAGACACCAAGGATTATCCTCACCTGGACCAGGCAGAACGCACCGCCTATGATAAAATCCTGAGTTTTTTAGTGTTCCTTGATTCTTTACAAAGCAATAATCTGCCCACCATCAGCGAATACATCACAGCCAATGAAGTTAATCTATGCCTCCATATCCAAGCCTTTCAGGAATGTGTACACAGCCAAAGCTACAGTTACATGCTGGATTCTATCTGTAGCCCCGAAAAGCGTAACGAGATCCTTTACCAATGGAAGACAGACGGACACCTGCTGAAAAGAAATACCTTTATAGGCAATTGCTATAACGAATTCCAGGAAAGTCAGGATGGATTCACATTGATGAAAACCCTTATCGCCAACTATATATTGGAAGGAATCTATTTCTATAGCGGATTCATGTTTTTCTATAACTTGAGCCGTAATGGAAAAATGTCAGGTTCCGCACAAGAAATCCGATATATCAATCGAGATGAAAACACGCATCTGTGGTTATTCCGCAACATTATTCTGGAATTAAAGAAAGAGAAACCGGATTTATTCACTCCCGATAAAGTAAAAATATATGAATACATGATGCGTGAGGGGGTCAAGCAGGAAATAGAATGGGGACAATATGTAATAGGAGACAATATACAGGGACTCAACCGGAAAATGATAGAAGATTATATTCAATATTTAGGCAATCTCCGTTGGAGTAGTTTAGGTTTTGGCCCTCTGTACGAAGAAAACCATAAAGAGCCGGAAAGCATGCACTGGGTATCTCAATATTCCAATGCCAATATGGTAAAGACTGATTTTTTTGAAGCAAAGAGTACGGCTTATGCCAAAAGCACAGCTTTGGAAGATGACTTATAACCCATTTACAAAATAATTTTGCTCCGCATCTTAAACCGTTAAGATACGGAGCAATAAATGACCTGACAGAAACATTTCCATTAAAGACTATCAATAAACAGCTGTCGCCACCTCTTTCACATTATCCACCGCACCCACTGTATAAAAATGTATCCCCGGAACCCCATATGCTATCAGCTCCCGGCATTGATTGATACACCACTCTATGCCTAATGCACGCGCTTCTTTATCATCCTTGCATTTCATTGCTTCCACAACCAATTCCTGTGGTAAATCCACATTGAATGTTTTAGGAATAACACTGAGTTGTGATAGCTTGGAAAAAGGTTTGATGCCCGGTACGATAGGAACATTAATCCCCTCTTTTCTTGCACGCTCCACAAAGTCAACGTATTTTCGGTTATCATAAAACATTTGTGTCACTACATAATCGGCTCCGGCTTCCACTTTCTTTTTTAACCAATATAAATCTTGTTCCATGTTGGGAGATTCCTCATGCTTCTCCGGATAGCCTGCCACCCCATAACGAAAAGGAGTTAAAGGAGCCTGAATCGGCGTTCCATCAATAAATTTGCCTTCATTAAAAGCATTGATCTGCTCTTCCAACTCCAAAGCATGGGCATAACCATCTTTCTCGGGAACAAAAGAAGATTCATCTTTTGCCTTGTCACCCCGGAGTACCAACAGATTAGTAATACCTAAGAATTGCAAATCAAGCAATATATATTCCGTATCTTCACGCGAGAAACCACTGCACAAAATATGCGGTACAACAGTAATATCATATTTATTATGTATAGCCGCAGCCACCGCTACCGTACCCGGACGCCGCCGATAACGATTACGTTCATATAAACCACCCCCCAACTCGCGATACACATATTCGCTGCGATGAGTGGTAATATTGACATAAAGAGGATCAAACTCCCGTAATGTATCTATTGTAGCATATAGTTTTTCAATTCCAGTACCTTTCAACGGTGGAAGAACCTCGAAAGAAAATGCTGTTTTCTTTTCCTTATTTATCAACTCAGCAATACCCATCTTTTTTGACCTTTTTACTTATTAATTCCGATAAATCCATATAACAGACAGCTATATAGAAGATTTATCTTTATATTAATCACATTTCAGATTTATTTCTTCACAAAGATAGGAATAGCAGATTTTACATCCAATAAATCATTTTATTTTAGATAATTATTCTAAATAAATAGTATCAAAAGAATTATTATCTAAAATAACCTGTTCGAAAGTCCTATAACAGGTTATTTATTCTATGACGCAAATTGCCGGGAGAGGGCGGACAGCGCTCCTCTCCCGGCAATAATATATACAAATTAAAAACTCAATTTCACTCCGGCAAAGTAAGAACGCGGCATACCCGGTCCATAAATGTAACCGGAATCACGTTTTGCCCCCCGGTCAAAGTCACTTTGATACGCATTAAAGATATTATGTACTCCAGCATTGACCTGCATGGTTATGCCTTTATACAAATTGAAATCATAACCGGCTTTCAGATTCAATTCAAAGAAATCAGGTGTATTCACAGCAATGTCCTTATCAATAAAACCTGCTTTATGTTCTACCATCATACTACCGGTATAAGTACCGGATAATGCAATAGTCATCGGTACGAAAGGGTTGTATGACAAAGTGAAATATCCATAAGTATTCGGAGTACGGAACATTTTTTTCTCCATCGGAACCGTTTCATCATCACTCCATGCACGTGCCTGCTTGTATTCGGCCTTCTGCATGGTAACGCCGGCCTGCAATTGAAGTAAGGAACGGTAAGCAATCTTTCCTTCCAAAGTCAAACCATATACCTTAGCTCCTTTCTCGTTATACCGTTCATTGATAATAATACCGTCACGCTCTCCTTTCTGACGTAAGGCAAATACGTCTGAAAGCGAAGTATAAAAACCTTCTATAAGCAAGTTTCCCTGAAAATCTCCCCAACGATGATACAAATCTCCCGATATACTCAGACTTTGTGATTTTTCTTCTGTCAAGTCTTTTGCCAGTTCAATCATAGACACAGTTCCACCTACATTTTCTATATGCAAATCTTCATCAAAGGCCTGAGGTGCGCGGAATCCGAAAGAATAGCTGGCACGCAGGTTCATATTTTCGGTCGGATTGTAACGAAGATTAGCACGCGGACTGAAGATTACATGATCCACCATATTATGTTTATCCAAACGCCCTCCAAGTAAAAAGCTCCACTGCTTGTTCTTCCATTCATTCTGGAAAAATGCACTGGCTATACGGACTTCTTGTTTGGTATAACGGTTATACCCCCACATATCATCCGTCAAGTTATCCTGATTATATTCCAGTCCTCCGGTAAAATCGGCAGGCATAAAGAAACATTTATCAAAACTATAGATATACTGCGATCCTGTGACCCAGGTAAAATCCGTGGTCGCGCCATACGCATTCACATCTTGTCCTCCACCATAATAACTGTCGCGTCCTGTATGCTGTGCAGAAGCATATACACTCAGCCGCTGTTTCTCATCCGGAGAGAAATAATCAAATTTTGCTCCCCCGCTATTGATAGTATGCTGCAATTGTTCGGCTATATCCGCTTCATGGGGAGGTCGGTTCAGTTTATTCCCGCCACGACGGAACTCACTGAGATGATGATATTCAAAAGTCAGTTTTGAATATGTACTTGTTTTGATAAAAGAACGAAAACCGACTGTCTGATTTTTCAGTTTTGGCAATTCGGTGTAGCCATCGCCATCATTGTCATAACCGCTTCTTTCTCTGTTCTGTCCAAAAATATACAATCCTGCCTTATGATTATCAGTCACTAACGAAGCATTCAGTGTCGTATTATTATCCCAAGAAGAAGTACCGCCTATGCCTGTCAGAGTATGTGTCAACTGCCCTGAGTTCCGTACAGGCTCCTTGGTGATTATATTAATGGTTCCCGCAATGGCTGAAGAACCGAACAAAGCCGAACCTCCTCCGCGCATCACCTCTACACGCTCAATCATATTGGCAGGTATCTGTTCCAATCCATATACACCGGCCAAGGCACTGAATATAGGACGCGAGTCAATCAATATCTGCGTATAAGGGCCATCCAACCCATTGATACGTACTTGCTGGAAACCACAGTTCTGACAATTATTCTCGACCCGCACTCCGGGCTGAAAATTCAGTCCTTGCGACAATGTGGAGGAATTAGTGTTCTCAAACACTTTCACATCCATCACATTAACCAACGTAGGTGCCATGCGGCGGGTGGTCTCACTACGATTGGCAGACACCACCACTCCGTCCAATGCTATCAAATCCTCTTCTATCTCGAAGTTCTCCTCCAAAGTTTTCCCTTTTCTTAAAGTTACTTTCCGGCTGACCGTCTTGTAACCGACAGCACTTACCTCCATGGTAAATTCTCCTTCAGGCAGATTTTTAAGAAAATAGTGTCCACTGGCGTCAGTCATAGTCCCTATGGTAGTTCCTTTCAGCGATACGCTGATAAAAGAAAGATGCTCTTCCGTATTCTTATCCAATACATGACCTATGATATTGGCATCGGACTTATTCAATTCATTGGCGTGCACAGCCGATGATGAGAGTAGAAAACACACTGCTCCCATCAAGAAAAATATATATTTCTTCATGTGTTGTTATTCTGTTTATTAATAAATAAAAGGATAGCAGTCAGAAGAATGAATCCGCGAACAGATAATGTAACGGAAAATCACTCCACCAACATAAAAATATACTATTTAACAAACAGCGGGAGGCGCGCGCAAATAAATGCCACAACCGGTTCGTATCAGTTTGATGCGTTCTACAGCCGGCACAGCCAGCAAACACAGCAATACCCAAAAGACCGTTGTGGAAGACGGAGTGAACAAACTACCGGAAGCAGCAAAAGAAGAAAGGAAAAAGATAGTTTCCAATTCCACTTCTGTATGTTGATGCTCCCCTTTAAACGGATGCGAGTGTACGATAATCACCCCATTTACCACATGCGAGTGAGTAAAAAGGGTAATACCTCCCAAATAGGCAATAAATATCAGTGGAAGGAAAAGCTTTAGAATATGAATCAAATGCTTCTTCATCGTAACGGGGGCAAAGATAGAACTATTTCCAATAGCAGTCAATACCTATTAATAGTAGTTATGGATTTAAAACCGAAAACAAGCCTCTTATCATGCCAAAGAAAATGCCCATTCGTCCTTAGTTGTCCCTTCCTTATATATTAAGAAGCCTATAAATCAGTATCAAACATCACAAAATGTTTCTTTTATTTTCAGAATCCCAAAAGATTTTAAAATAAAACCCTACCTTTGCATCAGATTTGGTGATGTAAGTACTTTCCGTATTTGCATAAAAGGGAATTCGGTCATAGAATCCGAAGCAGTGCCCGCTACTGTGAAACCCGTCAATGAAAAGCAACTCTCGCCATGCCACTGTTTCCTTTGTAAGAAATGGGAAGGCGCTTTTCAGGGTGAAGCCAGGAAACCTGCCAGGTCTGAACATAGATAATTCACGCTTTCCCGGGGCCAGGAAAGCTAATTATTAATTCTTAAATTATTTCGATGAAAAAGAAATGTTTACTGACAGCCTTATTCGGCTGCATGGTGGTGTGTGCATCCGCCCAGATATCGTTAAGTGGAAAAGTAGTGGATGCCCGTACAGGAAAGCCGGTGGAAGGCGCTAACGTACGTTTGGAACAAACTACAATAGGATGTGCTACCAATCCTAAAGGAGAATTTTTGTTGAAAGACATCAAAGAGGGAACGTATACCCTGCGTACCAGTTGCCTGAATTATGCTCCTGTCACTCAGAAAGTCAGTCAAAGTCAAAAAGAAATGGTGATAAGGCTGAAAAGTACCACTTTCAACATGGATCAGGTAGTGGTAACCGGAACCGGAACTCACCACAAGCTGAAAGACAGTCCTGTACCCGTAGAGGTCATTTCCCAACGTGATCTGCAAAATGCCAATCCATCCAGTTTCCAGGATGCCTTGGTGAAACTGGTTCCCTCTATCTCGGTGCAAACCACCGCTATGGGAACAACCCTATACGTAAACGGACTGCCTGATAAATACCTCCTCGTATTAATTAACGGTAAAAAAGTAGCCGGAGATATTTCGGGATCTATAGATTACGACCGGATCAATATGGATGCCGTAAAACGTATTGAAGTATTAAAAGGAGCATCTTCCGCCCTTTATGGCAGTGACGCCATCGCAGGAGTAATCAATATCATTACCGATGATCCTAAATCTACATTGAATGTATCTTCCAATACCCGTGTAAGTTCTCACGGACGAATTTCAGAATCAGTCAACGCAGACGCCAATGATGGAAAATTATCCGCACACTTGAACTATAATTACCGCACTTCGGATGGATGGCAACTGAATCCGTATGAGGAAAGCAAGGGAGAACTGGTGGAAACCACAAAGAAACCGGTCTATAAGAATCATTCGCATAATGTGAGCCAAACCTTGAGCTACGCAGCCACAGAGCGTTTAAGCCTTCATTTGAACGGTAATCTTTTTATCAGCGAGAACGACCGTACCGGAGCCTACGATTACAACAACCGGCATCAGTCCTATACAGTGGGTGGAACAGCCAAATATCTGTTGGCTAAGCGGGCTTCATATATAGAAGGGAATATAAGCACCACCAATTTCCGTTCTTTTTATGACTATATAAATGATGCAAAAACGCATAAAACCGGTGACGAAGTCCTCAGTAAAGACCAGACTTACACCAATGCCAATCTAAAAGGTGTATTCAAAACCCACGAGAACAATACACTTTTTACCGGACTGGACTATGTATTCGAAGGCTTGGAGCCGACTGAAACCAGCAAGATGCTGAATAATGAATACCAAAGTGTTTATACACTGGCAGCATACGTACAGGACGAAGTAAAACTACTGGATGCAATCAGCGTAGTGGCAGGTATACGGTATGCCTATAATGAAAAGTTTAAAAGCCAGTTCACGCCCAAACTATCCTTGATGTACCAATATTCAGAACTGAATGTACGTGCATCCTACGCTGCCGGATTCCGTTCACCTACCTTGCAACAAATGTATGCCGTTTCTGAAAGCCGTGGACAAATCACGGTCGGAGACCCTGACCTAGACCCGGAAAAGAGCAATTTCTATAATTTGAATATAGAATACAATCATCGTTTGTTCTCCATTGCCGCGTCCATTTATCAGAATGACCTGAAAGACAAGATCGAAGCGGAAGATATAGGAACAACGCCCGAAGATATTGAAAACGGCATCACTCGCAGACGCCAGTACCGCAATATAGAAAAGGCACGTGTGAAAGGCTTTGACATAGGTTTTTCAGTCCGTCCCTTCACAGGCTTCATGTTCGGAGCAAACTATATTTACACGGACGGGCGCAACCGTACGGAAGACATCCGTTTGGAAAGAACAGTACGTCACTCGGGTAATTTCAATGCCAGCTGGCGAAAAACATGGAATGATTATACATTCAATATTGCAATCAACGGACGCTATCAAGGTACACGCTGGTCTAAAACTTACGGTGACGCCCCCGCCCACCAGCTTTGGGATATCAACACACGCCATTCATTCAATTTAAAATCTGTTGCTCTGGAACCCGCCGTCGGAGTTGAAAACATTTTCAATTACACAGATGACCGTCCTTATAACAGTAATTATGCAACTCTGACACCGGGACGCTCGTTCTATGTCAGTCTGCTGGTTCGTTTCAAGCAATAAAACTATTTTTAGCATGACCTCTAAAACCAGACTTGTCTATCTGCTCATAACAACTTTCTGCCTGGCAGGTTGCGGCTATAAAAGCCGCAACCCGGTGAGTGGAAACGGGCTACCTTCCGCAGATACCATACAAACAGCCCTGGCCCCCCGTTATGCCAAAGGCTTCAAAATAACTGTTCGTCCGGATGGAGTAAAGCTTCTGTCCATCTCGGAGCCGAACAATAACCATGCAATACCCGAACTTTTCGCCTTAGTTCCTAAAGGAACAAAAGCCGAGATACCCGATGGCTATACCGTTATTCCGACTCCGACAGACAGAGTGATCTGCATGACCACGCCTCAACTGGCAGGTTTTACCGGTCTGAACGCTTATGACAAAGTGGTAGCGACAAGTACCACCCGCCGGATGCAGAATAAGGAATGGCTTGCCCGATTAAAAGACGGACGGGTGAAAAAGATAGGAATGGAAGGAAACTTTGATACGGAAATTATCATTGCATCCCAACCCGATATCATTTTCGTATCTCCCAACCGCCGGGGAGGGTATGAAGTGATGAAAGAGCTGAACATCCCTCTGGTCCCCTATTGGGCTTTCAAGGAAACATCACCATTGGGACTGTCCGAATGGATCAAGGTAGCAGGTATGTTTATCGGTAAAGAGGAAGAGGCATGCCAATTATTTGCACAAATGGAACAACGCTATAACCTGTTGAAAGCCAAAGTTTCCAATGTAAAACAGCGTCCCAGTGTATTCAGTGGAGAAATGAGAAGAGATACCTGGTATGTACCCGGAGGACAAAGTTTCTATGCCCGCTTGTTCGCCGACGCAGGGGCCGATTACTTTATGAAGGATAATCCTGAAACAGGAGGTGTACTCATGGATTTTGAAACCGTATACGCCAAAGGATATAATGCCGGCTACTGGAGAGTGATGAATGGTTATAAAGGAGAATTCTCTTATGAAGCATTAAAAGCTTCCAATCCACAATATGCTGATTTCCGGGCTTTTAAAGAAAAGAAGGTTATTTATTGCAATCTGGAATGGATACCTTTGTATGAGAATCTTCCCCTCTCACCCGATGTTCTTCTGAGTGACATGATAAAAGCTTTTCACCCGGAACTACTTCCCGATTATCATCCTGTGTTTTATTCGCTTCTGGAAAAAGAATAAGTATTCCAGTTCTCATGCATATGGTAACAAACAGTTTTAATCCGGCTTATCTATTTCACTATTACAAAAATGGCTGAAGTCTCGGACTTCAGCCATTCCGTAAAAGGTTATTCCAATATACCGGCAATATCCTCCGCCATCTGCTTGTCAGTCAACCGGTTGGTTTTCATCAGCTCATCCAGATTATAGCGGTCTGCAAATTCTTTACGAAGTCCGTAATTCAGCACCCGCATTTCAGAATTACCATAATAACGCGCTATCTTCTCGCCGAATCCTCCATCCAGCACCCCGTCTTCCAACGTTACGACAATACGATGCCCCACTTTCAACTCTTCCAGCATCGGTTCGTCAAGCCCTGTTATGTAACGGGGATTAATCAAAGTAGCCTCAACACCCGACTCTTCCCGAAGCTTATTCTTCAAAGCCTGTCCCAAATCATAGAAAGAACCCAATGCAAGAATAGCGACAGTTTCTCCCCTGGCTGTCATTTTGTAGCGGTTTAACTCGCTATAATCCGTGTCAAACTCTTCCTTACGATGCACCACTGCCACTCCCGGCACACGGATGGCAACGGGATATTCCGTCTGGCGGACAGCCCATTCCAACATAGCAAAATACTCTTCGGAACACGTAGGAGCCAGATAAACCATATTCGGGATATTGCTGATAAGCGGAATATCGAAGAAACCCAGATGAGTCACATCGTTCATTCCGGCTACTGTCCCCATAAACACAGTGATCACCGCCGGATTTCCATTGATACACAAATCCTGAGACAACTGGTCATAGCAACGCTGGATAAAAGTACTGTAAACCCCGTACACCGGATGTCCGCCACCGGCAGCGATACCCGATGCCAATGCCACGGCATGTTCCTCGGCAATACCTACATCCACAAACTGACGCCCTGCCTGTTTCCGGCGTTCAGGAGTAAAACCTATCACAGTAGGAGTACCCGAACTGATGGCAACAACCGTGTGGTCCTCCTTCATCTTCTCCAACAAAAACTTCCCGGTCAGGCTATGGTAATCCTCCATACCGCTGCAATCCACCTTCGGCTTACCCGTTTCCAGATCGAAAGGCATCTCCCAATGAAATTCCTCCCGGTCGGCTTCTGCCGGAGCGTATCCCTTTCCTTTCTGTGTGTGAATATGAACCACTGTGGGACGTGATGTATCTTTCACCTTGGCAAAAGCCGCAACCAAAGACGGAATATCATTCCCCTCTCCCACATAAAGATAATCCAACCCCAGAGAACGGAAGAAATTACAGGACAACCGTCCCTCCGTGTCGCGCAGTTCTTTCAGGTTCTGATAGAGCCCGCCGTGGTTTTCGGCAATGGACATTTCATTATCATTAACCACTATAATAAGGTTGGTTCCCATTTCTCCCGCATTGCTCAGACCTTCATAAGCTTCTCCGCCGCTGAGCGATCCATCCCCTATCACGGCTATGATATTCTCGTGTCCGCCTTTCAGCTCTCTGGCTTTGGCAAGACCGCAAGCCAGACTGACCGAGGTGGAAGTATGGCCGATAGTGAAAAAATCGTGCCCGCTTTCCCGGGGATTGGTGTATCCGGACACCACATCATAATCCTCCGGATTCAGGAAAGCATCCTTACGCCCGGTCAGCATCTTATGTGTATAACTTTGATGGGATACATCATATACCATCTTATCCGTCGGTGAATTGAATACATAGTGCAATGCTATTGTAGCCTCCACCATTCCCAGATTAGGTCCCACATGTCCTCCGTGAGCACTTAACTTGGTCAATAATGCATTGCGGACTTCACCTGCCAACTGTCTTAACTGTTCCGCAGAAAACTGTTTTATGTCTTGCGGAGAATTTACTTGTTCAATATACATCGTTCTACCTGTTTAAATGATTTCATCTGTTGTCTTGCTTCATTCCGATGCGGACAAAGCCGCTTTCATTTCACAATGCAAAGATAAGCCAGGCCCCATTCATTCTTTGTAGATAAATTACAGATAGAATTACCATTTTTACAGAAGGGAACTGTATCACAAAAACATGGTACTGCAACCCGGTTATCAATTCTGCGAGAGCCGGTAACCACTGGGGGCGACACCTGTTATTTTCTTGAAAAGCACACTGAAGCACTGCACATTAGGATAGCCTAACTTCCGTGCCACAGCAGCAGGCGTATGACCGTCCTGCAACAACATGTGCCTGGCTATATCCAGCCGCTTCAGTTGCAAATATTCCTCCAAAGTCTTGCCGGTTTCAAATTTCAGCAGATCATTGAAGTAAGCGACAGACAAATCAAGCTCTCCCGCCATATAGCCGGATGTGGGCAACTTGCCGCCTTGCAACCTTCCGGATGCGATATATTCCACAAACAAACGTTCCATGTTTTCCAAAAGAGCCTTGTTCTTATTCTCACGGGTAATAAACTGGCGTTCGTAATACCGGGTGCAATAATCCAACAGAAGTTCTATATGCCGGGAAAGAATAATACTGCTATGAGTATCAATGGGATGATGCAACTCATCCTCTATATTCGAGAGGCAACACGTCACTTTCTCTGTCTCACGCCGCGAAAGATGCAGCGCTTCTTCCTTGCGATAATGGAAAAAGGTATAATTTTTAATATGATTCTTCAGTGAGGTGCGGAACAACAGGTCAGGATGAAATGCCAAAAGATATCCTTTATCCGGCAACGTATTCTCCTTACTCATACGAAAGATCTCGCCGGGAGTGAGAAACACCATGGTAGCATTGGAGTAATCATAGTATTTCCGTCCGCAGCAGCAACAACCGCCCGGACAATCCTCAATCAGCAAGACAGCATAGAATTCAAACTTCACCGCATCCTCTTCCAATGAAGGATTCTCCAGATTGATGATGCCCACCTGCGGATGCAATGTCTTGCAACCCAGACAGCGGTTACATTCATATACAGTCCTCAAGTCCAACATAGTCTCTTGCATTGCTTGTTACGACAGAATACTATAAAAGAAGGTTTTGTGCACGATATTCATTCGGTGTACAGCCCACACGCTTCTTGAACAACCGGCAGAAATGCTGCGGATATTGAAATCCCAGTGAATAGGCTACCCTGCTGACGGTTTCTCTCCTGTCGGACATCCGTTCCTTTGCCAGTTCTATCACTTTTTCCTGAATATATTCCTGTGGAGTCTTGCCGGTTTCCTTCTTGAACATATCCCCGAAGTAGTTGGATGAAAGGCACAGTTTGTCAGCAAAGTATTTCACGGTAGGCAATCCGTCGCGCTCGGCAAGTTCGCCCTCAAAATAATCGTCAAGCAACCCTTCAAAGCGTGTCAACACATCACGGTTCGAATGACTGCGGGTGGCGAACTGACGTTCATAAAAACGCATACAGTAATTAAGAAGCAGTTCTATATAGTTTACCAGCAAGGTCTTACTATGCTTGTCCACTCCCCGTTCCAGTTCCATACGGATAATCTTCAGGCAATCTGTCATAATATTGCGCTCATCTTCCGAAAGGTGCAGCGCCTCGCTCACTTCATACGAAAAGAAGGTATATTTCTTTATTGTTTTTCCAAGCGTGGTCCCCCGTAACAAATCCGGATGAAAAAGAATGCCAAGCACATTCAACTGCACACGGTCGGTGGTCAATGTGGTTTCCGTTGTTTGTCCCGGAGCAAAACATACCACGGTTCCCTCCTGATAGTCATAACTCCGACGCCCGTATTTGATATCACAAGCTTTCTCCAATTTCAGATAAAGTGCATAAACACCATAGTTCCAGTGCACATAGTCCATCTGCCGGGTAGCCTTGTTCAAATCAATGACACTGACCAACGGATTCAGTGTTTCAAGTCCGTATAGACTGTTATATTGGTCCACACTGTCTAAATTTAATATCTTATCCATCATTCTAACTTGTTTAATGTCTGCTAAAATACAGCTTTTTCAGTTATTTGAAATATTCCGGTCACAAAAATAAGAAGTTATCCGGACAAGGTTATAACCCCAATTACGGATTATCTTACCTTAGTTACCGAATCTTATCCCATCCGGGAATAAAAAGAAGAGCCGGAATGTTCCTGCCGGGCTACCCACTCCATATATATGGCAGCACATTCATACACTTGTTGAGCTAAAAGGACATTGCTTTTTCGATGACGATGTGGCAGGAACAAATTGATGCTAATCATCAATCAAAAAAATGTATCCGATTGGTTCAGGGAGCTGTTTAGCAAACTCTATCAAAGGATACAACTGAAAGAGGTGCAGAAAAGGAGCAAAGGTTTTAGCCTGTAAAGAAAGGTATTTTGCTGAAATACAGTAAAAAGTGCAATTCACAATGAATGATATACTGTACCTTTTGCTATATTTGCATATAATCCATTTAATATTAAAAGAATGAATGCGGATTTTGATTATTTAGAAATAAACCGGGGAACAACAGGGTAGATATCCATCTGAAATCTGACTTTTAAATATAGGATAAAACATTAAAGTAATCATATTCCGATGGTCTATTCCATAATAGCTACAAAATAAGAAAGACTGAAAAGAATTTACCATAAATATAATAGATATGAAAACAGACTTTACAATCAGGGAAGCTCAACAGACGGATACTATTGCGCTAAAAGAATTATTTCAAAACACTGTTCTTGCGGTAAATAGCAAGGATTATTCGCAGGCAGAAGTTGAGGATTGGGCATCCTGCGGAGATGACCTTTCTAACATTGAAGAGATGATAAAGACCCACTATTTTATTGTAGCTGTTAATCAACAGTCACAAATCGTTGGTTTTTCATCTATTACGTCTCAAGGCTATTTACATTCTATGTTTGTTCACAAGGACTTTCAAGGTAAAGGTATTGCTACGATGCTTTTGGAAGAAATAGAACGATATGCAATTACAGCCGGAATTATGCGGATTACATCCGAAGTGAGCTTGACTGCTCGCCCTTTCTTTGAAAAAAAAGGTTATATAGTAAAGGAAGAACAAAAGCGCAAAGCGAATCAGCTTTCTCTCACTAACTTTTGGATGGCAAGGGAAATGGCTAAAATCAAGCCTTATAATGGTCGTATTCCTGCTTGTGGTGTCTTTTGTGGGGGATGCCCCATATATACGAGAGAAAAAAGAGCTTGCAGAGGAGCCGAGTTAAATCATTCTCGTTGTGAAAAATGCAAAACATTTCATTTATGTTGTTTTGGGAAAAAGATAACACATTGTTTCCAATGCAGCAACTTCCCATGTACCAGATTTAAAGGATTTGCCAAACGTTGGCAAAAGCATGGACAGGATTTTATTGAAAATCAAAAACTGTTAAGTGAGATAGGTGAAGTGGCGTTTTTGGAGTATTATAATAAAAAGGTTACAGATTAAGTCAAGTTCGTTTTGGATATATAGACAAAGGAACAAACTAAACTTATTTATACTGACAGCAAAATATGTGCTGGCGAAAAGAAAACAAAGTTTTGTCGTTTCGCCAGCATTATTTTTGTACTTTTGTCACATATAACAAAATACAAATGGATATAAATCAGAATTATAGAGAAGCTGTAAAGAGCATAAAAGAAGCTATCCTACGCAGCCAGTACCGTGCAGCCGCATCGGTGAACAAGGAACAGCTATCTCTTTATTACGGCATCGGACGTTATGTGTCGGAAAATTCCCGTACTGGCTTTTGGGGAAAAGGTGCAATTGAACAGATATCTTCCCTATTGCAAAAAGAATTGCCGGGGCTAAGGGGATTTTCAGCTTCGAATATAAAGAACATGCGAATATTTTATGAAGCATGGGAATCTGTTTTAAATCGCCAGCCACTGGCTGACGATTTAGTATTGGATGAAAAATTACTTCTTGTAGAAATTCGCCAGCCACTGGCTGATGAATTTAACTGGTCAGACTTCCTTTCAATCGGCTTTAGTCATCATACTGAAATAATATCCAAAGCTAAGACTTTGGAAGCAAGGCTGTTCTATATACATGAGTGCGCCACTCGCTATTGGAGTAAATACACTTTAAGGGATTACTTAAAAACAGACCTGTACAGCCATCGGGGCACTTTTCCTAACAATTTCGCACAAGCATTGCCTGATACCAAGCAAGCTCTAAAAGCTGTTTGCTCATTCAAAGATGAATACTTGCTTGATTTCATTAATGTGGAGGAACTGAATGAACAGGAGGAGGATTTAGACGAAAAGATAGTAGAAAAGGCGATTGTTGCCAATGTGAAGAAGTTTATCATGACCTTCGGACAAGATTTCAGTTTTATAGGCAATCAGTATCGTATGGAGGTTGCAGGAGAAGAAATGTTTATTGATTTGCTCTTTTTCAATCGGGAGCTTAATTCCTTGGTCGCAGTCGAACTGAAATCCGGAAAATTCCGCACATCTTATTTGGGACAACTGAATACTTATCTATCTGCTTTAGACACATATATCCGGAAGCCGCATGAAAACCCTTCTATCGGAATAATCCTTTGCAGGGAAATGAATCAAACCTTTGTAGAGTTTGCCGTTCGTGATTATAACAAGCCGATGGGGGTTGCTACTTACCATGCATCTAAAGACATGCCGGAACGACTTCGTAACGCTTTGCCGGACATTGAGGATTTGAGAAAGCTATTGTAAAGCAAAAGCCTTATTTCTTTTTCGGACAGGTAATCGCCTTTTATTACCTTTACATAAGAAACCCGCCACCAAGATAATTTCTTCGTTTTTTGTTACGATTTTGTCACCTGCCGTTAGTAATAGACTGATTTCTTCTTTGATAATCAGCTTGATATCCTGATCCATATATTATATGGCAGAATCTGTAATTAAGGTCAGGATACCCGTAATTTATCTACAAAGAACCCAAGCAAATATACCTAAATTTGCAACATCATAAAATATTAAAACGTATATTTGAACCAAATAACATAAATCGTATGAAAAGACTCGGATTATTTATGACGGTAATCATGATACTGTGTATTACCGTAAACGCACAGAAACAGAGCAACAGAACATTAGTAGCTTACTTCTCGGCAACAGGTACAACAGAGAAAGCCGCCAAACAGATAGCGGAGGTGACAGGCGGAGCCCTCTACGAAATACAACCTGCAAAGAAATATACCTCCGCCGACCTGGACTGGCACGACAAATCCTCGCGCAGCAGTGTGGAAATGGCAGATGCCTCGTCACGTCCCGCATTGCGTTCCCAGCCCCAAAACTTGGCAGCCTATGATACCATCTATATCGGTTTCCCCATTTGGTGGAACCTGGCTCCAAGAATCATCAACAGTTTTATAGAAAAAGGTGATTTCACAGGCAAGATCCTCATTCCATTCGCTACCTCGGGTGGAAGCCGCATTTCTAACGCCGAACAAGAATTAAAGAAAGCCTACCCCAGCCTGAACTGGCAGAAAGGCAGGCTGATGAACGGTGCTACCAAAGAAGAGATTAAACAATGGACTAAAAAATAAATAGTATGAGAAAGAATTTAGGAGCAAAACCTTTTACCTATCCGCAACCGGTATTTATCATCGCCGCATACGATGAAAACGGTCTTCCCAATGCCATGAATGCGGCTTGGGGCGGTATCAGTGAAATGAATGAAATCAGTATTTGTATCAGCGAAGGTCACAAGACAACGGCCAACATCCTGAAACGCAAAGCATTCACAGTGAGCATGGCAGAAGCCGGGCAAATCATCGCTTGCGATTATGTAGGCATTGTTTCGGGCAACAAGGTTCCGGACAAATTCGCCCGTGCGGGATTCCATGCCACCCGGTCGGAATTTGTGGATGCCCCGCTGATTGATGAATTATCCGTAGCTGTGGAATGCAAGCTGAAGGATTACAATCCCGAAACCTGTATCCTGCGCGGCGAAATAGTCAATGTAAGTGTAGATGAACGTGTACTGGATCAGAATGGAAAAGTGGATGCCTCCAAAGTTATTCCCGTCATCTTCGACCCGTTCAATAATGATTATCTGAAAGTAGGAGAAAAAGTGGGTAATGCTTTCTCGGATGGCAAGGCCTTAAAATAACGGAATCCGATATGATACAAACAGCGGAGGCAGCTTCTTCCATACAGAACAAACTCCGGCAAGCCGATTCCTAAGCTCTCACATCCTTGTGACTAAGCCTTTTTGAACGAATGATTTCTATCTCCCAAGCTTGCGGAGTTAAATCCATAGCCTTTGGAGTTAACTCCAAAGGCTATGGAGATAGAAATCATAGGTTTAAAAAGGGTTAAGTGCAGGAATAAAAAGGCTTAACCATCCCCATAGTGCCCCCCAATGATTCCGCCAACATTTTTTCTTCAAACTTATCTATCAGCAAATCGCTATAATTCTTAGTTCCTTTTTTAATTCTCACCGGCAATATCCTCTGCTTTGCCGACTTCCCGACTACGGCACATTCTGAATGATGCCTTATTCATTATTAAGCCTGATAAAAAAAGATTTCCATAATTTATAGAAAGAAAAGACTTGTTTCTCCCGCTCAAATAAGTAACTTTGTACGGTTAAGTTTGGCTCCTCATGCCAGCCACCACTTTCAGTCCGTCTATGTAAAAGCCTGAAAGCAAGATGAAGGAACTACTGTCAGGACAGCGCATTGTCATTCAGAGGATTATATTGGCTGAAAGCACTGAAGGAAACTTTTAAATCAGATTCCGGAAAGGAATAATTATATAATAAAAAATGAAAAAGGCCCAATTAATCGTAGCCGGCATTGGTCCCGGCTCACCCGAAGATATAACCCCCGCTGTAATACAAGCAGTCAAGAACAGCGATGTAGTAATCGGCTATAAATACTATTTCCAGTTTATCGAACCCTATCTGGAACCGGGCACCGAATGTATAGACACCGGAATGAAACGTGAAAAAGCACGTGCCGAACAGGCTTTCGAGCTGGCGGAACAAGGAAAGACTGTATGCGTTATCAGCTCGGGAGATGCCGGAATTTATGGCATGGCTCCGCTGGTTTACGAAATGAAATGCGAGCGTGGCAGCCGGGTGGAAATAGAAGTATTGCCGGGTATCAGTGCTTTTCAGAAAGCGGCTTCCCTGTTGGGAGCACCCATCGGTCACGATTTCTGTGTGATTTCCCTCTCCGACCTCATGACACCATGGGACCGGATTGAAAAACGCATCCATGCAGCCGCAACGGCAGATTTTGTAACGGCGGTCTATAATCCCAAAAGCGAAGGGCGGTATTGGCAACTCTACAGATTAAAAGAAATTTTTCTGAAAGAGCGTGCCCCCGAAACCCCGGTAGGCTTTGTGCGTCAGGCCGGACGTAAGGAAGAAACCGTGACAATCACCACTTTGCAAGAATTCGATCCCGAACAGGTGGATATGTTTACAGTGGTATTGATTGGCAACTCCCAGTCTTATTATCGGGAAGGGAAATTAATCACTCCGCGTGGTTATTACCGGGAAAAGACCACCGATGCAACAGGAATCGGTCAGGAGATTATGATAAACAGTTTCCGTACTATTGAGAAAGAATTGAAAAATAAAAATATTCCTTCGGATCACAAATGGGCATTACTGCATGCCATCCATACCACAGCCGATTTCGAGATGGAAAACATATTGCATATAGATCCTCTTGCCGTAGAATGTCTGTATAAAATATTGAATGAAGGAAAAGTACGTACAATTATTACGGATGTGACGATGGCTGCCGCGGGCATCCGTAAAGGTGCTTTGGAACGGATGGGCATCGGGGTGAAATGCTATCTGGGTGACGAACGCGCGGCAGCATTGGCAAAAGAAAAAGGAATCACCCGTACACAGGCCGGTATACGTATGGCAGCAGAGGAACATCCGGAAGCTTTATATGTATTCGGTAATGCCCCTACAGCATTGATGGAACTGTGTGACCTGATACGGAAAGAAAAAGCGCATCCATGCGGCATCATCGCTGCTCCGGTGGGCTTTGTGCACGTTTGCGAAAGCAAACACATGGTGAAACCTTTCAGCCATATCCCCAAACTGATAGTAGAAGGACGCAAAGGGGGAAGCAATCTGGCAGCGACTCTGGTAAATGCCATCCTTACTTTTGATGATGCGGAACAACTGAAACCGGGAAGAGATGTATAAGTCCATGCAAACATTCTATATAATAGGTATAAGCGATAACCGGAATCAATTTCTTTCTCCTGAAATCCGGAACTTGGTTTCTCAAGGGAAAGTCTTCTCGGGAGGAAAACGTCATCATGAATTGGTACACGCTTATTTGCCGGAAGATGCCGTATGGATAGACATCACCGTCCCGCTGGATGCGGTATTCTGCCGTTACGAGGAACATCCCGAAATAATCGTTTTCGCTTCGGGCGACCCGTTGTTTTTCGGCTTCGCCAATACCGTCATGAGAAAACTCCCGTCGGCAAAGATTATCTTATTCCCCACCTTCAACTCGCTGCAAATGCTGGCACACCGTATATTGCTCCCCTATCAGGAGATGCAGACCTTGTCGCTGACCGGACGTCCTTGGGATGCATTCGACTCTGCTTTAATCAGAGGAGATAAACTGATAGGCGTGTTGACCGACCGGGAAAAGACACCTGCCACCATTGCCGCCCGGATGCTGGAGTATGGATATGACAACTACCGCATGACCGTGGGGGAAGCATTAGGCAATGGCGAGGAAGAATCTGTACGTACATTCTCTTTAGAGGAAGCCTCCCAATCTGCTTTCCGCTTTCCCAATTGCCTGATACTGCAAAGAAACAAAGTGCATCCCCGTCCGTTCGGAATTCCCGAAAGTGAATTTCATCTGTTGAACGGACGCAACAGAATGATTACCAAAATGCCTGTCCGCTTGCTTACTCTCAGTATGCTGACATTAAGGGAAAAGAAATCATTTTGGGACATCGGTTTCTGCACCGGCTCTGTTTCCATAGAAGCCAAGCTCCAATTTCCGGAACTGAAAGTGACAGCATTCGAACAGCGTCCGGAAGGTAAAGAGCTAATGGAACGCAACAGTCGTAAATTCGGCACGCCCGGCATTACAACCGTCATGGGTGATTTTCTGGAAACGGAACTCGGCGGGCTTCCCGCCCCCGATGCCGTATTTATAGGTGGTCATGGAGGAAAAATGATAGAGATTCTACAAAAAATCAAAGAAGTGCTGTTGCCTGACGGAGTCATTGTATTCAATTCGGTTTCGGAAGAGAGCAAGGCCCTGTTCACAAAAGGTATAACGCAAATCAACAAGAAGGTAACACAGTGTACCCGTATTGCTGTGGATGCCTTTAATCCGATAGAGATAATGAGAGCGGAATAAATGATTTAAAACAGATAACAAATGAAAGCAATCATACTGATATCAGAAGCCAGCCTGCCGTTGGCAAAAACACTACAAAGAGAGTTGCCGGATACCCTTATTTATACCAAAAACGAATGCGAAGGCTGTATTTCCATCACATCCTGCCATCGGTTCATAGAGGAGCATTTCAATGACTTCGACAGCATCATCTTTATCGGTGCCATGGGAATCTGTGTACGCAGCATTGCAGGATGCATAAAAAACAAATATAAAGATCCGGCAGTGGTCTGTGTGGACAGTACGGGGCGCTTTGTCATTTCAGTACTTTCCGGGCATGTGGGGGGAGCCAATGAACTGACCCGCCATATTGCCGCCATTACAGGAGGAGAAGCTGTGATTACCACCCAAAGTGACAATGCCGGGTTATGGGCGCTGGACACGCTGGCTGGAAAATATGGCTGGAAAATAACTGTTCCTCATGCAAAAATGAACAGACTGGTCACACTTTTTGTCAACCGGGAACCAACGGCGCTGCTGCTCGATATAAAGGATAAAGGTACGGAGTATCTGGAACGCACGCTTCCCGCACACGTAAAAGTGTTCTATCATTTCGAAGACATGCCCCAATCGGAATTCAAGTTGATTATTGCTGTTACACCTTATATATATAGTGCGGAGATTCCCATGCTCTGTTTCCATCCCGCCGTCCTCCACTTGGGAATAGGTTGCCGGAAACAATGCGATCCTTCGGGCATTGCGGAATACATAGAAGCCGTGATGCACAGACATGGTTTGTGTCCGTTCTCTCTCGCCTCCCTCAATACCATCGAACTGAAAAAAGACGAGCCTCTGCTGGAAATCCTCCACCGGCGATGGGCCGATACGGAAACCCATATTTATCCTGCGGAAGAACTGAAAGATATCACAGTTCCCCATCCGTCTGAAAAGGCATTCGAAGTGACAGGCGTCTATGGAGTGGCCGAAAGCACAGCCTTGAAAAGCAGCGGTGAAGGAACACTTGTATTGGAAAAGCAAAAGGGCATGCTGACAGAAGGAAACCACTTCACTTTTGCCATAGCCGTCAGTGCGACAGCCATGCGTGGCGGACATATAGAGATAGTGGGTGCAGGTCCCGGTGATCCCGAACTGATTTCGGTACGCGGAAAACGAATGTTGGAGAAAGCGGATCTTGTTCTGTATGCCGGAAGTCTTGTTCCCCGCGAACTGACCTTTTATGCTAAAGAAGGAGCGACCGTACGCAGTTCCGCCGGTATGGATTTGGAGGAACAGTTCGCCTTGATGAAAGAGTTTTATGATAAAGGATTGTTTATTGTACGCTTGCACACGGGAGACCCTTGCATTTATGGAGCCATCCAGGAACAAATGGCTTTCTTCGACCGCTACAAGATGAGTTATCATATCACTCCGGGGATCTCCTCGTTCCAGGCGGCTGCGGCAGCATTAAGGTCACAGTTCACCATCCCCGAAAAAGTACAAAGCATAATCCTCACCCGTGGGGAAGGCCGTACTCCGATGCCCGAAAAAGAACAATTACATAAATTGGCGCAATCGCAAAGTACAATGTGCATTTATTTAAGTGCGGGCATTGTGGAACAGGTACAGGAAGAGCTGATGCAGGCATACCCTCCCGAAACTCCGGTTGCCGCCTGTTATAAGCTGACTTGGAAAGAAGAAAAGATTTATCGCGGAGAGTTGAAGGATTTGGCTAAGATAGTACGTGACAATAACCTAACGCTGACTACCTTATTGGTAGTAGGCGAAGCGATAGACAACCGGAAAGGTCTGTCCCGACTCTATGCGCACGAGTTCAAACACTTGTTCAGAAAGTAAAAAAAGAATCATTCACATCCAGCCTATGATACTGATTTTAGGAGGAACTACCGAAGGACGCACCGCCGTGAAAGTTGCCGATGAAGCCGGAAAGCCCTACTTCTACTCTACCAAAGGAGAATGGCAGGAGATACAATGCAAGCACGGCATCCGTATCACCGGAGGAATGGACACGGAGAAAATGGAAAGTTTCTGCCGCCAAAACAACATCCGTTTGTTGGTGGATGCTGCCCACCCGTTTGCCTCCCAACTCCACCGGACTGTGGATGAAACAAGCCGGACGCTACATCTTCCTGTCATACGTTTTGAAAGGAAGTATCCTCCACGCACCGAAAACATCATCTGGTGTGAAGACTATGCAGATGCCATTTACCGGTTAGAGAAAGCAGGAACCGATCGTCTGCTGGCACTGACCGGAGTACAGACCATCGGGAAGTTACGCCCTTATTGGGAGAAACATACCTGTTGGTTCCGCGTACTGGAACGGGAAACTTCCATCACATTAGCCCAAGAACAAGGCTTCCCGAAAGGAAATCTGGTATTCTATCATGCCGGAGAATCCGAAGCTCTTTTATTAGAGACACTACATCCACAGGCCATTCTGACCAAGGAAAGCGGAGAATCCGGAGGATTTTCGGAGAAAGTGAAAGCGGCACAGGCTGCAAAAATCCCGGTCTTTGCTATAAAACGCCCTCCCCTTCCCAGGCATTTCATGATCGTTACCGGTGAATATGGATTGAGAAAACAGATAGAAAAGAACATCCCTGCTTTTTACCCGTTGAGAAGCGGCTACACCACAGGGGCCTGCGCTACTGCAGCTGCAAAAGCAGCATTGACGGCTCTGATTTTAGGGGAAGAACAGAAAATGATATCCTTCCGCCTTCCCGATGACGAGGAAATGACCTTACCGGTAGCCCATACAGAAATAGAAAAGAACAGTGCCACCTGCACCGTTGTTAAAGATGCGGGAGATGATCCGGATGTCACTCACGGCGCATCCATTGTGGTAACGGTAAGTTTTAGCAATCACCCGGACATCCGTTTCCTGCAAGGTGAAGGAGTGGGACGAGTCACCCTTCCGGGGCTGGGATTGGAAATCGGGGAACCCGCCATCAATCGCATCCCCCGGCAAATGATAATGAAAGAATTATCGGCGCTTTATGACAAAGGGCTGGATGTTACCATTTCCGTTCCCGGAGGAAAAGAGTTGGCACAACGTACTTTCAATCCTAAACTAGGAATTGTGGACGGCATTTCCATCATTGGAACTTCGGGCATAGTCCGTCCTTTTTCTTCAGAAGCTTTTGTCGAGGCTATCCGCAGGGAAGTGGAGGTTTGTGTGGCTGTGGGCTCATCCAGACTCATCATTAATTCGGGAGCAAAAAGCGAACGTTTTGTGAAGAAGGAGTATCCGGGATTACCTGCTCAGGCTTTTGTACATTATGGAAATTTTATAGGGGAGACACTCAAGATAGCTGCCAAGCTTAAGGTTCCATTGGTTACTTTAGGCATTATGATAGGCAAGGCGGTGAAACTGGCCGAAGGAAATTTGGACACACACAGTAAGAAAGTGGTGATGAATAAAGAATTCCTAAGGCAGGTGGCAATGGAAGCCGGATGCTCTCCGGATGTTGAAAGCATGATAGAAAAGTTGACATTAGCCCGTGAATTATGGACCTTGCTGTCTGAAGAAGACAGCGGAAAGTTCTTTCCGTGTTTGTTGGAACATTGTTTTGCACATTGCGTCCCCTTATTGCCCGAAGGAAAATTGACAATCCTCTTGATTGATGAAGAAGGGAATATTCCTTTCAGGATACAATAACTGATTATTTAGACGCTGCTGCTAAACGGAAGCTAATATAGCAGTGACTTGTTCTAACAATTCCTCTATGGTATCTACCTTTATCGTCCTCCCGGCTACCGGGTGGATAATATATCCACTGGTAGTCATATCTCCCGTTTCAATATAAAAATCGGACTCAACACGCCGGCTTGCCAGAATACCATTCCGCTGCAAGGCTTTCCGTACCATCGCATACTTATTCCCATGTCCCACCAGACGGACTTCTTTTTCAAACTCATTGTCAATGCGGAACAGTCCGGTTTCCATATCAAAAACAATTCCCTTACGGGAGAAAAAATTACTCAGGCATCCGTCTATGGAAAGATCTTCAGGAGTTCCTATAGTCACTCCATTGGCTTTATCCATCAGCCAAATCTTATCAGCAATCTGCAAAGCTAACTCTAAATCATGGGTGGAAAGAAAAATCGTCTTGTTGGTAGAACGTGACAAATGATGAAGCAGTTGCATAATCTCCACTTTACTGGGGAAATCAAGAAAAGCAGTCGGCTCATCCAGAAAAATCACCGGGGTTTCCTGTGCCAACGCCTTTGCTATCATTACTTTCTGACGCTCACCGTCACTCAAAGTATGTACCATCCGGTATTTCAAATCCTCAATCCTTACCAGCGCAATGGCATCGTTTACTGTATTCTTGTCCTCCTTGCTTAAATTTCCCCAGAAACCGGTATAAGGACTGCGCCCCATACCCACCAGTTCTTCCACGGTCATGTTCCGCAGACTGCATTTTTCGGTCAATACCACTCCGATAACTGTCGCCAACTGTTTATCGGTGTAATCCGTCAGTTTCTTTCCCATTATTTCTATCTCTCCTCCTACAGGCGGCTGAAAGGCAGACAAAGTACGCAATAAAGTAGATTTCCCTACTCCATTCGCCCCCAAAAGACAAGTCAGTTCCCCACTGCGGATAGTAGCATCAATGTCCTTCGCTACAATCTTGGTTCCCCCCTTACCGGGATAACCGGTAGTCAGTTTCCGAATATGTATAGTTTCTTGATTCATCATTACTCATTCATTTCATTGCGACGTTTATTGAATAAAACCGACATCACTACCGGAGCACCTACCAAAGCCGTCACCGAATTTACCGGCAATGCACCTTCGAAACCGGGCATACGGGCAATCAGATTACATACCAATGCCAATGACGCACCTGCCAGTAAAGAAGCAGGCATCAGAATACGATGATCGGATGTGCGGAACATTCCCCTGCAAAGATGCGGAACGGCCAGCCCCAGAAAAATAATCGGACCGCAATATGCGGTAACAATAGCTACCAATACTCCCGAACAAGTAATGACAAGCAGACGGGCACGTTTTATATTCAATCCGAGATTCCGTGCGTATGCATCTCCCAGCAGCAAAAGATTCAATGTTTTGACAAGCAGGAAGGAAAGTGGCAACAATACCACCATGATACATATAAATAAAGTCATCTGATCTCCCGATACACGGGCAAAACTTCCCAACCCCCAAATGACATATGCACGAATATCCTCCTCCACACTGAAAAATTTCAGCACACCTATCACCGCATTGGCTATGTAACCAATCATCACACCGATAATCAGCAAAGTAACATTGCCCCTTACTTTTTGGGAAACGAAAACAATAAGTGCCATAATGGAAAGTGAACCTGCAATAGCTGCTATGGTAAGGGCTATTTCCCCCATAAAGCCTAGCTTGCTCAAAGCAACACCACCCAAACTGCCCGAAAGAAGCACCACAAAAGCAACTCCCATACTGGCTCCCGAACTGATGCCCAGTACCGACGGACCGGCCAAAGGATTGCGGAAAACAGTTTGCATCTGTAAACCGCTGACAGAGAGCCCCGCCCCCGCCACCAATGCGGTAAGCGCCTGTGGTACCCGTGATTTCCAAATAATATTTTGCCAGATAACAGACTCATTCCCTGTTCCCCAAAGGATATTCCACACAGCACGAAGCGGTATGGAAACAGAACCTAATACCAGATTCAGGAAGAAAAACAGAAAAATAGAAGCCATAATTAGCAGCATATAAAATGCAACAGGTCGTTTCATATACTATTTTCCTATTTAAGCAATTCATAATATCCCGGTTGGTGACCGGACAAAAGCTGCGGATGAAAGATTTGAATCAAATCTGCCAGAACAACTTCCGGTTCTGTAGGCATACTCTCATAAAAAGGTTTTTCACGCATGTTACAATAAATCACCCCTTTCTCTTTGTATGCTTTGAAATCAACATAACGGGCATCTTCCTCTTTCAACGTGTTATAAGAAAATTCTCCTTGATAGCTATTCACAATACGCCAATAATCGGCACCTGCCGCTTGGCTGTAAACTGTTTCAAAATCGAGGGTGACTCCTCCAGACTGTTCATCGTCTTTCAAAAAATAATCGGCACCGGCATCTTTAAACAATTGTGCGAGAAAACTCCTCCCTCCTACAGCATACCAATTGCCGCCCCGCAATTCTCCACTGAATACCACCGGGCGTTTTGTCACCCGACCGGTCAGTTCCTTCAGCTCGTTATATCTTTTCTTAATAGCGGCAAACTGCTCATTAGCTTTTTCTTCTTTTCCCAATAACAAGCCCACAAACTTTATCCATTCAGCCTGTCCCAAAGGAGTCATTTCCTTATATCCCAAATGCGGCATCAAAGGAATGCCTACCTCTTTCAAAGCATCGTACCCCCCTCGTTTAAAAGGAGAGATCAAAATCAAATCCGGGTTTACACTCATAATCACCTCATTATCGAAATTCCCTTCAATACCTATCTTATGAATGCTTCCATCTTTCAAACGATCATTTATTTTCTTGTTAAACAAATGACGTGTACTGGTGATACCCACCACTGCATCCAGCTCTTCCAACTTGATAAAATTGGAAAGTTGCAGGGAAGTCATGCAGATAACGCTTCGTATGGGAGTTTCAATAACCGTATAATCCGCAGGTATGTTTTCCGCTTCCACACCTCTTGGCACCAAAGCATAATGAAAAGACTGACTTTCTTTATTCTGAGGGTCCTGAATGTCAAGCAGACAAGCCTGATCCGTATAGGTTATTTTAAACCCTTGGGCATATTCCGGAATAATCTTCACAATAGAAGAATCTGTCAATGTCTTATGTTCCAGATTCCCGGAGCCCTGTTTGTGCTTATTTTGGCAGGCTGTAACAGTCAATAATAACAAAAGGCCCGAAGCCCATATTAGTTTTTTCATGTTCTTTTCTGTTTTTCAGCCAACAAAGGTAATCAATTCTCTTGCTTTATACGGAATTTTTCAGCACTTTTGCGTGCTTAAAAACTGTAAATACCTACAAAAGATGAGTCGTCCGATCTATTTTGTTTCTTTAGGACCCGGTGATGCCGAACTGATTACATTGAAATCATTGCATGCTTTACAGCAAGCAGACATAATATATTGTCCATCAACGGTTCGGGAGCCAGACAAAATCTTGTCACGTGCCGCCACCCTGTTACATAAGCTAGGCATCAAAGGAGATATACACCTATTCTCGCTCCCGATGAGCAAAGACAGAACAAAAGCAATCAAAGTCTATCGGCAACTTTTCGAAGAAATGAGGCTGGAACAAAAAGCAGGAAAACGGTTGGCGGTAGCAGTAGAAGGCGATGCGGGAATTTACGCCTCCGTTCACTATGTACTGGATCTCCTCGAAGAAAATGGAATCCCCGTAGAGCAACTTCCCGGTATTCCTTCATTCATCGCTGCGGAAGCGGCCGCAAAACTACATCTCATCAGCCAAAAAGAAAGACTGGTCATTATTCCGGGCAATATTACTTCGGACGAACTGGACATGTATCTGAGCCATCATCATGTGCCGGTTATCATGAAATTATCTCAATGTGCAGACATAGTACAGGATTACATGGAGTCCCACCCCCAATACAGTTATCATTATTTTGAAAATATATCGACAGCCGAAGAATATCATTCTTCCCATCAGGCGGAACTGAAAAGAAGAGTATTTCCTTATTTTTCCTTAATGATCATCTTTAACGAACAGACACGGAAGGATGATAGTGCAAAATAGCGTTCAGAATACCTTCAATATTTACATCATCTTTCTTGATAACTAAAAAATTGTGGTACATTCCTTCTTTCCGGTAACGGATCACAATCGACTTGAGTTTACCAGACTTTGTGTACTCCTTTTCTATCTCTGTGATGTTTTGCAAAGGAAAAACATGCCGAGGCTTCATCCCTCTTATAGCTAAGGTAAAAGAATCAGGAGTAATAGTATAAACAGACAATAACCTTACCCCCGTTATCAACAGAGGAGGAGTCAAGACCAGCAAAGATGCATATCTTCCATGCGCTATAAAAAGGCATGTACACGCCACCAACATAATAGCAATAACTGCCCAAATCCATAAAGGATAACCGGGTCTGAATTCTTGTTTTTCCATATGCCACATCTATCTTGTATAGATACAAAAATAGGGAGACTCAGTTTTATAACCAAATCTCCCTCAAGGAATTTATAAACTATTTCTAACAATTAATCTGATTAGAGAATACCCTTTACTGTTTCCAGCATACCCTTTTCTTGAATAGAGTCAAGATCAGCTTTTACTGCGGCGGTCAAACCCGGAATGTTGTTCAAGTTCTCACCCCAAATAGATTCTGCTGCCAACACGCCTTCCGCCACTTTCTGAGTGCAGCCTGTAGCCCAAAGTTCTTTCAGCAGATTCATGATTTCAGGAGCATCGTTCGGAACAATCTCAGCACCGTCAGCACGAACACCACCTTTATAATAAGTGATGATAGCCGCCAGTCCCAATACCAAGCCTTTAGGCAACTCACCCTTACGCTCCAGATAAACTTTCAAGCCCGGGAGGTCGCGAGTTTCATATTTAGGGAATGAATTCAGCATGATAGAAGTCACCTGGTGATCAACAAACGGATTGTTGAAACGCTCCAAAACATCTTCCGCAAACTTCTTCAATTCTTCTTTCGGCAGGTTCAGGGTTTCCATCAACTCATCGAACATAACTTTATGAATGTATTTACCTACCACTTCATGCTCGCAAGCCTCGCGCACAATGTTGATTCCAGACAGATAAGCTACCGGAGACAGCACTGTGTGAGGACCGTTCAGCAAAGTAACTTTTCTTTCGTGATAAGGAGCTTCAGACGGAACGAACAATACATTCAAACCGGCTTTGTCGGCAGGGAATTCCTTGGCGACTTCCTGCGGAGCTTCAATTACCCACAAATGGAAGATTTCTGCCTGTACCACCAGATTGTCATCATACTGCAATTTTTCTTTAATAGCAGCGATATCTTTGCGGGGGAATCCCGGCACAATACGGTCTACCAAAGTAGCATAGACACCACAAGCTTCCTCAAACCATTGCTTGAAGTCTTCACCCAAGTTCCACAAATCAATATATTGATAGATGGTTTCTTTCAGTTTATGGCCGTTCAGGAAAATCAATTCGCAAGGGAAAATTATCAAACCTTTGCTCTTGTCACCATTGAACGTTTTATAACGGTGATACAGCAACTGGGTCAGTTTGCCCGGATAAGATGAAGCAGGGGCATCATCCAGCTTGCAGGCAGGATCAAAAGCGATACCGGCCTCTGTCGTATTAGAGATAACGAAACGCATTTCCGGCTGTTCCGCCAATTTCATAAATTCATCATTCTGAGAATAAGGATTCAAGGCACGACTGATCACATCAATTTTTGTCAGGCTGTTTACCACCTGTCCTTTATCCAAACCCTGCAAGTTTACATGATACAGACAATCTTGTGCGTTCAACATGTCAACCATACCTTTTTCAATAGGTTGAACCACCACCACACTGCTGTTGAAATCAGTTTTTTCGTTCATGTTGTAGATAATCCAATCCACAAACGCACGCAGGAAGTTACCCTCACCAAATTGAATGATTCTTTCGGGACGTTGAGTCTTTGCTGCTGTCTCCTTGTTTAATGCTTTCATATTTTTAATTATATTATGTGTTTATCCATACCTGTACTTATTGAAGACGAATCAGATTTTATTGTGTACTCATAGTATTCATGCTTTCTTTTAAATGGTAATATATATTTAAGTTTTTATATATCATCATTGAACCAAGCATTTAAAATCTTTAAATCTTCGCCGCAAAGATACAAATAATTTTGTTATTCCAAATAAAATTTCTACTTTCGTGTTCGATAACGGTTAATAAATCTAAAGAGATGCTCTTTGACATCTTTTTTAGAATGAGTTTTTACTGAAAGTCAAAATAAACAACAATTATATAGATATAAAAAGACTACTTATGAAAAACTTTATGGATGAAAACTTCCTGCTTCAGACAGAAACTGCGCAGAAGTTGTATCATGAACATGCGGCTAAAATGCCTATTATCGATTACCACTGCCACCTGATTCCCCAGATGGTTGCTGATGACTATCAGTTTAAGTCACTGACAGAAATCTGGTTGGGTGGAGACCACTATAAATGGCGTGCCATGCGTACCAACGGTGTGGACGAACGTTATTGTACCGGTAAAGACACCACGGACTGGGAAAAATTTGAAAAATGGGCGGAAACAGTTCCTTATACCTTCCGCAACCCATTATACCATTGGACTCATTTGGAATTGAAAACCGCATTTGGAATCAATAAAGTATTGAATCCGAAAACTGCCCGCGAGATTTTTGATGAATGTAATGAAAAGCTTGCCAAACCGGAATACTCCGCACGAGGCATGATGCGTCGTTATCATGTGGAAACCGTTTGTACAACCGATGATCCGGTAGATTCATTGGAATATCACATCAAAACCCGTGAAAGCGGATTCGAAATTAAAATGCTTCCCACTTGGCGTCCGGACAAGGCGATGGCAGTAGAAGTTCCCGCTGATTTCCGTGCTTATATGGAAAAATTGTCTGCTGTAAGCGGTGTCACGATATCTTCTTTCGATGACATGGTGGCTGCTTTGCGGAAACGTCATGACTTCTTTGCTGAACAAGGTTGTAAATTGTCTGACCACGGAATTGAAGAGTTTTATGCTGAAGACTATACTGATGCTGAAATCAATGCTATATTTAATAAGGTATATGGTGGTACAGAACTGACCAAGGAAGAAATTCTGAAATTCAAATCAGCCATGCTGATCGTATTTGGGGAAATGGATTGGGAAAAAGGCTGGACCCAGCAGTTCCACTATGGAGCAATCCGCAACAACAACACCAAGATGTTCAAACTTCTGGGACCTGATACCGGTTTCGATTCAATCGGTGAGTTTACCACCGCCAAAGCGATGGCTAAATTCCTTGACCGCCTGAATACAGAAGGAAAACTGACCAAAACTATCCTTTACAACTTGAATCCTTGCGCCAATGAAGTAATTGCCACCATGTTAGGCAACTTCCAGGATGGTACAATTCCAGGCAAGATTCAATTCGGTTCCGGATGGTGGTTCCTCGATCAGAAAGACGGTATGGAAAAGCAGATGAATGCACTGTCATTGTTAGGCTTGTTGAGCCGCTTCGTAGGTATGCTGACAGACTCTCGTTCATTCCTGTCTTATCCGCGTCACGAATATTTCCGCCGTACTTTGTGCAACTTGCTGGGTAATGATGTGGAAAACGGCGAAATCCCTGCTTGCGAAATAGAACGCGTCAATCAGATGGTGGAAGATATCTGCTATAATAATGCCAAGAAGTTCTTCCAATTCTGACAACCGTCAGAATGCTGAATATAAATAAATGAGGATGGAACAAATGTGTCTGCAAAAGTTTTCACTTTTTGTTCCATCCTCATTCCAGTCATAGCAATTCTTCTATAGCCTCCGTTATTTCCTTGTCGGTTTTTCCCATGCCATATCCTCGGATGACTTTCCGTATAATCCGTTCTTTATCCAAAATAAAAAAGTACGGAGCCGCCCCACCCGTCCGGTAATCTTCTATCACTTTATCATCTCCATCCAAAAACATATAATTCAATTCCTTTCTCTTTGCATAATTCTGAAGTGAATGCATCCGGCTCCAACTTTCAATGGCTACCAATTCAAAATCTTCTTCTTGGTACTTTCTTTTCAGTTCTTTCAGAAAAGGGATAGAAGCCTGGCAAGCTCCACAGCCTATTCCTGTTATATTTACCAAGATGACCTTACTTTTCAAATCACTCAATGACACGGGACGCTCCTTTATATCATTCAATGTCCATTCTGGTGCTTTCTTACCCGTCAGATTAGCGGCCATATTCCTGGAAGGAGCGCCATAATCATATTTTTTTGTTTCATAACCTTGCGGAACATAATCGAAAACATCAAACCTGTCAATTGTTTCTTTGTTTATTTCCACATTACAGCAAGTTTCCACCGATATATTATGGGACATCGCTCTCCGTTTCTTATAAGGCAAACCATTCGACTTGTGAATCCACAGTTCATAAATAGAGGTCGGCTCTACATAAAAAGGAGGTAGAGGCATGTGATAAGCTTTACCAAAGAACTCCACTTGTGTATCTTCGTTTATGACAAGTTTAAAATGAAAATAATCCCCACAATCTTCCAATGTGGTAACTATGCTGTCTTCTGTTTCCAAAGCATACCTGACAATATTCTTGCAATAATTAAAGAAAGGTGGGGTCAACGGTCTGAAAGGTAACGGTCTGGTGGTAAAATTATCGATTTTTATTTCCTTGACAGCATGATTCACCAACACACGTACTTCACCATTATAACCGAATTGGAACTCTTTACCATCATCTGTTCCCAAATTCACAAAACTTGCCCCTATCGTAGAATCAGCCGGATCATCGAACTCTTTCACTATATATTTTCTAATACTGGAAGGAATTGTATCACCAGGATTCCAGACTTCGCTCTCTACTTTATACGTTGCTGACTTAATCTGCTCTAAATTATCCAACACCTTTTTCAAATACTCTCTCTTGTCATCTTGGCCATTCACCACATACACCGGCAATAACAAGAGAAAAAATAAAACAGCTTTTGTTCTCATACGTTTCTTGCTTTTATTGATTCGCAAAATATTTTGCTGACGCAAAGAAGAAGAAAAGCCTGTATCTCTGCAAAATATTTATCTGAACTCTTTCTGAATTTTCTCCTTTTTCAGAAAAAGATCAGATAAAACACCTGTTTTTTCCTTAACGTTATTTACTTTTGCATTCAAAATTCATACGATGAAAAGGGCAAAAACACACATTATCTTATTTATGGCAGTCACCATCACCGTTCTATATACTGTTTATATCGCTTTTCATAATAGTGCCGAACGAGTGAATACCCAAATAGACCACGCTTTCAAATCCGCCATTACGGAAGATTACAATGAAAGACTTGCCTACATCAGCTATTATCATCCCGAACCTACAAACTGGGATATAAAAATGTATACTATCGCTCCCAGCCTACACCAAAAAGTAAAAAGCTACACCATAAGAACCAGACAAGGAAAAACAATCTATACTTTTAAAGACAGTCTGGACGAGCAGACCGCCAAACGTATGCTGAACCAATACATTCTATCCCAACTAAAACCCATAAAGCCCGATGAGTTAAATGCAACCTTTAGAAAAATATTATCCGATCATGGCATAACCGGCAGGACCGGAACTATTTATTATAACAAATCCATTTCCCAACACAGCGACCAAAGTTCTGCAATTCCCCGAACGGCATACAATACTCCCCGATACATAGTAGATATCACCCAGAACATCAAGGTACAAGCATGGGTAAATTATGACTTCAAAACTATTTTACGACACATAGACAACACACTCTTTTGGCTCATCGGACAATTGATGATTCTTATTTTCATACTCATTTTTCTTAAAAAGGAAAAGGATACTCAAACACTCCTTACCCGTATGAACATAGACATGGAGAAACAAGAGTTGTATATAGGAAACAAAAAGTGCAACATTCAGAAATTAGACCTCACTTTACTAAATATGCTTTATGAAAGAGCAGGAACTTGCGTAAGCCGTGAAGAAATAAAAAAGAGTTTCTGGCCTACGGATGATAATGCCAATGAAAAAATAGATGCACACATCAAATCAATCCGGAAAGTTTTAAAAGAATTCCAAGAATATAAATTAATAACAGTCAGAGGAAAGGGTTATTATCTACGTATTCCATAATCCAGATTCCAGGCATTCTTTTAAAACAATATCCGCTAAATCATCTTTCCGAAAAAGCCTGTTTCTATTTTATTTCCTCCTTTTTTTATGTATATTTGCGGCTCTTTTAACACAAAAAACGTGGGGATTCACTAGAATTGGGAGAGCAACAAAATGAAAATCAAATTTATAAGTCTCGCAAGCGGAAGTAGCGGCAACTGCTATTTTCTCGGAACAGACAGATATGGCATATTGGTGGATGCAGGCATTGGCATCCGTACAATAAAAAAAACATTAAAAGAACTTGGAATCGGACTGGATATCATCCGGGCAGTATTCATAACACACGATCATGCCGACCACATCAAAGCAGTAGGGCATTTAGGAGAGAAATTTGGAATTCCTGTTTACTCCACTCCGGAAGTACATGCAGGAATCAACAAAAGTTATTGCATGACCGAGAAATTATCGACCTGCGTACACTATCTGCACAAAGGTGAGACAATGGAATTGGAAGATTTCACGATTACAGCTTTTGAAGTGCCTCACGACGGAACTGACAATGTAGGCTATTGCATGAATATAGACGGTAAAATATTTTCTTTCCTTACTGACTTGGGGCACATCACCCCCACTGCCGCCGAATATATATGTAAAGCAAACTATTTGGTATTGGAAGCAAATTACGATGAAGAGATGTTGAAAATGGGACCTTATCCCCAATATTTAAAAGAACGTATTGCCGGGCCTAATGGACATATGAGTAACCGCGAAACCGCCGATTTTTTGGCAGAAAATATCAATGAAAGTCTTAAATACATTTGGCTTTGTCATCTTAGCAAAGACAATAACCACCCCGAACTGGCATACAAGACAGTAGAACTCTCACTACGAAACAAAGGGGTTATCGTCGGCAAAGATGTGCAAGTCATTGCTTTAAAGCGGAATACACCTTCAGATGTTTATGAGTTTGAATAAATTTCGATGAAAAGGTAAAAAAATGGTGCAAAATGTTGGATGTTTAAAAGAAAACACCTACCTTTGCAACCGCAAATCAGAAATGAATGCACTCTTAGCTCAGTTGGTAGAGCAACTGACTCTTAATCAGTGGGTCCAGGGTTCGAATCCCTGAGGGTGTACAAATTCAACGTTGCAATAAAAATAAAATGTTGCACTCTTAGCTCAGCTGGTAGAGCAATTGACTCTTAATCAATGGGTCCAGGGTTCGAGTCCCTGAGGGTGTACAAAAAATGGTTTGCATTTTGCACTCTTAGCTCAGTTGGTAGAGCAACTGACTCTTAATCAGTGGGTCCAGGGTTCGAATCCCTGAGGGTGTACAAAAGGAGTAACTTCGGTTATTCCTTTTTTTATAAGCCCGTCAAATAAAAGCGGCTACCCCTCCCGGGCCGCCGCTTTAAAATACAAATGAGCGTACAGCCATTAATGACTGCACAAGGAAAATCAGTTATCTTATATTTTTAATAATTCGCTAATTCTGCTCAAAACTCCCATATCCAAATCCTTTAACTCAATAACATTTAGTGTATCTGTAACATAAAGGTCATTGCCTAAAAATAAATATTTTGCATGAAATATCCTATTATTATAAAAGAAATCCAAAGCTATCTCCCTATCATTCTTTTTATTGCATAATTCTTTAATTCTATTTATAACATACGATTTTTCCATAACAAATAATATTACAGTACTTTTTTACAATTAATCTGCTACAAAGATAAAAAACCCCTTATTAAACTTCACATTATTTATAGAAAAGTTATGTGAAAGTTATTAACAATTTTATTATATTCAAGCTATTAAATGAACAATTAAAACAATATCAGTGATCCATCCGAGTTCTATTTATCCCATATACCTACCTTCTGTTTTTTTCCATCATTATAGCACAAGCTTAAACAATAAAATCCACAAGCAAGCATCTCCTACCGGAATGTCAAGTTTCTCCAAAGGGGAAACGTATAAAAGATGTATCTAAAAATAGTTCCTGAACAGGCTGAAAATAGTTAAGAGAGAAAAATCAAGAAGATTGGAAATGAAATAGCTTCCTCAACAACAAAGCAGAGAACAACAAGGATTTAATTTACATAATACAATCCAGACAGGCAGCCTTCCGGCTGCCTGTTATACTTCTATTTATCTTTAACATTTCCCTTTATAGGGGTCAGGGTTATTTTAGCCCCTTCAACTATCGGAGTTAATATATCAAAAATAACCTGTTTGTATTCAGATAAAGCAATACTCAATAATAGCTCCTCTTTTCTTATCTTATCCGCCAAAGCATTATTATCCTTTTTATATGATTGATCCTACATATACAGCCGGTAAGTCTTATAGTTTTCATAAAATGCGGAAATAGACCGGAACAAGCGGCCATAATTTTCCTTCAGATTCTGACGATCATTCTCACTGAAGTAATTTCCCGGATTAGAAACAAACACTGTATCTTGAACAGAAACCACAGGCTGTGATACCACAGGCAGAGAATCTACCGGCATCTTCTGATCCAAATAGCCCAGCACCGCTTTTATCTCATTCTCATTAACTAAGTCTTTCAAGATTTTCAATGAGGTATCATAATACTTCATCACTTCATTCGCATTCTCCACACTCATGCTACTGCTATCCATAACGTGACTACTCTTGGAGCCACCGGAACAAGAGGATATGGAGAGGGCGCAAAGAAACACACCATACAATAATAAATTCTTCTTCATACTGCCAGTATTAAATTATAATACCTTGATAACAATATGAAATGATAATTGCTCACGCTCCTGTCCCGTTTTTTTCCAAATTGCTCTTAATTTTCTCTAACAAATAAAGGCATCCCTGCATTTTGGGATTTTCGTAGCATACATAGGCCTGTTCAAACAGCATATCTACCGTATCCTTTAAATTAGGAGTAAAAGCAGCCTTATCTATCTGCATTGTTGGGGGAAGTTCCTGAGAATCAAACCATTTTTTCAACTCATTAACCTCTTCTTGAGTATATGTTCTCTTTCTTTCTTTTATCATATTATATATATTTTCTTTAAAATGGATAACCTACTGCAAAGTGAAAAGCAAAATCACGGCTAAAGCGTGGTCGGATAACAGGATATCGCTTTTTACCTGTTTCCACAGGATTTATGGCCTTCATGCCACCGTCAAAACGCAAAATCAAATAATCCAGATCAAGGCGGATTCCCAAACCGTATGCTACAGCTATCTGTTTATAAAACTCGTTAAATTTGAACAAACCACCTTCCTGTCCGGAGTCATCACGAATAGTCCAGATATTACCGGCATCCACAAAAGCCGCTCCATTCAATTTCCAAAACAAATGAGTACGATATTCTACATTCAAGTCCAATTTAATATCACCAGCCTGGTTGATAAAGTCCATTCTCCCATCCTCACTACCTTTATAAACACCAGGTCCTAAAGAACGTACAGACCACCCACGTACACTGTTCGCGCCACCGGAAAAATACCTCTTTTCAAAAGGAAGCATTTTAGAGTTACCATACGGATAAGCCACCCCCACTCCTATATGAAACACAAATGAGTTACGCGGATCTATCATGAAATTCTTTGCAAAATCAAAATCTGCTTTCACATATTGAGCAAAAGGAATATTCGCCAGCACATAATCTTCTCCATCTTTCGGATTAGGGTGAACCAATTTGGAAGCAGCATACAGTAAATTACCAGCCTCTTCAATATTGGCACGAATAGAATAGGAATTTTTAGTAGGTGTACGCATCATGGCGTTTCCTGCACTGTTATAGGTAAAGCTGTACCCTGTACGCACAACAAGCTGATTTTCATAACTGGCTTTCAAAGCTGAATTCCTCAGACTCATGCTGTCCAAATATTCCTGAAAAGCCGATGACTTTCTAGGCATATATACATAATTGACATCTACCAAATCCAAACGGTGTTGCATACGTTTCCTGTCAGTCCATTTATAACTCCATGAAGCAGAAGCCAGTGTACGCGAGAATTCCGGACGAACTTGCGATGTGAACTTTAAGCCGACCTCTGAAGTAGCTCTAATTTTCTTTTTAAAATTCGATGATAGAAAAGGAAACATGAACTGAGGGAAATTCAAGCTGCTTTCTACCCCATACTCCATGTAATTATCATTCACATAATCCTGTGAAGCCACCCCCAATCCCGTAATGGCCTCATAAGCGCCACGCACTTTCATCATAAAGGTTTCGGAACCTTTGAATACATTGCGGTGCTGAAAAGAAACCGAGGCAGCCGCTCCCAAGTCACCAGCCGAATTAGTTCCTTCTACTTCAAACGCCATGGATTTATTTTTGTTCTTTGCCAAAAATACGTACGCGTCCAGTTGCGTACCATTTTCTCCATTCACTTCACGAAAACGAATATTAGAGTATTTCAAGGCACGCAAACGCCCCAGATTGGAATAGGTGTTTTGCACATCCTGTTCACTATACAGTTCTCCCGGACGGATACGATTGAAATCAACCAACACTTGCGGACGGAGAAAAGCCTTTCCCTTGTAATACATACTATATCCTTTGTATCGCAAAGAGTCAAATTCTTCCAAAGTACCTTCCTGTACCGACATGATTTCATCATCCGCCAGAAAGTTCACTTCTCCCACCTTGTATTGTCTATGCTTCTGCGGCAAATCTTCTTTTCTACGCTGATAAGGAAATAATCTTAAAGTCAAGTCCACCAAATAGGTATTTCTAGCCGTATCCGCCTGATAGACCAAAAAATCCTTGTTGAACTTATAATAACCCTTATTCTGCAATAATTTGGTAATCCGCTGCCGTTCAGCATCCAGCACATTCACGTCAAACAGCATACCGGGCGCCAACAAACTTTGGGCAGAATCCTGCCGCATATAGTCACTGATAACCAAATCATCTATATCATACACCACATGACGTACCTTATAAGGATGCCCGGCATGAATACGGTAAGCCAATTTCAATTTGTTCTTCCTCGTTTTTTTATCCAGGTGCACAGTAGCCCCCATATACCCCATATTACGTACTGCTTTCTCTATTTCCTCCTGGGATTTCAGGGCAACAGATTCATCATAGATTACCGGAGCATCACCAATCTTCCTAAAAAAACGATTAATCCATTTAGTGGAGTCCACACCTGAGACGCAATAAGTACGCATAGGTATCTTAACCAAATTAAACCATTTGGCATTAGGATTCTGACGAATATATGAATTGAATAGTGACGGCTTCACCTCCTTCGTTTCAGATACAATCCTGACCTCATCCAATAAATATTTATCCTCAGGAATAAATTTACTGACCGAACACGAGGTGCATAGTGCTATAATAAATGTGCATATATATGGGCGTGCGCTTTTCTTCATACAAATCCGTAACCTTCGCAAATTTATCTACAAAGATAGATATTAATTGAAAATATCTTCTTAGCTTTGCTCCAAATATTTGTTATTAAATAGAAATTATCATGCTGAGCAAAAACAAAATAAAATATATCCGTTCGTTGGAACTGAAAAAAAAACGCAAAGAAGAACAAGTTTTTGTGGCCGAAGGGCATAAATTGGTAGGCGATTTATTGGGACACTTCCCTTGCAAGTTACTGATTGCCACTTCCAATTGGCTGAAAATGAACCACTCTGCCACGGCCAACGAAATTATTGAAGTAACACAAGAAGAGTTGTCACGTGCCAGTCTTCAAAAGACGCCCCAAGAGGTATTGGCCGTTTTTGTACAACCTTCTTATGATTTAAATCCGGAAGTTATTAAAAGTTCTCTATGCCTGGCGCTGGACGATGTACAAGATCCAGGGAACCTAGGAACCATTATCCGCTTGGCAGACTGGTTTGGCATTGAACACATCTTCTGCTCGACAGGGACAGCAGATGTGTATAATCCCAAAACCGTACAGGCAACCATGGGGGCATTGGCAAGAGTAAAAGTTCATTACTGTTCTTTACCACAGCTTATTGAAAGCCTGACCGATATTCCTGTATACGGCACCTTTTTAAACGGGAACATTATTTATACAGAATCCCTGTCGGCCCATGGATTGATTGTCATGGGAAATGAAGGAAAAGGAGTAAGCCTTGAAGTAGAGAAACTGATAAACAATAAGTTATATATTCCCAATTATCCTCAAGAACGGGAAACCTCCGAATCGTTGAATGTGGCAATTGCCACAGCAGTGGTTTGCTCGGAGTTCAGAAGACGTTTATTGCCTTAAAATTCATATTTCCATCGGTATATGTAACAATTTCTGAATGGGAAATACTATAACGCTACCCTAAGCATATATTATAAACGTACCAGTCTGCTTCCCGTTGTAAACTCCTTTCCCGGCAAATCAAAATCAGCTATATACCATGCATATACAGGCTGTTCACATCCTGTTTCCAGCATGGCACGGTGCAGGAAATCAGCAAACTTCTCTCCGGAACAAATCTCCAGCCCATACATCGGAGAAATAATAATCACTCCGCCTATCCATTGTGTCGCACTAAGCTCCTCCTTCAATGGGAAATATGCACGCACTCTACCGCTGTCTTCCAACTCCACTACATATTTAGAATAACAGCCATCCGCCGAAACATAAAGATAATGACAAGCAAAACGTCTCATACCCACAAAAGATAATTAATTTCTGCGCTTGATTCTCTGAGGACGATCTGAGTGAGAATGATCTGCCGCATTATTCTCCTTCATTTCACGTGGATTCATACGGGCGGGAACATTTTTCCTGATATCCACCGATTGAATCGAATCTGCTTTCTTCTCTGTTACCACCGAATCAGTTCCAACACGCTGTTCCACAGCCAAACTATCTTTTCCGGCAACTGTCATTGTATCTACCGGTTCATGATAACGGGTCAAAGCAATATTATTGATAATCAGTCCCGGCTTATTCGTTGACGAATCACTATCCATATAGTAAATAAATCCGCTCACACTCTTGATGGCAAAAGCAGAATCAGGCTTTATATACAAAGTCTGCACACCGGAACACGTGATATCCTTCACACGCCCCACCACAGAATCATTATCAAACAAAATATTGAACCCCATAGTGGCTCTCCGTTCCCCTTCCGAAAGGAATATATAATCAGCCGACCACAGGAAAGCATCCTTTGCTTTGAAATTACTATCGGCGGGAATCTCAAAAGTCACCTTATTCGCCAACGGAACATCTGTCAGCCAATAAAGTTTACGGTCATACCATACATCCACAGTATCTCCCGGCAACGATGCAGCCGGTTTATCCTCACGCAACGCCAGCAACTCCTGCATGCGTTTTTTCTCACTGCGGAAGCGTTCCCCCACCTTTTTATAAAGACCGGCAAGTTCCTCCGTGTGACGTGTGTACCACACCATGGACGAATCGAAATCAGCTTCAGTAATATGATACTTCTCGAAGACATAATTCTTATACGCCTCCTTTTGATAATTATCAGAATAACTCAGATTATTGCCCATGGAGATACTTAAATGATAATCGTACAAGATATTCTCCATCCTGTCCGGCTGGATAATATCTTCAGGCACTTGCTTGCCACACCCCACCATAAAAGCCGCACCCAGCAGCCACACCCAAGTAATATTCCTGCGACGCATCATTTATCCTTTAATTTCTTCTGCTGACGGGTGAATATTCTTATTCAGATACTTACCGTAAAATAACAACAACGCCACAATACCGCAACTGATGGCAGCATCGGCAAAATTAAATATCGGACTGAAAAATATGAAATGTTCCCCTCCTATTCCCGGTATCCATTCGGGCCAGTTGGTTTCAATAATGGGAAAATAGAACATATCCACCACCTTACCATGCAACCATTCCGAATACCCTTCACCTACCGGAACAAAAGAAGCGATGGTACTATGAGTACTTTCATTAAAAACAACGCCATAGAACACACTGTCTATAATATTACCGATAGCCCCTGCCAAAATTAAAGAGATACATACAATATAACCAGTCTTATAATTCTGTTTCACTATTTTTGCCAGATACCAGATAATCAATCCCACAGCTACAATACGGAAGGTAGTAAGGAATAACTTTCCGAATATTTCCATACCGAAAGCCATGCCGTTATTTTCTGTAAAATAGATATAAAACCAATCTGTTATGCGGATACTCTCATGCCAGTACATATTGGTCTTTACCAATATCTTTATTATCTGGTCGATAATCAGAACTGCAAAGACGATAAGAACAGAGAGCTGCCCTTGGGTGAGTAGTTTCTTCATTTATTAAATTGAAAATTAATTAATGGTTAATGATTAGCCGTTAGCGGTTAATACTGTAACATGACAGTAAAACTCATAAACTATTAATCACTAACCATTAACCACTATTTTATTTCTTTCCTTCGTTCTTTGCCTCAATGCTCAGTGTTGCATGAGGTACTGCACGAAGCCTTTCCTTCGGAATCAACTTGCCGGTTTCACGGCAAATACCATAAGTTTTGTTTTCGATACGTACCAATGCCGCCTGCAACCCCTGAATAAACTTCAGCTGACGTGCCGCCAACCGGGTCGTTTCTTCTTTAGACAATGTATTAGCACCTTCTTCCAAAACTTTATAAGTAGGGGAAGTATCGTCCGTATCATTACCGTCCTTATTCATGATACTACTTTTCAGTCTATCATAGTCACGCTGAGCCAATTCCAGTTTTTCCATGATAATGGCACGGAATTCCTCCAGTTCCGCATCTGAATATCTAGTTTTTTCAGCCATATAACTTAGTTTTAAAAGGTTAATTATTCTTTTACGACACTCACATAAAGTGAGAAATCATCAAAATTTAATTCTGTACCGTTCTTCACTTCATCCACTAATTCCAGGGAGTTAGCAAGAACCTGGTTACAAATATAAGTATTATATTCATTTACCGCATCATCGGTTTGAGGATTTTTAGATAATGCCACTTTTATTTTGTCCGTTATCTCAAAACCACTGCTCTTACGGATATTCTGTATACGGTTTACCAATTCACGGGCAACCCCCTCACGACGCAGTTCTTCGGTTACGGTAACCTCCAAGGCCACAGTCAGTTTACCTTCATTGGCAACCAGCCATCCCGGAATATCCTCACTGAAAATCTCCACATCCGTTGTTTCGATAACCGCTTCCGCACCATCAAGCACAAAGGTATATTTACCATTTTTCTCCAATTCGGCAATAGCTTCCTGCGACATTCCGGCTACGGCTGCGGCGACAGCTTTCATCTGTTTGCCGAATTTCGGGCCGAGTTTTTTAAAGTCACATTTCACCTTTTTCACCAATACGCCTGCGGCTCCGTCTACAAACTTGATTTCTTTCACGTTCACTTCGCTCATAATCAAGTCTTTTACGGCTTCGATGTGCATTTTCTGCTCTTCGTCCACCACCGGAACCATGATACACTGCAAAGGCTGGCGCACTTTGATATTGACTTTGCGGCGCAATGCCAATACCATAGAAGTAACATCCTGAGCCATCTGCATACGCGCTTCCAGTTCTCCGTCTATCAATGCCTCATTACATTCCGGGAACTTGGCCAAGTGTACAGAAACCACGGTGTCACGACCTGTAGCCGCAATCAAATCCGTATACAACCGGTCGGCATAGAACGGAGCGATAGGCGCCATCAGCCTGGCCACTGTTTCAAGACAAGTGTACAATGTCTGATAAGCGGACAGCTTATCCTGTGACATGGCATTACCCCAGAAACGTTTACGGTTCAAGCGCACGTACCAGTTACTCAAATTATCATTTACGAAGTCTGTAATCAAACGTCCCGCCTTGGTCGGTTCGTAATCGTTGTAGCAAGCGTCCACGTTCTTCACCAATGAATTCAGAACAGACAGAATCCAACGGTCTATCTCCGGACGTTCATTTACCGGCACTTCCGCTTCCTGATAAGCGAAACCATCCACATTGGCATAAAGTGCGAAGAACGAATAGGTATTATACAAAGTACCGAAGAATTTACGACGAACCTCATCCACCCCGTCGGTATCAAATTTCAAGTTATCCCATGGAGAAGAATTGGTAATCATGTACCAACGCAAAGGATCGGAGCCATACTGTTCGATAGCGCCGAACGGATCTACCGCATTGCCCAGACGTTTTGACATTTTGTTTCCGTTCTTGTCCAGAACCAAGCCGTTAGAGATTACGTTCTTGTAAGCCACACTGTCGAATACCATCGTAGCGATAGCATGTAGCGTAAAGAACCAGCCACGGGTCTGGTCCACTCCTTCTGCAATGAAGTCCGCAGGATAATAAGTGCGGTTGTCCACAATTTCCTTATTTTCGAACGGATAGTGCAACTGCGCGTAAGGCATCGCACCGGAGTCGAACCACACATCAATCAAGTCCGCCTCACGTTTCATCGGCTTGCCGCTTTCAGATACCAAGATGATATCATCCACATACGGACGGTGAAGGTCTATCTTGTCATAATTCTCCCCGTTATATTCGCCCGGAACAAAACCTTTTTCCTTATAAGGATTGACGGTCATAAATCCGGCAGCTATTGATTTTTCTATTTCATTATACAATTCCTCTACGGAACCGATACAAAGCTCCTCTCCTTCTTCACTGCGCCAGATAGGCAGCGGAGTTCCCCAATAACGAGAACGGCTCAAGTTCCAGTCATTCAAGTTTTCCAGCCACTTGCCGAAACGGCCTGTTCCGGTAGATTCCGGCTTCCAGTTGATAGTCTTGTTCAGTTCCATCATGCGCTCTTTGGCTGCGGTAGACCGGATGAACCAACTGTCCAGCGGATAGTAGAGCACCGGTTTGTCAGTACGCCAGCAGTGCGGATAATTGTGTACATGCTTTTCTATCTTGAACGCCTTGTTGGCGGCTTTCATCATCATACAGATATAGATATCGAGTGATTCGGCGGCAGCGGCAGCTTTTTCATCGTACTTGCCATCTACAGTAAACTGAGGATCATAAGCATTCTTCACCCACCGGCCCTGATATTCCTTATATTTCTCTACGTCCACACATTCCTTTACGAAAGCCTCGTCCAGTTCGTCCAACAGATAGAATTTACCAGTCAGATCCACCATAGGACGGGTTTCCCCCTTCTTGTTTATCATGAACAGAGAAGGAATACCTGCCGCACGTGCCACAAAAGCATCGTCTGCACCGAATGTCGGAGCGATATGTACGATACCCGTACCATCTTCGGTAGTTACATAGTCACCGGGAATAACGCGGAATGCCTCACCGGCCGCTTCTTGCCATTTCCCGTTTTCATCCACAGTCACCGGTTTCACCCAAGGAATAAGCTGTTCGTATTCCATGCCTACCAGATCCGGTCCTTTATATTCACCCACTACTTTGAACGGAATCAGTTTGTCACCCGGCTTATAGTCTTCCAGCGCCAATTCTTCCGCTTTCTTGTTAAAGTGAGTATAAAGCAAAGCTTTCGCCAACACTACGGTCATCTTTTCCCCGGTATATCCGTTGTAAGTCTGCACAGCCACATAGTCTATTTTCGGCCCTACGCACAATGCCGTATTCGAAGGCAATGTCCACGGAGTAGTGGTCCATGCCAGGAAATAAGGCGTTCCCCATTCCGCCATTTCGGGTTTCGGATTCTTCATCTTGAACTGTCCTACCACAGTGGTATCTTTCACATCACGGTAACAGCCCGGCTGGTTCAGCTCGTGCGAGCTCAATCCTGTTCCGGCAGCCGGAGAGTAAGGCTGGATGGTGTAGCCTTTATACAACAGACCTTTGTTATAAAGCTGCTTCAAGAGCCACCACAGCGTTTCAATATAGCGGTTGTCATAAGTGATATAGGGATTCTCCAAATCCACCCAGTAACCCATCTTATGAGTAAGGTCTGTCCACTCTTTGGTAAACTTCATCACGTCCTTACGGCAAGCTGCGTTGTACTCGGCAACAGAAATGGTCTTTCCGATATCCTCTTTGGTGATATGCAATGCCTTTTCCACACCCAGTTCCACAGGCAATCCGTGAGTATCCCATCCGGCCTTACGCTTTACCTGGAACCCTTTCATGGTTTTATAGCGGCAGAAAGTATCTTTAATGGTACGCGCCATCACGTGGTGAATACCCGGCATACCATTGGCCGAGGGAGGTCCTTCATAAAACACGAAAGAAGGACATCCTTCACGTTCTGTCATACTCTTGGCGAAAACATCGTTTTCATCCCACTTCTTCAGCACATCTTTATTGACCTGTGATAGGTTGAGTTGCGAGTGTTCAGCAAATTTCTTACTCATAATTTTATATCGTTTTCTTGTATTCTCTAACTAAAAGGCAATGCCTTCCAAAAATTAAGGTGCAAATTTACAAGAAAATTAGATAGATAGAAAGTTTTGACGCTTGTTTTTTTAATCAGATAACGGATACTGTTTCAGAATAACTGCATAAGGCATGGGAAAAGCCCCTGTTCTTATCAAAATCAACAGCAACAAGAACCGGTTCTTGTTATTGCAGTCTTTTCCGGTATGCCGAGGTATTTTCCCCCGTCATATTCTTAAAGAAGCGGCTGAAAGTACCCACACTTTCAAAGCCCAAAATCACCGATATCTCTTTGATGCTGTGCGAGGTATGCAGCAACAGCCGTTTCGCTTCGGTCACCACTCGTTCTTGTATAATCTTCAAAGGGGAAGGCATACCGTAGGCGGCAAATAAATTGGAAAGCGTCTTGGGAGAACGATGCAACAAAGCAGCATATGCCTGTACCTGTTTTTTCTCCTTGAAGTGATTGTCCACCAACACATAATAACGCTGGATGATGTCAAAACCTTTTTCATTAACCGGAAAGCCGGACAACTGCTTACGGGCCAGCCGGGTACACAGAATGATGAAACGTTTCAACAGCAGGCGGAGCATTTCTCCCTGTAGGTTATCCCGCAGGATGTATTCGGTAACCATTCTGTCCACCACCTCGTGCAACAGTTCGGAATCGGCTATCGGGAGCCGCAGATGCACTATACCGGAAGTTCCGTTAAACAGCACTCCGCTGCACGATACTTCTTTCTCGTGCTTGTAAATGCCGTAAAAATTCTCGTTGAAAAGAAGAGCAAGATACCTGCCCGATACATTCTTGAACTCCGTGCGGTGAAGATTACTCACAGAGATGATTTCATCCTGCTCCATCTCTATTTCCACATGGTCTACTATCAATGTCAGTTTGCCTTCCTGGACCCATATAAACTTATACAGACTACCATTGTCACAGATGACCCTGTCTGTGTGAAACGCTTCAGTCAGTATCATCGTTTCCTGCAAAGATGTATCGTATGCGTAATTCATCATGGCTAAACTGTTTTGTGCATTTCTTTCTGTTGGTTTATACAAAGATAGTGATTTTCACTTATATTAAACCACCCTGTTATTGCACAGTCCAGAAGCAATACACATAATTAACAATCTGATTTACAACGCATAGCACATATCACAATGTAAAGAGGAGGCAAAGTATCAGAAAGAAAAAAGGAATTTTTGCCATCATTTTAGGAAATCTAGCTATGATATAACCCTACAGGGAATTCGTCAACCATTAAAATAAGCGTATCTTTGTGCCAAGAGATTTCCTTCTATAATCTAGACGAAAAAGAACACTTGATTCTTTTAACCTGAACTTTGGACTTTGATTTTCTCCCAATAAGGATTTCTCTCATAATAAATTCAGATTTTATCCCGCCGGGAGGCAAGATAAGGTCATGCAAAAAAATCTCCCAAAAAAAGAAGAGGGTGTCCGCCATTGAAACGGACACCCTCTATTATGTGTATAATCCACATTGCCTGAAACCATTTATTTCCCTGTTTCCCCCATCGTGTTTGCAGGTTTTTCAATACCTTCGCTTGTAGCACGTTCTTCCATACGCTGGATACGTGCGTCAAGATCGGGATGAGTAGAGAACAACTGATTCAGCTTGCTGCTTTTCTTTGCTCCTGCCTCTTCTTGCAATTTTTTCAATTTCTGGAATGACAATGCCATCGCCCAAGGATTCTTACCTGCTTTCTTCAGAAATTCGTAACCGTAATCATCGGCGGCGCGTTCCTGTTTTTGTGAATAAGTAGCATTGACCAATGCCTCTCCCAAGTCACCCAACTGGGAATCTGTCAGAGCAGCCGCTTTTCCTCCTTGTGATGAAATACCATCTTTCAATGCCGATGTCAGCAATGCGGTACGGAAGCCGTTCTTTGAGTCCTTGTGTGCCACATGGCCTACCTCATGGCCTATTACCCCCAACAGTTCTTCGTCTGTCATGATATCCATCAATGAAGAGAATACCCGCACACTACCGTCTGCACAGGCGAACGCATTTACATCAATCACATAATATACTTTGAAATTCAGCGGCATCCCTTCCACTTCGGTCAACCCTTCAGTCAGTTTTTTCAAACGGACAGTATACGGATCATCGTCTGCACAAACCTGATTATGCTTATCCATCCAGTCAATGTACTCCTTTACATACTCTGTCATCTGCTCATCGGTCAAAGTCACCGCCTTTGCAGCCTTCACGGCTCCCCCCACTGCCTTCTTCAAATTAAACTGGGCCATTGCAGGAGTTACCCCCGCCAAGCATAACAGCATGACGGCCACCTTTAATAATGCTTTTTTCATTTTTGTGTGTTTTAGATTAAACGCTTCATTTTATTTCTTAAGAAACGGTACAAAAGAACACATTTTTATTCTATCTACCAATCTTTACAAGAATATTTTTGCCAACGCCCCGCCTCAAGCACCCGCCGGAAAGTGAAAAGCCATCGCGAATCCACTTCGCGATGGCCCTTACCCATTTTATATACACCTTTAAACAAAATGATACCCACGCCCTAATTCACTAACCCCTTGCGGGCATGAGCTGATCTTTTTCTTATTTATTTGCACGGGCTTCCGCAATGTAGCCCAATGCTTCTTTACATTTTGCCGTTACATACGCCCAGTCTTCCGCGGCTACCTTGTCGCCAGGGAACAATTTAGAACCCATACCCACACAGAACACACCTGCCTTAATCCAAGAAGTCAGATTTTCCTGAGTCGGTTCCACACCACCGGTTACCATCAGTTTAGACCAAGGCATCGGAGCCAGCAGACCTTTAACCAATTTTGCTCCCAATACATCACCCGGGAATATTTTGCAAAGATCGCAACCTACTTCTTGAGCGAAACCTACCTCGGACACACTTCCGCATCCCGGAGTATAAGCCACCAAACGACGGTTGCACACTTTAGCGATTTCAGGATTGAACAACGGACCTACCACAAAGCAAGCACCCAATTGCAAGTAAAGAGCGGCAGTAGCAGGATCAACGATAGAACCTACTCCCATAGCCATTTCAGGACACTCCTTTGCCGCGTATTTCACAACTTCCGCAAACACTTCATGAGCAAAGTCACCACGGTTTGTAAATTCGAATGCACGAACTCCGCCGTCATAACAAGCTTTCACCACTTTCTTTGCCACTTCTGCATCTTTATGGTAGAATACAGGAACCATACCGGTTGAACCAATCTTGTCCAACACTGCTATTTTATCAAAACGAGCCATAATGTTATATTTTAGTTTAAATGAAAGATAGGAACACAAATGATACAAATAAAACATGTATCAAAAATTTGCGTTATTTGCGTCATTCGTGTTCCTATAAAAAACAAATTTAGCGTTGTACACGTCCGCTGGCATCGCCACCGGCCAATGCTTCCACTTCATCTACAGATACCAGGTTGAAGTCACCGTTGATAGTATGCTTCAAAGCAGAAGCGGCAACAGCAAATTCAAGGGCGGCACCCTGATTCGGTTTGGTCAGCAGACCGTGAATGATACCTCCGGAGAATGAGTCGCCACCACCTACCCGGTCAATAATCGGGTTGATGTCATAGCGTTTTGATTCATAAAATTCTTCTCCGTTATAAATCATAGCCTTCCAGCCGTTGTGAGTAGCCGAGAATGATTCGCGCAAGGTAGAAACCACATATTTAAAGCCGAATTCTTTTGCCATAGCCTTGAAGATTCCTTTGTAACCTTCCGCATTGGTTTCACCGGCTTCCACATTCGCTTCCGGTTTGAAGCCCAGACAAAGTTCGGCATCTTCTTCGTTACCTATACATACATCTACATACTGCATCAACGGTTTCATGATAGACTGTGCTTTTTCTTTTGTCCACAGTTTCTTGCGGAAATTCAAGTCTACAGATACCGTAACGCCATGACGTTTTGCAGCTTCACAAGCCAGTTTGGTCAGTTCGGCAGCCTTGTCAGAAATAGCCGGAGTGATACCCGACCAGTGGAACCAGTCCGCACCTTCCATGATAGCGTCAAAGTCGAAATCGCAAGGATCGGCTTCGGCGATAGCCGAGTGGGCACGGTCATAAATTACTTTGCTAGGACGCATGGAAGCTCCTGTTTCCAGATAATAGATACCTACGCGGTCGCCACCACGACAGATGAAATCGGTCTTCACACCATATTTACGCAATGCATTCACAGCAGACTGTCCAATTTCGTGTTTCGGCAATTTAGTTACGAAATAAGCTTCGTGACCGTAGTTCGCGCAACTCACCGCTACGTTCGCTTCACCACCGCCATAAACAACATCAAATGAATCCGACTGTACAAAACGTGTATTTCCCGGAGTTGACAATCTCAACATAATTTCACCTAAGGTTACTACTTTTCCCATAATTTCGTGATTTTAAATTGTTATATATTTATTCGTTTAACTTTCAACCCAATTAAAATACTGGTTTACATATCCATAGACGAATCACATCGTAACCTTGTACTCAACAGACCACTCAAATAATTCATCCGTGTGCGTGCACAAAGGTACTATTTATTTTTTTAAAACCAAAAATTGTTATATATTTGTATCGAAAAAAAATAAATTATCAGTGTGCACGAGCACAATATATATAATTAAGGTATGAATAAACTGCCCGAAAGAATCAGAATCAAGGATATCGCGCGCCTGGCAGATGTGTCAGTCGGCACAGTAGACCGTGTATTGCATGGCCGCACAGGGGTATCCGAAGCCAGCCGGAAACGGGTGGAAGAAATATTGAAGCAACTGGATTACCAGCCCAATATGTATGCCAGCGCATTGGCATCCAACAAAAAGTATCTGTTTGTCTGCCTGCTGCCACAGCACAAGGAAGGCGATTACTGGACCGATGTGGAACTGGGAATGAAAAGAGCCGTAGAAACCTTTTCGGATTTCCACATCACCCTGTCCGTGATGTACTATGACCAATATGAATATTCCTCCTTCATCAATGCCGGTGAGGAAATACTGAAACAAGAGCCGGACGGCGTATTGCTCGCCCCCACTATTCCTGAGATGACGGCCAGATTCACCGACAAGTTACAAGAACGGGAAATACCTTATATATTTATAGACTCCAACGTGGCCAGTCTGAACCCGCTGGCATTCTTCGGGCAGAAATCCGACCAAAGCGGATACTTTGCCGCCCGCATGGCCATGATGTTGGGAGAATGTCCCAAAGAAATCGTTATCTTCAGACAAATCAACGAAGGCCGCCTGGGATCAAACCAGCAGGAAAACCGTGAAAAAGGATTCAGAAAATATATGCAGGAGCATTTTCCCGACTGCAAGATAGTGGAACTGAACCTCTACGCCAAGCGTCCGGACGAGGACGAGGCGCTGATGAACCGCTTTTTCCAAGAGAACCCACAGATTACGTGCGGCATCACTTTCAACTCGAAAGTGTACATTATAGGAGAATATCTCATCGGGCACAACATGAAAAATTTCAAACTGATTGGGTACGATTTATTACACCGGAACGTCTCTTGTCTGAAAGAGGGCGCAGTGGATTTCCTGATTGCTCAGCAACCTACCGCACAAGGATACAGCGGCGTAGAGAGCCTGTGCAATCACCTGATCTTCAAGAAAGAGGTGAAGCAATGCAATTACATGCCCATCACCTTGCTTGCGGTGGAGAACGTGGATTTCTATCTGGACGCGCATAAAAAGTAAATCTGATAACTAAAAATAGAAATGGAAACAAAGTATTTGAAAATCAATCCGGCTGATAACGTAGTGGTGGCTATCTCGGATTTAAAAGCAGGCGAGGCCATCACGGTAGACGGTCATGCCATCACGTTGAAGGAAGACGTGCCTGCCGGCCATAAGGTGACACTGAAAGATTTCGCCCAAGGCGAGAATATCATCAAGTATGGTTACCCCATCGGCCATGCCGTGACTGCCGTGGAACAAGGACGCTGGATCAATGAAACCCAGATAAAGACAAACCTTGCCGGACTGTTGGATTACACCTACAATCCGGTCAGCGTAGACCTCAATATCCCGAAGAAAGACCTGACGTTCAAAGGATACCGCCGCAAAAACGGTGATGTAGGTATCCGTAACGAGGTATGGATTATCCCCACCGTGGGTTGTGTAAACGGTATCATCGGACAACTGGCCGAAGCGTTACGCCGCGAAACCAACTGCGAAGGTGTGGACGCTATCGTGGCATTCCCTCACAACTATGGCTGTTCACAGCTGGGCGATGACCACGAGAATACCAAGAAAATTCTCCGCGACATGATTCTGCATCCTAATGCAGGAGCCGTACTGATTGTCAGTCTGGGCTGCGAGAACAACCAGCCGGATGTTTTCCGCGAGTTTCTGGGCGATTACGACACAGACCGCGTAAAGTTCATGGTAACTCAGAAAGTGGGGGATGAATTTGAAGAGGGTATGAAGATTCTGCGTGAACTGTACGCCAAAGCCAAGACCGATGTACGCGAGGATGTTCCTTTGTCCGAGTTGCGTGTAGGCTTGAAATGCGGCGGTTCGGATGGCTTCTCAGGTATCACCGCCAATCCGTTGCTGGGTATGTTCTCCGACTTCCTGATTGCACAGGGCGGTACTTCCGTACTGACGGAGGTTCCCGAAATGTTCGGTGCGGAAACCATCCTGATGAACCGTTGCCGCACCAAGGAACTGTTCGAGCAGACCGTACACCTGATTAATGACTTTAAGGAATATTTCCTGTCACACGGCGAACCAGTGGGCGAAAATCCGTCACCGGGCAACAAGGCAGGTGGTATCTCCACCCTGGAAGACAAAGCGTTGGGATGTACCCAAAAATGCGGCAAAGCATACGTTGACGGAGTTATGGGCTATGGCGACCGCCTGAAAGTGAAAGGTTTGAACTTGCTTTCCGCACCGGGCAACGATTTGGTAGCTGCCACCGCCCTCGCCTCCTGCGGCTGTCACATGGTGCTCTTCACTACCGGCCGCGGTACTCCGTTCGGTACGTTTGTTCCTACCATGAAGATTTCCACCAACTCCACTCTGGCTAAAAACAAACCGGGATGGATTGACTTCAATGCCGGAGTCATCGTAGAAAACGAACCGATGGAAAAGACCTGCGAACGCTTTATAGACTATATCATCCGTGTTGCCAGCGGAGAACCGGTAAACAATGAAAAGAAGAATTATCGTGAAATCGCCATCTTCAAGACAGGCGTGACACTATAATCCAATTTTATCCCCAACTTTCCCAATACCCTTACAGCCCTGCCTTCCCTGTTACGAAGGTGGGGCTGTGACCTTTTTCCCCCATATATTGTTATACAGCAAGTCTTTTTGTAACTTTGCACCTCATTTTATAAAATACAAATTCATGAACGGTGAAAAATTAACTCCAATAACCAATAAGCCCAGTCTATGGGCACTCAGTCCACTGCTGGTATTTCTATGCCTGTATCTGGTGACCTCCATCATTGTAAACGACTTCTATAAAGTCCCCATCACGATTGCTTTCATGGTATCCTCGGTCTATGCGGTATGCATCACCAAAGGCCTGAGCCTGAATGAGCGAATGCTGCAATATTCCATCGGCGCAGCCAACAAGAACATCATGCTGATGATCTGGATTTTCATCCTGGCAGGCGCATTCGCCCAAAGTGCCAAAGATATCGGGGCCATTGACGCGACCGTCAACCTTACGCTTCTCCTGCTGCCGGACAATCTGCTGCTGGCAGGCATCTTCCTGGCTGCCTGTTTCATCTCACTCTCCATCGGAACCTCGGTAGGAACCATCGTGGCACTAGTTCCCGTGGCAGCAGGCATCGCAGAGAAAACCGACATGAACCTGGCCTTCATGACAGGTATCGTGGTGGGAGGAGCCTTCTTCGGCGACAACCTTTCATTCATCTCGGATACCACCATCGCCGCCACCCGTACCCAGGGATGCGCCATGCGTGACAAGTTCCGGGTAAACTTCATGATAGCCCTTCCGGCCGCTCTGATGGTTTTCGGCTACTATATTTTCAGAGGGATGGACGTGATGACGACCCACGACATCCAGTCGGTGGAATGGATCAAAATCCTCCCCTACCTGGTTGTGTTGGGAACCGCCATAGCAGGTATGAATGTGGCACTCGTACTGATACTGGGCATCGCCACAACGGGAGTGATCGGCCTGTTCACGGGGAGCATCGGCCTGTTCGACTGGCTCGGCTCCATGGGCACAGGGATCACCGGGATGGGTGAGCTCATCATCATCACCTTGATGGCAGGCGGTATGCTGGAACTGATCCGTTTTAATGGCGGAGTGGACTATATCATCCAAAAACTGACCAAACACGTCAACAGCAAACGCGGAGCCGAACTTTGCATCGCGGCTTTGGTGAGCATCGCCAATTTCTGCACAGCCAACAATACGATAGCCATCATCACAGTGGGACCGCTTGCCAACGATATCGCTACCCGCTACAGGGTGGACAAACGCAAGAGTGCAAGTATTCTGGATACTTTCTCGTGTGTCATCCAGGGAATCATCCCTTACGGAGCACAAATGCTGATTGCTGCCAAACTGGCTTCCCTGTCTCCTTTGAGCATTATCGAATACTTGTACTATCCGGTAGCCATCGGGATATTTGCCCTGCTGAGCATCTTCTTGAGATACCCCAGACGGTATTCGTGAAAACAAGCGGCAGACGGTTATATTCCACCACGCACAGACCGGCTGAACTCTTTCGCAATGTCCAGACGATGAAGGTGAAAGATTTATAATCTTACAGCTGTAAGATATAGCATCTTACACGTGAAAGATCCATATCTTCCGTGATTAACGGCGCGTACCTGGGGGGCAAATAGCATTCAACAAAGATACGATATGCATTTATCCATGGGCGGTCCAACTCCTCTTTCTTCCAAATCCGGAATCGTGCGTGGTGTATCCGCCCGAACCCGGATAGGGAAAATCTCATTGATATAGCATTTCTGTCGAGGTGCAAATCCTATGTTTTTGAAGAGTTCAACAACAGCAGTTATTTCTTTTTCTTTGTTACTGTTGTTTTTCTTCTCTTCTCTATTCTTTTCTTCTCTTATAAAGTTTTGCTTAAAGCTTGCTTGCAAACCCCCATTAACACATTCATTATCAATACATTGCAGTGTATTTTCGGTTACATTTTCATCATCACTTTTTTCAATCGTGTTTTTCATGCATTTTACACTGTTTTCCGCATTGCTTTCCGTGTTGTTTTCCTTATTGCCTGCATCGTCATTCGCTTCTTTATCCGCTGCCGTGAGGACAGTAGAAGTGATTACTTTTTCAGCTGTCTGCACAGTCTTTTTCTTGCTGCTTCTTCCTCCTTTGCTACCGGCGGCGGCACGTTGCTCCGAAAGCTTATTCTGATAACCCATCACCTCATCCAGATACAGGCATCGGAAATATCCGTCCTCCATTATGACAAACAAGTTAAAGTCTTTAATGAGATGCTGCAGATCTTCCACTGTAGCCCCCCATTGTTCAGCCAACAAATCCAGTTCGTTAAAATCGTGTTTGTATTCCTGTTGCCTTCTCAGGAACAATATCATTTGAATATATAATCCTATTCCCATGCATTTCATTTCGGCATTCAGCTTCATCATTTTGTAATCCGACATCAAACTGCAATTCAGCCGGATAAACTGTTCGGTGTAATCCATTCCTTTGGTGTGTTAGTATATAAATAGATTACAAAGAAACAAAAAATATCAATAGGGTGTATAGATAATTGCCACCAATTATGACATTATTTTCATTTTTATCTCAAACAAATATAAACAACTAGTATACAAACACTTACACAGAATATTCAATTCAAGAAAAAAGTATAATTCTCCAGAAAAGATAAAGTTCTTATCCCCTGCAATTAATGAATATTTTTTATCGTCAGAATTCGGAGATAAATTCCCAATAAATGATCCTATGTTAAAAAACACGCTATATCCGTCCAAAGGTAACAGAAGAAGATTTATGAATATTTATTTTGAAAATATACATAAAAGGATTATCTTTGCACCGCAAATGAATCAATGATATGAACCAATTACAGACTACATACAGCATACATCACCTTACATCGGGAAATACCCCCCTGTGTAATCACTTCATTGTGCATGTACATTGGTTCAGCGGATTTGTTTAGATTTCCACTCACACGTAATTTATTACCCAACTTTCATCCTACCCACACACGTGCCCGATGAAAGATATATTGCATGATGGTTCTCATTCGGTGAAACCGTCGGGTTGTATATGTTTTACTATAAAAATTGATTGCTATGTTTACTATTATATCTATTATGTTTGTTGGTATCGGTATAGGATATGTATTGCGCAACTTGCAGTTTTTACAGAAAATAGAAAAGAGTACATCACTCACTATCTTCCTGCTGTTGTTTGTTTTGGGAATCTCTATCGGCTCCAACAGCTTAATCATTAACAATTTAGGCAGATTCGGATGGCAGGCGGCTATATTGGCTACATTAAGCATTTTGGGCAGTATGCTAGCTTCTTTCCTGGTATTTCATCTGTTTTTTAAGAAAGGAGGCAAACAATGAAAGGCAGTTTGGTTGTTGTCGCATTTTTTTGTGCAGGATGTATGATTGGAGCTGTCAATAATTTCCAGTATGACATGCACTCTGTTTCCATGTATGTGCTTTATGCACTGATGCTCCAAGTAGGAATCAGCATAGGCAGCAATAAGAAATTGAAAGAACTGATTAAAAGCTTACGGCTGAAAATGCTCCTGGTACCGATGGCTACCATTGCGGGAACCTTGCTTTTCTCGGCACTGGCCAGTCTGCTATTAAGCCAATGGAGTGTATTCGACTGTATGGCGGTGGGCAGCGGCTTTGCCTATTATTCACTGTCCTCCATTCTGATCACACAGTTCAAAGAACCGTCTATCGGATTACAACTGGCCACCGAATTGGGAACCATTGCGTTACTGGCCAATATTTTCCGGGAGATGATGGCATTGCTCGGTGCTCCGCTCATACGGAAATATTTCGGACAGCTGGCTCCTATCTCGGCTGCCGGAGTGAACTCGATGGATGTATTGCTGCCATCCATCACACGTTATTCGGGAAAAGACATGATTCCCCTGGCCATATTCCACGGAATACTGATTGATATGAGTGTTCCTGTTTTCGTATCCTTCTTCTGTAATTTATAAAAAAAGAGAAGCCCGCTGATTGGTTAAGCGGGCTTCTTTTTCATATATAATATAGGCGGGAATTATTTCGCAACCTTTTCCAGTTTCTTCATGATAGAGAAGATGAACAATGCGGAAAGCAAGCAGCACACAATCAATACACTCCATACCATCCACAACTGCATATCACCCCACAAATAACCGATGATAGCTACCAGATAGTTACCAATAGCAGTAGCCACAAACCAAAGTCCCATCATAGCGCCTTTATACTTGGGAGGAGCTACCTTGGAAACAAATGAGATACCCATCGGTGACAGGAACAATTCGGCAAAAGTCAATACCAGATAAGTCGAGATCAGCCAGTTGGGTGAAACCAACGCGCTCTCGGCAATACCATTGGCTTCTACTTCAGCAGGAGTAGGCAGACCGAATGAGCCGAATGCCAGCAACATGAAACCTACTGCGGCAATCACCATACCGATACCGATTTTACGCGGAGCTGATGGTTCTTTTCCTTTCTTTGCCAATGAACCGAATACTGCCAGTGATACCGGAGTCAGAGCGACAACGAAGAAGGGGTTAAACTGTTGGAAAATCTGAGGAAGGATAGGCAATGTAGGGTCCATAGTACCATAATTGACTCCTAAAACCACAAGAGCCAAGGTAACAATAACGCCTGAAATCAATTTGCCCTTGCCTGTCTTGGACTGGAACAGTGAGAAACCTGCATAAACGGTTACAATAAGAAGAGCCAGATTCCATACGCTGAAGCCAAGGCGATCCAGACCGGTTACCTCATGTGCCGTGTAGTCACGGGCGAAGAAGGTCATGGTAAGACCGTTCTGATGGAATGCCATCCAGAAGAAAATAACCACAGCGAATACCAGCAACAAAGCGACGATGCGTTCTTTGGTCTGTGCGGGAGTCAGCTCTTCTTCGTGTACATTGGCCGGTTTAGCCTGCTTGGAGTTGTAATCGGCATGTTTGAATGTAGAACGGAAAATAACATAAATAGCCATAGAGGCAATCAATGAGATACATGCCACACCAAAACCATAGTTATAGGCTTCTGACAATTTATCAATATAGGTAGTACAGAAATCGGCCATACTTCCTGTGAAATTCTGTGCGGTCTGCATGGCAGTCAGTGTGGCCTCGCCTTCGGCCGTTATCGTACCGTCCAGGAACTGGTGTGCCAAAGAAGGTATCTGGGGTACATAGCTGAAACCTGCTTTGCCCAACACATAGTTGGTCATGGCAGTAGCGGCAGTCGGAGCGAACAGGGCACCGATGTTGATTGCCATATAGAACAAACTGAAAGCGGTATCACGTTTCGCGCTATACTCGGGAGCATCATACAGATTACCTACCATTACTTGCAGATTTCCCTTGAAAAGTCCGGTTCCCAAAGCAATCAGGGCAAGAGCGCCGAACATGGAATACAATCCGATATTGGTTGCCATCGGGATAGCCAGCAGCACATAACCGGCAAACATGATAACGATACCGGTAGTAACCATCTTGCCATAACCGAATTTATCGGCCAGGATACCTCCGATAAGCGGCATGAAATACACTCCTGCCAGGAAACTGGCAAAGATTGTTGACGTCGTGGCGGCTGTAAAGCCGAATTTCGCTTGCAGGAAAAGAGTGAAAATAGCAAGCATGGTGTAATAACCAAAGCGTTCGCCGGTATTGGCGAGAGCTAATGCGTATAAGCCTTTAGGCTGTCCTTCAAACATAGTTGATAAAGATTTAATTAATAGTTAGTATTCTTTTTTTGCAAAGATATAACTTTTAGTCTATCTGAAAAAAAAAGAGCCACAAATGTGACTCTTTTTGGCATATTTATTCGGTGAAAAGGGAACAAATCTCTGCTTTCGTTTCTTTTATCAGGTCATCGGCCGCTATTTTTATCTGTAATCCGCGGATACCGGCACTGATATAAATGTACGGGAATGCGGTGCAAGTCTCGTGTATATAGGTGGGGAAATGCTTTTTCATGCCGATGGGAGAACATCCTCCCCGGATATATCCTGTCAGGGGAAGCAGCTCTTTCATGGGAATCAGGTCGCATTTCTTGTTACCTGAGACTTTTGCCGCCATTTTTAAATCCACCTCGTGCTCGCCGGGTATGACACAGACAAAATATCCGGATTTATCCCCATGAAGCACCAAAGTCTTGAAGACTTGTTCTATGTTCTCGCCCAAACTGGCGGCAACGTGAACAGCGCTGAGGTCATTCTCGTCTACTTCGTATGGAATAAGCTCGTATGCTATCTTGGCCTTATCAAGCAGACGGGCTACGTTGGTTTTAGCTATTTTCTCTTTCATTGCTGGTATGCCGGTTAATTTTCCAATTCTTCTTTTATAAATTTCGGGGTATATCCTTTCTTGCTTCCGGCCACTTCCTCAGGAGTTCCGGCAGCAAGCACCTGTCCTCCGCCCCTTCCGCCTTCGGGACCCATATCGATGATGTAATCCGCCAGTTTGATCACGTCCAGGTTATGTTCGATAACCAGAACGGTATTGCCTTTCTCCACCAGTTTGTTCAGTACATTCATCAGCACACGGATATCTTCGAAATGAAGCCCGGTAGTAGGCTCATCCAGAATATATATTGTTTTGCCGGTATCACGCTTGGACAGTTCCGTAGCCAGTTTCACACGCTGGCTCTCTCCGCCCGACAAGGTGGTGGAGGGCTGTCCCAGTTTAATATATCCTAACCCCACCTCTTGCAGCACTTTGATTTTATTCAGAATCTGAGGCACATTCTCAAAGAACTCTACAGCACGATTGATGGTCATGTCCAGTACATCGGCTATGGATTTACCCTTATAGCGCACTTCCAGCGTTTCGCGGTTATATCGTTTGCCGTGACAAACCTCGCAAGGTACCAGCACATCGGGCAGGAAATTCATTTCGATGGTCTTGTATCCGTTACCGCCGCAAGCCTCGCAGCGTCCTCCGGTTACATTGAACGAGAAACGCCCCGGCTTATAGCCACGGATCTTCGCTTCGGGCAGACCGACAAACAGATTCCGGATATCCGAGAATACTCCTGTATAGGTGGCCGGATTGGAACGCGGTGTCCTGCCCAGCGGCGACTGGTCCACATTCACCACCTTATCTATATAGTCCAGTCCCTCCACACTGTCATAGGGCAGAGGTTCCTGCAAAGAACGGTAGAAATGCTGTGACAGGATGGGCTGCAAGGTATCGTTTATCAGCGTGGATTTGCCACTGCCGGACACCCCTGTGACGCAAATGAGTTTTCCCAAAGGAAATTCCACATCCACATTCTTCAGGTTGTTTCCCTTCGCCCCTCTCAGCCATAAGGATTTCCCGTTACCGGGGCGGCGTTCGGCCGGTATCTCTATCTTCATCTGTCCGTTTAAGTACTTAGAGGTAAGTGTTTCTGTCTGAAGCATTTGTTTCGGAGTTCCTTGGAATACTACTTCCCCACCCAAACGGCCTGCCTTCGGTCCCATATCAACCACATAGTCTGCCGCCAGCATCATATCCTTGTCATGCTCCACCACGATGACAGAGTTACCTGTGTCACGCAACTTCTTCAAGGAGTTGATAAGGCGGAGGTTGTCCCGTTGGTGCAATCCGATACTCGGTTCATCCAGAATATAAAGCACGTTCACCAGCTGGGAGCCGATTTGAGTTGCCAGACGGATGCGCTGGCTCTCGCCTCCCGAAAGGGATACCGAGGTGCGGTTCAGTGAAAGATAATCCAGTCCCACATCCAACAGAAACTTAAGACGGGTACGGATCTCCTTCAAAATCTCGGCGGCAATCATGCGCTGCTTGTCTTCCAGAAAAGGATCGACCTGTTGCAGCCAGTCATACAGTTCGTTGATATCCATGCTTGCCAGTTCATAGATGTTCTTGTCGTGGATACGGAAATGCAACGCCTCCTTGTTCAGGCGCGCGCCCTTGCATTCGGGACAAACATCGGTCTTGGCAAACTGTTCCGCCCACTTCTGAGCAGTGGCCGATGCATCTTTCTCCTGCATCATCTGGATGTACTTCACAATCCCTTCATAAGTTACAAAGTAATCGGAAGAGGTATGAATCAAGGTGCTCTTTATCTTGATACGCTCATCCGAGCCATAGAGTATTTCGTCTATCGCATCATCCGGCATATCCTTGACCGGTGTCTTGATCGTAAAATCATATTTTTCAAGCAGGGCCTCTATCTGCCAGAAAATCATGGCATTTTTATATTTGCCCAAAGGAGCGATGGCTCCTTCGTAAATGGAAAGATTCCTGTCGGGAATCACTTTGTCCACATCAATCAGATTCACATACCCCAGTCCCTTACAACGGGGGCAGGCTCCCTGCGGAGAGTTAAACGAGAAATTATGAGGGGCAGGCTCTTTATAAGACAGTCCGGTGACAGGACACATCAACCGCTTACTGTAATGGCGCACCTCCCGGGTATCGGCATCATAAATCATAATCAGCCCCTCACCCTGCTGCATGGCAGTGGCAACGCTCTGTTTCAGCCGTTTGTCGTCCTTTTCCGATACGACCAGCTTGTCTATCACGACTTCGATATCGTGGTTCTTGTAACGGTCCAGCTTCATGCCGTGTATAATTTCGCGCACCTCGCCGTCCACGCGGACATACAGATAACCTTTCTTGCGCACTTGTTCGAAAAGTTCTTTGTAATGCCCCTTGCGGGTACGTACCAACGGGGCAAGCATGAATATCTTCTTACCCTGATAATCCCGGTGAATCAGGCCGATGATCTGTTCCTCGGTATATTTCACCATTTTCTCTCCCGAAAGATAAGAATAAGCAACTCCTGCACGGGCATAGAGCAAACGGAGATAATCGTATATCTCTGTCGTAGTCCCCACGGTAGAGCGGGGATTCTTGTTCGTCGTTTTCTGTTCGATGGAAATTACCGGGCTGAGTCCTGTAATCTTATCCACATCCGGGCGCTCCAACCCTCCCAGGAAATTACGGGCATATGCGGAAAAGGTCTCAATGTATCTCCGCTGCCCTTCGGCGAAGATGGTATCGAATGCCAAAGACGATTTACCGCTTCCGCTCAATCCGGTTATCACCGTCAGGCTGTTCCGTGGAATTTCAACATCTATATCTTTCAAGTTATGTACACGGGCACCGTATACATTAATCAGTTCTTTTTCTTCACTCATAATCTTCTTACTCTGCGTAATCTTTGCAAAATTAATGCTTCCCGACGAAATATTTAATTAAAAAGCCTAATAATATTTTCTATTCTTTCTATATAATGTGAATAAAACAGTTTTTTTTGTACTTTTGCCACTCAGTTTAATCAACACACTGCAAATGAAATTTATTCGAGCATTATATCTTATCGCAGCCTTGTCTGCCAGCAGCACCGGAATGATGGCTCAAACACAGTCTTCCGGCTATTTCCTGCACACCATTACCAAAGGGCAAAGTCTTTATTCCATAGCCAGCATGTATAATGTCACTACCGGTGATATCGTTAAAATGAACCCCGGCAGCGACCAGAAAATTAAAACCGGTGAAACATTGAAGATTCCACAAAAGAACATCGGAACGGAACAGCAGATGTTCCATACCATCCAGTCGGGTGAAACCTTGTACAAGCTGACACAACGCTATGGAGTAACCGCACAACGCATCTGCCAGGCAAATCCCGGACTGAGCGCGGAGAATTTCCGTATCGGACAGGTTATCGTAATTCCCGCCAAGGTGACGGACAGCGAGGAGATAATCATGAACGAGGTGAAAGCCGCACAGACTACCAAGCCGGTCACCACTTCCACCCCACTGAAACCCAATTGCAGGGATATGCATAAAGTGGAACGCAAGGAAACGATATTCAGCATCAGCCGCCTGTATGGCATCACAGAAGCCGAACTGATTGCCGCCAATCCTGAACTGCGTACCGAAAAACTGAAAAAAGGAAGGTTCCTTTGTATTCCATATCCTAAGGATACAAAGACTGAAACGCCTGTGGATAATACGCCTGCCGTAATCCCCACGGACGACCAGCTGTTTAATGAAAGCAAGAAGGAGGCACGCAAAATATCTACCATCAAAGCTGCCGTAATGCTGCCATTCATGACAGACGGCAAGGGCAACCGTGACGAACAGACACGTATGGTGGAATACTATGAAGGCTTCCTGATGGCAGTAGACAGCTTGAAGGAAAAAGGAGTATCCATCGACCTGTACTCATACGATACCCATAACAATACTTCTTCCATCAAGAACATTCTGGATAGAAGTGAATTGAAGAGCATGGATATTATCTTCGGCCCGGCTTATCCCGACCAGGTGAAACCGGTTGCGGAATTCGCCAAGAAAAACAATATCCGGCTGGTAGTACCTTTTACCTCCAAAGGGAATGAAGTTTTCAGCAATCCCGCCATCTATCAGATAAATACTCCCCAATCTTATCTGTACTCGGAAGTTTACGAGCATTTTACCCGCAAGTTTACAACCGCCAATGTTATCTTCCTGGATGCAGAAGATGGTGACAAAGACAAAGTGGATTTTATAAAAGGACTGAAAGAGGAGTTAAAAACCAAACGCATTCCTTTTACCGAATTAAAAGGGGAAAATATTACTCCGGAATCATTGAAAGGCGCGATGAACCATAGTATGGATAATGTATTCATCCCGACTTCCGGCACCAACGTGGCATTGATAAAACTGTTACCACAACTGATTGTGACCTCCCGTGACAATCCCGACTACCGTATGCAGTTATTCGGCTATCCGGAATGGCAGACCTATACCAACGACCATCTGGCCAGTTTCTATGAACTGGACACCTATTTCTATTCTTCGTTTTACACAAACAATTTATTTCCGGAAGCCGTTCAGTTCTCATCGGCTTACCGCAAATGGTACAGCAAGGATATGCTCAACTCATTCCCTAAATATGGTATGCTGGGATTCGATACAGGATATTTCTTCCTGAAGGGCCTGTCCCAATACGGCAACAAACTGGAAGACAAACTGGACAAGGTGGCTGTCACCCCTATCCAGACCGGATTTAAATTTGAACGCGTAAACAACTGGGGTGGATTTATCAATCGTAAAGTGTTCTTCGTTCATTTTACCAAGGACTTTGAACTGATTAAACTTGATTTTGAATAATGAAAAAGTATAAGAACTTCGGGCTGCTTGTACTGGCATTGCTCTTTGCATTGCCGGCAGCTGCACAGTTGGGTGAAGAACGTCATAATTTTGCCGTCGGCATCAATGGTGGTCTGAACATGAGTTCCGTCAGCTTCAACCCGAAAATCAAACTGAACACCTTGAACACCATGTCTATGGGGGTTACCATGAGATATATGTCCGAGAAATATTTCAAGATGATGTGTGGCGTGCAAATGGAAATAAACTATTCACAACGCGGATGGGACGAAAAGATAGAAGATGATTCCGGCAATTCTTACAGCCGCACCATGAATTATCTGGAAATCCCTTTCATGGCACATCTGGCATTCGGCAAGGATGCATTGAACCGGGGAGTGAAGGTCTTTTTCAATGCAGGACCACAAATCGGCTTTTTCCTGGGTGACAACGAAAAGATAAACTGGACTACTTCTACAACAAGACCGGAACACGGTAAAGAGGTGGAGAATAAATTTGATTATGGTATCACAGCCGGCGCCGGTCTGGAAGTAAGTACCGGTATCGGACATTTCCTGCTGGAAGGACGTTACTATATGGGATTGAGCGACTTTTACAAGAACTCGAAAAGAGATTTCTTCGAAAGATCAGCCCATTCATTCATAGGCATACGGCTGAGTTATCTGATAGATATTACTAAATAAAAAAAGGACTCTCTCTCATAATACAAAAGCCTGCAAGATGAATCTTGCAGGCTTTTTATATCATACATAATAATTCCCTCAGCTTATCTCAAACGGTCGTATGCTTTAACCAATACCTCATCCTTACCAATGGCGCGGATGGCAAGCCAATTCAAAATGATGGCAACCAACGGCAGACACACAGTCCATGAAGGAGAAAATGTCATAGACTCTTCTTTCAACATAAAAATAAAAGTGACCAATGTGGCATAATACCCGATCAACAAAATGGTGCTGAAAATAGTCAGACGGATTTGCAACATGCGTTTTTTGAACAAGAAGATAGTGCCGAAAGCAAGAACCGCAACAACCAGCAAAATCACAAACAAGGCCCATGGAGCATAATCTTTAGTACCATCCGCCATAGTAAGACACAGATTTGTTAAAGCGGAAACACTATAATCACTTCCTATGTATGAGCCTACGGGACTACACAGGCAAATAATAATCAAAATGGTAACAACAAGTAAATAAACAGATTGAATGCGTTGTATCATAGTCTCTTTAATTTTAATCATACAACCCGTCATTCTAAACGCAGTGAAAAACCTGAAAACACAAAGTGAATGGTTATCAGATTCCTCACTGCGTTCAGCATAACAGGGCTAATATAATGTGAGGTGCATCAAAATGTACCACAGATTACTCAGATTGATACAGTTTCCACACGAAACGACTCATGTTTCAAAATAGAACGATCCGTGTAACCTGCGGTAAAGACCTTTTGCACAGCCCCAAATGAAAAATCACTGTAGTTTCTCTTTTTCTTTAGCAGGATTACGGAAATAAACCTTGCCTTCTTCATATTCCTGAGCAGCGATCAATGTCGGTTTCGGAAGTTTTTCGTAATAACGTGAGATTTCGATCTGCTCTCTATTTTCAAAGACTTCTTCCAGGTTATCGTTGTATGAGGCAAACTCCTGCAATTTCTTTGAAAGATCATTCTTCATCTCAACACTAATCTGGTTGGCACGTTTGCCAATGATAGCAACAGTTTCATAAATGTTACCTGTGTCTGCACATAAATCCATCATGTCACGGGTAACAGTATTACTTGGAGCGTTTGTCTTTTTGTAATCCATAATTTCTTATTTAGTTTTATTCATTAAATTCTTTTACGTACTTATTGGCATCCTTGTAGATGCTCTCCACTTCTTTAGTATACTTGCTGTCGGGAAACTCGTTCTTGAAAGAATAATATTCATCTATCGTTTCACGCATACGCTCTTCTTTCTTTTCTTCCACGCTCGCTTTCGCCATATCATATTTGGCACGCAAGACCAGGATAGAAAGATCTTCGCGCATCTTGGTATAGGGATAGTCTTTCAAAGCATTCTGGGCGGTAACGATGCAAGACAAATAGTTGTTACCGGTAGTGCTATAAGTACTGTTTCCTGTATAAGAGCCCAAATCATAATACAATTTCGCAGCCAGATAGTCTTTCATCACCAGCTTGTCCTGCAAATCAAAAATCATTTGCTGTGCATCCTGCCGACGGCTACTGGTAGGGAAATATTCCATAAACATCTGCAACTCCTGAATAGCCTTATAGGTGCTCGACTGGTCCAAACGAGGTTCCGGAGTATCCAGGAACAATGCTTTTCCTGAAAAATATCTGGCCTGTTCCGTATAGACCCCACGCGGATAAGTATTATAATAAGTGGTGAAATAATGCGAAGCTGTGATGAAGTCACCCTGATTATAGTAGGTCATACCCAACATATAAAGTGATTCCTCAGCCTTATCCGTTCCCTTCATGATGGTAATCAATTCCTCCAGAATGGTGGCCGCCTTAGTATTCTGCCCTTTGCCAAAGTAACTTTTGGCCGCTTCGTACTTGTATTCGTAGTCCGTGCTTTTTAAAACTTTGTTATACTCTCCACAAGACGTTAGAACCGTACCGGAGACAAGAGCTATAATGATATATTTTTTCATCTTATTCAAATAATTGCGCAAATTTACGCCTTTCCACCGAATAATGCAATATTTCCATGTTTTTAAATGCTAAAAAGTCGACAAGAGTCTATTTTTTAGAGATGAATAGATAATATCTAAGGAAATAACTGTATTTTTACATCTCATTAAACCAAACATGCTATTATGAATTTTGAATTGATTTCCGAATACCAACCCACCGGCGACCAACCGGAAGCTATCGCCCAGCTGACCGAAGGGGTGCTGGAAGGAGTCCCCGCACAAACTTTATTGGGGGTCACCGGGTCCGGCAAGACTTTCACGATTGCAAATGTAATTAAAAACATCAATAAGCCCACCTTGATATTAAGCCATAACAAAACATTGGCAGCCCAGTTATACGGAGAGTTCAAGAGTTTCTTTCCCAATAATGCTGTGGAATACTATGTATCTTATTATGACTATTACCAGCCGGAAGCATACTTGCCGTCCAGCGACACCTATATAGAAAAGGATCTGGCCATTAATGAAGAGATTGACAAATTGCGGCTGGCTGCCACCTCTGCCCTGCTGTCGGGACGGAAGGACGTGGTGGTGGTGTCTTCCGTGTCCTGCATCTACGGTATGGGGAACCCGTCGGATTTCTATAATAACGTAATCGAGATAAAAAAAGGCAAACTGCTGGACAGGAATGTATTTTTACGCCGCTTGGTGGACAGCCTGTATGTGCGTAACGACATAGAACTGAACCGCGGAAACTTCCGCGTAAAAGGTGACACGGTAGACATTTACCTGGCATATAGCGACAATCTCCTCCGGGTTATGTTTTGGGACGATGAAATTGATGCCATTGAAGAGATAGACCCTATTTCGGGAATCCGTCTGGCAACTTTTGATGAATACAAAATTTATCCGGCCAATCTTTTTATGACCACCAAAGAGAGCCAGTTGAGAGCTATTCATCAGATTGAGGACGACTTGACGAAAGAGGTGGCCAAATTCGAGGAGGAAGGAAAAATGTATGAGGCGAAACGACTCTATGAGCGCGTGACATACGATATGGAGATGATTCGCGAACTGGGGCATTGTTCGGGCATAGAAAATTATTCCCGCTACTTTGACGGGCGTAATGCAGGTACCCGTCCTTACTGTCTGCTGGACTTCTTTCCGGATGATTTCCTGATTGTAATAGACGAAAGCCATGTCAGCGTACCGCAAATACGTGCCATGTATGGTGGTGACCGGGCCAGAAAAACCAATTTGGTGGAATATGGTTTCCGGATGGAGTCGGCTTTTGACAACCGTCCTCTAAAATTTGAAGAGTTCAAGGAACTGGCCAAACAAGTGATTTATGTCAGTGCCACACCTGCCGATTATGAATTGGTGGAAAGTGAAGGCATTATCGTTGAACAGGTTATCCGTCCTACCGGATTGCTGGACCCGGTAATTGAAGTACGCCCCAGTCTGAATCAGATTGACGACCTGATGGAAGAGATACAGCAACGCATCGAGAAAGAAGAACGTGTACTGGTGACCACGCTTACCAAACGCATGGCAGAAGAATTGACCGAATATCTGCTGCGCAATGACATCCGCTGCAACTACATCCACAGCGATGTGGACACTTTGGAACGCGTCAAGATTATGGATGAATTACGTCAGGGCGTTTATGATGTACTGGTGGGTGTGAATTTGCTTCGTGAAGGTCTGGACTTGCCCGAAGTGTCTTTGGTCGCCATTCTGGATGCAGACAAAGAAGGGTTCCTCCGCTCCCACCGTTCGCTGACCCAGACAGCAGGACGCGCCGCCCGCAATATCAATGGAAAAGTAATCATGTATGCAGACCGCATGACGGACAGCATGAAAAAAACGATAGACGAAACCAACCGCCGTCGTGAAAAACAGCTGGCATATAACGAAGAGCATGGAATCACCCCCAAACAGATACAGCGTGCGCGGAATGCTGCCTTGTTGGGCAACAACAGCAACGAAGTTACCGGAACCACTCAAGGCCCCAAGGCATACATCGAGCCATCTTCCGATACAACGGCTGCCGACCCGATTGTTCAGTATATGACCAAGCCACAGATGGAGAAAACGATAGAACGTACCCGGAAACTGATGCAGGAAGCTGCCAAGAAGCTGGAATTTATAGAAGCTGCACAATACAGGGATGAGCTGCTGAAACTGGAAGATATGATGAAAGAGAGGTGGGGATAGACTTGCCCCCTTGGCGGAAGAAGGCGCACTGCCTGTCGAGGAAAAGCCTGTTACCCGAAGAAATATCACGGATATGCCGGTGAGTTCCGGAATAAAGGCAGGGATGGAAAAGGAAAAGACAAGAAGGACAAACAGCAAAAAAGCAGGGAGTGTCCCCCTGCTTTTTTCAGAACCGTACCATTAATTCCATCACAAACTTGTCTTGTTCGGACTCTTTTGCCAAAGATAGTTTATCATAGAAATATTTCTCGTAATTAAGACGCAAATCCGCTTGAAAAGCCTTTCCAAAGCTTAATGTCACACCTCCAGTCACACGCTGGCGGGAATAATCGGTAATGTAAAGCTTACCATCCTCATCCGCATTACCGTTACTATGATCTCCCATACTGTCATAACGTCCTAGAAATGAAATTTTCCGGAACAGGCCTTTCTTGATAAACAAGTCGTAATTGACAAAGGCGTTGAAAGCATGTACATCATCAAATGAGTTTTTCGCATAAGTTTTATAAAGGTATTCGGCTTCTATATGCCAATTATCAAACTCGTAGTAAGTACCGATATCATACATATAAATGCTGATTTTATCGGGATGTATTTTCTGGGTACTCAAAGTCAAGTTATAATTTTTCCACGGCATCAATTGAAGCTTAACAGAATAATTCAACGTGTTGTGCCACTCTTTCTGATTGGTGAGTCCGGAGCCGTTGAACAGTCCGCCTTCCAGTTTCAACGGCAGTCCCTCCTTTAAAGAGAAAGCTCCGGTAGCACCCACATCACGCACATTCCCCACCTGTTTGGCTATGAACGAACGATTAGCAAAATATTGTTGGTGGGGAGATCGATGAGCGTCTATGGTGAAAGGCACACGCATCTGTCCTAGTGTGACATTCCATGTATCATTGGGAACAAAGCGGGCATATGCATCCAGCATCTTGATGCTTCCCTCATCGGACAAGTCTATTTCAGCCTTATAAGCAATTACCGGAAGAACCTTCCCGTCCAGACTGACACGGGCGTTACGTACCTGGAACCGTTGCATTCCGTTAGTGGTTTGAAGTTCATATTTACCGCGGATCGTTCCATGTACTTCCGGCAGATATTCTTTAGGAATAGTCAGCTGTGCGGAAGCAGTTGCAATACTCAGCATTGTAAAAGCAGACGCTACAAGTGTATTTCTCATTTTTATTAATGTGACTTTCTTTGTTTACGGCTGCAAAGATATAGGTTCGGTATATCTGTAATATTTCATCCATATTACAAATATGTTTCATTTGATATGGGGAAGACATTTTACAGCCACATTCCGTATTCTTCTCATCTGCTGTGAACGCAGTGAATATGGCCCCAAAAATATCGACGTACCGACAGAGTTATTCAATAATACGGGCAGTTTCCACCTTCTCCAGACGTGCACGGAGTTTTCCCATCATGGATTTACGTATCCGGAGCCTCATCAGGCAATCCATATCATATGATTGCTCCAAGATGGCAGGCTCGTCTTCTTTCACAATGCGCATGATATCATTCATAAAAGGATATTCAAAGGATACGGTGATTTCTTCATCCACTGTTCTTTCCACTATATCAGCAGCAGCTATTGCTTCGGCAGCGGCGGCCTTGTAAGCGACAATCAGTCCGCTGGTTCCCAATTTTATACCTCCAAAGTAACGGACCACTATAATAAGGATATCCGTCAGCTCATTGGAATTTATTTGCCCCAAAATAGGCTTTCCTGCAGTACCCGAAGGCTCTCCGTTATCATTTGCCCTGAAATCCTTCCTTTCATGCCCCAGCATATAAGCGTAACACACATGGCGGGCATCGTAATATTTCTTCTGATACGTGTCAAGATGCTGCTTTATTTCCTCTATGGTACGTACCGGAATGGCAATAGCTATAAATTTACTCCGTTTCTCCGTATATATGCCTTCGGCAATGTCTGTAATGGTTTTATAAGTATCTTCTTGTATCATGGGTTTCAGAAATCATAAATCTTTAATTATAACTCACAGAATCTGTCTGGCAATCCATGCACACGCCTCAGCATCAGCCAGCGCATGATGGTGATTCTCCAATTCAAAACCAAAAAAACCGGCCACCGTATGTAACTGGTGGTTTCTCAACCCTTTCAGCTTCCGGGAAGCCTGATAGGTACAATAAAAGTCATAATCAGGATAATCCATACAATAAGTACGGAACACGGCTTTCAAACACCCCTCATCAAAGGCTTTGTTATGCGCAACCAGCGGAAGCCCCTCTATTTTAGGGGCAACCTGCTTCCATACTTCCGAAAAAACAGGAGCATGGGCAGTATCTTCCTGTGTCAATCCATGAATACGGGTGTTCCAATACAAATAGTAATCCGGTTCGGGATGAACGAGGCTGTAGAACCGGTCGGCTATCTCACCATTTCTCACAATAACCACCCCTACACTACATATGCTGGTACGTTCATTATTTGCCGTCTCGAAGTCTATTGCTGCAAAATTATCCATACTTTTTTTCGTTACACAGACAAAGGTACGACAAAAAAGCGATATACAAAATTCTTTTTTCCGGTACAATTCCCTATCTTTGAAACCTCAGCAGCAAAATAGACCAATATCTATGACAATCAGCACTTGTGAAAGCTGAAAGATTAGACCATCTTTGCACTGTTTTTGTTTTTTAACTTAAACTAGATTTATAGTAAAATGAAAAAAATGAAATTCCCGACCCTGTTAATAGCAGCAGGGTTACTTTGTATCTCCGTTCACACAACGGCCCAACCTGGGCCCCGAAAAAAAGTGGGCGTTGTTCTCAGCGGCGGAGGAGCCAAAGGAATGGCACATATAGGTGCTTTGAAAGTTATAGAAGAAGCGGGTATCCCTATAGATTACGTGGTAGGGACCAGTATGGGCTCCATTATAGGCGGACTTTATTCCATCGGTTATACTCCCGAACAGATGGATAGCATGGTTCGCCGGCAGGATTGGTCCTTTCTGCTGAGTGACAAAATACCACGCAGCGAACAGAATATGGCGGAACGGGAGGCTTCCGAAAAATATGTATTTTCCCTGCCATTCGGTAAAAATGCCAAAACGCAAGCCGTAGGAGGATTGATAAAGGGACAGAACCTGGCAAACCTGTTCAGTGAGCTGACCGTAGGATATCATGATTCCATCGATTTCAACAAGTTACCTATTCCCTTCGCCTGTGTTTCCGAAAATATTGTAAATGGCAACGAGGTAAATTTTCACAAAGGTGTATTGGCTACGGCCATGCGGGCCAGTATGGCCATACCGGGAGTATTCACTCCGGTCCGGCTGGACAGTATGGTTCTAGTGGATGGAGGTGTGGTAAACAACTACCCTGTAAATGTAGCGCGTGCCATGGGGGCGGACATTATTATAGGAGTGGATGTTCAAAATGACTTGAAACCCGCCAACGAACTGAATAGCACCGGCAGTATCTTGGGGCAACTCATCAATTTAATGGGACTGGAACTTTATAAAAAGAATCTGAAAGAAACCGATACATATATAAAGGTGGATGTGGAGGGGTATTCTGCCGCCAGTTTCACCCCCAGTGCGGTGGACACACTGATTCGTCGGGGAGAAGAAGCGGCATTGGCACAAAAAAACTCCTTGATAAAGTTGAAGCAGGAACTGGGGCTGGACAGTACCTATATGCCGAAACCCCTTCCCAGCTATCCGTACTCCCCCAACCGCAAAGTGTATATAACCTAAAATCCGCAAGCAATCTCAATGGCAATCTCAATTGCAGTAAAGAGCTTGAACACTATGCATCATGATAGTATGAGCGTGAATTTTGTCCGATTTGTGCATACCTTCCCCTTACCCCACAATGCGACTTGAGGCAATACGCAGATTAAAACCATAAGGAACGGACTTTATCCGAATCCAGTTTTGAAAGGTCTTGCATAAGCCCGGTTTTCAGTATAGATATTCAGCACGTATTGCCTTGCTGTCATGATCCACTTGGCAGGTACGGAGATGAAGCTGAAGACAAAAGCCTTTATGCGACTCGTTTCCTTGAGCCCGAAAGCCTTGGTGTCAAGCTTGCTAATGATGGTCTTATAGAAATTGTGTATCAATGCCGTAAGCAGAAGGAATACAGTGTTCTCTGACATGAACGACTTGGGGAGCCTGTTCCAGCCGAATCCGTTGTTCATATCATCGAATATACGCTCTTTGCCCCCACGCTTGTTGTAAAATTCGACGATGTCTCTTGTTGATGAGTCATAATCGTTGGTAAGAATGGATCTGTAGGTGTATTCACCTTCCCACAAGTCAAGCTCTCCATCCATGCGCTTTTGTCTCTGAATGACAAGACGATAGCACTTGCCTTCCCATTTCTCAACAAGAATGGAATTGAGTTCAAACTGGATGCCGTTGATTTCCTCCGTCTTCCATCCCCTCAGTGAAAACAAGTCATCGTAGAGCGAACTGCATCTGTTGGCGCGGATGTAGAAGTGCGTGCAATGCTTCTCTATCTCACTGACAATTTCCTTCGAGCACGAACCACAGTCGGCTCTGAAGCGATTCACACGGATGCTGTTGGCTTCCAGTAGGGCAAAGAATCTCTTGTGGGTCTCAGCCTGATAAAAGCGCACATTTGTGTTGCCATCGCTGTTCTCGACATAGACAATCATGTCACCGATGACATATACGCCAGGTCTGTAGCCGAGGAACTTCTTGTATGTCGGTTTTGCATCATACTTCTCTGTTTCAAGGAACTGATGGTCGAAATCAACATCGTAGGTTTCCACCTCATTCAGTTCACCAGTGGAAACCAAGGCTTTTATAAGCAAGGCGTTGAGCTTGTCTGCCGTATTGAAATCATAGGTCTTGCCCTTATCGGAAGTATATGAGATGTTTTCCTGTGTCAGTTCCTTGATGGCTCTGAGGATGGTATCAGAGCTGCATGTGCGCAAGGTCGGATGATACGAGAGATGACGCATCAGATGCGATGTTACATCCTCCACGCATGAACCGCCACAGAAGTATACGCTCATCAGAGAACGAATAATTTCGCTGTACTGGTATCCGATGATACTGCGGCATCTCTGACCAAGTGTCTGGTCGATAATAGGTGAAAGCATGGAGTCAAATTGCTCCATGATTGAAAAAATTCCTCCAAAAGGTGTGAGTTTTTCAGATTTTATTTGTACCTTTGCCATGTCTTGTTACGATTTACGCTTGTTTTGATTTGCAACACTAAGATAAGTGAAAAATCTGACATGGCAAAATCCTGAGCAACTTTTTGTTGCTCAGGAACTTATAAATAAAGTTAAATCAAAGTGTTGCGGAATTAAGGTATAAAAGAAATCACCTTTGACGGATTGGACGAAAAAGACAAACGGTGGCTGTTGAAGCGCTGTGATTTGAAAGAAGACTCCGAAATAAGCCTTCGCCGCATAGAAGAAGCAACAGCCATACTATGCTCCAATCTGGAATATTCCAGCGCCACTTACAATCTGCCCGAAGCCCCCGGCGGAGGTTATAACCTGCATTTTCTTTTAAGCAAGAAATATGAGAATAAGCTGAACGTAGGAATCCGTTTTGATTCGGAAGAAACAGCCAGTCTGCTCATTAATGTCACCAGCAATTTCCGGGGAAAAGTACCCACTACGCTGTCACTGACAGGACGATTGGGCAAACGTTATGCCGCCCGCATAGATTATGGATTCGAACCGGCTCCATTGAAGAACATCGGACTGGCATATATGTTCCAGTACAATGATATAAACTTTTACCATCATGGAGATAAATCACATAACTCTACCTACCGCTATCATTTGGGAGAGTTATCCTTTTCGGATGTTTGGTACAAAAACATACGCTTTGCCGTGGGGCTGAGGTATGAATTATATGACTATGACAAATTCCTATACCAGGAAGGGAACCAAGGTTTTGACGTAGGAACAGAACACTTCTTCAGCTATTTCGCACAAATGCATTACGAAACTTTCGACAAGGCATATTTCCCTACCAAAGGCATATCAGCACGAGCGTCCTATTCACTTTATACGGATAATTTCACCAAATATGACGACCACGCTCCTTTCTCTGCCATAAAAGGCTATTGCCAGGGAGTGATTCCCGTTACACGCAGATTCTCCATACTGCCTGCCATATACGGACGTTTTCTGATAGGGAAAGATATTCCTTACTCCAAACTCAATGCGATGGGGGGGGATGTGCAAGGACGTTTCCTGCAACAGCAACTACCATTTGTCGGGATAAACAATGTGGAATTAACAAAGAATGCGTTACTGATAGGAAGCATGAAATTCCGCCAACGGATGGGAAGTGTGCATTATCTGACGTTAACGGGCAATTATGCGCTGAGTGCAAGCAAGCTGAGGTACCTGTTGGAACAGGATACCATGTTCGGCTGTGGTATAGGCTACGGTTTGGATAGTATGTTCGGCCCCTTAGAGGCATCACTAAACTATGCAAACCGAGCCAATAAAGTGAGTATGTACGTCAATCTAGGATTTAAGTTTTGATTCCTCGTTGATAACCGCCATCATGCCTTCTATCTGAGCCAAGGCCATCATACGGCCATGAAACGAATACCCCGGGTTGTATCCTTTGCCGGCATCATCCAGCATCATGCGCCCATGATCCACACGCATCGGGACACCCGGACGTTCTTTCTCAAAAATACGGATCAACTCTATCACATGAGCACGCCCTCCCAAATGAGATGCTTCTATAAAATTCCCGTTGGGAAACGCATTGGTACTGCGCAAATGTACAAAATGAGTGCGGTGTGCAAACATACGTGCCAACAAAGGTACGTTGTTATGCAATCCGGCGCTGAGCGAACCGGCACAGAATGTCAGCCCGTTATGCGGGTTATCAACCGCATGGAGAAGCCAGTTGATATCTTCCTCACCGGTCACAATACGCGGCAAGCCCAATACCTGGAAAGGGGGATCGTCCGGATGGATGCACATATTTATACCGTACTCATCACACACCGGCATGACAGCCTGCAAGAAATAACGTAAGTTTTCACGCAGGGCATCACGGTCTATCCCATCATACAAAGACAAAAGACGGCGGAATATGGTTACCGGATGCCGGTCTCCCTCCTTTATATTACCATTTACAAATCCCTGCGTCTTGACTATAATGGTATCGACCAATTCGTTTTTCTCGGCTTCGGTTATAGTCTTATCCAATTCACGCACCTGTTGTAATTCCAAATCGGTATAGTCTTTCTCCGCCCCTTCACGCTGAAGAATCATACAGTCAAAATAGGCGAACCGGATCTTGTCAAAGTACAAAGAACTGGTTCCGTCCTCCCAAGGATGTTCCAAATCGGTACGTATCCAATCAATGACAGGCATGAAGTTATAGCATACGGTCTTGATACCCGCTTTACCTAGGTTGGCAAGGCTTACTTTGTAGTTTTCTATCAATTGATCCCGTTCAGGACCGGCATATTTGATAGCTTCACTTACCGGCAGGCTTTCTACCACCGACCAGCGCAATTGATGAGATTCAATATAATCTTTTAAACTTTGGATAGCTTCCAAAGCCCAGATTTCACCGTTAGGTACATCATGAAGGGCGGTCACGATTCCTTCCACCCCGATTTGCCTAAGCATGGGAAGCGTTATCTTATCTTTCTTCCCAAACCATCTCCATGTCTTTTCCATTCGTATTATGTGTTTTAGTCTGTATGACAAAGTCTTTATTAATCCTCTTTGAGCCTTCTATTGATGTATAATCATGGCAGAACGTGCCGGTACCATAAGCTCATCACCTGAAACCTGTCCCAAGCCTTTCATGTTTATTTTACCATCCTTACAGATTACAGTGTATTTACCCGACGGAATGTCCAGCTTGACAGGCTCTGCACGGCTGTTCAAAGCCACGATGATATTTTTCCATGAGTCACCATTTGCATTATCTTTCAAGATAAAGGCAACCACATTCGTATTTTCTACAGGTAAAAACTCCAATTGCCTACGTACCATATCGGCATCCCCCATACGAAAAGCGGGATGTGCTTTACGCATAGCTATTAAACCTTTCACATATTCGAACACATCTTTGTGTGCGGTCTTATTTTTCCAATCTATCGTATTAATACTGTCAGGACTATTATAAGAATTATGAACTCCTTTCTTGTCACGCATCATCTCATCCCCTGCAAATATAAACGGTACTCCTTGTGAAGTAAAGACAAATGTTTCCGCTAACTTCTGCAAAGCCGCCAGTTCCTCTACCGAAGCATCCGGCATGGTAGCTTTCAGACGGTCGGCAAGACACATGTCATCGTGGCAACTTACATAACTTATCATCTGGGTAGGTTGTAAAGCCCAAGGTTTCTTACTATAATTCACAGAATCACTTATAACCTGCGGATGTTCGATGGCTCCCACAATTCCAAATTTGATACTCATTTCGTGTCCAGGCTCCCCTACTAGAAAAGCTCCTTTAGTATCATCATCCCAACCACCTCGCAATCCATCACGCATTTCATCTGAGAAAGCGGCGATACGGGGCATCTTTTCCACATTGGCTTTCATCGCCAGCCTGTCTGCCTCTAATTGAGGAGAACTGGCAGCCCATCCTTCACCATACATAAAAATAGACGGATCTATCTTATCAATAGCCGCACGTATCTCATTCATGGTTTCAATATCATGTATCCCCATCAAGTCAAAACGAAAGCCGTCTATGTGATATTCATTAATCCAATATAGAATAGATTCTATCATATATTTACGCATCATGGCGCGGTCGCTTGCCGTTTCATTTCCACATCCCGAACCATTTGCCCATTGCCCGTCCTTCGTCTGGCGATAGAAATAACCGGGAACCGTACGTTCGAAATTGCTTTCGTCTGTATTGAAAGTGTGATTATACACCACATCAAGCACCACTCTGATTCCCGCCTTATGTAAAGCTTGTACCATTTGTTTGAATTCCCTGATACGGACATCGGGTTTATAAGGATCTGTAGAATAAGAACCGTCAGGCACATTGTAATTTTGCGGATCATACCCCCAATTATATTGGGCTTTGTCCAGTTTTGTTTCATCCACCGAGGCATAATCATACGACGGCAATAAGTGCACGTGGGTAATTCCCAATTCTTTCAGATGGTCAATACCTGTCTTCTCGCCTGAAGAACTGGTAGTACCCTGCTCCGTCAAAGCCAGGAACTTGCCTTTATTTTGAATTCCGGAAACAGAATCCAAAGAGAAATCGCGATGATGCATCTCATAAACCGTAATATCAGCATAATTCTTCAAAGGAGGACGCACATCGTTCTCCCATCCTTCCGGATCTGTAGAACGGAGATCAAGCACAGCTGCCCGCTTACCATTTACCCCTACGGCTTTTGCCATAATTCCCGGAGTGTCTCCTAACCATTTCCCGTTTACCTTCACATTAAAGGTATAGAATTTACCCTTCAGATCCTCTTTTATTGAAATATTCCAAGTACCGTTCTCTCCCATCTCCATTGGAAAAGTATTAGAAGCTGAACCTTCATTACCCGATTCAAATAAAAGGACACGCACCTCTTCCGCTGTAGGAGCCCAAAGTGAAAACTTGGTTTCGGCAGGCGAGTACTCCATTTCAGTCAGCGCATCTTCACGGACAGGATATTCATCAAACGAATTATATTCTTTTTTCACAGACTGACAACTAATAGTAGTAGAAACAATTGATGCCCAAATAACATGTCTCACATTCATAATCTTATCTTTTTATTTTATCAGGATTCTTATTTATAAAATCTTTCCAGCCGGAATATTCTTTAGTCAATGTCGGTCTGCCCATTTGTAAATAATGACAATAAGCAGCCGCCAACCCATCTGTTGCATCCATAAAAGGCAGCATATCACTCTCCGGTATATGTAACATCCTTTTCAACATATCAGCGACCTGTTCCTTGCTGGCTTGCCCATTACCGGTTATCGCCATCTTTATCTTCAACGGCGCATATTCTGTTATAGGAATATCACGGCTCAAAGCAGCAGCCATAGCCACTCCCTGTGCCCTCCCTAATTTCAACATCGACTGCACATTTTTTCCAAAAAAAGGCGCCTCAATAGCTAATTCATCAGGTAAATAAGCTTCTATTATACCAACCACCCGTTCAAAAATACGGCGCAGTTTTAAATAATGGTCACCATATTTACGAAGATCAATGACCCCCATAGTCATTACCTGCGGTTTAGTACCTACTACTTTCAGCAGGCCATACCCCATTATGGTTGTTCCAGGATCTATACCCAGAATGATTTTCTCTTTTACCGGCTGAATCACTTAATCACCTCCATCAAAGTGGGAAAGCCAACCACCTTATCTTTAAATATCTTCATCATTTCCTCATTCAGATGCATCCCTTGCTGAGTATGCCAACGATGCAAGGCCGCTGTATCTTCCACCTCCCATTGCAATGAAAAACATTCTGAATCCTGCTCTTTGTGACTAAGGATGTGCGTAAGACGGGGATTTTGCAATATTCCCGTCTTTTCCACTTCGGGAATATAGCTTTCACTAAGCCAAATGACAAAATTACGCGCATCGTCAATGCCTGTTTGATAAGTTGTATTATAAATTAACATATCTATAGTCTTTAAATTAAAAAAGGCCTGCTTCGCAGACCTTCATTTTATCATCAAAAAAGTGGAGCATGCGAGACTCGAACTCGCCACCTTTAGACTGCCAGTCTAACGCTCTAGCCAGATGAGCTAATACCCCGAGAAATAATAACGATGCAAAGATACATAGAAAATCAATAATACAAAGCTTTTGGGAAAGTTTTTTTTCATGTGAACAAAAAATTTATTTGCCACTTTTACTCCAAAGAGTTACTGTTGCGTGAAATTGTTAACCAATAGCTGACCAAGTTTAATAGCATAACAAGCGGATAACCCCAATTTGTGACAAGTCGGAGCTATCTAAATCATAAGTTAAAAGTTATTATGAAAAATCATTGTTGTATCAATACTATACCCCATCGGCATAATAACAGTCACAATAGTTACACGAACACCAAAGGGATCCCCACAGAAAGCTTCATTGGGAATACGGTGTATTTAGCTATGAATAACAACTATATGTCAAGAATGGATAGGATCGGAAAAAAGTCATACTGAAGCATCTTAGTAAAAGAACAATCATCGTCCTATCAAGTGCTACCCGGCATTATCTATATCAGTCCGGCAAAAGCATGAAAGGAGAAATATACCGAATATCCTAGAAGAGAAAGAAATATTCATGTCCGCCAATAACAAATCCACCACAAATACAACCAAGGGTTGCTGCTATTAACGGCTACGTACCATTTCAATTACAGCACTGTATTTCACAACTCTATGATTGGCAGGGCAAAAAAAGATGTAAAAATTGCATTAAACCTCCTCTATCGGCTTGGACCAAACTTCCTCTTTCGTTTCTTTACACATTACGGAAATAGTTCCTCCAACAAAATCCTTCACATATCCTTTGCGTTCAGCCAACATATCTTCCGCCATTCTAATGGCCTTAGCCTTATCTTTCAATGAAAATCCTTTATTAGCAAAATCATTACCTTCTTTAAAATATATATCATAAGTTTCCATTGTATCACCTTTTTAAATTTGAGTGGCAAAGATAAAACCTACAATTATTATGCACAAGAGATTTCTTAATTATTTTTCGAATATTGTCAAGAAACAATTTAACTAAAAAAATTCCCGACTTATCACAAGCCGGGAATTCATGTAAAAGCACTATTATAAATATACTAACTATTGCAAAATTTTACCATCTTCACCTAAGAACAATGTCTGTTCATGAGCATCACTTGTCAACACATTAATTTTATAAATACGGCTTCCATCAATGCCATAGGCCATAAAAGCCTGCTTTATCATAGCACCTTCCAGTGCAAGCCTGTCCATCACAGCTTCCGGCACATCATTCATATAGATTTCCGAGAAAACCAACTTCTTAGATTGTTGAGGCTTTTCCACTACCGGAACCTCTACCGGAGCCGCTTGAGCAAAAGAAACAGACACGCCTAAAGTCATCACTAATACCAATGTTACTAATACCTTTTTCATAATTACTTTATTTTTTATTCATTTTTACCGACAACAATAAAACAAGAAGCGTGCCACAAATCTGCTCATTTTAATATCTGACTAAAAATCAGCCACATACATATACGCTTTTTCATTTCAGGAGTGTAGATTCCTGTTGACAACACCACAAAAGTGTGGAAAAAATCCACAAAATCAGGTTTTATACCGGCGAACAAAAAGTATAGCCAAGTGTTTTATCAACCTCATCAAAACATTTAAATACCATGAAGAAGAGATGTTATTCTATATGTATAATATTATGGGTACTGATCACCACCTTGTCTGCTACCTCTCCCACTACATTTCATATAGCACTGAAAAAGATATATCCACATGCCACGAACGTAAGCTGGAGCCAACAAGGGAATTATTATGTGGCCTCTTTTACCCAAAATGGTTTTGAAAAAGAAGTATGGATGAACGGTAATGCCCAATGGGTAATGACTAATACCGATTTACAAACTACAGATCAACTGACACCTAACGTATATAATGATTTTACATTGAGTCCATACGCCATGTGGACTGCCACCAATGTAAATCTCATAGAATTTCCTAAACGAACCACTCTGTACGTAATTACTGTTAACCTAAACAATTCGTCGGCCACCAAACAATTATTCTACACACTGAATGGCAGGCTATTGCAAACACGTGACGTCAGTTATATCAACCCTACATTATCCCCCGGAATCTTTGAATTCTAATACTATTATGACTGAACAAATAACATTTCCGGAAAAGGGACACATCAACAATTGGCAAACGATTATAAACTAGCATTTTAAAGTAAAATAATAAAAGAATCTACATTTTCATGGCGTTAAATTAATGTAAAAAACTGTTTCATTTCCCATCCCCCTTACCTCATTTTACTACTTTTGCGCACACTCAGCCTATAAATGTGCAAAAGTTATCATGGAACTAGAACAGAGTTTTATTGCTCTTATCGAGCAAAGTATAAAAACAAATTGGTATTTAAACGCTCTTACAGACTATAAAGGCATCACATTGCAATACAGAGATGTGGCCCGTAAAATAGAGAAAATACATATCTTGCTGGAAAATGCCGGCATTGAGAAGGGAGATAAAATAGCCATCTGCGGGCGTAATAGCGCTCATTGGACAGTAACTTACCTTGCCGTCATCACCTATGGTGCCGTAGTAGTACCTATCCTACATGAATTCAAAGCCGATCAGGTACACAATATTGTAAACCACTCTGAAGCCCGCCTGTTGTTCGTAGGCGATCAGATATGGGAGAACTTGAATGAAGCAGCCATGCCTCATTTGGAAGGTATCATAGAATTGAAAGATTTCGGTGTACCCGTATCCCGTTCGGAAAAACTGGCTTATGCCCGCGACCATCTGAATGAGATATTCGGGCACAAATTCCCTTGCAGATTTCGTCCCGATGATATTTCTTATGAAAAAGAAAAATCAGAAGACCTGGCCATCATTAATTACACTTCAGGTACTACCGGATATTCCAAAGGCGTAATGCTGCCTTATCGTAGCATACTCTCCAACGTGCTCTACTGTAAAGAAAAAATAGGTCTGAAAGCAGGTGACAGCGTCGTATCCATGTTACCTTTGGGACACGTATTCGGCATGACTTTCGATTTTCTTTACGGTTTCACAGCAGGCGCCCATCTATGGTTTCTTACCCGCATGCCATCGCCCAAAATCATAGCCGAATCATTTGCGGAAATCCGCCCGCGCGTCATAGCCTGCGTGCCACTGATTGTGGAAAAAATATTCAAGAAAAATATTCTTCCCAAGGTAGACAACAAATTAGGTAAACTGCTATTACATGTTCCCATCATCAGCGATAAGATAAAAGAACTTATCAAGCAGAAGGCGATGGAAGTTTTCGGCGGAAATTTCATCGAAATCATCATCGGAGGGGCTCCTTTCAATGCCGAAGTGGAAGCCTTTCTAAAAATGATAGATTTCCCATACACCATTGCATACGGAATGACTGAATGTGGTCCCATCATCTGCCATAGTCATTGGACAGAACTGAAACTGGCATCTTGCGGAAAAGTTGCCGCACGTATGGAAGCCAAGGTACTGTCTCCTAACCCATCAGCCATTGCAGGTGAACTGGTATGCCGTGGAGCCAACCTGATGTTGGGCTATTATAAGAACGAGGAAGCGACACGGCAAGTCATTGATACTGAAGGATGGTTGCATACAGGCGATATGGCGACAATAGACGAAGACGGAAATGTTTTTATCAAAGGACGTTGCAAAAACCTGTTACTCACTTCTTCCGGACAAAACATTTATCCGGAAGAAATAGAGTCCAAGCTAAACAATATGCCATACGTGTCAGAGTCACTGATTATTCTGCAACAAGACAAACTGGTGGGCCTAATCTATCCGGATTCCGATGATGCTTTTGCTCACGGCTTGAGCCAATCAGACCTTGTACGGGTAATGGAAGAAAACCGCCTTGAACTGAACAAACAATTACCGGCATTTTCCCAAATAGCCCGCTTCAAACTATATCCTGAGGAATTTGAAAAAACAGCCAAGAAAAGTATCAAGCGCTTCTTGTACCAAGATATAAAAGAATAAATCAAAAAAAGCTCTCTTCATAATATGAAGATGTATCAAAAGTAAAATGGCGTATCATTTTGCCAGTAGGGGCAAGGTTCGCTCGCCCAAAAATGGTTTGCTTATGCATTTGGGCAGGCAAACCCTGCCCCTACAGTTGACAACATGATAACACAATCGGACTTTTAATCCCTCCGCCCCGTATGTATAAATCCACACATACGGTATAACTACAAAAGTTCAGATAATTCGTTCTGCAAACGTCCTGCCACTTCTTCCATAGGCACTTCGCACCCCAATTCTTTCTGTAATGAAGTAACCCCTTTATCCATGAATCCGCAAGGATGGATATAACTGAAATAGCGCAAATCCGTATTTACATTCAGCGCCAATCCATGCATTGTCACAAAATGACTGCTTCTCACTCCTATTGCACAAATTTTCCGTTCCTGCGGAGTTCCCGCGGCCATCCATACTCCGGTCGCTCCCTTCACTCGCCCGGTCTCAATGCCATAAGATGCGCAGACCCTGATCACCGCTTCTTCCAACACATGAATATATTCCTTCAACCCCAAATGATAATCCTCCAAATTCAAGATAGGATAACAAACCAATTGTCCGGGACCATGATAAGTAATATCCCCTCCTCGATCAATATGATAAAGGGTGGCACCAATCATCTTCAATTGTGCCTCCCCCAGCAGCATATTCGTTTCCTTTCCACTCTTGCCTAATGTATAGACATGCGGATGTTCTACAAAAATAATTCTATTCTCATACGTTTTTCCCACTTGTTTAGCTTCCACCACGGCATTAAACAACTCCGTCTGCCGTTTCCAAGCCTCAGAATAGGGAACTAATCCCCAATTTTCAATTTTCATGATACCTCCCAGTTTTAAATGTAAAATAGGATAGGGTTCGCCCGATGCGTCTTTTGCATCCCTGCCAATAACCCGAAATCCAAAATGGCCATAAAAGCCGGACGCTTTCTTATTTTGTTCGTTTACATCGACATAACGTACATGGCAATGCTCCAAAGCATAACGCATCAATTGTTTCCCTATTCCCGTACCTATGGCACGCGGATGAACAAAAAGCATTTCAAGCATAGTCCCATTAATCCCCATGAATCCTTCTATACCAGCATTGTCACGAATCATGTAAAGCGGCATACTATGAAGATAAACACTCCATACCAGTGGCTTTAACTTCTGAATATATGCTTCAGGTATGAAATGATGAGTAGCACGCACCGAAGCTTCCCATAAACAGGTCAATTCATCAAAGTCATCGGGCGTAGGTTTAATTATTTGATACATATTACTTTTTTCTGCAAAGGTGGGATAATTATTGTATATTTGCAACCCCAATCAAAAGAAAGAATATGTTGCCGTACATCAATGATTTTCCAATAGAATTCCGCGACTATATCGCAAGTGAAATTATCCCACGATACGCTGATTTTGACAAAGCACATCGTGTAGATCATGTATTGAAAGTTATAGCAGAAAGCCTCAAATTGTCTCAATATTATGATGTGAGCCGCATGATGGTGTATGTTATTGCCTCTTACCATGACCTGGGACTCTGTGAGGGACGGGAGTTCCACCATCTCATTTCAGGAAAAATACTATGGGCAGACCAGAAGTTAAGGCAATGGTTCCCTGAAGAGCATATTTTGATTATGAAAGAGGCTGTAGAAGATCACCGTGCATCCAACAAGCATGTTCCCCGTAGCATTTATGGCAAAATTGTAGCGGAGGCCGACCGCATTATTGATCCGGACATCACCTTGAGACGGACGGTACAATATGGTCTTTCCAACTATCCCGAGCTGGACAAAGAAAAACAATACATACGTTTTCTGACACATTTGAAAGAAAAATATGCTGAAGGTGGTTATTTAAGATTATGGATACCTCAATCAGCCAATGCTGTACATCTGCAGGAATTGAGGCAACTGATAGCCGATGAGGAAGAACTTCATAAAGTATTTGAAAAGATCTATTCACAGGAAACAGAAACGATACAGAATTTAGAAAATATCCCTATATTTGTCCGGAACAAAAAAAATAACAGTATATGAAAAAGCTGGTTCTATCCATTTCTATGTTTCTGATTGCCGCTACTACCTTTGCGCAGTCCGAAGTGGTAACAGATAGTATTCCGCCCATTTCATTGGATGGTTACAAGAATTTTAACGGATTTATGCTGGATATGGGTTCCATGATTATGGCCCCTCCCCCTCTGATAGCCCCGCAACTTTATTATCAGCCTTACAACAATAATGCAATTGCGAATTACAATGAAATATTCCGTCCCAATATGAATATCATTTATGACAGAGGGTCTTACAACCATGTATTTACCCCCATGTATCCGGGAATGGGAATCTATGGATTCGGAACAATGTCAATGCCTCCCACCTTACAAAGTGCAACCTTTAAATTGAAAAACGGATTACACATCACCACATACGGTGAATATGATGCCGACGGGAACAAAGTACGGAATCCAAGCGCATTGCCTTGGGAAAGAAATAATTTCAACGGAGCTTTCGAAATGAAATCGGAGAATGGGAACTTCGGAATACGAATAGAAGTACAAAGAGGAAGAAACAATCCTTTTTGAATTATAAACTAAAAGATAGAAAAATGAAAAGCAGCCATGCAAAACAAAATCTATGCACGGCTGCTTTTTTATTTATTTTTAATTCAATCACAACTTTCTCCAATTCAGGCTCAAGCTGTTCAACACTACACTGACAGAACTACATGCCATGGCAGCACTGGCAATCATCGGGTTAAGCAAGATACCATACAATGGGAACAGAATACCTGCCGCCACCGGAATGCCTATCAAATTATAGATAAACGCCCAGAAAAGATTCTGATGGATCAAACGTACAGTTTTATGGGAAAGTTTAAAAGCTTTGGGTAACAACAACAAATCCGAAGTCATTAACGTAACCATCGCTACATCCATGGCAATATCCGTACCTTTACCCATTGCAATACTTACATCGGCACGTGCCAACGCCTGTGAGTCATTAATGCCGTCACCTACCATAGCTACGACTCTTCCTTCAGCTTGTAATTCTTTAATAACATTCTCCTTATCGACCGGCAAAGCATCCGAAATAAAACGATTCGCATCAATTTCTCCGGCCACATTCTGTGCAGTAAGATGACCGTCACCGGTCAACAATACAATATACTTTCCACTCTCCTTCAATTGTTTGACCGCTTGTCTGGAAGTATCTTTTATTTTGTCACTAATGGCTATAACCGCCAGCAATGTATTTCCCTCGCCAAAATAAACCAGACTCTTGCCACTCTTCTCATAATCCTCCACCATCCCTTTCAACAAGTCGGAAATTCCCGCTCCAAAATCTTTCAGTAACCGATGGCTTCCTGCCCAAAAAGTTTTATTTCCACGGGTCACCACAATCCCCCGTCCTGTCCGACTCTCAAAAGAATCAATGAGTGCCGGCTTCTCACCTTCCTTTTTCAAAGCCTCGACAATAGCCAAAGCCAACGGATGTTCCGATTTCAATTCAGCAGCATACAGAATTCCCTTATGCTCGTTCTGCCATCCGGCATCATGCAACCATCCGGTCACCACAGGGCGCCCCTCAGTTACAGTACCCGTTTTATCAAGTACCACTGTATCCACTTTCCGCATCTGCTCCAAGGCTACCGCATCCTTTATCAAAATATGTGATTCGGCCCCTTTACCAATTCCTACCATCAAAGCAGTGGGAGTAGCAAGTCCCAAAGCACACGGACAGGCAATAACCAAAACAGACACTGCTGAAAGCATAGCATAAGAAAAGTCATCCGCTCCACCTGCCACTATCCAAACAAGGAAAGTAAAAACAGCCACAGCAAGGACAACAGGAACAAAAACCGCCGTCACTTTATCCACAATACGCTGGACTGGAGCTTTAGACCCCTGTGCTTCCTGCACCATGCGGATAATCTGTGCCAACACCGTATTTTTCCCCACCTTTTGAGCAGTCATAGTAAATGCACCGTTCTGATTGATAGTGCCGGCCAGCACCTTATCACCCTGTTTTTTCTCTACAGGAATAGGTTCACCGCTTATCATGCTCTCATCTATAAAGGTGTTTCCTCCGACAATGACTCCATCCACCGGAATTTGCTCACCGGGACGGACGCTCACCTTATCGCCAACCTGAAGTTCGGCTATCAAGATATCCTCTTCCCTGCCGTCTTTCACCACACGGGCCGTCCGAGGCTGTAATCCCATCAGTTTACGAATAGCTGTGGAAGTTTTTCCTTTTGCTTTCTCTTCCATCAGCTTGCCAACCAATACGAAAGCTATGATAACAGTGGCAGCTTCATAATATACATGAGGTTCCAATCCGCGGCTGTACCAAAATTCGGGATAGAACGTATTAAACAAACTGAACAAAAATGCGATGGAGGTGCTAAGTGCCACCAACGTATCCATATTACTGGTACGCTGAAGCGTCTGTTTCCAGGCATTCATATAGAAAGAACGCCCCGAATATAAAATAACAGGAAGTGAAAGCAACAGCATCCACCAGTTTACTCCCGGAACATTCATCAGAAACATCCCCAAAACAGCTACCGGTAAAGCAAAAATCCAAGCAACGATAGTCTTCCGCTTCAACTGTCCGTAATAAGATTGCTCTGCTTCCTCCTGCTCCTGCACAGAGTTATCCTCATCTATTATCAAATCAAAACCTATTTTCATCACAGCCTCTTTCAGTTGTTGCGGAGACACAATATCCGGATTATAAGTCACCGCCAAAGTAGCCGCCGCCAAATTGACCGATGCATTTTCCACGCCTTCTTGCTTCCTTACAATCTTCTCCACGTTGCCGGCACATGCCGCACAATGCATTCCCGTAACGGGATATAGTTTTTTTGTCATATCGCTCATATTCATTTCTTTACTTATTTATTATAGCTTATCAACGGACAAATTTAGCAAAAAGTTCATGCAATCTTGTTGCAAACAGATAAATATATTTTCGCTTTTTAGATGGACATTTCACGAAGTTATTCTATATTTGTGGAGAAAGTTAGGATAAGTAATCCATGCAAATAAACAAAAAGTTATGAAAAAAAGAAATCTCGTATTGTCTGTTATGACAACTTGCCTTGTATCCTGCTTTTTATTATCGGGATGTAACGGACAAAAACAAATTGATAGTGAAACTGTAAAGACTGTAAAAGTGGAAGAACAAGCCCATTTACAAGATGACACAGTCTCTCCCGCCTGTAAGATTACTATTGATTATAGTTATTTAGCAGAATCTGATGCTGCGGATAGCATAGCACAACGCATCAACCGTACCATACAAGCCCACGTTTTGGGAAAAGAATATATCCGGATGAATCCGGAAGTTGCTGTAGATTCTTTTAAAAATACCTACATTGACAACTACCGCAAAGATGTGAACGAGTTCTATCAGGAAGATATAAAAAATGGAACTCCCAAAGACGAACTTCCCACATGGTACAATTATGAATACGGACTGACCACCCATTTCAGCGAAGGCAAAGAAGGCATTCTGAATTTCATTGCAGAAACTTTTGAATATACAGGCGGGGCACATCCCAACTCATGGAACAAATGGATGAACTTCGAAAAGAATACCGGCAAACTGCTTGCTTTGAAAGATGTATTTATGGCAGGATCGGAAAAACCGATGAGCGACATGTTGCTGGAAGAACTGATAACAGAGATGGCTACCCGTCTGGAAGACAGCTCCATCACCTCACTGGAAGGACTTCAGAATGCAGGCATCTTGAATTCTACCAATATGTACGTACCCGACAATTTCTTGTTAGAAAAGGAAAAAGTATCTTTCCTGTATAACAAATACGATATCGCTCCCTATGCTGTAGGAGTCATCACCCTTTCTTTGCCCTACACATCGGTAGAAAAATATATGATACATTAAATAACGATTTTAAGTATAGAATGGAATTAATACTGAAATATTTCCCTAACCTCAGCGAACAGCAGAAAACACAGTTTGCCGCATTGTATGATTTATATACGGATTGGAATAGCAAAATCAATGTAATCTCACGCAAGGATATCACTAATCTGTACGAACATCATGTATTGCACTCGCTAGGCATAGCCAAAGTGATAAACTTCACCCCTGATACCCAAATTATGGACTTGGGCACAGGGGGCGGTTTCCCGGGTATCCCTTTGGCCATCTTATTCCCTGAAGTCCAATTCCATCTGGTGGACAGTATCGGAAAGAAAGTGAAAGTAGCTACAGAAATAGCCAATGCTATCGGACTGAAGAATGTCACTTTCCGTCATTGCCGCGCCGAAGAAGAAAAAAGGAAATTCGACTTCGTGGTAAGTCGTGCTGTCATGCCTTTGGGCGATCTAATAAAAATTATCCGTAAAAACATCAGACAAGAACAGCATAACGCCCTGCCCAACGGGCTGATTTGTCTGAAAGGCGGAGAGTTGGAACAAGAAACAATGCCCGTGAAGCACAAAACAATGCTTTATGATCTGAAAAATGAATTCACGGAAGATTTTTTTAAAACCAAGAAAGTGGTTTATGTAACCATCAGCGGTTTATAATTATAGATAAAAAAAACATGAAAATAAAGAAATTTGAATTCAATATGTTTCCGGTAAACTGCTACGTGCTATCGGACGAAACAAAGGAAGCCGTCATTATTGATGCCGGTTGCTTTTATGAAGAAGAAAAGCAAGCCTTAAAAAGATATATTGACAGCAATAGCCTGACAGTGAAACATTTGTTGAATACGCACCTCCATCTGGACCATATTTTCGGCAACCCATTCCTGTTGCAAGAATACGGGCTAAAAGCCGAAGCAAATCAAGCGGATGAATTTTGGCTGGAACAAGCACCGGCACAATCACGTATGTTTGGTTTCCAATTGCCCGAAGCACCCGTGCCATTAGGAAAATATATCTTTGATGGAGATATCATTACTTTCGGCAATACCCAACTGGAAGCTATCCATGTACCGGGTCATTCGCCGGGAAGCATTGTTTTTTACTGCAAAGAAGCCCACTGTATCTTCAGCGGTGATGTATTGTTCCAAGGAAGTATAGGACGTGCAGACCTTACAGGAGGTAACTTCGACGAACTTCGCGAGCATATATGCAGTCGTTTGTTTGTACTCCCCCCCGACACGGTAGTCTATCCCGGTCATGGAGACCCGACCACTGTGGGAGCAGAAAAAGCGAACAACCCTTTTTTCCGATAAGATAAAACTTAAAATTCAACTTATATACTACTACCATGAAAACAGATTTATTAGCAGACCGACATATCGGTATACAGGAAGAAGACCTTCCCGTTATGTTGGAAAAGATTGGCGTAAAGAGCCTTGATGAACTGATTAACAAAACAATTCCGTCCAAAATCCGTTTGAAAGAACCTCTGCCACTGGCTGCTCCCATGACGGAACGGGAGTTTGCAGAGCATATTACCGAACTAGCTTCACAAAACAAGATTTATACCTCTTATATAGGTATGGGTTGGTATGACAGTATTACTCCGGCGGTCATTCAACGCAATGTATTCGAGAATCCTGTGTGGTACACCTCGTACACTCCTTATCAAACCGAAGTTTCACAAGGACGTTTGGAAGCACTGATGAACTTCCAGACTGTCATATCCGACCTCACAGCCATGCCATTGGCAAACTGCTCATTGCTGGATGAATCTACCGCCGCTGCCGAAGCCGCCACCATGATGTATGGACTTCGCACCCGCGACCAACAAAAAAGCGGAGCCAACGTATTGTTTGTGGATGAAGAGATTTTCCCACAGAACCTGTCAGTCATCCAGACCCGCGCCCTTCCTCAAGGCATGAAGATCCAAGTAGGAAATTACAAGGAATTGGCATTTACTCCGGAAATCTTTGCCTGCATCCTTCAATACCCCAATGCCAGCGGTAGCGTGGAAGACTATCGTGAGTTTGTGGAAAAGGCACATGCCGCCCATTGTAAAGTAGCCGTGGATGCTGACATCATGAGTTTGGCATTGTTAGTTCCTCCCGGCGAATGGGGAGCAGACATCGTATTCGGAAGTACCCAGCGCCTGGGTATCCCCTTGTTCTACGGAGGTCCGTCCGCAGCCTACTTCGCTACACGTGACGAATATAAACGCAATATGCCGGGACGTATCATCGGCTGGTCTAAAGACAAATATGGCAAACTGGCCTACCGTATGGCTTTACAGACCCGTGAGCAACATATTAAACGCGAAAAAGCAACTTCCAACATCTGCACCGCACAGGCATTACTGGCTACAATGGCCGGCTTCTATGCCGTTTATCATGGGCAGGAAGGTATCAAAAATATAGCAAAACGCATTCATAGCATTACCACCTGGTTGAACAAAGCCCTAACCCGCTTGGGATATGTACAGCATAATGAATTATTCTTTGACACCCTGCGTTTCAGTCTGCCCGACCATGTTTCGGCTCAGAAGCTGCGTACCATCGCATTGAGTAAAGAAGTAAACCTCCGTTACTATGATAATGGCGATGTAGGTTTCAGCATTGATGAAACCACCGACCTGAAAGATGTAAACCTGTTACTTTCCATCTTCTCCATTGCTGCCGAAGAAACCGTTCAAGAAGTGACAGACATTCCCGAAGCATCCTCACTGAATCGTGAACTACGCCGCCGTACTTCCTTCCTCACCCATGAGGTATTCAACAAGTATCATACTGAAACCGAAATGATGCGTTATATCAAACGTTTGGAACGTAAAGATATCTCATTGGCACATTCCATGATTTCATTGGGTTCTTGTACCATGAAACTGAATGCCGCTTCGGAAATGCTCCCACTCAGCAACTTAGGCTGGATGGCTATACACCCGTTAGCACCTGAGGATCAAACAAAAGGCTATCAGACATTAATTAATAACTTAAGCGAGCAGTTGAAGGTTATTACCGGATTTGCAGGAGTCACTTTGCAACCTAATTCAGGTGCAGCAGGAGAGTATACAGGACTGCGTATCATCCGCGCTTATCTGGAAAGTATCGGACAGGGACACCGCAACAAGATATTAATTCCGGCATCAGCCCACGGTACGAATCCGGCTTCAGCCATTCAATGCGGATATACCACGGTGACTTGCGCCTGTGACGATAAAGGTAATGTAGACGTAGAAGATTTACGTGCAAAAGCAGAAGCCAACAAGGATGATCTGGCTGCATTAATGATTACCTATCCGTCCACTCATGGTATCTTTGAACCGGAAATTGCAGAAATTTGTAAAATTATTCATAAATGCGGAGCACAGGTTTACATGGATGGTGCAAATATGAATGCACAGGTAGGTCTGACCAATCCGGGTACCATCGGGGCTGATGTATGCCATTTGAATCTGCATAAGACTTTTGCCAGCCCTCACGGTGGTGGCGGTCCCGGTGTAGGTCCCGTTTGTGTAGCCGAACATCTGGTTCCGTTCCTTCCGGGACATCAAGTTTGGGGTAACAGTGCCAATCAGGTTTCTTCAGCTCCATACGGTAGCGCAGGAATCCTGCCTATTACTTACGGTTATATTTGCATGATGGGCGCCGAAGGTCTGACCAATGCCACCAAGACTGCTATTCTGAGCGCCAATTATCTGGCAGCCTGCTTCAAGGATACCTACGGCATTGTATATACCGGCGCTACGGGCTTTGTGGGCCATGAAATGATTTTAGATTGCCGCTATCTGCATGACGAAACCGGTATCAGCGAAAATGACATCGCCAAGCGTCTGATGGATTATGGCTATCATGCGCCCACCCTTTCCTTCCCGGTTCATGGAACATTGATGATTGAACCGACTGAAAGTGAAAGTTTATGGGAACTGGATAATTTCGTCACTGTGATGCAAACCATCTGGCAGGAAATTCAAGAAGTGAAGAATGGCAGTGCCGATAAAGAAGATAATGTATTGGTCAACGCCCCGCATCCTGAATATGAAGTGGTGGCCAATGAATGGAATCACAGCTACAGCCGAGAGAAAGCCGCTTATCCTATCGAATCGGTACGTGATAACAAATTCTGGATCAATGTAGCCCGGGTAGATAATACATTAGGTGACCGCAAACTGTTGCCTACCCGTTATGGTAAGTTTGAATAAAAAAGCATTGTACTAAGAAGAAGAGAGGATCAAAATTCAGTTTTTGAAAATATGAATTTATAATTTGAAATTTGAACATCCTAAAAAACTAAAGAAAGGGTCGTATCATTACTCAAGACAGAGCTTGATACGACCCTTTTAAGTTTATAATTACTATCTGTAACTTTTCGGAACTGTCATTTTAGTTTTAACACACCTCCTCCCTCTTTTCAGGAACTATCCTTTTACTTTATCCACAGTAGGAGCAACTTGAGTTCCATAGCAGTCCGAACACATAATATCAGTATCCTAATTCATAAGGCTGTTCTACAGCCGGAACCCCATCGGACATCCATCCAGGCATTGCTTCTTTTTTCAGATAATGATTAAAGAACTGGAACATACGTTTTTGAAAATCTATTTTGTTGGCAATCTTTGTCGGCCAATGCGGTTCGCCTGTATAGTTCAGCATCCAGCAAGGCTTTCCAAGACGTTTCATTGCCACAAAATATTCTATTCCCTGATACCAGGGCACATGTCCGTCAGCGTCATTATGCATGATTAAAACAGGTGTTTGTACCTTGTCCATCGTGAACAGAGCAGAGTTTTCCAAGTAACGCAACGGAGTACTCCAAGGCGTACCGCCCAGACGACTCTGAGTATGTTCATACTGGAACGAGCGTGCCAGCCCCGATCCCCAACGGATACCTCCGTAGGCACTGAACATATTGACCACCGGAGCACCTGACTCAATAGCCGCAAACAAATCAGTACGTGTAGCCAGATAAGCCACTTGATAACCGCCCCAACTATGTCCCTGCGCCCCTATGGCTTTCTCGTCAATATAACCTTTGCCTATCAGCATGGCAACCCCCGGCATCAGACAGTTATAGCAACTCTCACCCGGATAACCGTCTACATAACGTATGTCCGGATTGAACACAATATACCCGTTACTGTTATAAAGATGATAATCAATGGTAGACCGATGGGGTTCCGGCATCCGGTAATTAAACAGAGTTTCCGAATTTCGCTCATAGAAACTCACAATCATCGGGTATTTCTTGGCCGGATCAAAATCGGCAGGCTTGTACACCACCCCTTCCAACTTACGGCCATCTAAAGATATCCACGAAACCAGTTCGGCAGTTCCCCACAAATAGTCTTTCTGTTGGTCAATGCCATGAGTCAGCCGAATAGATTTCTTGAAATCGAGTGTAGCATAATGAAGGTCAGGATATTGCTCAAAACTTTCCATCGTATAGATTACATGGTCTGTATTTTTCGCCTTAGAAATACTGCGTAACATATAGTTACCCGCCATCAATTCTTTGGGAGAAGCAGCGGTGGAAAGACGAGCCTTGTAATACCCGTTCCCTTTGGTCACTTCGTTAAAGCCTTTCAACAACTGTGGCTTGTTCAGGTCAATCATACGCTCCTCCTTATCCAGTTTTACCAAACGATATGAAATCCGGTTCTTACGTCCATTCATCGTCAGATTGACAGGTTCCTTCATGGCATCCGGATCGAATTTCCAAATATCATAACGGTCATAAATTAAAAGGGACTCATCCCGTTCCGTCCATCCGGCAGTTCCATGTGCGTTCGGATAGTCAGGTACATCATTCTCTTCATCCCATGCGAGGAAAGAAGCGGGGGTAGTCAACTGATTTTTTTTCCCGTCTGCCATAGAAAGAGTATACCAACAACTGTCTGTTTCAGCATACCAATACGCATACTTGCCTTGTGGTGAAAGACGGTATCTGCCATAATCCGCCGATGCCAGTAATTTACGGCTGCCATCTTCCAAAGACACTGTGTAATAATCACTGCGTGTCCGCCCTTCCCACATGGAGGACAATGAATAAGGACGCGAAATGGAAAGCAATGCCAACGGGGCATCTCCTTCATCTCCCAGCAAAATCTGAGACAGCTCCTCATCTGCCAGCTGACAAATACGACCACCATTTATATGATAAACCGCTTGATAGCTTCTTTTCAGCTCTTTCTCCTTATTATAATCCTGTACAGTATATTGCACCGGCTCGTCCCAACTCCACACCTGCACATTGGGACGGTTCTCCGCCAATTGCAACGTATCCTTTTGTCTAGGCTCAGGCGATGTGCCAAAAAACAACCGGGAAGCACTCTTCGAAAATTGTAATTTCCCATGCTCGCTGATTACCCATCCTTTCGGAAAAGCCCGATTGCCACGTGCCGCAACTTCTGTTGCCGGTGCTCCCTGCTGTGACAGCCACAAGCTCATGGCTTTATAACAAGAATCTTTCTGTGCACAATATAAGAAAGCCAAGTTTGCTCCATCTTCATCAAAAGTGACCTGTTTAAACACCCCGTCACCTTCTTTTATCAGCGTCTTCACACCTGTTTCCGTATTCAGAAGATACAATCCCGGCTTTTCCTCTGCTTTATCACCTGCGGTAATATAATAAAGCATTCCGCTTTTCTCCGCAAAGTTGAAAGCTTTCACAGCAGGAGCCTCATACCGGGTACTGAGGTTTGCATTCAACGGTTGGACATACAAAGTCGAGTCTTTCCTTCCCTTCTGAAAAGCAACCCAGTCCGCCTTCTCTGCCAGCCTGAATGTTTTCAGTGAATCAATCACTTCCCTGCCGCCCGAAAGCGAATAAATGACCAATGCATCCATCGGCATCTTTTCTTTCTTCGTTTTCTTTATTTTCAGAGAATCCACTATCATCTTGCCGGGTTTCTGCGACACAACCAAATAGTCGGAAGAAGCCGAGAAAAGAAAACGGTCCGCCCGCGGAAAAGTGGCAAGTTCCTTCCCTTGTGCATCATACAAATTCACCACAGCATCTCCTTCCCAAGGTTCCATCTTGCATGCCACCCACTTTCCATTATCAGAAATAGCTTGCCCGCTGATACGCTGCCAGGCAACTAAATTGTCTACTGTGAGACTTTTCGAGGCTGTCTGCGCCATCACAGGCGACAGATTCCCTATGCATAGGACAAGAGCCAGATACTTTACATGTTTCATATCCATTTTATCGTTACTGATTAGTTCGATTTTTATAAAAGCTTATCTTTCTCATATTCCGTTTTATCTTCGGCCGCAACCAGATTTAATTCCCTGCCGCTCTCTCCATATGAAACCGCATGACGTACAGCAAAATTTTCCAAGAACAAATGGTTCAGCGTAAACAATGCCCCATTCAGGTGCTCATTTCTGACAGAAGGTTTTGTATTCCTACTACGAATCCGAGACATGCATTTACGATGCTGTCCGGGAGTCAAGACACCCGCCATCCATCCACTTTTTAAATAATGCAAATATATAAAAAACGGATAAAAGTCTGATTCTAAACAATAATTTTGTACTTTTACTGTCGCATATAATCCATATACATTCAACACCAAACAATAAAAGCCATGACAGCAAGAAACAAAGTTCTAACCATCATGGGTATCATTATACTTATCGGGATTATTTCAATAGGATTCTTTGTATTTCCAATCGGAATTTCCATGTGCGCCATTACAGGCTTATGCTATGGCTGCAAATATAAAGACAAGTTGTTTATCAGATGGTCATCTGTAGGATTGGTAACAGGTATCGGACTTTCCATTTACACCTGGTGTTTAATCTCGTCAATGTAAAACAGCATAAGTTCAGTAAAAAAAAGAGGGGTTACGACAACCCCTCTATTTCACCATTCACGATATCAATATGCAATGCCTGCGGTTCCTTCGGCAATCCCGGCATACGCATTATTTCTCCGGCAATGACTACCAGCATCTCAGCTCCGGCATTCATCACAATATCTTGTACATGGAATTCAAAATTGTCTACCGCACCGTAAATTTTGGGGTCGGTAGAGAATGAATACTGCGTCTTGGCAATGCAGATAGGGAAATTTCCATATCCCAATTCTACAATATGCTTCAGTTTCTTACGGGCAGCGGCACTATACGTAATAATGCTGGCACCGTATAAATTACAAGCCACCTTCGATATTTTAGTTTCCACACTATCCTCATCATCATAGGCATATTGCAAAGGCTCGGAAGGTTGTTCCTCAATGGTTTTCACAACCAGTTCCGCCAATTCTACTGCCCCTTCGCCACCATCAGTAAAGGCGTTGTTCACTGCAAAGCCCACACCTTTCTTCTCGCAATGGGTACGGATATAATCCACTTCTTCCTCCGAATCATCCCCATAACGGTTAAACGCAACGACAACTGTCTGACCGAAATATCTCAAATTACGCAAATGCTTATCCATATTGGCCACACCCTGCTTCAAAGCTTCCAGATTAGGTTCCTTTATCTTATCCTGTGATACGCCGCCATGCATTTTCAATGCACGGGCAGTCACCACCAAGACGGTCAGTTTAGGTGTGATACCTGCTTTACGGCACTTGATATCATAGAACTTCTCCGCTCCCAGGTCAGCCCCGAATCCGGCTTCGGTAATAGTATAATCACTAAAAGTCATTGCCATCTTGGTTGCCAGAATAGAGTTGCAACCGTGAGCGATATTGGCAAACGGTCCCCCATGAACAAAGGCAGCAGTATGTTCCGTAGTTTGTACCAGATTAGGAGAAAGAGCATCTTTCAAAAGAACTGTAATGGCTCCGGCAACTCCTAAATCTTTTACAGTAAAAGGCTTGTTGTCATACGTAAAACCTAATAAAATATTTTCAATGCGACGACGCAGGTCCTTTTCATCCTTAGCCAGACACAGAATAGCCATAATTTCAGATGCAGGAGTAATATCAAAACCTGACTCCTGGGTAATTCCGTTGGTCTTCGGTCCTAGTCCTGTAACAATATAACGGAGGGAACGGTCGTTCACATCCAACACACGACGCCACAGCACTTCCTTCAATCCGAAACCATTATCACGATTCTGATAAAGGTAATTGTCCAACAAGGCCGAAATCATATTGTGAGCGGAAGTGATGGCATGAAAATCACCTGTAAAATGAAGATTAATCTTATCCATCGGCAACACCTGGGCGTATCCTCCTCCGGCAGCTCCCCCTTTCATTCCGAAACAAGGACCTAGCGACGGCTCGCGCAAGGCAACAATTGTTTTCTTTCCTATTTTATTCAGTCCCAAAGCCAATCCGATGGAAACAGTGGTCTTACCAATACCGGCTTTGGTAGGAGTGATGGCAGTAACTAGAATAAGGTTACTCTGCTGCACCTTTTCTTCGTTTATCTGACTTTCATCCACTTTGGCAATATAGCGCCCGTAATTACTGATGTGCTCTACAGGAATACCGGTTTCCCTAGCCACTTGTTTAATTTTGACCAGCTCAATGCTGCGTGCTATTTCAATGTCCGTTTTCATCTTTTTACTAAATTTAGGCGGCAAAGGTAATATATTTCCTTAACTTTGTTTTGGTTTCAAACAACAAAATAATATAAGGAGTAAGCAAATGAACAATTTTGTATTTTACAGCCCTACCGAGTTTGTATTTGGCAAGGATACAGAAATCCAAACCGGTACTCTTGCTAAAAAGTATAACGCCCGGAAGGCAATGATTGTTTACGGTGGAGGCTCTATTATTCGCAGCGGATTACTGCAACGCATAGAAGATTCTCTGCAACAGGCAGGAGTGGATTATGTAAAATTAGGAGGCGTACAACCTAATCCTACTGACCCGAAAGTTTACGAAGGCATTGAACTGGCGCGCAAAGAAGGCGTGGACTTTATGCTTCCCGTAGGGGGAGGCTCTGTCATTGACACTGCAAAAGCCATTGCGGCAGGAGTGCCCTACGAAGGTGATTTTTGGGATTTCTATATAGGAAAAGCCAAAGTGAAGAAGGCCTTAAAAGTGGGTGTGGTACTTACTATTCCCGCTGCCGGCAGCGAAGGTTCGGGCAATACGGTGATTACCAAACTGGAAGGTCTGCAAAAACTAAGTTTGCGTGTACCGGAATTACTACGGCCTGTTTTTGCTGTGATGAATCCGGAACTGACCTATACTCTCCCCCCCTACCAGACAGCTTGTGGCATTGCCGATATGATGGTACACATTATGGAACGTTATTTTACCAACACTCCCGATGTAGAAATCAGTGACCGGCTGTGTGAAGGGACTTTGATGGCTATCATCAAAGAAGCATATAAAGTGAAGCAGAACCCGAACGATTACGAAGCACGCGCCAATATCATGTGGTGTGGGACAATTGCCCATAACGGTACTTGCGGAGTAGGTTGTGAGGAAGACTGGGCATCACATTTTCTGGAACATGAAATCAGTGCTGTATATAATGTGACACATGGAGCAGGACTAGCAGTAATCGTACCTGCATGGATGACATTCATGGCAGAACACAACCCGAAAAAGATTGCCCGGTTTGCAAACCGCGTTTTCGGAGTTCCCGAGAATGAGGATTTGGAAGAAATGGCACTTGCCGGCATATCACGATTGAAGCATTTTTTCAGATACATGGGCCTGCCGGTCAATTTCAAAGAATTGGGTATAGAACATCCTGATATTGAACTGCTAGTGAAAAAACTGCATGAAAACAAAGGTGAATTAGTAGGTAATTATGTAAAACTGAACAAAGAATACAGTAAAGAGATATTCGAACTAGCCTGCAAATAACCCGCACAGCCCAACTGTTCTAAAATATAGGCATCTGGTTTATCTGCCTTTATTTCATTCAGAACCGTAAAGCTCCTAAAGTATTCTATTTTCCAGGCGCGCCGGCACGAACTACGTTATTCGTGCCAGCCGCATCTGAGATATATAGCACCATTAAGCGACAGACACTTCATGCAACAACTTCCCTCTTACCCATTTATACTCCAACATTTTCCACCTTTTACTTCACTATTTATATGCTTTTTAGCATAAAACGCTAGGTTTTTCCAACCATTTAAAGTAACTTCGCCGGACTTTTTTGGAGAAAAAACAATGTATATATTCCGATCAATTCACGAAATAATAAATACGATTTTTGTAGCTAAAGGGCTATTGGTAGAGATGTTTGAGAAGAGAAAAGTACTTAGTTTTCGATACTCGGACGCACTCGCCCTATTGAAAGAGGATGAAAACCGTTTAAAGATACTCATCGAAAAGGAAATCATACACCAAAACGGAAACTTTGTGGAACTGGATGCCCGATTCCTTGATTTCTTCGAACTGCTGCTGGAAGCGAACGAGGAAATCAACACGGCCACCGTAGAGGAAAACATAGAGTACCTGCACGAACTGATGGACTACTACCTGAAAGAAAAGATCCAGTCGCGCAAGGAAAGTTATGTACGCAATATCAAGATTACCTTTCAGAAACTGGCACGTGTAACGATACGGAACATTATCAACCTTCAACACAATATTGATAATGCTTTCAAACACGAGCCCACATACCAGATAAAAATAGCCAAACTGCAAAATCTGGACAAGAAACGAATCAACATCCAGCGGTTGATAGACTCTACCGAACATCTGATTCTGCATGAAGAACGGGATTTCTTCCGCCAAGCCACTGACGAAGAGCTGACCCGCATCCTGCTCGAACTGCGGCAGGAACTGCAACTATCAGCTCACAGTCTGATTCGTGCCCAGCAGGATATCATCAATTACCTGAACCAAATAAAGAATCAGGTGATACTGGTAGAAAAAATACGAAAAGTAAAATATCTGCAAGATCAGTTCGAGTTACGTGCCCGGAGTAATCTGTCCGAAATAATGGAAAGGGAACGCTCCCTCCTGTTGGAAGGCAATACACAAGCATCGTTCAAACTGTCCCCCAGCTATCTGGCCAGTGACGAAGTGCGTCCCATCATTCTGAAAGTTATCAGCAATCAGAAGTATCGTGAAATTGTACGGAAAAATGAAGCCGGAGCTTTCAGTGAAGAAGACTTGGAAGCACAGGCCATGTACGAAGAAGTGATTAATCTGGACGAAGTGGTAACCGCCTTTGTGCAGTCGGGGGCAGAAGCCCGCTGGAAAGGAGAGCCGGTCAGCGACCTTTTTTCCTTTCTGTTACAATATCATTTCCATCGCGAAGTGGATGAAAAGGAACGTACCACGTTCTTCTGTCAGATTGTCTCACTTTACGAAAACCAACTGGAAATCCGGAACGAGTTCGGACTCCACAATCAATATGAATATGCTAAAATATACCCACTCTGAGAATTATGGATTTAAATATACAAATACCCGATAATACCGCATCCATCTTTGAATACCTGCAAAAAGGACTGTTCATCAGTTCCAACAGCACCAGCGAAGAAGTACGCGATATGTATAATGAAATAGATGAGAACTACGAATCTCTCTATCAGTATTTCTTACAAATAAACTATACACTGGAACGGGGAAACGAATATTTCTTCTTCTCCCGTATAGAACCTAAAGCCACACTGGAGCAAAAAATCATGCGTGCCTATTACTGGATAGATGTGCTCGATTTTTTCAAAACCTACGATGAAACATTCGGTCCCGGATTCCGCTTCCAGCCCGAACAGATATTGGTGGAAACCAACATCAACATGCTGCTCCAAAACAAACTGGACGGTATGCGGAAACACTTCTCGGACAAGGACATCCGCAAGGAAGTGCTGGAAAACATGATACGCCAGCTCACCAAAGACTCGTTCCTGGAACAGGAAAATGAGAAAACCAATACGTATAAAGTGATGAGCGCCTGGCATTATCTGGAAAGACTGATTGAAAGTATCAACATTTACGACGAAACCGAAGATGAGAAACCTGAGTAGAATTATCTTTATCAATAGTGCGAATATCCCTTATTCGGACGATATCTATCTGGACGGAAACGTTCACTTCATCGGTACGCAGGGAGTGGGAAAAAGTACCCTTCTGCGTGCTATCCTTTTCTTTTACAATGCCGACACGCAACGGCTGGGCATTTCGGTGGAAAAGCAGAATTACACGGATTACTATTTTCCCTACTCCAATTCGTATATCGTTTACGAAGTGGCAACAGAGAACGGCGCGTTCTGTATTCTGAGTTTCAAATCGATGAACCGTGTATGTTACCGCTTCATCCACTCTCCTTACCGCAAAGAATTCTTTATAGACGAGAATCGGGTGGCCTATAGCGAGAGCGACCGCGTGCGTGCCGTGCTGGACCAATATGGCATAGAATATTCACGCATCATCTATACCTACGACGAGTATCGGAACATTCTGTATGGAAACAGTACAAGTCCTGAGTTCAGCCGGTACTCGCTGATGGAGAGCAAGCAATACCAGAATATTCCGCGCACTATACAGAACGTGTTGCTGAATTCGAAACTGGATGCTGAATTTATCAAGAAAACAATCATTTCTTCTCTGAATGAAGATGAAACGGCCATCGACCTGAACAGTTACAAGGAGCATCTGAAAAACTTTGAAACCCGTCTGAAGGATATCGAAGAATTTCAGAAACGGGAAACCCGGAAACAGGCTCGGGAAATCACACTGTTATCCCAACAAACGTCCAAACTGCAAGGCGGACTGGTGCAGAATTGCCGCGAACTGGTTGCCGCTTTCCGCAAAGCCGAAAGTATCCTTCCCCAATGGAAAGAGAAACAAGACCGCACGGATGCCGACAAAGGAAAACTGATACGCCGGAAACAGGAGCTTCAGGATGAATCGCGCAAACGCAGCGACAAGTTACAGGAAGCGCTGGCAGTGCTGAACAACGAACTGCAAAAGGCATTAGGCAAAGAAAAGGACTATCAGAACAAGAACATAGAAGAGATTATAGAACGCTCTTCCAAAAAAGAGGAATGGAAGAACCGGCAGGTGGGATTGCTGGAAGAACAACGCATCCTTACCTCACAATATATGGAAATATCCACCAAGTATAAATCGCTGATTCAGGCCTTGGACGAGCAATGGAACAAGATTCATGAAGCGAAAATCAAACAACTGGATACATTAAACAATGCATACAACGAGCGTCTGGAAGAGGCCCGCAAAGAATACCAGCGGTTCACAGATTCCCTTTACCAGGAGTTCGAAAGCCTGTCACAGCAACTCCATCCGCTGAAAGCCGAGAAACTGGGCGAACTGAACGCTATAGATTACCAGATAAAATTATGCAGAAAGGAGGTTTTCTTTGAGGAAGAGCAACAGGAATTGAAAACACGTATCCAAAACTATGCCAACTTTCATACGGAACGGAAAAACCGTATCGCCCAAGCGCAGCTCATCATCAAGGAACTGACCATGACTTGGGAAGAGGAACAGCAGAAACAGTTGAAAGAAAAAGACCTGACCTTGCAAAAACTGCAACAGGAGATGCTGCAACTCCGTCCCCGCATAGACGAATTACAAGCTTTTCTGAACAACAGCAAAGACACCTTGCAAGGCTGGCTGAAAGAAAACAAAAAGGGATGGGAAGAGAATATCGGCAAACTGTGTGATGAGAGCATCTTATGGCAACGGGGGCTTTTTCCGCAAATTACCATTGAGGGGGGAAACTCATTCTATGGCATTTCCATTAATCTAGACAGCATCCACCGCCCCATCAAATCCATAGACGATTATATCGTCGAGAAAGAAAACGGTGAAAAACGTCTGGAAGAAATCACTGCTGCCATGCAACGCCAGCAAACTGAAAGGGAGGAGTTGCAGGAACAGTTGAAACGCAAATACCAACCGCAGATAAAGGAACAAAAAGCCATTATCAGCCAAATAGAGTATGAACTGGAACAATTGGAACGCCAATACCAGCAGGATATGCTCGACTTGGAAGAGTGGAAGAAGAAAGCCAATGAGGAACGGAATGCCAAAATAAACCGATTGGAAAACGAACAGCGCAAACGGGTTGCCGAACTGGACGGTATAAACAGCAAGCTAAAAAACCTGAACAAAGAAAAGACAGAGAAACTGGATAGCCTGAAACTGGAATGGAACAAGCAACAACAGGCTCTTGCCGCCGAAAAAAAGACACAAGCGGAAGTTATCGGGAAGGAAGAAAAAGAAGAACAACGCAGAATTTCCTCCATCAAAACCGAATATGAAGCGGATATGCAGAAAGAGCTTCACTCGCAGGGAGCAGATACCGAACGTCTGCAAGACATAGCCAACCAACTGGCCCAGCTGGAGAAAGAGCTTTCTTTCATTAAGGAGAATGCGACCCTGGTCATCGAATACCAAAAAGACAAACGGGATTTGATAGACCGTATTCCCGGATGGCAACGGGAGCACGATGAACAAAAACGTCTGCTCCAATTGGAACGGGAAACGCTGAGAGTGGAAACATCCTCCCTACAAGAAAAAATAGACCTTCTGAACAAAGAATGGGAAGAAGCGGAAGAAAATGTAAGGGAACTGCAAAAGAACCTGGAGGCTTACAGCAAGATTCCGGCATACGACTGGTATAAACCGCATCAGGATATATTCCGTTCCGAAAACACGCAAACCATGCAGACCACCAAGACCTGTATGGAGCTGATTGACGAACTGACCCGCCAGGCCAACCAATTCACGCAGGTGCAAAGCAAGCTCCGTAAAGAAGTGAACCTTTTCACCGGACATTTTGATGAGGACAACACCTTCAAGTTCCGCGTAAAATTCAACGAGGATTGGGAATATGTACGCTTTGCCGACGAACTGCACGACTTTGTGGAAGAACACCGCATAGACGAGTACATCCGCCGCATCAACAACGAGCATTGGGATACCTTCAAACGTATCAGTATGGACACCTCCATGCTGACTTCATCGGAAGATGATATTCAAGATGTGATCCGTGAAATCAATAAAGGTTTCGCCACCTGCAATTTTGTGGGAGTCATCCAGCGCATTGAAATGAAAGTGGAAGAGAGCAGCAACCGCGTAGTGAATATTCTGCGTGAGATACAGAAATATTACCATGATTACGGCTATGACCTCTCACCGGAAACCAACCTGTTCTCCTCTGCCAAAGAGCAATTGGTGAAAGAAGAGGCTATCACTTTGCTGCGTACCTTTATCAAGGAAATACATGCTTACCGCTATGACAGTATCCGCCTGTATGATTCCTTCGAGTTGCGTTTCCGCATTGTGGAGAACGGCAATGACACCGGATTTATCGAGAAGATAGCCAATGTGGGGTCGGAAGGAACCGACATTCTGGTAAAAGCGATGATAAACATCATGTTGCTGAATGTGTTCAAGGAAGGAGCATCCCGCAAATTCAAAGATTTCAAGTTACACTGCATGATGGATGAAATAGGCAAACTACATCCCAACAACATCAGCGGTATCCTGAAATTCGCCAATGACCGGAACATCATTCTTATCAACGGTTCTCCCACCGAACTGAACCGCGATGCGTATAAGCACGTTTACCTGCTTACCAAAGGAACACAGAACAAGACCCGCATCGCACGGTTAATCTCAGATAAACAGCTATAAAAGCCAGTAATAACAAACTGTATATTTCTATATTATAATGCACAATCTCTCAAAAAAAGATTGTGCATTATTCTTTTTCCGTGAACATTCTCCTTACATGTACCTGCTACGGTTAGGGCGGAGAGCTTGTGAAAGTTCCTCCACCTTTTTTCCACAAAGAAAAGAGCGGCTTCCATTCCTGCAATATTCATATCAGAGTAACCCAAACAACCGGACAAAGAACAAATTTACATCCACTTTTCTCCATACAAAGAGAATAACATTAAACATATTTGTGTAATTTCGCCCGGTAATAAAACTACAAACCAATACGCGCTATGATATTTAACCGGACTGAAAAGGAAGAAAAAGCCTATCTCATGGATATTATTGCTTTATTAGCTGCCAATATCGAACAGATGGATAAGGCCATTGAAGATAAATCCAAAGACGTAATGGAGCACAAACTCTACTTGTGGGAAAATCTGTCCGAACTGGACCGAGCCGAGAAAAGTGCGGTCCGGCAGATAGTCACCCAACAAGTAGCAGCCAGCGAGTCCTTGGCCGAGAAAAAGAAACGTTATCGCAAAATGATGGCCATCCCCTATTTCGGTCGCATCGACTTTCAAGAAAAAGGGCAACCCGAAGTCCTGCCATTATATATAGGTATACACTCATTTTTCAATCCTCCCACCAATGAAAATCTGATACACGACTGGCGTGCCCCCATCTCCAGCATGTTCTATGATTATGAATTAGGAGAAGCACATTTCGACGCCCCCTCGGGAGAAGTGAAAGGTAACATCCGTCTGAAACGCCAGTATCGCATCCGTGACGGAAAAATGGAATTCATGCTGGAAAGTTCACTGAATATTCAAGATGACATCCTTCAGAAGGAATTGAGTGGAAACTCCGATGACCGGATGAAGAATATAGTCGCCACCATCCAACGGGAACAGAATAAAATTATCCGTAATGATACATCGAACACCCTGATTATCCAGGGAGTAGCCGGTTCAGGAAAAACATCCATCGCCTTGCACCGCGTAGCCTATCTGCTATATCGGCACAAAGGGGAAATCACGTCCAATGATATCCTGATCATTTCCCCCAATAAAGTATTTGCCGATTACATCTCGAACGTACTTCCCGAATTGGGAGAAGAAAAAATTGAAGAATGCGGCTTTGAGGAATTAATGCTCAAAATACTGGACAACAAATATAAAATACAAACCTTCTTTGACCAGGTGGCCGAAATACTGGACAAAGAGGAAGAAGATTTTATAGAACGTATCCGATTCAAATCCACCACCGAGTTTATCCAGCAGATGGATAAATACATTCTATATTTGGAACAAAACGCATTTCGGCCAACCGACCTGAAAGCAGGGCGTATCCCTATCCCTGCCGAGTACCTGAAAGAACGTTTCGCGGCATGGCACCGCCTGCCCATGCGCAGCCGTTTCCAACCAATGGCAGAAGAAATTGCCCGCGAACTGACTTTCACCTATCACCAAGAGCCGATGGGAAAAATACAGATACGGCAGTTGGGTAATGAACTGAAAAAGATGTTCAACAATAAAGACCTCGACTTGTACAAGGGATTTTATGACTGGCTGGGAAAACCGGAAATGTTCAAGCAGGGTAAAAACCGGAAATTGGAATATGCGGATGTAGCTCCATTACTTTATTTGAAACTGGCCCTGGAAGATAATAAAACCATGTATGGCATCAAGCATCTGCTGGTAGACGAAATGCAGGACTATACTCCGATACAATACAAAGTTCTGGCTAAATTATTCCCTTGCCGGAAAACAATATTGGGAGATGCAAAGCAATCAGTAAATCCATACAGTTCCACCACCTGCGAACAGATCCAACGTGTACTGGTCGGCTCGGAAGTGATGAAGCTTTGTAAAAGTTATCGCTCCACGTATGAAATCACAGAGTTTGCCCAACGTATTGCCAAGAACGAGGAACTGGAAGCTATAGAGCGTCATGGAGAGGAACCGGCAGTCGCCTTGCTGCCTACTGAAAAGAAAGAGATAGAATGGATAGAAAACCTCATCACCTCTTTCCTGAAAGGAGCTGATGTATCCATGGGTATAATATGCAAAACCGTAAAACAAGCGGACAAGTTGTATGCAGCCATCAATCATTTGTCTGATAAGATCTGTTTGCTGACAGAAGAAAGTGTAGCTTTTGTCAATGGGGTGGTCATTACTACAGCCCACATGGCAAAAGGGCTGGAGTTTGACGAAGTGATTGTTCCATTTGTAACTGATAAAGACTATAGAACAGAGATAGACCGCAGCATGTTATATGTAGCCTGCACCCGTGCCATGCATAAACTTTATATTTCCGCATCGGGTAATATAAGTACATTTCTATCATAAGCATTGACAAAACATCATCCATTGCAGGAATGGAATGAAATCCATCCCTACAGTGGATGGGCAAGTCTGCAAAAGGATATTCCTCCGTAAGGAATGCGTAGCCTTGTAATCTGATTCATCCTTAAAAGCTCTTACCCATATCTCTAAACCTTTCCCGCCGTAGGGTTAAAGATTTTCTTCCTGTTTGTTTTATCTCCGCAAGCCTTTGGAGTTATCTCCATAGCCTTGGGAGTCAACTCCAAAGCTTATGGAGATAACTCCAAAGACTTGGGAGATAGAATACATCCGTATAAAAAGGCTTGATCAAGGAAGAGAAAAGGCTTATGTAACAGCGACGGATGCGATATGTTGTTATTACAAGCCGTTTCCAATGTACGAATCATAAAGACAAAATCTTTTTTTCCCTCTCCAAATCATTTTCATTCAGTTGGGGAGATGGAACCATGCAGGTACGGATACAATCTCCCTCCTGACAAGTATAGTCATAATACTTCTTTTGTAATTCTGTCAACTTATCGAGTGGAACCAGCTCCCCTTTCAATTCCAGGAATTCCTCCATGTCTGTACTGTCTCCTTGCTTTACAAACAAGATACGGCGCGCTATCGGATTCCTGTTGTAATCCAGACTAAGATACAAACCTTTAAGGAACGGCGGAAAATCATACATCGGCAATTGCAGATAAATACTGAACAAAGCCATTTGCGGTGACTCGCGCTCGTTAAAGAAAATATACCCGTTCTGATGATTATTGAATAATCCCACTCCCCGATGCGTTGTATTATAGGCACTCATGTGAGTCACCTTCACATACGTATTGTCTTCGGAAGCCTCTATCAGATAGGGTTCCACTTTAAGGCATTGGCACGAAGAAGAAAGACTATAGCTCAGATAACTTCCGCTATAATTATAAACTTCCTGCACGGAACGTTGCATCTCGGCAGTCATCATCTCCATAAAAGGATTGGTCTTTGCCTCACCATGGGCAGGTTCCAAACTGAAAAGCAACTCTTTGATACTTGCCAAATTGCCCAACAGACGTTTTTTTGACACATTATTGACCTGCGCCAAAGCCAAATCTAATGAATCTTCTTCAGAGTGTCCTTGTTTCAATGAGGTTACATAAGTGGGCAGAACGCTGGAATAAAGAGCAGACAAGACACTGGGAGCCATATCTACATAATCCGCTATCTCCTTCATTTTCAAACCATTGTTACGGAGATATTCTATTCTTCGGTATATTTCTATCAAATCATTCATTGTTCTCTTCTTCTTTATTGAACTTGCAAAATACAAGTTTTTATATGAACATACAATGACATATACATTACATTAATGTTACATCATACAACAGGTGGAATATGAAAAATATTAATCATAAAGATTCATTTTTTCTCTCTCGGAAGGCTCCTACTTTTGCTTCCGGAAACAGCAATCCAAGGACACGAGGAGTGAGGTTCCTACAAAGAAAAGAAACAAAACAATTAGTCAATATCAATTAGTATAATGGAAGCAAAAAGCGAAACAAACAAACAGATATCCAGTTTCCTGTTTATCCTGTGGGCAGGAGGGGCGGCACTACTGTCATACTCACTGGTATATGCCCTGCGCAAACCTTTTACAGCTGCCACCTTTGACGGAATGGATTTCTTCGGGATGGACTATAAAGTAGCCACTACCATCATGCAGATTTTCGGCTACCTTATTTCAAAGTTCTTTGCCATCAAGATTGTTTCAGAATTGAAGCGCGAGGACCGGTTGAAGTTCATGGTATGCTCCGTAGCCCTTGCAGAACTCGCTTTAGTCTTCTTCGGATTACTCCCCCAACCCTTTAATGTGTTTGCCCTATTCTTCAACGGACTGGCATTGGGATGCATGTGGGGAGTCATCTTCAGTTTCATAGAAGGACGCAAAGTTACCGATATATTGGCCAGCTTGCTGGGGGTAAGTATGGCGGTGAGCTCAGGAATGGCTAAATCTATGGGATTGTTTGTAGTCAATACATTTGGTGTCACAGAATTCTGGATGCCCGCCCTGATAGGTGGTTTAGCCTTCCCGCTCCTTATCCTCATGGGGTGGTCGCTCAACAAGTTGCCACAACCCACAGATGAAGACCGCGCCCTCCGTTCGGAACGTGTCACCTTGAACGGAGAGCAACGCAGACAACTGTTCAAAAGTTATATGCCCTTGCTGATCATGCTGTTCTTCGCCAATCTGTTTATCACTATTTTACGTGATATAAAAGAAGATTTTCTGGTCAATATCATTGATGTCAGCACTATTTCTTCCTGGTTGTTCGCACAAGTGGACGGCATGGTGACGCTGATTATTTTGGGAATCTTTGCCATGATGTCGTTAATAAACAGCAACTACAGAGTATTGCAGGTGCTTCTGGCTATGGTTATTGGTGGAGCGGGCACAATCAGCTATCTGGCTTTTAATTATGATGCATTGCAACTGCCTACCCTTTACTGGCTGTTCCTCCAAAGTCTGAGCCTGTACATCGTTTATCTTAGTTTCCAGACTCTGTTCTTCGAGCGCTTCATTGCCTGCTTCAAGATTAAAGGAAATGTGGGATTCTTCATTGCCACCATCGACTTTATCGGATATACAGGAACTGTCTGTGTACTGCTGTTCAAGGAATTTTGCAGCCCGGATATCAATTGGATGGAGTTCTATAACCAGTTCTCGGGATGGGTAGGCATTGTGTGCAGCATTGCATTCATCGGTTCGGTCATCTATCTGATGCAACGGTATAAATTGGAAAGACAGCTGAGAAAAGAAGAAAAAAATAAAAAGATCATCGTTTCACCGATGGCGTTAACCAACTTAAAGGAAACAGCAGAAAACATCTGTAACCCATAACATAAAAATAAAAGTATAACCAAATAAACAACAAACAAGAAGATGAAGAAAATTGAGTGTGTTATTATGGACTGGGCCGGAACGGCTGTAGACTATGGATGCTTCGCTCCGGTAGCCGCTTTCCTGAAAGCTTTTGCCGAGAAAGGACTGACAGTGACAATGGAAGAAGCACGAGGCCCCATGGGTATGACCAAAATAGACCATATCCGTGAATTATTCAAGTTACCAAGTGTGACGGAGCAATTCAAACAAAACTATAACCGCAACTGGACTGAGGAAGATGTGGTATCCATATACAAAGAATTCGAAAAACACTTGTTCGCCTCCCTGGAAGAATATACGACTCCTATTCCCGGTGTAATCGAAGTAATCGAGAAACTGAAAAGGGACGGCATCAAGATAGGTTCCACCACCGGATATACTACTGCCATGATGGACATTGTGCTGCCCGGTGCCGCCGCCCATGGCTATACCACAGACAACTGTGTGACTTCCAACAATCTTCCGGCAGGACGTCCGCAACCCTACATGATTTACCAGAACATGATTGATCTGGCCATACCTTCCGTTCAAAGCGTAATAAAATACGGGGATACGATAGCCGATATCAAAGAAGGTGTGAATGCCGGTGTATGGACTGTCGGTGTGATTCTGGGCAGCAACGAAATGGGACTCACCCAAGAGGAAACCGGAAAACTGCCTGCAGAAGAGTTGAACAGACGCATGGCAGCAGTCAGAAAACGTATGTATATGGCAGGTGCGCATTATGTAGTAAACACCATTGCCGAACTTCCCGAAATTATTGAAATTATTAACCATAAAATGAATTAAACGATTATGAGACCATACTTACTTTTAACCCCCGGCCCTTTAACCACTTCTGAAAGCGTAAAAACAGCCATGATGACCGACTGGTGCACATGGGATGAAGACTACAATGTTCACATCGTAGAGGAAATACGTAAAGGATTGGTACAACTGGCTACACGAAAAACAGATGAGTACACCAGCATCCTGATGCAGGGAAGCGGTACTTATTGCGTAGAGGCGACCTTGGGAAGTGTGATTACGCCCAAACACAAATTATTGATTCTGAGCAACGGTGCATACGGAGAACGCATGGGAAACATTGCAGAATATCATGGAATGAACTATGATATGCTGGCCTTTGATGAAACAGAACAAGTATCTGTGGAGTATGTGGATGATTATCTGGCACACAATGCAGAAATCACGCATGTGGCAGTGGTACATTGCGAAACTACAACCGGTATCCTGAACCCGTTAAAGGAAATAGCCCACATGGTAAAGATGCATGGTAAAAAGCTGATAGTGGATGCTATGAGCAGCTTTGGCGGCGTGCCGTTGGATGTAGAGGAATTAGGCATCGACTTTATGATCAGCAGTGCCAACAAATGTATTCAGGGAGTTCCCGGCTTTGGTTTCATCATTGCACGTAAATCCGAATTACAATATTGTAAAGGAGTATCAAAGAGTCTTTCTCTGGACATCTACGACCAATGGGATGCGATGGAGAAAGGACATGGAAAATGGCGCTTCACCTCGCCTACACATGTAGTGCGTGCCTTTAAACAAGCCATGGACGAACTGGCAGCCGAAGGCGGTGTGGAAGCCCGGCATGCACGCTACTGCCGTAATCACGATGTACTGGTAGAAGGTATGCGGTCACTGGGATTCAAGACCTTACTGAAAGATGAAGTCCAATCCCCTGTCATCACTTCCTTCCTTTATCCTGACAAGGAGTTCGATTTCAAGGAATTCTATCATCAGTTGAAGGAAAAAGGATTCGTCATCTATCCGGGAAAGATTTCCCAGGCAGATACTTTCCGCATCGGGAACATCGGTGATGTGTTCCCCGAAGATTTCAGCAGATTGATTGAAGCTATCAAGACCGTCGCAAAATAAAAAATAAATCTAGCTTTATGGCTCGGGCGCAGTGATTGCGCCCGAATTTGTTTCTACCCTTCTTCCGTTACAAGATCATCTGGAACCGGAGCTGCACGACACTGAAATTCTTATCACTAATCTCCTTTATATGCTTTCCCGGCATCACCCAGCTATAAGCCAGCTTCATCCCTATATGCTTATTCATGTAATAATTCACGCCCAATGAAAAATCCTTTTGAGCCCCTCCCCACACACCGGCTTCCTCATTATTCATATCAAGTATATTAAATCTTCCACACAGCTCCAATGCCCGCCCCACAGGTCTGCCCGGACAAGCCAATGCTTCATCATACCCATATTGCCTGCCTGTCAACAACCAGGAGCATTGCACATATCCGCCATGTCCTGTATAATTTGTGAAATTCTGTTCACGCTTCACCATAGTCCGTATATACTCCCCTTGCAAAAAGAACCTCTGATGAGCGATCATTAATTCCACCCCTTGTTTCAACTGGTACTTTGCATGATCTACCTTGGCGTAAATAAGATTCCGGTTATCAATAGTGCTCACCCCCGGAGATTTATAAATAAACGTATTCTCGTCTTCATCTCCCGGCAATGCACTATCCGGAGTACGATACACCACCGCCGCACCTATGTGTAACAATTTTCCCTCTTCGTTTACAGGACGATACACCAAACGACCGTCTATGGCATATCCTTGTGAAATGTTTTTCACATTACCCAGGTCACTGTCTGTAAAGAAGCCGCCGGAAGCATAATAATGTTTTCCATTGTAGGTATAGGAGGTTCCCATCCGTCTGCCATTGGTCAAAGCCAGCACGATTCCCGGTGACTGGTGAAAACGAAGGTCGTACGTACTGCATAGCATGTCCAAGGTGAAAGGTTCATAAAATTGTCCCACCTGAATAATATGCTTGCCCGAAGTATAAGCAGCAAAGGCATCCTTTATGGAAACCTTATTCCCTACATACCCCATCTCCATTTTCATACTCCAATTCTGATAGGTCGCTTTCACCCCCAACCGCAAGTCATTAAACTCCGTACCGTTACCAAACTGGTTGTCATTCTTTAAATAAACGCCACCATCCATAAGCATCCGTCCGGTCAGTTTACACTTCAAATCCCCGGCAACCGGGTGTTGCGCGCGGGCAACTAAAGCAGCAGAGGGGAATAACAGGCACATCAATGCTTTAACATAAGTCATTCTTCCCATTGTATTCTTTTGTTTTTTACTTTATAACAAATGTAAGAGGAATGACCTATACTAAAAATGAATAACCATTAATTTGATGATGAAGTTATTACGCGCAGAAAGCAAGTAATATTCATTTCATATTTATGTAACAGAATTGTAACTTACATTTCCCAATAACGTTCACAAAGATTCAAGTATTCCATCTCAGGCTTGTTGCCGAACACCAATCCGAAGAAAGAGGTCTTCCTCCGCTTAATCACTTTTACCTGTTCCATTAAATCGCGGGATAAAGGCGGCATCTCGAAATCTGAGATCAATACGATATCCGATTCACGGAAATCATTTCCGTTGATGATATGCGCAGCTTCCCGAAGAGCCGGCTCTATATCCGTTCCACCGTCAAAACGTTTATTCAGAAACTCCGCCAACCTGGGCATATCCCGCCCCAAATCTTCAATCAATAACGATACAGCCTCATCCGAGAAATTGATGACATAACATTTCCGATGGGTTTTCTCCGTCAGTTGCGCTATAGCCAAAATAGCCGATTTGGACAAGATCTCTCTGTTTCCCTGCATGGAGCCGGAAGTATCCACACAGATAATATAGGGTCCTTGCCCCGAAACCTTATGCTTGTCATCCTTTACCGGTTCCGTTTCCTTGGACTGGTAATCGAACAGTTGCAATCTCTTTTCGGCATATCGTTCCATAAATACGGCACGCAGCGCATCATCCGCCAGATAGCAATACTCGACGGGCAGCAAACTGTTCAAATCATTTCCCAAAGTCACCCCTGTTATATCACTATGCGGAGAGTGCCTGATCAGCCTCTTTTTATCTACGCCCGACAAAGAATCGTATTTTTGTTGGTCCCGGTGCTTCTTGCCCAGCAGACGCGCCAATTGCCGGATAGCCGGATTGCGCTTCATCACTGTTTCATACGGAAGCATCCTCCGGTACAAATCAGGATAATTATGAAGCAGCCACTCCATGCGCGACCCCAACAGTTTGTTATCCGACTCCTTTCCTTGCTTCCGGATCAACAAATCAAAACCTTCACATAAACTGTTTATATGCATGTACTGATAGTCATACTCTTTGCGGGTAAGCAACTGATGCCATTTATCCAAAAAGAACTCCTTGGTCCGGGCCCCCTCTCCTCTCAGCAGAGAAGCATTCTCCAGCAAATTGATATAATAGTCAATATTCAGTTCCGCCAGTTCATACCTCTTTTTGAAAGCACCGCGCATCTGCTTCAAGTATTGCAAGAATGCCATATCTGGCAGATGTTCCGAAGAATAGAAAGCCTCCCACTCCGGAGTGTAGCGGGAATAATATTCCTGCAAAGAAGGTGTGGTACGCCGATAGTACATCAACACTTTCTCTTCCAGTTCGCGTTGACGCACCACCCCGTTGCTCACATCCTCCTCGTATGCTTTGAATGTCCTATCTTTCAGTTCCTGAGAATAGATCATCTTCAGATCTCTCAATCTTATATTCCTGGTTCTCTTTTCGGTACGCATCTGCCATTTCGTTCAAATCATTCTTATATCGGTCTATGGTATTCTTCTGGTGGCGAAGCATCCTCTGCATGGAAGCCCGCTGCCTTTCGCTGAGAAACAAATGCTTCTCATAATATTCCGTTTCCGCATCCAGCAGCCCGGACCAATCCTTCTCCACTCTGTCCAACGCTTCGGCCACCGATTTATATTTGGCTCCGAAATCCTCCGGCTCGGGTTCGGGCGGCGGTGGAGGACAATCCTCATAGCACATCAAGTGATATTCATAATTATTGATATAAATGGAACGAAGCCCTTTTTTCAGCGTATATATCTTATTACGCGGAACTTTGGCATGGAGTATGGAATCATATTTCTTCAGAATACAGCAGTTGGCTTTGTACTTGTCCTTATGCAGGTAGAATAATTTACCGGTCTGATCCAGATGTTGATAGTCGGCTGCAAAAATAAGGAGGCGCTCTTTCATCCGGACGCCTTCTACCTGATAATAATAAGTATCGATAACCTGTATGCCCGGATCGTTCACTTCACGCAAACTGTGTTCGGACGATTGTCGGTCTTTCAGTTCTTCAATGTCCTGTTCCAGCCCTTTTATATTCAGCAGATAGCCTTCGGCACTTTTCTGAATGGCAGCATTCACCATCTCCTCTGCCGCCTCCATCTGATCCATCTCACTCCAAAGGCAATAGGACAGCAATGTACAGTCCGAAAGGCGGATAGTGTCCGATCCGTTCAGGAAAGCGGAAGCTTTCAGCAGCTTCACCATTTTCTTCCACCGGCGGTCCGACACATACAGAGGAGACGACACACCCCCCTCATTTTGTATCTGGAGGTTATATTGCTCTATCCGGTCTTTCAAGGCATGAATCACTTCGAAAATAGAGTAATGGATTTTAATGGCAGCCATCTCCTTTTCCCACCGGATGTATTCCTCATCGGTGATCTGCAGTTGCTCGTCCACCACCGGTTCCGTTTCATCCGTAGAGGAAATCATCCGGTCAAATTCTCCCATATCCTCAATGCCTCCCACCAGACAGCGAAGCAGGAAACGGTCCCACAAGGCCTCCAGTCCCTGTCCTTGGGCAGGCAGTTCATTGGAAGCGGCAATCAGCCCTTTCAGAGGAACACGGATGGAAAACTGTCCGTTACGGTATATTTTTTCATTGATAATGGTGAGCAATGCATTCTGAATGGCCGGTCCGGCTTTCCATATCTCGTCCAGGAAAGCAATGGTGGCAGAAGGCAGATAACCATCGACAATACGCTCATACGTATCTTCGTCTTTCAGTTTGGAAATGGAGACAGGGCCGAATATTTCGTCCGGCGTACTGAATCGTGACATCAGATATTCAAATGCGGAAGCGTTGCGGAATGCCAGTTTCAGCCGGCGCCCTACCATACTTTTAGCTACTCCCGGAGGGCCTAAAAGGAAAATGCTTTCCCCTGCCACAGCCGAAAGCAGAGCCAGAGCCACAATATGCTCCTTTTCAAAAACCCTTTCATTCAGTTGTTGTAACAGAGATGCTATACGAGGTTTCAATGTATTCATAAAAATTATCGACTAATGATGATCAACTAGTGGTGCATTAACCACCAACCACTCCTTGTTTCTTATGCAAATATCTGAAAAAAGGATGTATTTCTCATTAGAATGTATTTTTTCTTTTTGCAGAATTGCTGTTTTTTCATGATAGATTGGATAAGTTACAGTGACAAGGTTTATATCTTACACAAGCATGTAGTATTTTCTCCACTAAATTGCCTACCTTTGCAACTTCAACAACAAACAATGATTCCAAATGAAAACAAACTTGCTTTCCTCCGATAAAGACCCGATGGGAACTGCCATCGCCGATTATTTCCACCACAACAAAGCAGATTGCATTAACCACCAACCACTCCTTGTTTCTTATGCAAATATCTGAAAAAAGGATGTATTTCTCATTAGAATGTATTTTTTCTTTTTGCAGAATTGCTGTTTTTTCATGATAGATTGGATAAGTTACAGTGACAAGGTTTATATCTTACACAAGCATGTAGTATTTTCTCCACTAAATTGCCTACCTTTGCAACTTCAACAACAAACAATGATTCCAAATGAAAACAAACTTGCTTTCCTCCGATAAAGACCCGATGGGAACTGCCATCGCCGATTATTTCCACCACAACAAAGCAGATAAGTTACGTGTATTTTCCTCACAGTTCGAGGAAGACGAAATACCCGTGAATCAATTATTCCGCCCTTATGACGAAATGCCGGAACTGGAACAGATTGCCTTACAAATGGCCGAAGGAAATATTCTGGACGTAGGAGCCGGAAGCGGCTGCCATGCACTGGCCTTGCAAGAGATGGGAAAAGAGGTATGCGCCATCGACATTTCCCCCCGTTCTGTAGAAGTAATGGAAAAAAGAGGGGTAAGGAATGTCCGTCAGATGAATCTTTTCGATCCGCATTTTCTAGAAACATTCGATACAATCCTCATGCTGATGAACGGATCGGGCATTATCGGGAAGTTGGAAAATATGGCAGCTTTCTTTCAAAAGATGAAACAACTGCTTCGCCCCGGGGGATGTATCTTGATGGATTCCAGTGATCTCCGTTATCTTTTTGAAGATGAGGACGGGAGTTTCCTGATTGATCTGGCAGGAGATTATTATGGCGAAATAGACTTCCGGATGCAATACAAAAATATAAAAGGAGATTCTTTCGACTGGCTTTATGTCGATTTTCAGACACTCAGCCTGTATGCTGCCGGGAATGGATTCGAGGCGGAGCTTATCAAAGAGGGGGAGCACTATGATTATTTAACCCGCCTTCGATGGAAGGGATGACACTTATAGAAAGATTCCGATAAACTTGTCGCATGATATTCAAATTCTTGGGGCAAGATGCTGCGTATCTTGCCCCAAGAAAAAAATCAGGCCATTGAACCGCCTACTATATCCAACAGTTCATTGGTAATTGCCTGTTGGCGGCTCTTATTGTACATCACCGTCAGATCCTGCAACAAATCATTCGCATTGTCTGTAGCAATCTGCATAGCCATAGTGCGGGCGGCATGTTCGGAAGCATTCGAATCCAGTAATACCGTGAACATCTTCATACGGAGTACCTTCGGGAGCAATTCCCCCATCACCACATCTACAGACGGTTCCACAATATAATCGGGTATCCTGCCTTTGTCCTCCTCTTTCTTCTCTTGTGTCAAGTCTATCGGAAGATAGGTTTCACGCGTCAGGACCTGTACTGCTGTAGAACGGAAATGGTTGTACAGCAACTCCACCTTGTCTATGTCACGATGCAGAAAGCGCCTCATCAAGTCCTCTGCCAAGGCGGCAGCTTCCTGATAGGAAGGTTTATCCGCCATATGCTGGAAATCGCCTTCGGCCTTGAATCCCAATTTCTTCACACCTTCCGCTACCTTCCGGCCTACCGGGTACAAAAGCACGTTCTCCATACCCAGGGACTTGTATTCATCCAGAATAACCGTCAGATGCCTGATGATATTTGCATTGAACCCGCCACACAGACTGGTATTGGAGGCAAACACGACGATAGCCACACGCTTCACTTCACGTTTCACAATGAAAGGAGACTCCACCTCACTATCCGCACTCAGAAAATTGGTCAGGATGTGATTCAGCCTTCGTTCGTAAGGAAGCATGTTTTCTATGGCAGCCTGCGCCTTATGCAACTTGGCAGAGGCTACCATCTTCATAGCCGAAGTAATTTTCCGCGTATTATTTACTGAGGCTATTCTTCCTTTTACTTCTTTCAGTGATGCCATGACTATTCGTTCACTTTAAATGGTTGAGCCGTATCAGCTGCTACTTTCTCTATAATTGCAGTTACATCATCATTTATCACACCGCTTGACAATACATCAAGCACATCTTTCTGATGGTCGGCACGCATCATTTCCAGGAATGATTTCTGGAAATCCTGCACCTTATGCAAGGGTACATCACGCAGCAAACTATGTGTACCACAATAAAGGATGGCTATTTGTTCTCCGACGGGCATCGGACTGTACTGCGGCTGTATCAGCAACTGGTTGTTCTTACGTCCCCGGTCGATAGCCATTGCCGTTACAGGATCCATATCACTGCTGAACTTGGAGAAAGCCTCCAGTTCGCGATATTGTGCCTGATCGATCTTCAATGTACCTGCCACCTTCTTCATGCTCTTGATCTGGGCACTACCTCCCACACGGGATACGGAAATACCCACATTGATAGCCGGACGGAAACCCTGGTTGAACAAATCGGTTTCAAGGAATATCTGACCGTCTGTAATGGAAATGACATTGGTTGGAATATACGCGGAAACATCACCTGCCTGTGTTTCGATAATAGGCAATGCAGTCAGTGAACCACCTGCCTTTACCTTGCCTTTCAAACTGGGTGGAAGGTCATTCATCTGTTCGGCCACTTCCTGCTGGTTGATAATCTTCGCCGCACGCTCCAACAATCGTGAATGCAGATAGAAGATATCACCGGGATATGCCTCACGACCGGAGGGACGACGCAGAATCAAGGATACTTCACGATAGGCTACGGCTTGCTTTGACAAGTCATCATACACTACCAAGGCATCCCGGCCGGTGTCACGGAAATACTCTCCGATAGCCGCTCCGGCAAACGGAGCAAAATACTGCAATGCAGCCGGATCGGCAGCAGTGGCAGCTACCACTATGGTATAATCCATCGCACCGCGTTCACGCAGCGTATTCACCAGACTGGCTACAGTAGACCCCTTCTGACCAATAGCTACATAAATGCAATATACAGGTTTTCCCGCTTCATAGTTGGATTTCTGATTCAAAATCGTATCTATAGCGATAGAGGTTTTTCCGGTCTGACGGTCCCCGATAATCAACTCACGTTGTCCACGCCCGATAGGAATCATGGCATCCACAGACTTCAGCCCTGTCTGCAAAGGCTGGTTCACAGGCTGACGGAAGATCACTCCGGGAGCTTTACGCTCCAAAGGCATTTCGCACAATTCCCCGCCAATCTGTCCGCGGCCATCCAATGGTACGCCTAACGGATCGATGACACGCCCTAACATACCTTCGCCCACATTAATAGAAGCAATGCGTTTGGTACGTTTCACCACCATTCCTTCCTTAATCTGATCAGTAGGACCTAGCAATACCGCACCTACATTGTCCTCCTCCAGGTTCATCACGATAGCCATGATACCGTTTTCAAACTCCAGCAACTCATTGGCTTCCGCGTTGCGCAGACCGTAAATACGTGCTACGCCATCGCTCACTTGCAGCACATTCCCCACCTCGTCAAATTGCAGGTGGGTGTCGATGCCTTTCAGCTGCTGAAGTAAAACTTCGGATACTTCGCTGGGTTTTATATTTTCAGACATAATCTTTTTACATTAAAAATTGAAAATTAAAAATTAAAAATTAAAGTCCGACCAGGTATTAACCTTAAATTAAAAACCAAAAGATACAAACTGATATACTTTTACTTTCTAACTTATAATTTTTAATTTTATACTATTCTTCTATTTTTAGCTATAAACTGTTGCTTTACCCGTTTTATCTGGTTAGCTACGCTCGCATCCAATCTGTAAGTTCCGATTTCAAAGATAAAACCACCTTCCAGTTTCGGATCTATTTTGGTTTTGAACTCTACAGTTCCATGAGTTTTCTCTACGACCAATGCCCGTATGCGGTTGACTACCTCTTCCGCTACCGGACAAACAGTCGTGATTTTACCGACGCTGATATTCTTCTGTTTCCGATAAAGGTCAATGTATGACATAATCATAAACTGCAAGAATTTCTCTCTTCGTTCCTCCAGTACCAATTCCACAAAGCGTTTCAATTCTTCGCTCACCTTACCTCCTCCGGCGGCTTCGCAAATCAGTTTCAACTTTGTTTCAGCAGGCAATACAGGATTATCCAATGCCTGTCGAAGTTCGGGGATTCTCGAGAAACTATCTGCCAATATTCCGGCTTCCTCATAAACAGTATCCTCTGTCCCCTTTTCGTCGGCATAGGCCAGCAAAGCCTTAGCATAACGCATTGAAATGACTCCTATATACATAACAATCAGTCTTTAGAAACAGTTAATTCATCCAGCAAACGGTCAATCATTTCCATTTGTTCTTTCTCATCATCGAGGTTCTTGCGCAAAACCTTCTCAGCAATGTCGACAGACAGTACAGCTACTTGGCGGCGGATGTCGCTGATAGCGCTGTCTTTTTCTGCCTGAATCTGCTTTTTCGCTTCATCCAGCAGTTTCTGTCCTTCAACCTGAGCCTGTGTTTTGGCTTCCTTCAGAATACGTTCGCGGGTTGCGACCGCTTCATTCAGGATGCGCGCCTGCTCCTCGTGAGCCTTAGCCAATATCATTTCACTGTCTGCTTTAATATTAGCCAATTGCTCATTGGCTTCACGTGCAGCAAGCAGTGACTTGTCTATATATTGTTTTCGCTCATCCACCATTCTGGTGATCACCGGAAAACCGTATTTTGCCAGAATGACAAAAACGATACCGAAAATGATGACCATCCAGAATAACAGACCGCTATCAGGTGTTAATAATGACATGCTAAATTAATTATAAGAACAAAGTTAATAAACAAACAATAATGGCGATCAGAGCCACACCTTCTACCAGCGCGGCGATAATAATCATATTCATACGGATATCTCCTGCCGCCTCCGGCTGACGGGCAATTGCCTCCATGGCAGAACCACCGATTTTACCGATACCGATACCTGCACCGATTACTGCAATAGCTGCTCCAAGTGCAGCACCTAATTTCCCTAAACCTGCCGCAGCAGCGGACTGTAATAAAACTGCTAGTAACATAATAGTTTGTTTTTTGAATTAATTATTTAATTTATTTCATTTCTTTTTCTTCACGCATCTCTTCTGTACGGGACAACCCGATAAAGACCGCGGACAACATGGTAAATACGTATGCTTGAATAAATGCGACCAATAATTCCAGCGCAGTCATAAAGATTCCGAATGCCACAGCAACAAATCCCATGGAACCATTGATCAGAGGTCCCATATTCGCCGTAATAAAAATAATGGATATCAAACTGAGAATAGCAGCATGACCGGCCATCATATTGGCAAACAAACGGATCATCAATGCAAATGGCTTCGTAAAGATTCCGAAAATCTCAATAATCGGCATCATCGGGAACGGAGCCTTCAACCACCAAGGAACATCAGGCCATAGAATCTCTTTCCAATATTCCTTGTTCCCCCATAGATTCACAGCCAGGAACGTACAGATAGCCAGCACAAAGGTAACGGCAATATTACCTGTAATATTCGCACCGCCGGGGAAGAAAGGAATCAATCCCATCAGATTATTGATCAGGATAAAGAAGAAAGCCGTCAGCAGATAAGGTGCATAACGCTTATAATCCTTACCGATACAACCCTTTATCACATCATCATTGATTGCCAGGATACAAGCTTCCATCATGCCCACCATTCCTTTAGGAGCTTCCTTTTCTACTGGATGTTTTTTGTACCAACGGGCACAACTCAACACTAGAATCACCAGAATGGCACTATTGACAAACAACCCGGTAACATTCTTTGTAATAGAGATATCCAAAGGTTTTACTTCGTTACCGCTAGCATCCTTTTCCACTATCTTACCTTTATATTCACCGTCTTTAGCAATGTACAGTCCTTCATACTCTCCGTTTCCTTCCTCAAACCTAGAAGAAAGAAAAACGTGCCATCCTGTACTGCTTTTTACGATTACCGGCAGTGGTATAGCTATAGGTGTATCTCCTATGTCAGTGATATGCCATTCATACGAATCACCTATATGTCCGAAAACGATTTCATTTACGTCTACCTGCTGCTCTTTATAGTCAGTTTCCGACTCTTCCCGGGCATTGGCTCCTTGCAGAAAAGCGATCAGCAACATTAAAACCGTTCCTATATATCGTAAACTTCTCATATTACTTATACTTGTACCTATTACTTTTATGTTTTATCTCAAAATGAAAAAAGAAGCGGGTTTCAAAAATCAGAAAGATAATATAGAATACCATGTAAGTTCCTATAAATGACAGTACTTGATGTGCCACCGCCACTGCATAGACGGACATAATCAAGATGCTCAACATCATCTTCGTCACTTTCGCCACCAAGTAAACCGCCACCATTTTTTGCGGACTTACCCGATAACAGCATCCGAACATAAATATGTAAAAGAGGCCGAAAAGATAAAAAAATATCGGTATGGAGGGATACCAGGCAAAATAATACCTAGGCAACAAGGTGTGAAATACCAGGGCTCCTCCCCAACTCAATACAACCATTAATATGGTCAACGATATGATAAATTTTCTCTTTACGGCTAACAAAAACATAATTATGTATTAGATTTCCACACAGGCCGAAACTATATTGTCCCTCACCTCAACGAACCCACTCGATATTCCAATTGATTTCTCCAATTCGTCCTCCGTGTATTTTATCTCGCCTTTTATCAGTGATGATATCAGCGGAGCATGATCATACAGGACAGAAAAAGAGCCTAATTCCCCCGGTAGTGTCACTATTTCCACTTTGCCGTCAAACAAAGTACTTTCCGGAGAAACCACTATCAAATGAAGATCTTCATGATGTTCCATACTTACTTTTATTTCTTATGGCTGGCAGCATCCAGCAACTTCTTTCCCTTTTCTATTGCTTCCTCTATCGTTCCTACATTCAAGAATGCCTGTTCCGGCAAGTAATCCACCTCACCGTCCAAAATCATCTTGAATCCTTTTATCGTATCTTCGATTGAAACCATGACACCCGGCACACCTGTAAACTGTTCGGCTACGGCAAACGGTTGTGAAAGGAACCGCTGCACCCGACGCGCACGGTTTACAGTCTGACGATCTTCATCACTCAATTCGTCCATACCCAAAATAGAAATGATATCTTGCAACTCCTTGTTGCGCTGCAAAATCTGCTTCACACGCTGAGCCACATCATAGTGCTCCTGCCCTACAATCAGCGGATCAAGAATACGTGAGGTTGATTCCAACGGATCTACAGCCGGATAAATACCCAGTTCGGTAATTTTACGGCTCAATACGGTCGTTGCATCCAAGTGAGTAAATGTAGTAGCGGGCGCAGGGTCTGTCAAGTCATCGGCAGGTACATACACAGCCTGTACCGAGGTGATAGAACCATTCTTGGTAGAAGTGATACGTTCCTGCATCTGTCCCATTTCTGTTGCCAGTGTCGGTTGATACCCCACGGCTGACGGCATACGCCCCAACAAAGCCGAAACCTCGGAACCTGCCTGAGTGAAACGGAATATATTGTCGATAAAGAACAAAATATCACGTGGTCCGTTGCTGTCACCGTTTTTGCGGTCACGGAAAGATTCGGCAACGGTCAACCCCGAAAGAGCAATGGAAGAACGTGCGCCGGGAGGCTCGTTCATCTGTCCGTACACCAATGTAGCCTGTGACTTTTCAACTTCATTATAGTCTACTTTGGAAAGGTCCCAATGACCTTCTTCCATACTTTTCTTAAATTCTTCTCCGTAGCGGATTACACCAGATTCAATCATTTCACGCAACAGGTCGTTGCCTTCACGTGTACGTTCACCGACTCCGGCAAAAACAGAAAAGCCGTTATGTTTCTTGGCAATGTTGTTAATCAGCTCCATAATAAGCACGGTCTTGCCTACACCGGCCCCCCCAAACAATCCGATTTTACCACCCTTTGAATAAGGTTCCAGCAAATCAATAACCTTGATACCTGTGAAGAGCACTTCCTGCACAGTAGACAATTCATCAAACTTAGGGGGCTCACGGTGAATGGGAAACGCCCCTTCCTTACTCAACGGGCGCATACCGTCCACAGCTTCACCTACTACGTTCATCAACCGGCCTTTAATCTGATTACCAACCGGCATAGTAATAGGATGTCCTGTCGGAATTACTTCCATACCACGTTGCAAACCGTCCGTACTATCCATAGCTACAGTACGCACTGTGTCTTCACCAATGTGTTGTTGAACTTCCACGACTAGAATTCTGCCGTCATTGCGTTTGATAGTCAATGCATCATGAATGCTTGGAAGAAGCAGATCGGTGTCGATGCCTTTGCCCTCAAAATACACATCGACTACCGGTCCGATAACTTGTGAAATATGTCCAATAATCTGTGACATAAGCTTCTATTTACTTTTATTTGATAATTTACCTTTTCTATATTAACAAATATCGCAGGCTTTTTGTTTACCTACCTTTTGCTTTATATGCGCAGCAAAGGTAAAGATTATCTCAGTAGATTGAACTTAAGCTAACATTTTTTACACATCAATACGACATTATTCCACCAAAAGAAGAAAAAAAGAACATTTCCGCTACTTTTTGTGCATTCCTTCACGAGATAACTGTTTACTTAAATTAGCAATTCCCAAAGCAACCACTGCTGTTACCGTAGCTGCATGCTCTTGGTATTCTGGTATATTCTTCGTATAAAGATCACGTTCCGTATGCCATATTTCCCCATAAGAGAAATTATATCCTTTTATGTCTTGTGTATTGAAACCAAAAGTAGGCACTCCTTCCACTGCAAAAACACTGGCATCCGTACCGCCGCTTTGAGTAGGACGTTTAAAGGGTTTCGCAACCTTTACCTCAAACGGATAATCCGCACGGATCTCTTTCACAGGCTTGCACACTTCCACAAAATCATCATACATAGCCTGAGGAACGGAGATTCCCACCGGTGGAGTCGGCCCTCCGTCCCGGTTGAACAGATTGGCAATCTTTCCCAATTCTTTTGCATGAGTCTTGACATATGCTTTTGCACCCAATAATCCAAATTCCTCTCCAGCAAAAGCCACAAACAGTATAGTACGTTTAGGTTTTGCACCGGAAAGTGCAATCATACGGGCAGCCTCCATCATAGGACCAATGCCTGTGCCGCAGTCTATACCACCGGTTGCCACATCATAAGAATCAAGATGTCCGCTTATAATAACATATTCATCCGGATATTTAGTGCCCTTAATGGATGCTACGACATTATGATATTTCACAGGACCTAGTTTGAAATGATTACGAATATCAAATTCCAGCCAAAAGTTCCGTCGTTCTTTCACCATCTGTTTAATAATCTTGTATTGATGTTCATCCAACTTGATATCACAGACTTCGGGCAAATTATCAAACGTAGTATGGGGATCATTCAATAAAGCACGATCATACAAAGCACGTAAAGGTACAGGTGCCGACTGAATAAAGCCAAGTGCTCCTGCCTCACACATCTCTTTATAAAATAGTCCCGGCATTTCACGCAAAGGCTTCATGGCATGTTTGGTTCCTTTGCTCCAATTCTCTTCCATCAAGGCAGCATTCTGCTTTTCTATTTCTATATTTTCAGCTTTGATAGCAGCTCTCAACGAATCTCCTTTAGCAGAACGGTCAACAGGCCAACCTACATTTTCACCTGAGATCAACACCCAAGCGCCTTTCAACTGATGTTTCATGCGGTCCAGCTCTTCTTGAGTACGGGGCTCTATCAAAACATGCCCGCGTTGCAGACCTTTAGTACCTGAAGTGTAGGATGGAGTGACAAAATGCAGATCCATCGCCTGATCTCCCCCGATTAAACGTCCGAACCATGGACCACGGTTAAAACCTACCGGCAGTTCCCCAGCTTCTTCCAAGCGTACGTCAATACCCCACCGTTTATATTCACGCATCATCCACTCGGCTGCGTTCTCATACGCATCCGAGCCTATAACTCTTCCCCCAAAACGATTGGTGAGAATATCCAACTGATGCATCACCCGGTTATCTGTTTGGCCCGTTTCAATGATTTTCTTTACGGCGGCAGGTTGGGCAAAAGCAGTTCCTGCATACAAAGAAGCAGCTATAACAGCTGCCATGCACATTTTGTTCATCATGGTATTTCTGTTTGTTAGTTGTTAACGATTACAAATATATAGCATTTTTTGGAACTTCAGCTATTAATTTCCAACAATTTACCAGGTAAAACCAAATATTTTTAAAGTCGTACAACACAAACAGTATTAAAATGAAAGCTTATTCAGCTTTCATTTCTTTCTCAAGGCTTTTGGCATACAGATTGTCAATGATACCATCAGACAGTCCAATGACCGGAACATAAATATATTCTGCATGCACTACTTCTGCAATTTTCAGAAAAATTTCCGCAGCAGGCACAATTACATCGGCACGGTCTTGCTTCAGACTGAATGCCTCTACCCTTTCCTCCGGAGTCAGCGGTTTCAACACATCATAAACCGTTTGCAACGAACTGACCGGCAAACGTTGCAATTTCTTATCCTTCTTATCTGCCAGGCGAAACAATTTATTAATATTCCCACCCGATCCGATGATATTGATCGCGGCAACACCTTCCGTCACTTTCATAAGCTCTTCTTCCATTTGCTGCCAAGTTCCTTCTTTAACAGCATTACTCAGCATACGCACCGTACCGATGTTGTAAGACACCGACCATACCAACTCACCGTTAGTCAACAGATTGATCTCTGTACTGCCACCACCCACATCCACATACATATAATTACCCTGACGGTCTTCCATACACTCTATATGATTATTATAAATCATTCGAGCCTCTTCCTGACCATCAATTATCTCAATGCGGATACCTGTATCCTTTTCGATTTTCTTGATTATCATCCTCCCGTTACGCGCGTCCCGCATAGCCGAAGTAGCACATGCCCTGTAATCATCCACATCATAAATTTTCATCAACTGACGGAAAGCCTTCATCAAACGTCTCAGCTTATCCACTTTCTTCTCGGACAATTCACCTATGGAGAAAACATCGAACCCTAGTCGTAGGGGTACGCGAAGCATCATCACTTTTTTAAATTTTTTCTCCTGCACAGCCTCTCTGTCAATGCTTTTTATCAAAAGGCGCACAGCGTTAGAACCAATATCAATAGCTGCATAATTCACTTTTCCCATCTTAATCCTTTATTCTGTTTTCATTTAAATAATATTTGTATAATTCCTCCTGCGAACGGAAAGCTGTTTTATCTTCCGATATCCAAGGACGATTCTCTCCTGTTCCGTCCACCACCCGTCCTTGCAGAGTATCTTTCAAACCATATTCCACTACCCGCTTCAAGTCTGCCTTTATTTCCGGATCGTAAACGGGGGCAATCACTTCCACCCTGTTATCCAAGTTGCGCGGCATCCAGTCAGCCGAACCGATGAACATTTTCTCATCACCACCATTGGCAAAAATAAAAATACGCGAATGTTCCAGATAACGGTCTATAATGCCATTGATACGAATTGCATCACTCACTCCCGGCACTCCCGTAATCAGTGAACAATTACCACGAACCAGCAAGTCTATCCGAACACCATGCGAAGATGCTTCATACAGTTTCTTCACCATTACCGGATCAGTAATATGATTAATCTTTATCAAAATGTAAGCAGGTTTTCCGGCCTGCTTGTTCTTGATTTCTTCATTAATAAGACGGATAAATTTTTGCTTCATCTCATTAGGAGATACCAACAGTTCTTTGAAGCGAACAGGAGAATAAGGGCGTTCTATAAAATCAAAGACCAAACTCACGTCACGCGTCACATTCTTAGCAGCCGTCATCAGCATATAATCAGTGTACATACGGGCGTTACCTTCATGAAAGTTTCCTGTACTGATACAAGCTATATCCGCACCTGTTTTCATGGATATATAGGTAATCTTAGAGTGTACCTTCAGTCCCTCCACCCCAAATATCACACGGATACCGGCATCCTGCATTTTCTTTGACCAATCTATATTGGAAGCCTCGTCAAAACGTGCCAGCAATTCAATAACTACTGTTACTTTCTTTCCATTGCGTGCCGCATTAATCAATGCTTTTACCACTTTCGAATCTTTAGCCAAACGATAGAGGGTTGTCTTGATACTTTTTACTTCTTTATTAATCGCCGCTTCCTGCAATATACGGATATAAGAATCGAAACTATGATAAGGCACATGAATAAAACGATCTTTCCTACGGATCAGCTCCAACATGCCAACGTTACCCGAAAGCTCATTTTTCAAAACAGGAGTCCATTCAGGGTATTTCAAATCTTTCCGGCCACAGTCTGGAAAACGCATCAGGTCCTTATGGTTATGATATTTTCCACCGCCCAATACTGTATCCAACTTATCCAGATTCAACTTGTTCATGACACGTTTTAAAAGATCTTTAGGCATATTGGCATCATAAATAACCCGTAAAGGCTCACCTCGTTTGCGACTCTTTACTCCTTTAGAAATTTTCTGCATCATTCCGTTACGCAGATCATTGTCTATTTCCATCTCCGCATCTTTGGTAAACTTGAAAGCATACGCTTCAAAATGTTTATAGTTCATACCATGAAATATCAATGGTAAACAATAGCGTACCACATCATCCAAATACATCAGGTAATTTTTACCATCCTTATCCGGCAGACGGATAAAACGCCCTGCCTGTGCTACAGGCAGCTCTATAATTGCATATTCTCCAACTTTATGTCCTTCTTTCCTCATCTTTACAGCCAAAAAGATATTTTCATCCGCTTCGTTACCCAGTTGTTTTACTGATTTCAGCCAGACAGGACTAATAAACCCATTCAGCCGTTGTTGATAAAAAGAATCGACAAATAACTGTTGTTCCTCATCCAGTTGTACATGATTGACTAAACAAATATTTTCTTTCTCCAATTCTGCCGTTACCTGCTTGATCGCACCTTCATATTCTTTAGAGTACCTGTTGTTCAGTTTATTTATCTGTCTAATCAGTTTCAATGCTTCTTCCCGTTCAGAATGCGCCGCTTTATCTTCGCACTCGGCCACCCGGCTTTGAGTAGCTACACGTACTCTGAAAAATTCATCCAAATTATTAGAGTAAATTCCTAAAAAGCTCAACCGTTCCAGTATAGGAACACGTTCTTTCATGGCTTCCTGCAAAATGCGACGATTAAAATACATCCAACTGATATCTCTCGGCAGATAATATTTATCTTCCTTTTTCTTCTTCTCCATACGGTTTTAATATTTTTAGCAAAAATACGTCATACACATTACAATAACATGTCAATATAACTACAAATCAATAACAATAAAAAAGTCACAGCCGACGCATACAGCCATGACTTAAAGAGAGTTTTTATAAGAAAATCAAATAAACTCTTCAACCAAATACATCTCATTAAATAAAACTTGTTGATAATTGGAAGAATCACTCTCTAACAAATTCAACAAAGTATATTCAGCTCCACGTACCCAATACACAAAATCACGATTGGGGTGGTAATCTTTCGCAAATTCCAGCAACTGTTGCAAATTAAAATCTGAGGAAATGATACCCGCACCGCTTTTTTTGGCATCATATGCATTACAGTCCTGTTCTATATGGGCAGGAACCATCAGAATAGGCTTGCCTAAATACATGGCCTCGCACACCGATTCAAATCCGGCAGTACTGGCATAAGCCTTGCATCCCGCCATCTGCCTCAAAAATTCCACATCATCCAGTTGATAAAAGCTCAATGTATTATCCACTCTCTTCACCGGTTCCTCCTCCCACTTGTCCCAAAAGAAACGAAGCGGTATCCTAGGATGTTGCCTATGCCATTTCATTACATTTTCACTGAAACCCGCATTAACCATATAGCCATGTATATAGTCACCGGAATAAGGTTCATGTAAAGTCACTTCCTTACGCAACAAGGGAGGAATCACACGGATATTATTCTGAGGATCATCCTTCATGTAACGAAAAGAAAGAGCCAAACGTTCCTTCGCCCCCAAGCTGGTCAGTACGGTAAAAAACTTCAAAAGAGCCAAGCTTACTTTATCAGCCTTCGGAAATTCAAAACTTTTATGCAAGAACAGATATTGATGTCCTATGCAGATTTGCGGAACAGAGGGACGGAACAGGAAATAAGTCAGTCCGGTCAGCAATTCATAGAAATTGATAACCCTGTCCGCACCACTGGCCTCGATACGCTGACGAATGTAGTTAATGCTATTGATATACACAGGAAGTTTCACTAGATTATACGCTACGCTCCGCATCAAACTCACCCGTTTGTTGGCTGGTGTAGGCAGAAAATTAGGACTGACAAAACGTTTTACGGGAGCATGGATGTTACGATTGAAAAATCCCGGCAAGCGGCGCGAACTACTTTTACCTACCAGTACTTCCACTACTTCGTGACCGTTCCGGCGCAATATTTCCTCCAACGTAATGGCTTGAGTAAGATGTCCTCTCCCCTCACCCTGTACTATAAATAAAAATTTCATGAGGCTGTATGTATTAGGGTAAACTCTTTATTTTCTTCATTCTCATCAGCTAGTACATGATGGTATTCCATGATATTCCAATTCCCGTCCGCATCCTCAGTCAGTGCCGAAAGGCTTTCTACCCAATCGCCCGAATTCAGATAATGAATACCATCATAATAGGTATTAGCCGGATGATGGATATGACCACAAATCACTCCGTCACATTTACGTACACGTGCAAACTCCACCAACACTTTCTCAAAGTCCGATATATAGGAAACAGCCGACTTTACTTTTTGTTTGACGGCCTGTGACAGAGAATAATACGGTTTCCCCCGTTTGGTACGATATTGGTTATAAAAGCGGTTCACCCATAAGAGGAATGTATAACCTGCATCACCCAACCGGGCTAACCATTTCATCTGTGTAGTAACCCGGTCGAATATATCGCCATGTGTCACATAATAACGCTTTCCATGTGTTTCAAGGATGTATTCTTTGACGATTTTTACGTTATAGAATGTCATAGGGACCAAGCCGTCCAGGAAATCATCGTGGTTGCCACGCACATAAATTACTTCAGTACCGAAGTTCTCCATCATTTTCATGATAACCTTAAAGAAATCAGTATGTTTTGCTTGCCACCTCTTAGTACCCGCCTTACGCAAATGCCAACCATCTATAATGTCTCCGTTCAATATCAGACGGTCACAACTGACAGATTTCAGAAAGTTACTGACCTCAATTGTTTTGGAATGAGAGGTTCCCAGATGGATATCCGACAAAACCACTGTAGGATAATACGTTCTTAGATGCATATCTTTATTATTAAAACTATGCAAATATCCATGTTATCTGTTACAAGATCGTGTCGGCAAAATTACTATGCTATTAAAATCAATGAAAAGACAGGCCGTTTCTTCATGGAACAAGAAACGGCCTGCAAAGCTTCAGTTTATCATACATAAACCATACTTCAATCTATAACTAACAATTAATTGTCAATATCAATCACATTGAACTGCATATCAAACTTTATCTCCCAACCATTAGAAAGTTTCACTTCATAGTCATGCTTGTCCCTCTCGATCTTGAGCATCTTGGCATCGGGGTAATTCGTAGCAACGTACTTTTTTATTGCTTCAGGAACCACAGCGACAGGTACAGCGCTGTATTTGCAATTCACTTCTGTCCAAACACCTTTCTTATCGAATTCCAGTTTGTCTCCATTGGTAAAAATCACATCATAGCTTTTATCAAACCAGTCCGTTTCCATTTTAGCCATCGCCACCTTATTATTGGGGAAATGAGTTTTGATAAAAGTTTGTGCAGTCTGAGGCAATTGGTTTACTTGAATAGGTTTGTCATCATCCGCCCATACCACTGTTTGCAACGTAAATAAGCACACTAACAATAATAATACCTTTTTCATAATCGTCATTTTTTTTATTTGGTTCTACATTCTGTTTTCTGATGCAAATATGCAGGGAGATTCTGAAAAGAATTTGAAATTCTGAAAAAAACACGATTTTTTTTCATTGATTATGAGTGGATGCGTAAAGTGTAAAACAATGCTCCCCGCTCTTATATTCATAGCAAAGCCTGAGAGCCTGCATTTTACATATCGTATCTGCTATTGCCAAACCTAGACCGGTAGAGCCTTCTTTTTTCTTTCCTTGATAAAAACGCTCAAAAATACGCCGGGCATCCAGCGGTTGTGCCGCCCCTGTATTGCAGAACATCACACTGTGGGGAGTAATGACAATCCGGATGTGTCCACCGTCCATATTGTGTACAAAAGCATTCTTCAACAAATTGGTAAGCAACACCACTGCCAATGTTTCATTTATCGTAAGATAGAAAACACCTTCTTCCTCTATGCTTGTTATGATCTCACGATATTGATACACTTCTTTATAGTCCTCCAGATATTGCCTCAATAATTTATTCACTTCTACTTGGACAGTATCCGTAAATTGACCGTTCTCTATCTTCGAAAGCAATAACAAAGACTTGTTCAACTTCGTTATATGTTCCAAAGTCTGGTGGGTTTTCATCAACTCCTCCAATTGGCTTTCTGAAAGATTTTCATCCTCCATCAGCATCTCCAACCGATTACGACAAATAGCCAGTGGTGTCTGCATCTCATGAGATGCATTACCAATAAATTGTTTTTGCTGTTCGAACATCTGCTCACTGCGCTCTGCATAACGAACAGCCGCTTCATTTAATTTTCTGAATTCTGAAACCCGGGTATTATTTTGTAAAGGCTCGTTTACCTTACCGATACGATATTTATCCAACCAATGAAGCAATACATAAAGAGGACGCATATTCCGATAAAACACCCACACATTAATAACAATTATAGTCAATAATAAAGCGATATAAAGAAAAATAATCCAACCTGCCATAGCATCTTTCAAATCTTCTTTTTCTATAGAAGGAGTCGCTACCGTCAATTCAAAAAACTTTTCGCCATCATCCTTAAAAATGGTCGTAAGGATTCGTGCAGGTTCAGTTTCATCTTTTTCAGGAATATAAACCATAGAATCTTTATAAATGATATCATCACAAGATCCTGCATATTCCTTCGTCACTTCACGCAGGAAATACTGATTGTTGGAAGCTGTATTTTTAGAAGGAAGCTCCTCTCCCGCCAATGCACGTATGATGATAATTTCCGAATAATCCTCCAATGAGTCATCCACTTCATCATTCACCTCATCCATTACAGCAAAATAGAAAAGGATGGCCCAGCCGGTCAATAAAACCGACAACACCAACGATATACGGATAATGATATAATAAATCAGTTTCATTTATTCCACTACCATTTTATATCCAAAACCATAAACAGCCTTCAGTTCAGGAGTAGCTCCAGCCTCTTTCAATCTCTTTCGTAAATTCTTGATTTGGGCATAGATAAAATCAAAATTATCGACTTGATCTATATGGTCGCCCCATACGGATTCGGCAAGTGTGCTTTTATTAACCAATCTGCCGGGACGGTTCATAAAATAAACCAGAATATCATATTCCTTACGGTTCAGTTCAAGCTTCTTTCCAGCTACGGTCACCCCATATTTATCGGGAAAAATTTCTATATTTCCATATTTGATACTATTTTCCCCACCTTGCTGATGACGGCGTATCACGCTTTTGATACGTGCATTCAGTTCCACCAAATGAAAAGGTTTAGGCAGATAATCATCGGCTCCGAGCTCCAATCCTAGCACTTTGTCTTCTATAGAGTCTTTGGCTGAAAGAATGATCACATTTTCCCGTTTATGCATTTCTTTCAACTTTTCCAACAAATCCAAGCCACTGCCATCCGGCAACATAATATCCAGCAAAATGCAGTCATAATCATAATCCTCTATCTTTTGTAATGCGGTGCGGTAATCGGCAGCAATTTCCACCACATAACGCTCCTTTTCCAATGAACGCTGAGTCACTTCACGCAAATTAGCATCGTCTTCTACTAATAGTATTTTCATAAGTCCAACTTTTGGTTCTTAAAGACAAAGAAACAAGATAATTCTGAAAAAACACTGAAATAAGAAAAAAAACGAAGAAGCCATACAATTTTTTCCATCAACCAACTAATAAACAACAAATATCAAACTAAAAACCGTTATCAACTATACAATCAGCCCCCTGCATCTACCACAACAAGATGCAAGGGGCCACACACAACTCTCTCTAATCAAACCCTAATTATTTGATTTCCATTTGAGAAAAATCCATTTGACTCAAGCCTACTGGTGACGGTGTTTCTTTTAAATCAAAAGAGACTTCCTTTTCACCATTTTTAGCCGAGTTTATTTTTACCTTTATACCCTTTGTTTCCGATGTTATTTTCAAAGATTTCAAATTAAAAGATACCGCACCGTTTCTCCAATAACCAGTAGTATCAGCATACGTATTGTAACGATACTCTAAATGAATATAGCCATCCTGGACGGGCGTAATTGTAGTGTTCTTTACCAAACTAACCAAATGTTTCATTTTAGAAGGCATGTTCTGATTAAAGATAATATTTAAATAACCACCACTAATCCACATATTACCTTCAAATATATCTACAGGATCATTTCCAAACGCTTCTTCATTCTCTGCTGTTAACTCCTCTATAGGTTTAGTTAGAATTTCCTTTATATTCAACACTTTGACCGAACAATCATATCCTTCCGGATAATTATCATACAAAGGATTGAAATAAAGAATAACCCGTTGTCCATCTATCGGAGAATACCAAAAATAATCAGTAGTTGCAGGCCAAATTTGTCCCCATCTGTCACCGGTAAAGTCATATACATGGGCACCTTTCACATTTACAGTAGCCCAATCCACTGCCACATCACCAAGAGAGTAGCCGTCACTATCATCACATGATTGGAGAGTGACTCCCATAACTACCAGGAATGCTAATAATAAAAGGTTCAACTTTTTCATAACTATAATGTATTAATCTCTTTTCTACTCTTAAAAGTAAAAAAGAGATCAAATACTGCATTTCATCCATTAATATTAACTTATTTTCAGTAAAAGGCTTGTAGAAAAACCAGATTCATTAAGAAAAAAAATAAAAACTTCCCGATTCGTCACGAACCGGGAAGCTTAAAACTGAGTTATATACAGATTTTCCCATTCAGGGGGAACATGGCTTTTCTATCAGCTTTTCACCCTTGTTTTGTTAAGGTAAATGGTTATATATTTAAAAGTTTAGTTTTTAGCGTATTATGTTAACTCACATAACAAAAAATATACCACGGGGCATAGTACCACTCAATACACTAAAAATCAACAGAATAATCATTTTTTTATTTTCCACATTATGTGGAAATACCACAATTTCATTCCACAATTTTGTAGAATTAATCCCCGTTTTTAAAATATATCTTTATCTTTGTAGAATTGATTACTCACTAAACAATATAATTACTATGAAAAAAAGACATTACGGAATGCTCTCATTGGCATTTACTTCATGCTTGGCTGTTCATGCGGAAAATAAAAATCAAAACACAGACAAGCCCAATGTCATCTTCATTTATGCTGATGATTTAGGATATGGTGACTTGGAGTGTTATGGAGCAAAAAACGTACAAACTCCAAATGTCAACCGTCTGGCATCCGAAGGGATACGATTTATCAACGCACACGCTACCGCCGCTACCAGTACCCCATCCAGATATTCCATGCTGACCGGAGAATATGCATGGCGTAAACCCGGAACAGATGTAGCTGCAGGCAATGCAGGAATGATTATACGTCCCGAGCAATATACTATGGCAGATATGTTTAAAAGCTCCGGATATGCCACAGGAGCATTTGGCAAATGGCATTTAGGATTAGGTGATAAAACTGCACAACAAGACTGGAATGCTCCTCTCTCCGCTTCTCTAGGTGATTTGGGGTTTGACTATTCCTATATCATGGCAGCCACAGCCGACCGGGTTCCCTGTGTATTTATCGAGAATGGCCAAGTAGCCAATTATGATCCTTCAGCTCCGATAGAAGTAAGCTATATAAAAAATTTCCCCGGTGAACCTACCGGAAAAGACAACCCTGAACTTTTATATAATCTGAAACCGAGCCACGGTCATGATATGTCTATCGTGAACGGCATCAGCCGAATCGGTTATATGAAAGGAGGTGGCAAAGCATTATGGAAAGATGAAAATATAGCCGATTCCATTACCGCACATGCAGTTGATTTTATCAAACAACATAAAGACGAGCCTTTCTTTATGTATTTCGCCACTAATGATGTGCATGTTCCCCGTTTTCCACACAATCGTTTCCGTGGTAAAAACAAGATGGGACTGCGCGGTGATGCTATCGCACAATTTGACTGGAGTGTAGGTCAGTTACTCGAAGCCCTCGATAAAATGGGATTGACCCAGAACACATTAATTATTCTTTCCAGCGACAATGGACCGGTAGTAGACGACGGATATGATGACAAGGCAGAAGAGCTACTGAACGGGCACGAACCTGCCGGTAACCTGAGAGGTGGAAAATACAGTGCATTTGAAGGGGGTACCCGTGTTCCTGTAATTGTACACTGGCCTAAAGCCATCAACAAGCCGGAAGTCAGCGATGTGCTTATTTCACAAATAGACTGGCTGGCATCACTAGCTTCTTTGGTAGATGCCCGTATTCCGAAAGGAAGTGCTCCCGACAGCTACAACCGGTTAGCAAATTTATTAGGACAAGACAAAACAGACCGCCCATGGGTTATTGAACAGGCATCCAATCACACCCTATCCGTGCGTACTAAAGATTGGAAATTTATTGAAGGCAGCGATGGTCCTAAAATGATTCCATGGGGTCCGAAAATTGAAACTGGTTATTTAGGTATTCCCCAGTTATATGATATGAAACAAGCAGGTGAAAAGGTGAATTTAGCGACTGAACATCCCGAAAAAGTATTCGAATTACAACAAATATTGAGAAAAGTACGAGATAAAAGTATTCAGATGAAGTAACATGCTGAATACACACCAACCCAATGTTTCCAAAAGGGTGAATCAAGACAAAAGAATCACATAAAGGGTCTTGAATTCACCCTCTTTTTTAATCAAGAAAATTTCAATATGGTCCTCATTTCAAAAGAACCAATCCTTATAGACAAAGATCCTTTTCTTTAAAGTCAAAGTATTTATAACAAAACACCTTGAACACTTTCACAAGAATGGGTTACACACAAAAACTCTCAAAGATACAAGATACGTTTTTCCACTTTACCCATAAAAAAGAAATCTCAATTTATTTCTTTATTTTCCCTTCATTCACCAGTTCAGACAGCGCCCTGGCCAATGACGGACGAGTAACTCCCAGCTTCTGCGCCACCTCCTGCTGATTATGAATAACAGAATGTGTTTCTAGATATTTCAACAAACGAGTCTTTAAATTCAACAAAGCAAACTCATTCAATTTCCTGCTTAAAAAGACACTCCTGTCCGAAATATCCTTCAAAAAATTCTGCATCATCAATGGATGCAAACGCATAAATTCTAAAAATATTTCTTTACCTATTACAAAAACCTCACAAGGTCCTATTGCCTCTACATTAACGGGAAAACGATTTTCAGTGGCAAAAATAAAAGCCGAAGCCAGCAAGTTAGGAGCTCCAATTTCTTCTACCGTCAGTTCTTTCCCTTCATCATTTATCATTCCCGCCCGTACACTTCCCGATGCAAGAATGTACAGCCCTTTACATAAGTCACCTTGCCGGGCAATGATATCACCCGGTTCAAAGTGCTTCAAACTATTCGGAAGTCCGAATAGGAAAGCAACCAATTCTTCCTCTTTCATTCCCCGGAAAGGAGCCATCTGCAATAATCCTGTCAGTTCCATCCTACTTTCTTTTAACTGTTATTTGTATCCGCTGTAACATATGGTACAACTTAAAAGACGAAAACCGTCTACTTTTGCACAAAAGTAATAGAAATCATTAAAATGAAAAAAGATATGGAGAATAACATGTTTTGTTTCCAATGTCAGGAAACGGCCAAAGGTTTCGGTTGCACCTTAAAAGGTGTTTGTGGAAAAAATGCAACTACAGCACGTACCATGGATTTATTGCTCTTTGTAGTACGAGGAATTTCTGTTGTGGCGGATCAATTGCGCCAGCATTCCCTCCCCGTTGAAAAAGAAGTGGACAATTTCATTGTAGACGCCTTATTCTGTACCATTACCAATGCCAATTTCGATGACGAAAGCATTACGAAACGCATTGACAAAGGATTAGCAATACGTGATGACCTTAAGCATCAAGCCTCTGCCAAGGATATTCCTCTGCCGGAAACCGATGAGTTAAATTGGAAAGGCAGTCACGATGAATATGATGCAAAAGCCGCAACAGTCGGAGTTTTACGTGAACAAAACGAGGATCTACGCTCTTTAAAAGAACTGATTATGTATGGTCTGAAAGGAATGGCTGCTTATCTGGAACATGCCATGAGGTTAGGACATAATGACGAAAGTATTCATCGTTTCATGCAGAACACCATCGCACAAATTACAACAAAATCTTTATCGGCGGATGAACTGACTGTATTAGCACTGAAAACAGGTGAAATAGGCGTTCGAACAATGGCTTTGCTCGACAAGGCAAACACTTCCAGTTATGGTAATCCGGAAATTACCCATGTAAATATAGGAACAGGTACCCGCCCCGGTATTCTGATAAGCGGACATGACCTGCATGATCTGGAAGAATTGTTGGAACAAACCAAAGACAGTGGCGTGGACGTATATACTCACGGTGAAATGCTTCCTGCACATTACTATCCGGCATTTAAAAAATATACACATTTTGCAGGAAACTATGGAAATGCCTGGTGGAAACAACGGGAGGAGTTTACCTCGTTCAATGGTCCTATCCTGTTCACAACCAACTGCATCGTTCCCCCTCTGCCCAATGCCACTTATAAAGAACGCATGTTTACCACTAATTCTACCGGATATCCCGGCTGCAAGCATATTACAGCAGACGAGAAAGGACATAAGGACTATACTGAAATTATAGAAACAGCCAAACAATGTGCCGCACCGACAGAAATAGAACATGGAGAAATCGTTGGTGGTTTTGCCCATAATCAGGTATTACAACTAGCAGACAAGGTCGTAGAAGCGGTAAAGAGCGGAGCTATCCGTAAGTTCATCGTCATGGCAGGTTGTGACGGACGTATGCGCAGTCGTGATTACTACACCACTTTTGCCGAGATGCTCCCCAAAGACACAGTCATTTTGACTGCGGGATGTGCTAAATATCGTTATAACAAACTAGGGTTAGGTGACATTAATGGCATTCCGCGTGTTTTAGATGCAGGACAATGTAACGATAGCTATTCATTGGCAGTCATCGCCCTCAAACTGAAGGAAGTATTCGGGCTACATGACATCAATGAACTGCCCATTATTTACAATATCGCCTGGTATGAACAGAAAGCGGTAATCGTATTGCTGGCATTACTCAGTTTGGGAATAAAAGAGATTCATCTCGGTCCCACCTTACCCGCATTCCTCTCGCCCAACGTGACGAAAGTACTGGTCGAAAACTTTGGAGTAAGCGGTATCGGTACAGTAGAAAGTGATATGAGAAAATGGGGATTAACGAACGAATAAACGGAATAATTATGAAACAGAAAAATTACCATTCATGTACAGTCGGACAAATTGTAGCCGGCAACTTTGATACAACCAAAGTATTCTCCCGTTACCATATTGATTTTTGCTGCCATGGCAATACTCCGTTTGCAGAAGCCTGCCGGAACCGTGGTATTGATCCCGAAGCAGTAGCACATGAATTAAATGAATTACAAGAGAATACGGTTAGTAATGCTCCTGACTTTGCCGGATGGCCCATCGATTTATTAATAGACTATGTATTGAAAATACACCATCGGGGAATCCGTGCCAAAGGTCCGCAAATAGAAGCATTATTAACCAAAGTAACCGAAGCGCATTCAAAGAATCATCCAGAGTTACTGCAAGTCCAGGCACTGTTCCGCGACTCGCTTCTTGATTTGGAAAATCATTTATCAAAAGAAGAGAATGTATTATTTCCTTATGTTTATGAAATGTTCCAAGCCAAAGAGGAAGGCTTGAAAGTAGCTAAATTCCATTGCGGCACCATTCTGTATCCCATCGAAGTGATGGAAGATGAACATAATCACGAAGGAGAACGTTTTGAAAAAATCTCTTCATTAACCAACGGATTCACCGCCCCTGAAGATGCTTGTGCCAGCTTCCGCTTGGTTTTACAACAATTGAAACAATTTGAAGAGGCATTACATGAACATATCCACCTGGAAAACAATATCATTTTTCCCAGAGCATTAGAATTGGAAAAGAAGGAAGCCATCTGATAACTACACCATGACACTTCCATTTACAAAAGTGCCCAAAGTGAAATAATGCACAAATCACTTTGGGCATCTTCATGTATTATAACCCACGCTCCACTATATAATCTTGTCCCTGTTCTGTCATCAAGTCATATTCATACACCTTATACAAAGCAGGATATTGCGGGTTTATCTCCTTGGTAACCAAAGGCTCTTTGATCTCTGCCTGCATATAATATTCATTCGGATTCTTACCTTTTGCCTCTTTTAATCCAACCCCACGCAAAGGAACATACGAACGTAAACGCAAATTACCTCCCAAACGGGAATGAATCTTCGCTTTATCCAGCTGCACGCCATTCCAGTTCATATCCACCACAAATCCTCCACGGGCAACCAGTCCTTGCACACTTCCTGTGGCCCAGGCATCCGGAAGAGCCGGAAGCAAATGTACAGCTCCGTCATGGCTCTGCAACAACATTTCAGCCACACCGGCAGTGTAGCCAAAATTACCGTCAATCTGAAAAGGCGGATGAGCATCAAACAGATTAGGATAAGTCCGTCCTTGCGGATAAGCCTCTTTCACTTCATCCCCAGGCAGCAGCTTCAACATATTATTAATAATCCGGAACGCATGATTACCGTCCAGCAAACGGGCCCACAGATTAACTTTCCAGCCAATGGACCAACCGGTAGCTTCGTCGCCACGCTGTAACAACGTGTTTTTAGCTGCCTGGAAAAGCAAAGGATGGGTGTAAGGAGATATCTGATTACTAGGGAACAATCCATATACATGAGAAATATGGCGATGCTTGTCATTCGGATTATCCAAGTCTTCCAGCCATTCCTGTAACTGATTGTATTTCCCGATCTGCATCGGGGCCAGACGATTTAACATAGACTGCAAAGAATCTTGATAAGAAGCGGACATTTTTAGAATTCTTGACGCATGCAATGCATTGCTAAGCACATCGAAAATTATCTGATTATCCATCGTACAACCTGCCACAATCGTTGAAGCTTTTTTAGTATCCTCTCCCGAAGGTCCATGTTCCGGAGACATGGACGGAGCAGTCACCATCCAACCGTATTCAGGATGTTCAGTCAAATAATCAAGATAAAAATCAGCAGCTCCTTTCAATGCCGGATAGGCTTCGGAAAGAAACAGCTTGTCCCCACTATATAAATAATGCTGCCACAAGTGGGTAGTCAACCAAGCACCTCCCATGGGCCATGTACCATAAAACGCCTTATCCACCGGACCGGTGGCACGCCATATATCTGTATTGTGATGAGCCACCCATCCGTTGCATCCATACATAGTCCGTGCCGTTTCCCTGCCGGTAACTGACAATTCTTTCACCATTTCGAACAAGGGCTGGTGCGTTTCACTCAGATTGGTCACTTCAGCCGGCCAGTAATTCATTTCCGTATTAATATTGATGGTATATTTTCCATCCCATGGAGCAGCCAGTTTATTATTCCATATACCTTGCAAATTGGCAGGCTGACCTCCCGGCTGGGAGGAGGAAATAAGCAAATAACGTCCATACTGAAAAAGCAACACCGCCAAAGAAACATCCTTACCCTCATTGAACAGTTCGATGCGTTTGACAGTTTCCAGCTTAGCCCGCTCACTGGTTCCCAAATCCAATCTTACACGGTCAAACTGCTCTTTATAAAGAGCTATATGCTCCTGTAAAACCTGACTATAAGGGCGTCCCAATGCCAGAGACAGATATCCGGACGCTTTTTTACTCTCATTGCCACTTATATCGTGATAATTAATAAAATTCGTACCCGATGAAACATACAGAGTAACACTGTCCGCTCCTTCCACTGTAATGTTTTGGTCATCAATTTTCACCTTACCCCCATCCACATCAGCCTGTGTCTGTGTTTCCATACGAATCAATCCTTTCACTCCCTCATGATCCCTACCCTTTCCGGTCAGAACCAATTTCTTTCCTTTCCTGCTGACTTTATGCTCCAATGGCGACACATATCCGACCTTAAAATTCAGTTTCCCCGGCCGGTCTGCTGTCAAACGGACCACTACCACCTTATCAGGAAATGATGCAAAAACTTCACGTTGAAAAGTCACGCCATCCACTTTGTAACGGGTAGTAGCCACCGCACGTTCCAAATCCAGATCACGATAATAATCGGTAACCTTTTCATGTCCGGGGGTTTCTATAATCAAACTGCCGATTGTCTGATAGGGCATACCATGCTTTCCGGCATAAAAGTTTTCTTGAATCAAGTTCTGAGCCTCCATGTTTTTTCCGGCGAAAATCAGTTCACGCACTTGGGGCAGACTTTCCAATGCTTCCGGTTTGTCATTCCGGTAGGGACTGCCTCCCCACATGGTTTCATCGTTTAGTTGAAGTTCTTCACGGGCCGTTCCGCCATATACCATCGCTCCCATCCGGGAATTGCCGACCGGAAGCGCTTCCACCCACGTTCCGGCAGGTTGCTTATACCACAATTTCAGATCACCAGCCTGAATAGATAACGAAAAAGACAATAAAATGCCTGCTAATAATGAATAAGTTTTCATGGTTAATAGATATTGTATAATGTACAAATATAATTCTATTAACCATACAAACGAAAAGACAGAAGCATTTTATTGTCTAAAAAACAATTATGATAAAGAAAAGACCAAATATTACACCTCCTCCCTATCTGATAACCGGAATCACATAATCGTATTTTCTCAATATTTCCGTTACAGGAGACAGTGGAAGCAAGTCAGGGCGGGGAGATATAAAAGACTTGCTGCCGATAGCCGAGCAATGCCGGGAAATGGGATTCACGGAAGAACTGACAAGACTGCTTGCCTACTTCCAACCCGTAAGGTTCAGGGGAAACTGCATTCACGGGAACACCGGGAAAAGTCCGGAACGGCATATTCAACGGCAACAGTAAAGAGGAATCCGCAGAAGAAAGGAAAGTTCCGGTTGTGCATTGACGGAATGCCTATACTTGAATGGTTCAAGATGAATTTAAAGAGCTTAAGGAAAAGCTGGCTGTAGGCCACACTCCAAAAGAGAAAAACAGGCCCCAAAGAGAGTTGAGAATATAATTCTTTGGTAGAAAATAAAAGTGTAATTCTAATTGTTAATGAATTGCACTTTGAGTATTTTTGTAAATACTTTGTTTCACTGATAAATAAACCAAGATGAAAACTATATTTTCATGTTTCTTCTGTCTTTTCTGTCTTTTCACTATCGGGTGTACGCATCAGTCCAGTCAAGAAAACTGTGTAGAAATCGGCAGTGCGGATGCAATCTGCGTAAGCACCGATACTTTAGGGAAAACAGTACGCATGAATATGCTACATGGGCATTATACCACTGAAAGTGAAGAAGTGTTCGCTATTGTCCTCAATCCTCAGAAACTTCCACTTAGTTATGGCAGAAGATGGATTTTAGAAAGATGGGAAAATAATCAATGGGTAAGGCTTTGGACGAAAAAGCCCACAGGTTTTTTTGATGACGAAATTATACCGATTACCCCACCTATATATTATTGTTTCAGTTTTCCTATTAAATACTATAAAACAACTCCCGGCAAATATCGTATTTCCACATCAATGTGGAATGATTTGGAGAAAATCAATCTCAATGCTGAATTTGAAATAGAATAAACATCCCTTTCACTAAACAATTCAATGTTATGAAAACAAAAATATGGGTAGGAGTTCTATTTTACTCTTTTATGGGATGTGCGAATAAGGCACCAAAATCAAATCTTACAAGCAAATCAATTCCTAAAGAGCCGGAAGGGTATGGTGTCCGGTATATTCCCGTGCAAGAAGAACCGGTAGAAGAGAATACGGTTTATGAGGTAGTAGAGGAAATGCCAGAATTTCCCGGTGGTATAGATAAATTGTTACAATTCATCAACGATAATATGAAATATCCAACCAAAGCACAAACGGAAGGAATGCAAGGAAAGGTTATTGTTCAATTCATCATAGACGAAGACGGTTACATAATAGAACCTAACATAGTAAGGAGTGTTGAGTCTTCTTTAGATAATGAGGCACTACGTCTGATAAAAATGCTTCCTCAATGGAAACCCGGCACACTAAAAGGAAAAGCTGTAAAGGTGAAATATACAGTCCCAGTAGCTTTTAAACTCAAATAATAGCAACTATGAAACATTTATTACTCATATTCCCGTAATATTCGAAAATCACCATTCCCCTCGCAACGATGTGCTTGAATAAAACGAAAAACCCACCTTTACATTAACAGATGTAAAAATGTGCGCTACGTCTTTAAACTATTGATTTTCAATGTTTAATGCGGTGCGTACGGGACTCGAACCCGTGACCCCATGCGTGACAGGCATGTATTCTAACCAACTGAACTAACGCACCAAATTTCATTTTTCTTATACTGCATCTCTCTCGATTGCGGTTGCAAAGGTACGCAAAATTTCGATATCTGCAAGCATTTTACGAATATTTTCTTGAACTTTTTTACATCAACTCTGATAATAAGCCATTTAAGATACAAGAAAAATAAAAATACAAAAAAAAGAGAGCACTTCATGTATTTTTTAAATATAATATGTATATTAGTCGTGTAAATAAAAGGAAACGCAACTATGGATATGCATGTTTTTCAAGTAGAATCAAATAAAGTACTTCCACAACAGGGAAGCATCCTTATATCCTCCCCTTTCATGAACGACTACCACTTTACAAGAGCAGTCGTGCTTCTTATCGAACATAATGACGAGGGAAGTATGGGTATTATCATGAATAAAGATTTCCGTTACCACATTCTGCTCAATGACCTCATCCCCGAATTGGAATTCGCACAGCGGGTCCCGGTGTATAAAGGCGGGCCGGTGAGCCGGGAGACAATATTTTTCCTGCATACGCTAAAAGATCTGGAAGGCGCACTGCCTCTGGGAAACGGGCTTTATCTGAATGGTGATTTCAATGCCGTGCAACAATATATACTGGACGGGAAGCCCATTGAAGGAGTGATCCGTTTCTTTGCCGGTTATGCGGGATGGGATCATGGACAACTTGCCAAAGAAATAAAAGAGAACTCATGGCTCATAGGAAAAGCCGGGAAAGAAACGTTGCTCAACCAGCACTTCCGCGACTTATGGCATACCAGTTTGAACGAAATGGGAGGCAAATACGCCATTTGGGCCCGCTATCCCCAATACCCCTCCCTCAACTGAGATTCAGCTTCTGAACAACCAGCACATCCGTATAGCCACCGCCAAACGTATGCGCCCACTCTTTCAATACCGCACTCTCTTTGTACCCGCACGCCGCAAAGAGTCTGCGGGAAGGAAGGTTTTCCACAGCGATATAGGCAAACAACTGATGAATTCCCAGATAACGGAAACAGTGTTCTTCCAGCAAAGCCAAGGCGTTACGCCCTATCCCCTGCCTGCGACAGGATTTATCCACCATAATCCCCACCTCGGCCCGGTTGTGCAAAGGATCAAAAGAACATAGATCCACAATCCCCACCACCTGCCGGTTCCCGTTTTCTATCATCAGGCGCAACTGGCGGTCGGCAAACAAATCATTCTGGGTCTGCTCTATGTACTGCTTCAACTGAAAACGCGAATACGGGCCTGTGGTATTGCTCATCTCCCACACATCCGTAGCGTTCTCAAAGCGGAACATGACTTCCAAGTCTTCCGGCTCCGGTGCACGGAGCCTTATCCCGTTCCCTTGAAAATGCCGGTCACTCATCATAAAGCAGGCTCCTCATTCTCCTCTTTTACCAAATCCAGCTCATCCAGCATCCGCTTGCGGGTAGGGACACAGAACAGGGAAGCGATCAGCGCCATCATGGCACACAATACGCCCGTGTTGTTCAGAGTCAGATAATAAAATGACAAGTTCACCAATACGGGAACCACCAGCATCCCCGTCCTTATCTCACTCCAGCGGCGATAACTTTTCAAGGCTTCCGGCAATGAACGCTGCTTCACATTCTTCACCAAGGAAAGGCTGAACAGCCGGAGCGATAAAGGAATCAGCCCCACCGCCAATAAAATCCCTACCGTCTGCAAGACATAATCCATACGGACATCGCCCGCGTAAGCCCCCTCGGTCATCACCCCTGTTTCATAAAGAGCCACCAAGAGCAAAGGCAACACCCATACCGCCACATATTCTATCTGCAAGTATCGCAGCAATTGTCTTATCTTCTTTTCCATCTCTTTCTGTTTTTCCCAGTTTATGCCGTTCCCGTAAACAAAGTACGATTTATGATGGAACGTCCCAACGTCACTTCATCCGTATATTCCAGCTCATCCCCGATAGAGATACCACGCGCTATCACACTCAGCTTCACGTCCATGCCGTCCAGCTTGCGCGAGATATAGAAATTCGTCGTGTCCCCCTCCATCGTCGAGCTCAAGGCAAGGATCACTTCCTTCACCTCACCGCCTTTCACCCGTTCCACCAGACTTTCTATCTGCAGATCGGAAGGACCTATGCCATCCATGGGCGAGATGACTCCCCCCAGGACATGGTACAGCCCCCTGTACTGCTGCGTGGCTTCCACCGCCATCACATCACGGATACTCTCCACCACACAGATCGTGGAAGCGTCCCGTGCCGGATTGGAACAGATACGGCAAGTTTCCGTGTCCGATATATTATGGCACACTTTACAATATTTCACTTCATGTTTCAAGGTAATCATCGCATTACCAAACGCCTCTACCACAGCCGTATCCTGTCTGAGCAGATGCAATACCAGCCGCATGGCGGTCTTGCGTCCCACACCCGGCAACTTGGCAAACTCTCCTACCGCTTTTTCCAGCAGCATGGACGGATATTGTTGGTTCATCAGTTATTTTGTATTATAATGGATGCAAACTTACGCAATTTCAACGATTTTGAGTACATTTGCACTCAAAAAAATAACATGAACGGAATTTATATTCTGCTGACCATACTGCTCTATTTCGGAATACTGCTGCTTGTAGCCCGCCTTACCGGCCGTCATTCCGATAATGACGCGTTCTTCCGCGGCAACCGCCGTTCTCCCTGGTATATTGTTTCTTTCGGAATGATCGGAGCCTCCCTTTCGGGAGTTACCTTCGTTTCCGTTCCGGGTATGGTACGCGGCATCGACATGACCTATATGCAGACCTGTTTCGGCTTCTTCATAGGCTATCTCATCATCGCCCACGTTCTGCTGCCGCTTTATTACAGGTTGAACCTGACCTCCATCTACACGTATCTGGGAGACCGGATCGGAAGGCACGCTTATAAGACGGGAGCTTCCTTTTTCCTTCTGTCCAAGATCATCGGAGCCGCAGCGCGCCTTTATCTGGTATGCCTTATCCTCCAGCATTATGTATTCGACGCCTTTCATATTCCTTTCGCCGCCACGGTGATAGGGATTGTCTTACTGATCTGGCTGTACACCCGCCGCAGCGGCATACGCACGATTGTGTGGACGGACAGCTTGCAGACACTCTGCCTGCTGCTGGCGCTGGGATTAATACTTTATGAGGTTTCCGGCCAGCTGGATCTGGATTTTCCGGGACTGGTACATGCCATCCGGGAAAATGAGCACAGCCGTATCTTTGTTTTTGACGACTGGCACAGCAAACAGAACTTCTTCAAGCAGTTTTTCAGCGGCATCTTCATCACGATTGTCATGACAGGGCTGGATCAGGATATGATGCAGAAGAACCTGTCGTGCAAGAACCTGCGTGAAGCCCAAAAGAACATGTATTGCTACGGCATCTCATTCGTTCCGGTCAATTTCCTGTTCCTGTCACTCGGAATCCTGCTGTTATTGTTCGCCTCGCAACTGAACATCCCCCTGCCGGCAGCCGGGGATGAGATACTGCCCTTGTTTGCGGCGGAAGGCCATCTGGGATTCGCCGTACTGATATTCTTTACCATCGGCATCATTGCAGCCGCCTTTTCCAGCGCCGATTCGGCATTGACCGCCCTCACCACCAGCTTCTGTATAGACATAGCGGGCATAAGCCATTTGTCCGGCAAGGAAGCGGAAAGACGGAGGAAGCTCGTGCACTTCTGCATATCAGTCCTCTTTATCGGATTCATCCTGCTGTTCAAGGCAGTAAACAACAAGAGTGTCATCGACGCTATCTATACCATCGCCTCGTACACTTACGGCCCGTTGTTGGGGCTGTTTGCATTCGGGCTGTTCACCCCAATGCGGCCGCGCGACCGTTTTGTTCCTTACATAGCCATCGCCTCGCCGCTATTATGCTATGCCATAGACCGGCTGGTGTTCACCTCCACCGGCTATCAGTTTGGCTATGAAATGTTAATGTTTAACGGCTTCCTGACTTTTATGGGGCTGACTTGTTTAAGTATAAAAACAAAGAATTATGGAAATACTCAGTGCAGAATTTGTAGTAAGTAACACAAAAGTAGAGAAATGCCCGCAGGACAACCTGCCCGAATATGCATTTATCGGCCGTTCAAATGTAGGTAAATCGAGTCTGATAAACATGTTGGCCAAACGTCCCAAACTGGCTATGACTTCCTCCACTCCGGGGAAGACTTTGCTGATCAATCACTTTCTGATCAATAAAGAATGGTATCTGGTGGATTTACCGGGATACGGATATGCCTCCCGGGGCAAGAAACAGGTAGAAAAGATACAGCAGATTATCGAGGATTATATCCTGGAACGCGAGCAAATGACCAATCTGTTTGTATTGATAGACTGCCGTCTGGAGCCTCAGAAAATAGACTTGGAATTTATGGAATGGCTGGGAGAAAATGGAGTACCCTTCTCTATCATCTTCACCAAAGCCGACAAGCTGACCAATGGCAAGGTTAAGGATAATGTAAACAAATATCTGAAAAAACTGACAGAACAGTGGGAAGAACTCCCTCCTCATTTCGTATCCTCCTCTGAAAAGAAAACAGGCAGACAGGAGATTCTGGATTATATTGACAGCATTAACCGGTCGCTTAAGGCATAGCGTTTACCTAGTGGTGACTACTTAGAATGCAAATGACGCAAATGACACAAATTTATACCCGTTCCTATTTGTGTCATTTGCGCCATTTGCATTCCGTTCCGGCAAACGCTCAGAGTTTTATGGTCTTCACCTTACCCGGAATCACCGTCAGATGCACCGTACCGTTGCATTCTATATCCACCTTCTGGTATCTGGCCTCCACCACCACTTTTCCGTCCAGAGCCATTATTCCCCATTGGCAGGCGTTTTCCTCGTAAGCGCAATAATAGCCCACAGGAGGCAGAATCTTCCTGTATTTGGGAGGCACAATGATACGTTCCCCCAGTTTCAAGCCCCATTTCATCCCCATCCGGAAAGGCAATGCATCCCTGATCTCTTCCAACCTTTTCAGCCTTTTCTGTTCCTCTTCCTGCAATTGTTTCCGTTGAGCTATCCCGGCACGCCGCCCGGCTTCTTCCTTCAGACGTTCCATCACCGTATGGAAATCTTCCTCGCCCGGCCGGGGAGCATTACAGGCTATATACCGCTTTTCCTTCCCTTTCTCCACATGATAATAATTCCCGTTCCCGTCCATCACCACGATACTCCGGTCCGCCAGACGGCCACAGCACCAATATACTTCCTCCTCATTCCCTGCCAGCACACAGGCGAAAACATCAAACAAGGTAGTCCAGACAGGATCCACCAGTTGGCAGTCCTTCGGAACACGGTAATCCGGTATCTTCAGATAAAAGTCATAAAAGTAGATGCCGTTCTGATCCACCCCTCGCATGGAGACATACGGTTTTCCGGTACGGCTGAAAAAGAACGCTCCCACCTTCAGCAGCTCCACACCGCCGTATGGCAATTCCATACAGCCGAATGACAACACCACGGGTTTCTCCCGATAGGTTCTGTTTACCTTCAGGTCGATGTAAGATTCATTGCCCGCACAGTCTGTCACGGCAAGCAGATCCCCCTTCATGAACTTCATTTTCCGGCAGCGGTCCAGCTGTATTCCGGGCTGTCCGGTTTCATTCACCACACCTGCCCGGTTATTCCCGAATCTCACTGCCGCCCGGTCTCCACAGATATCAAACACTTCCGGATACCGGGGCCTTACCGTCATCCTCTCCCCGCGCCTCAATCCCCAAAGCCCGCTTTGTCTGTCATAATAACTTTTCAAAACGGGCTGTCCGCCTTTTTCCGTTGCTGAATCTTCCCGGGTTGTAAGGAAGTCCATCAGCCGGTCGTGCGTTATCACCACCTCCAGTTCATCCTCCCGTTGTCTTTCCTCCTCCGGCAGCAGACCGGATACGGACAGCCTGCCTGTTTCCGCCCGTGCCCGGGACAGCGCGTTGCCAATCATCCGCCCCTCGAACATCGCCGCCCAGTCATGGTTCCGGGCAGGCAGACCGAAGATGCGGTACAGACCCACATTGTCTATCAGCATACAGGACGCCTTGTCGGCCGACCTCCTCAGCCCACGTCCCACCTGTTGCAGGTATTTCGCCAGGGAAAGCGTAGGACGTGCCAGCTGCACGAACTCTACATCGGGACAGTCGAAGCCTTCGGAGAAGATATCCACATTGACCAGCACTTTCACCTTCCCCCGTCTGAAAGCCTCCACCAGTTCCCGGCGTTCCGAAGCCGGAGTCCTGCTGTCGATAGCCACAGCCTCCAGTCCGTGTGCGCTATAACAAGCCGCTATCCGGCGGGCATGGGCGATGCTGACAGCATATACGATTCCTTTCTTTCCGTGGGCATATCGTTCCACGCTCTCATACAGCCGGCTGATACTTGTCTCCCGGTTCAGTACCTCATTCATCTCCTTTACCTGGTAGTCCCCGTCCGCACCCCGTTTCTTCAACGAGTCTATCAACCGCTGTTCTTTGCTGTTCGCACGGATGGACACATAGTCAAAGGATGACAACCACCCTTTTCCGATGAATTCCGCGACAGTCCACGAAGTGATCAGGCTGTCGAACAAGTCCGTGAATCCCTTGCCGTTCAGCCGGCAGGGAGTGGCAGTCATGCCCAGTTTCCTTGCCTCCGGATATTTCTCCCAAAGTATCCGGTAGGTTTCCGCCAGGGCGTGATGCGCCTCGTCGATGACGATCAAGTCCGGTTCTTCGTACATATCCTTCCGGTTTCGTGACAACCACTGGATGGACATCACCCTCACCCTTCCGTCCTCTTTGCTCATCCCGTGCCGGGACACGGTTTCCTCTATCTGCTCCACCAGCTCCCGGCGGTGCGCCACGATCCATACCCGGCTGCCGGAACCACGCAGGAATTCCCTTACTATGGCGGCCAGCAGATGCGTCTTGCCCGTACCGGTAGGCATCTGTACCATCACACTTCGGTGAAGCTCCCACTCCTTGAAAAGGCGGAGCTTCATCTCCTGCTGGTAGTCGCGAAGAGTGTCGTTCATGCAATACATTATGCGGATGCCGGTCGCTACCGGCAACAAAAAAGAGGGAAGGCCACATGCATCATTGCATGCAGCCTATAGTAAATATCTTATTCTTTACGGATTAATTTTTATCGAAAACCCAATTATCAATAAGTCCTATAAAAGCACAGACTTTAGGATACATTTCCTGAGTTGCTGCTAAATCAAAGTTCTTAAAGTCTTCATAATCGGCAGCTGAACGATTATTGAACAAAATAGAATAAAAGCGTCCCCATTCTTTAGGGAATTTACCTGTAAGAATAAAATGCTGGCTGAATTTTTGACGTACACCTTCATGACTCTTGACTCCGTCTATCTCCGACTGCAACAACAATCCACTCACAGCATAAAAACAGGCATAATACATCCTATTCATTGCCGTATTGTAATAACCACGCTCTATATGATCTTTTATTTCATCTAACAATGATTTGGCTGAATTCAGCCTATATAAAACAATATCAAACCGCTGTTCCGGAGTCATAACAATATCCCCTCCTTCATTATATTCTCATAAAACGGAGTGAAACGTTTTCCCCATTCTTTCATCGACTCTATAAACGGATTGATTTGAACACCGGTTTCTAACTCAATGTCATATAAAGGAGCAGTTAAAAGCATCTTGTCCTCCAAAGTAACCACATCCTTATCTATCAACAGCAACAGGTCTATATCACTATCACTACGCGCATCACCCCGCGCCTCACTTCCATAAAGTATCACCTTTATACCAGGAGCAACCTTATGTAAGGCATTTTGTATAGATTTCACGATTTCAGGACGCTTCATACTCCTTATCTTTAGATTGAATTTGTTGTTAACTGCAATCAAGCTTAATACAAAGAACGAAATTTTTCTTCAAACAAACAAATATTCAGCATCTTAATTGGTATCCTATCGAAAAGTTCCTGTTCCATTATTTTTCGCTTTTACCGTCCCTGCAATGAAAGAGTTCTTACATCATATACGGCCTATTCTTCTATGACCCAATCCCCCAGGGTGTGTTTCTCCACATCAAAATTGATCCCCACCTTCACCACTTGCAATCCGCTGAGGGAAAAGCGTTCGGGATACTGCTTCAGATTGATCTGGGCCATGGCCGCTTCCGCAGACCTACCCAGCTTCAATTCAATGACATACAGCTTACCGGCAACACGCATCACCACATCCACACGCCCCTTGGGGGTACGCACCTCCACATCGACATACATCCCGAACAGGGAGAAGATGATGTAGAACAATTGCTGGTAATGTCCCTCATAATTCGTGTTATCACAATACGTAACAGTAGAAAGGAATTCCTGAAGAAGACGCAAGGCCCCGTCCATATCTCCCCCGGCTATCGCAAGATACATACGGGCGATGGTCGTATTGCCTTTCAGCGTGTTATGGGCCAGATAGCCAGGCAGCAAGCTGCGCATCAGCCCGATCCGTATCTCACCGTTCGGAATGTCCAGCGTATACAGTTCGGCCAGCTTGTTGTAATCCTTTATCGTAAAGTAACCGCTCTGATAGAGCAGAGGAACAATGCCCTCCATTTTCTCCGTAGGCGCATCGAAATCAGCAGCCATAGCCTGCATACTTCCCCCTAACTGGGAGGGAAGGACGTGGAACTTGCGTAGCATCTCTATCAGATAAGTGGGCGTGCCGCTGCCAAACCAGTAATTGTTCAACTCGTCATTGGCAAAGGCATTCAGCAGGCTGAACGGATTATAGATATCGGGCGAAGGCCAGGTAAAATGATAACCGTCATATTTCTCCTTCAACTTCTGCAACGTTTCCTCTTTGCTCATTTCCTGCGAAACGGCAAGCCGTTCTATATAAGCTGTCATCTGTTCCTGCATTTCTTCCTGAGTGATGCCACAAATGGCGGCATAGGGCTTCAGCATACTGATATTCAAGATATTGTTCAGCTCGCTGAAGATGCTGAGTTGGGAGAATTTGGTAATGCCGGTCAGGAACACAAAGCGAAGATAAGGGTCGCACGCCTTCAACGGGCTGTAAAAATTGCGCATCACGTTACGGAGAACGGGAAGATCCGTTTCCTCATGCATCACATCCAGCAAAGGCGCGTCATACTCGTCAATAAGGACTACCACCTGTCGGCCGGTCTGTTCGTTGGCACGCATGATGAGTGAAGTCATCCGGTCGTTCAGCTTCACAGCCTCCTCAGGCTTGCCATAAATTTGTTCATATCCGCTAAGCTGGAAGCTCAGCATGCTTTCCAACGTATCCTTGTCCACATGCTTCGCCAGACTCATGTCGAAGTGCAGCACCGGATATTCCGTCCATTCGGTTTCCAGCTTCTCAATGGCCAATCCCCTGAAAAGGTCCTTCTTCCCGGCAAAGTAACTGTGCAACGTAGAAGTCAGCAATGACTTGCCGAACCGGCGGGGACGGCTCAGGAAACAATATTTGGAGGCGCCGTGCGCCATCCGGTAAACATATTCCGTCTTATCTATATAGAGGTAACCCTTGTTGATTATTTCCTCAAAAGTCTGTATGCCTATCGGGCATTTCTTCAATTGCTGCTGTTCCATCATTTTTTCCATTTTAACATTACCGCTACGTGGTATGTCTTCCAGGCAAATACGATAAATCTCATCAGCATCTACATCGAAATAATGATGTACTATTATATCACGTACCCCCATCACATACCTCCATGGAATCTCCGGATATTGAGCCAATAATTCTTTGTTTGTCACCTTATCCAGATTTTTAATGCTTTCTCCAATCGCAGTCAGTTTCATGCAGATACTATCCAGTTTCATCATACCGCTTTCACTCAATAGAAAATCATCCGGACAGGAGATATCCGAAAAACGAAAACTTATTCTTTCCAGAGATTTCTGTATCAAATCCAATATATGGAAAGCGATCAACGTGTCATACATAAATGCCCTCCCTCTGAATTCTTTCACGTAAAAATGAATCCATTCTATCTCGCAGGCGTACAATATCCACTTTGCAGCCCAATAATTCTTCCAACTCTTGCTTTATACCCGCTAAAGCGAAAAAGCCATGCAGCTGACCTTCCACACACACATCCACATCACTATTTTCAGTCTGCTCGCCACGTGCCACAGACCCGAAAATACCCATACGCACAATGCCATATTTATGAGCATTCTCAGCCATATACTTACGCAATAATGCAATGTATTCAGATGTCGTTTTCATATTTTTCCTCCAAGTAGGTTTTCGCAAATATACAATTTATTTTTCTTCAGACAAAAATTTCTCATTAAAGAATTTACTCAAAGCATCCCCATTATCTCCCTCACTTTTCCCTTCCACTCCCCCAGTTCACGTTCCGCCTCCCGTGACAGCGGCGGGTTGACATACCTGTAAAACTCGATACGCCTCTCATAGTGTTCTTCTATAACCGCCTTCACCTCGAAAAAAAGAAGAAGCGTCATGTTATTTTTTTTCTTCCAGGCTGGTAAAAAAGCCATTAGCCACATGGAGCTTACGCTCCAACTCCCGTCTGTGCAGATTCAACTGGCCCAAACGTTTCACTACCTCGGCAGCCAATTGCCGGGCCTGATCAACAGGATTCAAATGTTCCATCGGATTAAATCGTATTTTTTTATATGAATACTCATTTACATGTCCTCATTCAGGACAAAAACACACGTATCTCGGTTATTATATCGAACTTTGTAACATTGAAAATCAATAACCTGATTCATAAATATCAGGGCTTGCAAATTTAATAAATAAAAACGAATGAACCAATTTAAAATGTCACTGTTTCTGCCACCGATATCACCGGTAAAGGACAGTGCCACCGGACGAACCATCCAGCCGCCCACCTTAACGCCCTACAAGGAAATAACCTTACAGAAAGTGTACAAACTTATCACATCCAGCGAACGCCTGAAAACACTGACCGAGACCGTGCGCCGGGCAGCGGAAAACGGGGATGAAAAAATCTATCGTATGCTCAAGCAGCAGACACTGCCCTACGTTACTCCCTGCGGCGTCTTTTCCTACCGCAAAAGCGACAGCCTGACCGGACCGTCGGGCTTGATTGTAGTGGACATAGACCATCTTGATTCCCGTGGGGAAGCGGAAAAGCTGAAAAGACAATTGTTCGACGACCGCCTCCTGCGCCCTGTACTGGCATTCACCAGCCCCAGCGGATACGGAGTAAAAGCATTCATCCCCTACGACCTGGCACGCATACCCGACACCAGACAGAATACTTCCGAAAACATCTACTGGGCGATGAACTATGTACAAGCGATCTATGATTTCCACAGCAGCCACCCGGACGGGGAAGATAAGAAAACGAGCCGCTCCGGCAAAGGCGTGGACCGTTCCGGCAAGGACTTGGTACGGGCCTGTTTCCTCTCGTATGACGAGGAAGCATTGATACGCCGGGAAATTTAAGAAGAATAGAAAAGCATACTCAAAAGAATGCCGGACAAAATTTAAACAGGCACTCAAAAAACAACAAATATCATGAACATGAACAATCCTTTAGAAAACTTGCGGCAGCTGACCGAAGCTGTCCGCATGGCAGGCGCGGATATCGCTCCCACCTACATTGAATATGTACAACTGGCTTTCGCCATCGCAAACGATTGCGGGGAAGCGGGACGCAATGATTTCCTCTCCCTCTGCTCCCTTTCCTCCAAATACGACGAAAAAAATGCACAAGCACTGTTCTCGAACGCGCTTCATGCCGATAAAGAAGATATACATCTGGGAACCGTGTTCCATCTGGCCGGGCAATGCGGAGTGAAGATTTCCGGCAGCACCGGCTCTCACAAGGCAGGGACAATGGGGACAGCAGGGACAGCCCCGGATTTTCCACACACGTGCGCGCGATATAATAAGGTGGAAAATAACATTTCCGATGATACCGACGAGGAGGAACAGCTCACCGAAGGCTCCGATCCTTATTCCCCCCTGCCTACCTTTCCACAGAACTATGTGTGGCCGGAACTGCTGGAGAGAATCATCTCCTTCGGTAAAAATCCCGAACAGCGTGATATATTGCTCCTGGGAGCGTTTACCGTACTGGGTGCCTCCCTCTCCCACATAGTGCGGTGCCAGTACGGCCGGAAGTGGCAGGCCCCCTGTATGCAGACTTTCATCGTGGCCCCGTCCGCCTCGGGAAAAAGCGCGTTGACATGGGTACGGCTCCTCATCGAACCCATACACGACAAGATACGCAGCGAGGTGAAAGAGGCGATGAAAACTTACCGCCGGGAAAAGGCTGCCTACGACTCTCTGGGCAAGGAACGGAAAAATCAGGAAGCTCCCGTATTGCCTCCCAACCGGATGTTCCTCATATCGGGAAACAACACCGGAACAGGCATCCTGCAAAATATCATGGATTCCAACGGAACGGGCATCATCTGCGAAAGTGAGGCGGACACCGTATCCACCGCCATAGGGACCGAATACGGAAACTGGAGCGACACGCTGCGCAAGGCGTTCGACCACGACCGCCTGTCCTACAACCGGCGCACCGACTGCGAATATCAGGAGGTGAGCAGAAGCTACCTCTCCGTGCTGCTCTCGGGTACGCCCGCACAGGTAAAGCCCCTGATCCCCACGGCGGAGAACGGTCTGTTCTCCCGCCAGAACTTTTATTATATGCCACGCGTCACCCAGTGGGCAGACCAGTTCGGCGAGGATGAGGTGGATGTGGACGAGGAATTCCGCCTGATGGGCAACGAATGGAAAAACACGCTGGACGAGCTGACGCTTCGGGGATTGTTTACCCTGAAGCTGACTCATGCCCAGCATAAACAGTTCAACTTCCTGTTCGACAAACTGTTCCATCGTTCCGGCAAGATCAACGGGGACGAGATGAGCAGTTCCGTCATCCGTCTTGCCGTCAATGCGTGCCGCATGATGTCGATAGTCGCCATCCTGCGAAGCCTGGAAGACCCTTCTCTGGTGAAACCTGACGCGCATATTTCTTCCGATAATCTGAAGGACCGTATCATCCCGCGCTGGAACCTGGTGATTACAGACGATGATTTCCATGCCGTGCTTGCCTTGGTGGAGCCGCTTTATCTGCACGCCACCCATGTTCTTTCGTTTCTGTCCTCCTCCGTTATCAAGCGCCGGAGCACGGCGGACAAGGATATGCTCTTTGCCGAGATGGAGGACGAGTTTACCCGCCGGCTGTTGCTGGAAAAAGCGCACGACAGGAGGATACCTGAATCCACCGCGCTGACCTGGCTCAAACGGCTCACCAAACAGGGGGCGCTGGTGAGTGTGGACGGCAAGGGAACGTATCACAAGAACTGACCCGGCTCTCTATATGTACACGCATGTGTGTGTGAGGGAAAAAGGGGCTGTCCCCACTGTCCCCGTGTCCCCGTCGCTGCTCCGTGCGGCCGTTGTTCCCGGATAGCAAAAATCGTTTGTGGCAGTTCATTGGGATTGTTCGGAAAACTCCGGATAAACTTTATATACGACACTCCATGCCGGTTAGTATAAAAACAATCGGGCACGCTTTATGCCGAAAGGGGATTTGAATAATTTGCCCATGTGTCAATGTACCGATTTATTGATTTGCTGCTATGTACAATTTACCAATGCGCCAATGTGCCAACCGGGCCGCACTCTATCCGTAGGTGATTGGCCGTTGGTTCATTATCATCATCTATCAAACTCACGTTAAACAAGAAACCATTCATGAATAAGACCGAAACAGCCCTTCTCTATTTTCCGGACAGTACGCCGAAAGTAGCCGTGCGTCATCTGATGCGCTGGATCGCCCGGTGCGCACCGTTGCTCCACGCCCTGGAAGCCACTGGATACCATCCCTGTCAGAAATCCTTCACCTGCCGCCAGTTGCAACTCGTCTACCTCCACCTGGGAGAACCGTGATTCTCCCTGGAATCTGCCACAGACTGTCCGAGAACTCTTCCTCTCTCTTTGAGGCGTGGATTACGCGGAAAGAATAAAGAAGGAAGCGTGAAATCCGCCCTGAAGTCACCACATGACGCAAGTGCTGGCCGAGTTCCCGGACAGTTTCCCCAAAGGGTCAAAAGGGGTCGGAAGGGGTCACGCCGCACGGACGTGAAGTTATCTTTGCAGTGTCAGAAGGAAGAAGCCGCACCCCGGCACAAGATTACAAAAATCCTGGTACAAGATTCCGCGGATCTTGCCCCAAGTTTCACCGAACGCCGCAGCAGTGTGCGCCTTGCTCCTACCTGACACTTTTCCGATAATAATAACCCTTTAAAAACAAAAACGATGATCAACTACAGTATCTCACTCCGTGCCAATCCCAGTGACCAGGATGCTCCCAAGAAGGCTTATGCCAACGCCCAGTACTCAGAAATCATGACACTGGACAAGTTTGCCGAGCATATCTCGACCCACGGCTCCAAATACAACCGTGCCGACATCCAGGCGGTCCTGATCCAAGCGGTGGACTGCATGCGGGAGCAGCTTCTGGCAGGACAACGCATCCAGATGGGCGATCTGGGCACTTTCTCCATTCATATCAACAGCATGGGAGCCGAATCACTGGAAACATACAATCCCGCCATCCATGTGGAAGACCTGAACGTGCGCTGGAAAGCCGGGACCCGTTTCCTCAGCTTGCTGAAAGACAGCGTATTCAACCTGGTCCCTACCCGAAAGGCTGCCAAGCTGGTGGTTAAAGCCCTGAAAGCGGGGAAAAACACCGTGGACCTGACGGGAGAGGCTTCCGGACCAGATGACAAGACGGAAGAAAACGCCTGAACTTTCCGGGCTTCTGAAGTCTGATCGTATTTTGCCTTTCTGAAATGAAACGGTTACTCTGAAGTAGATCTGTATTTCTGTAAAGATCTGCCTTTCTGAAATAAAACTGTTGTTCTGAACAAAGTGAAGAATCTGAATGCATCTGAATGCAATCGTTTTTATGCCCACAGATTCCTCGTCTTTGTCCGGAATGACAGAAAAAAACAAATCCTTTAAAACAAATATCCCTATGAACAATTCAAAGAAAATCACCTGGAAGCAAATTCTGCACGCCATTATCCAAGCTGCCATAGCAGCGCTCACCGCCTTGGGCGTAACCAGTTGCACCACTCTCTTTTAAAAAGCCCCCTGGCCCATCGCATGACACTTTTTAATTTTTAATTCCCTATTTCAATTCAACCATGATTCAAGAAACTTTCCCTATGATAATCGGTGAGGAAGAGATCCCGAACGAACGTGCTCTCCTCACTCAAGAGGACGGCCCGATGATGGCATCCTCCGCTTCCGTGAAATATATCGTCATTCATTGCAGCGCCACACGCTCCACCCGGGATTACACCGCCGAGCAACTGCTCCGTGACCACAAAACGCGAGGTTTCCGCACAGTGGGGTATCATTTTTATATCCGTCGTGACGGAAGTGTGACCCAGCACCGCAAGCTTCTGGAAGTGGGTGCGCACTGCCGCCCCTGGAACCGTTGCAGCATAGGCATCTGCTATGAGGGCGGGCTGGATGCGGACGGACGTCCGGCAGATACCCGGACACCGGAACAGACGGAACAATTTATTTTGTTGCTGATGCGGATGGTGAAAATCTTTCCCGGTGTCCGGATAAGGGGACACAGGGATATGCCGGGAAGTATCCCGAAGGCTTGTCCGTGTTTTGATGCGGAGGGGGTATTCGGGTACTTGGAGAAATAATAAAGAAAGTGGCAATCACCATGCAGTTTCTTCTTTGGGGGAAACTGCATGGAGAATGCCCTTACGTATGATTTGTTTTTCTTTGTAGAAAGGTTTTACAATAATGAATTTACTCAATCTACAGACTACCAGACTAATCGTATACGATAGCCCTATAGAGAACCGACATTGACATCATTCTAATTTACCCTACCCACCATTCACCTTTCTACAAAACAGAAGCAAATCACCTAGCAGTACAATCAATCGTGCACACCGTTACAGCTTATCAATTTCTTCCGCTGAAAGTCCGGCAACCCGGACAATATCCGCTATGGAAAAACCGTTCTCTTTCAGTTTACGGGCAATTTCCAAACGCTCCTTCAAACGTCCTTCCGCCTCTCCTTCCGCTTTTCCTTCCGCTTTTCCTATTGCTTTTCCTATCGCTTTTCCTTCCGCGACAGCCTGTTCACGGATATCATTTTCCACAATACGGCTCACGTTATAACGGTCCACCGCCTTATCATAAGCGATACGGTCACCCTCAGACAGGTGAGCCTTGGCGGCAAGGCGGTCAAGATGGCTGAAAACCTGTTCTTTCAGCGCATCGGGCATTCTGTTCCAGTTGTTCATATTCTTCAGTGCATACATTAGTTTATCGGATAAAGTAGAACATTCGTCCAGTTCCTTCGTAAAATAAGGAAACTGGAGATAAATCTGACGGAAATTCCGGTTCACCACACGACCGCTGTCCCGGTCGGAAACCACCGTGTCGGTACGGAACTTGCTTTCCAGACCATCCTCCTTGAAATTCATCAGGAAAATGCCGTACACGGCAGGAAGCCTGTAACGGAGACCGTAAGAAACCTCCTCTTCCCTGAGCAGACCGCAATCCCCCTCCAACGGAGTGTCGGGAACACATACCTCTTTAGAGGACGGATTCTCCATCTGGCGGCTCACCGCACGGCACACATAATAAAGCGTACGGTCCAGGAAATGGCTATGCCAACGATTCTGCATCTCCACTATGATGTACTCGCCCGTAGAGGTACGGCAGTAAAGGTCATAGATGATGCCCTTGTCGTGAATATTCTCCGAACGGTCCTCCTTGTCCAGAAACGTCAGGTCTTCAATGTGATGCTCACCCGACAGCAGTTCGTTAAGCAGGATTATCAGCAGATCCTTGCTGGCAGGCTGTCCGAAGATTATCTTGAAGCCGAGATCCGTGAAAGGGTTTACAAAGCGGGATGACATAATAAAGATGATTTTATGGTTTCTGACCGCAAAGAAACGAATTCTATCTGGAAATTCCTATGAATGAGCGCTTTTTATTATTTTAAATGGATTTTGAAGACTAAGCCACCGGAAAAGTACTTGCAACGGTTCAGTTCTACTATGGCGTTGATGTAGTCTTTCCAGAAGCTGTACTCCATACCAAGATTTACCTGATACTTCGCCCCGTCAGGGTCAAAAGTCAAATCCTCCTTCACATCCGTATAACCGGGAACCACTTCTGCCATTAAATTAACACCATTAATGGCTTTATGCACCCAAGAATCACTGTCCTTCAAATGAAACCGGAAGTTCGCACCCATAGCCGGATTATTCAACTTGTTATCAAAACGGTTGCTGTATATCCATGACAGGTGTGCACCTAATGTACCCACATTCTCAAAATAAAAATGTTTGGTTATGGCCAAATAATAGCGGTTAAGAAAACCATTACCATAATTTAATTCTGAAGGTTTGGACAGCGATCCTCCATTCCATGAATCACCTATCACATCATTCGCCCCGAGAACTATCTGGGGGGTCCATTCTTTCCACCAGCCTTCTTTCCACACTCTAAGCCGAAAATGAAAGGAACGGTCCTGATTAATAAATTTACCATACGTAGAAGGAACCCAATAGCCCGAACGATTACCATAGTCCGTGGGTACTGCCTTATGCCCCATACATAAGTACCCGGCTTCCAACCAAGGGAAAATAGTTATGTTTATGTAGTAATTCCATGTATCATACCACCAACGGGGAACGGTAGCGTGATGGTTCAGCCAGTTACCACCTGCCATAAAGGTTTTGTCACGCTGCATGTCGGCAGTGGGAAGATTCATCAGACCTGTGGTGCCATAGTTGATTTGCGCATCTGCTTGCAGCAAATAAAAAATAGCAATACAAACAGCTAATAATATTCTCTTAATCATGCAAGTTTCATTTACAACTTTACAGACTGATAAATAGCTTCCAACTCTTGAATTCGATTTGTTATTAAAAACTCCCGTTCAAAAAGAATACGTGAATTATTACCATACAAATCTCTTTTTACTTTATCTTCCACCAGTTCGCATATAGCTTTTACAAAGGCTCCCTTTTCCAAAGGAATCAGCCTTCCATTATATCCATCTTGCACACAGTCCTTATTCCCTGCCACATCAGACGCAACAATGGCTTTGCCCAAAGACATAGCTTCAATTACCGCCAAAGGCAGTCCCTCATATCGAGCCACCGTCAAATAAAACAGGGAATTATTGACATACTCCAATGTTTCCCTATGATTAAGCCAAGGAAAAAGACTTATCACTTCCTCCAAAGCATATTCAGCAATCTTAGTTTTCATTCTATCAAGTTCCGGTGAATAATAGCCTACCCCTAACAAAACAAACTTCACCTCAGGATGCAAAATATGTACATCTTTTACTACTTCCACTAAAAAAAGAGGATTCTTTTGATAGGAAGGTCTTCCTATATAACAAATATATTTATCAGGCTTCATCATTTCCCAATTCATTTACAGCATCCGGTACTGCATTGTTCCATACCAAGGCTTTGTCTTCATGATAATGAACCAAATTGATACCCATTGCCCGTTCTGACTCCGAACAAGCCAAAAGCCAAGCATTCAATTTTGTAGAACGTTCTACAAACAAATAGATTTTTCTTTTTAATCTTGATTGGGTACTTAAAAACGAGAAAGCATGAGGAGTATAAAAAGTTTTAGTTCGAGTTAGGAATCCGGCAACCCTTCCCACAACCCCACCTTTGGCACTATGACAATGAAGCAAATCCGGCTGTTCTTTTCTTATTATTCTCACAGCTTGTATTATAGCTTTAAAATCATTCCATAGATTCAAGTTCCGATAAAGGCTTATTCCATACTCTTTCACTCTTTCTCCATTCTTTTCTATTGGCTTATTGTTGTCTTTGTCACCATGAACAAGAATATACTCATAGTCGCCTTCAGCGTATATTATCGAATTTCGGATATAGATATCCAATCCGCCAATTACTTGGCCTAGATGAAGAATCTTCATTGATCTTTTAAGGGATAAGAGATTTAAACTCAAGATTAAGAAATAGCATTTTAATAAAATCCAATAGAACTAATCCTATTTAGAAACAGAAATAAATATTGACATATATTTTTTAGCAATCTCATCATTAGAAAACTTATAAATCAACTTTTCAAACCCATTTTTCCCTATTATACGTCTTAATTCATCATTGTCTAACAATTTTTCCAAAGCTTGCCGTAAGGCCATTGCATCTAGAGCAGGTACAATAATGCCGTCTATACCATCTTCTATGTATTCAGGAAAACACCCCACATTTGTAGCGACTATCGGCTTTTCATAATAAAATATACTCTGCACAGTTTGAGTCCCCGTAGCATCCCTGTATGGCATCACTAAAACCTTACTCCGTTGAATTAATTCAGCCAATTCCTCATCTGGTACATATTTATTTATATGTTCAAAATTAGAGGGCAAATTTCCTATGCCAAAAACTTGGCTAACATCCCCCTTTCCGGCTACTACAAATCTTACATTCTGCATTTGCCTACCCGCCTCTATCAACACATCAAGTCCTTTATAATATTCAATCCTCCCAAAAAAGAGAACATCTATATCTTGTTCTAGTTCTCTCTTAGGATATACCAGATTCTCCAACAGTCCCAAATAATTAACAGCTATTTTTTCTTTGTTTATCATTAGCCCAAGACTCAATATATCATCCTTTATAGAAAGACAAGAAACAATTATTTTTGCACTTTTAGTATATGAATATTTCAAATTGGCTTTTAAAAAAAAGCCATCCAGCCTTCCTACACCAGAATGTAATCTATGGTCATGGACAAATGAAATTATTTGTTTATGATTTACTATATGATAAATGAATAGGTTTACTGGATGAGGACTATATATAAAACACACATCAAAGGCTGTTTTCTTTATATACCTATATATTTTACAATAAGATACAGGATTTATAAAGTCAACCATCATCTTTCTATCAAATCTTACATTACAAATTCTATCTGTTCCGACATCCTCCGGTTTCACACTTTTGTTCGTCAAGACAGAAACCTCACACAATTTTGACAAGTCTCGCGCTATCATCTTAAAATTATCTCCCATCGCCCCATTGACAGAGAAAGAAATCATTAAAACCTTCATACTTTTACCCCTCTGATTCCACTATTCATTGCAAACATCACATCGCTTTCACTATCCCCAATCATCAAACATCGTTCCCTTTCTATATCAGGGAAATCATGCAATATATCCAGAAACATTCCACAACCCGGCTTCCTTCGTATATCTTTTTCTGATAGTGCTGTACAATAATAGATACCATCGATTCTTGCCCCATGATTTTCTATTTCTGCAATCATTTTCTGATGTATTTCCAACAAATCATTTTCACTCATCACACCTTTTCCTACTCCCCTTTGATTTGTCACAACAAAAATATGCTTAACGATCGGAGTCCATTTTTTCAATGCTTCAAAAACCCCTGGAAGGAATTCAAATTCCTCCCAACATTTCACATAATCATTAGGGCGAAGACGATTTATCACCCCATCACGGTCAAGTAATAAAGTATCATACCCTGTAATATCTATGTCCAATAAATTCATCTGTCATCTTCTTTAAAATATAAAGGAAACTCTTTATTTGCCTTCTGATAATCTTCCGGGATTCCAATATCGATGAAATAGCCTTCTTGCACGACTCCCTGCAATTGTCCCTTTTTACATTCTGGTTCCAGTACTGATATTTCAAATGAAAACTTCTTTGGAAGCTCTTTAAAAAGGGATGCTTGGCGATTTATTATATACACCCCACCATTTATCAGACCTTTTTCGCAATACTGTTTCTCATTAAATTGGGTTATAGTTCTGTCTTCAGTATTGAAGTTCACTGTTCCATAACGGTCAAACTGAGTCATCGGCTTCAAAGCCAACGTAATGGATTTCTTCCCTTTCTTATGGCAGCTGAGCAAATTATCGAAATCCACATCAAAAAATGTATCACCGTTCAATACTACTACATCATCATTCTTCACTTTCTCCAAAGCCAGTTTAATTCCTCCTCCTGTACCTAACGGCTCCTCTTCTATAGCATAATCAAAACTAAAAGAAAAATCATCTTTCACCTTGTCAATCCACTGAAATATCACTCCCCGAAGATAACCAACTGAAAGAATAACCTTACTCACATTATATTTAGTGAGATACTTTAATATATACCACAAAAAAGGTTTTCCTGCTATTGGTGCCATACATTTAGGAACCTCACTAACCACACTCCGCAACCTTGTGCCGAGTCCACCTGCCAATATTATTACCTCCATAATACTTTTTTCAAAATACAGCAAGCAAATATTTCCTCTAAATCAACTAAAATTCATTTTACATCCCCAAAAAATTTTTCCTCTAACATCAAGCATAAACAGTGATAAACAGGCAAATGCAATTCTTGAATCCTATATGTTTCTGTTTCGGGAACCCGAATACACACATCGGATAAAGCAGAAAGCTTACTATGCTTGGAGCCTGTTAATCCTATCACTTTCATACCTTTAGCTTTGGCTGTAACAGCTGCGAAAAGAACATTTTCACTGTTACCTGAAGTGGAAATGCCCAAAAATACATCATCTTCACATCCATACCCATTTACCTGTTGGGCAAAACACAACAAAGGCTCACAATCATTCATATAAGCAGTAGAAAGAGCTACATGACCATCTAACGCAATAGCAGGCAAAGCTCCTTGCAAATGACGCCCCAATATTCGACCTCTATCCACATCAATTGACATCAACCTATCCACTTCTTTATCCTGTAATTGACGGTCATTCTTAAAACCTTTCATCAGTTCTCCTACAATATGTTCGGCATCAGCAGCACTACCACCATTGCCACAAACTAACATCTTACCTTGCGATACATAACATCCAGTCAGCACCTCAAATGCTGCTATAATATCAGTTCTGCAACACGCAAGCATCGGATAACGTAAAAGCAACAAATCTAAATATCTCATTTTTTTATTTTGTTTACACTTTATCTGTTGAGTATATTTTCCATCCATGTGCCCCACCGTCACTAAACTGAAATGGCATTACAAAACCATCCAGCCTCTGCAAAGATTCCACCACTTCACACTTTCTTACCGGCTCTACTACAAACATGATAAATCCACCTCCTCCAGCTCCTGATACTTTACCTGCCTTTGCTCCTGCCGCAAATGCTACATCAAACGCTTTTTGAATCGTCGGATTAGTAATACCATTTGCCATTTTTTTCTTGTCTTCCCAAGCCTGCCCTATTATATGGGCAAACTCCGCCATATCCCCTTTCAGTAAAGCTAATTTCATATCTACAGCACTTTGTTTGATACGATGCATCGCTTCTATGGCCGTCTGATTCCCACTAGACGTATTTTTTTTCTGTTCATCGATAATGGCAGCACTACTACGCGATGCCCCTGTGAAATACAGAACCATAGAAGCTTCCAGTTCATCCACAATCCAACGTTTCATTTTCAACGGATTGACTATAACTATGTCATTCGGCAAAAATTCCATATAATTAAATCCACCGAAAGCAGCTGCATACTGATCCTGCTTACCACCACTCAACCCCAAATCCTTACGTTCTATTTCATAGGCAAGACGAGACGTTTCATAATCGCCTAACGGAAGGCTCAACCATTCAATGAAAGCCTTCAGAATACATACGACCATTGTAGATGATGTTCCCAATCCAGACCCTGCCGGAGCATCATTGTAAGTTGTTATTTTAAAACTTTTCGCTTCTAAATCATAGTCATGAATTATTCTGTTATACACTCCTTTAATCAGACTGGCATCACCATCTATCATCAATAATTTAGCAGAAGAATAGCTTTTATGACAATGCGAATCAAAAGCATCAATTACAATCTGACCATTGTCTGTTTCCTCAATAGTACAATATGCATACAGGTTAATTGTTGCATTAAGTATTAGTCCACCGTAAATATTACTATATGGAGAAACATCGCTTCCACCTCCTGCTAAACCCAGACGAAGAGGAGCTTTACTTCTTACTATCATTTCTTTAATCTATTTTTGAAATTAAATAATCATAAATCCTTTTACCTACTACATCTACTGAATAAACAGCTTTATAATTTTCTGCAATTTTTTCCAAATGAGTTCTATCAGGATACTTATCCAATACTTCCATCATCTTTTCCGCCAATTCTTTATCATTCATTGGATGTTCGTAATAATAAAGCAGCCCCATAGTAACCTCTTGTAAAGAATCGGAGGTGGAGCATATTACAGGACACCCCATCGCAGCGGCCTCCAATGGTGGAAAACCAAATCCCTCCCTCAAAGACGGGAACACAAATAGACTGGCAAATTTGTATAAACTATTTAAATCTTTCTCTGTTATACCTTGGTATAATATGATACGTTCTTGAATCTGTTCAGATATTATTATAGGGAGGATTTCTTTTTCCCAATACGTATTTTTAGTTCCAACAATCACTAACTTTTGCTTTACGCTACCCTTAATGCTCGCATAAGCTTTTATCAGTGTAACAATATTTTTCATTTTACATATACGGCCTACGTACAATATATAATCATCTTCTATCAATCGAGGAGAATATCCATCAACGAAAGATATACTATTTCCCAACGAAACTAATTCTCCAGTATACCAAGGATAAAACATCCGTATCTGTTCTTTAGAAAAATTAGATATGGTCACAATACTTTCACTATACTTCATTAACATATCGTCTCGTTTCTTCATAATCATCAACCTTAATCCTCTACCATCTAACTGCATTTGCAAATCGTGAATAGTAGTAATCTTCTTTGATTTTGATTGCCATCTATTCACATAATCACCATGAGGGCAAAAGATTAAATCGAATTTTTGAGTTTCAAAAACGTTCTTTACCTCCCTAGCTATATATAATGATTGAAATTTGGGGATATTCAGAAGTTTTTTATTACAAACTATAATATGCCGAAATTCTTGTGGGAACATCTCTTTTACATTTTCCGCTACTCCCCCATTTAGTAATAATATGAAATGTTTTTCTAAATGATGCTTCACTATATATTCCAAAAAACGATAAGCATACTTGGCAATACCTGTATATAAATTACCCTTTCTTATCCATGACAGGTCTATTAAAATATTCATTTCCATTCAATATTTTTTTTGATTTTTTTCTTCAAAAAACGTAAAAACGACAACGACTTAACAAAAAAAGAATTATTTATTATAGGTAAAAGCATTTTTAGAAGCGGAGTATCATATAAATAAAGTAATTGATAATCTTTGAATATTCGAGCAGGTACTACAGATTTCAAAATGCGACAACGTTCTTCATCCGCTTTTTCCATATTACTACTTATGCCATTTGTATCATAAAAACAAACGATTTCATTTATGCGTGTATAACTAGTGCCATTTCTAAAAACAGAAACCATTATAAAAAATAATAAATCTGCCGATATCTTTAAATCCTCATCATAAGGATATTCTTCCATCAATTGACGCTTGATAAATGTTGCTTGATGACAAAATCCTTTTTTAAAGAAATAGAAAAGACTTATATTTTTTTCTTCTGGTGGATACCAAAATCCTTGAGGGATCTGTGCGATACCAGATATAAGATCCTCGTTTCGATTACTTGTAAATATATTCTCTAGAACCTTTTCATTTATAAAAAAATCCCCTGCATTCATAAAATTACAATACAGACCAGTGGCATGCTTTACACCTTTATTCATAGCGTTATATATTCCACTATCTGGTTCACTAATCCAGTATGCTATATAATTCTCATATTTTTTTACGATATCCAATGTTCCATCAGTACTTCCTCCATCTATTATAATATATTCGACATCATTATAAGTTTGGGATATCACAGAAAGGATGGTCTTTTCTATTACACCTACAGCATTAAAGCATACAGTAATTATTGAAATTTTCATCTCCTTATTTTGTTAATATTATTCATTTTTATTAGTATTCAGATTTTAAAAATACATTCCATATCTTCGTCTGTCAAATGGCGAATACTACGAGTCTGACAAATGGCGACAGAAGTCCAAAGCATGAAAGACGGCAGATTCATTCCTGTATGCCCTCCTGGATATAAAAATAAAATATTAATAAAAATATAATAAGCTATAAGTCGAATATATTTATTCTTTGTCTGAAAAAAGCCCTTATATACCGAATTAATTAGGATAATCAGATAGGGAATCAATAATAAAATTCCTCCCTTCAATATCAGATGTAAATATCCTGTTTCAATAAGAGATCTATTTGCTACGTCATCTGCTGCTGCACTAGGACTTTTATAGGTCCCAGACATTCCTCTTCCTAACAACCAATCATTCCAATCCATATCTTTATAAAAATCCCGCTCTGTATCGGATCTTGTATCAGCATCATATCGCTCATATAATACTTCAAAATTTTCTTGGACGAAATATTCCAAATCACATTGGGCAACCAAATATATGATTATTGGCCCTAAGATTGATAAACTCAATTTCCAATGCATTCTAATCATATTATAGAAAAAAGGCAAAGCAACTAATAAAGTACAAACAAAACAACTCCGCCTTCCCCACAACAGCAAGGCTATAGTAGCTATAATTAGAACTATAACCGCTGCTAATTTATATGCTTTATTTTTAGTCATTGGCAAAAAGAATAGGACAGGAAGTAATATCTGTGATGGTATTTGAGATCTCTGACCGATTATCATCAAGTCATAGGATCTCATTGCCATTAACTCTTGCACTGAAAACAATTCGTAAAAGTTTGTTATTATATAGAAAATACAAAATGGCAATAAGAACTTAGATATTTTGGACACGTAAACTAAATTAACTAGAGGAGTGGGTAATAATACAACCAATGGAATCAGAAACATATACAGCATGAACGGATTAAATAAATAGCTCCATAAATTCCAATTGGGCAAAGGATCGCAAATTCCCCTAATAACAGTAAAAGTACAAATAACTAAAAAAAAGATATAGGTTATCCGCATCATCCCATCAAAAGGTATGATATATTTCTTTCGCCAAAATAATAGGAAAGCAATAAATATACTAATAAGTTGAATGAATGCCCCTATCTTACTTTTATCATTTATAAATGAATAAATCCCTCCTATCTCAAAAAGAGAGATAGCTGAAATAAAAAATAGAGAAGATAAAAAATGAAAAACAAATTTCCTCTTATTACCTAAAACAATATTCTGTTCCATTTATTTATTAGTTGGAATATTAATTTTCAGCATCTTAGAACATTATTGAGAACAAGGCTAATCGTAATTTCATTTTCAAAGTATTTATTGTATGTTGCCCAACTCTCGATGAAGTGTAAGTACTTTGCCATAAGAGCAATGATTTACAATAAAATTTCTAGCATTCAAAGTCAATTGATGATAACGGGAAGCATCCTCAAATATCCATTCGATACCTTTTGTCAAGTCCGAACTTTTTTTATATTTTGCCAAATAACCAGTAATTTCATGTTTAATTAAATCTGGAATACCACCAATATCAAATCCGACACAGGGCACTCCACAAGACATGGCTTCTACTATGACATTCGGATAATTATCCGCCAATGAAGAAGATACAAACACATCGGAAGCATTATATACCAATATCATCGAATAATCATCACTCAGATAACTAGTAAAATGAACATCTATATCCAAGCCCTCAAAGGGTTTCTCATCTACATATCCAAAAACTAGACATTCATATTTGTCCTTGTCCAATTTTCGAATACACTCCTTCAAGTATTCCCATCCTTTATAGGGACTATTCACATTCACAGCACCAAACAGAATTGTTTTTTTATTAGAATTTAATCCAAAAAGTTCTTTGGCGTTTTTTTTATCCAGAGGCTTATATTTATCTGTATCTAGCACATTGGGACATACAAAAACCTCATGCCCACGAAATAAAGTACTATTCCTAGCACAGCTTGCCAACCATTCACTAGGTGTAACGACTTTTAAATTAGAATATTTCGTCCAATGTTTCAATTTCTGCCTAAATTGCTTTTGTGCGATATCTCCCCACTTACAATGTTGCAACGTTTCACAATCAACACATTCTGTTTCGTACTTTGTACATTGAAAAGCATAATGACACCCTCCTGTCAAAGGATACATGTCATGCATATACCAAAAAATTGGTTTCCCTGTTTTTAATAATCTCTCTATTCCATGTATACTCAACGTAGAAGCATTTATCCAATGTAAATATATAGCATCTGCCTGTTGCACCAAAGGATGCTTATCAACCCTATGTCCAAACAGAGCATAACAAAAATCAGCACGTGGTTTAAATCTTCTAATTACAAAAGAATGGAGAAAATTATATAAGTTATCCAAAACTTGGAGTTGTACTCGGTTTTTACGCAATACATAAATTGTATTATCCCGCGTCATTTTCAATACAACAAGCATATTGGAATTAAGCCCTATTCTATTCATTGCTTCATTATGCCGATAGGCGGCTATACCAGCCCCTCCTGACTTATCTGAATAATTTATATGAAGAATTTTCATAAAAGTGCATTATCTTTTAAGACTGTTTTCTAATTTTTGTAGTAATAATAGCAAATGACGAAATCTATTAGGAAAAATAATTCCTTTTCGAAAGTATTTAACATAAGATACCATATACATAGCTTGGTTACTAAATTTTTTATAGAAATCCAAATTATAAGAAAAAATCATTTTGTCAATCTTATTCAATATTTCTATATTACAAAGTTCTTTTCTCTTACTTAAAAGTTCTACCCTATAGATTAATTCAATCTGTACTTGCAATACATTCTCGACATATTTTCTCCTACAAACAGAAATATCATTCTTGTAATCCGTTAACCGAATTAACATCTGCATTACAATATTCTCTATCATTCCTATATTGCGACAAAGAGTACCCCAGTCCATTGTTTGTCCCTCTCTTCCCAATGTATATCGATAAAGAGATAAATTAAAAAAAACGGCAGAATCGGCTTTCAACATGGGATAAAAAATCCATTCTTGATCTGTATAAGAAATACCTTCTGTCTGGATATAATCCATATTTTTAAGAAGGGAACGTTTATAAATAACATTATGCATGCTAAAATATTCGACAACATCGCTATCAATATTTACCACTTGGCCATCTGCATAATTTAAAAAGAAACTTTCTGTTTTTTCATTCCTTACAATAACATAATTAGTTAATATAACATCTGTATCAATATTCATTAATCGCTGAATAACATCCTGTAAAGCTCTAGCATTAAAGCAGTCATCTGCATCCAAAACTTTTATATATTTCCCGGTAGCCTCCTTTAATCCTCTATTTATACAACTTCCATAATTCCCATTTACTTTATCAATTACATAAAATGTATTAGGATATTTATCTTGATATTCGCGTGCTATTTTTGATGAACGATCTTTACTTCCATCATTAATAACAAAAACTTCCAGTTCATCCATTCCCTTATCAATAATTAATGAATCCAAACAATGACGAAGGTATGGTTCCATATTATATGTAGGGATTATTATAGATAATAATTTCGTTTGCATCATGTATATAATATTATTTACGTTTTCAAAGTATAGAACGTTTTTCAATTTATAGTTCTAATTTATAATGCCCAAATTCCAAAAGTCTATTTACTATGATCATTATCAATTTGTCATCGAACCTCATTTTATTAGCTAACGAAACATCTTTCTTTCCCCAAAGAATAGCAAATTTGATTTTAGAAATATTATAATTTGCCTTTACAATCCTATTTAGAACAAAATTGGGAAGACCGATATGTTTTTTCATACAGTTTCTAAAATGCCGATCCACCTCTGCAAACTTATCGTAAACTGTTAATGACTCATTTTCAGCCACACGATAGTTGAATGTAGGAATACAATTATAGACACTACCATAACGAAATGTATAGTGAGCCTGCATGGCATAATCTGACGCCGGATAAAATTCAGGATCATATCCACCTATTTCCAATAAGCATTTTTTAGAGAACAAACATCCCACGCCAAATCCTGCAGAACCAATAAATTGATTAAATAAAGTATAAGGATAACAGTCACATGAAACTAAGATTCCCCATTTACGTTTAGAAAAATATTCGCTTGAGGAAAATATAGTTTCCCTATCATCCATTTTGTTAAATGCTGAAAATATAGCCTTATCACCTGTTTTTTTTTGAAGCTCCATTAATCTAGATAATGCACTCGGTAATAGCATATCATCATCATGGCAATAAGTCACAAAAGGTGCTCTTGCCAATTCAATACCTCTATTCCAATTACCTAACATTCCTATATTTTTTTCATTCTTGTAATACAAGACCTTAGGACTTTTAAATTCTTCTACAATCAATTGGTTACTAGTCGGTCCATCAGTCTGATCATTATTATCAATCACTATAATTTCATAATCACCAGTATAGTCTTGATTAATTGCTGAGCTCAATGATTTCCGAAAATAATCAGGATGATTAAACACCGGCATAATAATAGATACTTTAGGACTCTTACAATAATTTAAATTGCCCCATAACAGATTGCTCTTAATCCCTTTATAGAGGGAAAAATTATCTTTTATTTCTAATATATCTCTCATCGGTTTATTATTTTGAAAATCATTTCTTTCATAAACTCATCTCTCATTAGAAGTAAAGCACCCACATAAACCAAGGCACCTACCATACTCCAAGCTACAACACAAACAATATGATCACCATAAAAAAAGCCCTTATAGACCACTAGAGCCATTACTAGAGTTGAAACAATGGATTTGATAGGAATAAAGTCATGAAATTTTAATTTCATATACCTCATTGCAAAAATATAATGTACCAAAGTAATCACCATTTCAGCACATACCACCGAAATAGCTACACCGATATAAGAATATCTGGGGATTAAAAAGAAATTCAACACTAGATTTACTAATGCTCCAGTAACGACTGCATAATTACCATACTTTTCTTTTCTTATAGGATAAAGTATCTGTAAGCCTAAAAATGACGACCAGGGAATGATGATAAGCAAAAATGACAATATTTGCAGAACTATAACAGAAGGTAGAAATTCTTTACCGCTAAATACCAATATAATCGGTTTTGCCAAAATTACTAAACCTGCTATCATAGGTAACGCTATATAATTTAACAAGTTAATAGTTTTCTTTTGCAATAAAACAGCTTCCTCTTCCTTACCGCTACCTACTAAATAAGACATTCTCGGAATAATTGTAGAAGTCACCGCTGTAATAATAGTCATTACCAGACTCACAACTTTATTGCCTGTTGTAAAAAATCCTACAGCTTCCATTGTTCCCAAAGCACCTACCATAATACTATTTAAATTAGTATAAAGACTGACAGCTATAGTACCTAGAAATAAAGTCGAAGCTCCCCTAGTATGTTTCCAACAATCAACTAAAGAAAAGCGAAGTTTTACATATTTATTAATCCGAATCAGATTTAATATATTATTACCACAAGTTCCTACAATTGAAAGTATAGCATAAGCCAGTAAATCAGACTTGTCATGAACAAAAATAAAAAGCCCAACTATTGAAACAACTTTTATTATCAGACTTCGAACTGTAATATACCTAAAATCTTCTATACCTTGGTAAAACCAGTCAAAACTGATACAGCTCATCAAAACCGATAATCCTATAATAAAATAAAGCAATAAATATTCTCCACTAATCAATAATGCCACCACAAAATATGCTAGATAAACAATAAAGGTTGCTATTACATTAGCAGTAAATATTGAATTTACAATATTGCCAAATTCTTCAGGTTTATCCTTTACATTTGCTATTTCACGTACCCCATATATAGGAAATCCCAATGAGGCAAATAATGTAAAATAGGCTGCAATGGCTGTGACATAATTAAATAGTCCAATAGTGTCTGGACCTAACACACGAGATACATAAGGAAAAGTAACCAAAGGGAAAACGAAGTTACTTCCTATATGGGGCATAGAACGAAGCGGTTTTTTCAATGGTCGGGAAAAATGGGCGAAAGGTTTTGAAAACCAAAGGGTTTAGGCATGATCGGGAAAATGGGCTGAATATTTCGAAGCGGTTTTTCTCTTTACATGGCTTACATCTGCTTTACGTTTGAGGGGCTTTTCTTCGGATATTCGGGGGATTGCTTTACATCGGGCTTGCAGATGGGGCTAAAACGGCCTGGAAGGGTTTTATTTTCGGCTGTGTGGCCGTTTTATGGCTGGGTTGATGGATTTTGTTATATGATGGTGTGAACGGCTGTGTGGCCGTTTTTTGTGCCTATTTTTAAAGATGTTGCCTTAAAATTCTTCTAAATAAGTATTATTTGGTATATTTGCAGCATAATAGAAACGAATATGGCAAAAGTGATTCATGTGCATTTGCTGCATAAAATAGACGGGACGAAGCAGAAAGATTGGTATTTCAGCAGTATATCGGCTGTTTATACGGTTCTGACGGCAGATCAGGTGGGGGCAACCAAGAATTACCTGCTTCATGCCGGGCTGTCTGGTAACGGCACAATATGCACGAAAAAGGCTATAATTAAGCAATCTACGCTCATCTCGGGTGGTAGTAAGGGAATGGTTAGAACGATATAATAGCGCCGTTAGAAAGGCTTGTAGGCGTTATTTCTTTGAATGCTGATTGGGGAGCTTATGGCTCCCTTTTTTTATGCCCCTACGGTTGGTTTTATTTGGTTAGGGGTTACTATTGGGGTTACTGTTAGGGGTTACTACTTCTTTAAGTTAGGGGTTACTTTAGGGGTTACTTTTTCAGTTCTCAGAGGGTACGCCCGAAATAGGAAACTATGTTATAAATGAAAGCAAGTGCCGTTTTCTCTGTTTTCAGAGAGGAAAAACGACACTTGTTTGTGTGATATACCTTATTATAATAAAATAAATCCTTTGATTTACAGTGTATTTACGAGTTTGCTTCAGGTAAATTCCTTCAAAAGTGTGTGCGTGCGTCCTTTTTTAGCCTTCTGTAGGAGGCATGCGTGTACCACTTAGAAGAACTTGCTGATGCTTCCAATGACTTCAAAGACATTCATGATGCGTGATTTGTCGAATTCCTGCTCATCGTAGTCCTCTGTATTAATGGGAATGAAGCGCAACTTGCTTGGATCCGGCGACCTGCGCAGGATTTTGATGGTACGGATGGTGTCCAATACCACTGCATAGATTTCTCCATACTGGATGTCGTTGAGTGTGCATTGTCGCAGGGCGATGATGTCGCCATGGTTTATTTTGGGCTCCATGGAGTGGCCGGTGACATTGCACCAGAGGCTGGCTTTTTCGAATCCCCTTATTACGATGTTGGTGGCGGGTATGTTTACCTGAGAGTTGAACACCTCATCGAATCCCCCAATAAAGTCCACATCGTAGTATGGTGTGCCGACAGATGGGTTCATGGATGTGGTAGGCATGAACGAAGGATTGGCTTCGTCTATTGTTTTAATGCCGTTCAAATCATCTTTCAACATGCTTCCTGCACCAGTAAGCAACCATCCTGTTGAATATCGGGGATAATTTTCAACTATTATACTAAGCCATTTGGCTTGAATGTCGGTCCCGTTATTGATTGCTCTTGAAAGCACGCCTTTACTTGCGCCAATAGTTCTTTCCATGGCGCCAATAGTTATCCCCTCATTGGAGGCTATTTCTTGTATTCTTGATAAAATATTGCCCATAATTGAAAATTATCCCCGTTTTTATTTCGATGGTTGAAAATTATCACTATATTTGCAGCGTGTTTAAGATGTAAACAGCGCGCCAAATATACAAAAAAGGCGTGTGATTAGCGAATTTTAAGGATTAAAGAAAATGAAAGCAAAAGTAATTATAGCTCAAGCAACAGCTGAGACCGCCGAAGCTCTTTACGGACTGGTCAAGAAGATGGTAGATACAACAGCAATCAAGGCTTATCCCAGTGTGGATTATCAGGCAGTTTTCTTTTCAGCTGATAGATACGACTTAGACTTTGTAAAAAGAGTATTGGCGGATAAGTGCTTTTCTTTCAAAATTGAAGATGCAGAATAATACAATAAAATAAGTGAGTTTATGACACAGCAAGAATTTATGGAACGGACGGGGATAACCCCTACAGCAGAGGATTTTGATTACATCCATGCGGTTTATCTGAACACTTCGATGAACAAGGATGAGTTCTGCAAAGATTTCAAGAAACATGGGGACAGCCGGATTATCCGCGATGTCCATGTACGGGTGCTGAACTATGAGATGAAATGTGAACGGCAAAAGGAAGTTATCGGCAACCTGACCGACTTCCTGATTGGAAAGGCGCATGCGTATGACGATACCGATTTCCGCAAAGAAGCGGTAGGGCTGGTCGGTGAGATGGAAGTGGTGAAACGGACCATTGAATTGGGGCTTCCGCTTTGGGATGAAGACAGGATGGTTGTCCTTTCGATGATAGAAGAACAAGGCAAATAGATTGCCGGATAACTGGCAGCCCGGAAAGACGGGCAGGGGCGGCAGGCACGGCCGGAGAGTTGGTAAATCGAAATAAGAAAGCGTAGAAAGCCGTCGGGGTTCGATTCCCCGCGCCCCACGATATAAACTTTTAAAATTTAGAGTTATGGCAAAGAATTTCAATCCGAGAACAGCAGAGAGTCTGTTCAAACAGAAGTTGCGCACGATGATAGGCAGTACGGCACATACGCAGAATATTGCCGACCAGGCGATGGAGCTGGCTGGACAATTCATGACGGAGGATGAGATAAGCAACTCGGATGCCTACCGGGTGATAGAGAATGTGAGTTGTGTGTGTGAGGAAGCGATGCAGGTGCTGGTCGAAGAACTGCAGAAAGGGACACGCCTTCATGAAATACTGACGGGTGATTAGGAAATAGCGGAAGCCGTTGAAAACCTTTGAACGAACGATAACGATTAAAAAGTATGACGATATGAGAAAGCAGATTTTGACAGATAACGAGACCAAGACCTTCTTGATGAAGACATTCGGATGCAGCCGTCAGGCTGTGTGGCAAGCACTGAATTTTGTCCGTGACAGCGATCAGGCGCGCCGGATACGCACTCTTGCCCTGAAGCGAGGCGGCAAACTGACTGACGGGAACTTCATCCCGAACTGCGAAACCACCTTCGAGGAGTGCGAGAAGACCATGACCTGCACTTTCGGTCCCCGTGTAAAACTCGTGGTCCACAGAAAGACCAATGATGTGGATGTGTACGTGGACGGAAAACGGACTGAAACCTACCAATGTGAATTTGTATCGGATTTCATGCAGCTGCAGCACGAGACCCAACAGATGGCATCTGCCTTATAAATAGAAATGAAATGGAGTATTATGGAAAGATATTGTGCATATCCTACAATGACCTGACTTACGATGACCGACCGGTGATGGTGAACGGAAAGGCAGACTACAGCAGAAGCCGCACGCTGAAAGGAGTTCATCCTTCCACTCTTTCCGAAGAAGAACTTGCTCCCATCATGTCGATACCCAATTACAAGAAGTTAGCGGCAAAGGAGAAAATCAATGTAGTTCGATCCGGAAGAGGTCTGGGAGGTTACGTTTTGGTAGAAATAGCCACCATGCCCCTACGGTTTCAGGAAAGGATAAAACTAAAATACGGAGATATGAAAGAAGACGTAATAAGAAACTGGCTCGGCAGCCATTACCACATCGATGCGAAAGCCCGGGAATTTTACACCCGGTTCCGTTTTGACAACGGAGATGCACTGCCACCGGAACACATCCAAGAATATACGGTAAACGCTTCGGTAATTGAGGCAGTGATGCGTGCCATGGAGGATGCCACGTTTATGCGAAAGGCCATGAAGGCCGGGCCGGTGAACTGGGGCGAACTGGCAGGAGCCATCAGTTACTACCAAGCAGAGTTCGGACATACCTTGCCTGTCAGTTCCAACCGCTTCAAGAAGCGTGTGAATGACTTCAAGGCCAACGGCTATGAAAGCCTTATCAGCCGCAAGTTCATGAACCAGAACCGCCGGAAAGTGACCTATGACATTGAACGCCTGCTGCTGAGCATCGATGCCCAACCGGAGCAGCCCTTCAATACCACCGTGTGGGAACAGTACAATCTATTTGTGCAAGGAGAACTGGAGCTATATGACCCCGAAACCGGCGAGGTGTTGAATCCGGCAGACTTTACCGACAAGGATGGAAATCCGCTGGTATTGAGCCCGGCCACAGTAGCCAACTACCTGAACAACCCCAAGAACAAGGCCCTTCGCGGTAAGCTGCACATGAGCCAATGGGATTTCAACAATGCCTACCGTCCTTATCATCTGCGCAGCATCGGTGAATATTCCTTGAGTAAGGTTTCTCTTGACGACCGCGACCTGCCGCGCCCAATGAAGGATGGCAACCGAGTGAAAGCCTATTATGCCTACGATGTGGTGAGCGGTGCTGTGGTGGGATATGCCTACAACCGGTACAAGACTACCGAGTTATTTTTAGACTGCATGCGAAACATGTTCCAGACCCTGGACCGGAACGGCATGTATATCCCCGCCGAGTTAGAAGTGGAACACCACCTGGTAAGCGACTTTGCCGACGGATTGATGCAAGCCGGTACCGTCTTCCCCCTGATCCGCTGGTGTAACCCCGGGAACTCGCGTGAAAAACGTGCCGAGCACAAGAACCGCGAAAAGAAATACGGTGTGGAGAAACGCACGCAGGTAGGTATCGGCCGATGGTATGCCAAGCTGGAGGCCAACCGCCCGAAGGAAGAAAAGGTGTATGACGAAAAGAACAACACCTACAAGGTGAAGACCTATAGTTATGAAGAATTGGTAGCCGATGATATACGCGCCATTGAGACCTTCAACGCACAGCCTCACCCCAACCAAAAGCGCTATCCGGGCATGAGCCGTTGGGATGTGCTTTGCGCCCATCAGAACCCGAACCTTGCACCTTGGGACAAGGCCGTTCTTTACCGGTTCATCGGACAGCACACCGAAACAACCATCCGGCAGAACACCTACTGCACGGTGATGTACAACCAATACGGACTGCCCAGCCCGGAAATCATCGAAAAGCTGGAGCCGAGGAACTACAAGGTAGATGCCTATTATCTGCCCGATGCCGACGGAACCATCAACGAGGTATATATCTACCAGAACGGACGATATATCGCCACCTGCAAGCCCGTAGCCCGTTACAATGAGAATACAGCCGAGCAGACCGAGTACGACAAGGCAGCCTATACCGAACAGTCCAAGTATGTAGCTCAATTCGACAAGATGATGAAGGACGGCAAGATCAAGCGTGTGGGCATCCTTGCCAAAGAGGAAGCAAAGCTGATAACAGAGGTACAGGCGGAAGCCGTTCCCCTTCCTGCACAAGCCGAGGAAGAAGATTACTCAGCCTATATGGACATCAGTGCCTTCGAGCATGATGCAGTAGCCAAGATATAATTAACGACGTTAGAACGAATTTAAAACAGCATTCAAATGGAAATAACAAATGAAGTAAAGCAACGTATTGTGGCAGCGATAGCCGCCGACCGTGAAAATTATCCCAGTGACAACCGCCATGCCACGGCACTGGGCATAGCCCCCAGCGTTTACAATGCCATCAAGCGGGGCAATTATGAAAAGCAGGTCAGTGATGCCAACTGGGTAGGTATAGCCCGAAGATTAGGCGTGCAACTGCGTACAGAAATACCTTGGCTGGCAGCACAGACCCCGACCTACGTGTTTGTGAGCAAGCAGCTGGAAGTGTGCCAGGGAAGCGGGCTGAGTGCCATCCTGTGCGATATGCCCAATATCGGCAAGACCTTTACAGCGAAAGCTTACGTGAAGCAGCACAAGCACGCCGTATATGTGGACTGCAGCCAGGTGAAGACCAAACTGAAGCTGATACGCTACATTGCCAAGGAATTCGGTGTGACCAGCAACGGACGCTATAGCGACGTGTATGAGGATCTGGTGGCCTACCTGCGCACGATTGATACGCCCCTGGTTATCCTGGATGAAGCCGGGGACCTGCAGTATGAAGCCTTCCTGGAGTTAAAGGCGCTTTGGAACGCTACGGAACGCTGCTGTGCCTGGTATATGATGGGTGCCGACGGATTAAAGGAGAAGATCAACCGCGCCATCGAAGGCAAGAAGGTGGGCTATACCGAAATGTTGAGCCGCTACGGTGACTCCTACAGCAAGGTGACCCCGGACGATGCGCAGGAACGCGAAAAGTTTCTGAAGGCACAGGCTGCCATCGTCGCAAAAATCAATGCCCCGGACGGTGCCGACATTGCCAAGATTGTTCATAGCACCGGAGGCGGCTTGCGGCGCGTATATACCGAAATCGAAAAATTAAGGAGGATGCAGGCATGATAAGCAAGATAGAAATGCAAGCGATGGATGCTGTTATCGGTATCCATCGCGAGATGAGAAAAGCGAATGAGATAGACTGGGAACAGCGCAGATATGAAATTGCCAAAAGCATGCTTCCGGTAGTAAGAAGCAATTCATCAGGTATAATGTCTATAAAACAAGTTGCCAGACTTGCTGTGGACTATGCTGATGCTCTTATTGAAGAATTGAAAGGAGGTAACCGTGAAACTGAAGAGAGCCTACAGTCCCGGTGAGGTGCTGAACATGAAGATTCCCCGGTTCGAGTTTTCCGGGGACTGGCAAACCTCGATAGGCAACCCGGCCAAGAGCGGCGTGTGGATTATTTGGGGAGCCAGCGGAAACGGTAAGAGCAGCTTTGTGATGCAGCTGGCCAAGTACCTGTGTAGCTTCGGACGCGTAATTTATGACAGTTTGGAAGAAAGTACCGGTTTGTCGTTCCAGATGAGCCTGAAACGGCACAAGATGGGTGAAGTGAAAAAGAAGCTGATTATCCTTGACCGGGAACCGATGGAGCAATTGGAGGAACGGTTACGGCGCAGAGGCAGTCCCGGAATCGTGATTATCGACAGCTTCCAATACAGCGGCTTGAACTACAAAACCTACAAGGAGTTCAAGGAACGTCATCCCAAGAAACTGTTTATCTTCATCAGCCATGCCGAGGGGCTTCATCCGGCAGGTAGAAGCGCCCGCAAGGTGGAATATGATGCCGATGTGAAAATCATGGTAAGCTGTTTCAAAGCCTGGTGCAAAAGCCGCTTTATGGAGCGGCCCGGTGAGCCCTACGTGATATGGGAAGAAGGTGCTGCCAAAACATTGAAGGACGATAATATGGAGGATTATTTGAATGATGGAATGGGAGAATAAGCTGTACCAGATACTCCTGAAAGAACAGGAAGCGGAGGCCGTGGTGGACGATTGGGTAGAACGTAACATACAAAGCGACCTCCGTCTGCGCAGGGCCAAGACAAAGGGACACGTAGTGATAGAAACCAGGGATGTGATGTTTGCTCGGAATATTCAGGTATGGCATCCGTCCTGCCAAATAAACATTAAAGATTTGAAGTGATGGAAAAGAAAGAAGAAAAGAAAGTGTGCTGCATCTGCGGCAAAGAGTATGAGGGCTACGGATACAATCCGTTCCCGGTGAAAGAAGAAGGCTGCTGCTGCCAATCGTGCAACTACAGTGTGGTGGTTCCGGAACGGTGGGAACGACACAAGGCTTTTCAACGTGGTGAAGCGACCGGTGCCGGGAAAGTGTACATCAGCGGAGCCATCGCGCACTATGATATGAATGAGCGCAAGGAAGCCTTCAGCCGTGCCGAGGAGAAACTGATGGCACAAGGCTATGATCCTGTAAACCCTTTCAGGAACGGATTGCCGGATGAAGCTCATTGGAGAGCCCACATGCGGGCCGACATTGCCCTGTTGCTGGCTTGTGACTATATCTACATGCTGAAGGACTGGGAACTGAGCAAGGGAGCCAAACTGGAGCTTGACGTAGCCAGTTCGTGTGGCATTAAAGTATTGTTTGAATAACCTTTTAATAGTGAATGTATGGAAGAAAAACAGAAAGTTCAGGTCGTATTTGAATTTGACCGTTCCGAGTATGACGCGTATCTCTTTTTGATGAATCAAAAGAAGACGAAAGAGGTAGAGCAAATATGGAACACCATGAGCGGTGAGCCTGTGGTTGCGGATATTGATTTGTTTGAAGAGGACAGCCAGTCTGTAAAACTTATGATGATAAGTTTGGCAATTCTTTCAGTGGAGAAAAAAGTGAAAGGATGATATGGCACAGGAAGTAACCAATTTCGCCCGGTTCTATGCATTGTTCAACAAACTGCCTTATCAGGGCGATTGGGAGGAATTCAAAAAACAAATCGTGCTGCAGTACACGTGGAACCGGACAGACAGTCTGAAGGAAATGACGGCCAAGGAGTATGAAGTTTGTTGTACTGCTCTGGAGAAACTGAGCGGACAAGACGAATGGCGGCAGAAACTTCGCGAGGAACTGCGACGGAAACGCAGCGTCTGCCTGAAGCTGATGCAACAGTTGGGTATAGACACCACCGACTGGAACCGGGTGAACGAATTCTGCAACAACCCCCGGATAGCCGGCAAGCCCTTTGTTCAGGTTAGTACAGCCGAGCTGGAACAACTGGCCATCAAACTGCGGGCTATCCAACGAAAAGGAGGTTTAACCGATAAATAGAGCAATATGGATAAAAAAGCACATGAAGCGCTTGAGCGCATAAGAAAAGACGTGACCCTTACGACATCCGATATGGAGAACCAGGATGCAGCGGAGTTTTTCAACGAACTGGCCGACTGGGCGTATGCCAATGGGGAGGCCATGCTGATAGACGATGAACCGGAAAAGCAGGATGATTATGAGGATAGATGACCAAGACAAGCTGATAAAAGCGGGGTTCTGTATAATACGAAAGGATGATTATCCAGGCCCGAGGATAAAGATGTGTACCGGCATAAACGGTGGCTGGAAGACATACAAGAAGTTTGAAACCAAAGCAGAAAGAGACAGGACATTCGCTTTGCTGCTGAAGGATGACAAAGTAATAGCTGATTAACAACTAAAATGATTTAAAATGGAAAAGAACAATCAAAGTGTGGACATCAAGTCCCTGAGTAAAGAACAGCGAGCAGCCCTCATGGCCCAGCTGCAGCAAGAAGAGAAAGAAGACCGCATCGCCCGTCGTGAAACTTACGAGGCATTACGCGGTGAGTTTATGCACGAAGTAAAGACCAACGTTCTTGAGATGGTGAATGCCGTGACCGGGTTCCGCGGATGGCTGGAAAAAGAAGCCGATGCCTTTACCAAGGTGATGAAGGAATACGGCCAGGTGAAAAGCGACGAACAGCGCAGCTATACCATTACGGACGGAGACTTCCGTCTGGAAGTGAAAAGCAACAAGGTGAAAGGCTTCGATGAACGAGCCGACATGGCAGCCGACCGTCTGATTGACTATTTGAAGCGCTACATGCAGAACAGCGAGAAAGGTTCTGATGATCCGATGTATCAGATGGCCATGACCCTGCTGGAGCGCAACAAGATGGGCGACCTGGACTACAAGAGCATTTCAAAGCTGTATGAACTGGAAGATAAGTTCGATGAAGAGTATGCAGACATCATGCGCCTGTTCAAGGAAGCTAATGTAGTGCAGCGCAATGCCACCAACTACTACTTCAGCCGCCGCAACCCTGAAAACGGCGTATGGACCCGCATTGAACCCAGTTTCTGCCGTTTGTAGCCGAAACCCGTTAACCCTATAAACAGAAAGCGCCGCAGTTGTTATAATTGCGGCGCTTTTGTTCTTAAAATAGATGGAAATCAGTTATTTTTGTAAGAGAAATAAAATGTATGGGCAAAGGACGGGATAAAGAACTGATCAAGCTGCGTGACGAGGCACTATGCCGTCGTTACTACTATTGGACAGAAATACAGCGGTTGCGGTTCGACGATGCTTTAAAAGTGTTGTCGGAGCGCGAATTCTTTATATCCGAGGAACGTATCATGACCATCATCCGCCGGAAATCACGTGAGGGAACAGACTACAATCTGAAGCCTGTTCCCAAGGTGAAAGCCCCCCGTCTGACTGCCGCCCAGCTGGAACTATTCCCCATAAGATGACGGCATGGCCGATTCATCGTGCAGTGTGAATGAGAACGTCATTTCATAGACCTTGATGTAATGCGGCATGGCATACGAACGGCTTTTCTCGCGTACCAGCGGCGAAGCGTTGTCCGTGCATTGCAGACACTGCAGCGACTTGTATAATTTCTTGGCCAGCTGCTGCCTTTCCCTCACCTTGTCATACGTGCCGGATGCGTAGCTTGTATCGTCGTAACAATCGATGGCCAGCCGGACGGTCAGTGCGGATTCGCTTTTCTGTGCCCCGTATCCGAGGTCGTGCCAGTCGGAGTTTGTATTTCCGATTAATACACAAGGGAAAGTGACCGGGTACTGGTCTTCTTCTGCTCCCATTTCCAATTGTCCGTAGTCCTCGTCGATGAGAGAGAGTTCCGGCATTTCCTGTGCAATCTGTTCCATGATTGCGATAAAAATTTCGTCCATATCGTTATTGGTTTAAAATGTTGGTAATTTCCTGGTCCACCTTTTCCCGGATACGCCGGTTCAATTCTTCGCTTTCGCCCATGAACTGGCGCTGCGGGATGCGGATGTGCAGTTTCTTTTTTTGGGTAAGCGCCATGTTCCTCCAGAACTGTGCCTGCGGATTCAGTTCCTTCGGCTTGGAACGTCGTTTGACGCGTTTCTTTTGCCCTGTGCCGGCTTTTTTTCTTTTTCCCGAAGCCTTGTAGAACTTGGCCCATGCAAAGCGCCTCATGCGGTCTGTGACGGTGACATCGATTTCCCCGCCCCAGTTGTTGATGGGTGCATAGACCACCTCGTTGAATACCCTTACCCGGTAGTCTGCAGGTGTATATCCGACCGATTTGAACAGATGTTTCCTGCCGGAGAGCAGCGTTCCATAATTGCTGGCGGCATCGGAACCTCCCGAGGACAGCCGTTTGGCTTTGGGCCAAGGGTGAAGACCGCCATTGACAAATCCACCCTGCCGGAAGTTATCCTGAAAATGGTCTTTGGCCATTCGTCCTACCATGACTGGCATTTTGCGGCGCATCATACTGTCCAGCCTGTCACGTTTCCGCTTTATCATTTCCGTAAAATCTTTTATGTCCATAATCATCAGTAATTCAAGAATAATTTATAACTTTGCAACCGAGGCTTCCAATATGCCTTTTATGCGTTATGAATATACCGGAACAAGTAAAGAACGAGGCCCGTGTACTTATTGAGCAATACGGTGACACCTTCGAATACCTTGGTATTTATGAAGGCCAGGAAGCCTATGTGTTCAAGTTTCCGGGGGACTCCTGTACCGGTTATCCTTTCGTCTATCTGTATGACGGTAAAGACGCAACCGAAATAACCGGTCCGTTATCCCTTGACGTTATCGATTCATGTATCGAAAATATCGAGGAAGGAGACATCGAATAGCTTATTGTCAATTCTCAGGACTCCCCTGCAGTTGTGGGAAGTCGCAGCTCCTATTTCACATAAATATTTTACGTCTTTCCATTCCATTCCTGAACCGGCAGAATTATCGCTTTGGGGTTCGATATACCTTAGTTCACCATCCGCAAACCGTTGCAGGATTGTAGCATGCCCGCCCCCGCTTTTCCAGCCGATGCACAATTCATATACGCCTTCTTCCTTACATACCTCATTGAAATACTCCATGTACCTTTTAGGGGTCATTTTCAGGTATCCTTTGTGCGCAAGCCAGCTGTTTATACTTATATGTTGCGCCGGAGTACCGTCGGTGTTTTTCCAGACTTCAAAAGCACGTCCATTACTCAGATATTCAAGTTTAGACCCTGCGACATTGCCTTTGGCGGTAATATCCCATCCACGTAATCGTAAAGCGTATGCCGGTGCGCAAGTCTGGCAGTTGATACTGTATGGAGTATCCCGTTTTTTATCGTAATCGCTGTTCTTCCGGTATCTGTTTCCCCTTTTATCGCGGTATATTCCTTTGGAATCCAAAATATACTCTTCCACATGTTTGGGATTTGCATTCTGTTTGTCCGCCTTATCCACATCCATAGGTTTTCCTTTTTTGATTTTAAGAGCCTTTTCCATTTCGAGGTTGTTCCGGGCAATGGCCATTTTTTCCTCCCCGGTAAGGTAGTCCGGCATTTCCGCAATCATCTCGTCAATACGGGCCATAAGTTTATCCACCGCTTTTTGGGCACCCTTGTGGGCTTCTGCCTGATATGGATGATTGTCGGAAAACAGTTTGCCGTCCGTTCCCGGATTGTTATCCAGTCCGGGCTGGGGCTTGTTCTTGTCGTCTTCGTCCGGAAGTGGTGTCGGCTCCTCGTCGGTGGCAGTGAGGTCGCACTTGCAGTTCCACCGGTCGCCCGGTCGGTGGATGTTCCAGAACGTGTCATCAATCGGCCGGATGGTATTCCAGAACGGGCGGTGGTCAGCCCCCGGATGAATGGAGGTGGACGGTAGCCATTTGAGGTTGGGCAGAATATCGCGTTCGCGCAGGAACTGTTGCCAGTCAGCCGCCTGATGCGCCCGGATGACCGCCGTATCATACTCCGTCCGCAGCCAGTGACGAACCTGATGGGAAGCAATGGGCAAGACTTCCTGTACCCATTTGTCGAACGGTTTTAAAATGCCGTTTGAATCCAATAAAAGTCGTGCCATGTCATTCTGCATACGATGTACCTTGAATGCCGAGAATACGGCATTGTTCCGGAGTATGGCATTTCTGAAATCCTCGTCCGGAGTAATGGCCTTGGATTTGCTGAACCCTTCCTTTGCCGCCTTGTCCATCTTTGCCCATATTTCATTGAACAGGTTGATTTCGATTTCGGTTGCCGGATGAAAGTCCCTGCTGTATATGTTCAGCAAGGCACGCCGCAGCACCTCTTCGGAGAAGTCAAACTCCATGGAGATGCTGCCATTATCAGCCGCATACAGTCTGTCGACTACCAGTCTAAAGCTGCCCCGTCTGCCGGGGCTTTCACGAAAAAACCTTTGAGCCAGTTCCGGAAGTTTCTTTTCTGTTTCGGTGTCGGTTCATCATCCCGTCCCTTATTCGCTGGCTCCGGCTCCTTCTTCGGGCTTGGAATCTGGTCGGCTTGTTCAGCCGTCTTTTGTTCCGCCTTCAGCTGCTCGTAATTGGCCGGTTTGTCGATACCGAATTCCTCATAGAGATAGTCGTCGTCGATGGGGATGTTGAAGTTCTTCTTCAGCTGCGTGAGGATGGATATTTTGGTACCGGCATCCGTTTCCTTCGGTTCGGGGAAACAGAACGTACCCCCTTCGGTGTTGATGCCCATGCGCAGCAGAATGTCCGTCATGTCGTAATTCAGCACGTTGAGCACGTACTTCCGGTCGGCCTCCAGTACCTTGTCCTCTACTTTCTTATGAACCGTACCCAAAGCCTGCGTGCCTTTTTCGGACGATTCGGTGGTCAGCGTATTGCCCAGTATCAGTTTGGAAATTTCGTTGTTGCACCGCTCGCAGAGGCGTTCATAGACATCGGCAGACCCTGTTTTGTTTCCGGCTTCCGTGAGTTTGAGTTCCGTGTCCTTGGCATGGAAGAACTGCGCCAGACTTCCGGCATTGGCCGCATCCTCCATGGCCCGCTGGCGTGACTCGTCGTCGTCGGAATCATAGATATATTCCTGGATAGGCATGCCGAATACCTCGGAGAACTGTGCCCAGTCGCCCGTAGTGTTACGTTTGTAGATGACCCAAGGTGCAGCCTTGGCCAACAGCCCCAAATCGGACGGTGAACCCACAAACAGCAGGTCGGTATATTCATTCCAGGAATGGCCGGTAATGTCCGTCTGGTGGCGCAGGATGAGTTCCCTGACCGGATCCACATGCTTGCGTGGTACCAGGTCATAATCCACCCACTCCTGCAGCTTGTAGAACTGGCAGAGCGAGAAGCCCCAGAATTTCGCATCAAGGATGTCACCCACCAGCCGGTTGAACCAGGGCGACTGTATCTGTTCGTTGATTTTATCGTCGGGCTTCCCGTCCACCCGGAATTCCATGTTGGAGCACAGCACGGCATTCTTTCGCTTTTCGAGCACACAGGAAAGGTGGGTATCCATCAGAATGTCCTCGTAGAGGTCATAAAGTTTGTAACGTCGCGAGAAATCGACATTCTCGGCCACCCTTACGGCTGCCATGTAGTCGGAAATGTCCAGCCCGAAGCGTTTGGGCTGTGTGAGCACAATCACATTCGGTCTCTTTTGTCCCGGCAACGTGAAGTTTCCCCCTACGGTGATGATGCCGGCTTTGTTGTTTTTTCTGTTTTTCTTTTTCATGATGCTTGCTTTTTACCAGTGGTTCGTTCGTTTGCGGTTGCTTTGAATGCGGAAATCCGACCTGCCCGCCCTTTGTTCCTCGGGCAGCAGCGGAGCCCCTTCGATTGAAATGTCCTCGTCGGCCACCGCCTTCATCCATTCCACCGCCCGTTCGTAACGATCCTTGCGTACCTGGGAAAGTTTCTGCGGGTTGTGGATGCAGAAGATGTGATAGACCGCCATGTCGATGACCATCATCAGCACGAGCTGGTTACGGTTCTCGCCGGTGGCTGCAAAAATCTTGTTGCAGTCGTAGCGTTTGCCCAGATAACACCGCATTTCGGCAATGGCCCTGTCCTCGCAAACCTCAATGACCGTTTCGTCTTCGCGAACCAGTGCGTCGAGGATGTCTCGGTGGATGCTCGCATCGTAATCGGTAAGTTCAACAAATTTGCTCATAGTCCTATTGTTTTAGAGTTGTCATAATCTTTTCTTATTCCGTTTTCTTACATCCTTCCGTGATCGGAATACGGGCGGTTCAATGCGCCTGATCAGTTCGTCAATGATACGGTTCGCCCCTTCGACCGCATCCGGTCCGTCGGCCGGATAGCGCATGGTCAGGGTGAACAACTTGAACTGATCCTCCAGTTCCTTCATGTGCGGATTGTCCCGTTCAGCCTCGTTGAGGATGAGGTTCCCCTCGCGGTTGAGCGGTTCAAGGTTGGCCTCGATGCGCGTAGCCTTGTCCGTCTTCTTCTCCTCGTCGCCCCGGATGAACAGCGCAATCTTCTGTTCGCGGCGTACTTTTGCCACCAGCGGTTTGAACACCTGTTGGAAGAAAGGGTCCTGCAGCTTGTTGTTCTCCATGTAGCAATAGACATTGGTCTTGCCCCCGACAAATTCAAGCATCCGGACATACCAGTCAATGAACTCCGCATTGAGCGCCTGTGCCAGGAAAGTCTTGATGACGTAAAGCCTGCCACCCAATTTGCCACAGAGCGAAACCGTCTTGAAGGATTTGCCTTTCTTACCCTTGCTTTCGCCCGGTGCCGGGTCGCCATACACCACGAGGAACTTGAATTTGGAGAGTGCCGGAACCTTGCCGTATGCAATGTTTTCGAATACCTCTCCCACGGAAATCGGGTTGTTGAAATATTCTCCCTGTGCCGCCTTTTTGGATATTTTGGACAGTGTGCGGTCGATGTCCTCTTCCGAGTTCTTTTCCGGCCATGTGGAAAAACCGTTTTTGTCGCGGATGTTCACGATGTCCCAGGAGTCGGCCATTTCGCCCGCCCTCACCACGCAGCAGTCCTTGGCGATGATGTTTCCGCAGAAGATGACCAGTGTAGGTTCGGAAATGGACCTTGTGGGATACAGCGCATTTTCCCACCAGTCCCAGCGCTTCTGGATGATGTCCGGGTTCTTGGTATCCTCGTCCGTATCAAAGTCATCGACCAGCAGTACGTCGGGACGTATGGCCTCGTTTCGCGAACCACGCGGAGATTGTCCGGCACCCAGTGCGCGGAAAGAGACCTTCCCTTTGGTGGTGAATTCATCCTCGGTCCATGAGCCCGGCAGTTCCTGTTTGCCGTAGTATGCCATGATGCGTCCGTTGGCTTCGAGATTGGCCCGGTAGGGATCGAGCAGGCGCACCGCATTGTCCTTGCTGTTGGAGGTCAGAATCACATTCTTTTTGCGTCCGGTAAGCGTGAGATTCATGACGATGAACATGGTGACGGTGGATTTGGCCAGCTCACGGCTCCAAGAAAGCACCTCAAACCATTCATCGTGTGCAATGATCCGCCGGATAGCCTTTTTCTGGAAGTCGGCAAATTCATATTTGACATAATTCGGAAAAAAGAACTTGATCCATTCTATGGGATGTTTCTCAAGATATTCCCGGTGTTTTTCCCGTTCGGCTGCCGTCATGTTCCTATCGACCGGTGTAGCCCTTGCGATGTCTTCTTTGTACTTCTCCCAATCGAGGAGAGCGAGTCTGTCAGTCTGTTTCATTGTCTATCCCTTTATAATTTGTCTTTAATGTACGCATCGGCCAGGCGTGTAATTTCCTTTGCCTTTTCGAGGTCGGCCGCCCGTACCCAGTCGATGAGCCCGGTGAGGACACTGATGATGTCGGCAATGCCCACTTCCTGCTCCATGTTGCGTATGGCCGCCGACAGTTTCCCGAGGATGTCAGCCTCCTTGGATGAGGGGAACCGTTCCCCTTCGGGCCGTTCGGCGATGGCCTTGTTTATTTCGGCCACCTGCCGGTAGAGGTTAGCCACCTGTTCCTGCCTTGTGAGCGTAAGCCCCACCTTCTGTTCCTCCCACTTCCCGGCCCGTACCCAGTTGGACACGGACACCCGTGACACGCCCACCCGGTCGGCGATTTCCTGCTGTGTGAGGTTTTCCTTGAGGTACAAAGTTTTTGCCCATTCCTTTTTCTGGGCATTCGTCAAATCTGCCATAAATCGTCCTTTTTAGTTGTAAATCACGTTACAAAATTGCATGAAAAAGCGGGGTTTGTAAAAGCGCGTACGCATGATGACGGGTTACAGCGTTATGATAACGCCAGAAAACGTTATGATGCGGACGCGGTTTCTTGGTGCCATGGGAATGTTCTATTTTCGCACCATCGAAAGGCGGGGAAACCGCTGGTAAAGACATGACGATGAGCAGATTTTTCAATATTACAACGAGTGACGACGGCACCAGTACGATATTCCTGTACGGGGACATCGGAGACTATACGGAGGTGCAAAGCGGGCGCATAGCCCAGGAACTGATGGAAGCCGAACGCGTGAGCCGACGCATCCATGTGCGTATCAACAGCAACGGCGGGGAAGTGTACAGCGGCATTGCGATATTCAACGCCCTGCGCCATAGCCAGGCCGACATCCGCATTTATGTGGATGGCATAGCCGCCAGCATGGCCAGTGTGATAGCCCTTTGCGGCAAGCCCGTAGAAATGAGCAAATATGCCCGTCTGATGCTGCACAGTGTGAGCGGCGGGTGTTACGGCAACAAGCAGGACCTGCAGCGTTGCATGGAAGAGATAGAAAGCCTGGAAGGCAGCTTGAGTGAAATCTATGCCGAGCGGCTGGGCATGAGCAAGGAAGAAGTGAAACAGACCTATTTTGACGGCGAGGACCATTGGCTGACCGCCAAGGAAGCCCTGGACCTTGGTTTCATAGACGACATCTATGATGCAGACCCCGTGCCGGCAGACAGTACACCGGCGCAGATATATACTTTATTCAATAACCGGCTCGTTGAGCCACAAAAAAACAGAGAAGACATGAATCTGGAAGACGTAAAGAAACGCCCGCGCTTCAAGGACTGCGCGAGTGATGCGGATGTGTTCCGCCTGATGGACCAACTGGAGGAAGAGGCAGGCAAGGTACCTATCCTTACGAAAGAGAACACCGACCTGAAGGCCAAGGTGAAGACCTACGAAGACAAGGCTGAAGCCGAAGACCTTGCCGCCCGCAAGCAGCTGCTTGACGCAGCCGAGCAGGACGGTCGCATTGATGCGACTACCCGCCCCATCTACGAAAACCTTTTGGCCAATGACCGCGAGAACGGCGAAAAGGCCCTGGCCCAACTGCCGGTAAAGCGCCGTGTGATGGAAGACCTGCATCTGGAACCGAATGGTGAAGAAAGCCCCTGGAACAGGCGTATGCGAGAAATTAAGGACAAACGTAAAAAGTGATTGAACTATGGCAATAATTGTAAGAAACACGAATTACAGCGGCGAGGTACTGGAACAGTTGCTGACGCTTGCCGCTACGAGCAATGAGATTGTGGAAAAGGGGCTGATCATGGTGATTCCCGGTGTGGAGAAGAAAATCAGCCTGCCGCGCCTGAAGACCGGCAAGATGCTCCAGAAGCGCAAGGAGAACCCCGGCGTGGAGGATTCGAAGGGCAACTTCAACTACGACGAAAAGAGTCTTGACCCGGTGGACTTCATGGCCTTTACGGTGTTTAACCCCCGCACGTTCGAGAACATCTGGCGCAAATGGCAGCCGAAGGGCAACCTGGTATTCTCGGAACTTCCGCCCGAAGCGCAGAACGCCCTGCTTGCCGAGTTGGCCAAGCGGGTACAGTTTGAACTGGGTGACCACTATGTGAACGGTGAATATGGGGATGATGACGACCACTTGTTTAACGGCATCCTGACCCAGATGGCCAAGGATACTGAGGTGATTGTGGTGGACAGCGCAGAATCGACCATGCTGGGCAGACTGAAAGCCATGCGTGCGAAGATTCCCGTGGCCATCCGCAACAACCCGGACCTCCGCATTCTGATGAGCGTGAACGACTTTGACAAGTATGATGACGAGCTGACCCAGCGCGAGTCCAAGAACACGAGCGAAACCGATGTGAATGCCCGTCGCTACAAGGGCATTACCATTGAGACGCTTGCGGCCTGGCCCGATGATCTGATTGTGTGCACCCTCTGTTCGCCCGATGCCGGCGGCAACCTGTTTGCGGCTGTGAACCTGCAGGACGATGAAGACGTGATTCAGATTGACAAGATCTCGAACGCGAGCGAACTGTACTTCTTCAAGATGCTGATGAAGGCTGACACGAACATTGCCTTCGGTGAAGAAGTGGTGGTGCTGGACAAGCGAAGCAACCCCGTGTTCAAGGCGAGCGAGAAGAAGATTTCAGTTGACCCTGCCAGTGTGACCCTTGAGGCAACCGGTGGCAGTGAAGAAGTGACCGTGACCGCCAGCGGAGAATATGAGATAGGCAGTGCCCCTGCCGGCTTCAAGGTGGAAGCGACGGATAAAGGCGTGAAGATTTCGGCCGGTGCAAACAGTGGCAGTCAGAAAACCGGTACACTGACCCTTACGCTCAATGCCGACCGCAGCAAGACGGCCAAGATTACCATTACCCAAAACCAGAAAGGATAAGATGGTATGGCAAAATTGAAGTATCTGGTAATTCACTGTACGGCAACCCCGGAGGGGCGTGAGGTATCATCGGCGGACATCCGGAAGTGGCACACTTCGCCCGTAAGCCAGGGTGGCAGAGGTTGGAAACAGGTGGGCTACACCGACCTGTTCCACCTGCAGGGCGGTGTGGAACGCTTGGTGAACAACAACGAGGATGCGCAGGTGGATCCCTGGGAAGTGACCAACGGAGCCAAGGGGTACAACAGCGTGAGCCGCCACATTGTGTATGCCGGCGGTGTGGCCAAGGACGGCAAGACCCCGAAGGACACCCGCACCGGCTGCCAGAAAAAGGCACTGGAGAAGTATGTGAAGGACTTCCATCGCAGATTCCCGGATGTGCGCATTGTGGGACACAACGAGCTGGCGGCCAAAGCCTGCCCCAGTTTCGATGTACAGAAATGGCTGAAAGAAATAGGTATTAACCAATAATAAAAGAAGCAATCAATGAAACGAATTATGCTGTTTATGATGCTGATGCTGGGAACAGTATCGGCTGTGATGGCCCAAGGGGCCGATGTTCCGGCAACGGACTATGACGCAATGATTGGCACCTTTGCCGGTTTCGTCGGCGGTGTGGTGGTGCTTACTGAAGGGTTGAAAGGTTTGTTCCCCAACATGAAAGGCTGGGTGACGCAGCTGGTGAGCTGGTGTGTGGGCTTGGTGTGCGCGATGCTACTGTGGTGGCTTGATGCCGGATTTGTGAGTGATGTGAGCTGGGACATTGCCTTGCTCTATGGTTTTGGTGCCTCACTTGTAGCCAATGGGGTAGCCGACACGGGACTGGTGCAATGGGTTATCGGACTATTCCGAAAGAAACGCGAGGAAGCAGAATAAAAGGTTGACTGACTAAAAAACGGGTGGTATGGACTTTAGCGAGATCATGAACATTATTCTTAGCGGCGGCCTTGTGGGCACTGCAGCAGCCATCGGTTCCCTGCGTGCTACGGTGAGGAAAGCGAAAGCGGAAGCGATGAAAGCCGAAGCCGACGCAGAGGGTGTGCGTGTGGATAACGCAGAACATGCCACCCGCGTTTTGGTGAGCAATATTGTGGTACCCTTAAAAGAAGAACTGAATGCAACAAGAAAAGACCTGCAGGCCAACAAGCGCGAAATGGCGCGACTGCGCAAGGCCATTGACACTGCCAACAGTTGCCGCCATCATGATGACTGTCCTGTGCTTGGCGGGCTGCGCAAGCAGCAGGAAGAGCACGACGGTGGAGAAGATACAGACGGAATCGGCAAGCACCGACAGCGC